>JAESGH010000062.1_pt1 | contig 399993 bp, 377 predicted proteins | sample 9269641 | NCBI WGS metagenome assembly JAESGH01 (sample SAMN14515345, study PRJNA621665) | algae metagenome | isolation source: Phormidium tanganyikae FI6-MK23 and co-occurring heterotrophs from granitic... | place: USA: Fort Irwin, California | collected 1998-05-24 | reverse complement strand
CAAGGGCTGGATCACCGACCACTCAAAATCCGTCAGATCAAAACGCGCCATCAGCGTCTCCCTTCCGAGAAACACTGAATCAGAACTCTCGCCTCTTGGGAATCCTGCTTATGGGTTTGTGACCTAGGGATATTCCGGCTTTCGTGATACGGTAGCGACGTTGTTTCTGGTTCACCTCGGGGAAGGGGAATTGTGATGCATCGGTCCGTCAAAATCGCCGCGATCGCCGGGATCGGCCTTTCGCTATCCAGCTTCACGTCGCTGCCGGGCTTTTCGGCCGCTGCGCTCGATGCGTTGAACCCTTCGCGTGTCGCGACCTTCTTTTGCGGAGCAACGCGCGGGGGTTCGGCGCTGGCACGCGAACTTCTGATCGCATCGGCCTTTGCTGCACCGGCCAGCGAGGGCAGGCGCATACCCCTCTTCGCCGATCTCACGACATCGCCGTTCCCGGTCTCGACGCGCGATGCGCAGGCGCGGCAATATTTCAGCCAAGGCCTGCTCCTGACCTACGGCTTCAACCATGCCGGCGCGGTGCGTTCGTTCCGCGAGGCGCAACGCCTCGATCCGAAATGCGCGATATGCTGGTGGGGCGAGGCGGTCGCGCTCGGCCCGAACATCAACGCGCCGATGGACAACCGCGACCATGACGCGGCGCTCGATGCGATGGACCGGGCGATGGCGCTGCGCGGCGATGCTTCGCCGCTGGAGCGCGCGCTGATCGAAGCGGTCGCGCGACGCTATTCGCGCGATCCCGCCGCCGATCGCGTGGCGCTCGATGCCGCTTATGCCGACGCGATGCTCGATGTCGCGCGTCGTTTTCCCCTTGACGACGATGTCGCTGTGCTGGCGGCCGAGGCTGCGATGGACACCAGTCCGTGGAATTATTGGGAGGCAGACAAGAAGACGCCCGTGGGCCGGAGCGGCGAAGCGGTGCGCCTGATCGGAAACGTGCTCGCGCGCAATCCCGCACATGTGCAGGCGAACCATCTCTACATCCACCTGATGGAAGCCAGCGACCCGCAACGCGCCGAGGCCGCCGCCGACCGGCTCGCCAACCCGCTCGCGCCGAGTGCCGCGCATCTGGTCCACATGCCCGGGCATATCTACCAGCTACGCGGCCGCCACGCCGATTCCATCGCTGCGAATATCGCGGCCGCCCGCGCCGACGAGGCATACATCCGCGATGCCGGCGACCACGGCCTCGTTCGCTACGGCTATTATCCGCACAATATCCATTTCATCGTGACCTCGGCGCAGATGGCTGGCGATGTGCCCACGGCGATCCGCGAGGCGCAGCGCCTCGGCAAGGTGCTCGACCCCGCAACGTCCGAGAGTATCGCGTGGATCCAGTCGATCGACGCGGCGCCCTATCTCGCCATGGCGCAAGTCGCCGAACCGAAGGCGATATTAGCGATGGCGCCGCCCGATGCGCGGCTCGCCTATCCGGCCGCGATGCGCCATTATGCGCGCGCGATCGCCTACGCGCGCCTTGGCGACCGCAAGGGCTTCGATCGCGAACTGGCGGCGATGGCGCAGGTCCGCGAATCGCCTGCGCTTAAAGCGATGATCGATCAGGGCGTGCCGGCGGACAATCTGGTCGTGCTTTCCGAGTTCGTCGCGCGCGGGCGCTTCGCCGCCGCGCAGAAGCGCTATGACGAGGCGATCGGCTTTTACAGGCAGGCGATCGAGATCGAGGGGAGCATCCCCTATCAGGAACCCGCCTACTGGTATTATCCGGTCCGCCAGTCGCTGGGCGCGGCGCTGTACCAGGCTGGCCGCTATGGCGAAGCCAGCGAGGCGTTTCGCGGCGCGCTCGTGCAAACGCCGAACAACGGCTGGGCGCTATACGGGCTCGGGCGCAGCGAGGCGGCGCAGGGACGCAGGCTCGAAGCCGCAGCGGCGGATCGCGCGCTGTCGAAAGCCTGGCTCGGCGACGTCCGCTGGTTGCGGATGGAGCGCCTCTAGACGGCGCAGACCACCAGCCCGCGCTGCACCGCCGGGCGCGCCAGCCCGCGCTCCAGCCACGCCTGCACATGCCCGAACCGCTCGAAGCCGACGATCTCGGCGGCATCATAGAAGCCGATCAAATTGCGCAGCCAGCCGAGCAGCGCGATGTCGGCAATGCTGTACTCTTCGTCCATGATCCACGTCCGCCGGTCGAGCCGCCCGTCGAGCACGCCCAGCAACCGCGCCGATTCGGCCGCGTAACGGTCGCGCGGGCGCTTGTCCTCATAATCTTTGCCGGCAAATTTGTGGAAGAAGCCGAGCTGGCCGAAGATCGGTCCGGCGCCGCCCATCTGCCACATCAGCCACTGGATGGCCTCATAACGCCGGCCCGGAGCGGCGGGCAGGAACTGGCCGGTCTTGTCGGCGAGATAGATGAGGATCGCCCCCGATTCGAACAGCGCCAGCGGCGTGCCGCCCGGCCCGTCGGGGTCGTAGATCGCCGGAATCTTGCCGTTCGGATTGAGGGCAAGAAACGCCGGGTCGTGGCTTTCGTTCGCCATGATGTCGACGCGGTGGGCTTCATAGGGCAGGCCGGTCTCTTCCAGCATGATGCTGGCCTTGACCCCATTTGGCGTCGGCGCGCCGAACAGTTGCAGCCGGTCGGGATGCTGCGCAGGCCATTTGGCGAAAATCGGATGCGTCACGCCTCGGTCTCCCGCTTCGCCTGCTGATGGTGGCGGATCACCTCGTCGATGATGAAGCGCAAAAACTTCTCGGTGAAATCGGGATCGAGATCGGCATCGCGCGCCAGCTCGCGCAGCCGGCCGATCTGGCGCTCCTCGCGGCCCGGATCCGCGGGGGGCAGGCCCTCGCGCGCCTTCAGCTCGCCGACCGCCTTCGTCACCTTGAACCGCTCGGCGAGCATATAGACGAGCGCCGCATCGATATTGTCGATGCTCTGGCGGTAACGGCTGAGTTGGTCGACCATGTGCGGCTCCTCTTATGTGGGGAACGCTTGGCACCGCGCGGGCCTGCAAGGCAAGCTGAAAGTCGTTGCAAAATGCCGGTCCTCCGGCCAAGGCGGCGCTTGTCATGACTGCGGAAATCCACCTCCTCCACGGCGACCGGCCGCCCTCGCTCGACCCGATGATGGCGCTCGTCGCCGCCGATATGAACGAGGTGAATGCGGTCATTCTCGACCGGATGCAGTCCGAAGTGCCGCTGATCCCCGAGCTGGCGGGGCATCTGATCGCGGGCGGCGGCAAGCGGATGCGCCCGATGCTGACGCTCGCCTGCGGCAAGCTGCTCGACTATCCGGGCCGCCGCCACTGCAAGCTCGCCGCCGCGGTCGAATTCATCCACACCGCGACTTTGCTCCACGATGATGTCGTCGACAAATCGGACCTCCGCCGCGGCCGCAAGACCGCGAACACCATCTGGGGCAACAGCGCCTCGGTGCTGGTCGGCGACTTCCTGTTCAGCCGCGCGTTCGAGGTGATGGTCGAGGACGGGTCGCTGAAGGTGCTGAAGATCCTCAGCCGCGCCTCGGCGGTGATCGCGGAGGGCGAGGTCAACCAGCTCTCGGCGCAGCGCCGGATCGAGACGAGCGAGGACCAGTATCTCGCGATCATCAACGCCAAGACCGCCGAATTGTTCGCCGCCGCGTGCAAGATCGCGGCGGTCGTCGCCGAACGCGACGACGCGACCGAAGCGGCGCTCGACACCTATGGACGCAATCTCGGTATCGCTTTCCAGCTCGTCGACGATGCGATCGACTATGTCTCCGACGCGGAGACGATGGGGAAGGGCGTCGGCGACGATTTCCGCGACGGCAAGGTCACCTTGCCCGTCATCCTCGCCTATGCGCGGGGTAGCGCCGAGGAGCGCGAATTCTGGAAGCAGGCGATCGTCGGGCACAAGACGTCCGACGAGGATCTCGCCTACGCCAAGTCGCTGCTGCTGAAGCATGACACGATCGCCGACACGCTCGCACGCGCGCGCCACTATGGTCAGCGCGCGGTCGACGCGATCGGCGGCTTCCGCGCGAGCCAGGCGAAGTCGGCGCTGACCGAAGCGGTCGCCTTCGCGGTCGCGCGCGCCTATTAGCGCGGTCTCGGGTAACGTTATGTTTCTGTGCCCCTGCGAAGGCAGGGGCCCATCACCTGCCGGTGCTATCTTGACCTACCCGGGGATGGATCCCTGCCTTCGCAGGGGGCACGGGATGGAAATGCTTCGGGGACGACAAATGCCGATGATGGGTCCAGCCGCCGAAACGCCCGACGCCTATATCGCCGCCCTGTCCGGTTGGCAGCGCGAACGATGCGCCAGTATGCGCGCCGCGATCATGGGCGCCGCGCCCTTCGAGGAAACGATCAAATGGACCAACCTCGTCTTCATGGCGAACGGTCCGTGCATCCTGATCCGCGCCGAACAGCATCGCGTGCTGCTCGGTTTCTGGCGCGGCAAGCGGCTGCGCGCTCTTGATCCACGGATAAAGGCGAGCGGCAAATATGAACTCGGCAACCTGGTGATGACCGAGGCGACCGAGGTGACGGCCGAACAGGTCGCGCGCCTCGCCGTCGAAGCCTTCCGCCTCAACGCCGAGCTGGGCAATCCCGCAGCACGCACATGACGCAGCCGCTTCCGATCGATGCCGTGCTGCCCGACATTATGGCGGCGCTCGTGCTCAAACCCAATGTCGTCGTCGTCGCGCCGCCGGGTGCGGGCAAGACGACGCGCGTCGCGCCGGCGATGCTCGACCAGCCGTGGTGCAAGGGGACGGTGTGGCTGCTCTCGCCGCGCCGGCTCGCCGCGCGCGCCGCGGCGGAGCGGATCGCCGAGGAAATGGGCGAGGCGGTCGGCGGCAAGGTGGGTTATGCGACGCGCCTCGACAGCAAGCAGTCGGCGGCGACGCGGCTGCTGGTGATGACGCCGGGCCTGTTCCGCAACCGCATCCTTGCCGATCCCGAGCTTCACGGCGTCTCGGCGGTGCTTTTCGACGAGGTCCACGAACGCAGCCTCGACGGCGATTTCGCGCTCGCGCTCGCGATCGACGCGCAACAGGGGCTCCGCGACGACCTGCGCCTCGTCGCGATGTCGGCGACGCTCGACGGCGCGCGCTTCGGCGCACTGCTCGGCGGTGCGCCGGTGGTGAAGAGCGAAGGGAAGAGCTGGCCGCTCGACTTGCGCCATATCGGCCGCCGCGCCGAGGATCGGCTCGAGGCGTCGGTGTTGGCGGCGGTGCGGCACGCGATGGCCGACGAGGCGGACGGTGACATGCTCGCCTTCCTGCCCGGCGCCGCCGACATCGAGCGCGCCGCGGCGGCGGTCGAGGCGGCGGGGCTGCCGCTCGTCGTCCACCGCCTGCACGGCCAGATCGACCCCGCGCAGCAGCGAAAAGCGCTCGTCCGCGATCCCGACGGCGGCCGCAAGCTCATCCTCGCGACGAGCATTGCCGAAACCAGCCTGACGATCGAGGGCGTGCGCATCGTGATCGACGCCGGCCTGTCGCGGCGCCCGCGCTTCGACAAGGCGGCGGGGATCGCAAGGCTCGTGACCGAACGCGCCAGCCAGGCGTCGGCGACGCAGCGCGCGGGACGCGCGGCGCGGCAGGGGCCGGGCGTGGCCTATCGCCTGTGGGAAGCCGCGGCGACCGCGGGGATGCCGCCGTTCGACCCGCCCGAAATTCACGAGAATGACCTGATGCCCGTGGTGCTCGACTGCGCGAGCTGGGGCATCATCGATCCGCGCCAGCTCGGCTGGCTCGATCCGCCGTCACCCGCCGCGATCGCCGAGGCGAAAATGCGCCTGCGGGCGATCGGCGCGCTCGGCGACGACGGGCGAATCACGGCGCACGGCAAGGCGCTTGCTTCGATCCCGTTGCCGGTACCGCTCGCGCACATGCTGCTCGATGCGGCGCGGGCAGGCGAGGCCGACCTCGCCGCGAAGCTGGCGGTGCTGCTCACCGAACCGGGGCTCGGCGGGCGCGGCGTCGATGTCGAGGCGCGGCTCGGGCGCTGGCAGGCCATGCGCGGCGACCGCTCCGAAGGCGCGTGGCGGCTGGCGCGGCGCCTCGCCGAGCTTGGCAAGAAACGCGCATCGGGCGAGAGCAAACTCGGCGAACGGTCGGTGGGTGGCTGGATCGCGACCGCCTGGCCCGACCGTGTCGCGCGCCGGCGCGCCGGCCAGCGCGGCGACTATCTGAGCGCGGGCGGCCGCGCCTACAAGCTCGACCCGCTTGATCCGCTGGCGAACAGCGAATGGCTGGCCATCGCCGACGCGCAGGGCCACGCCGCCGGGGTGCGCATTCTGGGCGCGGCGCCGATCGGCTTGGCCGAGGTCGAAACGATCTTTGCCGATCAGATCGAAAGCCGGTCGGCGAGCCGCTACGATGCCGAGGCCGACCGCGTCGACCATCGCCGCGAACGCCGCCTCGGCGCGATCGCGCTGTCGAGCGGGCAGACGGCGCGAAGCGGGGGCGCCGAGGATGATGTCGCGGTGCGCATCGCCGCGGTGCGCGAAAAGGGCCTCGGCCTGATCGGGTGGGGGCCGGTGTCGCAGGCATTGCGTCAGCGCGCGTCCTTCGCGGGGCTCGATGCGCTGTCGGCGCCCGCGCTTTCCGACAGCCTCGATATCTGGCTCGCGCCGCTGCTCGGAAAATCGCGCGGCCTGCGCGACATCGGCGACCAACGGCTCGCGGATGCGCTCTCGGGCCTGCTCGACTGGCCCGCGCGGCAGTTGCTCGAAAAGCTCGCGCCCGCCGATTTCATCACTCCCGCGGGCAGCCGCCATGCGATCGATTATGGCGCCGACGGCGGCCCGACGGTCAGCGTGCGCGTGCAGGAAATGTTCGGCCTCGCGCGCCATCCGGTGATCGGCGACCCGCCGATCCCGCTCGTTCTCGCGCTGACCTCGCCCGCGCATCGCCCGATCCAGACGAGCCGCGACATCGTCAGCTTCTGGCGCGGCAGCTGGTCCGAGGTCGCGAAGGAGATGCGCGGCCGCTATCCCAAGCATAGCTGGCCCGACGATCCGGCGAACGCGCGGGCGACCTTGCTCACCAAGGCGGCGCAGGCGCGGCGTGATACGCAATAGGCCTCGCCATCATTCGTCACCCCGGACGTGATCCGGGGTCCACCGGCGCGATGTTGGATAGATGGATCCTGGATCAAGTCCGGGATGACGAAGAGGGAGCGCACGGCTTTCCCTCTTTTCGTCCGAAATGCTTGACGCTAAGGCGACGGCAGAAGCATCCCAGTCAGGACGACCACCCATGAAAGCGCGTATCTTCCAGAAGCCCAAGAATGCGATGCAGTCGGGCCGTGCGGGCACGCAGCGCTGGTTTCTCGAGTTTGCGCCCGCCGAGGCGCGCAAGGCCGATCCGCTGATGGGCTGGGCAGGCAGCGGCGACACGCAGCGCCAGCTTCGCCTCGGTTTCGCGACGCAGGAAGAGGCGGTCGCCTACGCGCAGAAGAATGGCATTGAGGTCGAGGTTATGCCGACGCCCGTCCGCAAGCTGAAGATTCAGGCCTACGCCGACAATTTCCGTTGATAGAATAAGCGTCGCCCCCGCGAAAGCGTGGGCCGTTGGAGAAGCGGCGCGGAGCTTGCTAGCGGCCCCCGCCTTCGCGGGGGCGACGGATCATTCTGCCTCGGGCTGCAGCAGCTTGTGCAAGTGGACGACGACATATTTCATCTCGGCGTCGTCGACGGTGCGCTGCGCGGCGCTGCGCCAGGCCTTTTCGGCCGATTTGTAATCGGGGAACAGGCCCACGACATCAAGGTTGTTCAGGTCGACGAAGTCGAGGCCCTGCGGATCGCTGACGCGTCCGCCGAACACGAGGTGCAATTTGCTCATGGTTAGCTTTCCTTGCGGGTAGCACGCGGGGGGAGGATGCGCGCCCCTACCAGCGCTAGGCCCTAACGGCAAGTCCGGCTCAATCCTCGTCCTTGCGCCCTTTCGGCAGCAGCGAGCCGAGCAGCGCCCCGATCGCGACCGCGCCCGCGACGAGCGCGAGCGGCTGCTTTTCGGCGACGTCCTTCAGCTTGCTGTTCGCGCGCCTGGCCTGTGCCTTGCCCTTTTCATAGGCTTCGCTGGCAACCTCGCGCGCCGCCTCGGCCTGCTCGCGGCCTTTCGCGGCGAGTTCGCCGGTCGCGGTGCGCGTGCGGTCGGCAAGCTCGCTCGTCGCGGCGCGGGCGCGGCCATAGCCGTCCTGGATGCGCGCCTTCGCCGCCTCGGCGGTCGCGCGGGCGTTTTCGGCGGTCTTCTCGGCAAGCTCGGCCGCCTTCGCGCGGGCTTCGTTTGCGGTTTCACTCAGCGGCTTCATCCTGATCCTCCGTCAAATCTTCGTCGTCCGTCGGCTCTTCATCTCCGACGGGCTGAAATTTCGCCATCGCCGCGTCGGCCAGATCCTGCACTTTTTGCACGAGTTTCGGCGCATGCTCCTTGATCGGCTCGCGCAGCAGCCAGACGAGCCCGGCGGCCGCCGCGATCGCGATCGGCAGGCGGTTGTTGCGGACCTGCTGCCGGACGGTCTGTGCGGCTTCGTCGACCTTCAAGTCGACATTATATTTCCCGCGCGCATAGAGCGCGGTTGGCTTGAACGCAGCTTTCGCGACGTCGAGCCGCCGATGCAGCTCGGCGCGCTGGAGCATCGAGCGCCGTGCGGCGTTGATCAGGCGGTTGCGCGTGCGCGGCATCAGTCGTCGGGCTCCTCGTTCGTCAGGTCGCGGCGCAGCGCGGTGCGGATGTCGCCATAAGCGACCTGCGCCCGCCATCCGGCAAAGGCCGCGATCGCCAGCAGCACGCCGACGACGATCAGGGTCGCGAGCAGCGGCCCGACGTGCGGCAGCAGCACCAGGATCGCGCCAAAGGCCAGCGCCAGCATCGCAATTCCTGCGGCCGACGCGGCGACCGCGCCCCAGCCCGCGGTCCAGCTGACGCCATGCAGCGCCAGCTCGCTCCGCGCCTCAAGCAGCACGATCTCGGCCTTCGCCGTCGCCGAGAGATTGTCCACGACCTCGTCGACGATGTCCTTGAGCGGAACGGGCGGCGTCGCGAGCGGCCGCCCGTCCGGCGCATAGCCGTGGCTCACGCGGTCATAGCCACGCGCATCGCCCTGCAGCGGCGTATCGGAATCGGGTGGAGGCATCGCCGGGCGACTGTAGCGGTCAGTCGCTGCTCGAACCACCCTTGAGGAGCCGCGCGAGCACGAAGCCGACCACCGTCGCCGCGCCGACCGCGATCGCCGGGTTCTTCTTGACGAGGTCGCGGGTCGAAGCCGCGAGTTCGTCGAGATCCTTCTTGTCGAGGCTCGAGGCGAGGCCGGCGACGGTCGCGGCGGCCGAGCGGGCGTAGTCGCCATATTGCTTGCCGAACTTGCTGTCGACGGTGTCGGCGCCATCTTCGAGCAGCTTGGCGAGGCTGCCGACGGCTTCGGCGGCCTTGTCCTTGCCCTTGGTCGCCGCATCGCGCGCCTTGGCCGAGGCCTGGCTCTTCAGGGCCGCCGCTTCGTCCTTCAGCGAGGCCGCCTTCTTCGACGCTTCGGACTTGATCGTGTCGCGCGTCGCGGCGAGCTGGTCGCGGATCGGATGATCCTTGGCGGCGACCTTCTTCGCCGCGGGCTTGCGCGCGGGCGCATCCTTGGTTGCGGCGGGCTTGGCAGGGGCCTTGGGGGCGGGTTTCTTGGTGGCTGGAGTAGCGGCTTTGGCCATCGGTCGTCCTCTTCTTCTTATGCCGGGCGTCGCATAGGCGCGGCGGTTTTTCCTCTGTCTGCCTTAATATAGCAACACGCGATGAATGGTTCCATCCCCGCAGAAAAATCCGCCGAAAATCCCGTGCGGACGGTTGCACTGGCGGCAAGGCGCCGATAACAGGCGGGCGCCTTTCCCACCCGGCCCGTCGCGGGCCGTTCAGCAGGACGATCTTCCATGACCGCCATCATCGACATCCACGGCCGCGAAATCCTCGACAGCCGCGGCAATCCGACTGTCGAAGTCGATGTGCTGCTGGAGGACGGCAGCTTCGGCCGCGCCGCGGTGCCCTCGGGCGCATCGACCGGCGCCCACGAGGCGGTCGAACTGCGCGACGGCGACAAGGCGCGCTATCTCGGCAAGGGCGTGACCAAGGCGGTCGACGCGGTGAACACCGAAATCGCCGACGCGCTGATCGGCCTCGATGCCGAGGATCAGCGCGAGATCGACATGGCGATGATCGACCTCGACGGCACCCCGAACAAGGGCCGCCTCGGCGCCAACGCGATCCTCGGCGTCAGCCTCGCCGCCGCAAAGGCTGCGGCCGACGCGCGCGGCCTGCCGCTCTATCGCTATGTCGGGGGCGTCTCGGCGCGCACGTTGCCCGTGCCGATGATGAACATCATCAACGGCGGCGAACATGCCGACAATCCGATCGACGTGCAGGAGTTCATGATCATGCCCGTCGGGGCCGGCAGCATCGCCGAAGCCGTGCGCTGGGGCAGCGAGATTTTCCACACGCTGAAGAAGGGCCTGTCGGCGAAGGGCCTCGCGACCGCCGTGGGTGATGAGGGCGGCTTCGCCCCGAACCTCGCCTCGACGCGCGACGCGCTCGACTTCATCGCCGCCTCGATCGACCAGGCGGGCTTCAAGCTCGGCACCGACGTCGTGCTCGCGCTCGACTGCGCCGCCACCGAATTCTTCAAGAACGGCAAGTACGAGATCAGCGGCGAGGACCTGTCGCTGAGCCCCGAACAGATGGCCGACTATCTCGCCGCGCTCGTCAAGGATTACCCGATCAAGTCGATCGAGGACGGGATGAGCGAGGATGATTTCACCGGCTGGAAGGCGCTGACCGACCTCATCGGCGACAAGTGCCAGCTCGTCGGCGACGATCTGTTCGTCACCAATCCGGCGCGTCTGGAGGACGGCATCAAGACCGGCCTCGCCAATTCGCTGCTCGTCAAGGTCAACCAGATCGGCACCCTGTCGGAAACGCTCGACGCGGTCGATATGGCGCACCGCGCACGCTACACCGCCGTCATGTCGCACCGCTCGGGCGAAACCGAGGATTCGACCATCGCCGACCTCGCGGTCGCGACCAACTGCGGCCAGATCAAGACCGGCAGCCTCGCACGCTCGGACCGGCTCGCAAAATACAACCAGCTGATCCGCATCGAGGAGGAACTGGGCGACATGGCGCGCTATCCGGGCGCGTCGATCTTCGGATAAGGCCATACTGACGGATAAGTACTGTTTGACGCCTTGACGCCGCGAATCAACTCTGATTCAAGGGCTGAAATGACGCAGCGGCACAAATTCCGGAAATCGATGAATCGGGCGGTTGGCCCTGCGGTGGCGCTGATCGCGGTGCTGGCGATGATCGGTTATATCATCTTCGGCCCGACCGGGCTCTATGCCTGGGGCGATTACAGCCAGTCGGTCGAGAAGAAGCGCGTCATCCTGAGCGAACTGACGAAGAAGCAGACCGAGCTGCAGAACCGCGTCAACCTGCTCGACCGGCGCCGCGTCGATCCCGACCTTGCCGACGAATATGTGCGCGAGAAACTGGGCGTAATGCACCCCGACGAGATCGCGATTCCGCTGGAGCCCGGCGCGAAGCCCTGAACGGCATCGCTGCCTTCGCTGCATACGAAAACAGCAACATTGCTATACCCAAGCGGGCGTTGCCAAACAGGGCTTCGCGCTCCTATAGGGGAGCCCTGCCGTAACGGCTAACCGTAAAGGAAACCCGCCTTGGCCAAAGCCCCAGCGCGCAAAGCTGCTGCGCCGAAAAACACCGCCTCCACCCCGGCTCCCGCAACCAATCGCGAGTCCCCGCGCGATCCCGCGCCCTATGACGCGACGCCCGCGGAACTCGAGAAATTCTATCGCGAGATGCTGCTGATACGCCGCTTCGAGGAAAAGGCGGGCCAGCTCTACGGCCTCGGTCTGATCGGCGGCTTCTGTCACCTGTACATCGGGCAGGAAGCCGTCGCGGTCGGCCTGCAGTCGGCGCTCGACGGCGACAAGGACAGCGTCATCACCGGCTACCGCGACCATGGCCATATGCTCGCCTACGGCATCGATCCAAAGGTCATCATGGCCGAACTGACGGGCCGCGCCGCCGGCATTTCGCGCGGCAAGGGCGGTTCGATGCACATGTTCAGCGTCGAGCATAAATTCTACGGCGGCCACGGCATCGTCGGCGCGCAGGTGTCGCTCGGCACCGGCCTCGCCTTCGCGCACAAGTACCGCGGCGACGGCGGCATCGCGATGGCCTATTTCGGCGACGGCGCCGCGAACCAGGGCCAGGTGTACGAGAGCTTCAACATGGCCGAGCTGTGGAAGCTGCCGATCATCTTCGTGATCGAGAACAACCAGTACGCCATGGGCACGTCGGTCAACCGCTCGTCGGCCGAGGACCAGCTTTATCGCCGCGGCGAGAGCTTCCGCATTCCCGGTATGCAGGTCGACGGCATGGACGTGCTCGCGGTGCGCGGCGCGGCCGAGGCGGCGATCGAATGGGTCCGCGCGGGCAAGGGCCCGGTGCTGATGGAGCTCAAGACCTATCGCTATCGCGGCCACTCGATGTCCGACCCCGCGAAATATCGCAGCCGCGAGGAAGTGCAGGCGGTGCGCGACAAGAGCGACGCGATCGAACATCTCAAGAAGCTGATGGAAGAGGCCGGGATCGGCGAGGACAAGTTCAAGGCGATCGACAAGGAAATCCGCCAGATCGTCAGCGACGCGGCCGACTTCGCCGAAAGCGCGCCCGAACCCGAACTGCATGAACTTTATACCGACGTGCTGGTGGAGCAATATTGAGATGGCCATCGAACTGAAGATGCCGGCACTGTCGCCGACGATGGAAGAGGGCACGCTCGCCAAGTGGCTCGTCAAGGAAGGCGATACGGTCAAGTCGGGCGACATCCTCGCCGAGATCGAGACCGACAAGGCGACGATGGAATATGAAGCCATCGACGAAGGCACGATCGCGTCGATCCTGGTCCCCGAGGGCACCGACAATGTGAAGGTCGGCACCGTGATCGCGACGATCGCCGGCGAGGGCGAAGAGGCTGCCGCTCCGGCACCTGCGCCCGTTGCTGCCCCGGCGCCTGTCGAAACGCCTGCACCGGCCCCGGCGCCGGCCGCCGCGCCGGCACCCGCCGCACCGGCGCCGGTCGCCCGCGCGGCCGATCCGTCGGTCCCGGCGGGCACCGCGATGGTCAAGCTCACCGTCCGCGAGGCGCTGCGCGATGCGATGGCCGAGGAAATGCGCGCCGACGACCGCATCTTCGTGATGGGCGAGGAAGTCGCCGAATATCAGGGCGCGTACAAGGTGACGCAGGGGCTGCTCGACGAATTCGGCGCACGCCGCGTCATCGACACGCCGATCACCGAATATGGCTTCGCGGGGCTTGGTTCGGGCGCCGCAATGGGCGGTTTGAAGCCGATCATCGAGTTCATGACCTTCAACTTCGCGATGCAGGCGATCGACCACATCATCAACTCGGCGGCGAAGACCAACTATATGTCGGGCGGCCAGATGCGCTGCCCGATCGTGTTCCGCGGGCCCAACGGCGCCGCTTCGCGCGTTGCCGCACAGCACAGCCAGAATTATGCGCCCTGGTACGCGAGCGTCCCCGGCCTGATCGTGATCTCGCCTTACGACGCCGCCGATGCGAAGGGACTGCTCAAGGCCGCGATCCGCAGCGAGGATCCCGTCGTCTTCCTCGAGAACGAGCTGCTCTACGGCCGCAGCTTCGAGGTGCCAGACGTCGCCGACTATGTCCTGCCGATCGGCAAGGCGCGCATCATGCGCGAGGGTCGCGACGTGACGATCGTCAGCTATTCGATCGGCGTCGGATTGGCGCTCGAAGCCGCCGACGCGCTCGCGGGCGAGGGGATCGAGGCCGAGGTCATCGACTTGCGCACGCTGCGTCCGCTCGACACCGCGACGGTGCTCGAAAGCCTCAAAAAGACCAACCGCCTCGTCGTCGTCGAGGAGGGCTGGCCGGTCTGCTCGATCGCCAGCGAACTCGCGATGGTCGCGATGGAGCAGGGCTTCGACGATCTCGACGCGCCGGTCGTGCGCGTCTGCAACGAGGATGTGCCGCTCCCCTATGCGCACAATCTCGAAAAGGCGGCACTGGTCGACACCCCGCGCGTCATCGCGGCCGTGAAGGCGATCACCAATCGCGCCTGACGCACCGGAAGCGGTAGCCTATCCGGACATTCGTGATCCGCGGGTGATGGTGGCGGTGCCGCGCGAGCGGCGCCCTGCTATCGCTGGGCTGTGGGCGCTTGCCGAACGGCTGACCAAGCTGCTGCAGGATGCGCGCGAGCCGCTGATCGGGCAGATCAAGCTCGCCTGGTGGCGCGACATGATGGCAATGCTCGCGAGAGATCCCGCGGCGCTGCCGAAGGGCGAGCCGCTGCTCGCCGAGCTTCAGACGACATGGGCGGGGCATGGGGGGCTCGACACGCTTGTCGATGCCGCCGAGGCGATGCTGCTGGCCGAGGATGCGACGGCGCGCCGCGATGCTGCGGCGGCATTCGGCGACGCGCTGTTCACCCTGTCGGGCGGCGGCGGTGGCGCCCGCTGGGGCCTGGTCTGGGGCGCGATGCTGCAGGAAGGCGAGCAGGAAGGCCGCGATTTGTTTGCCGCCGCGCGTAACCGGCCCGCGCCGCCGCGCGTATCCTTCGGCGGAAACCGTGCTTCGGTGATGCTTGACCGCTGGGCTGCCGCCATCGCCAGACATGACGGCGAACGGCGCTGGCGAGGCGAAGGGTTGTTGCTGTTGCGGCTCGGGCTGATCGGCCGCTGACCGAATAAATGCGGTCGGGACTGGAAAAGCCGCTGCCGAACATCTATCTTGCGCGGTACAGAAATAGGGTCGCAGGGGACATAGGGATGTTCAACGGGCTGATCGCCTATCTGGATTCGATCAAGGCGCGCGATCCGGCGCCGCGGTCGCGCTGGGAAATCCTCCTTTATCCGGGGCTGCTCGCCGTGGGTATGCACCGCGTCGCGCACTGGCTGTTCGAGGCGGACCTGTTTTTCCTCGCGCGTTTCGTCAATCATTTCTCGCGCTGGATGACGGGTATCGACATCCACCCGGGTGCGAAGATCGGCCGCCATCTTTTTATCGATCATGGTTTCGGCGTCGTCATCGGCGAGACCGCCGAGATCGGCGACAATGTGTCGATCTATCAGGGCGTGACCCTCGGCGGCACCGATCCCGCCAACGGCATCGGCGGCAAGCGCCACCCGACCCTGGCCGATGACGTGATCGTCGGTTCGGGTGCGCAGGTGCTGGGCCCCATCACCGTCAACCCGCGCGCGCGCGTCGGCGCCAATGCGGTCGTTACCAAGGATGTGCCCGAAGGTGCGGTGATGGTCGGCATTCCGGCGCGCTCGACTCTGGTCGATGCAGCCGAATATGCGCGCGAATTCGTGCCCTATGGCACCCCGTGCAGCGAAACCTTCGATCCGGCGACGCAGAAGCTCGAAATCCTGCAATGCCAGCTTGAGCAGATGCAGAAACAGCTCGCGACCCTGCTTGAGGAACGCGACGCGCTCGCCGCCGAACTCGACGCGCCGCGGCGCAAGGGGAGCCGGAAAAGCGCCTGATGGGGACTGTCACGCCCCTGCCGTTCGCTAACAACAGGGCGGCACCGCAGCAGACCGGCTTCGAGCGCACCGAGCTTTTACGCATTCTCGATCTCTATGGCCGGATGGTCGCGGCGGGGCATTGGCGCGACTATGCGATGGATTTCCACCGCGACGTCGCAATCTTCTCGGCCTTTCGCCGCACCGCCGAGCGTCCCGAATACCGGATAGAGAAACGCCCCGCCTTGCGGAGCCGGCAGGGCATGTGGGCCCTTGTCTCCGAAGCCGGGGCGATCCTGAAGCGCGGGGACGAGCTGTCGAACGTGCTCGCCCCCGTCGAACGCAAGCTTATGAAGCTGGTTGGGGGCTGATCGCGCGGATCGTTGCGGGCAGCTGGTTCGCCAGATTGTCGGGGAGCAGCCCGACGACCGCCGCCCGCGCATTCTGCCAGAAAGCCGAGAGCAGCAGCAGAGCCGATCCGATCACGAACGCGGTCAGCGCGACGTTGAGCTCGACCGCGCCGAAGGTGCGGAACAGCTGCGTCATCGCGAACAGCACATAGGCGAGCGCCGAGACGAGCAGCGCGCGGCGGTCGATCGCGAGCGCGATCAGGCCGAAGGCGATATAGATACCGACCACCAGGATCGCGGCGCCGCTGCCGATATCGTCGCCCCGCGTGACGCCGAGCAGGTGGAAGATCGGGTGGACCATCATCGGCGCGGCGAGCAGGTGGAGCCAGAAGGCGACATCGCTGCGGCGCGTCTGGCGCAGCCGGTCGCTCTTGTCCCACCACATGGCGAGCGCGAAGACGCCGATGCCGGCGATGAGCACGAGGATCATCGGCAGCGTGCCGTCGGGGCTGGGGACGCCGGTGATCGCGAGCACCAGCGCGACCGCGGTCGCGGCCAGCGCCGCGGTGCCTGCCGCAACGGTGATCGGCACCATGAAGCGCTTCCAGTGGAACCAGGTCGCCGCCGCAGTCACCGCGGCGATCGTGCCCGCCACCACGGCAAGCGTCGTTTCGCCGGGGTCACGGCCGAAGATATCCTCGCCATGCTTGACGAGGAAGCCGATCATCGTCGCGCAGACGCCCGCCGAAAAGGCGAGGACGAGGACGATGCTGGGCAGCGCCATGCGGCGCACGCGGGTGAAATATTCGGCGAGGAACCACGCCGATCCCGCAACGAACGCGCCGGCGAGGGCAGGGTGGATCGACTCGCCGATCCACGCCACTGCGACGAGCAGGATCACCGCCGCGATGCTGACGAAGATATCGTTGAACCCGGTGATCAGGCGGAACGATTCCTCGTCCGCTCCGGGGGCGGCGCGCACCGATGCGATATGCGACCGGAAAGCCGCGGCGGCCTCCGGCGTCAGTACCTTTGCATCGACCGCGGCTTGCAGGTCGGTTTCACTATACATCGGGGTCGTCCTTCTTAGACCGATCCCCTTGCCCCGCGGATTTTATGGCATGGGCGTATTGGTGTGTCAATACAGTGACGCGCCATGATCCTCCCTGTCGCGAAGCGGTGGGGAACGGAACCGCTCGCGAAGCAAATGGTGGAGGGGCGGCGACGTTGTGCCAAAGCCCCTCCGTCAGCGCTGCGCGCTGCCACCTCTCCATCGCTGCGCGACGGAGAGGATGTTCACGTCAGCCCAGCGCCTGCAAGGCGCGCATCACGCCCATCGACTGCTCGGCGCCCGATTGCGGGACAATCTCGCCGTTGCGGTCGATGATCTTCTCCCACGCCGCGGCGACGCCCTCGGGCGTCCGCTCGCCTTCGGGCAGCGCGACGCCGGGGGTCATGGTGACATAGGCGGCGTGGAACGCCCCCGCGCCCGCGCCGACGATCATGTTCGTCGGAGCATCCTCGCTCACCAGATACAGCGCCGCCGGGACGACATTCTCGGGCGTGAACTTCTCGAACAGTTCGGGCGGGAAAATGTCTTCGGTCATGCGCGTGCCCGCGACCGGCGCGATCGTGTTGCAGCGGATGTTGTACTTCGCGCCCTCGAGGTGGAGCGTCTTGGTCAGCCCCGCAAGGCCCAGCTTCGCCGCGCCGTAATTGGCCTGCCCGAAATTGCCGTAGAGGCCGGTCGAGGAGGCGGTCATCAGGATGCGGCCATAGGCCTGCTCGCGCATGATGTCCCACGCGGCCTTGGTGACATTGGCGCTGCCGAGCAGGTGGACCTTGACGACGAGGTCGAAGTCGGCGGGCTCCATCTTCGCGAAGCTCTTGTCGCGCAGGATGCCGGCGTTGTTGATGAGGACGTGGACGCCGCCCCATTCTTCCTTCGCGCGGGCCACCATCTCCACCATCTGCTCATATTCGGTGACGCTGCCGCCGTTCGACATCGCGGTGCCGCCCGCCGCCCGGATTTCCTCGACCACGGCGAGCGCAGCGTCCGAATGGCCGGTGCCGTCGCGCGCGCCGCCGAGGTCGTTGACGACCACCTTCGCCCCGCGCCGCGCGAGTTCGAGCGCATAGGCGCGGCCGAGCCCGCCGCCCGCGCCCGTCACAATGGCAACACGTCCGTCAAATTTGATCGTCATGATGGTCTCCTTGGGGGGCAGCGAAAGGTTGCCCGATAAAACCGGAACGTCCTTACCCGTTCGGGCCCGGCAGGCAAGGGGTCAGGAAAATGAGTCGCTGCAACAAAAATGTCATCGAAACGACGTGCAAATGTCATTCTATTGTCATAGCGGCGCAGCGAGATTGTCACCTTTCGCAACGGAGCAAATCCCCCATGCGTCACGTCCTTGCCGCCAGCCTGCTGGCGACCACGATGCTCAGCCTGCCGTCGACCGCCCATGCGCAGGCGATGTCGGCCGACGAAGCCGCCGCGCTCCGCGCCGAACTCGATGCGCTGAAGGCAAAGGTACAGACTCTCGAGGCGCGGCTCGACGCGGCAACGACCCCGTCCGCGCCCGCTCCGGCCCCTGTGGTTGCTGCTCCGGCGCCCGCCGCGCCGAGCGTCACGGCCAAGCCCGCAACCGAAATCGCTTGGAAGGGTGCCCCCGAGCTCAAGACCGCCGACGGCTGGAGCTTCAAGCCGCGCGGCCGCCTGCAGGTCGATGTCGCCAGCATCGACGCGCCCGCGGGCGTGACCGACACGCACGGCGGCCTCGCCACCGAATTTCGACGCGCCTATCTCGGCATGGAAGGCAAGATTCCGGGCGGTTTCGGCTATCGGATCGAGGCCGATTTCGCCAATAGCGCGGTCGATCTGACCGACGTGTATCTGACCTACGCGACCGGCCCGCTGACCGTCACGGCGGGGCAGCAAAAGCCCTTCTGGTCGCTCGACGAGCTGACCAGCGACCTCTTCACCTCGATGCTCGAGCGCGCGGCCTTCACGCAGGCCTTCGGCTTCGAACGCCGCGTCGGCCTGTCGGCGCAATATAAGGGCAAGGCGCTGCTGCTGCAGGGCGGGGTGTTCGGCGACAATGCGAACGACCTCAACAGCGATTCGAACAACAGCGTCAGCCTCGACGCGCGGGCGATCTGGATGCCGAAGTTCGGCAACACCCAGCTCCATCTCGGCGGCTCGGGCCACTGGCGCAACATCAACGACGCGCCCGCCGTCCGCTATGCGTCGCGGCCCTTCGTCCACACGACGAACAGCCGCATCGTCGACACTGGCACGTTCAACGCGATCAGCGAACGCGGCCTCGGCGTCGAAGCGGCTGCCCTCGCGGGTCCGTTCCACGTCGCGGGCGAAGGCTTCTGGCAGACCGCGCGCCGTCCGGGCTTTGCCGATCCGACCTTCTTCGGCGGTTATGCCGAGGTCGGCTATGTGCTGACGCGCGGCGACGCGCGCATCTACAAGGACGGCGCCTTCGACCGCCTTGCCCCGTCGCGTCCGATCAACGCGGGCGGCCCCGGCGCGATCGAGGTCAATGCGCGCTACGATTATCTCGACCTCAACGATGCGGGGATCGTCGGAGGCCGCCAGCGCACGCTCGGCGTGTCGTTCGTCTGGGCCCCGATCTCCTACGTCCGTCTCACCGCGAACTACGGCCGCCTGATGTTCGACGACGCCGCGATCGGCACCCCGACCGGCGACCGCGACTATTCGGCCGACGCCTTCGGCCTCCGGACGCAGATCGACTTCTGATAAGGTCGGTATTGGAGTGGATTCCCGACACTCGTCACCCCGGACTTGATCCGGGGTCCAGAAGGCGAGGGTGGCCATGGATCCCGGATCAAGTCCGGGATGACGAAGAAGGAATGTCGGAATTGGGGTGGGAAGCGGATACGCAAAAAGCCGTCATGCTGAACTTGTTTCAGCATCCATGGCCGGGCCTTGCATCCGGCGCCGCGCCGAAAGAAACGGCAGACCATGGACCCTGAAACAAGTTCAGGGTGACGAGGTGACTGATGCCAGCTTCCGATCGAACCCGCTCATCGCAGCCAGATCGGCGGCAAATGAAACACCCCGGCCGAAATTCTCAGATGCTCTTCCCGGCATCCAGCGCATAACCCGCCGAGCGCACGGTGCGGATGATATCCGCTGTGCCCGGCAGGTTGATCGCCTTGCGCAGGCGGCGGATATGGACGTCCACCGTGCGCAGTTCGATGTCGCTGTCCTGGCCCCACACGCTGTCGAGCAATTGCCCGCGCGAAAAGACGCGACCGGGATGCTCCATGAAATGACGCAGCAGGCGAAATTCGGTCGGACCCATCGCGACGATCTGGCCGCCGCGCACCACCTTGTGCGCGACCGAGTCGAGCTCGATATCGGCATAGGCGAGCAGCTCGCCCGCCAGCGCCGGGCGCAGGCGGCGCAGCACCGCCGAGACGCGCGCCACCAGCTCGCGCGGGCTGAACGGCTTGGTCACATAATCGTCGGCGCCGGTTTCGAGGCCGCGGATGCGATCCTCTTCCTCGCCGCGCGCGGTGAGCATGATGATGGGGACGTTCGCCGACTTGGGGTTGCGGCGCAGGCGCCGGCAGACCTCGATCCCCGGCAGGCTCTCGATCATCCAGTCGAGCAGGACGATGTCGGGGACGCGTTCCTCGACGAGGACGAGCGCCTGCTCGCCGTCGGGAGTCTGGCGGACCGAAAAGCCCTCGCGCGCGAAGTGCCAGACGATGAGTTCGGCGATCGCCTCGTCGTCCTCGATCAGCAGCAGGTCGGGCTGCGGCATCAGCCCTTCTCCTGCCCCGAGGAGGCGGCGCTTTCGGGCGTCTCGCCGCGTTCGCGTTCCTCCATCCGCTCGCCGGTCACGACATAATAGACCATTTCGGCGATGTTCGTCGCATGGTCGCCCATGCGCTCGAGATTCTTGGCGACGAACAGCAAATGCGCGCTCTCGGTGATGTGCTTCGGATTTTCCATCATGAAGGTCACGAGCGTGCGGAAGATGCTGTTATAGAAATCGTCGACATTCTTGTCGCGCGCGGTCACGCGCACCGCGAGTTCGGCGTCGCGCGCCGCGAAACTGTCGAGCGCGTCGTGGATCAGTTCGGCGACCGCCGCCGACATCGACATCAGCACCGGGATCGCCTCGATCGACCGCGTCTGGTCCATCAGCGCGACTCGCTTCGCGATATTCTTCGCATAATCGCCGATCCGCTCGACGACCGAGACAATCTTCAGCGCCGCGATCATCTCGCGCAGATCGTCGGCCATCGGTGCGCGCAGCGCGATCGTCTGCGTCGTGAGCTGCTCGATCTCGGCTTCGAGCGCGTCGATCTTCTTGTCGCCCTCCACCACCTGCGCCGCGAGTTCGAGGTCGCCATTGTTCAGCGCGCTCATCGCCTGCAGCAACGCCTGTTCGGCGCGCCCGCCCATTTCGCTGATCAGGCCGCGGAGGCGGTTCAGATCCTCGTCGAACGCCTTGACGGTATGATCGTTGGTAACTGCCATTGCTTCGTCCTTGTTCGCCCGGGGTTTAGCCGTAGCGGCCGGTGATATAATCCTTGGTGCGTTCCTGCTTCGGGTTGGTGAAGATGTCGGTGGTCTTGCCGTACTCGACCAACGTCCCGAGGTGGAAAAAGGCGGTGCGCTGCGACACGCGGGCCGCCTGCTGCATGTTGTGGGTGACGATCACGATCGCATATTTGCCGCGCAGTTCGTGGATCAGCTCCTCGATCTTCGCGGTCGCGATCGGGTCGAGCGCCGAGCAGGGCTCGTCCATCAGGATGACTTCGGGATCGACCGCGATCGCGCGCGCGATGCACAGGCGTTGCTGCTGGCCGCCCGACAGCGCGGTGCCGCTCTCGCCCAGCCGGTCCTTGACCTCGTCCCACAGGCCGGCGCGCACCAGCGCGCGCTCGACGATGACGTCGAGGTCTGCCTTCGACGGCGCCAGGCCGTGGATCCGCGGGCCGTAACCGACATTGTCATAGATCGACTTGGGGAAGGGGTTCGGCTTCTGGAACACCATGCCGACGCGCGCGCGCAGCTGCACGACGTCCATCGACGGCGCATAGATGTCCTCGCCGTCGAGCAGGATCGTGCCGGTGACGCGCGCGCTGGCGACCGTGTCGTTCATCCGGTTGAGCGAACGCAGGAAGGTCGACTTGCCGCAGCCCGACGGGCCGATGAAGGCGGTGACCAGGTCGGTCCCGACGTCGATCGACACGTCGTTGATCGCCTGCTTTTGCCCATAGAAGACGTCGACGCCTTTGGCGGTCATCTTGGGGTCGGCGATGGTCAAATCATCTTGGGTCATGGTCACCAGCGTTTTTCGAACTTGTTGCGAAGATAGATCGCCAGCGCGTTCATCGACAGCAGCACGATGAGCAGCACGATGATCGCGGCGGAGGTCTTCTCGACGAAGCCCCGGTCGACTTCGTCCGACCAGAGGAAGATCTGCATCGGCAGCACCGTCGAGGGCGAGCAGATGCCGCCCGGCACGTCGCCGATAAAGGCGCGCATCCCCACGAGGAGCAGCGGCGCGGTCTCGCCCAGCGCGCGCGCCATGCCGATGATCGTGCCGGTCAATATGCCGGGCAGCGCGAGCGGCAGCACATGATGGAACACCACCTGCACCGGGCTCGCCCCGACGCCGAGCGCGGCGTCGCGGATCGAGGGTGGCACCGCCTTGATCGCGTTGCGGCTGGCGATGACGATCACCGGCATCGTCATCAGCGCCAGCGTCAGCCCGCCGACGAGCGGGCTCGCCTGGCAGATGCCGAACCAGTTGATGAACACCGCGAGCGCGAGCAGGCCGAAGATGATCGAGGGCACCGCGGCGAGGTTGTTGATCGACACTTCGATGAGGTCGGTCCAGCGGTTCTTCGGCGCATATTCCTCGAGATAGAGCGCCGCGAGCACCCCGGTCGGGAAGGCGATCAGGAAGGCGATGAAGATCGTCAGCACCGACCCTTTGAGTGCCCCCCAGATGCCCGCAACCGCCGGATCGGTCGCGTCGGCATTCTTGAAGAAGGGCCAATGGATGCCGGTCGACAGCTTGCCGTCGCGCTGCAGCGCGTCGACCTTCGCCCCCAGCGCGCCTTTCGCGCCTTCCTTGGCGGCGATGTCCACTTCGGACGAGGCGGGGAGATGGAAGACCGTCTTGCCCTGCAGGATCGCGGGGTCGGCCTTGATCTGCTTGCGCACTTCCTTCCACGCATTTTCGCTGATCATCTTCGCGCCCTCGGCGCCCAGCGCCTCGTCGGCGGCGAAGGCGACGATGTCGGCGAGCCCGGCATTCGCGATCGCCTGATCGGCGTCGGCATCGCCGAGCCGCGACGCATCGACCGTCAGCGGCATCGCCTTGAAGTCGATCGGCACCTCGACGTTCGTGTAGGTGAAGCCGCGCAGGCCGTTGCCGACCATCACGAACAGCAGGAAGGCGAGGAAAAAGCCCGAGAGCAGCACCGCGCCCAGCCCGAACAGCTTGAAGCGGCGTTCGGCGGCATAGCGGCCCGCGATGCGCTTCTGCATCGTCGTGCCCTTCCAGTCGGTGGGGGCGGTGTCCCTATTCATAAGCTTCGCGATACTTTTTGACGATGCGCAGCGCGACGATGTTGAGCAGCAAGGTCACGATGAACAGCACGAGGCCGAGCGCGAAGGCAGCAAGCGTCTTGGCGCTGTCGAATTCCTGGTCGCCGGTCAGCAGCTTGACGATCTGCGCGGTCACCGTGGTGACGCTGGCGAAGGGGTTGGCGGTGAGGTTGGCGGAGAGGCCCGCGGCCATCACGACGATCATCGTCTCGCCGATCGCGCGGCTGACCGCGAGCAATATGCCGCCCATCACGCCGGGCAGCGCGGCGGGGATCAGCACCTGGCGGATCGTCTCGTTCGGCGTCGCGCCGAGCGCCAGCGATCCGTCGCGCATCGCCTGCGGCACCGCGTTGATGCTGTCGTCGGCCATCGACGAGACGAAGGGGATGATCATCACGCCCATCACGATCCCCGCGGCGAGCGCGCTTTCGGTCGAGGCGTTCGGAATGCCGAGCATCACCGCGAATTCGCGCAAGGCAGGCGCCACGGTCAGCGCGGCGAAATAGCCGTACACCACCGTCGGCACCCCCGCGAGGATCTCGAGCAGCGGCTTCACCCAGCGGCGCACGCGCGGCGCGGCGTACTGCGTCAGATACACCGCGGTCATCATCCCGATGGGAATCGCGACGATCATCGCGATGATCGCGCCGATCAGCACCGTACCCCAGAACAGCGGGATGCCGCCGAAGGTATCGGGCTGCGGCGCGCCGCTCGTCGGCGCCCATTCGGTCCCGAACAAGAGCTCGGCGGGCGAGACGAGGCGGAAGAAGCGGATCGATTCGAACAGCAAGGACAGCACGATGCCGAAGGTCGTCAGGATCGCCACCAGCGATGCGAGCAGCAGCACCGCCATGACGATCTTCTCGACCCGCGTCCGCGCGCGGAAATCGGGCCGGATCCGCGTGAAGGCGTAAAGCCCGCCCGCCAGCGCCAGCGCCAGCATCGCGGCGATGCCGATCCACGCATAGAAATGCGTTGCGTCGGCATAGGGCTGGACCAGCGGCGCCGCGGCGGGAATCCGCACCGCGGCCTGATGGCCCTCGGCGACATTGCGCGCGTCGGACAGGATCGCCCCGCGCTCGAAGCCGAATGCGGGCAGCCCCTGCGCCGCCTCGCTCGCGAGCACGCTGTTGGTGATCAGGCCCGGCGACACCGCCGACCAGACGGCAAGGAAGATCGCGGCGGGGGCGAACAGCCACAGCGCGACGTACCAGCCGTGATATTGCGGGCGCGAATGCAGCTTGGCGTGCGCGCGGCCCGCCAGCATCAGCGAGCGCGCCCGGCCGGCAAGCCAGCCGATCAGGGCAAGCCCCGCGATCAGCAACAGTAAGGCGGCGGCGTTGAAAGTCACTGTGTCCCCGTTATCCTGTCCGGATCCCCCCGTCACCCCAAGCGGTATGACGTGGCAGTTTCATGACTCTGCGTCACAATTTCCAAAATCACCGGATTTGCCAATCCCGTTCGCATCGAGCGAAGTCGAGATGCCCCTCGGCCATGCGCCGACCCGATGGGTGTCTCGACTTCGCTCGACACGAACGGGGTGGGAAGGTGACGTAAAAAGCGGCGGCCGGGGAAGGGGATGTGGGCCCCTCCCTCCGGCCACCGGCGGGGAGGTTACTTCAGCTCCGCGCCGTCCAGCACGGTCATGCCCTTGGCGTTCGCCGCGGCCTTGTCCGCGACGTCCTTCGGCGACACGACGAGGCCCTTGGCGGCGAGATAGCCGCCCGCTGCCGCGCCCTTCAGGAATTCGGTGACATATTCAGCGAGGCCGGGGATCACGCCGACATGCGCTTTCTTGACATAGATGAACAGCGGGCGCGAACCCGGATAGCTGCCGTCGGCGATCGCGGCATAGGTCGGCGCCACGCCCTGCACCGGCACCGCCTTGATCTTGTCCTTGTTGGCGTCGAGATAGCTGAAGCCGAAGATGCCCAGGCTGTCGGGGTTCTTGTCGAGCTTCGAGATGATGAGGTTATCATTCTCGCCCTGCTCGACATAGAAGGGCGCGCCGCGCAGCGCGGTGCACACCTCTTCATGCTTGTCCTTGTCGCTGTCCTTCAGCGCCTTCATCTCGGGGTTGGCGTCGCAGCCCTTGCCGAGGATCAGCTCCTTGAATGCATCATAGGTGCCGCTGGTCGACGGCGGCCCGAAGACCGAGATCGCGACCGCGGGCAGCGCCGGGTTGACGTCTTTCCACGTCTTCGCGGTGTTCGGCTTGCCATAGGGGTTGGCCGCCAGAGCCTTATAGACGTCTTCTTCCGACAGCTTGAAGCCGGGGCCGCGCTGCGCTTCGCCCAGCGCGATGCCGTCGATGCCGACCTGGATTTCGACGATGTCCTTGACGCCGTTCTTGGCGCAGGTGTCGAATTCCTTCTTCTTCATGCGGCGCGATGCGTTCGCGATGTCGGGGGTGTCGCCGCCGACGCCGGCGCAGAAACGCTCGAAGCCGCCGCCGGTGCCGGTCGAATCGATCTTCGGCACCTTGTTGCCCGTCGCCTCGGCGAACTTCTCGCCGACCGCGGTCGCAAAGGGATAGACGGTCGAGGAGCCGACCGCGCTGATATAATCGCGCGCCGCGCCGCCCGAGGACGCCTGGTCCTGACAGGCGGAAAGCGCCAGCGCGGCAGTCGCGACGCAGGCTGCGAGGGCAAATTTCTTGGCCATGGGATATGTCCTGTAGAGGGGGTCGTTACCGAACCAAGCCGCCACCCCTGCGGCGACTCGCTGAGGGCGCTCTGAAGGAGTTGTGTGACGTGTTTGTGACAGGAGGTGTCATGGAAGTGTCATGGAAGCGAATAGGCGCTGGATGGACCTTCAACGTAGGGCTGCGGGCTGAAGGCCGATGAATTTTATCGCGACATCAAAGTTCATAGCCTTAAGGCTAGTCACTTCGTTCCGGAGTGAAATCTTGCTAAAAAACGGAATATTAAATCCCCCAACCTGACGCTCCGTATCGGCAATCCAAAATTCGATCTTCCACCGTCGGTCGTCGGCTAGTGTCGCATCAAATGTCCTAGCCATAAGTTCCCCGTTTTGCCGCAACACGATGTCGCGTACGCCTTCCCAACACGACGCGAACCTTTGTAGCTGGGTTCCCGAGTTCCCGGCCTGTTTAAAGAAATGACTCAAAACGCTCGATTTTCTGGAGTTTCTTTTCACGTGGATAAGCCGCTTTCCTACGACATCCAATAGATCGCAGACCTCAAATCCAGAGCGCTGTATGTCCGGCGCATAAACAAGCTGCTTGTCCATGAGGACATATCCGAGCCTGGCAGAGGTCGCCTCGTTATACTCGTCCTCTCGTTCAAAAGCCTCGCGTTTGCCCTGAGGGTCTGAAATTTTCCTAAATGGCGTCGGCGGCTCGGCCCAATTCTCAAGCAGGGCGATGTAGCTTTCCTCAATCGATTGCTTAAATGCTTGTTCTACGTTGTACCATAGCCCATCATTTATAGCATACGTCCGCTGATTTAGAACTGTTGAACCTACCAACGCGCGATGCACTGACCAACTTTGATCATAAGCATCCGCAGCCTCATAGTTAGCCAGTATTTTGTGGGTTTTTATCGTATGTCGGTCGAGGGTGGCGAGCTTATCGCCCATCGCAGCAACATAATGTTCGAGAAGGAGGTCGGGGTATTTTCCCTTTAGGCCTGGTCCGACGAAGCTATACGCGACGCCATCGTCAGCGGCTTCCCCGGGTAGACCTAGTTCGAAGCTACCGTCATTTGCGATGATGCTTCTAATCGCTTCTGCGTCAAGATTCTCAGTTTCTATCCGGTCGTTGACAGGGCGCAGAACGTCCAAGACACGAAAGGTAGTCTCTTGATAGGCATTTGATTGGAACAGTTCCAGAGCCTCTGAAGCAAGTTCGGGAAGATCTTCTAGCTCAAATTCGCCATTCAACTTTAGTGAGTATGCGCCGGTCATTGCGTCGGCCGTGACGTCGTCCCGGGTGGCGCCGCTTAGAGAGCGAACTAGATCAAGTGCATCGTCAATGCCGAACGACGTAAAGTCTCTCTGAAAAGGCGAAAGCGCCGAGGCTTTCATCGCATCTCCGAGGTTCGTTCTGTCGAGCCTCTTTAATTTGCCCTGATCGAGGGCGTTTATAGAAACACGCAATCCAAAATCACGTTCCAGATATCTATCGTCCAAACACATCCAGCCGTGAGCAAACGTGATCGCAAAGAGGCGATCGTCGCGTTCAAAGAAGAGAATGGCGGAGGCTGATTGATTCCTGATCTGATGTGCGATGCCAAACTTCCTTTGCAACTCCGAGTACCAAGGAGGCGTGGCAAACCTTGATGTAAAAACAACCAGGTGAGCTTCATCGGAAAAATCAGGCAAATTCACATATATGCTGAAATCGGTTCCAAGTTTTTCCTTGGCCGAGTCTGTAAGCGCATTCCGCCAGTTTTCGGCGTCCAGCTTGGTCAGATAAAGAGTATATGCCTTCCGTCCCATTGAGTTATAACTATAAAATTTGTGGTGATCGTCAAAGGAATATTTCCGGCCTCTAAGCCGCGAGTGCCAAGCAGGCACAATCTGGCACTTTGCCGTCGCTGTCCTCCAGCGAAAATCTGGCAAAATCTGCCGACCGACCTCGACTTGTAGAAAGTCGAAGGCGCCGGAACATCCGGAACACCGTTTTTATATTTAAGATCAAAGGCATAAAAATTATTGATGAGTACCGAGGCGGAACACAAGCCTTTCCCGTTGACAGGTGAGGCGGTTTGGGTGTTCACAGTCCGAAGGACTTAAAGAGTCCGATCCTGCTCAAAGTTATCCCTTTTTAAGGTGGAGTTTGAGCGCGTGAAAAGCCCCCGTTGGGAAGCCATCACTAAAATTGTAGAAAGCTTCGTCGCCAAGGGCCATCCCGGCTATGCTATTGCGGCGCTGGCCATGATCTTGTTGGCGGGTCTGGTGGGCTTGGGCCTGTTGTCCAAACTAGGCGAGCCCATAGTTAGTCTGCTTCTTTAGTGCTCTTTTTTTGTCATGGAACGCGCTATGATCCTCATCACCGGCCACGTCATCCTGACCCCCGAGCATCGCGAGCGCATGATCGCGCTCGGCGCCGAGCATAGTGCGCGGTCTCGGGGCGAGCCGGGGTGTCTGGCGCATAATTGCCATATCGATGTCGAGAATCCCGATCGGCTGATGTTCGTCGAGGAGTGGGAGAGCATCGACGCGGTGCGCACGCATTTCGCGGTCCCCGCGTCCGCCGCCTTCGTCGCGGAAATGCGCGCGCTCTCGCCGCGGCCGCCCGCGATCCGCATCTATGCCGCCGAGGATATCACGGCAAAGCTGATGGGGGCTTAGACAAGATTATCTCACGCGAAGACGCGAAGGCGCGAAGGGGGTTGCGTGGGGTTTCTGGCGGCGGGTTTGACCGCTGGCGGCGTCAAGTCTCACACAAAGACACAAAGAGGGCGGCTGGGGCCGCTGATGCCGCGTGTCCATCGCACGTCGGCGGGATTATAGCCGGACTTCGTCCGGCCTTGATCGACGCAGCCGTCGTTCGGCAATCGAGGGGTAGCGCCCGAAAACAGCCCTCTTCGTGTCTTTGTGTGAGAAATCCCTTCTTTTCTTCTTCGCGCCTTCGCGCCTTCGCGTGAGATTATTCTTCCATCACGCACGAAGCGGGGTGGCAGAATGGCTTCGCCTTGCCCGCCGCACCATTGTTTGCCACAGCTTCGCCGCGCGGCGCGCGCCGCATCGGGGGGCCAATGAGCGGGTTCGAATTCATCTTTTCGCTGTTCGGGCTGATCCTCGGCCTCGCGCTCGCCGAGGGGCTGGGCGGGTTGAGCCGCGCGCTGAAGGCCAGCCACCGCGTGCGCATCGGCTGGCCGACCGCGCTGCTCGGCCTGTTCGTGTCGTGCGACGTGGTTACCTTCTGGATGTACGGCTGGACCTTGCGCGACCTGCTGCCCTTGAGCTGGCCGGTGCTGTTCGGCGGCTTCATCGTCACCGCCCTCTATTTCGTCGCGGCCAGCCTCGTCTTTCCCGACGACCCGGAGGCGTGGCACGATCTGAACGCCCATTTCGACGCGCATCGGCGCAAGGTGATCGGCGGCGTATTCCTGTGCAACGTCGCGTTGCTGGCCACCGTCGGCTGGCTGCACGGCCTGCCGGCGGCGACCAGCATCCGCACCGTCATCGTCGCATGGAGCTTCTTTCCCGTCGCGCTGCTCGCGATCTGGACGAAGGACCGGCGCATCGCCTGCGCCTGCCTGATCTGGCTGATCGCGCTCTACCCGCTGTCGGCGGTGTGGCACTAACCCTATCGAAATCGTCACCCTCTAACGAGACCCGTGGCTCGTTAGACTTGATCCGGGGTCCATGACGTCAACGCCGCGGTGGATCCCGGATCAGGACTGTCCTGAGCTTGTCGAAGGGTCCGGGATGACGAAAAGGGGAAGGGCGGACGCGCCCCTCCTTCCCCGGCACGCGCCCCGCGTATCGTCAGGCGAAGGAGACCGTCGTCCGGACGGTGCGGCGGCGGCGCATGCCGAAGCCGATGGCGCCGAGGCCGCCCAGCATCATCAGCCAGGTCGCCGGCTCGGGCACCGCAGCGGCGGTTTCGATGCGCAGCGTCGGCGACCCGAGGCGGACGACCGCACTCGTCGTCTGGGTCAGGCTCAGGTCCGCGCTTCCGTCCATCAGCGATGCGAAGGACGCCGACGACAGCGCGATGCTGAACGGCCGCAGGGGGTCGCCGCCGCCGTAACAATTCGGGCTGAACAGCGCGCAGACGGTGAAGCTGTTGCCGTCGATCGACGCGTCATACGATGCCGTGCTCGATGAGAAAGCGGCATTGCCATATGTGCCTTCGAAAAAGGCCGCGATGATCGTCTCGCCGACGGGGATCGCATAGGTGAAAGTGCCGACGGTGCCGAGGTTGATCGGGAAGCCCGCCGATGCCTGCGGGCTGCTATAATCCGGCAGCGTTGATACGATCGTCGCGGCCGAAGCCGGCGTAGCGCAAACGGCGGCAGTGGCGGCAAGCGCCGCAAGATAATGCTTCTTCATTTATTCCCCCCGGTCCTTGGATAACAACATGTTAATCACAACGAGCGCGAACACCAGCCCCGCGCGTTCCGTAACTGTATCGATTTGATACATAAATCACCGCGAGGCCGCGTCCTGCCGCGCCGACGTCGCTATCGGGGATCGCGCTTGCGGCGCGGCTGGTTCGACCCCGGATCAGGCCTGTCTTGAGCTTATCGATGGGTCCGGGGTGACGAAGAAGGAAAGACGGTCAGGCCTTCCCCAACAGCGGCGCCAGATACTGGCCGGTGAAACTCCGCGGCTCCTTCACCACCTGCTCGGGCGTCCCCGCCGCGACGATCTCGCCGCCCTTGACCCCGCCTTCGGGGCCCAGGTCGACGATCCAGTCGGCGGTCTTGATGACGTCGAGATTATGCTCGATCACCACGACGCTGTTGCCCTGATCGACCAGCGCCTGCAGCACTTCGAGCAGCTTGCGGACATCCTCGAAATGCAGGCCCGTCGTCGGCTCGTCGAGGATGTAGAGCGTCTGCCCGGTCGAACGCCGCGACAGCTCCTTCGCCAGCTTCACCCGCTGCGCCTCGCCGCCCGACAAGGTCGTCGCCTGCTGCCCGACCTTTATATAGCCGAGCCCCACGCGGACGAGCATTTCCATCTTGTCGCGGATCGCGGGCACCGCCTTGAAAAACTCCGCCGCATCCTCGACCGTCATGTCGAGCACGTCGGCGATGCTCATCCCCTTGAACTTCACCTCTAGCGTTTCGCGGTTGTAGCGTTTGCCGTGGCACGTCTCGCACGTCACATAGACGTCGGGCAGGAAGTGCATCTCGATCTTGATGAGGCCGTCGCCGGTGCAGGTTTCGCAGCGCCCGCCCTTGACGTTGAAGCTGAAGCGTCCGGGCTTGTACCCGCGCGCCTGCGCCTCGGGCAGCCCGGCGAACCAGTCGCGGATCACCGTGAAGGCGCCCGTGTACGTCGCAGGGTTCGACCGCGGGGTGCGGCCGATCGGCGACTGGTCGATGTCGATCACCTTGTCGCAATGTTCGAGGCCGGTCAGCGCGTCGTGCGGTCCCGCGACCAGCCGCGCGCCGTTCAGCGTCCGCGCCGCGCTGGCATAGAGCGTGTCGATGACGAGGCTCGACTTGCCCGATCCCGACAGGCCGGTGACGCAGGTAAAGGTGCCGAGCGGGATCGTCGCGGTGACATTCTGCAGGTTGTTCGCGCGCGCGCCCTTCAGCACCAGGTCGAAGCCGTTGCCGGGGCGGCGGCGCGCCGGCACCTCGATCTTCTTCGCGCCGGTCAGATACGCCGCGGTCAGGCTCTTCTTGTTCGCCAGCACCTGTTTCAGCGTCCCCTGGGCGACGATCTCGCCGCCGTGGACGCCCGCGCCGGGGCCCATGTCGACGACATAGTCGGCGTGGCGGATCGCGTCCTCGTCATGTTCGACGACGATCACCGTGTTGCCGAGGTCGCGCAGGCGTTTCAGCGTCGCGAGCAGCCGGTCGTTGTCGCGCTGGTGCAGGCCGATGCTCGGTTCGTCGAGCACGTAGAGGACGCCCGACAGACCGCTGCCGATCTGGCTCGCGAGGCGGATGCGCTGGCTCTCGCCGCCGCTCAAGGTGCCCGACGTGCGGTTGAGGTTCAGGTAATCGAGCCCGACATTGTTGAGGAAGCCGAGCCGCTCGTTGATCTCCTTCAGGATCGCCTTCGCGATCTGCCGCTGCGTCTCGTTCAGCTTCTCGTCGAGCGTGCTGAACCACGCGAGCGCGTCGGCGACCGAGCGCTGCGCCGACATGCTGATATTCTCGCCCGCGATCTTCACCGCCAGCGGTTCGGGGCGCAGCCGCGCGCCGTGGCACGTTTCGCACGGTTGCGCGGTCTGGTACTTGCCCAGTTCCTCGCGCATCCACGCGCTCTCGGTCTGCAACATCCGGCGGTTGAGGTTGCCGATGACACCTTCGAACGCCTTGTGCGTCGTATAGGTGCGCTTGCCGTCCTTGAAGGTCAGCTCGACCGGCATCCCGCCGGTGCCGAAGAGGATGATCTGCTGCACCGCGCCGGGCAGGTCCTGCCACGGCGTGTCGAGGCTGAAGTCATAGGCTTTGCCCAGGCTTTCAAGCACTTGCATATAATAGGGCGAGGGCGGGTTCGATTTCGCCCACGGCACGACCGCGCCCTTCTTCAGGCTCAGCGCATGGTTGGGGACGACCAGGTCGGCGTCGAACTCCAGCCGCTCGCCCAGGCCGTCGCACGCGGGGCAGGCGCCCTGCGGCGCGTTGAAGCTGAACAGCCGCGGCTCGATCTCCGCAATCGTGAAGCCCGACACGGGGCAGGAGAATTTCTCGCTGAATATCAATCGGTTGGCCGGTATGCCTGCGCCCTTCATCGCCCCCCCGGCATCTTCCTCCTCCCGCCCCGGCACCGGTCCGTCGGCCATGTCGACATACGCGACACCTTCGGCAAGTTTCAGCGCCGTCTCGAAACTGTCGGCAAGCCGCGTCTCGATCCCCTCGCGCACCACGATGCGGTCGACCACGACCTCGATGTCATGCTTGTATTTCTTGTCGAGCGCCGGCGCGTCCTCGATCTCGTAGAACTCGCCGTCGATGCGGACGCGGGTGAACCCTTCCTTCTGCCACTGCGCCAGCTCCTTGCGATACTCGCCCTTGCGCCCGCGCACGACCGGCGCGAGCAGATAGGCGCGGGTGCCCTCGGGCAGCTCCATGACCCGGTCGACCATCTGGCTGACATTTTGCGCCGAGATCGGCTCGCCGGTGACGGGCGAATAGGGGATGCCGACGCGCGCCCACAGCAGGCGCATATAGTCGTAGATCTCGGTGACAGTCGCGACCGTCGAGCGCGGGTTGCGGCTCGTCGTCTTCTGCTCGATGCTGATCGCCGGCGACAGCCCGTCGATATGCTCGACGTCGGGCTTCTGCATCATCTCGAGGAACTGGCGCGCATAGGCCGACAGGCTCTCGACATAGCGCCTCTGACCCTCGGCATAGATGGTGTCGAAGGCGAGGCTCGATTTGCCCGAGCCCGACAGGCCGGTGATCACGATCAGGCTGTCGCGCGGCAGGTCGACGTCCACGCCCTTAAGATTATGCTCGCGCGCGCCGCGCACCGAAATATGGGTGAGACTCATGGGAGGGGTATGTTCCAGATTTGTTCTATTGGCGCAAGAGCGGTTCCGCGCCGGTTCGTCGGTAAGATAGGAGGCCCGCCGCCGCACCGCAATGTGGTGGCATTCCACCAACATGCCAAAGGCTTCGACCAATGCCGGGCGGCTTGCTTGACCCCGTGACGTCGCAGGCGGACAAGAATGGCCATTCGCGCCGCCTCGACCCGGCGGTGCAGAACAATCAGGAGACGGGGTAATGAAAAGCTTTCTAACGAGCGCCGCAGGGCTGGCGATCGCGGCCGCCTTGGCTGCGGCGCCTGCAATGGCGAGCGACAACACAATGTCCGCGACGCTGGTCGCCAAGGCTGATGGCGAAGGGGACGCCGCGGTGAAGGGCGATGCGTCGCTGAAGGCGCTGACCTTCGGGACATGGGGCGTCGACCTTGCCGCGCGCGACACCAATGTGAAACCCGGGGACGACTTCGACAGATATGCGAACGGCGGCTGGTTTGCGCGCACCGAGATCCCGGCCGATCAGGCGTCGGCGGGTGTCGACTATGATGTTTACAACCTGACGCAGCGCCAGCTCGGACAGCTTGTCACTGGAGCTCCCGCGACGTCGCAGGTCGGCGGCCTCTACCAGAGCTTCATGGACGAGAAGCGGGTCGACGCGCTGGGCGTCAAGCCGCTGATGGCCGACGTCGATGCTGTTGCGGCGATCAAGGACAAGGGCGCGATGGCTCGCTTCATGGGCTCGACTCAGGGGACGTTTGGCGCGACGATCGTCTCCGGCGGCCCCTATGCCGACACAAACGATCCGACGGTGAACGTCCTGTGGCTCGGCCAGGCGGGGCTCGGGCTTCCCGAACGCGACTATTATCTGAACGACAGTTTCAAGACGCAGCGCGATGCCTATCGCGCCTATATCGTGCGAACGATGAAGATGGTCGGCAATGCCGCGCCCGAGAAGGCGGCGGATGCGATCATGGGCTTCGAGACCGATATCGCGAAGGTAAGCTGGGCGATCGCCGACCGGCGCGACATCGGCAAGATCAACAATCCGATGTCGTCGGACGAACTCGCGGCCTTTGCTCCGGGACTCGACTGGAAGGCTTGGTTCGAAGGCGCCGGCATCGGGCCGCAGAAGCGGATCATCGTCAACGAGAATACGGCGGTGCGCGACATTGCGGCGCTCTATGCAAGGACGCCGCTCGACACAATCAAGCTGTGGCAGCAATTCCACATCGCCGACAATGCGGCGCCCTATCTCTCCAAGGCATTCGTCGACAGCCGCTTCGAATATACCAAAGTGCTGAGCGGCGTCGGCGAACTTCGTCCGCGCTGGAAGCGCGGGCTGACGCTGGTCGACGGCAGCCTCGGCGAACTGGTCGGCGAAACCTATGCGAGGCAATATTTCCCAGCGAGCGCGAAAGCGAAGATGGAAGCGCTGGTCGCGAATCTGAAGCTCGCGATGGGCGATCGCATCCGCAGCAACAGCTGGATGGCGCCCGAGACCAAGGCGGCGGCGCTCGACAAGCTGGCGAAGATGGACGTCATGGTTGGCTATCCCGACAAATGGCGCGACTATTCGGGGCTCAAGATCGATCCGACCGACCTCTATGGCAATGTGAAGCGCAGCGCGGCGTTCGAATATGCCTATTCGCTGTCAGACCTGAACAAGCCCGTCGACCGCAAGAAATGGTCGATGAACCCGCAGGAGGTGAACGCCTACAACGGCGGCCTCGAGAACAAGATCGTGTTCCCGGCCGGCATACTGCAGGCCCCTTACTTCAGCGAGAGCGTGGACGATGCAGTCAACTATGGCGCGATCGGCGCCGTTATCGGCCACGAAATCTCGCACGGCTTCGACGATCAGGGGCGCAAGATCGACGCCAATGGTGCGGTGCGCGACTGGTGGACCGCGGCAGACGCTGCGCGATTCGAGGCGCAGGCGAAGGCGTTCGGTGCGCAATACGCGACCTATGAGGCGGCGCCCGGCGCCTTCATCAACCCCGACCTGACGATGGGTGAGAATATCGCCGATCTCGCGGGGCTGGAGATTGCCTATGACGCCTACCACCGCTCGCTGGGCGGCAAGGAGGCGCCGGTGATCGACGGTCTGACCGGCGACCAGCGCTTCTTCCTCGCCTTTGCGCAGGCGTGGCGCGACAAGGCACGCGAGGATTCGATCAAGCAGCAGGTCGCAAGCGATGAACACGCCCCGGCGCGCTGGCGGATCATCGGCCCGGTGCGCAACGTCGATGCCTGGTACAAGGCGTTCAACGTCACGCCCGACAATAAATATTATCTGAAACCCGAGGCGCGCACGCGCATCTGGTGATCAGCCGGAGACGACGGGGGCGACCGCCGGTCGCCCCCGTACCAGCATCACCGTGAGCGACAGCGCCGCGCCGATGATGACGAACAGCGCGGGAAAGCCGCCCAGCACCGACATCATGCGGATGCCGTCGAGCCCCGAGCCCGCGACGAGAACGATCGCGACGAGCCCGACCGCAATTCCCCACACGCTTTGCACGCCCATCGGCGCTTCGGGCGCGTCGGGGGTGATGCCGCGGGTCGAAAGCGCACTCATCGCCGAAACATTGGCGTCGGCGCCCGCGACATAGGACAGGAAGATGGTGAAAAGAATGAGCCCCGTCGCAGCTGGGCCGCCGCCGAGCGCGTCGAACAGGCGGAAGAGAACCGAGTCCGGGCCCTTCGCCGCGATCACCGAATAGAGGCTGGCGCCGCTCTGCTGGTCGATGACGATGGCCGAGCCTGCGATGGCGGTCATCCACAGCGCGCCGAACAGCGATGGCAGGACGAGATTCATCAGTATGAACTCGCGCACGCTGTAACCGATGGCCAGCCGTCCGAGGAAGAGCGCGGTGACCGGCGCCCAGGCGAACCAGTTGCCCCAATAGAAAATCGTCCACTGCCGGCTCCACGCGCCGTCGACGTCGAGGCCGAGATTGCGGGGAATGAAGGTGGTGAAATATTCGCCCGTGGCGCGCAGCGACAGGCCGAACATCTTGGCGGTCGGGCCAGCGACGAGTGCGAAGGCGATGATCGCGAAGAACAGCCAGGTGTTCAGCACCGACAGGCCGGCGATGCCCTTTTGCAACCCCATCGCAGCCGAGATCAGAAAACTCGCGACGATCAGCGCCGCAATTCCCCATTTGAGCGGCATTCCACCGCTGAAATGGCCCAGATTCTCCACGCCGCCTGCCAGCGCCAGGATTCCGGCGCCCATCGACGCTGCCATTCCGGCGACGAGCGCATATAGGCAGACGATGTCGATGCCCGTGCCAACCGGTCCGTGCGCGCGATTGCCGAGCAGCGGGACGAACAGCGAAGACAGGCTGAACGGCTCGCCGCGGTTATAATAGACAAGCGCGAAGGCGAGCGCCGCGACGGTGTAGATTGCGTAGGGCGTTAACGTCCAGTGCAGGAACATCGTCGACATGGCGAAGGTCGCGGCAGCATCGCTGCCCGGTTCCATTCCCAGCATCGGAGGCGGCGCGTTGAGATGGAACAGCGGCTCGGCCGCCCCCCAGAAGAGGATACCGGTCGCGATCGTCGTGCAGAGCATCACCGCGAACCAGCGCCAGCGCCCGAGCAGCGGCTTGGCGCCCGCTCCGCCGATGATCGTCTGGCCGAACGGCGACAGCGCTGCCAGCGCGAGAAGAGCCATAAAAGCCAGACCGGCACCCGCGAAGAGCGGGCCGAAATGCTCCAGTATCCAGTCGTTGGCCGCAGCCTCAGCCGCGACGAAACGCGTGCCCTGCCAGAGGCTGAGGACGAGCGCCGCAGAAAGGGTAGCCAGCGGAACAAAAAAGACCGCGCGATTGATGGGGTGACGGGTTGAGGCTGGCAAATGTTCCGCCGTTCGGACATGGACGATGTCGTCAGCATGGCCGCTACCGGACCCGGCGTCAAATGATGTGCCGGGAACGGGATTTGCGGCAAGACGTTGGACGCACAGGTGCCTTGATGGAAGGAGAGCTTCGATGATCAGGACGATTTTCACGGCAACAGCGGTCATGGCGCTGCTGGCGGCAGGACAGGCAGCCGCTTGGCAGAAAAATCCAGACGGCACGACTGCGGAGGAGAAGGCCAATACCGCGAAGCTGAATGCGGACCAGCTGGCGAAGGCGCAGGCGGAAACCGACGCCTACAACGCCCGTGTTGCGGCTAACGCGCAGCAGGAGGCCGCCGCGCAGTCGACCTTCCTTGAGGAAACCTCGGCTTATGAAGCGGAAAAGGCGCGCGTCGCCGCCATGTCCGCCGAAGAACGGATCCAATGGGAAGCCGACGTCGCGGCTTGCAAGGCCGGCGACAAGACGCGCTGCGCGCATCCGGAATCCAAGCCTAAATAGGCCTTGAATTTCCTAATCGCGATTTTCTGAAGGCTCCGGCGTTGCGTCGGGGCCTTTTCGTTGTCCGTCGGGGGGCGGTCCAGCCTCCGCCACCGGCGGCAGCGCGACGGGGATCACCATCGCCGGTCGCGGCGGATCTGGAAAACGACCGCCATAGCGGTAATCGTCATCCGCCCCCTCTGGCGGTGGCGCGGCGGCGCCTTCGTTGACTTCACCGAGCCGGCGGAACGGCTCGCTGAGTCGATTTTCGCGTTCCGCCCTCAGCCGCGCACCCACACCATAGCTGTCGGCGCATTCGAGGCACGGCGGCGCCGAGGTCGCATCGGCGACGGCCGCCTTGGGATTGGCGCTAAGGTCGGCGAAGGACGCCGAGCCGACCCCCTTGCCGCCAAGCCCCCGGCCGATGACGATGAAGGCCAGTAGCGCGCCGACGCCCAGCCCGGCGACGATGACGATCAGCCCGAATGCCAGGCGATGGCCCAGCCGGTCGCGACTCGAAGGAGGTCGACGTTTCCCTGCCATGGCCGAAGAAGGCCATGATGACGGCTTCGTTGCAAGCTTTCGGCCATTGGTCGATGCGGGAACGCCTTTCGTCTCCACATCGACCGCACGACCGGCCCCGTCGAACCCAACGTGCGTGGCCCCGGCAAAGCGGGCATCCAAGGATCGCGGGATGCGGGAGGATCCGGTCTTCCCCGGTTTCGGATCAGCTCGTGTCCCGCATCATCCCCCCAGATGAGAGGACTCCCCATGTTTAAATCCACCCTGATCACGATGGCGGCTATCGCCGTCTGTGGCGCAGCAACTCCCGCCGTGGCGCAGGACAGTGATGCGCCGCAAGTCGCCGTCCGTTACGACGACCTCAATCTTTCGACCACTGCCGGCCGCGATCGGCTCGACACACGGGTCCGCACCACGATCCGCGCGATGTGCACCGACAGCAGCCGTCTTACCTTGCGCCAGCGCGCGGTCGCGCAGGATTGCATGGCGCAGGCCAAGCGCAGCATCGAACCGCAGCTCGCGGCCTTGTTGAACGGCAGCACCGCTAAGTTCGCGAGCGACAAGCCGCCCGTCGTCGCTGCTCCCTGACGACATCCGGTGGCGCGGCCGTCCTGAAGCAGGTGGCGGCCGCCGACGAAGGCGATCATGCTCCGTGCATGATCGCCTTTACGTCATGAAGATAGGTACGCCCGATGCGGTGTACGCCGCCTTCGCCCAGATCGACACTCCAAGCGCCGTCACCGTGGTGTTTCAGCCCGACGATGCCTTCGCGGCGGATCATCTTCGACCGGTGGATGCGCATGAACTGGTCGGGGTTCATGCGCGCTTCGAGTGATTTGATCGTCTGATGGATCAGCCAGCTGCGCCCGCCGACGTGGAGGCGCATATAATCGCGCTCGGCCTCGATCAGGTCGACCTGGGCTGCATCGATGCGCAGCATCTCGCCGCGGTTCTGGACCCAGAACTCGCTGATCCACTTGCTTTTCGGCGCAGGAGCGCGCTCGCTGGCGCGCCATTCGCGAACTCGCGTCAGCGCCCGTCCAAGCCGGTCGGGCGAGACCGGTTTCAGCAGATAGTCGACCGCGGCGACGTCAAAGGCGGCGACCGCGTAGCGATCGAACGCGGTGACGAAGACCACGGCGGGCGGATTGTCGAGCTTGTCGATGGCAGCGGCGACCTGCAACCCGTCGAGATCGGGCATCGCGATATCGCAGAGTACCAGGTCGGGCGCGAGGGCGTCGACCATGCGCAGCGCGGAGGCGCCGTCGCTCGCCGTCCCGACAAGCGAGACGCCGTCTTGCTGACCGGCGAGAATCTGCAACCGTTCGATTGCGAGCGGTTCGTCGTCGACAATCAGGGTCCGAAGCGTCTGGAGCATGTCAGCACCTCTCTCGTGCCAGGGGGAGCCACAAGGATACGACGAAGCCACCGGTGTCGGACCGGCCCCATTCGCATCCTGCGCTGGGGCCGTAGCGCGTCAGCAGCCGTTCGCGGACGTTGCCAAGGCCGAGGCCGGTGCCGGGGGCGGGGATCGGCGCCTTCGGGTCGATGTCGTTTTCTATCCGCATCACCAGCAGGCCATATTCGCTGCTCGCGGTCAGACGGATCGCGATCGTTCCCTTGCTGGGGGCGACGCCATATTTGATCGCATTTTCGATGATCGGTTGCAGGATCAGCACGGGGACGCAGGCGTTTTCGAGCTCGTTCGGCATCGTCACCTCGACATGCAGCCGGTCGGGGAAGCGAACTTGCTCGATATCGAGGTAGAGGCGCTGGAGCGCGATTTCCTCGTCGAGGCTGACGAGCTGTTCGGGGTCGACTGCAAGGCTCGAGCGGAGGAAGGACGACAGGTTCATGATCATCGTCTCGGCCTCGCTCTTCGATCCCTTGAGGACGAGCGTCGACAGCGAATTCAGCGTGTTGAACAGGAAGTGCGGATTGACCTGATAGTGCAGCGCGCGGAGCTGAGCCGCTTGCGCCTCGATGCGGAAATGGTTCGCGCGACGTTCGACCGCGCGCATCTCGTTTGCATATCCGAAGGCGACATAAAGCGCCGCCCATACCGCGAAGAAGAAATACCAGCGGATCGAGCTGTCGAGGATCAGCACTGTTTCCCACGATATAGGGAATTTGGATTGCACTTCGGCGATGATCTTTTCGGCGTCGGGGCCGGGAAACCAGTAGAAGAAGACAAGCAGGTTGATGGTTGCATAGACGGCGACGAGCGGAACCGCCGCGCCCAGCGCGACGGCGAGCCGCGCCCCGAAACCGCGCGGCTGGACGCGCTGGATAAGCTGGTAAAGCACGAAGGTGCAGAGGATGCCCGCGACGACGACAAGGGCGCGGCGGCCGGCATATTCCCACTGCTCGGCGCCGGCGAGGATGCCGAGGCCGGTAGTGATCAGGAAATAGAGGAACCACATGGCGAGTATCGAGCCGATCGCGACGCGCGGGTTGACGCGGGCGTCGGAGGCGCGCCAATCCGGCGCCGCAGCCAGCATCTTCGCCCGCTGGTCGCGCAGCGCCTCTTTGCGGATGGTCATGTTCATCGGGGCTGCTTTAGCGTCGGTCATCGCGCCGACGCTAGCAGACGCCGGGCCGCCAGTCGAAGGGGTGGGTGCTTTGGTCGAAGAAAAAGGCTTTGGATCCGGGAAAGCTCAGGACAAGTCGGGCCGGGTCAACGTCCGGCGCCAGTTTCCGCGCTTGTAAACTATCCATGCCATCGCCAGCGACGCGAGCGAAGAGAGAGGGAAGCTCCACCACAATATGTCGCTGCCGATGATCGGATAGCCGAAGTAGTAGATGCCGAGGCGGATCGGGAACATCGACAGGAACAGAATGATCAGCGGCGGGACGACCGATCCATTGGCGCGGAGCGTACTGATCAGGACGATCGTCGTGCCGAAGGGCAGGAAGGTCCATGTCGCGATATATTGGATGTTGCGTGCGACATCGATCGCCTCGCTGCCGCTGCCAAGGAATAGCGACAGGGCTGCGCGGTCGAACAGCAGAAGCAGCGCGATGAGCACGCCCGTCATCGTCAGGTTGATCGCGATGCCGCTGTTGGTGACCCCGCTGACGCGGTCCCAGCGCTGCGCGCCGATATTCTGCGCCGCCATCGAGCTGACGGCCGCCCCGACCGCGAGCGCGGGCATCTGGACATAGTTCCAGAGCTGAAGCGTTGCACCATAGGCGGCAGCGGTAATGAGCCCCTCGCGGTTGACGAGCCCGACCATGATCAGCCCGGCGCCTGAAATGACGAGCATCTGCGCCCCCATCGGCAGGCCGCGCCCGACAATGAATCCGAGCTCGCGCCAGTTGGGAAGAAGATAGGCGAATTCGCGGCCGCGCAGCCGCAGCACATGGTTCCTCGCATAGAACCAGCCGATCATCGCGATCAGGCTGATCGTTCCGGCGATGGCGGTCGCGAGCGCGCTGCCAGCGATGCCGAGGCGGGGCAAGGGCCCGATCCCGAGGATCAGCATTGGGTTCAGCACGATGTCGAGGACAACGGTCAGGATCATGAAGCGCAGCGGCGTCACAGCATCCCCTGCGCCGCGCGAGGCCATCGAGAGCATGACCATCAACATGCTTGCCGGCACCGCGATGAAGGTCACGCGCAGATAGTCGTGCGCGAGCATGAAGGCTTCGGGCGGGGTTTCGAGCCAGCGCAGGATGCGGTCCGACGCGAACCAGCCGATCACGGCGATGACGAGCGAGAAAGCGACCGCGAGTCCGATCGCGGCGCCGCTGGCGCGCCGGGCGGCGTCGATGTCGCCGCGTCCGATCGACTGGCCGATAAGGACCGTCGCGGCCATGCCGAAGCCGAAGAAGGCACCGAACATGAGGAACATGATGATGTTGGCGTTGGCGGTCGCAGCAAGCGCGCTTTCGCCGAGAAATTGCCCGACCCAGATCGAGTTCACCGACCCCGACAGCGTCTGGAGAATGTTCGACGCGAGCGTCGGCAGCGCGAAGAGAATCAGCGTTTTGGCGATGGGCCCGTGGGTCAGGTCCATCCGCCCGTCGCCGCGCGCGGTCTGGCGCGGCGGGACCGGGCTGGCCGCGGGATCGGCAGCCGCCGCGACGGGTGTCGGCGTGGCGGGCGTTTCGCCGTCGGTCACCCCAGACGCGCCAGTGCGGCGGTCAGGCGGTCGGCCTCGGCTTCTTTCGCGGCGTGGTCCATGCGAGCCTTTTCGACGGCTTCGGGCTTCGCGCGTTCGACGAAAGACGGGTTGTTCAGGCGCCCGGCGAGGCCGTCGCGTTCCGTCGTCGCGGCGGCGAGCGCCTTGGTCAGGCGGTCGCGTTCGGCGGCGATGTCGATCACGCCTTCGAGCGGGACGGTTATCGTCTCGCCCTCGACGACGAGCTGCGCCGATGCGCCCGCGGGGGCGGGGTCGAAGCGGATCGCTTCGAGACGCGCGAGGCGATCAAGCTGGGCTGACAGCTTGTCGGTGCGATCCTTCAGCGACGCAGGAAAATGCGCGGTCAGGCGCGCGCCGGGCGGAAGGCCCAGTTCGGCTTTCGCGGTGCGCAGTTCGCTGACGAGCTTGATCAGCCAGTCGATGTCGGCGCTGGCATCGGCGTTTCGAGCGGCGTCCGGCGCCGGCCATTTCGCCGTGATCAGCGGGTATTCGGCGCGGTCGCCAAGGCCGGTCCACAGCTCTTCGGTGATGAAGGGCATGAAGGGGTGAAGCATGACAAGGATCTGGTCGAGCACCCAGCCGGCAACGGCCTTCGTCTCGTCGTCGATCGCGCCCTTGATGAGTTCCAGATACCAGTCGCAGAAACGGTCCCACGCGAAGCTGTAGATCGCGTTCGCGGCCTCGTCGAAGCGATAGGCGGCAAAGGCGGTCTCCATCGCGGCGACGGTATCGGCGACCTCGCCGATGATCCAGCGGTTGACCGGCAGGCTCGCCGCGGGCGCCTCGAAGCTGGTCGAGGCCGAAATGCCATTGGCTTCGCAGAAGCGCGCAGCGTTCCACAGCTTCGTCGCGAAGTTGCGATAACCCGCGAGGCGCGCGTCATCCATCTTTATGTCGCGGCCCTGGCTTTCCATCGCCGCCATGAAGAAGCGCAGCGCGTCGGCGCCGTACTGGTCGATAAGCCCGAGCGGATCGACGACATTGCCCTTCGACTTCGACATCTTCGCGCCATCGGGCGCGCGGACGAGGCCGTGGAGATAGAGCGTCTTCCACGGCACGTCGCCCATGAACTCCATCCCCTGCATCGCCATGCGCGCATCCCAGAAGAAGAGGATGTCGAAGCCCGAGATGAGGACGTCGTTGGGGTAGTGGCGCTTGAGCAGGTCGCTATTCTCGGGCCAGCCGAGAGTCGCGAAGGGCCAGAGCGCGGAGGAGAACCAGGTGTCGAGGACGTCGGCATCGCGCCAAATTGGAACCGACTTGCTGAGATCAAATTCGCCGTTCCACAACATGGTCATCGCAGCAAGTCGATCTTCGCAAACAATGATCTCACGGTCGCCCAGCTTGCTACTGTAATAGCTCTTCGCTGCTTCGATGGCACCGTCCTCAGTTTCGTTCACAAAAACATGATCGGACAGCAACGTCGAGTTAGCCGTCGCGAAGTCTTCGCTCACATCAAATGAAAGGTCAGGCCAGTTGGGTGATAGCTTTTCGTCGTCTGCGTAAGCTTCCGGCCCATACCAAGCCGGAATCCGGTGACCCCACCAGAGCTGGCGCGAGACGCACCATGGCTGGATATTCTCCATCCAGTTGAAGAAGGTCTTTTCCCACGTCTTGGGGACGATGTTGATGCGGCCGTCGCGGACTGCCTGCATCGGCGGCTGCGCCAGCGTTTCGGCATCGACATACCATTGGTCGGTCAGCCACGGCTCGATCACCACGCCGCCGCGGTCGCCGAACGGCGTCTGGATCGTGCGCGGCTCGGCGTCATGCCCGCCGCCGTCCTTGTCGATGTGCGGGATCAGGAAGCCCTGTTCCTTCATCCGCGCCACGACCAGTTCGCGCGCGCCGTCCTTGCCGTCGCGCTTGAAGCGATGGAGGCCGAGATATTCTTGCGGGATCAACCCGTCGCTCGTCTGGATGACGTTGGCGTCGCCGTCGAGCATGTTGAGCATCTCGCCGGGCTTGAAGCCCGCGCGCTTGCCGACGTCGAAGTCGTTGAAGTCATGGCCGGGCGTGATCTTCACCGCGCCGCTCCCAAGATCTGGATCGGCATGTTCGTCGGCGACGATCGGCACCCGGCGTCCGGTGATCGGCAGCTCGACAAACTTGCCGATCACGCTCCTGTAGCGCGCATCGTCAGGGTGCACCGCGACCGCCATGTCGGCGAGCATCGTTTCGGGGCGCGTAGTCGCGACCTCGATATAGTCGCGGCCGTCATCGAGCGTCACACCGTCGGCGAGCGGATATTTGAAGTGCCAGAAGCCGCCCTGGACCTCGTGCGTTTCGACCTCGAGGTCCGAGATCGCGGTCTTGAGCTTCGGATCCCAGTTCACGAGCCGCTTGTCGCGGTAGATCAGGCCCTTCTTGTGCAGGTCGACGAAAACCTTGACGACGGCCTGCGTAAAATGCGGGTCCATCGTGAACTGTTCGCGGCTCCAGTCCATCGAGCAGCCGAGGCGGCGGAGCTGGCCGGTGATCTGGCCGCCGCTTTCCGCCTTCCACTGCCACACCTTCTCGACGAATTCGTCGCGCGTATAGTTGGTGCGCTTGTCCTGCCGCTCCTCGAGCTGGCGTTCGACGACCATCTGCGTGGCAATGCCGGCATGGTCCATGCCGACGACCCACAGCGCGTCCTTGCCGCGCAGGCGTTCATAGCGGACGAGTACGTCCTGCAGCGTGTTGTCGAGCGCATGGCCGATGTGGAGCGCGCCGGTGACGTTCGGCGGCGGGTTGACGATGGTGAAGGGGGTGGCGTCGGGACGGTGCGGGCGAAACAGCCCGCGGCTTTCCCATTCATGGGCCCATTTCGCCTCGATAGCGGCGGGATCGAAGGTTTTTTCCATCGGCATAGCCGCGCGCCTTTGCCAGCCGGGGGCGAAAGCGGCAAGGGGGAAGCTGCCGTCGCTGGAACCATGTGCGTGTCCCCGCGAAGGCGGGGACCCATCTTCTACCGGTTCCAACTTGCACCGACCGGTGATGGACTCCCGCCTTCGCGGGAGCACACGGCCTTGCCTATTTCTTCAGATAGCTGTCCAGCCAGTTGAACACCGTCTGGTGCCACTGGACGCTGTTCGCGCCCTTCAGCACCCAGTGATTCTCGTCCGGAAAAACGAGAAGTTGCGACGGAATGTTCCGGCGCTGGAGCGCGGTGAAGGCGGCGAGACCCTGCGTATAGGGAATTCGGAAATCTTTTTCGCTGGTGATGACCAGCATCGGGGTCTTCCACTTGGCGACATGATTGACCGGGTTCCATTTCTCATATTCCTCTGGAACCTCGAAATAGGGGCCGCCATGCTCCCATTCGTCGAACCACAGCTCCTCGGTTTCATAGGCCATCGCGCGCGCGTCGAAGACGCCGTCGTGCTGGACGAGACATTTGAAGCCGTCGGTCCACTGGCCGGCGATCCAGTTCATCATGTATCCGCCGTAGGAGGCGCCAAGCGCGCAGGCGTTGGCGATATCGAGCTGTGCATCCTGCTTGCCCGCGGCGGCGAGGCCGAGGCGGAGGTCTTCGAGCGGCTTGCCGCCCCAATCCTTGTTGATGCTGTCGGTGAAGGCCTGGCCGTAACCGGTCGAGCCGTGGAAATCGACACTGACGACGCCGTAACCCTGCTGGGCGAAAAGGCGCGGATTCCAGCGCGTCGACCAGCCGTTGCCGAAGCTGCCCTGCGGGCCGCCATGGACGATGAACGCGACCGGCAGTTTGGCTGTTGTATTCGCGGGCTTCAGGATGATGCCCCAAACCTTGTCACCGTTGGCGCCGGCGAACTGCATGCGGTCGAATTTTACCGGGTCGAACTCGGCGAGCGTCGCGGCGTTCACCGCCGTGAGTTGCTTCACCTTGCCCTTGGCGTCGCGGACATAGAGGTCGGTCGGAAGCAGCGCGCTGTTGCGCGTGTAGAGCAGCGCCCCGCCCGGCAGCACCGTGACGTCGCCCACCGTGCCGTCGAATGCCTCGCCGGAGGCCTTGAGCTTCTCGACCTTCCCCTTCGCGGCGTCGACCCTGAACAGCGGATGGTCGAGGACATCCTGCACGGTGACGAAAAGCGACTTTCCGTCCGCCGACCAACTTATCGAGTCGACCGAGCGATCCCAAGCGTCGGTCAGCTTCTTCGTCTCGCCGCTTTCGAGGTTGCGCAGCATCAGCACCTGCCGGTCGGCCTCATAGCCCGGCCGCGCCATCGCGGCATAGGCGAGCCATTTGCCGTCGGGCGACGGGGTAGGCAGCGTGTCGGTCGCCTGATTGCTCTCGGTCAGGTTGACCGGCATCATCCGGCTGTCGACAAGCCAGCTGTAGATATCGAGATTGGTCGAGGTCGGCTCGTGGCGGTCGGCCTTGCGCAGCGTGAAGAAGACGGTGCGACTGTCTGCGCCCCACGCGAGTTCCTCACCGCCGCCGAACGGTTTCGACGGGCTGTCGCCGATCAGTCCGGCATCGACCGGGCGCGCGACGCTGGCCTTGCCGCCTTCGAGATTGAAGACGAACGGGCGGCTATAGGTGCCCGGGGTCTCCCATGCGTCCCAGTGGCGAACGAAGCCGGTGCCATCCTTGTAGAGTCGGCCGCTGCCTGGGCCGACTAGCGCGCCCTTGTCTTTCGCATCGCAGCCGAAGTCGGTGCATTCCTTCGGAATGTCGCCCCACGCCAGCAGTTTCTTCCCGTCGGGAGAAATCTTGAAGCCAGCGACATCGGCCTGGGTGTCGGTCACCTGCGTCGCGGCGGTGCCGGCCGCAAGATCGATGCGCCAGATCTGGTCCTTGCCCGACGCGTTCGAGAGGAAGTAGAGGCTGCCGTCGGGCGCGAACGCGGGTGCCGTTTCATTCTTTCCGGCGGTGTCGGCGATCTGAACGGGCTTCGCGTCTTTGGCATTGCGGTCGATCAGCCAGAGTCCGGTCGAGCGCTTGTAGCTCTCCTTCTCGGTATCGGTCTGCTGGAAAACGACCCAGCGCCCGTCGGGGGATGCGGCCGGCGCGGCGACGCGCTTCAGCGTCGCAAGGTCGACCTCGGTCATCGGACGGGCGAGCGCGGGGGAGGAAAGAGCGGCGGTGAGCGCGATGGCGCTGGTAAGGAGCATGGTACGCATGGACGCGGTTTAGCGATGCGGTGAGTGCGTTCAAGCCGTTACGTTGTTGAATTGCCCGTCGGAGTTCGGATTTGGGGTGGGAAGCGGATGCATCAACAACGTCGCCCCCGCGCAGGCGGGGGCCGCTAGCCGCCTATTTCTGCGCGGCCGCGTAAACCGACAGCGGCCCCCGCCTGCGCGGGGGCGACGGCTAATTTCGATCGTTAGCTACCGATCCTCATCCATCGACCGGACTCTGCTGGGACGGCCGTCAGCGCACCAACGCGCCGCCCTTCATCACATGGTCGATCTTTTCGAGCGACCTTATGTCTTTCAGCGGATCGGCCTTCACGGCGATCATGTCGGCGTAACGCCCTGGGACGATAGCGCCGACGTCGGCGCGGCCCATTTCCTCCGAAGCGCGGCCGGTTGCGGCCTGGATCGCCTGCATCGGGGTCATGCCATATTTGACCATATAGGCGAATTGCCGCGCGTTGAGACCGTGCGGATAGACGCCCGCGTCGGTCGCGAAGCCGATGTTGACGCCGAGTTCGACCGCGCGTTTGAAGGCCGCGCGCTGGGTGTCGGTCGTCTCGCGGTTCTTCCGCAAATATTCCTCGGGCCAGCCCTCCTTCCGGCCCTCATCGTCGATATAGTCGCCGTTGTAGATGTCCATCGCGAGCCAGGTGCCGTGCTTCTTCGCAAGCTGCAGCGTCGCCTCGTCGGCAAGGCTGGCATGTTCGATGCTGTCGACGCCGGCGTTGATCGCGTTCCGGATGCCGATCGCACCGTGCGCGTGCGCGGTGACGCGTTTGCCGCGCGCGTGCGCGACCTTGACGATCGCGGCAAGCTGTTCGGGCGTGAGTTCGGGCGCGCCGGGTTCGGTACCGATCGCGAGGACGGCGCCGGTTGCGATCGTCTTGATGAAGTCGGCGCCATGGTCGAGCAAATATGCCGTCTTTTCCGCCGCTTCCTCGGGCGTTGCGGCGACGCCGAGGCGCATGTCAGTCGGCAGCTGCTCGTTCGGAACGACGCCGTTCAGTTCGCCGCCGCCTTTCGGAATTGTGAGATAGGCGCCCGCAACCCACATGCGCGGCCCCGGGACGTCGCCGCGGTCGATCGCGTTGCGCAGCGTCACGTCGGTCAGCCCGCGATAGGTGCCGACGTCGCGGACGCTCGTGAAACCGGCGTTCAGCGTGACCCGGGCGTTGCGCGCGCCGACCAGAGCGGTCTCGGCGGGAGAGGCCTTCATCGGGGCGGCGAGATCGGCGCTCTGGCCGAGATCGGCGAGATGGGTATGGAGATCGATCAGCCCCGGCAGGACGGTATAGGCCGACCAGTCGACAATTGTCGCCCCGTCGGGCGCCTTGCCGCAAGGACCGATTGCCTTGATATGCTCGTCGAGGATGGTGACGCACTGACCGGTGCGCACCTCGTTCAACAGGCCGTCGATCAGCCGTCCGGTCTGGACATAGACGGATTCGGCGGCAGCCGGGGCGGCAGAAAGCGCAGCCGCCGCGATCAGAGCGACGCGTTGAAGGTGTCGCACTGACGCGGATCCCCCGTTTGCAGCCCGCGGCGCAGCCAGGTCATGCGCTGCTCGCTCGTGCCGTGGGTGAAGCTTTCGGGTACCGGACGCTGCCCCGCCGAACGCATCAGCGTGTCGTCGCCGATCGCGTTGGCGGCGCGCATCGCTTCTTCCATGTCGCCCGGCTCCATCACGGTCTGCCCGTCCTTGTTGCGTGCGCGGTTCGCCCACACACCGGCGTAACAATCAGCTTGCAGTTCCATGCGGACTTGCAGCGAATTGCCCTCGGCCTGCGACGCGCGTTGCTGTGCGCGGCGGACCTGATCGGAAATTCCAGTGATCGTCTGGATGTGATGGCCGACCTCGTGCGCCACCACATAGGCCTGCGCTGCGTCGCCCGCAGCGCCGAAGCGGTTCGCGAGTTCGCTGAAGAATTCGGTATCGAGATAGATGCGTTGGTCGGCGGGGCAATAGAAGGGGCCCATCGCCGACTGCGCCGCGCCGCAGCCCGAGGTGTTTTCCTTCGTAAAGAAGCGGAGCCCCGGTTCGCGATAGCCGTTGATTTCGCTGGCCCAGAAACGGTTGGTCGAGCTGAACACCTGACAGGCGAAGCGTTCGGATTGCGTGTCGCACGCCGCGGCGCCCGCCGGTGCGCCGCTGCTGTCGACGGCGGGGTCGGACGTGCTGCTGCCGCTGAACATGCTAAGACCGGGACCGAGCAGGAAAAAGGCAACCACGCCGAGCAGCAGGATCGTCCCGCAGCCCATCCGGCGCCCGAGCAGCATCGGCAGCAAACCGAAGAGCAGGCCGCCCATGCCGCCGCCTCCACCGCCCCCGAACCCGCCGCCTCCCCGTCCGAGGTCCTGAATGTCGTCGCCGGGATCATAATCGTCGAGGCGCATGGGGCTCTCCCGCCGCTAAATGTCTGTGCGGAGGCGATTGTGGCAGCAGCGCGTTGCAATTGGAAGGGTCTTCGCGCCGTGACACATGCCTTGCAATTGTTCCTGCTGCGGTGCACAAAAGGCGAGGGTGCCGAACGCAGAAAAGGATCGTCCGAGTCCATGCCCCGCCGTGCCGCCCGCGCCTCCCTTCCGCTTCCCGATCTGGTCGTGCTCGTCCTGCAAGGCGGAGGGGCGCTCGGGGCGTTTCAGGCCGGGGTTTACGAGGCGCTGATCGATCTCGGCATCGAGCTGGACTGGGTCGCTGGCATCTCGATCGGCGCGGTCAACGCTGCGATTATTGCCGGGAATCCGCGCGACGAGGCGGTTGGCAAGATGCGGCAATTCTGGGAAGGCGTGTCGTCCGCGCTGCCGCCGCTGCCGATCGCCGACAATGATCTGTTGCGCGAATGGACGCATCTGGGCGCGGCGGCGCAGGTCGCGACCTTTGGCGTGCCGGGATTCTTCGTTCCGCGCATCCCGCCGCCGATGTTTGCGGAAAAGCAGACTCCTGCCGCAGTCAGCTTCTATGACACGGCGCCGCTGGGCGCGACGCTCGACCGGCTTGTCGACTGGGACCGGCTCAACAATGGCAAGGTCCGCCTGTCTGTCGGCGCCGTGGCCGTCGAGACCGGGAATTTCCGTTATTTCGATACGACCACCGACACGATCGACGCCCGGCACATCATGGCGTCGGGCGCGCTGCCGCCGGGACTGCCGCCGGTCGAGATCGACGGCGCGTGGTACTGGGACGGTGGGCTCGTGTCGAATACTCCGCTCGAACATGTCGTCGAGAGCGCGAAAGAGGATATGCTCGTCTTTCAGGTCGACCTGTTCCCGGCGCGTGGCGAGCGGCCGCACGATCTGGAAGAAGCGTGGTCGCGCGAGAAGGACATTCGCTTTTCGAGCCGTACGCGGCGCATTTCGGACGGGCTGGTCCGGCGGCGCAAGGAGCATCGGCTGATCGACCGGATGCTTAGGAAACTGCCGCCCGAAGCCCGCGACCTGCCCGAGGTGAAGGCGGTCGAAAAGATGGTCGACTGCAAGGCGCTCAATGTGGTGCAATTGATCCACCAGCCCCCCGCCTGGCAGACCGGAGCGCGCGATTTCGAATTTTCGCGTTCGACGATGGAGGTCAACTGGGCGCTCGGCCGCGACGCGGTCGAGGCGGCGATGAAGGAAGGGCAATTGCTCGCCGAAAGCATCGCCGAGGGGCGTTCCGACAGTTTCGCCGTCCAGTCGGACATGCTGCGCCCGAAAAACGACTGAATCTCCCCGAAAAATCCCCCCGCCTGAAAGGAAAAATCATGCGTCTCCAAGGAAAGACCGCCCTCGTCACCGGATCGACCTCCGGCATCGGCCTCGGCATTGCCAAGGCCTTCGCTGCCGAGGGCGCGAATATCATCCTCAACGGCTTCGGCGAGGCGGCCGCGATCGAGGCCGAGCGAGCGGCGCTGGCGGTGCTGAACGGCGGCAAGGCTGTCTATGACGGCGCCGACCTCACCAAGCCCGACGAGATCGAGGCGATGTTCAAGCGCGCCGACAAGGATCTCGGCGGGGTCGACATCCTCGTGAACAATGCCGGGATGCAGTTCGTCTCGCCGGTCGAGGATTTCCCGCCCGAGAAATGGGACATGATCATCGCGCTCAACCTGACCGCTGCGTTCCACACCATCCGCCACGCCGTGCCGGGGATGCGCAAGAAGAAATGGGGGCGGATCATCGGCACCGCCTCGGCGCACTCGCTCGTCGCGTCGCCGTTCAAATCGGCTTATGTCACCGCGAAGCATGGGCTTGCCGGCCTGACCAAGACCGTCGCGCTCGAAGTTGCCGACGCCGGGATCACGGTCAATTGCATCAGCCCCGGCTATGTCTGGACCCCGCTGGTCGAAAACCAGATTCCCGACACGATGAAAGCGCGTCACATGACGCGCGAACAGGTGATCAACGATGTGCTGCTTGCGGGGCAGCCGACGAAGCAGTTCGTCACCGTCGAACAGGTCGCGGCGATAGCGTCCTTCCTGACCCGCGACGAGGCGGCGAACATCACCGGCGCGAACCTCAGCGTCGACGGCGGCTGGACCGCCGCCTGAGCATCGCGCTTGAGCATTGACCTTTCGCCTCCTAAGCTCCGGCAAAACGCCGGGCAGGAGGCAAAGGCAATGAGGGGTCGCATCCCGAAATTTTCGATGTTTTGCGCGGGTGCGCTGGGACTCGGCGCTTGCACCACGATCGCGGCGCAGCCGCCTTCGGCCGCCGATGCCCCGACGGCCGCACCGGCGGCCGAAACCGCCGGAACCTGGCGCGCGACCGCGACCGATCGGGATCGCGAGCGCGTTCGCAACTGGTATTCGAGCTGGACCGCCGCCCTCGCCGATGCGCGCGCCAAGGGTTTTGGCGGGGACGTCGATCGCGAGGGCGTCCTGCTGCAGCCGGCGGCGGCACTGCCCAACCCGCATCTTCCCGCGGGCGATTACCGTTGCCGCACGGTCAAGATCGGGACGCAGGGGCGCAGTACGCTCGCCTATGTCGCCTATGGCTGGTTCGACTGTCGCGTGGCGTCCGAACAGGGGCTGATGAGCCTGACCAAGCTGACCGGGTCGCAGCGGCCGGTGGGGCTGATCTTTCCCGACAGTCTCAACCGGCAGATCTTTCTCGGCACGCTCGAACTCGGCGACGAGACGATGCCGCTGAGCTACGGCACCGACCGGATGCGCGACATGGCGGGGCTGGTCGAGCGGATCGGCGACAATCGCTGGCGGCTGGTGCTGCCGGCGCCGGCTTATGAATCGTTGCTCGACGTGATCGAACTCGTGCCTGCAAGCTGAACAGGGGAATGACGATGCGGATATGGTGGACCGGCGTGGCTGCGCTCGCGCTTTCGATGCCCGCGGCGGCGCAGGAGCTGGCGCCCGAGGTGCAGAAGCAGATGCCTTCGCTCATGGAGATCTACCGGGATCTCCACGCCAATCCCGAACTCAGTTTCATGGAGGTTCGCTCGGCGGGCATATTGGCGGCCGAGGCGCGCAAGCTTGGCTATAAGGTGACCGAAAAGGTCGGCGGCACCGGCGTCGTCGCGGTGCTGGAAAACGGACCCGGTCCCGTGGTGCTCGTCCGCGCCGACATGGACGCGCTGCCGGTGATCGAGCAGACCGGGCTTCCCGGCGCTTCGAAGGTCCGCGTGACGACCAAGGAAGGCGTCGAGACGGGCGTGATGCATGCGTGCGGGCACGATACGCATATGACCGCGTGGATCGGCACCGCGCGGCTGATGGCAGCCAACAAGGACAAATGGTCGGGCACGCTGGTGATGATCGGGCAGCCCGCAGAGGAGCGCGGCGCGGGCGCGCGGATGATGCTCGCGGACGGCCTCTATACCCGCTTCCCGCGACCGCAATATGCGCTCGCCTTCCACGACGCCGCGCAGTTTCCGGCGGGGATGATCGGTTATACGCCGGGCTATGCGCTCGCCAATGTCGACAGCGTCGACATCCTCGTGAAGGGGCTGGGCGGACATGGCGCCTATCCGCAGGCGACGAAGGATCCGATCGTGCTTGCAAGCCGGATCGTCACGACCTTGCAGACATTGGTTTCGCGCGAAATCAGCCCGCTCGACAGCGCGGTGGTGACGGTCGGCAGCTTCCACGCGGGCGCCAAGCACAACATCATCCCGGACGAGGCGCGGCTGCAACTGACCGTGCGCAGCTACACCGACGAGGTGCGCGCGAAGCTGCTCGACGGAATTGCGCGGATCGCGAAGGGCGAGGCGATCGCGGCGGGCATGCCAGAGGACAAGATGCCGGTGGTGACCGTCGAAAAGGACGAATTCACGCCCGCGATGTTCAACACGGTCGACTTCACCAACGAAATGGCGGGCTTCCTCAAGACCCGCTTCGGCGAGAAGCGCGTCATGCAGTTGCCGCCGGTAATGGGCGGCGAGGATTTCAGCCGTTTCTCGCGCGAAGAGAATAAGGACATCAAGAGCCTGATCATCTGGGTCGGCGGGGTCCCGCAGGCCGAATATGATGCGGCGAAGAAGGAAGGCCGGACGTTACCGAGCCTGCATTCGCCCTTCTGGGCGCCCGACGCCCCCGTCGTCATTTCGACAGCGACCGAGGCGCTGACGGCGATGGCAATGAAGCTGATGCCGAAGACATAGCGAACCCGGCGGGGCCACCAGCCGCTTTGCCGGGCCGCGCTGCCGTATTCCAAATAAATTGGGATGGACCTGTCCGTGACGCTGTGGTCAGCAAACGACATGCCTGCCCATGAATCTGCTCCCGGCTTGTCTGCATGCCTCACCGACCGGGAAATGGAAATTCTGCGCCTGTTGGCCGCCGGGCATACCGTGAAGACGATCGCCGCGCGTCTGGACCGTTCGGAAACATCGATCAACGAGCGTTTGCGCTCCGCCCGCCGCAAGACGGGGGTGGGCAGCAGCCGCGAACTGGCGCGCCTTCTGGAACCCCAAAAAACTTGTGACGAAAATATCGGTCTTTCGAACCAGCGTGCCGCCGGAAAGGATCCGGAGCACACCGCGGCCATCGGGGTTCGCGGCTCGAAAGGAATGATCGTCATGCTCATCGCACTACCCATTGCCGCTGCCGGATTGATGATCGCGGTCGCACCGTCCGCCGATCCGGTCGCGAAGCGGGACACGGTTTACAGCACGGCATGGCGGCGACCGCCGCTCGCCGGAAGCTGGTCGCTGGACGCATCGCAGCTGCCGGAGGAGGAGCGCCCGCAACGGGTGACGATGACCTTCCGGGCGTCGCCAGACGGCAAATGGACGACGCGCGTCGAAATCGTCGCGCCCGACGGCTCCAGCCGTCACGCGGAATCGACCGCTGCCCTGGACGGCGTCCCGGTACCGGTCTCCGGAAATATGGAACTCATCGACAGCGTTGCGCTGCGACAGCCGGCTCCGAACACGCTGGTCATGACGCTGGGAAAGGCGGGCGCGCGGGTGTCGACGCGCGTCTACACCGTCGCCAAGGATCGAAAATCGATGACGGAAACCATCGTCTGGTCCGGCGATAGTCGTCAAAAACTGGAAACCACGCATTTCAATCGCGTCGATTGATCGCAACCGCCAGTCCCCCCACTTTCGCGCTCCCGGGCTTGTCCCCGGGGGCCGCCGCTTCCCATCGTGATCGGGGCGCGGCGGAAATGCGGCGGCCGCGGGCTAATGGTCCTACTTCCCCTTGAAAGCGTCGAAGCTGCCACCGCGACCGGCGCCCTCGGTAAACTTCTTGGCTCCCGCCGCCGCGCCTTCGCGAAGCGGCGCGACGCCGGCGCGGGCTTCGTGCGCAAGCGCGGCTTCGATGTCGAAATCCCATTGGCGGTAGGCGCTGAGCCGGTCGCTGTTCATGCAGATTTGCGGGAAGGCGGCGATATGTTTCGCGAGATCAATCGCGGCAACGAGCGCTTCGCCATCGGGCATAATGCGATCGGCAAGGCCTATGCGCAGCGCTTCGTCGGCGGCCACGGATCGGCCGGTCAGGATCATATCCAGCGCGCGTCCTTGCCCGACGATGCGCGGCAGGCGCACGGTGCCGCCGTCGATCAGCGGCACGCCCCAACGGCGGCAATAGACGCCGAATATGGCGCCTTCCGCCGCGACGCGCATGTCGCACCAGAGCGCGAGTTCGAGCCCGCCCGCGACAGCGTGACCCTCAACTGCGGCGATAACCGGTTTCTCGAGCAGCATGCGGGTCGGCCCCATCGGGCCGGGGCCATCGGGGTCATAGTGCGACGTGCCGACCGCGCCGAGGTCGAACCCCGCGCAGAACTGGCCCGAACTGCCGGTCAGGATGGCGACGCGCGCGCTATCGTCCTTCGCAAAGGCGGTGAAGGCCTCGCGGAGAGCCAGCGCGGTGAGCGGATCGACGGCATTGCGTTTGGCGGGGCGGTCGATGGTGACGATCGTCACCGGGCCATCAAGGTCGATCCGCACGGTCATATTTTTTCCCCAAAGCTCGGTGATCCGATAGCCTGATGGGCTAGCACGACCGGAGGGGGAGGGGCAAAGCCTTGCAACGCGTCCGCCGTTACCCTATGTAGTGCGTATGCGGGCCGGGCCCCTCTGGCGTCGGCGGAAGTCTCTTCCGCCACGTGATGTCGGACCGCATCGGGTGACACCGATGCTTGGCCTACCTCCCCCCTCAATCCCGGGTCCGGCATCGGCGTCACCTGCTTGATTTCATCAATCAGGAGGCCCTTCATGACTTTCAAATCGCGCTTCTACCGGCTGACCGAACTGCATCGCCAGATCGACGATGCGCTGCGCCTCGAGCATCGGCGCAGCGGCGCCGATCCGTTCCGGCTTTTGCGGCTGAAGACGCTGAAGCTCGCGGTGCGCAAACGCCTGGCGAGCCTGTCGCGCCAGCCCGCGCCCGCCATCTAATCACCATAAGATAGAGCCGGAGACGCTGCCCCGCTCCCCGCCAAGGGAAGGGGCGGCGCCTTTGGCGCATCCCAGGGATCATCATCATGGAATTTCTCTTCGCGGACTGGCTGGGAACCCCGGTCTGGTTCTGGCTCGCCTTCATCAGCCTTGTCGTCGCGCTAACCGCGTTCGACCTCGGGATCCTCCACAAGGAGAATAAGGAGATGGGGATCGGCGAGAGCCTGAAACTCTCCTTGCTTTACATCACGATCGCGCTCGCGTTCGGCGCGTGGATCTGGATCGAGAAGGGCGGCGAGGCCGGCCTCCAATATTACACCGGCTTCTTCATCGAGAAGGCGCTGTCGATCGACAATATCTTCGTCATCTCGTTGATCTTCGCGACCTTCGCTATTCCGCCGCGCTACCAGTATCGCGCGCTCCTCTGGGGCATCGTCGCGGTCATCGTGCTGCGCGGCATCATGATCGCGGGCGGCGCGGCGCTGGTTACCGAATATGGCTGGCTGCTCTATGTGTTCGCCGCCTTCCTCGTGTTCACGGGCATCAAGATGCTGTTCGCGGGCGAGAAGCCGATGGATGTCGCGGGCAATCCGGTCGTCAAATGGCTGTCGCGCCATATCCCGATCACGCACGAACTGCATGGAGAGAAATTCTTCGTCCGCGTGCCCGATACGAAGACCGGAAAGCTCGCGCTTGCCGCGACGCCGCTGTTTCTGGCGCTGGTCGTCATCAACCTTGCCGACCTGGTGTTCGCGGTCGACAGCGTGCCAGCGATCTTCGCAATCACGACCGACACCTTCATCGTCTATACGTCGAACATCATGGCGATCCTCGGCCTGCGCGCGCTTTACTTCGCGCTCGCGGCGATGGTGCATCGCTTCCACTATCTGAAATATGCGCTCGCGCTGGTGCTGGTGTTCATCGGGTCGAAGATCTTCGTCGCCGATTTCGTGCTGGGCGGCGGCAAATTCCCGCCGCTCATCAGCCTGGGCGTGACCGTGGCGCTGATCGCGGGGGGCGTAGTCTGGTCGCTTGTGAAGACCAGGCCCGGCGAAGCGGCTGCGGGTTGATGGGGCAGGGGGCGGGCGCAGCGCCCGCCCCTTATACCGCCATCAGCAGGACGTCGTCATCGCGCGGGGCGGCGGCTTCGAAGGTCGGCAGCGGATCGAAGCCCGCTTCTTCGACCTCGGCGGCGCCGAGGCCGTCGAGCTTGAACAGGCCGAGACGCGGTTCCTCGTCCTCGCGCCAGCTTTTGCCAAGATTGAGCGCGCTGACGAACAGGTCGCCGTGGCGTTCGAACAGCTGGTGCGGCGCGAGGGTCATGCGGTTGCCGTTATAGTCGGCGGTCACGGTGCGGCGCCGGGCAATCGCTTCCATCATCTTGAGGCGCGTGTCGCTCATGCGCCAGCCGCCCGGGAGAGGGGATTCTTGTTGTGCATCGCAACAAGATGCCGGCGTCGGCCGCGCGGGGCAAGGGTAAACGTTGTCATATTCAGGTCACAAACGACGAAAATGCCCGCCGGAGGCCAAATGGCTTCCGGCGGGCAGGCTTTCCTCCCCAGGAAAGCTCGGGAGGCGCGGAGCGTTTGTGCAAGGGCTCCGCGCCAAACCGGGTGGCACGAGGGGGTGCAACGGGCCCCTCGCGCCGAACTGGTCAGGCCGCGAATTGATTCATCGTATTGTCTTTGCCCGCGGCCTTCAGGGCTGCCTCGCCGGCGAAATATTCCTTGTGGTCGTCGCCGATGTCGCTGCCCGACATATTCTGGTGCTTCACGCAGGCGATCCCCTCGCGGATTTCCTTGCGCTGGACGCCCTTGACGTAGCCAAGCATCGCTTCGTCGCCGAAATATTCCTTGGCGAGATTGTCGGTGCTGAGCGCCGCGGTGTGATAGGTCGGCAGCGTGATCAGGTGGTGGAAGATGCCCGCCCGCTTCGCCGCGTCGCGCTGGAAGGTGCGGATGCGGTTGTCGGCCTCTTCGCCCAGCGGCGTCGCGTCATAATCGACGCTCATCAGCTTGGCGCGGTCATAGGCGCTGACGTCCTTGCCTTCCTTCTCCCACGCATCGAACACCTGCTGGCGGAAGTTCAGCGTCCAGTTGAAGCTGGGCGAGTTGTTGTACGCGAGCTTCGCATTGGGGACCACTTCGCGGATGCGATCGACCATGCCGGCGATCTGTTCGATGTGCGGCTTTTCGGTTTCGATCCAGAGCAGGTCGGCGCCGTTCTGCAGGCTGGCGATACAGTCCATGACGCAGCGATCCTCGCCGGTTCCGGGGCGGAACTGATAAAGGTTCGAGGGCAGGCGCTTCGGGCGCATCAGCTTGCCGTCGCGGTTGATCAGGACGTCGCCGGGGTTGCCCGCGCCTTCGACCTCTTCGCAGTCAAGGAAGCTGTTATACCTGTCGCCAAGGTCGCCGGGTTCCTTCGAGAAGGCGATCTGCTTGGTCAGGCCCGCGCCGAGGCTGTCGGTGCGCGTCACGATGATCCCATCCTCGACGCCGAGTTCCATGAAGGCGTAGCGGCAGGCGCGGATCTTCGCGATGAAATCCTCGTGCGGCACCGTGACCTTGCCGTCCTGATGGCCGCACTGCTTTTCGTCCGAAACCTGATTTTCGATCTGCAGCGCGCAGGCCCCCGCTTCGATCATCTTCTTCGCCAGCAGATAGGTCGCCTCGGCATTGCCGAAGCCGGCGTCGATGTCAGCGATGATCGGCACGATGTGCGTTTCGTGATTGTCGATCGCAGCCTGGACCTGTTTTGCCTTGAGCTCGTCGCCCTCGGCGCGCGCGGCGTCGAGGTCGCGGAACAGCATGCCGAGCTCGCGCGCGTCGGCCTGACGCAGGAAGGTGTAGATTTCCTCGATCAGCGCCGGAACGCTGGTCTTTTCGTGCATCGACTGGTCGGGGAGCGGACCGAATTCGCTGCGCAGTGCGGCGATCATCCAGCCCGAGAGATAGATGTAGCGGCCCTTTACGGTCCCGAAATGCTTCTTGACCGAGATCATCTTCTGCTGCGCGATGAAGCCGTGCCAGCAGCCCAGCGACTGGGTGTAATTGGCGGGGTCGGCGTCGTAGGCGGCCATGTCGGCGCGCATGATGCGCGCGGTGTAGCGGGCGATGTCGAGCCCGGTGCGGAATTTGTTCTGGGCGCGCATCCGGGCGACGCTCTCGCCGCTGATGCCGTCCCAGGTGCCGTCATAGTCGCGGATGAGGCGGCCTGCCTGCGCCATGTCTTCGGTGTAGCCCATCGTTCGAGTCCCTTGTCGAGAGGTGATGGGTGAAAGTTGGCGAAGGTGCCGCCCAAAGTGAAAAGCTTTGTCAATAATATTTGTGAAATATGCCGGATCGGTGTAAATCGTCGTGTAAAGTAGTAAAGAAAGTTACAGGCGATGGCGGAGCGACGGGTGTTTGCGGGGCCGGCGGTGCGCAAAGTGCGGCGCGAGGCGGCGATGACGCAGGCGGCGATGGCCGACGCGCTCGACATCTCGCCGAGCTATCTCAACCTGATCGAGCATGGCCAGCGGCCGCTGTCGGCGACGGTGATCGTGCGGCTGGCCGAGCGCTTCGGGTTCGACGCGGCGAAGCTGGGTACGGAGGATGTGCCGGGCGGGCTCGCCGGGTTGCGGCGGCGACTCGCCGATCCGCGCTTCGCCGATCTGGGGATCGGGGCTCAGGAGGTCGAGGAGTGGCTGCAGACCGCACCCGCGACCGCGGCGGCGTTCGCCCGCCTTTTCGATGCCACCCCCGAGGAACGCGGCGACGCGCAGGGCGACGCCCCCGAAGTTGCCGCGGTGCGCCGCGCGATCGAGAAATGGCGTAACCATTTCCCCGATCTCGACGCGCGCGCCGAGGAGCTGGCCGACGAGCTGCGGCTCGCGGGCGGCGACCTTTATGGTACGATTTCAGAGCGTTTGCGGACGCGGCACCAACTCGGCATTCGCATATTGCCGAGCGACGTGATGCCCGACCGGCTGCGCTGGCTCGACTGGCACGCGCGGCAATTGATGCTGAACGAGCTGCTGCGCCCCGCGTCGCGCACCTTCCAGGCCGCGGCGACGCTTGCGCAGATCGAGGCGAAGGACGAGATCGACGCGCTCGTCGCCGGCGCAGGGTTCGCCGAAGCCGCGGCGGCGCGGATGTTCGAGCGCCACCTGATCCACTATTTCGCGGCCGCGCTGATGATGCCGTACAGCCGCTTCCTGCGCGCGTGCGACGCGACGGGATATGACCTGCTGCTGCTCCAGCGGCGCTTCGGCGCGGGGTATGAGCAGGTTGCGCACCGGCTGACGACCTTGCAACGCGTCGGCGCGCGCGGCCTGCCGTTCTTCATGCTGCGCATCGACCGCGCGGGGCAGGGGAGCAAGCGTTATGCGGGGGCGAGCCAGTCGCCGCTGGTCGATGGCGATGCGCGCTGCCCGCTGTGGGGCGTTCACGAAGCCTTTTCGCGCCCCGGCGAGGTGATCGCCGATCTGGTCGAGCTGGAGGATGGCTCGCGCTGGTTCACCCAGTCGCGTTCGGTCGCCGCCCCCGGCGCGAGCGGCAGCGGCACGCCCGCGCGCTTTGCCGTGTGCGTCGGGGTCGACGCGAAGGTCGCGGCGCCGCTGATCGCCGCGCGCGGGATAGACCTGATGCGGAGCCACGCGACGCCGATCGGGCTCGGCTGCCGGCGGTGCACGCGCAGCGGCTGCATCCAGCGCTCGATGCCGCCGCTCGGCCGCCCGCTGCGCTTCCGCGAAGGCGAGCGCGGCGTGAGCGCGTTCGATTTCGCGGGCGACTAGAAGACCGGGTGCAAAAGCATGCATCTGTTTGTTAGGGGAATCGGCATATTTTTCATCACCGATATGACAGACAGGGGGAAGTATGCGGCTTCTTTGTATCGGACTTTCGGCGGCGAGCGTCTTGATGCTGATACCGTTCGGCACCCAAGCGGGAACGCGGATCGTACCAACACATCCTGAACGCGATAAACTTTCAGAAACCCGCAAACGGGAATTGGTTCTCGGCGATTTGGAGTCAATTCTTGCCGGGCCTGCATCTTCGACTACGGTAACAACCCAGCCTTACGCTTCGTCGGAGGAAGGGCTTTGCCAGCGGGACGTGATCCAGCTGAAATATGCGGCAAAAGGGGACGACAGGCCAAACAGACCGGTCGTTCCGATTGGTGTGCGCGCTGTCTTAGTGCAGTATCATTTTCTAGATTGGGCCGATAACCGGAGTTGGGCAAGTTGGCAGAAGGCTTGTGCGAAGCTATCGGGTCAAAAGATATACTGGGCGTTCGGTGATGACGATCATTACGCAGCTTCCGCTCTCGGCGCCCTCAAATCGACTGTGGCCGACGTCCGAAAAGGCCAAAGGTATACGATCAGCTGCGGGGAACTGGATAGGCCAAAATCAGGAACATCTTGCGTCGACATCTTCTTATCCGCTGCCGAGCAGATTTCAGCGATTTCGAAGCCTGCAAGAGACATAGGAGATGTGTATGCGTTCACATCAACGCCATATGAATTCACTATCGTCATAACCTACCCGCAACATTTGAACGGTGACTATTCGACTGCGATCGAAATAAGGCATCAAGAAATCGTCGCGATCTGACAGCGCTCGCTCTCGGTCCTGTCAGTCTGAATTTTGCAGCAGAGGTCCGCTGTCGAGCAGAGTTTGCGAAGGAAACTGCGACTTCAACCGGCGGTTATCGACCGCAATGGGGTGGGGAGCGGACATTCGTCACCCCGGACTTGATCCGGGGTCCACGACTTCAACGCCGCGCTGGATCCCGGATCAAGTCCGGGATGACGAAGAGGGGATGTCTAAATTGGGGTGGGGAGCGGTCGCCCCAAACTCGTCATGCTGAACTTGTTTCAGCATCCATGGCCGGGCCTTGCATCCGGCGCCGCGCCGAAGGAAACGGCAGACCATGGACCCTGAAACAAGTTCAGGGCGACGAGGAGGGATAGGTCAGCTTCCGGTCGCCAGCTGCCCTGTGCTATCCGCGGCAAAGGCCGGAGCGCAGCCAAGCGGGGAGCCAAAGGGCTTTGCGCTCTGGACTCGGCGCATGGGGGCGATAAACAAGTGTAAAATTAACCGACAGTTGACGCCTGCGCGCTAGATATATCCGCGAAAGGGCCAGACTTTCCGATGTTCCGACTGTTCAAACATTATGTGCCGCATGCGGTCGTCTGGCTGGCGTTCGTAGAATTCCTGGCCTTGCTGGGGTCGGCCGAGGCGGCGTGGCATCTTTATGCCCGTTATGCCGATTTCGACCCCGGTGCGCTGACCGATCGCTGGTTGCCGCTTGCGACGTTCGCCATTTCCAACTCGCTCGCGATGATGGCGACCGGGATGTATGGGAACGAGGCGCTGCGGTCGATGAAGTTTGCGACCGCGCGGCTGCTCGCGGCGATTTCGTTGGGGGTGATCTTCCTTGCGGTCGTCGGCTTCCTGTTGCCGACCGCGACCTTGTGGCGCGTGAACAGCCTCTACGCGATGGCGTTCGCGATCGCGTCGCTGTCGCTGATCCGGCTGGCGCTGACGCAGAGCGCGGGGGCCGAGGCGTTTCGCCGGCGAGTCCTCGTGCTGGGCGCGGGCAAGCGCGCAATGCGGCTGAAAAAGCTGGCCGAGACGCCGGGAAGCGGAATCGTGATCGCCGGTTTCGTCGCGATGGGCGAGGGCGAACGCGCCATCGACGGCGCCATGCCGCGCGCCCTGATCGCCAGCATCGCCGACCATGTCGTCGACCTGCGCGTGGGCGAAGTCGTGCTGGCGCTGGAAGAGCGGCGCGGCGCCCTGCCGCTCGACGACCTGCTGCGCGTCAAGACGACGGGGGTGCAGGTCAGCGACATCGCGAGCTTTATCGAGCGCGAGACCGGGCGCGTCGACCTGGCGACGACGAACCCGAGCGCGCTGATCTTTTCCGACGGCTTTTCGGCGGGCCAGCGGATCTCGCGCGTCGGCAAGCGATTGTTCGATATCGGCGCGAGCCTGGCGGTGCTGGTCGTCGGGCTGCCGCTGATCCTGATCGCGGGCGTCGCGGTGAAGCTCGATAGCCGCGGGCCGGTCTTTTATCGCCAGTCGCGCGTCGGGCGGTACGACCAGCCCTTCGAGGTCTTGAAGATCCGGTCGATGCGCACCGACGCCGAGGCGGCGGGGCAGGCGGTATGGGCGTCGGAGAACGACCCCCGCGTCACGCGCGTCGGCCATGTCATCCGCAAGCTGCGCATCGACGAGCTGCCGCAGCTCTGGTGCGTGCTGAAGGGCGAGATGAGCATCGTCGGCCCGCGCCCCGAGCGCCCGGCCTTCGTCGAGGAACTCGAGCGCGAGCTGCCCTATTATGCCGAGCGTCACATGGTGAAGCCGGGGCTGACCGGCTGGGCGCAGATCAACTATCCCTATGGCGCGTCGATCGAGGATGCGCGGGCGAAGCTGGAATATGATCTTTATTATACAAAGAACTACTCGCCCTTCCTCGACCTGCTGATCCTCCTCCAGACCATCCGCGTCGTACTGTGGCCGGAGGGCGCGCGCTGACCATGCCGACGCTGGGAGCCCTCGCCGACATTTTATCCGCGCTGGCCTTTGTCGGCTATGGCGGGGTAACCTTGTGGCTGCTGGCGCGGCCGCGCGAGCGGATGGCGGCGCTGATGCCCGCGCCGCGCTGGCTGGCGATCGCCGCCGCCGCGACGATGGCGTGGAGCGCGTCGCTCTATGTCTTTGCGCCGGGCGCGTCGCAGGTGCTGGTCGCGCAGGCGCTGCGCGACATGGCGATCCTCGGCTGGCTGGCGGCGACCTTCTGGCCGAAACCCGCCGCGATGGCGGGGGCGCAGCGGCTGATCTTTCGCCTGCTCGTCACGATCAGCGGCATTTCGCTGGTCGCGGGCCTGATCGCCCATTGGCGGAGCGCGGTGGCGAGCGAGTGGCTCGGGCCGTCGCTTGCCGTCTCGACGATGCTCGTCGCGATCGGCGGGCTGCTGGTGATCGACAGCGGGGTCCGCCGCGCGAGCGCGGGCCTCCGGATGCCGGTGATGGCGGTCGCGGGCGGCTTTGCGATGCTGTGGGGCTATGAGCTCAACGTCCAGCTGATCGGGGCGATGACCGGCAGGGCGGCGACGACGCTGATCCATCTGCTGCCCGCGGTCGCGTTGGCGATTCTGCCGACCTTCGTGATCGCTGCGATGGATATCGGGCGCGAGCGGATGCGGCTGTCGCGCCCCGCCGCGGTGCGCACGCTGATCCTGCTCGGCGCGGCGCTCTATCTGGTCCTGATCGGGCTGTCGGGTGCGGTCGCGCGGCAGCTCGGCGGCGATTATGGCGACCTCGCGCAGGGGGTGTTCCTGACGCTGGCGCTCGGCGCGGGCGGCCTGCTGCTGCTGTCGGCGCGCGCGCGGGCGTGGCTGTCGGTGATGATCTCGAAGCATTTCTTCGAGCATCGCTATGACTATCGCGCCGAATGGATGCGCTTTACTGCGACGCTTGCGCAAGGCGACGGCGAGGACGATCGCAACCTGCATCGCCGCGCCGCGCGCGCGCTGGCCGAGCTGACGGGCAGTCCGGGGGCGCTGCTGATGCTGCCCGATCCGCTCGGCGCGTTTCGCGTCTCCGACCAGTGGCATTGGCCGGCGGGGATCGATGAGGGCGCCGAGCTGCCGCTGCGGTCGGCCTTCATGCTGCAGGAAACGCGGCACATCGTCGACCTCGATGCCGAGCGGCGCGGCGAGAAGGGCGAGCAGGATCTGGCGATTCCGGGCTGGCTGCTTGCCGACCCGCGCGCGTGGGTCGTCGTGCCGGTGCTGCATTTCCACCGGATGATCGCGGTCGTCGTGCTCCATCGCCCGCCGGTGTCGCGCGCGCTCGACTGGGAGGATCTCGACGTGCTGCGCATCGCGGGTCAGCAGGCGGCAAGCTATCTGGCCGAGTCCCACAGCCAGGCGGCGCTGTCGGAGGCCAAGCGTTTCGACGAGTTCAACCGCCGCTTTGCCTTCATCATGCACGACATCAAGAATCTGGCGAGCCAATTGAGCCTGCTCGCGAGCAATGCCGAGCGTCATGCCGAAAAGCCGGCATTCCGCGCCGACATGATCGAAACGCTGAAAATCTCCTCGCGGCGGCTGTCCGACCTGCTCGTCCGGCTGTCGCCGCGCGAACGCGGGCCGTCGGCCGATGCCGTGCGCACGCTGGTCGAGCCGCTGATGCGCGACGTCGCGGCCGAGGTGCGGACGCGGCGCGCGCTGTTCGTCGGATGTCAGGCGGGTCTTGCGGCGTGGGGCGATACGGGATCGATCCGGCAGGTCGTCCAGCATCTGGTGAGCAATGCGATCGATGCCTCTGCCGACGACACGCCGGTGCAGCTGATCGCGGTCGCCGAGAATGGGCGCGTCCGGATCGACGTGATCGACCAGGGGGCGGGCATGACCCGCGCCTTCGTCCGCGACGAGCTGTTCAAGCCCTTCGTCTCGACCAAGGAAGGCGGCTTCGGGCTGGGGGCGTTCGAGGCGCTGCAGCTCGCGCAGGCGATGGGCGGGTCGATCGAGGTCGCGAGCGAGCCGGGCAAGGGCAGCAATTTCACATTCTGGCTGCCGCTGGCCGAGGCGCATGCGGACGCCGGAATGCCGGCAGGAAGAGTGGCATAGACATGAACGACAGCGGGACCGCGCCGAAGAAATTGCTGGTCGTCGAGGATGACCCGGGGCTGCAGGCGCAGCTCAAATGGGCGTATGACGATTATGAGGTGCTGATCGCGGGCGATTTCGACAGCGCGATCGAGCTGCTGCGCGCCGAGGAGCCGGGGGTGGTGACGCTCGACCTCGGGCTGCCGCCCGACCCCGACGGAACGCGCGAGGGATTCCGCGTGCTGAAGGCGATCCTCGAGGTGAAGCCCGATACCAAGGTCATCGTCGTGTCGGGGCATGGCGAGCGCGCCAGCGCGCTGGCGGCGATCGCGAGCGGGGCGTGGGATTTCTACCAGAAGCCGATCGATATCGAGGAACTGGGACTGATCGTCCGCCGGGCGTTCCATGTCCACGAGCTGGAGGTCGAGAACGGGCGGCTCGCCGAGCGGGGTGCGGGCGACAATCGGGTGCTCGGCGGGATGATCACCGGGGCGCCCGAGATGCTGAAGGTCGCGCGGACGATCGAGCGCGTCGCGAACCTCGACGTGTCGGTGATGCTGCTCGGCGCGAGCGGCACCGGCAAGGAATTGCTGGCGCGCGGGCTGCACGAGGCGAGCGGGCGGCGCGACGGGGCGTTCGTCGCGATCAACTGCGCCGCGATCCCCGAGAATCTCCTCGAAAGCGAGCTGTTCGGGCACGAGAAGGGCGCGTTCACCGGGGCGGTCAAGACGACCGAGGGCAAGATCGAGCTGGCGCATGGCGGTACGCTGTTCCTCGACGAGGTCGGCGACATTCCGCTGCCGCTCCAGGTCAAGCTGCTGCGTTTCCTGCAGGAACGGACGATCGAGCGGATCGGCGGGCGCAAGGCGATCGCGGTCGATACGCGCATCGTCTGCGCGACGCACCGCGATCTCGACGCGATGATCGCCGAGCAGAGCTTCCGCGACGACCTCTACTATCGTCTCGCCGAGATGGTGGTGAAGATCCCGTCGCTCGCCGAACGACCGGGCGACGCGGTGCTGCTGGCGCGGCATTTCCTGCACCACTATGCGCCCGAGATGAACCCGTCGGTGCGCGGCTTCGCGCCCGACGCACTGCAGGCGATCGACGAGGGGCGCTGGCCCGGCAATGTCCGCGAACTCGAAAACCGGATCAAGCGCGCGGTGATCATGGCCGACGGCAAGCTGGTGATGAAGGACGACCTCGACCTTGCCGGCGGGAGCGAGGCGGACGGCGAGGATTATCTGAACCTTCGCAGCGCGCGCGAGGCCGCCGATCGCGTCGCGATCCGCCGCGCGATGACGCAGAGCGAGGGCAATATCTCGTCGGCGGCGAAGCTGCTCGGGATCAGCCGCCCGACGCTTTACGACCTGCTGAAGCAATATCGGATGCAGGCCTGAGTGGTCCGTGTCCGCGTCCTGCTCGCCGCATCGCTGGCGGCGCTGGCGCTCGCCGGCTGCGGTGAGGCAACGAAGGAGGGCGCGCATAGCGAACTTCGCGAGCGCGCTGCAAAGCTGCAGGGCGACGTCGCGGCTGACCCCAGGGATATTGCGACGCGGGTCCGGCTGGCGCGCGTGCAGATCGCGCTGGGCGATGGCGTGGGGACCGAGGCGACGGTGAAGGCGGCGCTCGCGGCGGGCGCCAACGCCGACTATTTGCGCCCGCTGCTGGCGCGGGCTTATGCGTTGCAGGGGAACGGGACGCGCGCGCTGGAGACGCTCGCCGACGGACCCGTCGCACCCGAGATGGCGGGCGAGGCGGCGTGGGTCGAGGGCGATGTCCAGCTTGCGGGCGGCGATCTCAGCGCGGCGCGCGCCGCGTTCGATCGCGCGGTCCGGGCGCTGCCGAACGAGTCCGCGCTGTGGGTGTCGGTCGGGCGCTTTCGGGACGCCAACGCCGACGCCGCGGGCGCGCACGACGCCGCCGACTATGCGATCGAACTCGACGCGAAGAACAGCGCCGCCCTGACGCTCAAGGCGAAACTGGTGCGCACGCAGCAGGGGCTGAAGCCCTCGCTCGGCTGGTACGAGGCGGCGCTGGCGGCCGATCCGGCCAACGCCGACGCGCTGATCGAGCAGGGCGCGACGTTCGGCGACCTCGGCCGGTACAAGGATATGCTGGCGTCGCTGCGCGCGGCGGCCGAGCTGGCGCCGGGCGATCCAAGGATATATTATCTGCAGGCGGTGCTCGCGGCGCGCGGCGCGAACTATCCGCTGGCGCGCAGCCTGCTCCAGCGCACGCGCGGTGCGATGGACGATGTGCCCGGCTTCATGCTGCTGAGCGCGGTCGTCGAACTCGAACTCGGCGGACAGGCCGTGGCGGCGACCTGGGCCGACCGGCTGCTGACCGACCAGCCGAACAATTTCACCGCGCGCCGCATCCTCGCTGTGGCCGACTGGGCCGATGGCGATGCCGGGGCGGCGGCCGATGCCCTGGCGCCCGTCGCGGCACGCGGCGATGCCGATAGCTGGGCGTTGCTGCTCGCGGCGCGGCTGGCGGCCGAGACGGGGGACGCAGAGGCGTCCGCAGCCTATCTGGCGCGCGCTGCGACGCTGGCGCGCGGCGAGGCGGCGCCGTTCGCCGCGAGCGACAGCTATGGTCTCGCTTCGCTGTCGGCCGATGGCGATCCGCTCAATCCGGCGAAGGCGATCCCGGCAATCTCCGCCGATTTGGCGGGAAGCAATTATGCGGGAGCAATCGCGCGCGCGACGCGGCTGCGCGATGCCAACCCCGGTGTCGCCGACGCCCATGTGCTCCTGGGCGATGCGGCGCTGGCGGGCGGGCGGCTGGACCTTGCGGTGCAGGCGTACCGGTCGGCGCAGGCACTCGATGCGAGCGAGCGGGTCGCCTTGCGGCTGGCCAACGCGCTTTACCGTATTGGCGATGCCGCGGGGTCGCGCCGCGTCGTCTTGCGGCTGCTCGCAAACGATCCGTCGAGCGTGGCGGGCGAACGGATCGCCGCTGCGCTGGCGATGGACGCCCGCGACTGGGATTCCGCGATCGCGCATTATGAGCGCATTCGCCGCCGGATCGGCAATCGTGACGCGGTGGTGCTGCGCGAACTGGCACGTGCGTGGATTGCAAGAGGCGACAGCGAGCAGGCGCTGCCGATGATCGCGCTCGCCTATCGGCTGCAGCCGCTGAACAGCGAGATCATGCGGATCTATGCCGATTTGCTGGACCGGCGCGGGAATGCGCAGGCGGCGGCGGATTTGCGCGACAAGGCGGCGCAGATCGGGCGGTAGGGGGCTGCTGACGAGCAGCTGCGGCCGTTCGTCTCCCCTCCCGCGGGCGGGAGGGGTTGGGGGTGGGCCGGCGACGGTGCGGTTATGCCCACCCCGCTGCAGCTAGCCAGCAAGCTGGCAAGCCTCGCTGCCCCTCCCGCCTGCGGGAGGGGAGGTTATGACTTTTCGCGTCATCCCGGACTTGATCCGGAATCCACTGGAGCGCGGACCTTCTAGACCCCGGATCACGTCCGGGGTGACGAAATTCCGCTCACCACCGCACGGCAGAAAGAAACGTCAGGCCTCGGTCAGGTCGAGCAGGGTGCGCGCGTCGAGGCCGATGCGGCGCATCTGCTGCGCGACGGGCGGCCAGACGTTGGTCAGGAAATCCTCGCGCATCAGCGTGCGCAGCCGGTCGGTCGCGCCATCGGCGACGAACATGCCGACCCCGCGCTTTACCGTAACGAGCCCTTCGTCCTGAAAGGTCTGATAGGCCTTCGCAACCGTCAGCGGGTTCGCGCCCTCGTCCGCCGCGAGCGACCGCACCGACGGGAGCATATCGCCATCGCTGTATGTGCCATCAAGGATGGCGTTGGCGATCACGTCGCGGAGACGCTGATAGACGGGTTTGGACTGATCGAGCATGGCGCCTTAATGCCATAAGACAGCAGCACAGTCAAATCGCGAAAATTAGCAAAACATCGTCAACATTGAAATTAAATATCCCAAGCGCTTACGACGTCGTCATATTCGGGTCGCGGACGCTCCGAGAGGTCGGCGGCGGCGGTTCCGAAGAAGAAATAGCCGACGATCGTGTCGCCGTCGGCGACTCCGAAAGCTTTCGCCACATTGGGGCTGTACGCGGCCCAGCCGGTCAGCCAGCTGCCGACGAAGCCATGCGCATGCGCGGCGTGGAGCAGGTTCATGCCGACCGCGCCCGCCGACATCTGTTGTTCCCAGACCGGAATCTTCGCACCCGGCACCGGGGTCGAGATCAGCACGACGAGGCTCGGCGCCTGATGCGCGAACTGGTCGAGCGCCGACAGGTCCATTCCCGCGGCGCCGGGATTCTCCGCCACCCATGCGTCCTTGAGCACGGTGGCGAAACGCTCGCGCCGGTCGTCGGCGATCGTGACGATGCGCCACGGCGCGAGCTTGCCATGATCGGGGGTGCGCAAGGCGAGGGCGATGATGTCATGGAGCTGCCCGGTGTCGGGGCCGGGGGCGACCATGTCGCGTGCCTTTCCCGAGCGGCGGGTGGCGAGGTGTGCGCGGAGCGAGGAGATGTCGTTGAACATGGAGCGCATTTGGGCGCCTTTGGAGGCCTGCGCAAGCGTTGCGAACGATTCGCAACAAATTTCCTCCGCGTGCCACATGGTTTCACGCGCAATTAGATTCTTCCCTTGAGCAATTTTCGCGCTAGGTTGAGCCATTCGCGCGGCGGAAAGCCGCCGCCAAAACAATCCGGGAAAAGGGACGCGTTTCAATGAAATCTATGGGTATGTGGGACGAGGGTGACTGGATTGCGGTCATCGCACTCGTCGTCCTCGCGGTGTTTCTGAGCATCGGTGCGCTGATCGCCGGCAGCAAGAAACCGGAGTTCGCCGGCCATCCCAAGGGCCTCTACATGCTCTTCTTCGCCGAAATGTGGGAGCGTTTTTCCTATTACGGCATGCGCGCGATCCTGATCTTCTACCTGACCCAGCACTGGCTGTTCAGCGACAGCAAGTCGAACCTGATCTACGGCGCCTATACCAGCCTCGTTTACATCACCCCGGTTCTCGGCGGCTATCTCGCCGACCGGTACCTCGGCCAGCGCAAAGCCGTGCTGTTCGGCGGCCTGCTGCTCGCAGCGGGGCATAGCCTGATGGCGGTCGAAGGGGGCGGAGGGCAGGAGGACGCGACGATCAACGTCTTCTGGGCCGCGCTCGCCTTCATCATCGTCGGCTCGGGCTTCCTCAAGGCCAATATTTCGGTGATGGTCGGTCAGCTCTACCGGCTCACCGACGTCCGCCGCGATGGCGCCTATACGATCTTTTACATGGGCATCAACGTCGGCGCCGCGCTCGGCACGATCCTCGTCGGCTATCTCGGCCAGCGGATCGGCTGGGGCTATGGCTTCGGGCTTGCCGGTATCGGCATGCTCGCCGGTCTCGTCGTCTTCGTCCTCGGCAAGAGCGCGCTCCTCGGCGCCGGCGAGGCGCCCGCGCCGCTCGCAAGGTCGCGCGAATGGACACTTTACGGCATCGGTTTTGCCGCAGTCGCCGTGATCTGGGCGCTCGTCCAGTATCAGGACGTCATCCAGTCGTTGCTCGCCATCTCGGGCATCGCGCTGCTCGGCTATGTCCTTTACGAAAGCTTCAAGCTGGAGAAAGAGCCGCGCGAGCGCATGTTCGCGATCCTGTTCCTGATCGCGCTCAACCCGCTGTTCTGGGGCCTGTTCGAGCAAGCGGGCGGGTCGATGAACCTGTTCACCGACCGCTATGTCGACCGCGGCGCGGTTCCCGCCTCGATCTTCCAGTCGATCAACCCGATCTACATCATCCTCTTCGCCCCCTTCTTCGCGGGGCTGTGGCAATGGCTCGGCAAGCGCGGCATGGAGCCGTCGGCTCCGGCGAAATTCGGTCTGGCGCTGGCGCAGATGGGGCTCGCCAACCTCGTCCTCGTCTGGGGCGCCGAAGCGTTTGGCGTGGCGGCGATGACGCCGGTGCTGTTCGTCTTCCTCTATTATCTCCTCGCCACGACCGGCGAGCTCTGCCTTAGCCCCGTCGGCCTGTCGGCGATGAACCGGCTGGCGCCGTCCTATCTCGCGTCGCTCATCATGGGCGCGTGGTTCTATATGACCGCGGTCGGCAATTTCGTCGCCGGCAAGATCGGCGAGGCGACCGGCGGCCATGGCGGCGAGATGAGCAAGGCCAAGCTGCTCGAAATCTATGAGATGTTCGGCTGGATCGCGATTGGCGCCGCGGTCGCGGTGCTGCTGGTCAGCCCGATCGTCAAGCGCTGGATGCACCTCGACACGCTGCGCGACCGCGACGAGGGCCTGGCCGGTGTCGGCGAGGCCGAGCCGCAGGCCGCGGGCATCCACCCCGAACCGAAGGGGGCGTAATCGATGGTCAGGCGCGTGAAGGGCGGCCTGCTGGCTGCGGTGTCGCTGGCGCTCGTCGGCTGCGCGGCGGGCGGCGAGGCGCCGAAATCGGCGGGCGACAAGCCCGCCACCGCCGCGGCCGAAAAGCCGGTCAAGTTCAACAAGGATCCCTATCCCTCGACCTACAAGGGATATCCGACGCGGCTGACCGTCGTGAAGGGCGCGACGATCTTCGACGGCGAGGGCGGGCGGTTCGACAATGGCACGGTGGTGCTGTCGAGCGGCAAGGTGCTGGCGGTCGGCGGCCCCGATCTGGAGGTGCCGACCGACGCCGATGTCGTCGCCGGGACGGGCAAATATGTGACGCCGGGTGTGATCGACATCCACAGCCACCTCGGCGACTATCCCTCGCCGGCGGTCGACGCGCATTCGGACGGCAATGAGGCGACCTCGCCCACCACGCCCGAGGTGTGGAGCGAGCATAGCGTCTGGCCGCAGGACCCGGGCTTTACCCGCGCGCTCGCGAATGGCGGGGTGACGACGCTGGAGATCCTGCCGGGCAGCGCCAATCTGATGGGCGGCCGCTCGGTCGTGCTCAAGAATGTGCCCGCGCGCACGATGCAGGGCATGAAGTTCCCGGGCGCGCCGTACAGCCTGAAAATGGCGTGCGGCGAAAATCCGAAGCGCGTCTATGGCGCCAAGGGGCGCATGCCCTCGACCCGCATGGGCAATCTGGCGGTCAATCGCCAGACCTGGGCGAAGGCGGCGGCCTACAAGAAGAAACTCGACGAGGGGAAAGCGGTCGACCGCGACCTGGCGATGGAAACGCTGGCTGGCGTGCTGTCGGGCGAGATTCTGGTGCAGAACCACTGCTACCGCGCCGACGAAATGGCGATCGTCATCGATATGAGCCACGAGTTCGGATACAAGGTGGCGGCGTTCCACCACGCGGTCGAGGCGTACAAGATCGCCGACCTGCTCAAGAAGGAAGGCATTTGCGCCGCGATGTGGGCCGACTGGTGGGGCTTCAAGATGGAAGCCTATGACGCGGTGCCCGAGAATATCGCGCTGATGTACAAGGAAGGCGCCTGCACGATCGTCCATTCGGACGATGCGAACCAGATCCAGCGGCTCAATCAGGAAGCCGCGAAAGCGCTCGCCGCGGGCCGCCGCATGGGGATGCAGATCAGCGACGAACAGGCATGGACCTGGCTCGCGATCAACCCGGCGAAGGCGCTCGGCATCGGGGACAGGACGGGCAGCCTGAAGCCCGGCAAGATGGCCGACGTCGTGCTGTGGAACGGCAATCCGTTCAGCGTCTATACGCGGCCCGAAAAGGTCTGGATCGACGGTGCGCTGATGTTCGACGCGATGGACCCGAAACGGCGTCCGGTGACCGACTTCGAGCTGGGCCAGCCGGGCGAAGGGGATGTGAAATGATGCGGCTCCCGACCGTCCGGTCCAGTCTCTCCTGTGCCCCTGCGAAGGCAGGGGCCCATCTCCTTCGCTCTCGCTTGTTCACCGCGGCTTGTTTGAAATCGACAGGACCGGAGATGGGCCCCTGCCTTCGCAGGGGCACGGTGCTCACCGGGTTGGCGAGCGCCCTGGTTGCTGCTCTGGCCTTGTCTGCTCCGGCTCACGCGCAGGACGTCGCGATCACCAATGCGAAGCTCGTCATCGGCGACGGCAGCGCGCCGATCGAGGGCGGCACCGTCGTCGTGCGCGGCGGCAAGGTCGTCGCAGCGGGCCGCGGTGTCGCGGTGCCTGCGGGCATCGAGCGCGTCGATGCGGGCGGCCATTATGTGACGCCGGGAATCGTCGCGGCGTTCAGCCGCGTCGGGCTGGTCGAGGTCGATGCCGTCGCCGGCACCAACGACCGCTCGGCGACGCGCTCGCGCTTCTCGGCGGGGCTCGATATCGCGCCCGCGCTCAACCCGATGGGGTCGCCGATCGCGGTCAATCGCGCCGCGGGCGTGACGCGCGCGATCGTCGCGCCGGGCAGCAGCAGCAATTTGTTCGCGGGACAGGGCGCGGTCGTCGACCTTGGCGACGACAACGACATGGTGACCAAGCCGCGCGCGCTACAGTTCGTCGCGTTCGGCGAGGACGGGTCGGCGAAGGCGGGCGGCAGCCGCGCCGCGACCTTCCTGCTGTTCCGCGAGCAGTTGCTGGCGGCGCGCAGCTATGCCCGCAACCCCGCGACACTGGCCGAGTGGAGCAATGATTCGCTGATCCAGCGCGCCGATGCCGAGGCGCTGGTGCGCGTGATCAATGGCACGACCCCGCTGTTCGTGCGCGTCGACCGCGCGGCGGATATCCTGAACGTGCTGAAGCTCAAGGGCGAATTCCCGGCGCTGAAGCTGGTGCTCGTCGGCGCGACCGAGGGCTGGCTGGTCGCGCGCGATATCGCGGCGGCCAAGGTGCCGGTGCTGGTCTCGCCGCTCACCGACCTGCCGGGCAGTTTCGAGCAGCTCGGCGCGACGCAGTCGAACGCCGGGCGGCTGAAGGCGGCGGGGGTCGAGGTGTCGGTCGGCGTGTTCGACGACGACGATGCGCACAAGATGGGATATACCACCCAATATGCCGGCAATCTGGTCGGGCTGTCGAAACTGCCGGGCGCGAGCGGGCTGACGTGGGATCAGGCCTTCGCCTCGATCAGCAGCGTGCCCGCGAAGGCGGTCGGGATGGACGGCACGATCGGGTCGCTGCGCGCGGGGCGTGCGGGCGATATCGTGATCTGGGACAATGACCCGCTCGAACTCGGCAGCCGGCCGACGATGGTGTGGATCGATGGCAAGCGCCAGTCGCTCGTCACGCGGCAGGACCGGCTGCGCGATCGCTACCTGACGCCGACCGAAGGGGCATTGCCGAAGGCATATGATCGGTGATTATAATGGTTGAGGGCGTTCGTCCCCATTTCGTCATCCGGGCCCGTCGACTGCACGGGTGAGACCCCGGCCTTCGTCGGGGGTGACGATTTGAAGGGAATGGCGCCAAAGGGAGAGGGGGCGTCCAATGCAACCCATGTCGCTTTTGATCACGACCTGCGCGCTGTTCGTCGGTTCGCACCTGCTGCTGTCGCATCCGATGCGCGCGGGGCTTGCCGCGCGGCTCGGCGAGCGCGGCTTCATGATCGTCTATTCGATCGTCGCGATCGCCACCTTCGTCCTGATCGTGCAGGCATGGCGCGGGATGCCGCCCGAGCCGCCGCTGTGGGCCGTCGACGATCCGCTTTGGATCCTCGCGTCGCTGCTCGTCCTGGTCGCTAGCATCCTGTTCATGGGATCGCTGATCGGCAATCCGGCGATGCCGGCGCCAAACGCCGCGGCCGCAGCGCAGGCGGCGCCGCGCGGCGTTTTTGCGATCACCCGGCACCCGATGATGTGGGGGTTCACCCTGTGGGCGCTCGCGCACGCGCTGGTGATGCCGACGCCGGGGCAGATCGTGCTGTCGGCGACGATCGCTTTCCTCGCGCTCGTCGGATCGGCGGGACAGGATGCGAAGAAGGCGCGGCTGATGGGCGACAGCTGGCGGCACTGGGCGGCGCGGACGAGCTTCGTGCCTTTTGCGCGCCAGGTTGCGGGAACGACGCCGTGGGGCGATGCCGTGCCGCGCGGCCATGCGCTGTTCGGCGGGATCGTTCTGTGGCTTGCCGCGACATGGGCGCACGGCGCGCTGGGATTCATGGTTGCGGGGATATGGCGCTGGGTGGGATAGGAGGTGCATGAACAGCACCGCGCATCTCAACGATTTGTCGCTGCGGCTGCTTGGCCGCGCCTATGACGATCTGGATATAGAGGAAAGCCGTGTCCTCGAGGCCATCGCCGCGCGGGCCCCCAGCAGCCGCGATGCCGCGGACCTTGGCGACGCGCAGGCGAGCCGCGGCGACCGGCTGGCCGACCGCGTCGCGGCGGTCGGCGGCTCGTGGGGGTTCATCACTGTCTTCACGCTGGTGCTGCTCGGCTGGATGCTGCTCAATTCGGAGGTGCTGCAGCGTTTCGGGCTGGCGTTCGACCCCTATCCTTTCATCTTCCTGAATCTTATGCTCTCGACGCTCGCCGCGGTGCAGGCGCCGATCATCATGATGAGCCAGAACCGGCAGGCCGCGAAGGACCGGCTGACCGCGAGCGTCGATTATGAAATCAACCTGCGCGCCGAGCTGGAGATCATGCGGCTGCACGAAAAGCTGGACCAGATGCGATTTCACGAGCTGCGCGAGAAGGTCGACGAGCTTTGCGACCGGCTGGATCGGAAGGAGTAGGCGGGAAGGCGGCTTTGGGGTGGAAAGCGGACGTCCTTCTGTGATCCCCGGCGAAAGCCGGGGCCCAGGGAATTCTTACTCAAGCCTGGTGTTTTGCCGCTCTGGGCCCCGGCTTTCGCCGGGGAGCACAATGGCCTCTACCGGTCGCTAGCGGCCGCTACAACCGCACCATCCGCATTCCCATTTCGCCATAGCGCGGCCCGCTGGTCCCGCCCATCGGCGCTGCGGCGTCGATCGTGGCGAGGTCGTCGGCGGTCAGCGTCACGTCGGCGGCGGCGACGCTGTCTTCCATCGTGACGCGGCGCTTGGTGCCGGGGATCGGGACGATGTCGTCGCCCTGCGCGAGCAGCCACGCGAGCGCGATCTGTGCGTTCGAGACGCCATGCTTTGCGGCGACCCCGGCGATGGCGTCGACGATCGCGAGGTTGGCGGGCAGATTCTCGTCCGAATAGCGCGGGTCGTTGCGGCGCCAGTCATTCTCGGGCAGCTCGTCGCGGCTGCGGATCGTGCCCGCTAGGAAGCCGCGTCCGAGCGGCGAATAGGGGATGAAGCCGATACCGTTGTCGCGGCAGGCTCCCAGGATTTCCTCTTCGACGTCGCGTTCCCAGATCGAATATTCGCTCTGCAGCGCGGTGATCGGCGCCGCCTTGGCGGCGCGGCGGATCGTTTCGGGCCCGGCTTCGGAGAGGGCGATGTGGCGGACCTTGCCCTCCTTCACCAGCTCCATCATCCCGCCCACGGTCTCCTCGATCGGCACCGAGGGATCGACGCGGTGCTGATAGAAAAGGTCGATCGTGTCGATGCCGAGCCGCTGGAGCGAGCCCTCGCACGACCGGCGCGCATTCTCGGGGCTGCCGTCGACGCCGACGATCTGCTTGCCGTCGAACTTGAAGCCGAATTTGGTGGCTATGACGAGGCCGTCGCGCTTGCCCCTGATCGCCTCGCCGAGCAGCTCCTCGTTGGTGAAGGGGCCATAGATTTGCGCGGTGTCGAAGAAGGTGACGCCAAGGTCGATCGCACGGTGGATCGTGCGCGTCGATTCGTCCAAGTCGGCGGCCTCGCCATAGAGGATGTTGCCGCCCTTGATCATCGGCATGCAGCCGATGCCGATCGCGGAAACTTCGAGGCCTTGGCCGAGGGTGCGATATTTCATGAAACGACTCCTGCGGGGGATGCATCCTCTTCTACACCATCGGCGGCATATTTGGTTGCGGCGACATCGGCGACGACATTGCCGAGGGTACGGAAGATGTCAGGGAAGGTTTCGACCGCGACGAGCAGGCCGAGCGGCGCGACCGGAACCCCCATCGCGATCGCGATCGGCGCGATCGAGGTGACGAAGCTGATCGAACCGGGAAGGCTGACCGACGAGAGCGCCGCGGCGAGCGCGACGGCGAGGCCGACCGCCATCTCCCACGGGGTCAGCTCGATGTTGAACAACCAGGCGACATAGATGACGACCGCGAGGTTCATCGCCGGGCTGGTGAAGCGGAACAGCGCCACCGCGAGCGGCAGGACAATGTCGGCTTTCTTGGGATCGACATCGAGCTCGGCCGAGGCACGGAGCATTGCGGGCAGGCTGGCGAGCGAGCTTTGCGTGCTGAGCGCGACCGCGAAGGTCGGGACCATCGCGCGGACGAAGCGCGGCAAGGAGACGCCGACCACGAAGACCGCGAGCAGCAGGGCGAGGATGATCGTGCCGGTTCCGATCATCGAAAGCATCAGCACATAGTGGAGCAGGCCGCCGAACGCTGCGACCCCGGCCTTGACCGCGAGCGCATAGCCGAGCGCGAAGACGCCGATCGGCGCAAGCGCGAGCACCCAGCCGATGACGACGAGCATCGCGTCGCCGAGGGCCTTGAAGAAGCCCGACAGGGTTGCGCGCTCCGCCGTGCCGACGCGCGTGATCGCGAAGGCGAAGATCGTCGTGAAGACGATCAGCGGCAGGATCGAGGTTTCGGCGGCGGCGGCGATCGGGTTGGTGGGGATCAGGCCGAGGATGAAGTCGGCGAAGGTCGGCGATGCGGCGGTTTCGGTGTGGCCGCCGAGTCCGTGGCGCAGCCCCTCGGCGGCGGCGGCCGACATCGGAAAGGCGCGGAGCAGGAGCGGCAGCAGGAGCAGGGTCATCAGCCCCGCGATCAGGTTGCCGGCAATGAAGATCGCGACGGCGCGGCCCGCGAGCTTGCCCGCGCGCGCCGCATCGGCGGTCGCGGTAATTCCGGTGATGAGGAGCGCGACGATCAGCGGGATGATCGTCATCTTCAGCGCGTTGAGCCAGAGCAGCCCGGCGGTCTCGACATAGGGGAGGCTGGCGGTTCCGGCGGCGGGAGACAGGCTTTCGACCGCGACCCCCAGCAACATGCCGACGACGAGCGCCGAAAGGATGATCCATGCCGATTTCAAGTTCGATTCTCCCGGTGCCGGTCCCGGCCAGCTTGCCAAGCCAAAATGGGTGACCTAGGGCCGTCCGGTATTACGGGTGGGCTCTTGTCCTGCCCACCGGATTAGGTAGCAGAGGTGCCATGCGCAAGTTTTTCGGAACCGACGGGATTCGCGGGCTGACCAACCGGGCTCCGATGACCGCGGAAACCGCGATGCGTGTCGGAATGGCGGCGGGCGCACACTTCCTGCGCGGCGACCACAAGCATCGCGTCGTGATCGGCAAGGACACGCGTCTGTCGGGCTATATGCTCGAGAACGCGCTCGTCGCGGGGTTCACCAGCGTCGGCATGGACGTGGTGCAGGTCGGGCCGATGCCGACCCCGGCGGTCGCGATGCTGACGCGGTCGATGCGCGCCGATCTGGGCGTGATGATTTCGGCGAGTCATAATCCGTTTCTCGACAACGGCATCAAGCTGTTCGGCCCCGACGGTTACAAGCTGTCGGACGAGGACGAGATGCAGATCGAGTTCCTGCTGACGCAGGAAGCGCGCCTTGCCGACCCGTCGCATATCGGGCGCGCCAAGCGCATCGACGACGCGCGCGGCCGCTATATCCACGCGGTGAAGCAGAGCTTGCCCGAATCGGTTCGGCTCGACGGGCTGAAGATGGTGCTCGATTGCGCGAACGGCGCCGCGTACAACAGCGCGCCGACGGTGTTCTGGGAGCTGGGCGCCGACGTCGTCGCGATCGGGGTCGAGCCCAATGGCACGAACATTAACGCCCAATGCGGGTCGACCGCGCCGGGCCTGTTGCAGGAAACCGTGGTCGCGAGCGGCGCCGACATCGGCGTCGCGCTCGACGGCGATGCCGACCGCTTGATCATCGTCGATGAAAAGGGCGCGATTGTCGACGGCGACCAGATCATGGCGCTGATCGGCGCGAGCTGGGCGCGGCAGGGGCGGCTGAAGGGCGGCGGCGTCGTTGCGACGGTGATGTCGAACCTGGGGCTCGAGCGCTTCCTTCAGGGCGAAGGACTGACCCTCGAACGGACGAAGGTCGGCGACCGTTATGTCCTCGAGCGGATGAAGAGCGGCGGCTTCAATGTCGGCGGCGAACAGTCGGGGCATATGATCCTGTCGGACCATGCGACGACGGGGGACGGCACGCTGGCGGCGCTGCAGGTGCTGGCCGAGCTGGTATCCGCGGGGAAGCCCGCGAGCGAACTGCTGCACCAGTTCGATCCCGTGCCGCAGCTTTTGAAGAATGTCCGCTTCGCGGGCGGCAAGCCGCTGGATAACGCGCAGGTGCAGGCGGCGATCGCCGAGGGCGAAGCGGCGCTGAACGGACGCGGACGCCTCGTCATCCGGGCGTCGGGAACCGAACCGGTGATCCGTGTCATGGCCGAGGGCGACGACGCCGGCCAGGTCGAGCGGGTCGTCGATTTGATCTGCGACGCGGTGCGCGTGGCGGCCGCCTGATGAATCATCCCGTCCGTACGGACGGAACTGGAAGGAAAATACCATGCTTGAAATGCGACCCGATTGCGAACGCTGCGGCCGCGACCTGCCCGCGGATATCCACGGCGCGTTCATCTGCTCGTTCGAATGCACCTTCTGCGCCGATTGTGCCGACAAGCTCGACGAGCGATGCCCCAATTGCGGCGGCGATTTGCTCGACCGGCCGCTGCGCGAAGGCGCGGCGCTCGCGAAATTCCCCGCCTCGACGGAGCGGAAGTTCAAACGTTGATTTCTTCCACCCGTCGTCATGCTGAACTTGTTTCAGCATCCATGGCCTATCCCCTCGGTCAACGCCGTGTTGAAGGGATCGTCGGGCCATGGACTCTGAAACAAGTTCAGGGTGACGCTGAATGGAAAGATGCGTTGTGACCGCACGCGTTCTGATCATCGCCGGTTCCGACAGCGGGGGCGGTGCGGGAATCCAGGCCGACATCAAGACCGTCTCCATGCTCGGCGGTCACGCGATGACCGCGATCACGGCGATCACCGCGCAGAATACGCTGGGCGTGCAGGGCGTCCACCCGATCCCGACCGACATGGTGCTCGCGCAGATCGATAGCGTCGTCGCCGATATCGGCGTCGATGCGGTGAAGATCGGGATGATCGGCAGCGCCGAAACGGCTGCCGCGGTCGCCGAGCGGCTGACGAAGTCCGACCTTGCACACGCGGCGGTCGTCTTCGATCCGGTGATGGTGGCGACAAGCGGATCGGCGCTCGCCGATGACGCGACGATCGCGGCGTTCAAGGCTTTGCTCGACCGCGCGATGGTCGCGACGCCGAACCTGCCCGAACTCGCAGCGCTCGGCGGCGAGGAGGCGGTGCTGGCGCATGGCTGTTCGCTGCTGATCAAGGGCGGGCACGGCGAGGGCGAGATGGTGATCGACCGCCTGCTCGAAACCGGTGAGGGCGAGGTCGCGCGCTGGGAAGCACCGCGCATCGACACGACGAGTACGCACGGCACGGGCTGTACGCTGGCCAGCGCGATCGCGACGGGACTTGCGCAGGGTATGCCGCTGGAACCCGCGGTTGCGCGGGCGCGCGATTTCGTGCGGCTCGCGCTGATGGGCGCGCCGGGGCTGGGGAGCGGGCATGGCCCGATGGGGCAGCAGTTCGTGCGCAACGACGGGCTGTTCACCGGCCCGGCGCTCAACCAGATCACCTTGCCCGCAAACGACTATGCGACGTCGGTCGCCTTCTACAAACAGATGGGGCTCACGCAGATCGTCGATAGCCCCGGCAATGGGTACGCGCGCTTCGAGGCCGCGAACGGCGTTACGCTGTCGATCCATGTCGGCGACGGCGCGGCGGGCGGGGCGACGGCCTATCTGGAGAGCGGTGCGCTCGATGCGTGGGTTGCCTATCTGGCGCGGCGCGGGGTGCAGTTCGAGCAGATGCCGAAGGACGAGGAATGGGGCTGGCGCGAGGCGCGGCTGACCGATCCGGCGGGCAACCGCCTCTGCCTCTATCAGGCGGGTGAGTATCGAAGGTATCCGCCGTGGCGCATTTGATCCCCCCTCCCGCAGGCGGGAGGGGTTGGGGGTGGGCTCGAGCGAAGCGAGGTCCTGCCGCCGGCTTTGCCCACCCCGCTGCGACTAGCGAACAGGTTCGCAAGTCTCGCTGCCCCTCCCGCTTGCGGGAGGGGGAGTCGTGATCGTCGGCGTCGACGAAGCGGGGCGCGGGCCGCTCGCGGGGCCGGTGGTCGCAGCCGCCGTCCTGCTCTGCGAGGGCGGGATTGCCGGGCTCGATGACAGCAAGAAGCTGACCGCGAAACGCCGCGCCGAACTCGAAGTCGAGATCAAGGCGCGCTGCCGCTGGGGGATCGGCGAGGCGAGCGTCGCCGAGATCGACAGCATCAACATATTGCAGGCGACCTTCGTGGCGATGACGCGCGCGGTCGAGGCGCTGGGATTCGAGCCGGGCGAGGTGCTGGTCGACGGCAACCGGCTACCCAGATGGCGCTACAGGGCGCGGGCGATCGTCGGGGGCGATGCCTCGCATCCGTGCATATCGGCGGCAAGCATATTGGCGAAGGAGCATCGCGACCGGTTCATGGTCGCGGCGGCGCGCGACCATCCGGGCTTTGGCTGGGAGACCAATATGGGCTATGGCACGGCGCAGCATCTGGCGGCGCTGCGCAAGCACGGACCGACGCCGCATCACCGGGCCAGTTTCGCGCCGGTTGCGCAACTGACCCTGATCTGACGGCGGGAGAAAGACATGCGCAGCGGGTTTGCGGCCGACGATGTTGCGCAGCAAAGCGGACGCCGCTTCCTGATCACGGGGGCGAATGCCGGGCTCGGCTTCGAGGCCGCGAAGGTGCTGGCGGCGCGCGGCGCGCATGTCATCCTCGCCTGCCGCGACGCCGGGCGCGCCGAGACGGCGATGGACCTGATCCGCGACGAGACGCCCGCCGCCACACTGAGCTTCCAGCCGCTAGACCTTGCCGATCTGGACCAGGTGAGGGAGGCGGCAAAGGCTGTGCTCGCCGGACCGCGGATCGATGTGCTGGTCAACAATGCGGGCGTGATGATCCCGCCGCGGACGCTGACCAAACAAGGCTATGAGCTGCAATTCGGGGTCAACCACCTCGGCACCTTCGCCTTCACCGGGCTGATCCACGGCCATGTCGATGACCGGATCGTCGTCACCGCCAGCATCGCGCACAAGAGCGGAACGATGGATTACAGCGATCTCGATGCGAGCCGCAGCTACCACAATTGGCCGCGCTACCAGATGAGCAAGCTTGCGAATCTGCTCTTCATGTATGAGCTCGACCGGCGGCTCAGTGCAGCGGGCCGCGCGACGCAGGCGATCGGGTGCCATCCCGGCGTCGCGATGACCGAGCTGACGCGGCACCTGCCGCTGCCGCTGCGCTATATGACGCCGCTCGCGACGCCGTTCTTCAACAGCGCGGCGCAGGGCGCGTGGCCGACGCTGCAAGCGGCGACCGGCGCGCATGTGCAGGGTGGCGACTATCTGGGGCCGCAGGGGCTGGGCGAGATATCGGGGCGTTCGGGCCCGGCGCGCGCGACGCGCGATGCGCGCGATCCGAAGCTGGCGCGCGATCTGTGGCGCCGTTCGATCGATCTGACCGGGGTCGATCCGGGAATCTGAAATTATTTTTCGCGGGTGAGTCCTCATCGCCACACTACCAGCGGTTGAGTCCGCGCGGCGCGGATGACTCCATATGTCGTGGCAGACTCGTTTCGTTCTCATGCCGTTAACCATTATGACACCTGGAATCCCTAGAATCCCGAGCTTGACGGCGGACTCCGCCGGACTCATCAGGGGCTTCTTTCGGGTTTGAACAGGGGCGAAACATGGGTGTGATGGAACGGGTCAAGGCCCCGGCGGCGAAGCGTGCGTCGAAATCGGCGCCCAAAATCAGCCACGCCGACCTGCCGCTCGACAGCATCCTGCAGGGCGACTGCGTCGAAATGATGCGCTCGCTCCCCGCGGCGTCGGTCGACATGATCTTCGCCGACCCGCCGTACAATCTCCAGCTCGGCGGCGATCTTCACCGCCCCGACGGCAGCCAGGTCGACGCGGTCAACGACGAGTGGGACAAGTTCGACAGCCTCGGCACCTACGACCGTTTCACCCATGCCTGGCTTGCCGAAGCGAAGCGCATCCTGAAGCCCGGCGGCAGCATCTGGGTGATCGGCAGCTATCACAATATCTTCCGCGTCGGCGCCGCGTTGCAGGATCAGGGCTACTGGATCCTCAACGACATCGTCTGGCGCAAGGCGAACCCGATGCCCAATTTCAAGGGCACGCGCTTTACCAACGCGCACGAGACTCTGATCTGGGCGTCGATGGGCGAGAAGGCGAAATATACCTTCAACTATCGCGCGATGAAGACGCTGAACGACGAACTCCAGATGCGCAGCGACTGGCTGATCCCGATCTGCGGCGGTCAGGAGCGGCTGAAGAAGGGCGGGCACAAGGTCCACCCGACGCAGAAGCCCGAAGCCTTGCTCTATCGCATCCTGCTGGCCTGTTCGAACCCCGGCGACGTGGTCCTCGATCCCTTCTTCGGCACCGGTACGACCGGCGCGGTCGCGAAGCGTCTCGGTCGGCATTTCATCGGGATCGAGCGCGAGGATGATTATATCTCGGCCGCGCTCGAGCGGATCGAGATGGCGCTGCCGCTCGACGAGAGTGCGGTGAAGACGATGATGGCGCCGAAGGCCGCGACGCGCGTTGCGTTCGGGACGCTCGTCGAATGCGGGATGGTTCCGCCGGGATCGGTGCTGACCGATGCCAAGCGCCGCTGGAAGGCTGTCGTGCGCGTCGACGGATCGCTCGATTGCGCGGGGCAGGATGCGGGGTCGATCCACAAGGTCGGCGCGGGCGTGCAGGGCGCGCCGAGCTGCAATGGCTGGACCTTCTGGCACGTCGACGACGGCAAGCAGCTCCGCGTGATCGACGCAGTGCGGCAGGACTGGCTGCTCGCCAACGAGGCCTGATGTTCCAGCCGCTGACCAAGTCCGATTTCGGCAAGACGTGGGAGGATGCCCGCGTCTATTGCCGCCCGGCCTGTTTCGTCGACCGGCCGCACGAGCTGGACGACGATTGCCTGCGGATTGCCGATACGCTGGTCTGGTTCGCGGCGTGGCACGTCAGCCTGCGCGACACTGACGAGGTCAGGTCGGCGATCGTGCCGGTTCCCGAACTCGATGCCTGGATCGCCGCGATGCCCGATCGTCTCGCCGCAGCGGCGACGGCGCAGCGGTCGGCGGTCGCGCGTCCGCGCGGCGCTCTGCAACTCGGCGAACGCACGGTGCGGCTCAATGAGCCGCAGATCATGGGCATCCTCAACGTCACCCCCGACAGCTTTTCGGACGGCGGCAAGCATGTCGACACGGCAGCGGCGAACGAGGCCGGCTATGCGCTGGCCTCGGCCGGCGCCGCGATCGTCGATGTCGGCGGGGAATCGACCCGCCCCGGCGCGCCGCTGGTATGGGAAGGCGACGAGATCCAGCGCATCGAGGGCGTCGTTTCAGCGCTGGCGAAGGGCGGCGTCGCGGTTTCGATCGACACGCGCAAGGCCGCGGTGATGGAAGCCGCGCTTGCAGCGGGCGCGACGGTCGTCAACGATATTTCGGCGCTCCGCTATGACGAGCGCGCGATGGAGGTGGTCGTGCGCGCAGGCTGTCCGGTGGTGCTGATGCACGCGCCGTCGGCGAAGAGCGATCCGCATGAAGGCGGCACCTATTCGAATATATTGTTCGACGTTTACGATATGCTCGCCGAGCGCATCGCGGCGTGTACCGCGGCGGGGATCGATCCGGCGAAGATCATCGTCGATCCGGGCCTCGGCTTCGGCAAGGGCGTCGCCGACAATCTGGCGCTGGTGAACGGGGTGGCGTTGTTCCACACGCTCGGCTGTCCGATCCTGTTCGGCGCAAGCCGGAAGCGGATGATCGGCGCGCTGGATAATGAGGCGCCGACCGACCAGCGGTTGGGGGGCAGCGTCGCGCTCCATTATCAGGCGGCGAAGCAGGGCGCGCAGTTGCTGCGCGTTCACGACGTTGCAGAGACCCGGCAGGCGCTGAGGGTATGGCGCGGGCTGCGCGATGCGGCGCTGACGGCCTGATCTGAAATATGTGTCCCCGCGAAGGCGGGATCCATCTCCGGACGGTTCAAAATGGCGCTGCAGGATGATGGGCCCCCGCCTACGCGGGGGAACAAGGATTTGTTGAAGATGACGCTGCCTCAGGCCGCGGTATCGATCCCCAAATCGCTCAATTTGCGATAGAGCGTCGAGCGGCCGATCCCCAGGCGCCGCGCAACCTCGCTCATGCGGCCGCGGTAGTGGCCGATCGCGAGGCGGATGACGTCGGCCTCGATCTCCTCGAGCGGACGCAGGTTGCCGTCGGGCAGGTAGAGCGTGACCCCGATCGCTTCGCCGTTGATCGCGACATCGCCTTCGCCGCCGGGCGTGCCGCCGCCGAGCGCCGCCTCGATCGCCTTGAAATCGGCGCCGGTCAGCACATCGGTCTTGCTCGACGTCGCGGCGCGGAACAGCACGTCCTGAAGCTGGCGGACATTGCCCGGCCAGGCATAGGCGGCGAGCAGACGCAGCGCGTCGTCGGTGATCCCGATCTGACCCATGCCGGGCAGGCCGCCGATGCGCGCGAGCAGGTGGCGCGCGAGCGGGCCGACGTCGCCGCGGCGTTCGGAGAGCGAGGGCAGGGTGAATTGCGCGGTCGAGAGCGCGTAATAGAGATCTTCGCGGAAGTGCCCGGCCTCGATCAGCTTGTCGAGCGGGCTCGCGGTCGTCGCGATGATGCGGACGTCGACGCTCTGGCGGATCGAGCCGCCGATCATCTGGACTTCGCCGGAGTTTATGAACTCCACGAGCTTGGCCTGCGTTTCCAGCGGGATACATTCGACATGGTCGATGATGATGCTGCCGCCGTCGGCCTGGACAAGACGGCCGATCTGGCGGTCGAAGGCGCCGGGAAAGGCGCCGCGTTCGTGGCCGAACAGGCCCGAGCCGATCAGGCCCGGCGATACCGCCGAGCAATCGACCATCACAAGCTGGCCGCGCGCGCGCGGCGATGCGCTGTGGATCGCGCGGGCGAAGACCTCCTTGCCGGTGCCGGGCTTGCCGTTGATCATCACCGGAACGCGTGCACGCGCAGCCTTCGCGGCGATCGCGAGCGCGCTGCGGAAATTGGGACTCGACCCGATGATCTCCTCGAACGCCAGCGGCGCGCGGAGCTTTTCGGTGAGCGGGCGGAGTTCGCCCTGCGGTCCGTTCGGCGAGACGATGCGGTCGAGCGCGCCGAGCAGGCGGTCGGGGGCGATCGGCTTTTGCACGAAATCGCTCGCGCCGGCGCGCATCGACGACACGGCGACCTCGACGCTGTTGCGCAATGTGATGACGATGAGGGGCAGGGCAGGACGCCAGCGTCGCAGTTCGGCGACGAATTCGCCGATTTCCATGCCCGGCGTGCCCTGGTCGACGAGGACGGCGTCGAGCGCCATGCCCTCCTGCGTGCCCAGCTTCGCAAGCGCGGTGTCGGTGTCACCGGCGACGATGCTGCGCCAGCCGCCGCGCGACAGCAACGCCGACAGGAACCGCTGCTGAGCGGGTTCGCTATCGACGATCATCACTGTTCGCGTGTCGCGCTGGCTGGCCATAATCCCCGTTCTGCCCCTATGTTCGGATGTCTGATGCCGTGCCATCCGTTCAAGCGCTGTGATCTACGGCATAGGGGTAAAGGGGCTATTAAGGCCGTTCGGCTTTCGCCACGATGAAGGGCTTTTTCCCGCCAGCGCCCCTTGAGCATCGCGAAAGGCGTGGCTAAGACCGGCGCGACGCTCGATTCTGGGGCGCGCCACCCGCGCATCCAAAGCGATTATGGGCGCGTGGGCGCGCCTTTCGGCGAACAGGCAAAGGGGACAGGGCATGGCGGAACAGGAAATGAAAGCAGCGAACGAAACCTATGCGGGTTTCCTCAGCATGCTGAAAATCGGCACGATCATCACGGTGGTCGTCGCGGCCTTCGTCGTCCTCATCATCTCCTGACCGGCCCTTTGCCATGCGCATCGCCGTCCTGAAGGAACTCGCCCCCGGCGAGACCCGCGTCGCCGCGACCCCCGAAACCGTGAAGAAATTCATCGGGCTGGGCGCTGAATTGGCCGTCGAGACGGGAGCGGGGGAGGCGGCATCGATCGCCGACGCCGACTATACCGCTGCCGGCGCCAGCGTCGGCAGCCGTGCCGAGGTGCTGAAGGGTGCGAACATCATCCTCGGCATCCAGGGGCCGGACCCCAAAGACCTCAAGGGCTTTGCCGAAGGCGCCTGGCTCGCCGCGGGGCTCAACCCGTTCGGCGAGCGCGCGCGCGTCGACGAATATGCGAAGCTCGGGATCGAAGCGCTCGCGATGGAATTCATGCCGCGCATCACGCGCGCCCAGTCGATGGATATCCTGTCGAGCCAGGCGAACCTCGCGGGGTACAAGGCGGTGCTGATGGCGGCGAACGCCTATGGCCGCGCCTTTCCGATGATGATGACCGCCGCGGGCACCGTCAGCGCCGCCAAGGCGTTCGTGATGGGCGTGGGCGTCGCGGGGCTGCAGGCGATCGCGACCGCACGGCGCCTGGGGGCGCAGGTCAGCGCGACCGACGTGCGCTCGGCGACCAAGGAACAGATATTGTCGCTCGGCGCGAAGCCGATCTTCGTCGAAAGCGTCGCGGGGATCGAGGGCGAAGGCGCGGGCGGCTATGCCACTGAAATGTCCGAAGAATATCAGAAGGCGCAGGCCGAACTGGTGTCGGGACATATCGCCAAGCAGGACATCGTCATCACCACCGCGCTGATCCCCGGCCGTCCCGCGCCGCGGCTTATTTCGGACGCGCAGCTTGCGACGATGCGGACGGGCAGCGTGATCGTCGACATGGCGGCCGAAAGCGGTGGCAATGTCGAGGGTGCGGTCGCCGGCGAGGCGAAGCGCATCCACGGCGTTACCGTGATCGGCGCGAAGAATATCGCGGCGCTGATGCCTGCCGATACCAGCGCGCTGTTCAGCCGCAACCTGTTCAACTTCCTGTCGGCTTTTTGGGACAAGGAAGCCGGCAAGCCGGTGCTCGACGAGGAAATCGGCAATGCCGTGCGCCTGACGCAGGGCGGCAAGGTCGTGAACGAGCGGTTGCTGGCATAAGCAATTCCGCGCTGTCTTTCTTCTGAAACTTTCGCGCCGCAGGGCGCGTTTCGCTGCGAGTGGCCGCGGATTCGAAGAATCCGCGGCATTTAGCCTTTGGTTTCAAGGAGAATGACGAGATGACGAAACATATGCTGCTTGCGGCCGTAGTGGGTGCCGGTCTGGCGCTCGCCGGGTGCAACAAGGCCGCCGAGGCGCCCAAGGCCGAGACCGACGCCGCCGCGACCGGCGATGTCGCCACCGCGAGTGGCAACCCGACCGTCGGCGGCGCCGAGATGTTGCCGACCCGGAACATCGTCGAAAACGCCTCGGCCTCGCCGATCCACAAGCAGCTTGTCGCGGCGGTCAAGCAGGCGGGTCTCGTCGAGACGCTGTCGGGTCCCGGTCCCTTCACCGTCTTTGCGCCGACCGATGAAGGTTTTGCGCAGATTCCCGCAGTGACGCGCGACGGCTGGATGCGCCCCGCGCAAAAGGATGTGCTCGCGGGCGTGCTTAAATATCATGTCGTGCCGGGCAAGCTGACGATCGCCGATATCGAGGCGAAAATCGCGGAGGGCAAGGGCAGCGCGACGCTCAAGACCGCCGATGGGCAGGATCTGACCGCGACCAAGAGCGACGGCGCGATCCTGCTGACCAGCGCGAGCGGCAACAAGGCGCTGGTGACGCAGGGCGACGTCGCCCAGTCGAACGGCGTGATTCACGTCGTCGACGCGGTGCTGCTGCCCAAGATGTAGCTTGTCCCGCGCAATTTAATTACGCCCCGGGCGCGCCTTTCCTCCGATCGCGAAGGGTGCGGCCGTTTTTTTGACAGCTTTGGAGTCGACACGCCCCCTCGCGCACGGCAAGAGGTGCGCCAAGCGGAATCAGCAGGGGAGCCGGCCGTGGACTTTATCTCGATTTTCTCGATTTTCCTTCTGGCCTGTTTCGTGGGCTATTTTGTCGTCTGGTCGGTGACGCCGGCGCTGCACACGCCGCTGATGAGCGTCACCAACGCGATTTCCTCCGTCATCATCGTCGGTGCGCTGATCGCCAGCGCGGCCGCCGGATCGCCACTGTCGAAATGGCTTGGCCTTGCCGCCGTGGTGATGGCGAGCATCAACATTTTCGGCGGTTTCGCGGTCACCGAGCGGATGCTCGCGATGTACAAGAAGAAAGAGCGCTGAGGCGCGGCAATCCTTGGATTTGACGGGCCGGGGACGGACGGCCCGACGGGGGAATTAGAATGCACGAAGTAGCACCGATCAATCCCTGGGTGGCGCTGGCCTATCTGGCCTCGGGCATCCTTTTCATTCTGGCGTTGCGCGGGCTGTCGAGCCCGGCCTCGTCGCGACGCGGCAATCGCTACGGCATGATCGGCATGACGATCGCGGTCGTCACCACGCTGCTGACCCACGTCCCGCGGACGGGCGAGGGCGCGTTCGACACGATCGCGATCGCCGAAGTGCTTGGCGCGATCGGTATCGGCGCGGTGATCGGTATCGTCATGGCGCGCAGGATCGCGATGACCGCGATGCCGCAACTCGTCGCGGCCTTCCACAGCCTTGTCGGCCTTGCCGCGGTCGCCGTGGCGGCGGCAGCCTATCTCAACCCCGGCGCCTTCCACATTGCCGACGCCGCCGGCGAAATCTTTGCCGTCAGCCGTGTCGAAATGGGCCTTGGCATCGCGATCGGTGCGATCACCTTCTCGGGCTCGGTCATCGCCTTCCTGAAACTGAACGGCAATATGTCGGGCTCGCCGATCATGCTGCCGGGGCGCCATATCATCAACCTCGGCACGCTCGCCGCGATCATCGGCCTTGTCGCCTATTTCCTGACCGACCAAAGCCCATGGGTCTTCTGGACGATCACCGCGCTGAGCTTCCTGATCGGTTTCCTGCTGATCATCCCGATCGGCGGCGCCGACATGCCGGTGGTCGTGTCGATGCTCAACAGCTATTCGGGCTGGGCCGCGGCGGCGATGGGCTTCACGCTCGGCAACACCGCGATGATCATCACCGGCGCGCTCGTCGGTTCGTCGGGCGCGATCCTGTCGTACATCATGTGCCGCGCGATGAATCGCAGCTTCATCAGCGTGATCGCGGGCGGCTTCGGCGCCGACGCGGCGGCCGCTGCGGGCGGGGCAAAGGAACAGCGTCCGTGGAAGCCGGGCAGCGCCGACGATGCCGCCTTCCTGATGAGCCAGGCCGAGAATGTCATCATCGTCCCCGGTTACGGCATGGCGGTCGCGCAGGCGCAGCACGCGCTGCGCGAGATGGCCGACCAGCTGAAGAAGGAAGGCGTCAATGTCAAATATGCGATCCACCCGGTCGCGGGGCGTATGCCGGGCCATATGAACGTGCTGCTCGCCGAGGCGAATGTGCCGTATGACGAGGTGTTCGAGCTCGAGGACATCAACGGCGAATTCGCGCAGGCCGACGTCGCCTTCGTCATCGGCGCGAACGACGTGACCAATCCGGCGGCGAAGACCGACAAGACCTCGCCGATCTATGGCATGCCCGTGCTCGACGTCGAAAAGGCCAAGACCGTGCTGTTCGTAAAGCGTTCGATGGGCGGGGTCGGCTATGCCGGCGTCGACAATGACGTCTTCTACATGGACAATACGATGATGCTGCTCGGCGACGCGAAGAAGATGGCCGACGACATCGTCAAGGCGCTGAGCGGCAGCGGGCATTGACATAAACCGTCGCCCCCGCGAAGGCGGGGGCCGTTATCGAGGTGGCAATACGCTGCCAACGGCCCCCGCCTTCGCGGGGGCGACGTGTTTTGGGATAGGGACCTTATGCGCAAGATCGGCCTGATCGGGGGAATGAGCTGGGCATCGACCGAGCTTTATTACAGGCATCTCAACAAGGGCGTGCAGAAGCGTCTCGGCACCGCCTGCTCGGCGCCGATCCTGATGGAGAGCCTCAATTATTGCGAGCTGTCGCGCATTTCGACGCCCGAACAATGGGCGCATGCGAAAGAGGTGCTGATCGCGTCGGCGAAGCGGCTGCAGGATGCGGGCGCGACCGCGCTGATGATCGCCGCCAATTCGATGCACAAGGTCGCCGAGGATGTCGCGGCGGCGATCTCGATCCCGCTGCTTCACATCGTCGACGAGACCGGCGAAAAGATGAAGGCCGACGGCATCAAGGCGGCGGCGGTGATCGGCACGCGCAACGTGATGACCGAACCGTGGTTCCGCCAGCGCCTCGTTCGCCACGGCCTGACCCTCGCGCCCTATGACGCGAGCCGCGCGGAGGAGATCGACCGGATCATCTACGAAGAGCTGATGCTTGGCAAGGTGAACGAAAGTTCGCGGCGCACGATGAAGACTTTCATCACCGACATCGCAAAACAGGATGTCCAGGCGATCGTGCTGGCGTGCACCGAACTGGTGATGCTGGTCGACACTGATGCCAATGTCCTGCCGATTTATGACACGACGCGTATCCACGTGGCGGCGGGGGTCGACTGGATCCTGGGGGATGCGCCCTGAACTCCAATCCTCCCTGCGGCGCAGCCATGGGGAGGGGGACCATCCGAAGGATGGTGGAGGGGCGGCGACGTTGCGCTAATTGCCCCTCCGTCAGCGCTTCGCGCTGCCACCTCCCCATCGCTGCGCGACAGGGAGGATCAAAGGATCAAGCGATCCGCGTCCAGGTGACGGTCTTGCAGAAGACCGCGACGCAGCCCTTCATCGTCAGCTTGTTGCCCTTCACACGCAGATGCGCGGTGTAATAGCGGCCATCTTCGGGGCTGTAGCCCGGCCCTTTCCAGCCGTCGTCATGCGGCACGAGATCCCAATATATCTGCAGGCCGGTGACCTGCCGGCCGCGCTTCGCCTTGTCGGGATTGCGTTCGTCGAGCTGGCCGCCCGCGGGCTGTTTGATCAGCAGGCGCTCGATGCGCCCGCACATCTTCGTACCGCAGGGCGCCATCGCAACGATGGCCTTGCCGTCGTCGGTTTTCCAGCGCCCGCTGACCGCCGCCGCTGGCGCCGCAGCCATCGACGGAACGGCGATGAAGGTTGCAAGCGCGAATCCAATTCTCAAATACAATGCGACCACTCCCGTTTTTTATTAGCTACACGCATGTCAGCAACCCGCTTGGCATCCGTCAAGTCTTGCCGCATGGTTCCGGAAAACAAGGGAGAGACTCATGCGATTCCAACGCCTGCGCCAAGCGGCGACGTTCTGTTTCGTGGCGGCTTTCGTCGCCCTTCCGGCGGCGGCAAAGACGATCACCGTCAAGGCGGGAACGCCCGACGCCAATGAAAAGCTGCAGGAGGCGCTGATCCTCGCCGAACCCGGGGACACGGTCGAACTGGGCGCGGGGGTCTGGAAACTGACCGACGGGCTGTCGCTCGACGTCGACAATGTGACCGTGCGCGGCGCGGGGACGAAGGACGGCGCAGGATCGATCCTCGACTTCTCGGGCCAGCAGGGCGCGGGCGAGGGGCTGCTTGTTACGTCCGATGACGTGTTCCTGACCAATTTCGCGGTGCTCAATACCAAGGGCGACGGGATCAAGTCGAAGGGCGCGAATCGCATCGTCTATCACCAGCTTCGGGTCGAATGGACCGCGGGGCCGAAGGAAACCAACGGCGCCTATGGCGTCTATCCGGTCGAGAGCAGCGACGTGCTGATCGACACCGTCTATGTCCGCGGCGCCTCGGATGCGGGCATCTATGTCGGCCAGTCGAAGAACATCATCGTCCGCGATTCGATCACGACCGAGAATGTCGCCGGGATCGAGATCGAGAACAGTTTCGACGCCGATGTCCATGACAATATCGCTGCGAAGAATACGGGCGGCATTCTGGTCTTCGACCTGCCGAGCCTGCCGCAGCAGGGCGGTCATAATGTCCGTGTGTTCGAGAATATCGTCAGCGACAACAGCACGCCGAACTTCGCGCCGAAGGGCAATATCGTCGCGAGCGTCCCGACCGGCACCGGCGTGCTGGTGATGGCGAACCGCAATGTCGAGGTTTTCGGCAATGTCTTCGACCAGAACGGCACCGCCAATGTCATGATCGTCGGCTATCGCTACGATCACAAGGATCCGAACTACCAGCCGCTGCCGAAGGCGATCGTCGTGCGCGGCAACCAGCATGGCAAGGCGGGCTATGCCCCCGCGTTCGATGGCGGGGCGCAGATCGCGGCGGCGATGGGCGGGGCGATCCCGCCGGTGCTGTGGGATGGCGCGGGCGACGCGATCATCCTCGACGAGGTCGGGGTGCTGTCGCTGAACCTGCCCGATGTAAAGACGCCGCGCGATCAGGCGAAGCCGACGCCGGTGACGCTGAAGGGCACGCCCCCGGCGGCGCTGCCCGAGATCAAGCTGCCCGCGAGCATGGAGGCGAAGGTCCAGTGAAGCCCGTCGTCGCGGCGCTTGCTGCTGCGCTGCTTTTTGCGAGCGGTGCGGGCGGTGTCGCACCGCCGGCCGTCGATCAGGCGCTGGTCGACGGCGACACGATGCCGCCGAAACTGTCCGCCTTTGGCCTGTTCGCGGGCAATGATCCCGCGCGTCCGGTCGCAAGCTTCGCTTATACGCTGAATACGCCGCTGTTCAGCGACTATGCCGAGAAGCATCGCTTCGTTTCGATCCCGGCGGGCAAGAAGGCCGAGGTCGCCGACGACGGCACGATCGCGTTCCCCGTCGGCACGGTGATCGTCAAGAGTTTCGGCTGGCACGACCGGAACGGCGGCCGCCCGGTCGAGACGCGGCTGCTCATCCACCGCGCGAAGGGCTGGGTCGCGCTGCCCTATATCTGGGACGCCGACGGCAAGGATGCGTCGCTCGCGATCGCGGGCCGGCGCGTGCCGGTGAGCTTCGAGAGTCCCGGCGGCGGCGCGCACAGCATCCAATATGGCGTGCCGAACAAGAATCAGTGCAAGGAATGCCACAGCCGCGCGGGGGCGATCGTTCCGATCGGCCCGAAGGCGCGCAACCTCGTGCTGCCGGCGACGATGAGCGCGGATGCGAAACGGCTGTGGTTCGACCGGCCCGAGGCGCTCAAGCCGGTCATGCCGCGCTGGGACGATCCGGCGAGCGGCAGTTTGCAGGACCGCGCGCGCGCCTATCTCGACGTCAACTGCGCGCACTGCCACAATCCGGAAGGCAGCGCATCGAACAGCGGCCTGTTCCTGCGCTGGACCGATCCGGTGAACGTCAACTACGGCATCGGCAAGCGCCCGACCGCGGCGGGGCGCGGCAGCGGCGGGATGGAGTTCGCCATCGCGCCGGGCGAGCCCGACCGCAGCTTCCTCATCTATCGCCTCGAAAGCACCGAGCCGGGGATCGCGATGCCCGAGCTCGGCCGCTCGACGGTCCATAAGCAAGGCGCGGCGCTGCTGCGGCAATGGATTGCGGAGATGCCGAAAGCATCGCATTAGGGCGCGCATGACCAGCCTCGTCCTCCACGATTATTTCCGCTCCTCGGCCAGCTTTCGGGTTCGCATCGCGATGAACCTGAAAGGGCTCGACTATGAGCGCGTCGAGGTCAGCCTGATCGCGGGTGACCAGCGCAGCGACGCCTATCTGGAACAGAATGCGCAAGGATTCGTGCCGATGCTCGTCGTCGATGGCGAGCCGATCATCCAGAGCATGGCGATCATCGACTGGCTCGACCGTGCCTATCCCGAGCCGCGCCTGATCCCCGACGAACCGATGCCGCGCGCGGTGGCGCTGGCGCGCGCGCAGGTGATCGCGAGCGACATCCATCCGCTCAACAACCTCCGCGTCCTCAAATATCTGACGAAGGATCTGGGGCTCAACGAGCAGACCAAGGATCGCTGGATCGCGACATGGATCGCGCAGGGGTTCGAGGCGCTCGAGGCGATGGCGGGCGAGGGGCGCTATCTGGGCGGCGATGCGCCGGGGATCGCCGACTGCTGCCTCGTGCCGCAGATGTATAACGCGCGGCGGTTCGAGGTGCCGCTCGATGACTATCCGCGGCTGGTCGCGATCGATGCGGCGTGCATGGAGCTGGATGCGTTCCAGAAGGCGCACCCCGATGCGGTGAAGCCCGCGTGATCAGGTTGCTCGCGGGGGCGGCTGCGCTGGCGCTGCCGGCGGCGGCGATGGCGCAGGACGATTACGATGGCGGCACCGACTGGACCACGGCCGATCCGGTTGCTTGGCACAGTCCATATGAAATCATCGTTCGCGGTGGCCTGCTTCGGCATAGTGATGGCGACTCCATCCAGAGCAGCACAATTGTAGCGGATTTGCAGCCTGGCCTCGGCACGCGGATCGAGAACCGATTGCGAGACGAAGCCGGGATCGTCCAGTTCCGTCGCTCGGACGGGCGCAGCGCCCATCCGACCAGCCAAGGCGTTACCTTGCGCGGGCTGGGCGGCAATGCGTCGAGCCGCGCGCTGGTGACGCTCGATGGGGTGCCGCAGGCCGATCCGTTCGGCGGCTGGGTCGCCTGGTCCGCCTATGATGCGATCAACCTCGGCGGGATCGTCGTGACTCGCGGCGGCGGTAGCGGGGTCGATGGACCGGGGGCGCTCGCCGGGACGATCGGGCTCTATTCGACGATGACCGACGGCGTCGAGGCGAGCGCGGCCTATGGCAGCCGCGACAGTTGGGACGTGTCGGCCTCGGCGGGCGGCGAACTGGGCAGCGGACAGGTCGTGATCGATTGGCGGTACAGCCGCGGGGATGGATTCATCCCCATAACCAAAGGTCAACGCGGCAGCGTCGATCGCGCGGCGCCCTATGAACAGGGCGGGGTCGGGCTTCGCCTGCGTTTCGATGCCGGCGACGACAGCCGGATCGAGGCGAGCGTGCGCGGCTTTTCCGACCGGCGCGAACGCGGCACCGATTTCACACAGAGCAAGGTCGACGGCGTCGACGCGAGCGTGCGCTTCGTTCACGACCCCTATGGCGCGACGCAATGGCTCGCGCTTGGCTATATCCAGCTTCGCGATTTCGAGAGCGGCTTCGCGAGCGTTGCGGCGGGACGGAACAGCGTGGCGCCCGCGCTCTTTCAGCGCGTGCCCGCGACCGGGCTCGGTGCGCGCGCCGAACTGCGTCCTGCGATCGGCGGCGGCAATCCGCTGCGCGTCGGCGCCGACTGGCGCCGTACGACCGGCCGCACCGAAGAGGATTTCTTCTTTACCGGCATCGTCCCCGGCCGCCACCGGATTGCGGGCGGCAGCAGCGATACGCTCGGTGCTTTCGCCGAATGGACCTCGGGCGACGCGACCGACGGGTTCCTCTGGACGCTGAGCGGGCGGGTCGATCGCTGGTGGCTCGGCGAGGGCTACCGGCTCGAGCGCAATATCGGCGGGTCGCTGATCACCAACCTGCGCTTTGCGTCGCGGCAGGGTTGGGAGGGCAGCGGCCGCGCAGGTGTCCGCTGGACGTCGGACGCATTCGCGCTGCGCGCCGCCGGGTATCGCGGTTGGCGCCTGCCGACGCTCAACGAACTTTACCGGCCCTTCCGTGTCGGCGCCGAGGTGACGACCGCGAACGAGGCGCTGGAACCCGAGCGCTTGTGGGGCGGCGAAGTGGGCGCCGATTGGGAGCGCGGCGGGACGAAGCTGTCGGTGACGCTGTTCGCCAACCATCTGTCGAACGCGATCGCCAATGTGACCCTCGCGCCCAACCTCAACCAGCGCCGGAATCTCGACGCGATCGACAGCAAGGGGGTCGAGGCCAGCGCCGAACAGCGGCTCGGCCCGGCGACGCTTCGTGCGACCTATGCGTTCACCGATGCCAAGGTCGACGCGTCGGGTGCGGCCGTCGCGCTCGACGGCCGCCGCCCGGCGCAGATCGCGAAACATGGCGGCAGCGTCTCGCTGCGCAGCAACGGCAACGGCCGCTTCGGCGGCTTCGCGACGTTGCGCTACATCGGCAAGCAGAATGAGGATGATCTCGGCCTGCTACGGCTCGGCGACGCGCTGACGCTCGACGCCGGGATGTCTTGGCGCCTCACCGATGCGATCAGCATCGAAGCGCGTGGTGAAAATCTGACCGACGAACTGGTCCCTGCCGCGATCTCGTCAGCGGGAATCGTCGAACGCGCGACGCCGCGTACGCTGTGGATCGGCGGCCGCGTCACATTCTGACCTTCACAGGCCCGAAACAGGCGATAGGATGAGGATGCCGGGAAACGGCATTTGGGGGTTTGCAAGGCATGGCCGCGAAGAAGCTGAATCTCGACAATTTCCTGCCCTATCGTCTGTCCGTCGCCTCCAACGCCCTGTCCAGCCGGATCGCCGCCGAATATCAGAACCGGTTCGGGCTCAAGATTCCCGAATGGCGGTTGATGGCGGTGCTGGGCGAGGGCGTGCCGCGCACCCAGCGCGAGCTTGTCGCGATCACCCATATGGACAAGGTGACGGTCAACCGCGCGGCGAAGGCACTGGCCGACCGCCAGCTTATCGCGCGGCAGGCGCACGCGGTCGACGGGCGCTCGCACCATCTCGAGCTCACCGAAACCGGTCGCTCGCTGTATGACGCGATCGTCCCGGCGGCGCTCGCGGCGGAGGAAAAGCTCGAATCGGCCTTGACCCGCGAGGAGCGCGCGAAACTGATGGAAATCCTCGTCAAGCTGCTCGCGACCGCCGAAAATTATGCCTGATCGCGCCTATCGCGCCGCGCCCGCCGACGCGCTGCGCATCGAGACGCTGGGCGAACTGACCGCGATCTTCGACCGGCGGTCGATGCAGACGCATCTCGTGATCGCGCCGATGCCCGAGATATTGGCGGCGATGGGAGGCGACGCGTGCGGAGCGGATGCGATCGCCGCGCGGCTTGCCGGCGAATTCGACCTCGATGGCGAGGGGGATGTCGTCGCCATCGTCGCCGACCGGCTCGCCGAGCTCGCCGCGATAGGGTTGGTGGCGGAAGCGTGAGGCACAGCGCGCGAATCCAGGTCGGCCCCGTCCAGTTCCGTATCGGCAGTGACTGGCGGCAACCGATTGCGGCGCTCGAGACATTATACGCCGGTTATCCGCGCGACGATGCGCGGCCCGCCGATGCGACGGTGCGGCTGTTCGCGGCGCGGCCGTGGCGGCGCTGGCTGCGGCCGTCGGTGCATATCGGCGGCGACTTCGTCGTCCCTGACGCGCTGCCGTTGCCGCTCTCGATGGGGCTGCTCGCAGCCGAGATGGGGATGAACCTGCAGGTGGCGCTCGGCTGGCGGCGGCATCTGCTGCTCCACGCAAGCGCCGTCGCTAGGGACGGGCGCGCCGTGATCATGTCGGGCGAATCCGGATCGGGGAAATCGACCCTCGCAGCGCTGCTCGGTGAAGGCGCCTGGCGGCTGATGGGCGACGAGTTCACGCTGGTCGAACCCGCGAGCGGCGATGCGCTGGCCTTTCCGCGCGCGGTCAGTTTGAAGAATGAGGCAATCGCCGAGATGAAGGCGCGCGTCGATGCGGCGCGATTGGGACCGCTTCTCGCCGGAACGCCGAAGGGCGACATCCGCCACCTGATCCCGCGCGCCGATGCCGTCGCAGCGATGCACGAACCGGCGCGTCCCGCGCTGATCCTATTCCCGCGCTTCGGCGGTGAAGCGGCGATCGAACCGATGGGCGAGGGCGAGGCCTTTGTCCGGCTGACCGAGGCGTCGACCAACTATATCGCGCTCGGCGAGGCGGGCTTCGCCGCGCTGACGCGGCTGGTGCGCGAGACGCCCGCTTTCGGCATTACCTATCCCGACAGCGCGGCAGGGATGGCGCTGGTCGAACGGCTTTGGGCGGAGGCGGCGCGGTGAGCGCGATCGATACTCTGGTGGGCCTGCTTGCGGGACGGATCGATGCGGTATCGCTCGCGCCGCGCGACTGGGACGGTGTGATCAGCGTCGCGCGCGCCGAGGCGATGCTGGCGACGCTGGCGCACCATCTGCGCGAGGCAGATCTGCCGCCGCCGGTCGCGGCGCTGTTCGCCGACCAGCGCGCCGCCGCCCGGGTTGCACAGGATCAGGCGCTGTGGGAAGCGGAGATGGCGCGCCGCGCGCTCGCGCCCGAAGGGATCGAGTTCGTACTTCTGAAAGGCACCGCCTATGCCGCCGCCGGCCTGCCGTGCAGCGCGGGGCGCCAGATCGGCGATCTCGACATCCTCGTCCTCGCACACGACATTCGCCGCGCCGAGAACGAGCTGCTCGAAGCCGGCTGGGAATGGGTCAAGTCCGACCCCTATGACGATTTCTATTACCGCGAGCATATGCACGAGCTGCCGCCGCTCATCCACAAGGCGCGCGACCGGATGATCGACGTCCATCACACGATCCTGCCGAAAACGCACCGGATCACGCCCGATGCGCTGGTGCTGGTCGCCGAGGCGGTGGAGACCCCATCGGGCTTTCGCGTGCTCAGCCCTCCCGCCATGGTCTGCCATTGCGCGGCCCATCTGCTTGCCGACGGCGATCTGCAGGGCGGCCTCCGGAATTTGTGGGACTTCCATTCGCTGGTAAGCGTTTTTTTGAAGGACGACCCGCAGTTTCACCTGACCCTGATGGAGGAAGCGCACTATCATGGATTGTGGGCGGTTGTGCTGCGGGCGCTCCGGCTTTCGCACGGTTTTTTCGCCACGCCGCTGATCGAATATGATTGGCCGTTTCCGCTACGCTACGAGCCCAAGCGCCTGGACCGGTTGTTCCGCCGCCGCCTGCTCGCGCGCGACGATTGGGGGCGCCCGACGAACTTCATGCTCCAGCAGGCCTTCTACATCCGCTCGCACTGGTTGCGGATGCCGCCGACGATGCTGGCGAAGCACCTCTGGACGAAGTGGCGGAAGCGCTGACGTTATGATGTGATCCCCGGCGAAGGCCGGGGCCCATCTCCGAAGCTCCCGGCCTTCGCAGGGATCACAGTGCTTCGAGCAGGGGAACCAGTTCGTCATAATGGCCGATCACATGATCGGCGCCGAAGTCTTCGGCGGGCCGGTCGAGGAAGCCGAAGCCGACGAGGATGCTCGGTACGCCGGCGGCCTTTGCAGCCATGACGTCATAGATGCTGTCGCCGACGAAAGCCGTCCGTCCACCGTCGCTTTGCTCGATCATAGCGTGGATGGGGTCGGGTGAGGGCTTGCGCACGCCGAGCGTGTCGCCGCCGATGATCGCGCTCATCCGGTCGACGAGGCCGAGTTCCGCAAGCAGCTGGCGCGCCAGCCCCTCAGCCTTGTTCGTGGCGACCGCGATCCGGACCCCGAGCGCGTCCAGCCGGTCGAGCGCGTCGATCAAGCCGGGGAAGGGACGGCTGTGTACCGCGATATGCTGGCCATAATAGCGGAGCAGCTCGGGATAGAGCCGCTCGACCGCGCCGTCAGGAACGCCGCCGGTCGCGGTGAGGCCCTGTTCGAGCATATGCTTCGCCCCGAGCCCGATCATCGGCCGCACCTTTGCTTCGCTCAGCGGCGCACGATCGAGCAGCGCGAGCGCATGGTTCACTGCCGCGGTCAGGTCGCCCGCGGTGTCGACCAGCGTGCCGTCGAGGTCGAAGCCGACGATGCGGAAGGGAAAGTTCATGTGCAAACCTCTTTTTCCGTTCGTGTCGAGCGAAGTCGAGACACCCAAGGATCGAGCGCGCCTTCGCGGCATCTCGACTTCGCTCGATGCGAACGGGATTTGCACGATCGCATGGCGCGATGTGCTGGAAACCGCAATGATTTGCTGGCATGGCTCGCGCCATGAGCAATCCCATCGCCGCCATCATCCTTGCTGCGGGCAAGGGCACCCGCATGAAGTCCGACCTCCACAAGGTGCTGCACCCGATCGCGGGGCGGCCCATGCTGCTGCACCTGATGGCCGCGGTCGATGCGCTGGCGCCCGCGAAGAAGGTCGTTGTCGTCGGCGACAAGGCCGACCAGCTCGAGGCAGCGCTTGGCGGCAGTGCCGATCTGGCGGTGCAGGAACCGCAACTTGGCACCGGTCACGCGGTGCAGCAGGCGGAGCAGGCGCTCGCCGGTTTCGACGGCGACGTGCTGATCCTCTATGGCGATGTGCCCTTCGTGCCGACCGCGACGATGCAGGCGATGATCGATCGGCTCGGCGCCTCAGATGCGCCCGCGGTCGTGGTGCTGGCGTTCGAGCCCGACGATGCGTTGCAATATGGCCGCGTCATCACCGAAGGCGACCGAGTCGTGAAGATGGTCGAGCATAAGGATGCGACCGACGCCGAGCGCGCGGTGCGACTGTGCAATTCGGGCCTGATGGCGGCGAAGGCGCGCGACCTGTTCGCGCTGCTCGCGCGCGTCACCGACGACAATGCGGCGAAGGAATTTTATCTCGTCGATATCGTCAATATTGCGAACGCCGATGGGCGCCATTGCGCGGTGGTCAGGACCGACCCCGCCGACGTCGCCGGGATCAACAGCCGCGCCGAACTTGCCGCCGCCGAGGCGCAGTGGCAGGCGTTCAAGCGCGACGAGGCAATGGCGGGCGGCGCGTCGCTGAAGGCGCCCGAAACCGTCTGGTTCTCGTGGGATACGGAAATCGGCCGCGACGTGACGATCGAGCCCAATGTCTTCTTCGGTCCCGGTGCGAAAGTCGCCGACGGGGTCACGATCCGCGGCTTCAGCCATATCGAGGGTGCGACCATCGGTGTCGGCTGCGAAGTCGGCCCCTTTGCACGCCTCCGTCCGGGAACGATTCTTGGCGAAAAGGCCAAGATCGGCAATTTCGTCGAGGTGAAGAAGGCTACCCTCGGGAAGGGCGCCAAGGCGAACCATCTTACTTACCTCGGCGATGCGACTATCGGCGCGGGGGCGAACATCGGCGCGGGCACGATCACCTGCAACTATGACGGCTATTTCAAATATCAGACCGTGATCGGCGAGAATGCCTTCATCGGATCGAACAGCGCGCTCGTGGCGCCGGTGAAGATCGGCCGCGATGCGATCGTCGCGGCGGGCAGCACGGTGACGCGCGACGTGATGGACGGCGAACTCCGCCTCGTGCGCGCCGAACAGTCGGTCAAGCCTGGCTGGGCCGACCGCTTTCACGATGCGATGCGCAAGAAGAAGGCGGAGAAGAAATAGCCCGATGCCCGCGCCGACGCTGACGACCGCGCGGCTCGTGCTGCGCCAGCTTCGCGAGGACGACGCCGGCGCGCTGTTTCCGGTGTTGTCCGATCCCGAGGTGATGATCTGGTGGTCGAGCGGGCCGCACGCGTCGTCAGCGGAGACGGCGGATTACGTCAAAGGGAATGCCAGCGAAGGGCAGGGTCATCTCTGCTGGGCGATCACCGCAGGCGACGATGTCGCGCTCGGCTGGGTCATCCTGATCGACGGCAGGCCTCAGGTGAAGGAAGTCGGCTATATCCTGCATCGCGACCAATGGGGCAAGGGCATTGCGCGCGAAGCGGTGGCGCGAGTGATCGACTATGGGTTTGACGCGTTGGAGCTGCGCCGCATCTTTGCCGACACCGACCCCGAAAATCGGGGTTCGATCGGGCTGCTCGAACGGCTGGGGTTCCAGCGCGAAGGTCGGCTGCGCGGCGAGTGGGAAACGCATATCGGCGTGCGCGATTCGCTGATCTACGGCTTGCTGCGCGACGAATGGAAGACGGAGAAGACGAGATGAGCGACCGCTACGACGACAAGCCATTCCTTCGCTACGTCGACGCATGGGTCCTGAACGCGATCGGCCATCTCGACGAGCCGACGCGCGCCTATTGTGTGGCGATGGAGCCGACGATGCGCCAGAGCCTGGGGCTGACGGGCAGCTGGGTGCAAATGGTCGCGCAACAGATGAAATTCGGGCCCGAATTGCCCGCGCAGGTCCGCAAGATCTGGGAAGAGGGCAAGCTGCGCTTCGAGCGGGGCAACGGCCGCCCCGCCGATCCGGTGCAATTTGCCATGACCTTCGTCGACAGGAACTTCGGACGGGCTTGATTTGATATCATGATATGATATCAAAATTGCATGCGCTTTCTCGCGGACATTCCCGATTCTGACGTCGAATGGCTCGACACGCTCGCCGCCGAGCAAGGCGTCTCGCGCGCTGAGCTGGTGCGCCGCGCGGTCGCGGCCTATCGCGCCGACGTGTCGGGTGACGCGATCGACAATGCGTTCGGTATCTGGAAAGACCGCGACGATATCGGTGACGGCCTCAAATATCAGCGCCGCCTGAGGGGCAAGCGCGAATGATCGATGCGCAGTTCGACAGCGACATCCTGATCGACGCGCTGATCGGCGTCGAGGCCGCGCGGGGCGAGATCCGCCGCGCCGGACGCAAGAGCGTCAGCCGGGTGAGCTGGACCGAGGTGATGTCCGCCGCCGACCCGCAATCGGTCAAAGCCGTCGAGGCCTTCCTCGGCTGTTTCCAGGTCGAGGAGATCGGCGACGCCGTTGCGCGCCGCGCCGCCGCACTCCGCGCCGAACGCAAGGGCTTGACCCTTGCCGACGCCTTCGTATTGGCGACCGCGCAGATCAGCGGGCGCATCCTCGTCACCCGCAATATCAAGGTGTTTCCGGCGTCGATGCCGGGTATTCGCATTCCCTACACGCTCTAGAAGAAAGCCCAGCCCCCATGTGCGGAATCATCGGAATCATCGGCAAGGACCAGGTGGCGGACCGCCTCGTCGACGGCCTGCGGCGCATGGAATATCGCGGCTATGATTCGGCGGGCGTTTGCACGGTCGAGGGCGGCCAGCTGATCCGCCGCCGCGCCGAGGGGAAGCTGAACAATCTCGTCAAGGAGCTCGCGGGCAACCCGGCGCCCGGCACCGTCGGCATCGCGCACACGCGCTGGGCGACGCACGGCGCCCCGACGACGAGCAATGCGCACCCGCATGCGACGGGCGAAGTCGCGCTGGTGCACAACGGAATCATCGAGAATTTCAAGCCGCTGCGCGAGGCGCTGCAGGCACGCGGTCGGACCTTCGAGAGCGAGACCGACACCGAAGTCGTCGCGCACCTCGTCAGCGAACAGGTCGAGGCAGGGAAAGCGCCGCAGGAAGCCGTACAGGCGGTGCTGCCGCAGCTCCGCGGCGCCTTCGCGCTCGCGATCGCCTTTCGCCAGCACCCCGATCTGCTGATCGGCGCGCGGCTCGGCTCGCCGCTCGTCGTCGGATATGGCGAGGGCGAGACCTATCTCGGCTCCGACGCGCTCGCGCTTGCGCCGCTGACGCAGAAGATCGCCTATCTCGACGAGGGCGACTGGGTCGTCATCACCCGCGACGGCGCGCAGATCTATGACGCCGCAAACAACCCCGTGACGCGCGAGATCACGACCAGCGGCGTCACCGCGGCGGCGGTCGAGAAGGGCAATTACCGCCACTTCATGCAGAAGGAGATTTTCGAGCAGCCGACCGTGGTCGCGCAGACGCTCTCCTCCTACATCCGCCCGCTCGAACAGACGGTCGCGCTGCCGCAGATGGATTTCGACCTTTCGAAGATCGAACGCATCACGATCGTCGCCTGCGGTACCAGCTTCTACGCCGGCATGGTCGCGAAATACTGGTTCGAGACCTTCGCGCGCGTTCCGGTCGACATCGACGTCGCGTCGGAGTTCCGCTACCGCGATCCGGTGCTCCAGCCAGGCGGGCTCGCGCTCTTCATCTCGCAATCGGGCGAGACCGCCGACACGCTCGCGGCGCTCCGCCATTGCAAGGCGAACGGCCAGACGATCGCGGTCGTCGTCAATGTGCCGACGAGCAGCATGGCGCGCGAGGCAGACCTGTTGCTCCCGACCCACGCCGGCCCCGAAATCGGCGTCGCGTCGACCAAGGCCTTCACCTGCCAGCTCGCGGTGCTCGCCGCGCTCGCCGCGCATCTTGCGCTCAAGAAGGGCAAGCTCAGCGCCGATGAGGAGCGCGAGATCGTCAAGCATCTGATCGAAGCCCCCGCCGCGCTCAACGCTGCGCTCGCGCATGACGAGGATATCGCCAAGATGGCGCATCTGGTCGCGCCGGCGCGCGACGTGCTGTATCTGGGCCGCGGTCCCGACTATCCGCTCGCGCTCGAAGGCGCGCTGAAACTTAAGGAAATCTCCTACATCCACGCCGAAGGCTATGCGTCGGGCGAGATGAAACACGGCCCGATCGCGCTGATCGACGAGGCGGTCCCGGTGATCGTCCTCGCGCCGAGCGGGCCGCTGTTCGAAAAGACCGTCAGCAACATGCAGGAAGTCATGGCGCGCGGCGGCAAGGTCGTGCTGATCAGCGACGCCGAAGGCCTCGCCGAAGCCGGCGACGGCTGCATGGCGACGATCGAAATGCCCAAGGTCCACCCGCTGATCGCGCCGCTGGTTTACGCGGTGCCGGTGCAGTTGCTGGCGTATCACGTTGCGGTCGCAAAGGGCACCGACGTCGATCAGCCGCGCAATCTGGCGAAGTCGGTGACGGTGGAGTGACCGGGGGGACCTTCACCGCTCGATCCTCGCCTTGGCGCCTTGCGCTGCTCGCACTGGGCGCAGCGGCGTTTGTGTTCGGAGGCCTGCTCATCGCCGGGGTGTTCGGCGCGTCGCTCCGACCGGGCAGCGAATGGATCGGCTGGTTATGCGTCGCCTTTTTCGGTCTCGGCGGTATCGTGGCGTTGCGGCGTATGTTCGACGGAGGCGACGTGATCCGCATTTCCACAAGCGGCGTCTATTTCAAGTCGTGGTCGGAACAGACGATCCCTTGGTCGGAGATTGTCGACGTAACCGTCTGGGAGTTCCAGCGTCAAAAGTCGATCATTCTTCATCTTCGCAATCCCGATCGTTTTCCGTCGACCAAATTGCTTGGCAGGGTGGCCGGCGCCAATCGCGCTCTTACCGGAGGCGACATTCCGGTCAGCCTGACCGGTACCGACGGCAGTTTCGAGGATGCGATGACCGCCATCGCCCATCATCGCCGGAGGGAATCATGAGCTGGGACACGACCTGCCACTGCGGCGCCGTTTCTGTCCGCCTCGCCAAGGCGCCGGAGGAGATCGCCGAGTGCAATTGCTCGCTCTGCTTCTCGCACGGCATCCTCTGGGCCTATTATTCGCCGCGCGATGTCGTGATCGAGGGCGAAACGCGGACCTATAATCGCGCCGACCGGCCGAACCCCAATTCGGACCTGCATTTCTGTGCCATCTGCGGCTGTTCGACGCACTGGTCGGCCACGCAGGGCCTGATCGAGCGGATGGGCGGCGCGGTCGATCTGATGGGCGTCAACATGCGCCTGTTCGCGCCGGCGCAGCTTAGCGGGATAACGCTGAGCTTCCCCGACGGACGCAATTGGTCGGGCGAGGGCGCTTGGGGTTATGCCCGCGATCCGGTGCTCATGCCGTGACCGGCGGTCCGTCACCGGCTCGGCGCCCGGAGGCGTTGGCCTGCGCGAGGATCGAGGCCGAAACTTCTTCGATGGTCCCCGCCACGAGCAGCGGCGTGCTGCCGACCATGCCGACCTGCGTCTGTCCGTTTTCGGCAGACCGGAGCCACGCGACATTCTCCGCGACAACCAGATAGTTGCCGCCACGCGAGTTTAGCGAAATGAATTTCATGATGATGTTTCCTGACCCGTTCAGTCTCTAGCGCCCAAATATGAAGATTGTGCACACCCGATGACCTTCGCCGCCATCATCTTCGATTTCGACGGCGTGATCGCCGACAGCGAGGTGCGCGCGAATATGTCGCTCTCCGAAAGCCTGACCGCGGCGGGGATGCCGACGACCTATGACGAAGCCTTGCGCGACTATTACGGCCATAACTGGCGGGAGACGCAGCGGCGGATCGAGGCGCGCTTCGGCCGCGCGCTGCCTGCCGATTTTCGCGAAACGCATCGTGCCCGAGCCCGCGCGCGCTTTATGGAGGGGTTTGACGCGGTTCCCGGGGCACCCGCCTTTCTCGACGCGCTGGGATCGCTGCCGCGCGCAATCGCCTCGTCGAGCCGCGCCGAATATATTGACTGGGCGCTCGGGCTGTTCGGCCTCCGGCATCATTTCGGCGAGCATATCTACAGCGCCGATGGCTGGGATCGCGGCAAACCGCATCCCGATATCTATCTCGCTGCAGCCAATGGGATCGGGGTCGATCCGGCCGACTGCCTCGCGATCGAGGATTCGCCGACCGGCGCGCAGGCGGCGCTGGCTGCGGGGATGACCGTGGTCGGATTTTGCGGCGCGAGCCATATCGTCGACCGTGCGGCGCATGGCGAGATGCTGCGCGGTGTCGGCGTGCATCATGTGGCGCACAGTTACGGCGAGATACGTCTCAACGCCTGACCTCCTGTCTCGTCATCCCCGCGAAGGCGGGGATCCAGCTAAATAGTCGCGTTGGAGGAAGCGGGATCCCCGCCTCCGCGGGGATGACGAAATGGGACCGATAACCCTTTCCTATTATCTTGGGCCGTGCTTAGCTGCCCCTATACCCATCGGTGCTCGTACTGCGATTTGTGAGTGAAGTTGCCTAGTTTTCTGCGCTTTCGAGAGAATCGGCAGCCTTTGGCGTTTCGGCGCGTATCGGGGTTCGGGAAGAGGAGAGAGCCATGTGCAACGACATCACCGAAGCCGATCTCGACCGCGCAGGAGTCCCGGTAAACCGGCGGAGCTTCGGCATGCTGGTCGGCGCGGGCGCGCTTGCCTCGATGCTCCCCGTCTCCGCCGGCGCCGCCGGGCCAGTTAGGGGCCGCGACGTCGAGATCCGGACTACCGACGGAGTTGCCGACGCCTATTTCGTTCACCCGGCCGCCGGAAAGCATCCAGGCGTGCTTGTGTGGCCCGACATCCGCGGCCTGCGTCCTGCCTTTCGCCAGATGGCCGACCGGCTGGCAGGCGAGGGCTATGCAGTGCTGACGGTGAACCCCTTTTATCGCTGGCAGAAGTCGCCCGTCGTCGACGCGACGAACGACTTCAACGACCCCGCGATCCGCGACAAATTGTTCGGCTATCTGAAGCAGCTGACCAAGCCATTGGTGACGACCGACGCGACCGCGCATCTCGCCTTCCTCGACGCGCAAAAGGAGGTCGATACGCGGCGCAAACTCGGCACGACCGGCTATTGCATGGGCGGGGCGATGACGATCTACACCGCGGCGTTGAAGCCCGACCGCGTCGGCGCGGCGGCGAGCTTTCATGGCGGCGGGGTCGGCACCGACAAGCCCGACAGCCCGCACCTGCTTATCCCCGGAACCAACGCGGGCTATCTGTTCGCGATCGCCGACAATGACGACAAGCAGGACCCCGAAGAGAAGAACCGGCTGAACGCCGTGCTGACCCCCCGCAAGCAATGGCACGAGGTCGAGGTCTATGCCGGTGCGATGCACGGCTGGTGCCCGCCCGACGGCCGCGCGTACAACGAGGCGGCGGCTGAAAAGGCGTGGGGCCGGATGCTCGAACTGTTCAAGGCCGAGCTCGCCTGACGCTGGCCTAGAATCGATTCGCTTTCTCGCGCGGAAAACGTAAGTTTGCTGCGGGAGAGACAAGATGAACGATATGCTGGTCTATGACTGGATCGCCGAAAATGCGCGCCGTTTTCCCGACAAGATCGCGACGATCGACATCCACAGTGGGCGGCAGCACAGCTATGCCGCGATGCACGAGCGGGTGGCGCGGATCGCGGGGCATTTGAGCGCAATCGGCGTCGCGAAGGGCGACCGCGTCGGCCTGCTCTCGATGAACAGCAGCGACATGCTCGACATCATGTTCGCCTGCTGGCGGATCGGCGCGGTGCTGACGATGCTGAACTTCCGCCTGACCGCGCACGAGCTGGCCTTCATGGTGAGCGACAGCGGCGCCAGCGCGGTGTTTTACGACACCGATCTCGAAGCGGTGATCCCGGCGCTCAGGGAAAAGACCGATGTCGCGCACTGGATCACAATGGACCCGATGGGACAGGGCGGCGATCTGGAGGCGGGGATTGCGGGCGCGGTGCCGATCTATGACCAGATTCCGCAGCTCGGCAGCGACCTTTGCATGATCATGTATTCGTCGGGCACGACGGGAACGCCGAAGGGGGTGATGTTCAACCATGCCCAGTTCCTGTTCATCAATGCGGGCTCGGGCGGTATCTCGAACGCGTCGAACCGGATGGTCGGGCTTGTCGCGCTGCCTCTTTTCCACATCGGCGGGCTCGTCGCCTATACGACGATCAGCTTCGGCTTCGGCGGCACCGTCGTCGTGGTACGCGCGTTCGAGCCGGGCGTGATGCTGCGGCTGTTCGGCGATCCCGATCTGGGTGTGACGCACTTCCTGGGCGTGCCGGCGATGTACAACGCGATGCAGGCGCATCCCGATTTCGCGACCACCGATTTCTCGCGCACCCAGACGATGAGCTGCGGCGCCGAGAGCGTTCCCGAAAGCCTGCTCCGCACCTGGTTCGCGCGCGGCGTGCCGATCCGCGAGGGATACGGGATGACCGAGACCTGCGCTGCGGCGCTGATGCAGGAGGCGCGCGACATCCCGGGCAAGATCGGCGCCGCGGGCAAGCCGGTACGGCATTGCGAGGCGAAGATCATGCGCGGCGACGGTACCGAGGCGCCGGTCGGTGAGCTCGGCGAGATCTGGATGCGCGGGCTCAACATCACCCCCGGCTACTGGAACCGGCCCGATGCCAATGCGTCGAGCTTCGTCGACGGCTGGTTCCGCTCGGGCGACGTCGGGCGGCAGGATGAAGAGGGCTATTTCTACATCGAAGACCGGGTGAAGGACATGTACATCACGGGCGGCGAGAATGTGTATCCGGCTGAGGTCGAAAATGCGCTCTATGCGATGGAGGCGATCCATGAGGTTGCCGTCATCGGCCTGCCCGATCCCAAATGGGGCGAATGCGGCTGCGCGGTTGTCGTGCCGCGCCCCGGCGCAAGCGTGACGATCGAGGACATCAAGGCCTACTGCGGCGAGCGGCTCGCGCGGTACAAACACCCCGCGCGGCTCGAAATCGTCGACGCGCTGCCGCGCAACGCGACGGGCAAGGTGCTGAAGTTCGAGTTGCGCGAGCGGTTCGGCGGCGCGCCTCAGCCCATCGGGTAGAGGATGTCCTTGCCGACCTTGTGCAGCGCCTTCATCAGTTCGTCGCTCAGCACCAGTTCCTTGGCGGCGAGGATCGGGTCGACCTGATCATAGGCGCTGACGCCGACGATCGTCGAGGCGACGAAGTCGTGCTGCTTCGACCAGGCGGTCGCCATCGTCACTGGATGCAGGCCATGCTCCTCGGCAATCTGCAGATAGCGCGCGGTCGCGGCGAGGCTCTTTTCGTTGACGAAGCGGCGCCCCATCGCCGCCTGCCGGCCTTCCATGGCGAGATAGCGCGAGAAGCGCGCGCCCTCGGGCGTCGCTCCGTCCTGATATTTGCCCGACAACACCCCGCCGGCGAGCGGCGAATAGGGGATCAGGCTGACGCCTTCCTGTCGGCAGACCTGCGCGAGTTCGTCCTCGAAGCGGCGATTGTTGAGGCTGAAATTGTTCTGGATCGTATGGTAGCGCTGGACGCCGAGGCGTTCGGATGCGGCGATCGACTTCATCAGGCCCCAGCTCGTTTCGTTCGAGCAGCCGAGGATGCGCACCTTGCCCTCGCGGACCAGTTCGTCGAGCGCTTCCATGATCTCGTCATAGGGCGCATCATGGTCGGGCCAGTGCGTCTGGTAGAGGTCGACATAATCGGTCTGCAGCCGCGTCAGGCTCGCTTCGATTGCGCTGCGGATATTGTGGCGGTCGAGCGCGGTCATCCCGCCGCGGCACGGCGATTTGAACCAGACATGGCTCGGTCCCGACACCTTGGTCGCAAGGATGATCGCGTCGCGGTTCTTGGTCTTGAGCCAGCGGCCGACGATTTCCTCGGTGCGGCCGACCCATTTCGTGTCGGGCGGCACCGGATAACCCTCGGCGGTGTCGTAGAAATTGATCCCCTCGTCGAAGCAGCGGTCGAGAATGCGGAACGCTTCGGCCTCGCCGGTCTGGCTGCCGAAGGTCATCGTCCCCATGCAGATGTCGGAGACGTGGATGGCGCTTTTTCCGAGGCGGCGGCTTTGCATGGCTCTCTTCTCCTGTGAGGGGAGCGCCGTGTTTAGGTTGCGGATCGCAACCTTGCAATCGGATCAGACAAGAAGCGCGAGCGACCCCACCAGCAACGCTGCCATCGTCCAATTGAAGGCGCGCAGCCGGGCGGGGCTCGACAGCCAACCGCGCAGCGACACGCCCATCACCGCCCACAGGCTGGTCGAGGGGAGGTTGATGATCCCGAAGATGACCGCGACCAGCAGCACCGCCGCGAAATTGCGGTTCGGGGCATAAAGCGCGATCGCGGTCAGCGCCATCGACCAGGCCTTGGGGTTCACCCACTGGAACATCACCGCCTGGAAAAAGCTCATCGGCTTGCCGCGCGGGCTCTCGCCGTCGCCAGGCGCGCCGGCGTTGGCGATCTTCCATGCAAGCCAGAGCAGATAGACGACGCTCACCACCTTGAGGACCGTGTTCAGCACCGGAAAGAGGTCGAACAGGCCCATGAGTCCGACGCCCACGAGGACGATCATCAGCGTGAAGCCGATGCCGACGCCGAGGGCGTGCGGCACGGTGCGGCGAAGGCCGAAGTTCGCGCCCGACGCCATCAGCATCATATTGTTCGGCCCCGGCGTGATCGACGAGACGAGAGCGAAGGCGGAGAGCGCGGTGAGGGTGGTCTGTTCCATGTGGCGCAACATAATGCGTTTCGATGCGCCACGGATTGCAAAGATACGTAGTTATCGGATAGATTGTGCAATCCATGATCAAGATCGACGCCATTGGCCGCAAAATATTGCAAGAGTTGTCGCGTGACGGGCGAATCTCGAATCTCGAGCTTGCCGAGCGGGTCGGGCTATCGCCATCGGCGTGCCTGCGCCGCGTACAGGAACTCGAGCGCAGCGGCGTTATCAAGGGTTATCGCGCGGTGGTCGACCCAGCGAAGCTGGGGCTGACGTTCCTGGCCTATGTGACCGTCGGCCTGTCGTCGCACACGAAGAAGTCGCAGAATGATTTCGAGGCGGCGATGGCGCTCGCTCCCGAAGTGCGCGAGTGCCACAATCTCACCGGCGCGATCGAATATCTGCTGCGGGTCGAGACCGAAGATCTGGCCGCGTACAAACATTTCCATACCGAAGTCCTCGGCGTGCTGCCGCAGGTGCATTCGATCACCACTTATGTGCTGATGGAATCGCCGAAGGACGAGCGGGCGTAGATTTTCTTCTGCTTGCCCGCGGAGGGCAGTGGTTGAACCCGATGCTCAGCAACCGCATATCGGCCCGCATGACGAAACTGTCCTTCCTCGACCTCGTGCCTGTCACCGATACCGGCACCATCTCCCAGTCGCTCGCCAACGCCGCCGACCTCGCGAAGCACGTCGAGGCGCTGGGCTACGAACGCTATTGGGTTGCCGAGCATCATGGCATGGCGGGGATAGCGAGCGCCGCGACCTCGGTCGTGCTCGCGCATATCGGGCAGGCGACATCGACCATCCGCATCGGCGCGGGCGGCATCATGCTGCCGAACCATGCGCCGATGGTGATCGCCGAACAGTTCGGCACGCTCGAAGCGCTATTCCCCGGCCGGGTCGATCTCGGTCTCGGGCGGGCGCCGGGTTCGGACGGCGTCGTCGCCCGCGCGCTCCGCCGCAATCTTGCGAGCGACGAGCGCCAGTTCCCGCAGGACGTCGTCGAGTTGCAGGCGTTCCTCGCCGGTGACGAACGGCTGGGCATCCGCGCGGTTCCGGGCGAGGGGACAAAGGTGCCGCTCTGGATTCTCGGATCGAGCCTGTTCGGTGCACAGCTCGCGGCGATGCTCGGGCTGCCCTATGCCTTCGCGAGTCACTTCGCGCCCGACGCGCTCGACGAAGCGCTCGACATCTATCGCCGCCAGTTCAAACCCTCGGAGCAGCTCGCCCAGCCCTATGCCGCGGCGGCGTTCAACGTCTTCGCCGCCGACACGCGCGAGGAAGCCGAATTGCTCGCCTCGTCGCAGCAACAGGCGTTCGTCGCGCTGCGCACCGGCAATCCCGGCAAGATGAAGCCGCCGCTCGAAGGCTATAAGGACAGCCTGCCGCCGAATGCGCGCGCGATCCTCGACCATGTGCTGCAATGTTCGGCGGTCGGAACGGTCGACGATGTCGCGGCGGGCCTTAAAGCTTTCAAGGCGCGGACAGGCGTCGACGAGATCATCATCGCTTCTTCGATGTATGATCACACCGCGGGCAAGCATTCGGTCGCGCTCGCGATGGAAGCGGCGAAAACGCTCTAACCCCCGTGTTGACGCGGCTCCGGCCGCGGCAGTATAGGGGCGGCCCCACCAAGGGCGGCCCGTTCGGGGTCGCCTTTTTACGTTTGTCTTTCTCGAAAGGTGCCCGACATGTCGATCACGCCGCTGATGCCCGTTTACCCCCGGTGCGGTGTGCGTCCGGTGCGAGGCGAGGGCGCCTATCTGATTGGCGAGCGCGGCGAACGCTATCTGGACTTCGCGAGCGGCATCGCGGTCAATCTGCTTGGCCATGGCCATCCACATCTGACCAAGGCGATCCAGGATCAGGCCGCGACGCTGATGCATGTGTCGAACCTTTACGGCAGCCCGCAGGGCGAAGCCTTTGCGCAGCGTCTGGTCGACAACACCTTCGCCGACACCGTCTTCTTCACCAACTCGGGCGCCGAGGCGGTCGAGTGCGCGATCAAGACGGCGCGCGCCTATCATTCGAGCGCGGGCAATGCCGAGAAGCACACGCTGATCACCTTCAACAACGCGTTCCACGGCCGGACGCTGGGCACGATCTCGGCGACCAACCAGGAAAAGCTGCGCAAGGGTTTCGATCCGCTGCTGCCGGGTTTCGCCTATGCGCCGTTCGACGACCTCAATGCGGCGCTCGACCTCGTCGACGACAATACCGCGGGCTTCCTTGTCGAGCCGGTGCAGGGCGAGGGCGGCATTCGTCCGGCGTCGCAGCCCTTCCTGCAGGGCCTGCGCGACATCTGCAACGAGCGCGATCTCGTGCTGGTATTCGACGAAGTCCAGTGTGGCGTCGCGCGCACCGGCACGCTTTATGCTTATGAACAGTATGGCGCCACCCCCGACATCATGGCGACCGCCAAGGGTATCGGCGGCGGCTTCCCGCTCGGCGCGTGCCTCGCGACCGAAAAGGCGGCGCGCGGGATGGTGATCGGTACGCATGGTTCGACCTACGGCGGCAACCCGCTCGCGATGGCGGCGGGGCAGGCGGTGTTCGACGTCATCCTCGAGGAAGGCTTCCTCGACCAGGTCAAGGCGACCGGCGAACGCCTTCGCGGTGCGCTGGAACAGCTCATCCCCAACCATGACGATCTGTTCGAAAGCACCCGCGGCCTCGGCCTGATGCTCGGTCTGAAGCTCAAGAGCGACAGCCGCGCCTTTGTCGCGCATCTGCGCGACAACCACGGGCTGCTGACCGTCGCGGCGGGCGAGAATGTCGTGCGCGTGCTGCCGCCGCTCAACATCGAACAGGCGCATATCGACGAATTCATCGAGAAACTGTCGGCGGGGGCGGCGAGCTATACGCCGCCCGAAGCGTAAATGCGGAACTTCCTGAACCTGTCCGATGCGGGCGGGGATGCGGTCGCGGCGATGCTGGCCGACGCGATCGGTCGCAAGGCGGCGCGTGCGGGCTGGCCGAAGGCGAAGCCCGACGCCGACGCGCCGCTGGCCGACCATGTGCTCGCGATGGTGTTCGAGAAGAATTCGACGCGCACGCGCTGCTCGTTCGACCTTGCGATCCGCCAACTCGGTGGCGTGCCGATGATCCTCGACGCGGGGACGACCCAGCTCGGCCGCGGCGAGACGATCGCCGACACCGCGCGCGTGCTGTCGCGCTATGCCGATGCGATCATGATCCGCACCGATCATCACGAGAAGATCGAGGAACTGGCTCAGTACGCTGACGTTCCGGTCATCAATGGCCTCACCGACCTGTCGCATCCGTGCCAGATCGTCGCTGACCTGCTGACGATCGTCGAAAGCGGCAAGGCACTGCCGGGGCTCGAACTCGCGTGGCTCGGCGACGGCAATAACGTGCTCGCCTCGCTGATCGAGGCGGCGGGGCTGTTCGGCTTCAACGTTCGTGCGGGCGTGCCGCAGGGCTATGAACCCGATGCGGGTTTCGTCGAGGCGGCGCGCGCAAGGGGCGCCCGCATCGACATCGTGCGCGACGCGCGCGAAGCGGTCGCGGGCGCCGATTTGGTCGTCACCGATACCTGGGTGTCGATGGGGCAGGATCATGCGCACAACAAGCTGGCGGCGATGGCGCCCTATCAGGTCGATGAGCGGCTGATGGGTGCTGCCAAGGGCGATGCGCTGTTTCTTCACTGCCTGCCCGCGCATCGGGGCGAGGAAGTGGTCGACGCGGTGATCGACGGCCAACAGTCGCGCGTTTGGGACGAGGCCGAAAACCGCGTCCACGCGCAAAAATCGGTGCTGCTTTGGGCCGTCGGGAAATTATGAGCGAGATTATCGAAACCTGGTTCGACCAGCCGCTGCTGTTCACGATCAGCGAGCGCCATGTTCGCGGCCGCCTCGTGCGTCTTGGGCCGACGCTGAACACAATCATCGCCGCGCATAACTATCCGCCGGTCGCAGAAAAGCTGCTCGCCGAGGCGCTCGCATTGACCGTGCTGCTGGGCTCGACACTCAAGGACGAGGGGAGCCAGCTTACGCTGCAGGCGCAGACCGGCGGCGGGCCGATCGAACTGCTTGTATGCGACTATCGCGGTGGCGAACTGCGGGGCTACCTGAAATTCGACGCCGAGCGACTGGTCGGCGTCGGCGCCGATCCGACGCTGTTTGCGCTGTTCGGTGAGGGGTTCCTGGCGATTACCTTCGACCAGGCGGCGACCGGCGAGCGCTATCAGGGCATCGTGCCGCTCGAAGGATCGTCGATCGGCGACGCCGCCGAGCATTATTTCGAGCAGTCCGAACAGATTCCAAGCCTTATAAAGCTGGCGGCGCGCCACGATGCCGAGGCGGGGTGCCTTGCTGGCGGCCTGCTGCTCCAGCACCTGCCCGAGGGCGAGGTCGGACGCGACCGCCTGCATGTGCGGCACGATCACCCCGAGTGGGAACATGCCAAGACCATCGCAGCGACGCTGAAGGACCAAGAGCTCACCGACCCGGCGACCTCGCTCGAGACGCTGGCATGGCGGCTCTTCCACGAAGACGAGGTGCGCGTCCAACCGGGCGTAGCCGTATCGCGCGGCTGCCGGTGCAGCATCGACTATTTTGCCGGTGTGCTCTCGAAATTTCCCGAAGGCGAACGCCGCGAGATGGCTGATGACGATGGGCTGGTGCAGGTCGATTGCGCCTTTTGCTCGCGCGTCTTTCCGATCCCGCTCGACGATATCGCGGCGCACGGCTGAGTGTTTCACCCCCTTGATTTCACCGGGGTGACGACGAGACGGGGCATATCGGCGCCAAGCGGTTGAAATGCCTGCCCTGGCTTGCTAGCTAATGGGAACAGGGGTCGCGTTTTGCCCGGACCAGGGCAGCCAGATGGAAGGTGTAATGGCGATCTTCTCTCCCATGTTTCGAACGGCCTTGCTCGCTCTCGGAGTTGCCGGAGCAACCGCGGTGCCGGCGCAGGCGCCGTCGCTCGCGATGCTCGACCGCCTCGAAAAGGGCAGCTGGCAGCTTCGCGAACGCGGCAAGGATGCGGTGCTGCAGACGGTCTGCCTCGGCGACGCAAGGCGCCTGATCCAGGTCTATCATCCGCAGCAGGGCTGTTCGCGTTATGTCATCGAGGATACGCCCGCCTCGGTGACCGTCCATTACACCTGCCCGGGCGCCGGGCACGGGCGGACGACGATCCGCAGCGAAACGAACCGGCTGGTTCAGATCGACACGCAGGGGATTGCCGACGGCCGCCCCTTCTCGCAGGCGATCGAGGCGCGCCGCGCGGGCGGCTGCTGATCTCCGCATTCTAACGGCTTGTTAACCATCGCCTGCTAGACGGGTTGGACGACGCACCGATGTGTGTCCTTCTCCCTACGGCTTTATGCCGACCTAGGCCGTGCGGCTCGCGCCGTGCGGCCTGTTTCTTTGTGCGCCGCAATACTTGCACGCGTGCGGGCCCAGGCCTATCTGGCGCCGATGCAGGATGTTTCCGGAAAAAGCGTCATCGTCCTCCTGTCGGGTGGCCTCGATTCGATGGTGTGCGCGGGGCTCGCGCGCGAGGCGGGGGCGCGGATCGTCGCGCTGACGATCGACTATAACCAGCGCCACCGCGTCGAACTCGAATCCGCCGCGCGGATCGCGGCCTACGTCGGCGCGGCCGAGCATATCGTCCTGCCGCTCGACCTCCGCCGTTTCGGCGGGTCGGCGCTGACCGCCGACATCGACGTGCCCAAGGAAGGTGTCGGCAGCGATATTCCGGTTACCTATGTGCCCGCGCGCAACCTCATATTCCTGTCGCTCACGCTCGGGCTTGCCGAGGCGCGGCACGCGCAGGATATCGTGATCGGGGTCAATGCGCTCGACTATTCGGGCTATCCCGATTGCCGTCCCGAGTTCATTCAGGGGTTCGAGAAGCTTGCGGCGCTCGCGACGCGCGACGGGGACCAAGGTATCGAGTTCCAGATCCACGCGCCGCTCCAGCATATGACCAAGGCCGACATCGCGGCCGAGGCTGCGCGGCTCGGCATGGATGCGGCGATGAGCTGGTCGTGCTATGACCCGACGCCGGAGGGGCTGCACTGCGGATCGTGCGACAGTTGCCGCCTGCGGTCGAAGGGCTTCGCCGACGCCGGGCTGCCCGACCCGACGCGCTACGCCTGATCCGATGGCTTACGCGGTCAAAGAGATATTCCTGACCCTGCAGGGCGAGGGTGCGCAGGCGGGCCGCCGCGCGGTTTTTTGCCGTTTTGCCGGCTGCAATTTGTGGACGGGACGCGAGCAGGACCGCGCGAAGGCGATCTGTAAATTCTGCGACACCGATTTCGTCGGCACCGACGGCACGCTCGGCGGCAAATATCGCGATGCGGCGGCGCTGGCGGCGGTGATCGCCGAAAGCTGGGGCGAGGGCGCGGACGACCGCTACGTCGTGCTCACCGGCGGCGAACCGATGCTGCAGGTCGACGCGGCGTTGATCGACGCGCTTCATGCCGAGGGTTTCACCATTGCGATCGAGACCAACGGCACGCAGGATGTTCCGCGCAGCATCGACTGGATTTGCGTCAGTCCCAAGGCGGGTAGCGAACTGGTTCAGCGAAGTGGCGACGAACTGAAGCTCGTCTGGCCGCAGGCGGGAAGCGATGTTGCGATGCTGGCCGATCTGGATTTCGCGCATCGGCTGATCCAGCCGCTCGACGATCCGAACGCCGCCGCGAACGTACAGGCATGTATCGACCTGGTGATGGCCGACCCGCGCTGGCGCCTGTCGCTGCAGACGCACAAGAGCCTGGGGCTGCGCTAAAACCCTATTGGGTCTTTTTCGTCGCGCTTTCGGCAGAGATGGCCTTTTGCGCGACGGGCGCCTCGACCGCGTCGGGATCGCTGCTCTCGCCAGTTTCGGCGGTATCGGCCGTTTCGCTGGCGGCGGCCTTCGGCGCTTCCTTCTTCGTGCCGTCGTCGGGGACGCTGTTGTCCACCGCTGTGCCGTCGCCCGCCGCGTCGTCGAGGATGATCATCGAATCGCTGATCGTGCCCGGCTGCACCTCGACCGCGTCTAGCTTGGTCGTCGATTTGCCCGCGGGCTCGCTGTTGCAGGCGGCGAGCAGGACAAGGGGCAGGGCGATGGGGATGATCCGCGTCATGCCGCCGTTCCTAGTCGCTTGCCCCGAGCTTGTCGAGAAAGGCGGACAGGGCATCGGCCAGCGCCCGGTCGACGTCGGCGAAGGTGGCCGGGTTGCCGAGCGCGGCGAGACTCGTGACCGGGAATTCGGCGATCCCGCACGGCACGATCCCGGTGAAATGAGCAAGGTCGGGGGTCACGTTGAGCGAGAAGCCATGCAGCGTGATCCAGCGCTTCACGCGCACGCCGATCGCGCCGATCTTCGCCTCGCGGCCATGTTCGTCGTCGGTCCAGATACCGATCCGACCCTCGGCGCGTCGCGCCTCGACCCCGAGCAGTCCGAGCGCGTCGATCACCCAGCCCTCGAGCGCCGACACATAGGCGCGCACATCGCGCCCGCGCCGCGTGAGGTCGAGCTGGACGTAGCCGACACGCTGGCCGGGCCCGTGATAGGTGTAGCGCCCGCCGCGCCCGGCGTCGAAAACCGGAAAGCGCGGATCGAGCAGTTCGGCGGGATCGGCGCTCGTCCCGGCGGTGTAGAGCGGGGGATGCTCGAGCAGCCAGATGCGTTCGCCAGCGTTGCCCGCGTGCATCGCGGCGGCACGCTCCTCCATGTCGGCAAGCGCGGCCGCATAGTCGGTCAGGCCGGGCGAGACGTGCAATTCGGGGGTGGGCAGCATGGTCATCGGGCGCGCTTCCTGCCCCTTTGCGCGCGGACAGGCAAGGGGGCGCGGACGCCGTAGCGACAAGGCTGGACATTGGGGGCGAACAAGGTCAGTCTCCGATCCTGGGCATCTGCCGATAAATATGGGGTATCAATGGCAAAATTCGACATGGGTGCGGCATGGGAAGACAGCGTGGCATTGCTGAAGTCGCACACGACGCTGACCGGGACCATCGCGGCGGTTTTCCTGTTCCTGCCGTCACTTGCCGTCGCATGGTTCGGACCCGCACCGATCGAGCCGCCGCAGGGCGCGACACTCGAGCAGATATCGACAACATTCCAGCAGAATGTCTGGCAGATGCTGCCCTATCAGCTGGCGGTCGCGGTGTTCGCGATTGTCGGAACCGTCGCGATCTTGCGGCTCTGGCTGTCGCGTACCGCGACGAGCGTCGGCGAGGCGCTGGCCTTTGCCGCGCGGATGATCCCGACGCTGATCGGCCTGCAGATCCTGACCGGGCTGATCGTCGGGATCGGCTTCGTTCTTCTGATCATTCCGGGCCTCTACCTGATCGGGCGCCTCGCGCTCGTCTCGCCGCTGGTCGCCGACCGCGGTATCGGCAATCCGGTCGAGGTGATCCGCACGAGCTGGGACATGACGCGCGACAATGGCTGGGCGATCTTCTTCTTCCTGTTGCTGGTGACGATCGTGATCGTGATCATCATGCTGATCCTGATGGGTGTCGTGAGCGTCGTCACCGGAACGGGCCCCGGGGTCGGGCATATCGTGAGCGGTTTCCTCGAATCGGCGCTCGGCGTCGCCGCAACGATGGTGACGATCGCGATTTCCGCAGCGGCCTACCGGCAACTCGCGACGCGGGCGTCGACCTTCGAATAAGGGCATTACCCCGTCCGCGCCGGGGAAGGATGCGCGACTGGATGTGAATAGAACATAGGAGGTTTGGGGTCGCCTGACGTGACGCAACAACAAGGTCAGGTATGAAAGGGGGAATGAGATGAACAAGATGAGTATCGGTGCGGCTTTTTCGGAGACGTTCGCGTTCCTGAAGGCCAATTGGTTGCAGATGTTGACGTGGATCGTGGGCGCTGTCGTGGTGCTCGGTTTGCTCGGCTATCTCATGCTCGGATCGACTATCACGACGATGGCGATGTCGGCCGGCGATCCGTCGGCGGTGATGGGGGCCATGGGGCGATTGTTCCTGTTCGGCGTCTTGGCCGCGGTCGTTCTATATGCGGCTTGCATGCTGATCTGGCGCAGCGGGCTTTATCCCGGCGAAGCGCCGAACTTCGGTTGGGCGCTGCAGGCCGGACCGGCATTTGCTTTCGGCATGTTGGTCGTATTCATCGCGATCTATCTTCTCGTGATCATAATCGGCTTCATATTCGTGCTGATTTTCGGCGCCGCCTTTGCAGGTGCTGGCGGCTTTTCGCCGAGCGCATTGGAGTCCGGTACGCTCGGTGGCGGGGCCATGGTGTTGATGGTCATCTTCTACCTCGCGATGTTGGTTTTCTTCCTGTGGGTATTCGGTCGCCTCTCGGTAGCGGGCCCGGTCATGGCCGACCGGCTGACGCGCAATCCGGTTACGGGCATCACCGAATCGTGGCGGATGACCGCCGCATCGCAGTGGTCCATCGTCGGCTTCTACGTCCTCATCTTCATCCTCTCGATCGTTTACGGGTTCGTGGTGGGGATGGTGTTTGGCGGAATCATGGGGGCCGCGATGTCGGGCGAGCCGGGTGTTGGCGCGTTCATCTCGATGATCGTGATGGCGCTCGTCGTCTATGTGCCGCAGTTGCTTCTGTCGTTCGCGATGCCGATCGGCATCTATCGGGCGATCGCGCCAAAGGCATCGGCCGACGTTTTCGCCTGAACGGGCTTCAGGCGAGGAAGGGGCGCTCCGGAAACGGAGCGCCCTTTTCGTCTCAGCTCCACTTGGCGAGCGGCGGCAGGCTCATCAGGATCGCGTCGATATTGCCCCCGGTCTTGAGCCCGAACAGCGTCCCGCGATCATAGACGAGGTTGAATTCGGCATAGCGCCCGCGCCAGATCAGTTGCTCCTCGCGCTCGGCTTCCGAGAAGGGCTGCGCCATGCGTCGGCGGACGATCTGCGGAAAGATGTCGAGGAAGGCCTCGCCGACCGCTTGCGTGAAGGCGAAGTTGCGATCGAACTCGGGATCGTCGCCGCATTCGAGATGGTCGTAGAAGATGCCGCCGACGCCGCGATGTACACCGCGGTGCGGGATGAAGAAATAATCCTCGGCCCATTTCGAATAGCGTTGATAGACGTCGGGACCGTAAGGCGCACATGCCGCGCGCAACCGCGCGTGAAAGGCGTCGGTGTCTTCTTGGTAGGGAATCGGCGGGTTGAGGTCGGCGCCGCCACCGAACCAGCGCTTCGTCGTCGCAAGGAAGCGCGTGTTCATATGGACGGCGGGGACATGCGGGTTCGCCATATGCGCGACGAGGCTGATGCCGGTCGCGAAGAAATTCGGATCGTCGCCCGCGCCATGGATCGATTTGGCGAAGTCGGGCGCGAACTCGCCGCCGACGGTCGACACGTTGACCCCGACCTTTTCGAAGACCTTGCCGGTCATCACGCCGCGGACGCCACCACCGCCTTCGCCCGGCGCGGTGCCTTCGGCTTCGCGGTCCCACGGCGTATAGGTGAAGGCGGCATCGCTGCCCACCTCGCGTTCGATCGCCTCGAACTCTGCGCAGATGCGGTCGCGCAGCGATTCGAACCAGGTGCGCGCAGCTTGCTGCTGGGGATCGAGCGGGGTCATCGGGAAAAGCCTTTCGTTTGCCGGAGCGCTTCGGCGAGCGCGATGCCAGCCGCGACCGCGACATTCAAGGATCGAAAGCCCGGCCGCATCGGAATCGCAACGCGCGCGGTGACGGCTTCGTGAACATGGTGCGGAACGCCGGCGCTCTCTGATCCGAACAGGAGAACGTCGCCTTGACTAAAATCGAAGTCGGGCAGCGGCGTGGCGCCTGCCGTCGTCAGAAGCACGACGCGCTGCCCGCCGATCTGGGACCAGGTGCGGAACGCATCCCAGCCGGGATGGCGCCGCACATTCGCGCGCACGGCATAGTCCATCCCGGCGCGCTTCAGCGCGGCGTCGCCGAAGGGGAATCCGCAGGGTTCGATGATGTGTGCGGGGGCACCGAAACAAGCGGCCGTGCGCAGGACCGTGCCGACATTGCCGGCGATATCAGGCTGGAACAGGGCGATTTCCATGCCGCTGCCATAGCGCCGGGCGAGCCGGGAATCGAGGGGCGGACGGCGACGCGCAAGCCAGCATGGACAAAGCGGAAATTGCCTGTTGGCAAGCCCGGACAGTGCGGCTATCAGGCCCGCAATTCCCGGAGGGGCCGCCGGGCTGCGCCATTTCGCGTGCGCGCTGTCAGGGGCGGGTCATCCTTCTGGGGAGCTATGTCAGTTCACCCATGCAAGGGCAGTCGAATGACCAGTGAAACCGATATTTCCGCAGGCATCGAAGATGGCGTGCGGCGCCGGGACTTCATCAACATCGCAGCAGTGAGTTTTGCCGGTGTCGGTGCGGCCGCGGTGGTGCTTCCCCTGGTCAATCAGATGAATCCGTCGGCCGACGTGCTTGCGCAGTCCACCACCGAAATCGACATTTCGGCGATCCAGTCCGGGCAGGCGATCAAGACGAGCTGGCGCAAACAGCCGGTGTTTGTCCGCAACCTGACGCCCGTCGAAATCGCGGAAGCGAAAAAAGTGCCGCTGTCGGATCTGCGCGACCCGCAGACGATCGACGAGCGCACGAAACCGGGCAAGGAAAACTGGCTGATCACGCTGGGCGTCTGCACCCACCTCGGCTGCGTGCCACTCGGCGCCGCCGAAGGAGAGAATCGCGGCGATTTCGGCGGATATTTCTGCCCGTGCCACGGTTCGCACTACGACACCGCGGCGCGCATCCGCAAAGGCCCGGCGCCCAAGAATCTGGTCGTGCCGCCCTATGAATTCAACAGCGACACCGTCGTGACGATCGGCTGAGGAGCGAGATAAGATGAGCTTTCCCTGGGCCAAGAACTATGAACCGCAGCAGCCGCTGATGAAGTGGCTGGACGAGAAGCTGCCGCTGCCGCGTCTCGTCTATAACGCCATCGGCGCCGGCTATCCGGTGCCGCGCAACCTCAACTATTTCTGGAACTTCGGCGTTCTCGCGGGCGCCGCGCTGGTCATCCAGATCGTCACCGGCATCGTGCTGGCGATGCATTATGCCGCCAACGCGGGCGTCGCGTTCAACTCGGTCGAGCATATCATGCGCGACGTGAACGCCGGCTGGTTCATCCGCTACGCGCACATGAACGGCGCGAGCATGTTCTTCATCGTCGTCTATCTGCACATCTTCCGCGGCCTTTATTATGGTTCGTACAAGGCGCCGCGCGAAATGGTGTGGCTGCTCGGCGTCGTGATCTTCCTGCTGATGATGGCGACCGCCTTCATGGGCTATGTCCTTCCCTGGGGCCAGATGAGCTTCTGGGGCGCGCAGGTGATCACCGGCTTCTTCTCGGCGATACCCGTCGTGGGCGAGCCGATCCGCGTGTGGCTGCTCGGCGGCTTTGCGCCGGACAATGCCGCGCTCAACCGCTTCTTCTCGCTGCACTATCTGCTGCCCTTCGTGATCGCGGGCGTCATCATCCTGCACATCTGGGCGCTGCACATCCCGGGCTCGTCGAATCCGACCGGTATCGAGGTGAAGGACGAACAGGACACCGTCCCGTTCCACCCCTATTATACCGCGAAGGACGGCGTCGGCGTCGGCGTGTTCCTGCTGCTGTTCGTCGCGCTGACCTTCTTCAGCCCGAACCTGCTCGGTCATGCCGACAACTATATCGCCGCGAACCCGCTTTCGACGCCTGCGCATATCGTGCCCGAATGGTATTTCTGGCCTTTCTACGCGATCCTGCGCGCCTTCACCTTCAACTTCCTGTGGATCGATGCGAAGCTGTGGGGCGTCATCGCGATGTTCGCGGCGATCGCTTTGCTGTTCTTCCTGCCCTGGCTCGACAGCTCGCCGGTGAAGTCGTCGAACTATCGCCCGCTCAACCGCATCTTCTTCTGGGTGCTCGTGGTCGACGTGCTGATCCTCGGCTATTGCGGCAAGAGCCCGGCCGAACAGCCCTATGTGCTGCTAAGCCAGCTCGGCGCGATCTACTACTTCGCCCACTTCCTGATCATCCTGCCGATCGTCTCGCGGATCGAACGTCCGCTGCCGATGCCGAATTCGATCACCGAAGCGGTCCTCTCAAAGCATGCCGACGACACGTCGGCGGCCACGGCCTGAGCGCCGGACTTTAATAGGAGCTGATACAGCCATGGTTCGTCCGCTCGGTTTCCTCGTCGGCCTGGGTTTCATTGCCGCGCTGCTGTTCGCGATCTTCACGACGCCGCTGACCAATGAGCCCAACGCTTCGCACGAGTTCCACAAACATCCGAAGCATCTGAAGCTGGCCAGCGATGGCCTGATGCCGCACTGGGACAAAGCCCAGCTGCAGCGCGGTCTTCAGGTGTACAAGGAGGTCTGCTCGGCCTGCCACAGCCTGCACCTCGTCGCCTTCCGCGATATTCAGGATCTGGGCTACACCGAAGGCCAGGTGAAGACCTTCGCCAAGGGTTTCCAGGTCCCGTCGGTCAACCCCGACACGGGTGAACCGGCGACGCGTGACGGCCTGCCGTCGGATTATTTCCCCGGCCCTTATGCGAACGAAGTCGCCGCGCGCGCAGCCAACAACAATGCGCTGCCGCCCGATCTCTCGCTGATCACCAAGGCGCGCGAGGGCGGCAAGGACTATGTCTATTCGCTGCTGACCGGTTTCCAGAACCCGCCGGCGAACCTGCCGAAGGAACTGAAGCCGGGCACGGGCCTGCACTTCAACCCCTATTTCGCGAACCTCAACCTTGCGATGGCGCCGCCGCTCACCAAGGGCCAGGTGACCTTCGCCGACGGCTCGCCGAACACGGTCGATGCGATGGCCAAGGACGTTACCGCGTTCCTGGTGTGGACCGCCGAGCCCAAGCTGGTGAAGCGCGTGCAGGTGGGCTGGGCGGCCTTCCTCTTCCTGCTCATCTTCACCACGCTGACCTATCTGTCGTACCGCAACATCTGGGCCGACAAGAAGCATTGAGGACATAAGGGAGGGCGGCCACCACAATGATCGCCCTCCCGCCTCAGCCCGACCTCGACCTCGCGTCGCTCGTCCGTACCATCCCGGACTTTCCGAAGCGGGGCATCCAGTTCCGCGACATCACCACCCTGATCGGCGACGCGGCCGGTTTCTCCGAAAGCGTCCGGCGTCTGGCCGCGCGCGCTGCCGCCTATCGTCCCGATTTCATCGTGGCGGTCGAGGCGCGGGGCTTCCTGTTCGGCGCGGCGATGGCGACCGCCTTGGGGATCGGCCTCGTCCCTGTGCGCAAGGCGGGCAAGCTGCCCGGTGTGACGATCGGCGTCGACTATGAGCTGGAATATGGCACCGACCGGCTTGAGCTACACGAAGGCGCGATCCTGCCGGGGCACCGCGTCGTGCTGGTCGACGACCTGCTGGCGACGGGCGGAACGATCCTCGCCACGGCCGCGCTGATGCGCAACGCCGGTGCCGAGGTCGCGGCGGCGCTGTTCGTCATCGACTTGCCCGACCTCGGCGGCTCGCAGCGGCTGGAGGCAGCCGGACTGGCGTGCGAGACGCTGATCGCCTTTGACGGGGATTAGGATAGCTGTCCGCTTGGGGGTGATGAGCCGTCACGCCTGCCTTGGTCATCGCGGCATAGTTTGCAAAGTTCAGGAAAGTTCAGCCCATTGCAGCGCCCGTTTGGGACCGGGAGGGTTCCGAACGCATTTCGCGTGCCTTGCCGCGGCCGCAAGCCGAGCCGGCCCACAACCGGATTTGTCCACCCCGGATGAAGGCTGGCATAGCGGGATAATGTAGGAAAGGTCTATTTGGAGGTGGTGGCGGCTTTGGTGTGGAAAGCGGTCACAGCCCGCCACCCCTCGTCACCCCGGACTTGATCCGGGGTCCAGAAGGCGAGGGTGGCCATGGATCCCGGATCAAGTCCGGGATGACGAAGAGAGAATGTCTAAATTGAGGTGGGAAGCGGTCGCTACCTTATTCGTCATCCCGGGCTTGACCCGGGACCCGCCTTTCCTCTTCGGGCCTCGGATGAAAAGACAAGGCAGGCCCTGGATCAAGTCCGGGGTGACGATGAAAGATAGGTCAGCTTCCTCTCGAAACCAGCCGCGCACCACCACCTGGCCACAAAAGAAAAGCCCGCGCCGGAGCGCGGGCTATGTTCGCCCCCTTGGCGCGATCCCTGGCCCTTAGAAGGGGATCCAGTTCTGCTTCTTGCGAATCTTCATATAGCCGGCGTTGATGCCCAGCCGCGCGCCGACGCCGACGCGGATCGGGATCAGCACCACGTCGCCGCGGCGCAGGTAGCTCGCGTTGAAGCCGCCGACCAGATAGGCGGCGCCTTCGCCCGCCGGATAGCGCTTGTAGAGATCCTCGGTGTCGAAGAGGTTATAGACGAGGACGAAGGTATTGCCCGCGTTGGCGCCCGCGTCGAAGCCGATCGACGGGCCGGTCCAGTAAGCGGGCTTTTCCCCTTCGACCTTGTGGTGGAGCGTGCCCGAACCGTAGCGCAGCCCGATGCCGAGCGCGCCGCCGGCCTCGCGCCCGACGATATAGGCGTTGGGCTGGCCCTGCTTCTTGAGGATATCCTCGATCAGTCCGGCGAGGCCCTGCGCGCCCTTGCCGAACACGCCCTCCGCCGCCCCGATCAGATCGTCTTCCTTGTAGGTCGCGCTGGAATCGGCGGTTGTCACCGTTGCCGGCGGCGTTGCCGCGCCGGTGTCGGGGGTCGCGTCATATTGCTGGCTGCCCGTCGCAAGGTCGCTGCTGTAGCTGTCGTTCGCGGGCGGCGTCGCCGGCGGAGGCGGCGAGGGATTGTTGAGATCGGCATCGATCGCCGTGTTCGGGTCGACCGAGGTCATCTGCGCGGCCGCCGGGAGCGGCGACAGCGCAAGGCCGATCGCGGCGATGGCCGCGGCGGTGAAGGTGGCAAGGGCTCTACGCATAAATTCCCCCAAATCGATCGGCGCCCGCGGCGCGTTGCGGTTAACCATGACTCGGACAGTGAATCCTCGGCAATGAACCGGCGATGACCCGAGTCGATTTTGCGCCAGACCGAATCATTTTTGCTGCGAACGACGCAATCCGGGATCAAAAAAGAGCAATGTTTGACGTTGCGGGGCGCGAAACGCATGGCTATAGCGACCCGCCTAAGGCCAGCCTGTCGTTAGCGCGACAGACCATGCGGAGACGTGGGTGAGTGGCTGAAACCAACGGTTTGCTAAACCGTCGTACTGGTAAATCCGGTACCGAGGGTTCGAATCCCTCCGTCTCCGCCACCTTCTCACCATATCGCAATAAAGACTGAGGTCGACCGCCAGGTCTCTCAATCTATCATGAATCCTGCCTTTTTTATTGTAATTGAGAATCGTTCTCGATAATGGCGAGCATCCTTTCAGATTGATGCTCTCCTCTATGCATGCACCACATAATCAGCGACCGGCGAAGAAGAAGAGCCGAAAGGCGTTCTGGCTGAAGCAGTTGCACATGTGGCACTGGATGAGCTCGGCAATCAGCCTGATCGGGCTCGTCCTCTTCGCGATCACCGGCTTCACGCTCAACCACGCCGCCGATATCGAGGGGGCGCCGACGGTCGTCGAGAAATCGGCGCAGATGCCCGCCGCGGTGCTCGGCAATCTCGGCGGCGATCCGGCGGGAGGGAAGGGCAGGCTTCCGGCACCGGTTGCGACTTGGGTCGAGGAAAACTTCCCGGTCAAAGCGTCGGGCGAGGCCGAATGGTCGGCGGACGAAGTCTATCTGCCGGCACCGCGTCCGGGGGGCGACGCCTGGGTAGCGATCGACCGCGCGACCGGCGCGGTGACCAGCGAGGTTACCGATCGCGGCTGGATTTCCTATCTCAACGACCTTCACAAGGGTCGCAATTCCGGCGGCGAGTGGAGCCTGTTCATCGATATCTTCGCCTTTGCCTGCCTGGTCTTCGCGATCACGGGCCTGTTCCTGCTGTGGCTGCATTCGGCGAAGCGCAAGAGCACCTGGCCGCTCGTCGGCGCGGGGCTCGTCCTGCCCGCGGCCATCGCCATCATCTTCATCCATTAGGGAGAAACTTCATGCAGTCGTCATCGCGAACGATCCTGATCGGCGGAACGCTGGGCGCGGCGCTCACCGCACCCGTCATGGCCGCCGCCGCGCCCGCGACGATGGATGTGACAATCACGATCCCGCAGCTGAAAGTGGCTGAATATCACCGGCCTTATGTGGCGATCTGGGTCGAGAAGGCCGGGGCGCCCGCAAAGACGGTCGCGGTCTGGTACGACTATGACATGAAGGGCAACGAGGGCACCAAATGGCTGCGCGACGTGCGGCAATGGTGGCGCGCCTCGGGCCGCACGATGACCTTCCCCGCAAACGGCGTCACCGGCGCGACGCGCGCGCCGGGGGCCCAGAAAATCTCGTTCAGCCGGGCGCAACTCGGCGCGGCGGCGGCGGGAGACTATACGCTCGTTATCGAGGCGGCCCGCGAAGTCGGCGGGCGCGAACTGCTCCGCATCCCCTTTACCTGGCCGGCCAAGGCGGGCGTGGGCGGGCGCGCTGCGGGCAAGACCGAACTTGGCGCCGTCACGGTTGCCTTCCGCTGAATTTTCGAAAGGGCAGGGACATGAAAAAGCAGATCCTGGGTTTGGTCGCGACGGTCGCGATCGCGGCGATGGCGGCGGTTCCGGCCAGCGCGCATCGCCAGTGGATGATGCCGTCATCGACGGTGCTGTCGGGCGACGATGTGTGGGTGACGGTCGACGCCGCGGTGTCGAACGATCTCTTCTATTTCGAGCACCAGCCGCTGCGGCTCGATGCCGTCAAGGCGTGGGCGCCCGATGGCACCGAAGTCACGATCGAGAACAAGGCGACGGGCCGCTATCGCAGCACCTTCGACGTCCATCTGACGCAGAAAGGCACCTATCGCATTGCGTCGGTCGCCGACATGCTGATGGGCAGCTATGACCTCAACGGCAAGACCGAGCGCCTGCCGCGCGGCACGACCGCCGCGAATCTTGCCGAGCGGGTTCCCGCGGGCGCGACCAACGTGAAGACCGCCGAGGCGAACAACCGCAACGAGATTTTCGTGACGGTGGGCGAGCCGACGACGACGCTGTTCAAGCCGACCGGCAAAGGCATCGAGCTCGTTCCGGTGACGCACCCGAACGACCTGATCGCGGGCGAGGCGGCGACCTTCCAGTTCCTGCTCGACGGCAAGCCCGCGGCCGATCTGCCGGTGACGGTGATCCCCGGCGGCATCCGCTATCGCGACCAGCTGGGCGAAATGCACCTCAAGACCGGCGCCGACGGCAAGGTCGAGATCAGCTGGGCCGAACCCGGCATGTACTGGCTCAACGTCACGACGCCGCAAGCGGGCGGCGAAGAAGGCGCGCCGCCGCCGATCGCGCGCCGGGCAAGCTACGTGACGACGCTGGAAGTCCTGGCGCCCTGACCGACCGCATCCTGATTCCGCGCGCGTTGACGCCTGCGGCTTTCGCGGGGCGCGATGCATGCGCGGCGATCACCTCCTTCGCCGGCGAGACCATGGGGACAAGTTGGTCGCTGCACGCGGTTTCGCCGCCGGCAGGAACGATGGCGGGCGTGCAGGCGGCGTTCGACCTTGTCGTCGCGCAGATGAGCCAGTGGGAGCCGGAATCGGATCTGTCGCGCTTCAACCGCGCGCCTGCGGGCGAATGGCGCCGCGTGCCCGCCGAACTCGCGCATGTCGTCTCGGCGGCGCTCGAGATTGCGGCGGCGAGCGGCGGGGCGTTCGACCCGTGCTTGGGCGATCTGACCGAGCGCTGGGGCTTCGGCAGCACGGGGCCGGTGAACGCGGTGCCCGCCGATGGCGACGAAGCGGGCCGCAGCATCGAATGGGACGCCGGCGCGTCGCGATTGCGTCGCGGCGAGGGGGCGTTCCTCGACCTTTCGGGGATCGCCAAGGGCTATGGCGTCGATCTGGCGGCCGAGTGGCTGCTTGGTAACGGCGTGCGGCATTTCCTGCTGGAAGCCGGCGGCGAGCTGAGGGGCGAAGGAATCCGGCCCGACGGTCAGCCCTGGTGGGTCGATACCGAAACGCCGCCGACGTCGTCGGCGCAGCCATGGCGCATCGCGCTGCACGATCTGTCGGTCGCGACGTCGGGCAGCTACCGGCGCGGCTTTACGGTCGGCGACCGGCATTATTCGCACAGCTTCGACCCGCGCTCGGGCCGGCCGATCGTCAATGGTGTCTCGTCGGTGACCGTGCTGCATCGCAGCTGCATGATGGCGGATGGCTGGGCGACCGCGCTCACGGTGCTCGGTCCGGAGCAGGGGGTCGCGTTGGCGGACGCGCGCGGGTTGGCGGCGGCGATACTCGTCGGCGACCGCGAATTCACGTCGCGCGCATGGCGCGACATGTTGGTTTAGCTATCGGCCCAGCGCCGCAGCAGATTGTGATAGACGCCGGTCAGCCGCACGACGGTCGCGTCGCCCTGACCCAGCGTCATCGCCGCGCCCTGTACCCCCATGTCGAGGTCGAACAGCAGGTCGCGCTGCCCCTGGTCGCGCACCATCGACTGGATCCACATGAAGCTGGCGACGCGCGCGCCGGCGGTTACCGGCTCGACGCGGTGGACGGTGCTCGACGGGTAAAGGACCATATGCCCCGCGGGAAGCTTGAGCCCCGGGGGCGCGGTCATGCCTTCGATGACGAGGCCGCCGCCTTCGTAACTGCCGGGATCGGCGAGGAAAAGCGTCGCCGAGAGGTCGGCGCGCATCCGGAAATCGCTGCCGCGCCGCATCCGGATCGCATTGTCGATATGATCGCCGAACGTCTCGCCGCCCGCGTAGCGGTTGAAATAGGGCGGGTAGATTTTGAGCGGAAGCGCTGCCGCGATGAACATTGGCGTGCGGCCGAGCGCATCGAGGACCAGGCGTCCTGCCGCGGCCGCAGCTTCGCCCAATTCGGGGAGCTGCTGGTTGCGTTTGGCGAGCGCCGCCTGCGGGCCGGAGGTTTCGTTGCCGTCGATCCAGTCGGCGGCGTCGAGGATGGCGCGGAGCCGGGCGACGCCGTCGGCGTCGAGTACGTCGGGAATGATGCGGATCATGGCGCCGCTTCTAGGCAGAAAAGGGCGGGAACGGCAATGCGCCGTGCCCGCCCTTTTGCGATCAGAAGGTGTAGAAGAGGCTGAACACCGCCGAGCGTGCATCGCCGGGGGTGGCCCAGCCGCCGGTGACGACGCCGGTCGTCGCGTTCACATTGTTGCGGACGCCGGTGTAATAATCCTCGTTGGTCAGGTTGGTCACATTGAGCTGCGCGACCAAGCCGTTGTGGAAGTCATACGACACAAACGCACGATGGATGAGATAGTCGTCGACCATGAATTGCGTACGCTGGAGCAGGTTGCGCTGGTTGGTTGCAAACCTGCCCTGATAGGTCAGGCCGTAACCGATCTGGAGGCCGAACGGAAAGGCGTAGGTCGTGAACAGGCTGCCCGAATGTTTCGGGGTCTGGATCAGGCGATCGCCGGCCTGCGGGTCGGGGATCGCAACGCTGTTGCTGCAGCCTGTCGCGCCAGGCGAGGTGAGGCAGAAGTCGGAGACGCTCTGCTTCACCTTGCTGTCGAGGTAAGTGTAGTTGGCAAAAATCGCCCATTCGGGAGTGAGATTACCGGTCACGCCAATAGCAACTCCGTCGACGCGCGATTCGCCGTCAAGAACCTGAAGCGAGTTCGGCAGCGACGGGTCGTTCGAAGGCGTGCGGAAGTTGGTGCGTTCGTTGCGGAACAGAGCGGCGGTCAGCAGAAGCTTCTTGTTCGCCAACTCGGCTTTGGCACCGATTTCATAAGTGCGCGCCTTTTCCGGGGCGACAGCGCAGGGATCGGCGGCGCCCGTCGCGGGGATCACGCCGCAGCCGAGACGCACCGTAGCCGAGGACGGCGTCCTGGCGTTGCCATAGGCGCCATAGAAGCTGACGTTCTCGATCGGGTGGAACACGGCGCCGAAGCGATAGGAGAAGAGATTTTCGTCGCTGATCTGCGGTTCGCGCTGCGCCGGCGTCAGCGCGGTCGTGCCCGGCGGGACGACGAGCAGCGGAATGTTCCGAAACTCGGCGCGATTGCTCTCGTAGCGCAGGCCTGCGTTCAACTCGAACATGGTGCCGAGTTCGAGCGTATCGAAAGCGTAGATCGCCTTGTTGTTGCTGCGGCCCTTCGACCGTGCCGTAACGGTGAAGTTGATCGGGCCGGTGTATGTGGTGTCGGGATTGAAGAGATTGATCGGCGGCAGCGTCACCGCTGAACCATCGGGGTTTCGCGCCAGCGATGCGGTCGTGATTTCATAGTCTTCGCGTGAGATGGAGGCGCCGATTACCAGTGTGTTACGCGTGCCTCCCGTTTCTCCGGTTACGACGGTGAGGTCGGTCTGGTTGTGGAGCAGGTCGTTGACCTGATCGCGGACGAGGCCGCGCGGACCGCTGGGATAATAGGTGCCGGGCGTGTTCCGGTCTGTGGGGCAAGCGATGCCGACTGTCGACGTCGGGCCCGAGCCTACGGGCTGCAGGCCATTCGCAAGACAGAAGACGCCCTGCGGTGCGCTCGTCTGGCTATACTGGTGGACACGCTGCCAGCGGGTAAGGTTGCGGATCGACACATTCTCGCTGAACGCATGGCGAAAGGTCGCGGTCAGGCGATTCACCTTCGTCTTCTGTTCGTCGAGATTGACGATGCCGAAATAGTCGCTGTCGTCGACCCCCGGCAGCGGGCCGTCGTTCACGCCGCTGAGGAAGAAGGGCACGCCATAAATCGGCGTGTTGTCGTCGTCCTGGTGGATATAGGCGAGCGTCAGGCTGGTGTCGCTGTCGACACCGATCGTGATCGACGGCGCGACCCCCCAGCGTTGATAGGATTCGACGTCGCGGCCCGGAACGTCATTCTCGTGATACATGGCGTTCAGGCGGACGGCGATCAGGTCGTTCAGGCGCCAGTTGCTGTCGACCGACGCACGGTAATAATTGTCGGTGCCGACCGCAGCCTGCACGGTCGTCGCGCTGCGCGAGAACGGGATCTTGCTGACGAGATTGATCGTGCCGCCGACGCTTCCCGATCCGTTGAAGACCGAGTTGGCGCCGTTATAGACTTCGATCTGCTGCAGGTTGAAGGGGTCGGTGCGGCTGTACTGGGCGCTGTCGCGGACACCGTCGACGGTCAGGTCGTTGTTCGCCGAATAGCCGCGCAGGTTGATCGAGTCGCCATAGCCGCCACCGCCCTCGCCGGCGCCGAAGGTGATGCCGGGGATCGTGGCGAGCGCATCGCGCAGCGTGAGCAGATTCTGCTGGCGCAGCGCCTCCTGCGTCACGATGGTGATGGTTTGCGGCGTATCGACGAGCGGCGCCGTCGACTTGGGCGATTCGACTTCGGTCGCGAGCCTGCCGGTGACGACGATGTCGGTGCGGCCGCCGGGTGCGTCCTGCGCGGCATCGGCCTCGGTAGCGAGCGCGGGAGCACTGATCAGGCTGCCCACGCAGGAGAGAGCGAGGAACGAGGCGGACGAAGTTTTCACGGATAACCCCCTTGTTTTGGTTTGGTCGTCCACGCCGCTATTGAGAGTCGTTCGCAGTGTCAATCGCTATTGATAATAGTTCGCGATAATGTCGCAATTTCTGTGTGCGCTGATGCCGCCGTCAAGGGGCTTCAGTTTCGTCGCTCGAGCCACCAGCTCTGCCGCCAGCCATAGGGGCTGCGGATCGCTTCGCCCGCCGCGTTGGTCGCGGGCTTGAAACGAAAGCGCTCTTCGATCAGCCGACAGGTCGTCGCATCGATCGACGCATCGCCGCTCGATCGGCTGACGCGGCATCCCGTCACCCGTCCGGTCGCTTCTATGGTGAAGCGAACCTCGACCTCGCCGCCCACCCTGGCGCGGCTGGCTTCGCGCGGATAGTCGCTGTCGCGGATCGTGCCGCTGCGCCAGGCCGCCTTGCTGCCGCCACCGGTGCCGCTGCCCGAACCGCCGGCGCCGGTCCCGTCGCCGCGCCCGCCGGCGCCCGATCCGGGGCCGGGGGTAGCCCCGGCCGACGCATCGCTGCCCGTGCCTGGCCGGGGGGCGGCGCTGACCGGAGGCGGTTCGGGTGGCGGCAGCCTGGGTTCGGGAGCGGCGACGGGGGCTGCTCTTGCAAATCTGTTGGCGGCCGATGCCTTGCCGCTTGCCTTCTCGTGCTGCGTCTTGGGGGGCACGATGACGTCTTGCGGAGGTTTCGGCGCGGGGATGGCGATGGCGCTGATCGCCTCGCTGGCGGCGCGAACGACATGGAGGTCGAGCCCGCCGACAAGCCCGGCGCCGATCGCGAATGCCGCGAGCAGCGCAGCGCTGCCAGCGAGAAGCCGCTGACGTCCGGTTATCTGCCCCGTATAGGCCATGACAACATCCGCGGCGAACGCCCTTCGTCCGCCTTCGCCATGCCGTTTATAGGAAATCCTCTAGCGTGGACATGAACCGGTCGAACTGGTCGTGATGCAGCCAGTGACCGGCATTCTCGAATTCGATCACTCTAGCGGTACTGAAATGCGCGATGCGTCCGTCTTTTTCGGGGTTGGAAGCCCAGCTGTCGGCGCCATAAAGAAGAAGCGTCGGGCAGCTGATCGCTGCCCAGAGCGATTCGATGTCGCTTTGCGGAAGGTCGACCACCGGCCAGACGTTCAGATAATTGTCGAACTTCCAGCTCCAGCTGCCGTCCTCATTGCGGTTGATGCCATGGATCGTCAGGTGGCGCGCCTGATCGGGGGTCAGATAGCTGTTCTCGGCGATCATCCGCGCCAGCGCGTCGTCGAGCGTCGCATAGCGGCGCGGCGTGCGGCCCGCCGCCTGGCGCTTCTTGTCGATCCAGCCGCGAAAACGTTCGGCGAAGGGCGTCTCGGCACGCTCGGCCAGAACCTTGGGCGAGGGGCCGAGTCCTTCGATTGCGACGAGCTTGCGGACGTTATCGGGATAGAGGCCGGTATAACGCAACGAGACATTGCCGCCCATCGAGTGCGATACGATCGTCACCGGCGCGAGATCGAGCTGGTGGATGAGCTGCGCGAGGTCATAGACGAAGGCGCCCATCTCGTAATTGCCGTCGGGCGCCCAAGCGCTGTCGCCATGGCCGCGCAGGTCCGGCGCGATGACATGATAGCGATCGGCGAGCTTCTCGGCGACCCAGTCCCAGCTTCGGCAATGGTCGCGGCCGCCATGGACAAGCAGGAGCGGCGGCGCGTCGCGATTGCCCCAATCGACATAATGGAGCTTCAGCCGCTGCGAAATGATGCTGTTCGAGGTCGGGCCGCTTGCCATCTTGTCGTCCTTGCTGTCTGATCGGGTTTCAAAAGGCGACTGAATGGCATCCGTCAAGCCCGGTCGCGATCATCGGAAAGGGAGCGGCAGGCGCATGACGACATTTCGGGACAATCTGCTTGCGGGCAAGACGGCCTTCGTTGCCGGGGGCACGAGCGGCATCAACCTGGGCATTGCGAAGCGTTTCGCCGAACTCGGCGCCAAGGTCGCAGTCGCGGGGCGCGATCCCGACAAGGCGCGCCGCGCCGCAGAGGAGATCGGACCGGGGGCAATCGGCCTGTCGGGCGACGTACGCGACTATGCCGCGATCCGCGGCGTGATGGAGACGGTTGCCGACAGACTCGGGCCGATGGATATCGTGATCTCCGGCGCGGCGGGCAATTTCCTGGCGCCGGTGCTCGGCATGTCGGCGAACGCTTTCCGCACGGTGGTGGACATCGATCTCAATGGCACCTTCAACGTGTTCCGGGGATGCCATGACCTGCTGAAACGACCCGGAGCATCGCTGATCGCGATCACGGCGGGGCAAGCGGTCAACGCTTCGGCGCTGCAGGCCCATGCCTGCGCCGCGAAGGCGGGGATCAACCAGCTGATTCGCGTCCTGGCGCTCGAATGGGGCCCCGACGTGCGCGTGAACGGTATTTCGCCGGGACCGATCGCCGATACCGAAGGAATGAAACGCCTCGCGCCCGACGCCGGGACGCGTCAGGCGCATTATGACCGCATCGCGATGAAGCGCTGGGGAACGATCGCCGAGGTCGCCGAATCGGCGGTGTTCCTGTGTTCGCCGGCCGCGGGCTATTTCACCGGCACGATCCTCGACTGCGACGGCGGCAGCCAGATCGGCGACGCCTCGCGCGGCGATCTGGCGAAGGGCATGGCCTGAACGCAAAAACGCCGCCAACCCATTGGGTCGGCGGCGTTTTTAATGGTGGGCGTGGCAAGGATTGAACTTGCGACCCCTGCGATGTCAACACAGTGCTCTACCACTGAGCTACACGCCCATCCCTTGGGGTGACGCGCCCCCTAATCTCCTCCGCCGGGCTTTGCAACCCCTTCGCGCGAAGTTGCGTCGTTATTGTTGGTGCGACTGGTCGGCGCGCCCGAACAGGCTGTCGACCTCGCGCACCAGATCCTTGAGGTGGAAGGGCTTCGACAGCAGCTTCGCCTGCGGCACATTTTCCTCGGCGCGGAGCGACACGGCGGCAAAACCGGTGATGAACATCACCTGCGTTTGCGGCGCGACTTTGGCTGCGTGCTGCGCCAGCTCGATGCCGTCCATCTCGGGCATCACGATGTCCGACAGCAGCAGGTCGAAGGTGCCCGATTCGACATAGGGCACGGCCTCGGTCCCGCGATCGACGGCGGTCACATGATAGCCGGCGCTGGTCAGCGCGCGCGCCAGATACTCGCGCATCACATCATCATCTTCCGCGAGCAAAATGCGAATCATGGCCCGAAATACGCTCCCTGGTCCTTCATGGCGCCCGTTCCCGGCGCCGTCCGTGGTGAAACTGTCCTATAGCGGGAGACATTTAACAAATTGCGGCGCGGCTGGATTTGCTTCTCCTTTTTTGCCACGCTTCCCGCAATGACCCTTTTCGGCATTCCGTCCAGCGCCATCGCTGTCAATCGGCCCGCGTCGGGCGGCCCCGTTATCGTGTCGATTCCCCACGCCGGGCGCATCTATCCGCCCGAGATACTGGCCGCCGCGCGTGTCGGGCGGGAGCAGCTAGAACGGCTCGAAGACAGTTGGTGCGACCTGATCGCGGGGCAAGCCGCCGATCGCGGGGCGACGGTGGTCCAGGCGGTATGGGCGCGTGCGGTCGCCGATTGCAATCGCGGCGAAGGTCAAATGGCGCCCGGAGATGTCGCGTTACCGCTGCGCGCGCAATTTTCCGCACCTGGACGGAAGGAACGCGCCGGGCTGGGCGTCATCCCGACGCGACTTGCCGATTGCGGTCCCCTCTGGCGATTCCCGATCGACCGGCATGGATTGAACTGGCGGCTCGAATCCTTTCACCGCCCCTATCATCTGGCGCTGTCGCGCGAATTGGTGCGCGCGCGCGCCAGGTTCGGCCATGCCGTTCTCATCGACCTGCACAGTATGCCGGCGATTCCCGCCGGTCAGTCGGGTCACGGCGCGCGGATCGTCATCGGCGACCGTTTCGGACGAACCGCCGATGACCGGATTACGGACGCTGTCGTCGAGCAGGCCGAGAGACTGGGCGTCGCGGTGACGCGAAACCAGCCCTATGCCGGGGGGCATATCGTGTCGGCGCACGGCCGGCCGGACCGGTCGATCCACGCGGTGCAGATCGAGATCGACCGCAGTCTCTATCTTCGCTCGGACCGATCCCCCGATTACGAGGCGGTTGCCCGGATGTCCGAATGGTTCGGTGGGCTGATCGACCGGCTGGCGGGCTTTGCGCCCGGCGAAGACGAGGTGCCGCTCGCTGCCGAATAAAAAACCACCTCGTACCGAAGTACGAGGTGGCCAGGGTCCAGGGAGGACGCGCCCGCGTCGAACGACGGGGCACTCGCCGAAATGGAAAGGGGGAAAACCACGACGGCGTGGGGACAATCTAGGGATAGTCGCCGCGCGTTACAAGGTCTGTTGATTACAAAAGATACTGGTCGGGGAGAGAGGATTCGAACCTCCGGCCCCTGCCTCCCGAAGACAGTGCTCTACCAGGCTGAGCTACTCCCCGACCGATCCGGCGCCGGTAGTCCGGCGCGAGGGCAGGGCGGTCCTCTAGACGCGCATTTTGCGAACATCAAGCGCCAATCGGCATGGCGGTCACGATTGTTCGGTCTAGATCAGCAGGGCATTGCGGAAGCTGAAATGTCCGCTTTCGACGAAAATCAGATGATCGGTGAGGTCGATGCCGACAAGCCGCAGGAACTGCGCGGCTTCGCGCGTGCATTGCAGGTCGGCGGGGCTCGGCCGCGCTATTCCCGACGGGTGGTTGTGCGCCATCTGCACCGCCACGACACGGCCGCCGAGCAGCCGGTGCCAGCATTGCGGCGTGATGACGCATCGGTCGGTTGCCTCGCCCGCAATGCGCTGGAAGCTGGCAAGCCGGGCATAGGCGTCGAAGCCTGCGAGGATCATGATTTCGCGATCGGCGGGGATCGTCGGGCGGTACAGCAGGCGCGCGATCTCGTCCTCCGCCTCGCGCGGTATGAAGCCGGCCGCGATCGTCGATCGGGGCAGCTTGCCGATGGGCTCGATCAGGGTCACCGGGCTGCTCATGCGGCCAATGACGAAGCGGCGAAAGACGGGATTGGGCCGTATCGGACAATAGGTCCGTCCGCGAGGCCGCGCCCCTTGTCGCGCGGCGCGGCGCGGCCTAGCAAAGACGGTGAAAGCGAGGAGCGAGTCTTGCCCGAATCCATCCATTATGAACTGCAATATCTCGACCTGATGCGCCGCATCTGGGTCGAGGGCGACGAGCGCGTCGACCGCACGGGGGTTGGCACGCGGTCGCTGTTCGGCGAGACGATGCGATTCTCGCTGGCGGACGATGCGATCCCGCTCCTGACCACGAAGCGCGTCTATTGGAAAACCGCGCTGCGCGAGATGCTGTGGTTCCTGACCGGCGACACGAATATCCGGTCGCTGGTGGCGCAGGGGGTCCGGATCTGGACCGACTGGCCGCGCGACAAATATCGCCGCGCGACCGGCGACGAGATCAGTGCCGAGGATTTCGAGGCACGGATCGTCGCCGACGAAGATTTCGCGGCGCAATGGGGCGATCTCGGCCCCATTTACGGCCATCAATGGGTGAACTGGCCGCGCTACGAACCGGTGGGCGACGGGCTCTTCCGCCGCGCGGGCCAGGGCTACAACCAGATTGCGACGCTGATCGACTCGCTGCGCACCAATCCGGGGTCGCGGCGGCACATCTTTACCGGCTGGAACGTCGCCGACCTCGACCGCATGGCCTTGCCACCGTGCCACATGACCTATCAGTTCCACGTCCGCAGCGACGGGGGATTGTCGTGCCTGCTGTTCCAGCGCTCGTGCGATCTGGGGCTGGGATTTGCCTTCAATATCTTCGAGGCCGCACTGCTGACGCGGATGATCGCGCAGCAATGCGATCTCACCGCGCACGAAGTCGTCTGGACCGGCGGCGACGTTCATCTCTATCTCAATCATGCCGAGCTGGTCGAACAGCAGCTGCGACGCGTTCCGCAGGGAGCGCCCAAGCTGCGCATCCTTCGCCGGCCTTCGAGCATTTTCGACTACAGGTTCGAGGATTTCGCGGTCGACGCCTATGCACCGCAAGCGCATATTTCCGCACCTGTCGCGGTCTGATCGCTGCCGTTGCATTCGTATGGCGACCGTAATAATATGTCGCCACACTGAAATATAACTAGGCGCGCGATTCGCGGCCGAAGGGAAGAAGATATGCCTGAGTCGGACAGCCGACCGGCGAGCAATCTGCCGCCGCTCTCGCTCCATATTCCCGAACCTCGCTATCGCCCCGGCGACACGCCAGACTTCGGCGATATCGTCGTTCCGGCGGTCGATGCGACGCCGCGACCGAGTGAAGATACGAAGCCCGATGCGATGCGCGATATGTGCTACGGCTTGGTCCGCGTGCTCGACTTCGACGGGGTTGCGAAGGGGCTGTGGGATCCCAAGCTTTCGGCCGAGCGCTTGCGTGCGATGCTGCGCTACATGATGCTGACCCGCGCCTTCGACGAGCGCATGTTCCGTGCGCAGCGGCAGGGCAAGACGAGCTTCTACATGAAATGCACCGGCGAAGAGGCGACGTCGGTCGCTTCGACGATGGCGATCGACCGGTCGGACATGTGCTTCCCGAGCTATCGCCAGCAGGGCATTTTGATCACGCGCGATTATCCGCTGATCCAGATGATGAACCAGATCTACTCGAACCGCGGCGACCACCTGCTCGGCCGCCAGTTGCCGATCATGTATTCGGCGCCCGAGCATGGTTTTTTCAGCGTGTCGGGCAATCTGGCGACGCAATATCCGCAGGCGGTCGGCTGGGCGATGGCGTCGGCGTCGAAGGGCGACACACGGATCGCGACCGTGTGGTGCGGCGAGGGCTCGTCGGCCGAGGGGGACTTCCATTCGGCGCTGACCTTCGCGACCGTCTATAATGCGCCGGTCATCTTCAATGTCGTGAACAACCAATGGGCGATTTCGAGCTTTTCCGGCTTCGCCGGCGGCGAGCGGACGACCTTCGCGGCGCGCGCGGTGGGCTATGGTATCGCGGGCCTGCGCGTCGACGGCAACGATCCGCTTGCGGTCTATGCCGCGACGCAGTGGGCGGCCGATCGCGCGCGCACCAACAACGGCCCGACCTTGATCGAGCATTTCACCTATCGTAGCGAAGGGCACAGCACGTCCGACGATCCGAGTGCCTACCGCGCCGCCGACGAGGCGACCGCGTGGCCGTTCGGCGATCCGATCGCGCGGCTGAAGCAGCATCTGGAAGTGCTGGGCGAATGGGACGATGAACGCCATCAGGCGCAGGCCAGAGAACTCGAAGATCTGGTAAAGACGACCCAGAAACAATCGGAAAAGCTCGGTGTTCTTGGTCACGGAATGCACCAGCCGTTCGAGACGATGTTCGAGGACGTGTTCGAGGAGATGCCCTGGCACCTCAAGGAACAATGCGATCAGATGCTCGCCGAGCAAGAGGCCAAGTTCGGCCCGAACTGGAAGCCCGAATGATGAGCGCCGATACCAAGACCATGAACATGATCGAGGCGATCAACAGCGCCATGGATATCATGCTCGAACGCGACCCCAACACCGTCGTGATGGGCGAGGATGTCGGCTATTTCGGCGGCGTCTTCCGCGCGACCGCGGGCCTGCAGAAAAAGCACGGTAAGACGCGGGTGTTCGACACACCGATCAACGAATGCGGCATCATCGGCGTCGCGGTCGGGATGGGCGCCTACGGCCTGCGTCCGGTCCCCGAAATCCAGTTCGCTGACTATATCTATCCAGGGCTCGACCAGCTCGTCAGCGAGGCGGCGCGGCTGCGCTATCGGTCGGCGAACGACTTCATCTGCCCGATGACGGTGCGCACCCCCTTCGGCGGGGGCATTTTTGGCGGTCAGACGCACAGCCAGTCGCCCGAGAGCATCATGACCCACATTTGCGGCGTGAAAACCGTCATTCCTTCGAATCCCTATGACGCAAAGGGCCTGTTGATCGCGGCGATCGAGGATAATGACCCGGTCGTGTTTCTCGAACCCAAGCGCATCTACAACGGCCCGTTCAGCGGCTATTACGACCGGCCGGTCGAGCCCTGGTCGAGGCATGAGGCGAGCGCGGTGCCCGAAGGCTATTATCGCATCGACCTCGGCAAGGCGGCGACGGTGCGTGCGGGCGAGGCGCTGACCGTCCTCGCTTACGGCACGATGGTTCATGTCGCGAAGACGGTGGTCGAGGAACGCGGCATCGACGCCGAAATCCTCGACCTGCGCACGCTGCTGCCCCTCGACATCGACGCGATCGAGGCCTCGGTAAAGAAGACCGGACGCTGCCTCATCATCCACGAAGCGACCCGAACCTCGGGCTTCGGCGCCGAGCTCGCCGCCTTGGTGCAGGAGCGCTGCTTCTATCATCTCGAGGCGCCGGTCGAACGCGTCACCGGCTTCGACACGCCGTACCCGCACAGCCTTGAATGGGCCTATTTCCCCGGACCGGTGCGCATCGCGACCGCGCTCGAAAAGATTCTGAAGGACTGATCGCCATGGCTCGTTTTTCGTTCCGTCTGCCTGACATCGGCGAAGGCATCGCCGAGGCCGAAATCGTCGCTTGGCACGTGCGGGTCGGCGACCGCATCGAGGAAGATTCGCAGCTCGCCGACATGATGACCGACAAGGCGACCGTCGAGATGGAATCGCCGGTTTCGGGGATCGTCGTCGAACTGGCGGGCGAGGTCGGCGACATGGTGTCGATCGGTTCGACGCTCGCGGTGATCGAGACCGAAGGCGAGGGCGTTGACGACGCGCCGCCCGCCGATACGCCGGTCGAGGAAGAAATCGTCGCGGAAACACCGGGAACCGAGGAGGTTACGGTTGTCGAGGTTGCGCCTGCTCCAGCACCCGCGCCCGCTACGGCGCCCGAGCCAGTTCCGGCTCCTGAAACTCCGCCGGCTCATAGTCGCGCTGTTCTTGCATCTCCGGCCGTCCGCGCGCGCGCGCGCGATCTCGGGGTCGATCTCGGCCAGGTTCATGCCGAGGGCGACCGTATCCGCCACGCCGACCTCGACGCCTTCCTGCGTTACAGTGGCGGGCAGGGCTATCATGCGCCGGGCGCCTCGCGCGCCCGCGCCGACGAGCCGGTCAGGGTCATCGGGATGCGCCGCAAGATCGCCGAGAATATGGCGGCCTCGAAGCGCACGATCCCGCACTTCACCTATGTCGAGGAAATGGACGTCACCGCGCTCGAGGATATGCGCGCCGACCTCAACGCCAACCGCGGCAATCGCCCGAAGCTCACGATGCTGCCCTTCCTGATTGTCGCGATCTGTCGCACGATTCCTGAGTTTCCGATGATCAACGCGCGCTACGACGACGAAGGCGGCGTGGTGACGCGGTACGGCGCGGTGCATCTCGGCATGGCGACGCAGACCGACGCAGGGCTGATGGTTCCGGTCATCCGCGACGCGCAGGACAAGAATGTCTGGCAACTCGCGAGCGAAATCAGCCGCTTGGCAGAAGCTGCGCGCACCGGAAAGGCGAAGGTCGAGGAACTGACCGGCGGCACGTTGACCGTCACCTCGCTCGGCCCGCTCGGGGGCATCGCGACGACGCCGGTGATCAACCGCCCCGAGGTTGCGATCATCGGCCCGAACAAGATCGTCGAACGCCCCGTGTTTGACGGCGACGACATCCGCCGCGCCAAACTGATGAACCTGTCGATCAGTTGCGACCACCGCGTCGTCGATGGCTGGGACGCCGCAAGCTATGTGCAGGCGCTCAAGAAGCTGATCGAGACGCCGGTTTTGCTGTTCGCGGACTAACACACCTCATCATTGGCCGGCCGTTTTACAACCCCAACCCCTGAAAGCTCGTCTGGTCGAACTTCAGCTTGAAGGTGACATAGGCCCCCGACCGAGAGAAGCGCGCGTCTTCAAAGTCGCGGTCGTGGAAGCCGGCGAAATTATAGCCGAAGGTGATGTTGGCGTTTTTCATCGGCGCCAGCGTCACCGTCGGACCGCCCGCCCACGCGAGGGTGTCGCCGCCGGTGCCGATGCGCGCGGTGCCCGAGGCGCCGACATCGACATTCTCGGTCAGGTTGAAGCGGAGGTCGGCGCCGAGCAGGTTCGACCAGCCCTCGACATCGTCGGCGCCGAAACGGTCGAAATTGTAGCGCGTGCCCCAGAACAGGCCGATTTCGGCGCGTTCGTACCAATTGTTGCCGCTGCCGATACCGCGGTTGCCGAGCGGGGTCCAGTTGATCGACAGGCTGTTGAGCAGGCGGCGGCTCGTCGCGTCGCCGTCGATCGTCAGCACGGCGCCGCCGATCGGTCCGGCCTGGCCCGCCACCGCATCGCGCACCTTGTCCGACCGGAACTCGCTCTTGTTGAGCCACGAAATCTGCGAATCGGCGGGGCGGTGCGCCCAACTCGCCTCGAAGGTGATGACCTCGGTCGTCGGCGTCGTGCCGCTACCGCTCGCCTTCGCATAGGTGAAGAGCGCGCCGAGTGCCTGGCCCTCGCCGAGCTGGCGGAGGCCGCCGAGCGTCAGGCCATAGCGGTTGGCCAGCTCGCCATCGCGATATTCGGCGCGGCCGGTGATCGTCCAGCGCTGCGTGCGATACGTCGCCCCCGCGCTGATCGCGGTGAAATCCTCGGTCAGCGTGCCGTTGTCGCCCAGGAAGCCGCCCGATGCGACCGGCTGGTCGACATTGAGCACGTCGCTGGCGCGAATGCCGCCGATCGTGCGGTTGCCGTCGAGCGACAGGTCGACCGACCAATGCTCGTCGAGCTTCAATGACTGCGACAGGCCATAGGCGGCAAAGCTGCGCGGCCCATATTCGCCGATTTCCTGCTGGTTCGCAGTCGCGAGAAGTCGTGCGCCAGCCCACGGCGCAAGATCGAAGCCGATGCGGGCGGTGCGGGCGCGCACTGTGTCGCCATCAGCGATTTCATAGCTGCCGACGAGGTTCACGTCGCGCGTCACCGCATAGCGCGCACCGATGCGGTGGCGGGTCGGAAAATCGACGCTCCCGTCGTCCCCGCCGAGCGCGAATTCGGTCTGGGCATCGAGTTCGAGCTTCTTGTCGAATAGCCGCTGCGTCGCGCCGAGCTGGACGATGTTCGAGGTGTTGCGCGAGCCGTCCGACAGGCGGTCGTCGGCGTGCGTCAGGCCGGCCCGGATCAGCGTCGTGCCGTTGTCATATTCGACAAGCGCGCGTGCGGCGCGGCGGCGCGCATCGACGTCGAGATAATCTTCCTGCCAGGCGCTGCCGGTCACCGACAGATTGCGCGTTGCCTTCAGGCGCGCGTCGAAGCCGAACTTGCGTGTGCCATCCTCGCCGCTGTTAAGCTGGCCCGTGCCGAAGCCCGCTTCGCGTTCGCGGACGTAGGCCAGGAAGTCGGCGTTGCGGCTGTGATGCTCGGCCTCGATCAGCCACGCCTTTGCCGTGCCGGCAGCGGCAGTGCTGCTGCCATTCTTCGCCTTGGCGTCGCTCATCGCATATTCGGCGCGCACTTCGGTATCGACGTTGGGGCGATAGCGGGCGTCGACGCCGCCGAGGTTCGTCTTGGCGCTATTGTCCTCGTCATGGATGAAGGTCGCGCCAACGCGCAGCTTTTCGTCGCTCGACTGGTAGCTGACCCGCCCGCCTGCATTCAGGACGCGCTCGCCGACACCGTCGACCTCATATTCGGCGACGATGAACTGCGGATCGAGGTTCGACGAGCGGCTGAGGACGGGGCTGCGGAAGCGCAGCCTCCCGGCCAGATAATCGATATCATAATCGACGTGGCGCGTCAGCGTGACGCTCTCGACGATCCGCTCGCTGTGCAGGCGGTCGCGCGTTTCGATGACGATGCGTTCGCTGTTCGGCAGGATGTCGCGCGCACCGAGCTGGTAGGGGCCGGTCAGGCCATTGCCCTGGATTTCGTCGCGGCGGAAGCGGTATGGCGTGTCGGCAATGAACGCGGTGGCGGCGAGGTTGCGGCCGCGATACTCGGCCTTGCCGCCATTCAGCGCGCGCTGGTAGCGGGCGAGCTGCGGCTCGGCGATGCCGGTCTCGATATCGCCGAACATCGCATAGAATTGCAGGCGTTCGAGGCGCAGATAGAGTTTGCGCACCGATGCGGCGTCATAGCGTGTCTCGTTGCGATCGGCGTAGATGGTGTAATAGGCGCGCGGATCGATCACCCCGCCAAAGCGTGCGTCGTCCTTGTCCTTGTCGCTGTCGTACGACAGCGTCATCAGCCATTTACCCTGCACGCGGCCCTTCGCATAGAGCGCGAGGCGGGCGTCGGCGTTGAGATCGTCGAGCGTCTCCGCAACGGGCTCCATGCGGTCGTCGAGCGTGTTGTAGCCGAATGTCCCTGCCGCGAAGCCGACGACGGTCCACGGCCGATTGCCCGGATCGAGCCAGGTTTCGATCGTCTGCTTGCGCGTCACCTTGTCGTCGCGGAAATTGAAATCCATCGTCAGTGTGCCCGACGCGGTCGTCGGTTCGAGCTCGATATAGGCGATGCCGTCGTCGCCATCGATGCGCCAGACCGGCTGCGCGCGTTCGAGGCCGGCGAGTTGCCGCGCCTGCTGTGCATCGGCCTCGACGGCGGGATAATAGGGGGCAGGGACGCTGAAATCGCCGGTCAAGCCCGAACGGACCGGTTTGCCGTCGCGGTCGGTCAGGCGCACCGCGATCACCGGACGCGTCACGCCGTCGGCGATCAGTGCCGACTTTTCGCGGATCAGCGTCGCGTGCATCGCGGTGATCGAATAATGGACGCTGCGTTCGAGCGTTTCGAGCACCGCGCCCTTCTCGTCGGTCACCTGCGCGACTAGTCTGTTCTCGCCTTCGCGGATCTCGACGGCGCGCCACAGGCTGACCGCGACCAGCCCGTCGGCCGACTTGCTCGTGCCTTCGAACGTGAGCGGATCGACGGGTTTGCCATTGATCGTCAGCGTCACCTTCTGGCCCGGTGCATGCTTGATCGCGGCGCGGATCGCCTTGGTGCGCGGATTATGGCCGGCTTCGGGGAAGAGCCAGCCGATGCCCGGCGCCTGACCCGCAAGCCAATTGCGGTTCGCGCCCGCGGCTTCCGGGTCGCCGATCGGCTTGGGGGCTTCGAAGGCCGCGGTTTTCGGCGCTGCTCGCGGGGCGACCGCAATGGCGCGGAAGTCGGCGCGCTTCAGCGAGCCCCCGCGCCCCTCGACGAAGCGCGAGATCGTGCTGCCCGCGCTTGCAGTCGAACGCGCGCAATCGATGGCCTCGCGGTCGAGCGGGAGGGTCGATGGATCGATCTGGACCACATGGAGCCCGGGGCGGATACCCTCGAAATGGTAGCGGCCATCCTCGTCGGTGACGGTGTAACTGCCGTCCTGCAGCATCACGCGGACGCCCGCGATGCCCGGTGCCTTGCCGGGGTTCACGCTGCAGCCGCCATCGGTGATACGGCCGATGATCGTCATGCGGTCGCCGAGCTGGTCGCGTTTGATCGCGATGGTCGCTTCGGCGATGTTGCTTTCGGTGCGCCGGTTGTCGACTGCGCTTGCGCGGTTGAGCGCGTTGCCGGGCTGAGCGGAGACCGTCACTTCGGCGACATAGGTCAGCAGCGCAGTCGCGCCGGGCGCGAGCGGGGGCAGGCTGACGGTGAAATCGCGGCCGTTGGCGGTCGCGACGGCGTCGATCCGTTGGCCGTTGGCGCGCACGGTATCGGGGCGCAGACGCATCCCGGCGGGCAGAGCGTCGCTGACGGTGACAGCGCCGGTCGAGCGGCGCGCATCGCGGTTCGTGACCCCGATACGATATTGGACGACGTCGCCCGGCGCGGCGGACTGTGTCGAGGTCGTCTTGCGCAGGATCAGCGGCAGGCCGGGCTGGTCGACGGGAAGGTCGACGCGAACAGGCGCGGGGCTGTCGAGCGTGAAGATGCGACCGTAGCTAGCGTCGGTAATCGTGAACGGCAGGCCGTCGTCCGGACGACGCAGCGGGGCGAGGTCGGCGGGGCTCGACTTCGACGGCGCGGTGTAGGGCGCCGGCGGTTCGACGACGAGGCGATAGGTGCCAGGCGCGACGAAGGGGAAGCGGTAGTCTCCGGGCGGAAAGCTGTAGAGCCTCCCGCTACTGTCGGTGACATTCTGACCCGTGACGACGGTTGATGGATAGGCGGATATGCCGTCGTCGCCGAACACCTGCGCTGGCTGGCCCGTCGCCGTATTGACCAGCGTAACGCGGCTGCCCGCGACCGCCGTGCCATCGCCGCTGTCGAAGACGATACCGAAGGGGTCGACGAGAAAGTCGATCGTCGCGGTGGCGACGAGACTGGCGTTCGCCTGGTCGGTGACGCGAAGCTGGAGCGGCGATCCTGGATTGACCGACAGGCGGCAATCGCCCTGGACGACGGCGGGCGGCACGCCGATCGTGTTGATGAAGCCGGTGAATTCGCCGCTGTTCGATGCGGTCTCGGTAAGCGTGATCTGTTCGCGATCGCCGTTGGCAAGATCAAGGACGACCGGCAGGGTATCGACCGCGTTCGGATCGGTATTGGCCGAGGCGAGGGTGAGGCCGACGACCAGCACTTCCCCGGCGCGAAACGCGTTGCTGCTCTGGAGTGACGCCGGGTTGGTCGGCACGCTGGCATAGACACCGGCGAGCTGGATGAGATTGCCGGTACTGGCGCTTGCGGCGATGATCGAGCCCCCGCATTGCGTGGGACGCAGCGGCGCCGATTTGTTGCCGCCGTTTTCGAGCAGATGATAGGTCTGGATCACCGGCTGCTCGGGCGGGCGTGACCGGACGGTCACGTCGACGCGGTTCGACAGCGTTTGACCGGCGCGGCCATTGTCGGTCCAGTCGGCCGTGGCGGTATTGGAAATGACCTGCGCATGGGCCGCCGGCGCCGCGGGCAGCAGCGCTGCCGCGACCGCGGCGGTCACGAACGACAAATATTTCCGGTGACACTGCATCGCTGGCCCAAGGACGGGCAGCGGAAGCACGACGGACGCCTTCCGCTGCCCCGCCGGATCAGTTGACCGTCGCGCGGAAGACAAGCGTGCGCGTGGCGCCCGCCGCGATCGTTGCGATGGTCCCCGACACGTTTGGCGCCGCGTAGCTGCCGCCGGCAGTGCCGTCGGCGTTGCAGGTGCTGCCCGTGACCGTGCCGTTCAGCAGGATGGTGCCTGCGTTGAACGTCAGCTGGCCCGGGACCGGGTCGGTGATCGCGACCGAAGTCGCCGCCGCGCTGCCGCTGTTCGCGACCGCGATGCAATATTCGACGACGGCGCCTGGGATCAGCTTCGGATTCGTCGTATTGTTGAACGGATCCGAAATGACACGGCTTGTCTTTGTGACCGCCAGTGTCGCCGTCTGCACCGTATAGTCGTCGTTATCGCTGTGCGAGCCGTCGCGCGCGGCGTCGCCGGTGACGCCGGCGGTGTCGGCGAACACCGTGTCCTTGCCCGATGTATTGGCACCCGCCGTCTCGGTGATCGCAGCGCCCTGCGTGCTCGCGGTGCCGCCCTCGCGCGCCGTGGCGCGGAGCGTGACCCCGGCGACAGCATTGTTGGCGAGGCCCGTCGGAATGTCGGCGACGACGAACAAGGTCGCCGACGCATCGGCGGCGAGTTCGTCGACATAGGTGACGAGCGTGTCGGCCGCGTCCCAGCTGCCGACGGTGCCGCTGGTGCTGTCGCGATAGATGCGGACGTTCGTGGCGTCGAACGTGTCGGTGCCGCCGTGCGAGGCGGTGCCGCCGGTGATCTGCGACGCGACGAGCGCGAAGTCGAGCACCTCGTTCGAGTTATTGGTGAGCTGGAAGGTTGTGACCGCGTTGGTCTGTCCCGGTACGACATTGGTCGTGACGGTCCCCACCTCGGCGACGGTCAGGTTGATCTTGCGGTCGACCGTGAACGTATCCGAAGCGGTCTGCGCGCCTTGAGCGACGCCGCCCACCTGATAGTTGACGGTTGCTGTATTCGTGATCGAGGTTCCCGCGGTGGTCCCGGCCGCATAGGCCGGGCTGGCAGCAGCGCCGAACGCCACTGCCAGACCGATGGAACCCCAGTAAGTCAGCTTGCTGGTCATAGCTGAATCCCCAGGCTTTGCTGGTCGCCAAATTCCCCACCGCCGGCAACCGTTAAGCGGCTTACTTCAAAAGATTATTTGACGACCCCCCGAAACATGAGCTTTCCGGTGCCCCCCGCCGGAATGGGTTTCTGGAACGCCCAGCGGATGTGCGTGACATCGGCGGGCTGCGCCGGACGGCGGGTGCCGTCGGGCTGGATGACCGAGAGCGTATCGAGCGGTCCCCATGCCTTGCCGCCGTCGACCGAGACGATCGGGCTGGCGTCGGCCGCGCCCGCGAAGCGTACCGCCGACGGCATCGGATTGGTGATGACGAACTTGTCGGCAGGCTCGCCACCCGCGTTGCGATAGTTGAGCACGAACACCAGCCGGTCGCCGGGAACGACGACCTTCGGTTCTTCGAGCAATACGCGCTGCTTGCCGCTGGCGTCGGTCGAGACGCGTTCGACGAACACATTGTTGTCGAGCGCGACCTGGTTGGCGGCGAATGCCGGTGCCGGCACAAGTGTCGCGAGCAACAGGATAAGGAGCTTTCGCATCAGTTGATCCTCGTGCGGAAGGTGACGGTACGGGTCTGGCCGCCGGCAACGGTACCGAGGCCGACGTGAATGCTGGTGCCGTTATAGTCGCCCGCGTCGGCGTCTGCGGCGTCGGTCAGCGGACTGCCGCCGAGCGTGATCGATCCGGCGACATAGGCAGTGTCGGCGGGAATATTATCGTTGATCGCCAGCCCGCTCACCGACCCCGACCCGGCGATGGTGGCGGTGATCGTGTAGGTGATGATCGCGCCGGGAACCGGTTCGCTGCCGCCGAAGGGATCGACGATCGTCGCCGATTTGACGAGCGAGACGGTCGCGGCGGAAACGAGGAAATTGCCATTGTCCTGACCGTCTGCGCCGGTAGAGCCGACAATCGCATCGCCGCCGCCTTCGCCCTGGCCGGCAAAGGGTGTGCCGGGGGCGCCGGTTCCTGTCTTCGCCGCCGCGACGAGCGTAACGATGCCGCGATTTCCGTCGGTGACGCTGCCCGGGGTCGTCGCGAGGACAAAGACGGTCATCGTCGCGTCGGGCTGCAGCGCGCTTTCCGATCCCGCGACATAGAGGGTGTCGGTCCCGGCATCATAGGTGCCGTTGTTGTTGGCATCGATGTAGATCTGGGTGACAACCGGATCGTAGTCGTCGCCGCCGACATTCGCGATCGTGCCGAGCGCAAAGGCTTCGGGGCCGTTACCGGTGTTCGTGACGCGGTAGGTCAGAACCTGGTTCGTCGCGCCGGGGGTCGTCGGGACGTCGGTTGCCTGGTCGGCGACCACGACGTCGAGCACCTCGTCGACGCGCATGTCGACGGTGTTCGAATTGATCGTCTGGTTCCCCGAGCCATTGTCGAAGCTGGCGCTTGCGGTGTTGCTGATGGTCGTGCCCGCGAGCGTGCCGGCTGCTTCCGCCGACACGGGCGTCATCAGCGCCACGGCGAGCGCAAGGGTTGAAGAGGGAAGTAGAAGCGTATGATGCCTCGCGCCCCCCACAGGCGCTTTCACCATGATCTTTGACTCCAAATGCTGGTCCTTGGTGTTTGGCATCGGCGAAAAAGGGTAATTTCTGGTTAAAATTCCGGTAGAAATCAGCAATCTGCTTCAAATGGGGACAGACGGCATGCGCATTTCGCGGCAAATACGGCCGGGTGGCGCGGCGGCCGAAGCTCGCGTAAGGAGAAGCGGTTAACCGGGAGGCTCGAGGCGTGGCTGAAGACAGGGGGAGGACGAAGGCGGATGCTGCGCGCGCAAGTACCCTGCGCCAGATCGAGGTCGACGATTTCCGGCGCGACCGGCTGCTCGCCGCGCTTGCGCTGATCCTTGGTGCCAGCTTCTGCCTGGGTTTTCCCTTTGCGCTGAAGGCTGGAGCCGAATTCTTCCTGCCGCTCACCGCCGCCATCGTGGTGTCGATTGCGCTCGTTCCGCTGCTCGAATGGCTCGAGCGGCGAGGGTTGCCTTCGGCGCTCGCCGCATTTCTGGCGCTCGCGGGATTCGTGGCGCTGGTGAATGCGGCGCTGGCGATCATCGTCCTGCCTGCGACCGGCTGGTTCGCCCGCATTCCCGAATCGATCCCGCGCATCCAGAGCAATCTGGCGCCGCTGATCGATTTCTATTCAAGCCTGCAGAAGTTCGTCGACCGGACGCTGACCTCGGTCGCGACGGGGACCGAGGCGACCGCGCAGGCGGTCGCGGCGACCGCGCCGTCGTCGGTCGTCGATTATTTCATCTCCGCGGCGCCATCGGCGGCGATCCAGCTCTTCTTCGCTGTGCTCGTGATCTTTTTCTTCCTGTCCGGGTGGACGCGATTGCGGCGCGCGACGATCCGCCGCCGCGGCAGTTTCGACGGCGCGATGCAGACCGCGCGCGTGATCCAGAATGTCGTCGATGCGACCGCGGACTATCTGGCGACGATCACGATGATCAACGCGATCCTGGGGCTTGTCGTCTCGCTGTTGCTGTGGGCGCTCGGGATGCCGTCGCCCTTCATGTGGGGCGGGATTGTCAGCATCTGCAATTTCGTGCCCTATCTGGGACCGATCGTTGCGGCCGCGTTGCTCGGGCTCGGCGGTCTGATGACCTTCGATGCCGTGGGATTCGCGCTGTTACCGGCCCTGCTCTTCATCGGCGTCCATCTGGTCGAAGCGAATCTCGTCACGCCGCTGGTGCTCGGCAAGCGGCTGACGATCAATCCGCTGCTGATTCTCGTGTCCTTGAGCTTCTGGGGATGGGTGTGGGGAACGCCGGGGGCGCTGCTCGCGGTGCCGCTTCTGCTGATTCTGCAGACCATCCTCGCATCGACAGGAACGCCCGATCTGGCGGGTTTCCTGTTCGAACATGGCACGCTGACTACCGCCGAAGAGGTACGCGATCGGCTAAATCGAAAAAAGGAGGATGGCGACGGTTGACAGGCCGGAGCGCGGCGCATATTGGCGCCTCTCCCAAGCACACGCGGGTGTAGCTCAGTTGGTTAGAGTGCCGGCCTGTCACGCCGGAGGTCGCGGGTTCGAGCCCCGTCACTCGCGCCATTTCCTGCCCTTCGGGGCGAAATGGCCACCGCAGCTTGGGACATTCCCCGATCGGAATTTATGGACTGGCGCGGCTTCTCAGCCGCGCCACCGTCCGAGCTCCATCCAGCGCAGCAGCGGCTTCAAGGGCAGCACCCAGATGATGCCTGCGACGAGATAAAAGACCGTCTGGACGAGCATCGGCCATTCGCCGACCCAGGGCGACAGCGCGACGACACCCGTCGCCCAGATCGCGATCAGCAGCAGGATCAGGAACATGCCCGCGGGCTTGCGCCAGCTTGGCTGCGGGTCGGGAAGGGGCGGGGTCACAGGCGGTCTCCGGTCACGATGAATTCCTGTTCGGTCAATATGGCGTCGAGCCGCGCGTCGGTCGGTTCGGTCGGAACAGTGTCAACTTCCTGCACCGACCATGCGATTCCGATGCGCGGGATGCCGGGGTGGGCGGCGAAATAGCGATCATAGTGTCCGCCCCCTTGTCCGAGCCGCCCTCCGGCGCGATCGAAACCGAGAAGGGGGCAGAAGATGAGGTCAGGGACGACGGATTCGCCGGTTTCCGGGGGTTGTTCGGTGCCCCACGGCCCGCGCTCCAGCGCGTCGCCCGGCCGCCAGTGGCGAAAGCTCATCGTGGCGACGCGCCCTGCGTGATGGGGCAAGGCGAGCATCTGGACGCCTGTTAACATCGGGAGAATGTCCGGCTCGTCGCGCCACGCGATATAGGCGGCGATGCACCGGGCGGCTGCCGTCAAATCCGCGAGTGGGGCTGGCAAGCTCCTGAACGCCGCAAACCGCGCCATAGGGTCGAGATTCGCCGCGAAATGTTTACAACGAAAGCGAAGCTTGTCCCGCAATGCGTTCTTTTTATTTGAAAGACTATCGGATCGGTCTGTCATTGCCCTGATCCGGTCTTTCTGCCGCGCTTGGCGGGTGGGTGGCGGGACCACCATGGGTCGGTTGCCGGAAGATCCTCTGACGCCAGTAACGTCAGGTGGGGGCCATGTACGTCGGACCAGGGTCCGGGCAGGGACAGCTCCCTTGGATGATGTATCGCCTCAGGGATTTTCGCAACGGCTCGTGCCGGGCAGTTCCCGCCGCCTCCTATGTAGGGTGCGCGGCGCCTCGGCTCAAGGGATTTGCTCGACCTTTTCGGCCAGCGCCTCGATACGATCGGCGATCTGCAGCAGCGCGCGGTCGTTGCGCGTCGGGGTGTTGACGGCGTCAGCATTGGCTTTTTTGAGTGCGTTGAGCTCGCTGAGGGCCGATTTGAGTTCGTCACGCGCCTGCGCTTCGCGGCTTTCGGCGAGCGCCACGGCGGCGCGGAGCGAGTCGGATTGAGGTTCGGCCTTGTCGGCCTTGCCCTTCGCCTCGATCGCCTCGTCGGCCAGCATCAGCGACGCGAAGAGCAATTGGCGCGTTTCGGTGCCGCCGGGCATGGCGCGCACCTTTTCGTCGACGATGGCGGCAAGCCCTATAAGCTGCTGCTCCTGGCCGTCCTCACAGTGAACGTCATAGATGCGCCCGGCGATGTTGAGCTTTACGTCACCCATGCTTCGCCTCCGATATCAGCCGGTCGAGTTCGCCGATCACGGCAACGACCTCGGCCTTCAGCGCCGATTGGTCATTCGCTGCGGGTTCGGGGGCGGGACGGTTCGCGCGTTCGGTCAGCGCCTTTTCGATCCGGCTGAGCGCCCGTTCGATGCGGCCGATGGCGAGGCTGGATTCGTCGAGATCGAGTTCCATGTCCAAGGGGTAGCAGCGCCGGCGGAGGGGTGCAATCGCCTCTCCGTACCGAAATGCGCGCTATTTTATGCCGCGGGCGGTTGACTCCTGCCCCTCCCGCCGCAAAGGGCTGTCCCCACCGAATCCCGTCATCTTCACTTCCTGTCCCGGGGGACCCATGACACTGCCCGAACGCCAGCTCGCCAACGCCATCCGGGCGCTTGCGATGGATGCCGTACAGGCCGCGAACAGCGGTCATCCGGGAATGCCGATGGGCATGGCCGATGTCGCGACGGTCCTCTATTCGGACTATCTGAAGTTCGACCCGACCGATCCGAAATGGGCCGACCGCGATCGATTCGTCCTCTCGGCGGGCCATGGTTCGATGCTCGCTTACGCGACGCTTCATCTCGCGGGCTATGCGCACCCGACGATCGATGAGATCCGCAATTTCCGCCAGCTGAGCAGCCCGTGTGCGGGGCACCCCGAGAATTTCGAGCTCGCGGGCGTCGAGACGACGACGGGGCCGCTGGGCCAGGGGCTGGCGACCGCGGTCGGCATGGCGATCGCCGAGCGGCATTTGAACGCGATCTATGGCGACGATCTTGTCGATCATCGCACATGGGTGATCGCGGGCGACGGCTGCCTGATGGAAGGCATCAACCACGAAGCCATTGGTTTAGCTGGGCATTTGCAGCTCGGGCGGCTGATCGTGCTGTGGGATGACAACAAGATCACGATCGATGGCGCGACCGACCTGTCGACGAGCGAGGATGTGAAGGCGCGCTATGCCGCCACCGGCTGGCATGTCGAGAGCTGCGACGGGCATGATCCGGCCGATATCCGCCGCGCGATCGACGGTGCGCTGGCTGACAACCGCCCGTCGCTGATCGCGTGCAAGACGCTGATCGGCTTCGGGGCTCCGAACAAGCAGGGCACCTCGGCGACGCACGGTTCGCCGCTGGGCGCCGATGAGGTTGCCGCTGCCCGCGCGACGCTGGGCTGGACGGCCGAGCCGTTTGTCATTCCGGCCGATGTCGCGGCGGCGTGGGCGGGCTTTGGCGAGAAGGGCAAGAAACTTCATGCCGAATGGAATGTTCGCCTCGCAAGCAACGAAAAGAAAACGGAATTCGAGGATCGCCTGAGCGGCAAGATAGCGCCGGGCGAAGCGTTCAAAGCCTATCTCGGCGGGCTGGTCGCCGAGCCGCCGAAGGTCGCGACTCGCAAGGCGTCGGAGAATACGCTGACCGCGCTGACGGCCGATATCGCGTCGCTCGTCGGCGGCAGCGCCGACCTGACCGGTTCGAACAACACCAAGACCGCGTCGACCAAGCCGCTGACCAGGAATGATTATGCGGGCCGCTATATCTATTACGGCATCCGCGAGTTCGGCATGGCGGCGGCGATGAACGGCATGGCGCTGCACGGCGGCGTCGTGCCCTATGGCGGCACCTTTCTGGTCTTCGCCGACTATTGCCGCGCCGCGATCCGCCTGTCAGCGCTCCAGAAACAGCGTGTCGTCTATGTGATGACGCACGACAGCATCGGCCTCGGCGAGGACGGCCCGACGCACCAGCCGATCGAACATCTCCAGTCGCTGCGTGCGATGCCCAACCTGCTCGTGATGCGCCCGGCGGACGCCGTCGAGACCGCCGAATGCTGGGCGATCGCGCTGGCGCAGCAAAGCCGTCCGACGCTGCTCGCGCTGACCCGCCAGAACCTCCCGCCGCTGCGTCATGACGTCACGGAAAATCGATGCGCGAAAGGCGGTTACCGCCTGTGCGGGGCTTCGGCGGCGCGCAAGGTGGTGCTGGTCGCAACCGGGTCCGAAGTGTCGCTCGCGCTCGAAGTCGCCGACAAGCTGGAAGCCGCCGGGCAGGGCGCCGACGTCGTGTCGATGGTCTCGACCGAGCTGTTCGACGAACAGGCCGCCGCCTATCAGGCCGATATCCTGCCCGACGATACGCTGATCGTCTCGATCGAGGCGGGCACGACCTTCGGCTGGGAGCGCTACACCGGCCGTCACGGCCTCCGCTTCGGCATCGACAGCTTCGGGGCCTCGGCGCCGATCGAAGACCTATTCAGGCATTTCGGCCTTACCGCCGATGCTATCACACCCCAGATCCTGGCACGGCTCGGCGCGTAAGACCCAAGCCTCCACACGCAGAAAGGACTCCTCGACATGGCAGTGAAAGTCGCAATCAACGGTTTCGGACGCATCGGCCGCAATGTGGCGCGCGCCATTCTGGAGCGGACCGACCACGACCTCGAACTCGTGTCGATCAACGACCTGGGCGATGCCAAGGCGAATGCCCGCCTGCTTCGCCATGACTCGGTGCATGGTCCGTTCAACGGCAGCGTCGAAGTCGACGGCAACGACCTGATCATCAACGGCAAGCGTATCCAGGTGACCGCCGAGCGCGATCCGGCCGCGCTGCCGCACGCCGCGAACGGCATCGACATCGTGATGGAATGCACCGGCTTCTTCACCGACAAGGCCGGCGGACAAAAGCATCTCGACGCTGGTGCGAAGCGCGTGCTGATCTCGGCCCCCGCCAAGGAAGTCGACCTGACCGTCGTCTATGGCGTCAACGACGACAAGATCACCGCCGATCACCGGATCATCTCGAACGCCTCCTGCACCACCAACTGCCTCGCGCCCTTCGCCAAGGTTCTGCACGAGGCAATCGGGATCGAGCGCGGCCTGATGACCACGATCCACGCCTATACCAACGACCAGAAGATCCTCGACCAGATTCACAGCGACCCGCGCCGCGCCCGCGCCGCCGCGATGTCGATGATCCCGACCTCGACCGGTGCGGCCGTGGCCGTCGGCCTGGTGCTGCCCGAACTCAAGGGCAAGCTCGACGGTTCGTCGATCCGCGTGCCGACCCCGAATGTGTCGGTGGTCGACCTGACCTTCACGCCGTCGCGCGACACGACGAAGGAAGAGGTAAACGCGGTGCTGAAGGCGGCGGCCGAAGGCCCGTTGAAGGGCGTGCTCGGCTATACCGACGAGCCGCTGGTTTCGATCGACTTCAACCATAATGCCGCGAGCTCGACCATCGACAGCCTCGAAACCGCGGTCATCGACGGCAAGCTGGTGCGCGTGCTGAGCTGGTACGACAATGAATGGGGCTTCTCGAACCGCATGGTCGATACCGCGGGCGTGATCGCCAAGTTTCTGTAAGTCGATATTTTGATGTTCCCCCGCGAAAGCGGGGGCCCATCTCCGACCATATCGAAATCGCGCGAACCGCAGTGGGCAACGAGAGCGCAGGTGATGGACCCCCGCTTTCGCGGGGGAACATTTCAGGATTGGAGCGAGGAAAAGTGGCGAACTTCAAGACCCTCGACGATATCGGCGACGTCACCGGCAAGCGCGTGCTCGTGCGCGTCGACCTCAATGTCCCGATGATCGATGGCGCGGTCAGCGACGCGACGCGGATTCAGGCGGCGATGCCCACGATCCGCGAGCTTTCGGACAAGGGCGCAATCGTCCTGCTCCTCGCCCATTTCGGGCGACCCAAGGGCGCGAAGAACCCGACGCAATCCTTGAGCCTCGTCATGGGCGGGGTCGAGGATGTGCTCGGCCATTCGGTGATGTTCATCCCCGAAGCAGTCGGCGAGGGCGCGAAGGCGGGCGTTGCGGTCCTCGCGCCGGGCGACGTCGCGGTGCTCGAGAATAGCCGCTTTTATCCGGGCGAGGAAAAGAACGATCCGGCCTTTGCCGATGCGCTCGCTGAAATTGGCGACCTTTATGTCAACGACGCCTTTTCGGCGGCGCACCGCGCGCATGGCTCGACCGAGGGCATTGCGCACCGGCTGCCCGCCTATGCCGGCCGCGCGATGGAGGCCGAACTGAAGGCGCTCGACGCGGCGCTCGGCAATCCGGCGCATCCGGTCGCGGCGGTCGTCGGCGGCGCGAAAGTGTCGAGCAAGATCGATGTGCTGCGCAACCTGGTCGGCAAGGTCGACCATCTGATCATCGGCGGCGGCATGGCGAATACCTTCCTGGCCGCGCGCGGGGTCGATGTGGGCAAGTCGCTGTGCGAGCATGACCTTGTCGATACCGCCAACGCCATCTTCGACAGCGCCGACGCCGCGGGCTGCACGATCCATCTTCCCTATGATGTCGTGGTGTCGAAGGAATTCGCGCCCAATCCGCCGACGCGGACCGTCAACGTCCATGAAGTCGCGGCCGACGAGATGATCCTCGACGTCGGCCCCGCCGCGGTCGAGGCGCTGGCGGACGTGCTCAAGAACTGCCGTACGCTCGTCTGGAACGGTCCGCTCGGCGCGTTCGAGACGCCGCCGTTCGACACCGCGACCGTCGCGCTCGCCAGGACCGCGGCGGCGCTGACCCGCGAAGGTTCGCTGATCTCGGTCGCGGGTGGCGGCGATACCGTTGCGGCGCTGAACCATGCCGGCGTCGCTGATGATTTCTCTTTCGTCTCGACCGCGGGTGGTGCTTTCCTCGAGTGGATGGAAGGCAAACCGCTGCCGGGCGTCAACGCGCTCAAAATCTAGTTGTTTTCTCGCATTTGCATCCCCGGAGCGGGGAAGCTATGCGCGCCACCGCATACCTATGCAAAATCACGGAGAGTTTATGACGACCGCCAATGCCGAGATGCTGGAACAGATCAAGTCGGGGCAGGGATTTATCGCCGCGCTCGACCAGAGCGGCGGTTCGACCCCGAAGGCGCTCAAGGGCTATGGCATAGAGGAAGATGCCTATTCGAACGACGAGGAGATGTTCGGCCTGATCCACGACATGCGCAGCCGCATCGTGACCGCGCCCTGCTTCAACGGCAAGAAGGTGATCGGTGCGATCCTGTTCGAGCGCACGATGGACGGCGAAGCGGGCGGCAAGCCGGTCCCGGCGCTGTTGTGGGAACGCGGCGTGGTGCCGTTCCTGAAGGTCGACAAGGGGCTTGAGGATGAAGTCGACGGCGTCCAGCTGATGAAGCCCAATCCGGGGCTTGATGCGCTGTGCGAACGTGCGGTTGCCAAAGGCGTTTTCGGCACCAAGATGCGCAGCGTCGTCAATCTCGCCAACCCCGCCGGGATCAAGGCGATCGTCGCGCAGCAGTTCGCCGAGGCGGCGCGAATCGCGGCGCATGGGCTGGTTCCGATCATCGAGCCCGAGGTGAACATCAAGAGCGCCGAGCGCGGCGCCGCCGATCGCCTGTTGCTCGAGGAAACGCTGGCCGCGCTCGACGCATGGACCGGCGCGCCGGTGATGCTGAAGCTCTCGCTGCCGACCGAGGCGGGGCTGTTCCAGCCGCTGGTCGATCATCCGAAGGTGCTGCGCGTCGTCGCGCTGTCGGGCGGTTTTGCGCGGCCCGAGGCCTGCGTCGAACTGGCCAAGAACCCCGGCATCATCGCGAGCTTCAGCCGCGCGCTGTTGGAGGACCTGCGCCACCAGATGAGCGACGAGGAATTCAATGCGTCGCTGGGCGGCGCGATCGACGAAATTCACGCGGCCTCGGTGGCCTGATGTGAAGGGAGAGGGATGGCAAGCCGTCGACGAATATATCGTCGGCAAACTGCTGGGCGCCGACGATGCGCTTGCCACCACCCTCGCCAACAATGAGAAGCAGGGCCTGCCGCCGATCGACGTGTCGGCGCCGCAGGGGAAGATGCTGTTCCTGCTCGCGCAGATGGCGGGCGCAAGGCGCATTCTCGAAGTCGGGACGCTTGGCGGCTATTCGACGATCTGGCTGGCGCGCGCGCTGCCCGAGGGCGGCCTGCTGGTGACGCTGGAGATGGACCACACGCACGCGCGCGTCGCCGCCGAAAATGTCGAGCGCGCCGGGCTGGCCGACCGGGTCGATATCCGCGTCGGTCCGGCGAAGGATAGTCTGGCCGCGATGGCGCCGGGTGAGCCGTTCGATTTCATATTCATCGACGCCGACAAGCAGGGCAACGCCCATTATGTGGCCGAGGCTATCCGGCTCGGCCGCAGCGGCACGACGATCGTCGTCGACAATGTCGTGCGCGAGGGCGGGGTGCTCGACGCGAACAGCGGCGATCCGCGGATCGACGGCACGCGCGCCTTGTTCGAGATGCTGCACGGCGATTCGCGCCTCGACGCGACCGCCGTGCAGACGGTCGGATCGAAGGGCTGGGACGGTTTCGTGCTGGCGCGGGTGCTCTAAAGGCCGCCGGCGAAGCGGAAGCTGAACCGATAGTCGCCGGGTTTGATCGTTGCGTCGGTGCGCTTTTCGGGCCGGACCGATTCGAGAGTGAATTGGCCATCGGCAAGCTGGACAGGTTCGCCCAGCGTCGCTTCGAATGGCTGCTTGTCGCCATTGCCGCGAATCCACACCATCTGCACCTTCACGCGGCCCGCCCAGATGCAGCGCGCGTTCATCGGGCAGCGGCTGTCCTCCAGCACCGCGACCGGCTGAACCAGCGGGCCGTCGACATAGGCGCGCTGGCCGAGCGCGACGTCGCTGCCGTCGGCAAGCGGCGCATCGCGGCCCGCCGTGGCGCAGGCCGAAAGCGTGAGAAGGGCGGCGAGGGCCGGGGCGGCAATGCGGGTCAAGTTCTGCATTTGCCGACGTCTGGCGCCGTCGCTATGAACCCGCCATGACCACGACTTGCCAGCTTTACCTGATCTCGCCGCTCGACGTCGGCGGCGACTTTCCCGACCGGCTCGATGCCGCGCTGTCCGCCGCGCCCGTTGCGGCGTTCCAGTTTCGCGTCAAGGGTCTCGACCAGCACGAGGCGGCGCGGCTTGCGGCGCCGTTGCAGGCGATCTGCGCGGCAAAGGACGTCGCCTTCATCGTCAACGACGATATGGCGCTCGCAAAGCGTCTCAAGGCTGACGGCGTACATCTGGGACAGGGCGACGGCGATCCGAAAGAGGCGCGGAGCCTGCTCGGTCCCGGCGCGCAGATCGGCGTGACCTGTCACGCGAGCCGTCACCTCGCGATGGAAGCGGGGGAGGCGGGCGCCGACTATGTCGCGTTCGGTGCCTTCTTTCCGACGACGACCAAAGAGGTCGAGCACCGCGCCGACCCCGAGATCCTGACCTGGTGGCAGGGATTGTTCGAATTGCCGTGCGTCGCGATCGGCGGGATCACGCCTGACAATGCGAAGCTGCTGGTCGATGCGGGCGCGGATTTTCTCGCGGTGTCGGGGGCGGTCTGGAACCATCCCGAGGGGCCTGCCGCCGCGGTGAAGGCTTTTGCCGCGATCCTTAAGGGTCAGCCGACCGGATAGTCGCGGCCCGGCGATTTTTCCGGCTTGGCTTCCCGCGGCGGCGCGCCCTCCTTGCGCCAACCGAACAGCCCGGCACAGGGAGCGGAACGCTTCGGTGGCTTGGCTGCCCGGAGACCGGACGGCTGGTCAGGGATATCCACATTCATCATGGGCCGCCTTTTGCTCCGGGGCGACGGAAAGGGATTGGATCGATACGTCAAATCATCCTCGTCTCGTCGGTTTTTTGCTTGTGCGGGGCGCCAAGTCACCCCAACACGGCGGAATTGAAGAGGCGGAAGGACGATTATGAGCCGCGATGGCACGGCAATGCGCGAACTGACGATCCGGGCGATCCTATTGGGCGGATTGCTGACTTTCCTCTTCACCGCCGCCAACGTCTATTTCGGGCTCAGGGTCGGCCTGACCTTCTCGACCGCGATTCCCGCTGCCGTCATCTCGATGGCGGTGCTGCGGACGCTCGGCGGGTCGAACATGGTCGAGAATAACATCGTCCAGACGATCGGCAGTGCTGCGGGCGCGGTCGCGACGATGATTTTCATCCTTCCGGGACTCGTCATCGTCGGCTGGTGGACGAATTTCCCCTACTGGACGACGATGCTGACCTGCGCAGCGGGCGGCGTGCTCGGCGTGATGCTGTCGGTGCCGCTGCGCCGGGCGCTCGTCATCAATTCGGACTTGCCCTATCCCGAAGGCGTCGCGGGTGCCGAAATCCTGCGTGTCGGCATGGCTGGCGATGAAGGCGCGCGCGAAAACAAGCTTGGCCTCTCGACGATCGTCCTTGGTGCGCTGGTCGCCGCTTTCTATGGCATAATGACCGCGCTCAAGGTCGCGGCGGGCGAGGTTGCGAAGAATTTCAAACTCGGTGCGGGCGTGAGCGGGGTGGCCGGCACGATGTCGCTCGGTCTGGTCGGGGTCGGTCATCTGATCGGTCTCGCGACCGGGATCGCGATGGCGATCGGCGCGAGCATCTCCTGGTTCATCCTGCTGCCTTGGCTGAGCGCTGGCAAAGCCGGCCCGGTCGATGATGTGGTCGGCACTGTGTTCAGCCAGGAAGTGCGGTTCGTCGGTGCGGGCGCGATTGCCGTTGCCGCGATATGGGCGCTCGTCCGGATCGCGGGGTCGATCGCACAGGGGCTGCGCGGGATTGCGCGCGCGGCCGAGGCGCGCAAGAGCGGGCAGGCGCTCGAACTGACCGAGCGCGACCTTCCCGGTTCGATTGTCCTTGGGACCAGCCTGCTCCTGATGATTCCGATCGGGGTGCTGATCTGGAACTTCGTCCAGGGCGGGCCGCTGGCGGGAGAGATAGGTGCGGCGCTGACGCTCGCGATCCTGTTCATTCTCGTGATCGGTGTCGCGACCGCGATCGTCACCGGCTATATGGCGGGCCTCGTCGGCACGTCGAACAGTCCGGTGTCAGGGATCGGTATCCTGTCGATTCTCGTCGCCTCGGTGCTCGTCGCCGCGATCTTCGGAGGGCAGGTGGCGGCCGCCGACCGCGCGCCGCTGATCGCCTTCGCGCTGTTCGTCACCGCATTCGTCTTCGGCATCGGGATTGTCGCGAATGACAATCTTCAGGATCTGAAGACCGGCCAGCTCGTGGGTTCGACGCCCTGGAAGCAGCAGGTCGCGCTTGTCATCGGCGTCGTCGCGGGCTCCTTCATCATTCCGCCGGTGCTGGATCTGCTCAACACCGCCTTCGGTTTCGCGGGCGCACCGGGAGCCGGGCCGAACGCGCTCGCCGCGCCGCAGGCTTCGCTGATCTCGTCGATCGCGCGGGGCGTGCTCGGCGGGACGCTCCGTTGGGATCTGATCGGACTCGGCGCGGGTATCGGCGTGGTGGCGATCATCTTCGATGAAATCCGCGGGCACAGGAACAAGACGCGCTGCCCGCCGCTCTCGGTCGCGATGGGCATGTATCTGCCGATGTCGGTGACGCTGCCGACGATCATCGGCACCGTCATCGGTCACGTCTGGAACCGCGGCGCCGACCGTACCGCACGGCCCGAATTCGCGCGGCGCATGGGCGTACTGCTCGCGACGGGCCTCGTTGTGGGCGACAGCCTCTACGGTCTGGTTTTCGCAGGCACGGTGGCGGCGGTGGGCGATGCCGACCGGCTCGCGATCGTCGGTGACGGGTTTGGAACGGCATCGCAGTTCATCGGCCTCGGCCTGCTCGCGGCGCTGGGCTGGTTCGCCTATTCGCGCACGAAGAAGCGCGTCGAAGCGGCACCTGCCGAATAAGCACGGCTTGCCCTTGGCTGCTTGTCCGGCTAAGGGCGCGCTCCTGTGACCGGCACATGCGATGCGCCGGCGGCTCTTTCCATCCTTGAACTAGCGAGTGTGCGCGATGAAAATCACCGGCGTTGAAATCCGTCCCGGCAATATTATCGAATTTGAAGGTGGCATCTGGAAGGTCACCAAGATCCAGCACACCCAGCCGGGCAAGGGCGGCGCCTATATGCAGGTCGAAGCCAAGAATCTGATCGACGGGCGCAAGCTCAACAACCGTTTCCGCAGCGCTGACACGGTCGAGAAGGTCCGCCTCGACACCAAGGATTTCCAGTATCTCTACGCCGAGGGCGACGATCTCGTCTTCATGGACAAGGATACATACGAGCAGATTACCATTTCGAAGGACGTCGTGGGCGAGGCGCACGAATTCCTGCAGGACGGCATGGAAGTCGTGCTTGAACTCTGGGAAGAGCGCCCCATTTCGGTCGAGCTGCCCGAGCAGATCGAAGCCACGATCGTCGAGGCCGATGCGGTGGTGAAGGGCCAGACGGCGTCGTCGTCGTACAAGCCCGCGATCCTCGACAATGGTGTGCGCGTCATGGTGCCGCCGCACATCACCAGCGGGACGCGCATCGTGGTCAATGTCTATGACCGCGAATATGTTCGCCGCGCCGACTAATTGAGTTCCCCTCCCGCTTGCGGGAGGGGTTAGGGGAGGGCCTGTCGAGGGACGGGCTCTTTCCGGTAGGAAACATTCCCTCCCCCGACCCCTCCCGCAAGCGGGAGGGGGGAGTTACGACTATGGCCATTTCCGGCATAATCACCGTCATGGAACGCGCCGCGCGCAAGGCCGGCACGAAACTGCGCCGCGACTTCGGCGAGATCGAGCATCTGCAGGTCTCGCAGAAGGGGCCGGCGGACTTTGTTTCGAAGGCCGATCAGGCCGCCGAGCGCACGCTTTATGACGAGCTGACCCACGCGCGCCCCGGCTGGGGCTTCCTGATGGAAGAGGCCGGCGAGATCGAGGGCGAGCCGGGCAAACCGCGCTTCATCATCGACCCGCTCGACGGCACGTCGAACTTCCTGCACGCGATCCCGCAATTCGCGATCTCGATCGCGGTGCAGGAGCCGAAGCTCGGCGGCGGCTGGGGCGACGTGACCGCGGCGCTGATCTATCAGCCGGTCACCGACGAAAGCTATTGGGCCGAGCGTGGCCGCGGCGCGTGGCTGCACGACCGGCGCCTTCGCGTCGCGTCGCGTCGCCACCTCAACGAATGCCTGATCGCCACCGGGATTCCGTTCATGGGCCACGGCGACATGGCGCAGTGGAGCCGCATTTTCGGCGCGGTCGCGCCCGAAGTCGCCGGCATCCGCCGCTTCGGCGCCGCCAGCCTCGATCTAGCCTGGGTCGCGGCGGGCCGTTTCGACGGTTTCTGGGAAAGCCAGCTCAACATCTGGGATGTCGCCGCCGGCATGTTGCTGGTGCGCGAGGCGGGCGGCTTCGTCAGCGATTTCCGCGGCGGCGACCGCGCGATCGAACGCAGCGAATTCATCGCGGGCAGCGGCGCGGTGCATTCCAAGCTTCAGAAGCTGGTCGCGGGCGCGCTGCGCAACGCCTGACGGGCCGTAGCTCTTCCATCGTCATGCCGGACTTGATCCGGCATCCATCTCGGCGTCGAAGTCATGGACCCCGGATCAAGTCCGGGGTGACGAAGGAGGGGCGGGGCTGACCTAGGTGGCCATCACTTTTCGAAAACATACTCGCGGAAACTGTCCATCAGCGATGACCAGGTGTTGAGCGTCTCGCCCAGATTTTCGCGCGGGATCCCGGCAAAATCGACATCGACGTCCATTTCGAGCACCGGATCGCCTTCGTCATCGCGATAGGCGCGGGCGAAGCGCTTGGTCCGGTTCCATTGGTTGAGTCGGTCGAGCGACACATCCTTCGCGTCGCTGAAACCCATATAGTATTGCAGGGTCTTGCAGTTCCGGTTGTCCTCGCAGTTCATGAACAGGACGAGGAATTTCAGGCCGTTCCGGTTGCTTTCGATATAGGGATCGTCGCCGTCCTTGGTGACAAGCGTCGCCGGCCAGCCCTGCGACTCGAGGATCGCCTTGATCGTCGCGGGATTCTTCGCATTCACCAGTTCGGCATGGGCTGGCGCCGCCGAGAGTGCCAGTGCGGCGGCCGCTGCGACGATGGCGCGATGAAAAATTGGTCCCATAAAAGCTCCCCAGTTTCGAAACGGGCGCCAAAGGCCCGAAATATCGACCCCTGCCGTCCGCGTATCATGAGGATAGGGGCGCGTTCCAGCGCCGTTTGTGCTTTTGGTCACAACGGCAACGAATTTCCTCGCCGCAGCGCTTGCGAGGCGCGGCTTGCTGGCCTAAAGCGCGCCCAACAAAGGGGTGGTAAACGCCTTAAAACAGACTGCGAGCTCCCATGGTCGATCTGACGCAATATCTGCCGATCCTGATCTTTCTGGTCATAGCCGTTGGCCTTTCCTCGGCCTTCGTCTTTCTGCCGATGGGCGTCGCCCGCCTGACCGGCGCGCACAAGCCCGATCCGGCGAAGCTGACCGAATATGAATGCGGCTTCCCCGCGTTCGAGGATGCGCGCAGCCAGTTCGATGTGCGCTTCTATCTCGTCGCTATCCTCTTCATCATCTTCGACCTCGAAGCCGCCTTCCTCTTTCCCTGGGCGGTCAGCCTCAAGGAAATCGGCTGGGCCGGTTGGGCCACGATGATGATCTTCCTTGCCGAACTCGCGATCGGCCTTGTGTACGCGTGGAAAAAAGGCGCGTTGGATTGGGAATGAGCAGCTCCAGCATCATCATGCCCGGCCAGGATCCGGCCGCCAGCCCTGTCGCTCCGGGAACCAACCCGGATCAGAGCTTCTTCGACGATCTCAACAGCGAGGTTGGCGACAAGGGCTTCCTCGTCACCACGACCGAGGATCTGTTCAATTGGGCGCGTACCGGGTCGCTGTGGTGGATGACCTTCGGCCTCGCATGCTGCGCGGTCGAGATGATCCACGTCAACATGCCGCGCTATGACATGGAACGCTTCGGCGTCGCGCCGCGCGCCAGCCCGCGCCAGTCCGACGTGATGATCGTCGCGGGGACGCTCTGCAACAAGATGGCCCCGGCGCTGCGCCGCGTGTACGACCAGATGTCGAACCCCAAATATGTCATTTCGATGGGCAGCTGCGCCAATGGCGGCGGCTATTATCATTACAGCTATTCGGTGGTGCGCGGCTGCGACCGCATCGTGCCCGTGGACATCTATGTCCCCGGCTGTCCGCCGACCGCCGAAGCGTTGCTCTATGGCGTGATGCAGTTGCAGCGGAAGATCCGCCGCACCGGGACGATCGAACGCTGATGGCCAGTCCCGCTCCCCTGATCGCGGCCCGCGAGGGCGTTGGCCCCGCGCTGCACAAGCTGCTCGGCGAGGATCTCATCGAGCATGTCTTTGCCGTGGGCGAGGACAGCATAACCGTGCGCCGCGAAGCGGTCGCCGGTGTGATGGTCATGCTGCGCGACGAACTCGACTATCAGCAGCTGATGGAAATCGCCGGGGTCGACTATCCCGAACGCGCCGAGCGTTTCGAGGTCGTCTATCACCTGCTCAGCGTGACGAAGAACCACCGCCTGCGCGTCCGCGTGTCGACCGACGAAACGACGCCGGTACCGAGCATCGTGCCCGTCTGGCCCGTCGCCGGTTGGCTCGAGCGCGAAGTTTTCGACATGTACGGCGTGCTGTTCGCGGGCAACCCCGACCTCCGCCGCATCCTGACCGACTATGGCTTTCAGGGGCATCCGCAGCGCAAGGACTTCCCGCTGACCGGCTATATCGAGCTGCGTTATTCGGAAGAGGACAAGCGCGTCGTCTATGAACCGGTGAAGCTGGCGCAGGACTTCCGCAACTTCGACTTTCTCAGCCCCTGGGAAGGCGCCGACTATGTGCTGCCGGGCGACGAAAAGGCCGGTGGCACCGGCGAAGCGCCGGGCAAGGGTGCGCCGTCGCCGATGACCGCGCAGCAGGTCAAGGTCGCCGACGACAAGGCCGAGAAGAAGGCGCCGGCGCCGACCCCGAAGACCACCGAGAAGCCCGAACAGACCGGCGCGGGCGCGAAGGCGAATATCAAGGCCGCGAAGGCGAGCCGCGACGGCGCCAAGGCGACCACGGCCGCCAAAGCGAAGACTCCGGCCACAAAGAAGGCCGAAAAGGCGCCTGCCAAGCCCAAGGCGCCCGCGAAGCCGCGCGCGCCGCGCAAGCCCAAGACAGGAGGTGACGCATGACCGACTCTCCTCAGGTCAAGCACCACGGCAGCGACATGTTCGAAGGCTATCCGGTCGACACCGCCGATACCGCGGGCGACCAGGCCGTCACCAACTACACGATCAACTTCGGCCCGCAGCACCCCGCGGCGCATGGCGTGCTGCGCATGGTGATGGAACTCGACGGCGAGATCATCGAGCGCGTCGATCCGCACGTCGGGCTGCTGCACCGCGGCACCGAGAAGCTGATCGAGTACAAGACCTATCTGCAGGCTCTGCCCTATTTCGACCGGCTCGACTATTGCTCGCCGCTCGGCATGGAACATAGCTATGTGCTCGCGATCGAGAAATTGCTCGACCTCGAGGTGCCCGACCGCGCGCAGTACCTCCGCACGATGTTCGCCGAGCTGACGCGCATCTGCAACCACATGCTCAACATCGGGTCGCACGTCATGGACGTCGGCGCGATGACCCCGAACCTGTGGATCTTCGAGCTGCGCGAGGATTGCCTGAACTTCTTCGAGCGCGCGTCGGGTGCGCGGATGCACAGCGCCTATTTCCGCCCGGGCGGCGTCCATCAGGATGTCCCCGAAAAGTTGCTCTACGACATCGGCCAGTGGTGCGAGACGCGGCTGCCGAAGCTGTTCGGCGACGCGATGAGCCTCGTCATCGACAATCGCATCTTCAAGCAGCGCAATGTCGATATCGCGACCGTAGCGAAGGAAGACGCGCTGGCGTGGGGCTTCTCGGGCCCGATGATCCGCGGCAGCGGCATTCCGTGGGATCTGCGTAAGTCGCAGCCCTACGACGCCTATGCGAAGATGGACTTCGACATTCCCGTCGGCACGCGCGGCGACTGCTACGACCGCTTCATGGTCCGCGTGCAGGAAGTCTATCAGTCGCAGCGGATCATCCTGCAGTGCATCAACGCGATGCCTTCGGGCCCCATCGCCAGCCTCGACCGCAAGGTCGTGCCGCCGAAGCGCGGCGAGATGAAGCAGTCGATGGAATCGCTGATCCATCACTTCAAGCTCTATACAGAGGGTTTCCACGTCCCCGCGGGCGAGGTTTATGTGGCGACCGAAAGCCCCAAGGGCGAATTCGGCGTCTATCTGGTCAGCGACGGCACCAACAAGCCGTACCGCTGCAAGATCCGCCCGACGGCGTTCAGCCACCTCCAGGCGATGGACATGATGTGCAAGGGCCACATGCTCGCGGATACGACCGCGATCATCGGCGCGATCGACGTCGTGTTTGGGGAGTGCGACCGGTGAGGATACTTGCGGTCTTCCACATCGCGCTCGCGATCAGTGTGCTGAGTTACCTGTTAACGCTTGCTGTCGGGGTCAGCGCATTGATTCCGGGCGAACTGGCTTTGGCGATCGGCATTTATGCCGGAGCGGCAATGGGGCTGTCGGCGCTGGGTTGCGTCGTGACACAACTCGTTCTCTTTATCTCTCACAAGCGGCACATCGCTCATGGCTGACGCACCCCAAATCCCCGACGAGGCCGAAGTCCGCGCGCGCTGGGGCGCGTTTGCCTGGACCGCCGAGAACGCCGAAAAGGCGAAGACCGTCATCGCGCGCTACCCCGCGGGGCGCCAGCGTTCGGCGGTGATGCCGCTGCTCGACCTCGCGCAGCGCCAGGTCGGAGCCGAGACCGAGACGCAGGGCTGGCTGCCCGTGCCGGTGATCGAGTTCGTCGCGGCCGAGCTCGATATGCCGTTCATGCGCGCCTATGAAGTCGCGACCTTCTACACCATGTACAATCTGGCGCCGGTCGGTCGTTATCATGTGCAGGTTTGCGGCACGACGCCGTGCCTGCTGCGCGGATCGGACGACGTGATGGCCGCGTGCAAGAACCGCGGCATGACCAAGGGCAAAACCACCCCCGACGGGCTGTTCACGCTGACCGAGGTCGAGTGCATGGGCACCTGCGCCAACGCGCCGATGGTCCAGATCAACGACGATAATTACGAAGACCTCGACTATGACTCGATGGTCCGCATCCTCGACGATCTCGCCGCGGGCAAGCAGCCGAAGACCGGCCCCCAGAACCCCAAGCGCCACACGAGCGAGCCCGAGGGCGGCCCGACGACGCTGAAGGAAATGGTCAAGGCCAACCATGATTATCGGAAGGAATGGTGATGATGACAAACGCCTCATTCCTTCGTCATGCCGGACTTGATCCGGCATCCATCGCAGCGCTGAAGTCGTGGACCCCGGATCAGGTCCGGGGTGACGAATTGGGAGCGGCCCGATGAGCCTCGCGGACAAGGATCGTATCTTCACCAATCTCTACGGCTTTCAGCCGTGGAACCTGAAATCGGCGCAGGCGCGCGGCGATTGGGACAAGACCAAAGACCTGATGAGTCGCGGCCAGGACGCGATCATCGAGGAGATCAAGGCATCGGGCCTGCGCGGCCGCGGCGGCGCGGGCTTCCCGACCGGGCTCAAATGGTCGTTCATGCCGAAGGAACCGCGCGCCGACCGCCCGAGCTTCCTCGTCATCAACGCCGACGAATCCGAGCCGGGGTCGTGCAAGGACCGCGAGATTATCCGCCACGATCCGCACAAGCTGATCGAAGGCGCGCTGATCGCGGGCTATGCGATGCGCGCACGCGCCGCCTATATCTACATCCGCGGCGAATTCATCCGCGAGGCCGAGACGCTCTTCGCCGCGGTGCAGGAGGCGTATGACGCCGGCCTGCTCGGCAAGAATGCCGCGAAATCGGGCTATGATTTCGACGTCTTCGTTCACCGCGGCGCCGGCGCGTACATCTGCGGCGAAGAAACCGCGATGATCGAAAGCCTGGAGGGCAAGAAGGGCCAGCCGCGCCTGAAACCCCCGTTCCCGGCGGGCGCAGGCCTCTATGGCTGCCCGACGACGGTCAACAATGTCGAGAGCATCGCGGTCGTCCCGACGATCCTGCGCCGCGGCGCGGTCTGGTTCTCCAGCTTCGGGCGCGAGAATAACAAGGGGACCAAGCTCTTCCAGATCTCGGGCCATGTCGAGCGCCCGTGCGTGGTCGAGGAAGAGATGGGAATCAGCTTCCGCGAGTTGATCGAAAAGCATTGCGGCGGCATCCGCGGCGGCTGGGACAATCTCCTCGCGGTGATCCCCGGCGGCTCGTCGGTTCCGCTTGTCCCTGCGGCCGAGATCATGGATGCGCCGATGGACTTCGACGGGCTGAAGGCGCTCGGCTCGGGCCTCGGCACCGCCGCCGCGATCGTGATGGACAAGTCGACCGACGTCGTCCAGGCGATCAGTCGCATCAGCTATTTCTACAAGCATGAAAGCTGCGGCCAGTGTACGCCGTGCCGCGAAGGCACCGGCTGGATGTGGCGCGTGATGGAGCGCCTGCGCACCGGCGACGCCGACATCAGCGAGATCGACACGCTCTATGACGTGACGAAGCAGGTCGAAGGCCACACCATCTGCGCGCTCGGCGATGCTGCGGCATGGCCGATCCAGGGCCTGATCAAGCACTTCCGCCCCGAAATCGAACGCCGCATCCGCGAGAATGGCGGCGCGCTGGAGGCAGCCGAATAATGCCTAAAGTAACCGTAGATGGCGTAGAAATCGACGTTCCTCAGGGTGCGACCGTTCTGCAGGCGTGCGAGATGGCGGGGAAGGAAATTCCGCGCTTCTGCTATCATGAACGTCTGTCGATCGCCGGCAATTGCCGCATGTGCCTCGTCGAGGTCGCTCCCGGTCCGCCGAAGCCGCAGGCATCGTGCGCGCTGCCGACCGCCGAGGGCCAGATCATCAAGACCGACAGCCCGATGGTGAAGAAGGCGCGCGAAGGGGTGATGGAGTTTCTGCTCATCAACCACCCGCTCGACTGCCCGATCTGCGATCAGGGCGGCGAGTGCGACTTGCAGGACCAGTCGATCGCCTATGGCCGCGGCGCGACGCGCTATGACGAGAACAAGCGCGCGGTCACCGAGAAATATATGGGCCCGATCGTCAAGACGGTGATGACCCGTTGTATCCAGTGCACGCGCTGCGTCCGCTTTGCCGAGGAAGTCGCGGGCGTCGAAGATATCGGCGCGATCTACCGCGGCGAGAATATGCAGATCACCTCGTACCTCGAACATGCGGTCGCGAGCGAGCTGTCGGGCAATATCGTCGATCTGTGCCCGGTCGGCGCGCTGACGTCGAAGCCCTATGCCTTCGAAGCGCGCCCGTGGGAGCTGACCAAGACGCTGGGCATCGACATGATGGACGCGGTCGGCACCAACGTCCGCATCGACAGCCGCGGGCGTCAGGTGCTGCGGGTGCTGCCGCGCGTCAACGATGACGTGAACGAGGAATGGGCGAGCGACAAGACGCGCCACCATGTCGACGGCCTCGTCCGCCGCCGCCTCGACCGGCCCTATATACGCAAGGGCGGCCAGCTGGTCGAAGCGACATGGGCCGAAGCGTTCGACGCGATCAAGGCCGCGAAGGCCGGCAAGTCGGTCGCCGCGATAGCGGGCGACCTCGTCGATTGCGAAACGATGTTCGCGGCGAAGGCCCTGGTGAATGCGCTGGGCTCGACGCTGCTCGAAGGCCGCCAGACCGGCCTCGACTATGACGTGTCGAGCCTGTCGGCGGTCAATTTCAATACCACCATCGCCGAGGCCGAGAATGCCGACGTCATCCTGCTGATCGGCACGAACCTGCGCTGGGAAGCGCCGCTGATCAACACGCGCATCCGCAAGGCGGCGTGGAAGAAGGGCGCGAAGGTTTTCGCGATCGGTCCCGAGAAGGACCAGACCTACAAGGTCAATTGGCTCGGCGACGACGCCTCGCTCGTCGCCAAGCTGCCCGCTGCGGCGCTCGATGCGCTCAAGGGCGCAGAACGGCCGCTGATTATCCTTGGCGGCGGCGGCCTTGCCGTTCCCGGCGTCCATGGCGCGACGCTGGCGCTTGCCAAGTCGGTGAACGCGGTCAAGGACGGCTGGAACGGTTTCAGCGTCGTCCATATGGCGGCGAGCCGCATGGGCGGGCTGATGCTCGGCTATGCGCAACCGGGCGGCATCAAGGACATCGTGGCGGCGAAGCCGAAGCTCGCCTTCTTCCTCGGCGCCGACGAGGTCGATTTCACCGCCTTCGACAAGACGCTGAAGGTCTATGTCGGCCACCACGGCGACAAGGGCGCGCATGCCGCCGACGTCATCCTGCCGGCTGCGGCGTGGACCGAAAAGGACTTCACCACGGTCAATACCGAGGGCCGCGTCCAGCGCAGCGAGAAGGCGGTGTTCGCGCCCGGCGACGCGCGCGAGGACTGGAGCATTTTCCGTGCCCTCGCCGATGCGCTCGGCGTGTCGGTCGGCTTTGACAGCTTCGACCAGTGCCGTGCGGCGATGATCGCCGCAGTGCCCGCGCTCGGCACCGAAGGCCTTGCCGGTTACGGCTGGTCGGTGCCCAAGCTCGACGCCAAGCCTGCCAAGGGACCGATCCCGTCGCCGATCAAGGATTTCTATCTCACCAACGCCATTTGCCGCGCGTCGCCGACGATGCAGCGCTGCTCGGAAGAGCTGGTCCATGGCGCAGACTTTGCGGAGGCGGCGGAATGATCCACGCACCTATCGTCGCCGGCGCGCTGTTCGTCGGCATGGGCTATGCGGTGTGGCGCGGCTTCAATCCGCGCAGCAAGTCGGATGTGCCCGGTCCGCACAATGGCTGGCGTAACCAGGACGGGGCCAAGAAATGACCGAGACCTTCATCTCGTGGGGCATGGACCCGAACTGGGCGTGGGGCGTCGCGACGGTGGCGGGCATCCTGCTCATCGCGCTGCCGCTGATGCTCGCGGTCGCGATGATCATCTATGCCGACCGCAAGATCTGGGCGGCGATCGCGTTGCGTCGCGGCCCGAACGTCGTCGGCCCCTTCGGCCTGCTCCAGAGCTTCGCCGACGGTCTGAAAGTGTTCCTGCAGGAAACGATCATTCCGTCGAGCGCGAACCGCGGGCTGTTCCTGATCGCGCCGATCATCACCTTCACGGTGGCGCTGATGGCGTGGGCGGTGATCCCGTTCAACTCGGGCGCGATCCTCGCCGACATCAACGTCGGGCTGCTCTACATCCTCGCGATTTCCTCGCTCGGCGTGTACGGCGTGATCCTGTCGGGCTGGTCGTCGAACTCGAAATATCCTTTCTTCTCGGCTATGCGCGCGTCGGCGCAGATGATCAGCTACGAAGTCTCGATCGGCTTCATCCTGATCGGCGTCGTGCTCTTCGCCGACAGCTTCAACATGAACGACATCGTCAAGGCGCAGCAGGGCCACGGGCTCGGCTTCGTCAACGCCTTCGGCTTCAACCTGCTGCTGTTCCCGCTCGCGGTGATGTTCCTCATTTCGGCGCTCGCAGAAACCGCGCGCGCGCCGTTCGACCTGACCGAGGCCGAGAGCGAGCTCGTCGCGGGCTATCAGACCGAATATTCGTCGATGAGCTTCGCGCTGTTCTGGCTCGGCGAATATGCCAACGTGCTGCTGATGTGCGCGCTCAACGCGATCCTGTTCTGGGGCGGCTGGCTGCCTCCCGTCGACTGGGCGCCGCTCTATGCCGTTCCGGGCATCATCTGGCTGTTCGTGAAGATCCTGTTCTTCTTCTTCGTCTTCAGCTGGGTCAAGGCGACCGTCCCGCGCTACCGCTATGACCAGCTGATGCGACTGGGCTGGAAAATCTTCCTGCCGATCTCGCTCTTCTGGGTCTTCCTGATCTCCGGCTATCTGATGCTGACGAGGTATGGTGTTGAAGTAGAGCAAAAGCCAACAGCACAAGCGCTTGTGGCGTTAGCGGCTTCCGACGCTTGTTCGCTCCGGTCGCCGGAGGATTATGGGAAGGCGGCGGTTCCACCGACGATGGTGATTTACTTATATCGGCCCGCGGCGGGTGCGAGTGATTTGAATACCATCGAAGTGAAATATCCAGATCGTTTGAAGGGAAAGCTTCGATACGTTGAAGAATCCGGGGACGGCCTGCTCAGTGGCGGTCGGCTAGATTGGATCGAACCAGCGCGAAAAGCGAAACTCCGGATGGGCAAATCGGACGTCATCTCTGACGGCAGGCCGAGCGCGATTCTGACGCTAGACGACGGCGCCCAACAATTGATGGGCGATTGCCAAAGCAAATCTGACCTCGAAAGGTCCGCAGCATGAGCACCATCGCCCATCTCGTCAAAAGCTTCACCTTGTGGGAGTTTGTGAAGGCGCACGCCCTCACGCTCAAATATTTCTTCAAGCCGAAGGCGACGATCAACTATCCGTTCGAGAAGAACCCGCTGAGCCCGCGTTTCCGCGGTGAACATGCGCTGCGCCGCTATCCGAACGGCGAGGAGCGCTGCATCGCGTGCAAGCTGTGCGAAGCGGTGTGCCCGGCGCAGGCGATCACGATCGAGGCCGAGCCGCGCGAGGATGGCTCGCGCCGCACGACGCGCTACGACATCGACATGACGAAGTGCATCTATTGCGGCTTCTGTCAGGAAGCTTGCCCGGTCGATGCGATCGTCGAGGGGCCGAACTTCGAATTCGCGACCGAAACGCGCGAGGAGCTGCTCTATGACAAGGCCAAGCTGCTCGCCAACGGCGACAAATGGGAACGCGCGATCGCGGCGAATCTTGCCGCCGACGCGCCCTATCGATAAGGGCGCGCGCACATGATTCAGCTCATCGCCTTTTACCTCTTCGCGACCATCGTCATCGCCTCTGCGGCGATGGTGATTTTCGCACGCAACCCCGTCCACAGCGTCATGTGGCTGATCCTCGCCTTCTTCAACGCGGCGGGGCTGATGCTGCTGACCGGCGCCGAATTCATCGCGATGCTGCTCGTCATCGTCTATGTCGGCGCGGTCGCGGTGCTGTTCCTCTTCGTCGTGATGATGCTCGACATCGATTTCGCCGAACTGCGCAGCGGTTTCGTGCGCTATCTGCCGCTTGGCGCGCTGGTCGCGATTGTCCTCGCCGCAGAGCTGGTATTCGCCGTCGGCGCCTGGCAGGCCGGCGGGGTCGACCTGGCCGCGCGCGCGGCGCCGGCGGCGACCGACACGAGCAATATCCAGCAGATCGGCGAGCTGCTCTACACGCGCTACATCTTCCTGTTCGAGGCGGCGGGGATCGTGCTGCTCGTAGCGATGATCGGCGCGATCGTGCTCACCCACCGCCAGCGCGGCGGGGTACGCATCCAGAATATCTCGGCCCAGAACCGCCGCCGTCCCGAGGACGCGACGCGCCTGGTCGATCCGGGCGTCGGGCAGGGGATGGAACTGTGATTTCGGTCGGCCATTATCTCGCCGTTTCGGCGGTGCTGTTCACGCTCGGCGTGCTCGGCATCTTCATCAACCGCAAGAATATCATCGTCATCCTGATGGCGATCGAACTCATCCTGCTCGCGGTGAACATCAATCTCGTCGCGTTCAGCGCCGCGCTGAACGACCTCGTCGGGCAGGTCTTCTCGATGTTCGTGCTGACCGTCGCCGCTGGCGAAGCCGCGATCGGTCTTGCAATCCTTGTTATCTATTTCCGCGGCCGCGGCACGATTGCCGTCGACGATGCCAACCGGATGAAGGGGTAAGCCGGTGATCCAGGCGATCGTTTTCCTGCCGCTCTTGGCGGCGCTTGTTGCAGGGCTGGGCCAGCGCGCCATCGGCCCGTTCGCATCGAAGCTGGTCACGACCGGCGCGCTGTTCGCGAGCTGCGCCTTGAGCTGGCCGATCTTCCTGTCGTTCGTCGCGGGAACGGGCGAGGCCGGCGTGACGCCGGTGCTGCACTGGGTCTCGTCGGGCGCGCTCCAGTTCAATTGGGAGTTGCGGGTCGACACGCTGACTGCGGTGATGCTCGTCGTGATCACGACGGTGTCGGCGCTCGTCCACCTCTATAGCTGGGGCTATATGGAGGAAGATCCGGACCAGCCGCGCTTCTTCGCCTATCTCTCGCTCTTCACCTTCGCGATGCTGATGCTCGTGACCGCGAACAACCTCGTCCAGATGTTCTTCGGCTGGGAAGGCGTCGGTCTCGCATCCTATCTGCTCATCGGTTTCTGGTACAAGAAGCCGAGCGCCAATGCCGCCGCGATCAAGGCGTTCGTCGTCAATCGCGTCGGCGATTTGGGCTTCATGCTCGGCATCTTCGGCACCTTCCTTGTGTTCGGCACGGTCTCGATCCCCGAAATTCTGGCCGCTGCGCCAGGCATGGCGGGCAGCACGATCACCTTCATGGGGATGCGCCTCGACACGATGACGATCCTTTGCCTGCTGCTGTTCATCGGCGCGATGGGCAAGTCGGCGCAGCTTGGCCTGCACACATGGCTTCCCGACGCGATGGAGGGCCCGACCCCGGTGTCGGCGCTGATCCACGCCGCGACGATGGTCACCGCGGGCGTCTTCATGGTGTGCCGCCTGTCGCCGATGTTCGAGACCGCACCGGTCGCGCTCGGTGTCGTGACGTTCGTGGGCGCCGCGACCTGCTTCTTCGCCGCGACGGTCGGCACGACGCAGTGGGACATCAAGCGTGTCATCGCCTATTCGACCTGTTCGCAGCTCGGTTACATGTTCTTCGCCGCGGGCGTCGGGGCCTATGGCGCGGCGATGTTCCACCTGTTCACGCACGCTTTCTTCAAGGCGCTGCTGTTCCTTGGCGCGGGCTCGGTCATCCATTCGATGCACCATGAGCAGGACATGCGCTACTACGGCGGCCTTCGGAAGCACATCCCGATCACCTATTGGGCGATGCTGATGGGCACGCTGGCGATCACCGGTGTCGGGATCGCGGGCGTCGCGGGCTTCGCCGGCTTCTATTCGAAGGATGGCATCCTCGAGGCGGCGTTCGCGTCGGGCGGCGGCGGTCAGGTCGCGTTCTGGGTCGGGATCTTCGCCGCGCTGCTTACGAGCTTCTATTCGTGGCGCCTCGTCTTCCTGACCTTCTTCGGCAAGCCGCGCTGGGAGCAGAGCGAGCACATCCAGCATGCGGTGCACGGCGATCATCACGATCATCCCTCGGATGAGGACGCGGGTCACGATCACACTCACGCGCATCATCACGAGGCGCATGGTGACGGTACCGCGGGCTATCATCCGCATGAAAGCCCGCTGAGCATGCTCATCCCGCTGATCGTGCTGTCGATCGGTGCGGTGTTCGCGGGCATCGTCTTCCACCACCAGTTCATCTACCCCGAGGAGGGTGCGGCGTTCTGGAAGGGCAGCCTCGCGTTCGACGAACATCTGATGCACGCCGCACACGAAGTGCCGCTGTGGGTGAAGTGGATGCCGTTCACGGTGATGGCGATCGGGCTGTTCCTCGCGTGGAACAGCTATATCCGGAACACCAGCCTGCCGGCGAAGTTCGTGGCGCAGTTCCGGCTGCTGCACCAGTTCCTGTACAACAAATGGTATTTCGACGAGCTCTACACCATCCTCTTCGTGAAGCCCGCCTTCTGGATCGGCCGCTTCTTCTGGAAGAAGGGTGATGAGGGCACCATCGACCGCTTCGGTCCCGATGGCGCCGCGGCGCTCGTCGCTGGGGGGACCCGTCTCGCGGTCCGGCTGCAATCGGGTTATGTTTATGGATATGCGTTCGTGATGCTGCTCGGTCTTGTCGGCCTCGCCAGCTGGGCGATGGTGAGGTTCCTGTGAGCGGTGTTCCTATCCTTTCGTTGATGCTGGCGATCCCGACGGTCGCCGCCATCGCGTGCCTCTTTGCGGGCGACCGCAATGCACGCCTGATCGCGCTGGTCGCGACGCTGATCGACTTCGCGCTCGGCGTCATGCTGTGGGCGAATTTCGATATCGGCGGCGCGCAGTGGCAGTTCGTCGAGTCCGCGCCCTTGTTCGGCCGCTTCAACTATGCGCTTGGCATCGACGGCATGGCATTGATGCTGATCATGCTCAGTGTCTTCCTGATGCCGCTCTGCATCCTTGCGAGCTGGGAATCGATCACCAAGCGCGTCGGGCTCTACATGGCGATGTTCCTGATCATGGAGGTCGTCATGATCGGCGTCTTCATGGCGCAGGATCTGCTGCTCTTCTACGTCTTCTTCGAGGCAGGCCTGATCCCGATGTATTTCATCATCGGTATCTGGGGCGGGGCGAACCGCATCTATGCGGCGTTCAAATTCTTCCTCTACACGCTGCTTGGTTCGGTGCTGATGCTGATCGCGATGATCGCGATGATCCGCGAAGCGGGCACCACCGACATTCCGACCTTGCTCAACTACAACTTCCCGCCGGAAATGCAGACCTGGCTGTGGCTCGGTTTCTTCGCCAGCCTTGCGGTCAAGATGCCGATGTGGCCCGTCCACACTTGGCTTCCCGACGCGCATGTGCAGGCGCCGACCGCGGGGTCGATGATTCTGGCCGGCGTGCTGCTCAAGCTCGGCTCATACGGTTTCATCCGGTTCATGATGCCGATGTTCCCCGAAGCGTCGGCGCAGTTCATGTGGGTCGTCTTCGCGCTGTCGATGGTCGCGGTGGTTTACACCAGCCTCGTCGCGCTGGTGCAGAGCGACATGAAAAAGCTGATCGCCTATTCGTCGGTCGCGCACATGGCGATCGTCACCGCAGGCCTCTATGCGCTGAACCAGCAGGGGATCGAGGGCGCGCTGATCATCATGCTCAGCCATGGCGTCGTCTCGGCCGCGCTCTTCTTCTGCGTCGGCGTGATCTATGACCGGCTCCATACGCGCGAGATCGACCGTTACGGCGGGCTTGCCGTGAACATGCCGGCCTATGCGCTGTTCTTCATGCTGTTCACCATGGCGTCGATCGGCCTGCCGGGCACCAGCGGGTTCGTCGGCGAGTTCCTGAGCCTTGCCGGTATCTATGAGGCGTCGAGCACGGTCGCGTTCGTCTGCACCACCGGCATCATCCTCGGCGCCGCCTATATGCTCTATCTCTATCGCCGCATCGTGTTCGGCGAACTCACCAAGGACGATGTGAAGGCGATGCCCGACCTCAACCCTCGCGAATGGGCGATCCTTGCGCCGCTTGCCGCCGTGGCGCTGTGGATGGGCGTCTATCCCGAAAGTTTCCTTGCGCCGATGCGCGGTGACGTGACGACCGTGGTCGCGCGCCTCGCGCCCGCCAAGCCTGCCGGCGACGCGCATCTTGCCGCGGGCAAGCCCAAGCCGGCCGCTGCAGGCCACGGAGAAGCATCGGGCGAAGCGCATCATGCGGGAGGCGTCCAATGACCGCCGATCTCGCGCTCATCTGGCCCGAACTGATCCTGACGATCGGCGGGCTGGTCACGCTGATGCTCGGAACCTATGCGGGTGATCGCCAGGTCGGGCTCTATCAGCTCGCCGCGATGGTGACGCTGGCGGCGGCCGCCGCAGCGGTGCTGGCGCTGTTCGGGACCGACGCCACGGTCTTTTCGGGCACGCTGTCGGTCGACAGCTTCGGCGGTTTCGCCAAGCTGCTGATCTATGCCGCGAGCTTCATCTGCGTCGTCATCGCGCCGCGGTTCTTCAAGGATGCGATGCGCGCCGAATATCCGGTGCTGATCCTGTTCGCGGCGCTCGGCATGGGGATCATGGCGTCGTCGCGCGACCTGATGACGCTTTATGTCGGGCTCGAGCTCAACAGCCTGGCCTCCTATGTGCTCGCGAGCTTCATGCGCAGCGACGAACGGTCGAGCGAAGCGGGGCTCAAATATTTCGTCCTCGGCGCGCTCGCGAGCGGAATCCTGCTCTATGGTATCTCGCTGCTCTATGGCTTCACCGGTTCAACCGATTTTGCCACGATCGCCGCGGCGCTGGGCGGTGAGCTGAACATCGGCATCATCTTCGGCATCGTGTTCGTGATCGCCGGCCTGGCGTTCAAGATCAGCGCCGTGCCGTTCCACATGTGGACTCCCGACGTTTATGAAGGCGCGCCGACCCCGGTGACGGCCTTCTTCGCCACCGCGCCCAAGGTCGCGGCGATGGCGCTAATGACGCGTGTCGTGATCGGCGCGGTTGGGCCGGCGGTGGGCGCATGGCAGCAGATCATCATCTTCCTCGCGCTCGCGTCGATCATCCTCGGTGCGGTTGGCGCGATCGGGCAGAAGAATATCAAGCGCCTGCTCGCTTACTCGTCGATCAACAACGTTGGCTATATGCTGATCGGCCTTGCCGCGGGAACGCAGCAGGGGGTCGAGGGCGTGCTGACCTATTTGCTCGTCTATATGGTGACGACAATCGGAAGCTTCCTGATCGTGCTGCAACTGCGCGACGACCGCGGCAACCAGATCGAAAGCATCCCGGCGCTCGCGGGTTATTCGCAGCGTCGCCCCGGCCTCGCCGCGGCGATGGCGGTGTTCCTGTTCAGCCTTGCCGGCATCCCGCCGCTCTTTGGCTTCTGGCCGAAGTATCTGGTCTTCGAGGCCGCGGTGAACGCCAACCTGGTGCCGCTGGCGGTGGCCGGTATCGTCGCTTCGGTGATCGGCGCCTTTTATTATATCGCCATCATCAAGACGATGTATTTCGACGAAAAGTCGGACACCGAATTCCCGCGCGGAACGGGCACGGTGGTCGAGGATGCGGTGATCACCGCGAGTGCGCTGTGGCTCTCGGTCATCGGCTATCTCTTCATCGGCGTCCTGGCCGCGCTGTCGGCGACCGCGGCGGCGGTGCTGTTCTGATCCCGCCGATCGAGCGGATCGCGGAGACAGGTTCGACCAACGCCGACCTGCTGGCGCGACTGGCCAGCGGCGAGCATGTCGGCGAGGGGCATTGGCTCGTCGCCGACCGCCAGACCGCCGGGCGCGGCCGTCTGGGCCGGGCGTGGGGCGATGGCCACGGCAACTTCATGGGATCGACGGTCGTTCACCTGACCGCGGGCGACCCGTCTCCCGCGACCCTTGCACTGGTCGCCGGGGTCGCGCTGGCGAAAGCCGTCGCAGCGCTGGCACCAGCTGTCACCGCAACCCTCAAATGGCCGAACGATCTGCTGATCGACGGCGCGAAATGCGCCGGCATATTGATGGAGCGGACGGGCAACAGCGTCGTCATGGGTATCGGGGTCAATCTGGTCTCCGCTCCCGAACTCCCCGATCGCGCCACTGCATCGCTCGCCGGCAAGGGTGCGCTCCTCGACCGCGACCGCTTCGCCGAGGCGCTGGCGATCGCGATGACGGACGCTTTGTGGACGTGGCGGCAGGAAGGCGTCGGCAGCATCGTCAACGCCTGGCTGCCGATGGGGCATCCGGTCGGCACGCCGCTGCATGTTTCCGAACAGGGGATCGACGGCCTATTCGACGGTCTCGCGCCCGATGGCGCGCTGCGCTTGCGCGTTGCGGGCGGGGGGACCATGCTGGTTCACGCGGGCGACGTCGAATTGCAGCGGCCCGTGGAGGGGAATTAGGTGTCCATGCAAATTCTGCTCGCGATCGATGTCGGCAACACCAACGCCAAATTCGCGCTGTTCCGGGGAACCGAACTGCTCGCGCGCTGGCGCATCGCGACCGACGACCGGCGCACGGCTGACGAGTACATGGTCTGGCTCGACCAGCTTATGCGGATCGAGGGGCATGATCGCGCGGAGGTTGGCGCCGTGATCATCTCGACTGTGGTGCCCCGGGCGCTCCACAATCTGCAACTGCTCGCGGTCAAATATTTCGGCGTCGACGCGCTCGTCGCGGGGCGCGATCCGGTGAGCTGGGGCATCGCGCTCAAGGTCGACGAGCCGCAGTCGGTGGGCGCCGATCGCGCGGTCAACGCCATCTCCGCGCAGGCGGTCGAGCCGGGTAAGGACAAGCTCGTCATCAGCTTCGGCACCGCGACGACGCTCGACCATATCGGCTCCGAGGGCGCCTATCTCGGCGGGATCATCGCGCCAGGCGTCAACCTGTCGCTCGAGGCGCTCGTTGCCGCCGCCGCCAAGCTTCCCCGTATCGCGATCGAGGCGCCGGCGACCGCCAGCGTCATCGGACGCACGACCGAAAGCCAGATGCTGATCGGCGTCTATTGGGGCTATGTCTCGATGATGGAGGGCCTGATTGCGCGGATGAAGGCCGAGATCGGCAAGCCGCTGACGGTGATCGCCACGGGCGGCCTTGCGACGCTGTTTCAGGAGCAGGCCCATCTCTTCGACCGCATCGAACCCGACCTGACGCTGAACGGGCTGATGCACCTTTATCTTCAACAAAGGCCAACGATATGACGACTCCGGGCAAGGAGCTGCTTTTCCTCGCATTGGGCGGATCGGGCGAGATCGGCATGAATGCCAATCTCTATGGCTGCGATGGCAAATGGATCATGCTCGACCTCGGCGTGACCTTCGGCAGCCAGGACTATCCGGGGATCGAGATCGTGATGCCCGATCTCGAATTCATCGAGGACCGCAAGAACGACCTTCTCGGGATCGTGCTGACGCACGGGCATGAGGATCATATCGGCGCGATTCCCTATCTCGCCGCCGACCTTGGCGTGCCGCTCTATGCCAATCGCTTCACCGCGGGACTGATCGCGCACAAGCTCGCCGAAGAGGGGCTGGAGAAAGAGGTCAAGATCAAGGTCGTCGATATCGACGAGAGCTTCCGGATCGGCCCCTTCGGTATCCGGCTGGTGCCGCTGGCGCACTCGATCCTCGAAATGAGCGCGGCCGTGATCGACACGCCTTATGGCCGCATATTCCACACCGGCGACTGGAAGCTCGACGAGGAACCGGTTCTGGGCACGCCCGCGACCGCGGCGGCGCTGACGGCGATCGGCGATGAGGGCGTCGACGTTCTCGTCTGCGATTCGACCAACGCGTTCAACGCCGACGCCTCGGGCAGCGAAGGCAGTGTTCGCGACGGGCTGATGCAGGCGGTCGGTGCCGCAAAGGGCCGGGTGGTCGTCACGACCTTCGCATCGAACGCGGCGCGGCTTGCGACGCTAGGGGCGGTTGCCAAGGCGACCGGACGGACGCTGTGCGTAGCGGGGCGCTCGCTCGACCGCATTCTTGGCGTCGCGCGCACGGTCGGTTATCTGAAGGACTTTCCGCCGACGGTCGATTTCGATGAGGCGATGCGCCTGCCACGCAACAAGGTGATGGTGATTGCGACCGGCGGGCAAGGTGAGCCGCGCGCGGCGCTCGCGCGCATGGCGGCCGATATCCACCAGATCAAGCTCGAAGCCGGCGACACGGTCGTCTTCTCGTCGAAGCAGATCCCCGGCAACGAGGTCGCGATCGGGCGGATCATGAACCAGCTTGCCGCGAAGGACGTGCTGACGGTCACCGAGAAGCAGGCGCATATTCATGTTAGTGGCCATCCGGGGCAGCCTGAACTCGCCGCGCTCTATGGCTGGCTTCGCCCCAAGCTCGTCGTGCCTGTGCATGGCGAGATCCGCCATATGCACGAGCAGGCGCGCTTTGCGCTCGAACGGGGCGTGAAGGGCACGCTGGTGCAAGAAAATGGCGATCTTATCCGCCTTGCCCCCGGACCGGCGCGGATCGTAGAGCGCGTACGCGCAGGGCGGTTGATCCTCGACGGCGATGTGATTCTGGCTGCCGATGGCGAGACGATCAACGAGCGGCGCAAGCTGGCGCTCTATGGCCAGATTTCGGTCGCGGTCGTGCTGTCGGGCGGCAAATTCGTCGGCAGCGCGATCCAGTATCGCGGGGTGCCGGTTGAGGATGACCGCGACAGCTTCCTCGAAGAAATGAACGAAGCGGCCGAGCAGGCGGCGACAGGGTCGGCGCGCGACCGCGAGGCGCTGAAAGAGGCGATCCGCCTCGGCGTGCGGCGGGTCGCGACCGACTGGACCGGCAAGAAGCCGATCACCGACGTGCTGATCGTGGATGTCTGAGTCATGAAATGGACGTCTATCCTGGCAATCTACACGCTTTTCTGGGCTTTCAGCGCCTTTTTCGTGCTGCCCTTCCATGGCCGCCGTGCCGAGGATGATGCGACGCCGCTGGTGAAGGGGCAGGAGCCGGGCGCACCGGCGACCTTCCGTCCAGGCCGTATCCTGCTGCAGATGACGATCGTCGCGACGATCGGCTTCGTGCTCTATTACATCGCTTATGTGAACGGTTGGGCCGACCCCGATGTGCTGAGCGGGCGGGCTTGAACGGTAACCTGATTTGGCGGCTTTGGAGTGGGGAGCGGTCGTATAATCCTCCCTGTCGCGATGCGATGGGGAGGGGGACCTCCCCGCCTTAGGCGGTGGTGGAGGGGCCGCGACGGTGGCGGCATTGCCCCTCCGTCAGCGCTTCGCACTGCCACCTCCCCATGGCTGCGCCACAGGGAGGAACGAATGTCCCCAACCGGTCGAAGGCTGCCGGGCCAACCGGGCTGCTTCAGCGCAATCAGCCCCGCAGGCGGTCGATCGCCTGCGCCAGCGCCACATAGAGCTTGCCGATATCCGACGAGAGCAGGGTGACGCTGATCGCCGACCCGTCGCGCGCACCCATCAGCAGGCGCAGCATCGCCTCGAAATCGTGAATGAACTGGTTCACCGCGGCGTGGAAGCCGTCGTCATTCTGGTAGAGGCGCAGGATTTCCTTCGCCTCGCCATTTTCGATCAGCTTGACCGCACGCCGCGCGAAGACGCCGCGGTCGCCCTTGAGATAAGCGTCCCACGCCGTGTCGCTGACCTCGCTCGACAAAATTTTGGTCATGTCGATCGCGGTCGATTTGAGCGCCTCGGTCAGCACGCCGACCTGCTTCGCCATCGAATCGCGGTCGGAGGCGGCGATCGCCTGTTCGGCCTCGATCGCGCGCGCCTCGACGCTGGCGCTCGTGTCCATGATCGTGATCAGCTGGCGCATCAGCCGGTCGGTTGCAGCGTTGGCGGCTTCGACCGCGCGGCGCGAGGCTTCCTCGATCGCGGTGAGCTGCGTCATGATCTCGGTCTTGAACGAGGCGTCGATCGCTTCGCTTGCCGTCGCCTTCATCGCATCGCGGGCACCCGAGACAAGCTTTTCGAGCGTCTGGCGCGCTTCCTCGGCCGCGCTGTCGGCGGTCGCGCGGACTTCGCCGAGCGTCGCGATCATTCGTGCGCCGCCCTGTTCGGCAAATTCGTCGGCGCCGCTGCGCAGCCGGGCGAGCGCGGTGTCGGCGTCGGCGAGCGATGCCTTGATGCGATCGGCGAGCGCCTGCTGGCTGTCGGCGTGCGCCGCCATCTGCTCTTCGTTCGACTGCAGCGTCGATTTGACGGCGTTCACGTGCGACAGCGTCGATTGCGCGACGAGCTCGGAGGCTTCGAGCATCGGCTTCATTTGCGACAGCGCGGTCTGCGTCGCCTTGCCGTGCGAATTCAGGCGGTCGATCGCGTGCGGCAGCGTCTCGTCGAGCTCGCGCGTTACCGCGTCGAGCGCAAGCAGCAGCGACTCCGCCTGCGTGATCAGTTGGTGCGCCGATCCGTTGCTCTTTTCCGCTTCGGCCATGAAGGCGGCGAGCTGGCCCTTGGTGTCGTCGATCGCGCGGCCGATGACGCCGGTGCTGGACGTGACGCTGGTGTCGAGCGCCGCGAGTTGTTCGCCGACCGTCGCCACATGCGAGCTGATCTGCCGGGCGAGCGCGTCGCTCGTTTCGCCATGTGCGGCGAGTTGGGCACCGAGCGTGTCGCCGGCTTCGCGTGCGGCGGCAAGGCGCGCGTCGAGCAACTCGGCCGCAGAAGCGACACTATCGCGGAAATGGCGCCAGCTGCCGTCCATCTGCCCCGTCACCGCAGCGATCGTCGCCTTGAGGTCGTCGCGCGCGGTTGCCGAGGCCTGCGTCATCTGCGCCAGCGCGACGCCATGCGCGTCGGTCACCTGCGACGCGACCGCGATCAGGCTCATCTCGGCGTCGCTGGCCTGTTGCCGCAATACGCCGATGGCTTCGCTCAGGCTGGTAGCCGAGGCTTCGCCGATCTGCGCGGTTTTGCCGGCTTCCTCGGCAAGCGCGGCGAGCTTGGCCTCGAGGTTCGCGCCCTGCTGGTGCGCAACAAGGCCCGCCTCGCGGAAATTGACCGCAAGCCGCTGTGCGACGTCGTCGATCCGCGGCAGGCCCGCGAGCAGGCCGTCCATCCGCTGCATCGCCACATCGCCCGAGCGCGCGAGCTGGTCGTGCGCGTTGGCGATGACCGACGCGTTCGTCGCGAGCTTGTCGCTGCTTTCGTTGAGGCGCAGAACGGTATCGATGCCGAGCTGCTGCACCGTGCGCGCCTGTTCGCCGAGCTGGCGCTGCGCATCGGCAAGATTTTCCGCGAGGGCCCGCATCGAGGCATTGAGCGCCATATTCTCTTCGCGGAGCGCGCCGGCAACCCGTGCAAAACGCGCCTGTTCGGACCGGCTCGATCGCAAAAGGGCCATCCAGAGCACGGCGATCAGGGTGAGTGGCATCGCGATCGTCGCGAGCAGCACCGGCCATGCGGCGAAGGCGGGCGCGCGGGTGAAGCGGTCGGTTCCGGCCGCAGCCGCGAAGGCGACCCAGCCGATGGCCACCATAATCAGAAGCGCGGGAACGATCCGGTCCTTCCACGACGAGCCTGCCGCATCGGTTTCGTCATAGTCCTGGGCGGCATGGGTGATGGCTGACATATCGAGCCAGTCGCGCTCCTCGGGAAGGGCGGTTTCAACCGCAGGCGCGGTCTCGGCCGCCGCGGCGGCCGCCTCGTTCTGCGCTTCGGCATCCGGATTGGCGGCGGAATCCCGCCACAGTCCGACGATCTTCTTATCCCCCGTCATCCGGCCATATTAGCATCAAATCGCGTTCATGGAACGGAAACTTAACCACAATCCGGCAAGGTTGTGGAATGTCGTTCGATAGTGGCCCCCTGGATCGGTATCTTCATGCGGCGGTCGGAGACGATCCCGCGGTAGCCCGAGAGCTGCGGGAGAGCTTCGCCGCGAACACGCGCGAACTGGCGGACCTGATGCGGCGCGCGCGCTGCGACGCCAACTGGCGCGTCGCCGCCGAGCGGATGAAAAGCCTGGCCGCGACCTTCGGGGTGATTCCGCTGATCCAGCTCGCCGAAGCGGCGATCGAGGGCGTGCCCGGCGATCCAGCGATCCTGCGCGACATCAACGCGGCGATCGACAGCTTCGCCTGAACGGCTTTCGCGGGTTCAATCCCCGTTCAGCCGCCCCCTGCCATTGGAAATATCGATCCCGGCCGTCTTGCCTTGGCAACGCTACGGGTCTAGCCGCGTTGTGAACCGCGGCTGACCCCCGCATGCTTCTGGCAAGGCGGCCGTTTCAGAGGAGAGATATCGATGTTCACCCGTTTCCGCCCGACGACCGCGACCGCTGTGGCCGCCGTTTTGGGCTGCGCGCTGATGGCGACGGCCACCCCCGTCATGGCGAAGGAAAAGCCGAAGAAGGAAGAGGCCGCGCAGGGGCCGAAGGTTTCGCCCAGCAAGGCATTCATGCCCGCTGTGAAGAAGATGGGCGACGCGACCAAGGCCAAGGATGCCGCCGCTTTGCAGGCGGCGCTGGCCGAGGGGCAGGCGACGGCGACCTCGAACGACGACAAATATCTGATGGGTTTCTACACGCTGCAACTCGGCATCCTGAACAAGGATGAGGCGACCCAGAGTCAGGGCCTGGAGACCGCGCTCGATTCGGGCCTCGTTCCGGCGGCCGACCTTGGCAACTATAATTTCTATTCGGGCCGTTTCGCCTATGTGAAGAAGGACTATGTCAAGGCCGCGACGCGGTTCGAGGCCGCGAAGGCGGCGGGATCGACCGATTCCGCGCTGCCGCTGCTGCTGATGGACAGCTATCTGAACTCGGGGCGCGTCGATCAGGGGATCGCGCTCGCCAAGGCGACGATCGATGCCGAGCGCGCAGCGGGCCGGGTGCCGTCGGAAGAATTGTATGTGCGTCCGGCGAAGGCGCTCCAGGCCGCGAAGCGCACCGACGAACTGCTCGACATTCTGACGCTCCGCGTCCGCGACTATCCGCAGCCCGCGGTCTGGCGCAACACATTGTACATCCTGCTCCAGCAGGCGGGTCCCGACAAGGAACTCAACCTCGACATCCTTCGCCTGATGCGAGCGTCGGGCGCTATGACCGATCGCGGCGAATATCTGGAATATGCGGCAATGGCCACCGAAGCCGGTTATCCGGGCGAGGTGGTGTCGCTGGTTCAACAGGGCATCGCGAACAAGGTTTTCACAGACCGGGATGAGCGCTTTTCACAGATCCTGAGCTCGCAGACCGACCGGGCCAAGGCCGACCGCCCCGGGCTCCTTGCGGACGCCGGCAAGCCGGTGACGAACCCCAAAGCGGCGCGCGCAACCGCGGATGCCTTGGTCGGCATCGGTGAAATCGCCAAGGCCATCCCGCTTTATGAGGCGATCGCGGCGAGCGATCCCATCGCGCAATATCGTCTGGGCGTGGCGCAGGCGCTGTCGGGGCAGAATGACGCTGCGCTCGCCACCTTGGCGAAGGTGCAGGGCAATCGTGCGCGGCTGGCCAAGCTGTGGACGGTCTATGTCCAGACCAAAACGGCTCCGGCCGCCGTGGCGGCGGCCCCCGCCACCTGATCCAGCGCGATACGGCACAGAGGGGGCGCCATTCCATCGGGGGTGGCGCCCTTTTTTTGGCGTCTCGGCCGCTCTCAGGTCTCGACCGGGATTCCGGCGAGCTGTTTCGCGGTACGAATCGTCAGCGAGGTCTTCACGCTCGTCACGTTGGGCGCCGACGTCAGGTGCGCGGTCAGGAAGGACTGGAAGCTCTGCAGGTCGCGCGCGACGACCTTGAGCAGAAAATCTATTTCGCCGTTCAGCATGTAGCATTCGCGAACTTCGGGAAGCTTTCCGACATAGTCCTCGAATGCCTTGAGGTCGGATTCGGCCTGGCTGCGCAGGCTGACCATCGCGAAGACGGTGATGCCATAGCCGAGCTTCGCGGCGTCGAGATCGGCATGATAAGAGCGGATGACACCCGATTCTTCCAGCGCGCGGACGCGGCGCAGGCACGGCGGCGCTGTGAGTCCTACCATTTGCGCCAGTTCGACATTGGTCATCCGCCCGTTTTTCTGCAGCTCCCCGAGGATCTGGAGGTCGATCTGATCAAATTTCTGACTGGCCATATTTGAAACATCCGCTTTCCAAAAGTGCAGCGACCATAATATTATTTCAGCCGATTGCAATTGTCCCACAATGTGACGTGGTCGACGATGGCACTTTCATGACCAGCGGATTCACGCTAGCCGGTAAACATACGCTAACCAACAAACTGGGTGTGGGGCCGGCCCGCGTGACTGCTGACTCGATGATCGCGACCATCTTGCGCCAAGCCCCGAAAGACGGCCGTGCGAGCATCGCTGCGTGGCGTCAGCTCAGCGATATCCTTGCCCAGCGCGGCAATCAGCTAGCCGGCGAAGATGTGCGCCGCGCTTTCCATGCCCTTGCTCTGCTGCGGCCGCAAGTCCCCGAAAAGATTCGCCGCGATTGCGCCGAGGCGATCGCGCATCATGGCCGTTTTGCGCCGCTGGTTGCCTTTTATGCCAATGACGTGCCGGCGGTTTCGGCGACGATGCTGAGCCGCGCGCGTCTGTCGGAGGGAGACTGGCTCGCGGTGCTTCCTGCGACCGCTGCGACGGCTCGCTCGGTCCTTGCAGGGCGCAAGGATCTTCCCCAGACGGTTCGTCGCGCGCTTGAGAGTCTGGGGGCCGGATCGGTCGCGCTGCCGCAGCCCACGGCCGTTGCCGTCGCCGTGCCGGAGCCCGAGGCCGCCGCTGCCGGTCCGGTTCCGGCCATCGAGGGGGCTCCCAGCCAGATCAGCGAGCTCGTCCGCCGCATCGACAAGTTCCAGTCGACCCGCACGCAGCCGCCGCCGCGTCCGGCACGCACCGGATTCCTGTTCGAGACCGGGCCCGACGGTCTGATTCGCTGGGTCGACGGCATTACGCGCGGCGCCGCAATCGGCTTGTCGATCGCCGATGCGGCCTTCGGGGGCGAGCCCGGCGCCGACGGCGCGGCAGCGGGAGCGTTCCGCCAGCGCGCCGAAATCGTGAACGCGCGCATGATCCTTGAAGGCGCGGCGTCGGAGGCGGGCGAGTGGCGCTTCTCGGCGATGCCTTGGTTCGACCCGGCGACGGGGCAGTTTCGCGGGTATCGCGGCAGCGCGCGGCGCCCGCAGCGCAACGAGATGCCCTACGGCCGTCCGGCAGCCAGCCAGAATTCAGGCGACTCGATCCGTCAGCTGATTCACGAACTGCGCAGCCCGCTCAACGCGATCTCCGGCTTTTCGCAGATCATATCCGGTCAGATGTTCGGTCCGGTCAGCAACTCCTATCGCAAGATGGCGGAGGCGATCGTTACCGACGCGACGTCGATCCAGTCGATTATCGAGGATCTGGACACCGCCGCGCGCGCGATCGACCCCAGGCCCGCTCCGCTGGCGCCGGAGGAGGTTGCCGACCTGGGCCTGGTGATGACGCGCGTCGAGGAGGATCTCGCGGCGCTTCTTGCCGACCAGCGCGTCGACCTCAGTATCTCGCGCGTCGGCGGCCCCTTTCTCGCGCAGGGCGGCGACGCCAATTCGCGGCGGATGATCGGGCGGATGCTGACCGCGCTCGTCGACATTTCGGAGCCCGGAACCATCCTCGTCGGTCAGCTGGTGACCGAGCCGGGCGCGGACGACATGCTGCAATTGCGCATCGTTCGTCCGCTGGCGATCCGCTTCGCCACGGCGGCCGAACTGCTGGATCCGGGCTTCAGCCCCGAAGGGGAGGCGCCGGGGGCTGCGATCCTGAGCCTCGGCTTCTCGCTGCGGCTTGTTGACAGTCTCGCCCGCAGCGTCGGCGGTCGGCTCGACATCGGACATAACGCCTTGACCTTGCATTTGCCCTCGGCCAACCCGAGAGTCGATACCGAACTCGGTGTTCAGCAGGGCGAATAGCCCCCGGGGGCAAAGGGGAACGAAAGTGCAGCCCGCGGGCAGCTTTCAGACATATCCGGAGACGGCCGAGCAGATTGGTCTCGGCCATGACGGACGCCCGCGTTTCTGGGTCACGATCGATACCGAAGAGGATTTCGACTGGTCGGCGCCCTTCGCGCGGAGCGGCTACCGGCTCGATTCGGTCCCGTCGCTTGCCGAATGCCAAGGCTATTTCGAGCGCTCCGCGGTCGTTCCGATCTATCTAGTCGACTGGCCCGTCGTGCAGGACGATCGCGCCGTCGAGATCCTTGCGCCGGCGCGCGCTGCCGGCCGCTGCGACGTCGGGGCCCAGCTTCATCCGTGGGTCACGCCGCCGCATGAAGAAGAGGTGAGCGAGCGCAACAGCTATACCGGCAATCTTCCTCCTTCGCTCCAGCGGGCGAAGATGGCGGCGCTGCGCGACGCCATTCGCACCCGCTTCGGCGCCGCACCGCAAGTCTATCGCGCCGGGCGTTACGGCCTCGGCCGCGATACCGCCGAGATGCTCGCCGAACTCGGTTTCGTCTGCGACACGTCGGTACGGGCAGGTTTCGATTATCGCAAAGGGCATGGGCCCGATTATCGCGGCGCCCCGCTTCGACCCTGGTGGGTGGCGACGCGTCACGGGCCCGTGCTCGAGGTTCCGGTGACGACGGTTTTCGGCGGGCTCATGGGACCGAAGGGCGAGGGACTCTACCACCCGATCGCGCGGAACGGCCGCTATGCCGGATCGGTGCTGGCCCGTCTCGGGCTTGTCGAGCGCATCGCACTGACGCCTGAAGGCATTCCCGCCGATCGCGCGTGCCGGGCGGTCGACATCGCACTCGATCAGGGGGTTCCCGTCCTCAATTTCTCGTTCCACTCGCCGTCGCTGCGTCCCGGTAATACGCCCTATGTGCGGACGGCCGCCGATCTCGACCGTTTCTATCGCTGGTGGGACGCGGTGCTCGACCATCTGGCGCGCCGCGGCGTCGTTCCAACCGATACGGCGGGCCTGCTGATGCTAGCGACCGCGAAGAGGCCGGCATGAGCGCAACCGGCTTGCCAACGCCCGCTGCGCTCCGCTATCGCCCGCACATCCCCGGAACGGGGGCCTGTAGCTCAATGGTTAGAGCTGGCCGCTCATAACGGCTAGGTTGCGGGTTCGAGTCCTGCCGGGCCCACCATTCCCCTTGCAAATCGAAACCGATCGCTGTCCATTGCCCGCCGAAAAGGAGAGGGGAATGGGAAAGCTTCGGATTGCCTTGATCGGCGGCCTATCGATCCTTGTCGTGGGGGCCGCCGTTGTCGGCGTGCGCACGTCGACCTTCGCGCCGGCCAATGTCGCCGACGGCCGCGATGTGAAGCTTGCGGCGGCGCCCGTCTATGATCTGGACGCGGCGGTTCGCCATTTGAGCGAAGCCGCACAGATTCGCACGATATCGAACCAGGATCCGGCCGCCAACGAAGTCGCCGAATGGGACCGGCTTCATGCGTGGCTCGCGTCCACCTATCCCGCTGGGCATGGCGCGATGCAGCGCACGATCCTGCCGAACCGGACGCTCGTCTATCATTGGCCGGGCAGCGATGCTTCGCTCGCGCCGGTGATCCTGATGGCGCACCAGGATGTCGTGCCGGTGACGCCCGGCACCGAAGGCGACTGGAAATATCCGCCCTTCGCGGGGACGATCGCCGACGGGGCGGTATGGGGTCGCGGCACGGTCGACGACAAGGGCTCGCTTGTCGGTCTGTTCGAAGCGCTCGACGCGCTGGCGAAAAGCGGGTTCAAGCCGAAGCGCGGTATCTATCTGGTATCCGGCCATGATGAGGAGGCGGGCGGCTCTGGCGCGCTCGCCGCCGCCGCGAAGCTGAAGGCCGAGGGCGTGAAGGCGATCTATACGCTCGACGAGGGGAGCATTGTCCTGACCGACACGCCTGTCATCGACGGGCCCGCGATCATGATCGGCATTGCGGAGAAGGGCTATGGCACGCTGAAGGTCACTGCCTCCGCGCCGGGCGGGCACAGTTCGATGCCGCCCGCCGAAACCGGCGTGACGACGCTCGCGAAAGCGGTGCTGGCGATCGCGGGCAAACCGTTCCCGCTCGAATTCCGCGGCCCCGGGGCCTCGATGATCGAGGCGCTCGCCGCGAAAAAGGGCGGCGCGACAAAGATGGCGGTCGCGAACCAGTGGCTGTTCGGGCGCAGCCTCAAGAACCGGCTCGGCGCTGCACCCACGACCGCCGCGGCCCTTCACACGACAATCGCGCCGACGATGCTGGAAGGCAGCCCCAAGGAGAATGTCCTGCCGCAATCGGCGAACGCGCTGATCAACTATCGCATCGCGCCGTGGAACAGCTCGGCCGATGTGATGGCGCGCGCGAAGGAAGCGGTGGGCGACATCAAGGTCGACCTCGCCTGGGTCAAGCCGCCGCGCGAACCTTCGCGCGTGTCGTCGACGAGCTCGCAGGGCTGGAAATGGATCGCTGCGGCCGCCCGCGCCGACGCGCCCGATGCGGTGCTCACGCCGACGCTGGTCGTTGCGGGGACCGACAGCCGGAGCATGGAGCCGGTGTCGGAGGACGTCTATCGCTTCATGCCGATGCATTTCTCGCTGAAGGAATCGGCGATGATCCATGGGACCAACGAGCATATGGCGATCGACAGCTTCAAGCGGATGATCGATTTCTACGCGCGTCTGATCGCGACGTCGACGGGATAGGGGGATTGGTCGGGGAGACAGGATTCGAACCTGCGACATCCTGCTCCCAAAGCAGGCGCGCTACCGGGCTGCGCTACTCCCCGACCGGCCTCGCGGCCTTTAGACAGGCGCGCGTGCGAAGTCCACCCGCAGGTGACGGGCAAAGAAAAAGGCGGCCTTCCCGAAGGAAGACCGCCTCTTTTCGTTTCGGTCATTGCCCCGAGGGGCTGTGACTTACTTCTTTTCTTCAGCCGGAGCAGCAGCGGCGTCAGCAGCCGGAGCAGCCTTGGCGTCAGCGGCCGGAGCAGCAGCGGCGTCAGCAGCCGGAGCAGCAGCGGCGTCGGCGCCAGCAGCGGCAGCGTCAGCACCAGCAGCGGCAGCGTCTGCGCCAGCAGCAGCAGCGTCAGCGCCTTCTTCAGCAACAGCTTCAGCAGCCGGAGCTTCGGTGGTGGCTTCTTCAGCAGCCTTTTCACCGCAAGCGGCGAGGGCGAACATGCTGGCAGCAACGGCGATAGCAGCAAACTTCTTCATGATGTGTGGGCTCCCTAAAATGCCTTTCCGCGCTGGGGAAACTTTCCCGTCCCGCGAGCGGCGGGATTTAGCCGTTCCGCGTGAATCGTCAACAAAAATAATTGAGATGGTCGGGGCGGGCGGAATTCTGTCATTTGGCGGAAACAATCACGGCAACTCGCTTTCCTCGCTGGTGGCGAGAATCGCCGGAGTCGCGGCCCAGACCACGACGTTCTGCCACAATTCAGCGGAATCGACCATATCGGGCGTGTCGTCGGGCGCTTGGTGGATGTCGAAACAACGCGTGCCATCCCGGGCCAGGTCGACCGCAGGAACGCCTGCCGCGAGCAGTGCGCCGACGTTGGCCCCGCCGCCGGCGGGCGGCTTCGCGCGCGCAAGCGTCGATTGCCAACCGCGCGCCCATTCGCTAACCGGCGCCCAACTCTCCCGGCCGCACGACCGCGGCCCAGCCTCTACCGGAGCATATCCATGGCCGCCCAATATAGTTTCGTGATGAAGGGTCTGACCAAGACCTATCCCGGCGCGCAGAAGCCGACGCTCAACAACCTGAGCCTGCAATTCTATCCCGATGCCAAGATCGGTATCGTCGGCCCGAACGGCACGGGTAAATCGACGCTGATGAAGATCATGGCCGGCATCGACAAGGATTTCACCGGCGAAGCATGGCCGGGCGAGGGGATTACCGTCGGCTATCTGGCGCAGGAGCCGCAGCTCGACCCGACGAAAACGGTCAAGGAAAATGTCATGGACGGCGTCCGCCCCGTCGCTGACATGATGGACCGCTTCAACGAGATCAGCGCGCTGATGGCCGATCCGCCCGCGGATGCCGATTTTGACGCGCTCATGGAAGAGATGGGCACGCTGCAGGAAAAGATCGACGCGGTCGACGGCTGGACGCTCGACAACCAGCTCGAAATCGCGATGGAAGCGCTTCGCTGCCCGCCGGGCGACTGGAGCGTCGAGAATCTCTCGGGCGGTGAGAAGCGCCGGATCGCGCTGACCCGCCTGCTGCTCGAGAAGCCGTCGATCCTGCTGCTCGACGAACCGACGAACCATTTGGACGCCGAAAGCGTCGCCTGGCTCGAAAAGCACCTCGTCGACTATCCGGGCAACGTCATCCTCGTCACCCATGACCGCTATTTCCTCGACAATGTGGTGAACTGGATCCTCGAACTCGATCGCGGCCGTTACTTTGTCTACGAAGGCAATTATTCGACCTACCTCGACAAGAAGGGCAAGCGCCTCGAACAGGAAGCGCGCGAGGACCAGGGCCGCCAGAAGGCGATCCGCGACGAGCTCGAATGGATCCGGCAATCGCCGAAGGCGCGCCAAGCCAAGTCGAAGGCGCGTATCAAGAGCTTCGACCAGCTCGTCGAGGCGCAGGAAAAGCGTACTCCCGGCAAGGCGCAGATCGTCATCCAGATTCCCGAACGCCTTGGCGGCAAGGTGATCGAGGTCGCCGGCATCTCGAAGGCCTATGGCGACAAGCTGCTGTTCGAGGATCTGTCCTTCACCTTGCCGCCGGGCGGCATCGTCGGCGTCATCGGGCCCAACGGCGCGGGCAAGTCGACCCTGTTCAAGCTGATCACCGGGCAGGAAACCCCCGACAGCGGCAGCGTCACAATCGGCGACACCGTGCGTCTCGGCTATGTCGACCAGAGCCGCGACGCGCTCGACCCGAACAAGAATGTCTGGGAGGAAATTTCGGGCGGCCACGAACTGATGAACATCGGCAAGCACGAGATGCAGACGCGTGCCTATGTCGGGGCGTTCAACTTCAAGGGCGTCGACCAGCAGAAAAAGGTCGGCCAGCTGTCGGGCGGCGAACGCAATCGCGTCCATCTCGCCAAGATGCTCAAGGAGGGGGGCAACGTCCTCCTGCTCGACGAACCGACCAACGACCTCGACACCGAAACCCTCGCCGCGCTCGAGGAGGCGCTGGAGAATTTCGCCGGCTGCGCGGTGGTGATCAGCCACGACCGCTTCTTCCTCGACCGCCTCGCGACGCACATCCTGGCGTTCGAGGGCAACAGCCATGTCGAATGGTTCGAAGGCAACTTCGAAGCGTATGAGGAGGACAAGATCCGCCGCCTCGGCGACGAGGCGACGCGTCCGCACGCGACGACCTACAAGAAGTTGACGCGCTGACCGGTATGGCGGGGGACGCGGCACCGGTGTCGGCGCCCATATCGTCTGGCGCGATCCGTATGGATGCGGACGCGCTCAACGCCTTCCTGGCGGACGCCTTCCCGCATTCGAAGCCGGGCTCACGCGGCCATGTCGTCTTTGCCGAACCCGGCCATGTCCGCGCGCGGATCGATCCGAACGAACAGGCGCTCCGCCCGGGCGGGCTGATTTCCGGCCCGACACAGATGGGGTTCGCCGACATGGCGGCCTATGCGCTCGTCCTCGCGCACATCGGGCCCGTCGCGATGGCGGTGACGAGCGCGCTCAACTACCAGTTTCTGCGGCCCTGCCGCCCGGGACCGCTTTTCGCCGATGCGCACATGCTCCGCCTCGGCAAGCGGCTGGCGGTGATGGACGTCAGGATCTGGACCGACGACGCCGACAAGCCCGTCGGTCAGGCGAATGTGACCTACGCGATACCGTGAGGGTTGCGGCGATTGGTACCTATGGCGGCTTTCGACCGATTGCGGACATCGAGCGATCCGGTAATTACGGGCAGCGGAAGGTAATTAATGTTGCAGAAGGACGATGCTGAGCATTCGGTGCCCCAGCCGCTTCGTTCGACGTTTCGGCAGATTGCAGAGGCGTTTGTGGTGGGGGACTACCAACTTCGGGAGCATCCGATCGATGGTGTAAAGCCAATCGGGGCCGATACTGCTAGATGGATAGCGGAGAGCATTTCGGCCTACGGCGACGAGCTTTCCACCTTAAATGAGCAAACGTGGGAGAGGTCCGTCTATCGTTGGATGGACGGCCATTGGCTAGCGCTTGTAGACCTCACCACGCGTGCCGAACCGGTGAGCGACCTCGCACTTCATCTGAAGCTCTACGAAAGTGGCGATGTGGAGGTTTACGGCGTATTCGTCCCTTAGCTGGCATTTGCTGAGGAACATCCGCTTCCCACTCCAAAACCGACACCGCCCTCAAATAGGCCTTTCCTACATTATCCGGCTATGCCAGCCTTCATCCGGCTCTTTCATTTATGCGGTTGTTTGCGGGCGCGGCGACGGCGCGACGTACGGGGTGCTCGCAGCCTAGGGTGGGGTTCGAAGCAGCGCCGCACAGGGCTGAACTTTACTGAACTTTGGACCATCGCACGGCCCTCGGGCGGGCCGGATTCCGGGTCCAGACCGGAACGATAACAGGAGGCCAGGGCGGTTTGCCGCCGCTGAACGATCATTACCTCACCCCGGCACATCGGCCGTCACGCCGGCGCCACCTCCCACAGGATCAGCGCGGTCGCGTTGACATTCTCGCGCGCTTTCGCCGTGTCGAGCCGGGTCAGCTTCACACTGCCCTTGAGCGCCCCCATCTCGATCATCGCGTCGATGACGACCACGCCGCCCGCGCCGATTTCGACATCCATCTCGGCCGCATTGGCGAGCTTCGCCTTCGCGGTCCCGACCTGAATGCGATGCGTGCCGGGTTCGACATCGGCCATCAACATCTGCCCCGACTTGATCTGGCCCGTCGCCGTGCCGTCCAGCGTGACGTTCATCCCCTGCAGCGCGGCGACGAAGCCGCGGCGGGTGATGTAGATGCGGCCCTTGCCTTCGGGCGCGCGCATTGCGCGGGCTTCGGCCAGCGCAGCGGTATCGCCCTTCTTGCCGCTCTTGTTGCTCGACAGCGCCCAGATGCAGAAGACGATCACGCCGATGAGGAAGAGGGGAGCGAGGATCAGCATCGTCGTCTCGCCGAGCAGGCTGCCGAGCGACGGCCCCAGAAACGCCCCGAAGATTGCGGCTGCGAAGATGATCGTCAGCCACATCGCATTCTTGCTCATCGTGTCCTCCCTGTTGGTGCCTCAGGCTGGCGCAAAATCTCCCGTCGCGTCGTCCATCACATGCAGCACGCCGTCGCTGATCGCGAAGAAAGCGCCGCGCAGTTTCAGGGTTCCGCGCTTTTCCTTCTCCTGGATACAGGGGAAAGTGCGCAGATTGGCTATGCTCACGCGCACAGCGGCCATTTCCATCGCGCGTCCTGCCTCGCGATTGTCGATGTCGGGATGCGCGGCGCGAACCTCGGCGCCCGCGTCGTCCAGCATCGCAATCCAGTCGGCGATGAAGCCGCCGCGACCGGGCTCGGCACCCTCCATCGACTTGTGAAGCGCCGCGTGGCAGCCGCCACAGAGGCCATGCCCCATCACGACGATTTCCTCGACCTTCAGAAACTGCACCGCGAATTCGAGCGCGGCCGAGACGCCGTGGCGGCCCGGCGTCGTCTCGAACGGGGGGACCAGCGCGGCAACGTTGCGCACGACGAAGATTTCGCCCGGATTCGTGTCGAAAATCTGCGAGGGCTCGACGCGGCTGTCTGAGCAGGCGATCACCATCACCTTGGGCGATTGCCCCTCGGCCAATTCGTCCCAGCGGTCGCGCTGCTGCTGCCAGCCGCCGTTACGGAAACGACGATATCCTTCGATCATGTCTGCAAAGTGAGTCATGTCCGCCCCTTAGCATAGGTAGAGAGGTTGAGAAGAGGCGCGCGCACGACTATGTGGGCGCCATGAACGCTCCTGCATCTACTCCCAGCCAGCGCGCGCGCAAGCCCGACTGGATCCGCGTCAAGGCTCCGACCAGCCCCGGCTATGCCGAAACGCGCAAGCTGATGCGCGAACTCAACCTCCACACGGTGTGCGAGGAAGCCGCGTGCCCGAACATCGGCGAGTGCTGGACCAAGAAGCACGCGACAGTGATGATCCTCGGCGACACCTGCACTCGCGCCTGCGCCTTCTGCAATGTCAAGACCGGAATGCCGCGCCCCGTCGATCTGCTCGAACCAGAGCATACGGCTGCGGCGGCAGCGAAGATGGGACTGACGCACATCGTCATCACCTCGGTCGACCGCGACGACCTGCCCGACGGCGGCGCCAGCCAGTTCGTGAAGGTGATCGAGGCGCTGCGCCGCGAAACGCCGCAGACGACGATCGAAATCCTGACCCCCGATTTCCGCAACAAGCCCGAAAGCGCGGTCGCGGCGATCGTCGATGCGCGTCCCGACGTCTATAACCATAATCTGGAAACGGTGCCGCGGCTCTATCCGACGATCCGTCCCGGCGCGCGCTATTATGCGTCGCTGCGACTGCTCGAAAGCGTCAAGCGCCGCGATCCGTCGATCTTCACCAAGTCGGGCATCATGCTCGGGCTTGGCGAGGAGCGGATGGAGGTCCACCAGGTGATGGACGATATGCGCAGCGCCGATATCGATTTCATGACGATGGGCCAGTATCTCCAGCCGACGCCGAAACATGCGAAGGTCGCCGAATTCGTGACGCCCAAGGCGTTCGATGCCTATGCGCAGATCGCCCGTGCCAAGGGCTTCCTGCAGGTCGCCTCATCGCCGCTGACACGGTCGAGCTATCATGCCGGCGACGATTTCGAGCGGATGCGCGCGGCGCGCGAGGAACAGCTCGCGCGCGATGCCCGGCCGGGACGGGTTGGGGCGGACTGATTGCCGCGGCACCACGAGACGCGCGAACTGCCGCACAGCGCTGAACAGATGTTCGCGCTGGTGACGGATATTGCGCGCTATCCCGAATTCCTGCCGTGGGTTATCGCGCTGCGCGTCCGCAGCGACAGCGAACATGAATCGGTGGCCGACATGATCGTCGGCTTCAAGGGGCTGCGCGAAAGCTTCTCGTGCCGCGTCCACAAGGAACGGCCGCGGACCGTGACTGTCAGCTATATCGACGGCCCGATGCGCCATCTGGAGAATGAATGGCATTTCGCGCCGCTCGAAAACGGCGGCTGCCGCGTCGATTTCATGGTCGATTTCTCGTTCCGCAGCCGCGTCTTCGAAACGCTCGCCGGGCAGATGTTCGACAAGGCGCTGCGCAAGATGATCGCCGCGTTTGAAACGCGCGCGGGCGAACTCTATGGCGCCGGAAGCGCGATATCCTCCGACGGTCGCAGCGCGTCCCTTTCGGGCTGAAGCAGGTCGAGGGCGAAGAGAGTCGCGGCCTGGCGGATCGCGGCGCGGTCGGTCGCTTCGAACTGAACACGCTGGGTGAAATAATCGTCGGGATCCTGGCCGCGCAGCGCGCGCGCGAAGACGACAAGGCCGACTGGCTTGCGTTCCGACCCGCCGCCGGGGCCGGCGATTCCGGTGATCGCCACCGCGACATCGGCGTCGCTGTTCGCGAGCGCGCCGGCGGCCATCGCCCATGCCGTCGCCAGCGCCACCTCGCCGAAGGTTTCGAGTATCTCGCTGCTGACGTCGAGCTGCTTCTGCTTCGCGTCGGCCGAATAGGTGATGAAGCCCGCCGAAAAGACGTCCGAGCTTCCGGCAATGTCGGTCAGCGCGGCGCTGACCATGCCGCCGGTGCAGCTTTCGGCGACTGCAATCCGCCTGCCCGCCGCACGGTTGGCGGCGAGGACCGCCGTGGCCAGTTGGTCGCGCTCGGCAAGGCGCGCTTCTGCGTCGAAAACCACTCTCAATTCTCCGGAAGTTCCAAGGTCGCTACGGCCTGCGCGGCGATCCCCTCGCGGCGGCCGGTGAAGCCCAGCCGCTCGGTCGTTGTGGCTTTCACACTAACGCGTTCGACCGGAATCGCAAGGATTTCGGCAATCCGTGCCCTGATGGCGGGGCGGTGCGGGCCGATTTTCGGGGCTTCGGCGATGATCGTCAGATCGACGTGCGCGATATGACCATTGCGCGCCGCGACGCGCTCGCCGGCAAAGGCAAGGAAGCGGTGCGACGCCGCGCCGCGCCATTGCGGATCGCTGGGCGGAAAGTGGTCGCCGATATCCCCGTCCGACAGGGCGCCGAGGATAGCGTCGGTGATCGCGTGAAGCGCAACGTCGGCATCGCTATGCCCTTCAAGTCCATGACTATGCGCGATTTCTATCCCGCCGATCCACAGCGGCTTGCCTGCAACCAGGCGGTGAACGTCATAGCCCATGCCGACCGCGGTTCGCATCGTTCCCGTTCCCAAAAGTCCCGCGAGGATTACCATATCCTCGGCATATGTCAGTTTGTGAAGCCGCGGGTCGCCCGGGACGGCAGCGACGGCAATGCCGAGCCGCCGGACCAGCTGCGCATCGTCGGTCGCCGCCGCTTCGACGGCCGCGGCGTGCGCGCGTCTGAGGATGCCCAGGCGGAATGCCTGCGGCGTCTGGACGCGCGCGAGGGCGCTGCGGTCGATGACCTCTCCCGCTTCGCCATGCGCCTGTTCGACGAGTGTATCGGGAACAGGCAGGGTCGGGATCGCCGCCGCCGAGGTTTCGAGCGCCGCAAGCAGCCGGTCGATCACGTCGGTCGTCAATCCGGGGCGCGCGGCGTCGTGAACGAGGACCAGCGCCTCGTCCTCCCAATCGGCGAGGGTCTGCAAGGCATTGCCAACCGATTGCTGGCGCTCGGCGCCCGGATCGGCAGAAATCCAGCCTTTCCCGATGCCATCCACGGCCGCCATGACGTCGCCATTTGCCACCAGTACGCCCAGCGAAATCGCCGGATGGGCGTCGAATGCATCGACGCTCCAGCGCAGCACGGCCTTGCCACCGAGCAATTCGAGTTGCTTTGGATGATCGAAACCCGCGCGCGTGCCCGTGCCCCCGGCAAGCAGGATCGCCGCGACGCGCGGAACGGTGGACGGCGTGGAGTCGGTCATCAGCCGCGCCGGTTAGCGCAGCCGCGCCTTGCGGGAAAGCCGCTTAGCGTGTAGGGGCTGCTCAAATTTTAGGCAATTTGAACGGAAGCTCCCCGCCATGGCGCCGCTCAGGCCCATTCAGATCGGCAATATCACCATCGCGGATCCCGTGATCCTCGCGCCGATGACGGGCGTCTCCGACCTGCCGTTCCGCAAGCTCGTGCGCCATTATGGCTCGGGGCTCAACGTCACCGAGATGATTGCCAGCCAGGCAGCGATCCGCGAGACGCGCCAGTCGATCCAGAAGGCGGCGTGGGATCCGGTCGAAGAACCGGTGTCGATGCAGCTTGTCGGCTGCACTCCCTATGAGATGGGAGAGGCGGCGAAGCTCAACGAAGACCGCGGCGCCGCGATCATCGACATCAACATGGGCTGCCCGGTGCGCAAGGTGACCAACGGCGACGCAGGGTCGGCGCTGATGCGCGACCTGAAGCTCGCGGCGGCGTTGATCGACTCCTGCGTCAGGGCGGTGTCGGTTCCGGTGACGGTCAAGATGCGCATGGGTTGGGACCATGACAGCCTCAACGCCCCCGAGCTTGCGCATATCGCCGAGGATCTCGGTGCCAAGCTGGTCACGGTCCACGGCCGCACGCGCAACCAGATGTATCGCGGCGAGGCCGACTGGGCCTTTGTCCGCCAGGTCAAGGATGCGGTGTCGATCCCGGTGATCGTCAACGGCGACATTTGTTCGGCCGATGACGCCAGAACGGCACTCGCGCAGAGCGGTGCCGACGGGGTGATGATCGGCCGCGGCGCCTATGGTCGCCCCTGGCTGCTCGGGCAGGTGATCGCGGCGCTACGCGGCGAGGCCGAGCGGCCCGACCCCGGCATCGACGAACAATATGAAGTGATTACATCGCATTATCGTGCGATGATCGATCACTATGGCGAAATGACCGGCGTCAATATGGCGCGCAAACATCTGGGCTGGTACGTCAAGGGGCTGCACGGCTCGGCAGAGTTTCGTAACAAGGTCAACCAGATCCCCGACAGCAAGGGCGTCCTCGACGCGCTCGCAGCCTTTTACGGTCCATATCTGAGCAAGGCCGCTGCGTGAGCGCGCTGACGTCGAGCATCCCGACGTTCGACCATGACGAAATCATCCAGTCGCACCCGATCGCCACGCTGCTGATCGACAAGGGCGGAGTGATCCTGTTCGTCAACGCCGCCGCCGAGCAACTCTGCAATATCGGCCGCGCCGCGATGGTCGGGCGCGTCGTCTATGACGTCATCGGAATGGATCGCAGCTATCGCCAGCGGATGAACGACCCCGCGACCTCGGCGCTGTTCGCACACCGCGCGGAAATCTCGCTCGGCGGGCGCAAATCCGCGTTCGTCGACATGCAGATGGTGCCCTATGGTCGCGGCGGCCACCGCATCCTGACGCTTGTGCCCTCGCAGAGCGATGCCGAGCTGATGGGCGGTGCGATCGGACGGTCGGGCCGCGCGGCGGGGGCCGCGGCGTCGATGCTGGCGCACGAGATCAAGAACCCGCTCGCAGGGATCAAGGGCGCGGCGCAGCTTCTGGCGCGCAAGACCGACGCCAGCGGCGAGCGCTTCACGACGCTCATCTGCGCCGAAGTTGACCGGATTACCACCCTGATCGACCAGATGGAGCATTTCTCGCGCGGCCAGCCGATCGCTTGTGCTCCGCTCAATCTGTATCAGCCGATCCACCAGGCGATCGAAACCGCACGTGCACGGCAGTTTCCGGGCATTCGCTTTGCCGAGGATTTCGACCCCTCGCTGCCGCTCGTCCATGGCAATCATGACGCGGTCGTGCAGATACTGCTAAACCTGATCACCAATGGCTGCGAGGCGCTCGGCGGGCGAGACGACGGCGTGGTACGCGTCGCGACGGCATTCCGCCACGGCCTGTCGATCGACAATGGCGACGGCCGCGGCCGCATCGCGTTGCCGATCGAGGTCAGCGTCAGCGACAATGGCCCCGGCGTACCCGCCGACATCCGCGGCGACCTGTTCGATCCCTTCGTGACCACCAAGCGCGAGGGCAGGGGGCTTGGCCTCGCGCTCGTCGCCAAGCTGGCGCGCGACATGTGCGGCACCGTCCAGCACATGCGCGACGGGGAATGGACCCGCTTCCGCGTCCACCTGCCGGCCGTGCCCAAGAAAGGCCGCGGCGAATGACCGGCAAGACGATCCTGCTCGTCGAGGATGATCCCGCGATCGCGCTGATCATCCGCGAGACGCTGACCGGCGAGTGCGGTACGTTCGCGTCTGTCGGCAGTGTCGGCGAACGCAACGCGTGGCTTGCCGACAATCGGCCCGATCTGATCATCACCGATGTCGTGCTGCCCGATGGCGACGGCATCGACTCACTTCCCGGTGCCGGGGTCGATCCAGAGACGCCGGTGATCGTGCTGTCGGCGCAGAATACCCTCGATACCGCGGTGCGCGCGACGGGGATCGGCAGCTATGATTATCTGCCCAAGCCCTTTGACCTCGAAGAACTGACCGCAAGCGTCCGCGCGGCGCTCGAACGCAGCAACCAGCCGGCGGCGAAGGTCGATCCGGGGCAAGCCGACAGCCATGGTCTCGTCGGCCGTGCGCCGTCGATGCAGGCGGTCTATCGGACGATCGCGCGGCTCGCGACGAACGATCTTGCGGTGCTGATCCTCGGTGAATCGGGGACGGGCAAGGAAGTCGTCGCGCGCGCGATCCATGCGACGGGGCTGCGCCGCGCCGGTCCCTTTGTTGCCATCAACATGGCGGCGATCCCGCGCGAGCTGATCGAGGCCGAACTGTTCGGCCATGAAAAGGGAGCGTTCACCGGCGCGCACAGCCGCAACGCCGGCCGTTTCGAACAGGCAGCGGGAGGCACGCTCTTCCTCGACGAGATCGGCGACATGCCGCTCGAGGCGCAGACGCGGCTGCTGCGCGTTCTCCAGAGCAATGAATATTCCACCGTCGGCGGCAGCCATGCGCTGCGCGCCGACGTGCGCGTCATCGCCGCGACGCACCGCGACATGCGGACGCTCGTCGCCGATGGCCGCTTCCGCGAGGATCTTTTCTACCGGCTCAACGTCATTCCCGTGACCTTGCCGCCGCTGCGCGACCGGCGGAGCGATATAGCGGCGCTGGTGCGCCACTTCGTCGATGCCGGGCGCCATTCGGGGCTCCCCGACCGCCAGTTTGCGCCAGAGGCCATGCAATTGCTCGAACGGCACCACTGGCCGGGTAACGTCCGCGAGCTGGGCAACGTCGTCCAGCGGCTGGCAGTGCTGTCGCGCGATACGACGGTGACCCAGCGCGACGTCGAATCGGTGCTCCACGACAGCGGCGAGGGCGCGATGCCCGCCGACCCCGTCGACCTGATCGCGCGTGCGGTCGACGACTGGGCGCGCGAGCAGCTGGCCGCCGCGGATCATGACGGCGAGATTCACGAGCGGCTGGAGGCGATCGTCGAGGCCGCGCTGCTTCGCCGGACGCTGCGCGAAGTGCGCGGAAATCAGCTCGAAGCCGCTCGCCGGCTGGGAATTAATCGCAATACGTTGCGCAAGCGGCTGGGCCAGCTCGATATCGATCCCGCACAACCCTGACGATCTGATCGGCCGGAGCCGGTAATCGATCGCCGAGCGCACTTTGTGTGTTTTCTATGCAACAGCTTTGTCGTAACAAGGCAACAATGGAGCCCGCCGCTTCCCCCCTTCAAGCAAGTGAACTACCCGCCGCGGGCGCCAGTTCGCGCGGTTGGCACTTTGCCGCGCCCGAATATTACACGCTGGCGGTGATCGTCAGCGTCGCACTCGCGACTTATATCTTCGTTACCGGCGACGCGCAGAGCGAGAGACTGCTGACCCCGGGGCTGGTCGCGGCGATCATGGTCGTCAATCTCGTGCCGGCGATGGCGCTGATCGTCCTCGTCGGCAGCCGTGTCGCGCGTGCGCGCGCCGAGCGATCGATGGCGGGAGGCAACGGACGGCTGCACGTCCGGCTGGTCGCGCTCTTCTCGCTGATCGCAGCGGCCCCCACGCTGCTGGTGGTGATCTTCGCGTCGCTGCTCTTCCAATATGGCGTCGACTTCTGGTTCTCCGATCGATCGCGGGGCATGTTCGAAAATGCCGCGAGCCTCGCGCAAGGCTATTATCAGGAAAACCAGCGCGAAGTCGGCGCGAACACCATCGCAATGTCCAAGGATATCGGGGCGTTCCTGCAGCGTGTTCCCATTGATGATCCGGCCTTCTCTAACTATTATCTGCAACAGGTTGTCGTCCGGAACCTTAATGAATCGGCGATAATAGAGATCGGTGCCGATGGCGTTGCCCGCACGCCGGCGATGATCGACCCGGACAACCGCGCGGCCGAAAGCCGTATCTCGCCCTCGATGGTCGAACGCCTCGATCGCGGGCAGGATGTCGTCGTCGTCCGGCGATCGGACCGGATCGAGGCGGCGACGCGCTTGCCAGGGACGCGGCGCGCCTATCTCTATGCCTCGCGCGACGCCAATGTGCTGGGTTTCCAGCAGTCAGAACGCGCGCGGACCGTCCTCGCCGATTACAACGGGCTGTTCCAGCGCTCGCAGCAGTTGCAGCTTCAGTTCAACGGCGCGCTTTATCTTGGATCGCTCCTGCTTCTCGCGCTCGCGGTGATCGCCGCGATCGTCGTTGCCGACCGCATCGTGCGCCCGCTCGGTACGTTGATCGGGGCGACGCGGACCGCGGCGGGCGGCGATCTGTCGGTGCGCGTGACGCCGCCGGCGCGCGATGACGAAATCGCCGTGCTCACCCGCGCGTTCAACCGGATGACCGAACAGCTCGAGGGACAGACGGGGGCGCTCGTCAGCGTCAACGAACAACTCGAAACCCGCCGCAGCTTCATCGAGGCGGTGCTGTCGGGCGTCTCGTCGGCAGTCGTCTCGGTCGATGCCGAACACCGCATCCTGCTCGCCAACTCAGCCGCCGAGCATCTGATCGGGCAGAGCGCCGGGGAATTGACCGGCCAGCCGCTCGCCGACGTCGCGCCGGAACTCGCGCGGCTGCTGACCAGCGAAGAGCATGAGGCGATCGTGCAACTCGCGCGGCGCGACGCGGAGCCGGCGACGCTTGCGGCAAAGGCGGTGGCGCAGGGCGACGGCTATGTGCTGAGTTTCGAGGATATCACGCAGCAATTGCTCGACCAGCGCCGCGCGGCCTGGTCCGACGTCGCGCGCCGGATCGCGCACGAGATCAAGAATCCGCTGACCCCGATCCAGCTTGCGGCCGAGCGGCTCCAGCGGCGGTTCGGCGCGAAGGTCGAAGGCGACGAGGCGACCTTCCGCCGCCTGACCGACACGATCATCCGTCAGGTTCACGACATGCGCCGCATGGTCGACGAATTTTCGAGCTTCGCGCGAATGCCCAAACCGACCTTCGGCGTCGAGGATGTTCGCGATATCCTGCGCCAGGCGGTGTTCCTGTTCGAGGTTGCGAAGCCCGATATCCAGTTCAGCGTGAAGACCCCGAACGAGATCGAACCGCTGGTGTGCGACCGCCGGCTGTTGTCGCAAGCGCTTACCAATATCGTCAAAAACGCTGTGGAAGCGATTGAAGAAAATTCGAAAGATTCAGAATCTCCTCCAATCGGCCATATCCGCGCCGAGCTGGACATCGGGCGCGACGATGCCATTGTCATCCGCATTTCCGACGACGGAATCGGATTGCCGGAGGCACGCGACGCGATCGCCGAACCCTATATGACGACGCGGCAGGGCGGCACCGGGCTCGGTCTCGCGATCGTGAAGAAGATCGTCGAGCAGCATTATGGCGAGCTCGATTTTTGCGACAATCCGGCGGGGCAGGGGACGTGCGTAACGCTGACGCTGCACCCCGACCGGCTGCGACCGCTCGCGGGTAAGGGCGGCGACTTGGTGACAGGGCAGATTGAATCGGTTCCGGGGCGGATCCGGAACCGGCAAGGCAAAGAAGAATATGGCGCTTGATATACTGATCGTCGACGACGAGCGTGACATCTGCGAACTGGTGGCCGGCGTCATGGAGGACGAGGGCTATGAGGCGCGCACCGCGTCCGACAGCGACGCCGCGCTGGAGGCGATCCGCCAGCGCAGGCCTTCGCTCGCGCTGATCGACGTATGGCTGCAAGGATCGCGTCTCGACGGGCTGGGGCTGGTCGAGGCGATCAAGGCGTTCGATCCGACGTTGCCGATCATCGTCATATCGGGGCACGGCGGGCTCGACACCGCGGTCGCGGCGATCCGCCGCGGGGCGTTCGATTTCATCGAAAAGCCGTTCGAGGCCGAGCGGCTGCTGCATCTCGTCGCGCGCGCGACCGAGAGCGAGCGGTTGAAATTCGAGTATGAGCAACTTCGCGAAAAGGCCGGCCCCGCCGACGAACTGACCGGAACCAGCGCCGCGATCAACAATGTCCGCGCGACACTGAAGCGCGTTGCCGGCACCGGTAGCCGCGTGCTCATCACGGGTGCGCCGGGGGTGGGGAAGGAGGTTGCCGCGCGCGTCCTTCATGGCTGGAGCGGGCGGCAGAATGCCCCGTTCCGTGTCATTTCCTCCGCCCGGATGGATCCCGAGACGGTCGAGACCGAGTTGTTCGGGTCTGAGGCCGAGGACGGTTCGATCCGTGTCGGCCTGCTCGAACAGGCGCATGGTGGAACGCTGTTCCTCGACGAGGTCGCGGACATGCCGCTGACGACGCAGGGCAAGGTTCTGCGCGTCCTGACCGACCAGAGCTTCACCCGCGTCGACGGACGGACGATGATCCGCGTCGACGTCCGCATCATCTCGGGCTCGGCGCGCGACCTCAAGACCGAGATCGCGGAGAGCCGGTTTCGCGAGGATCTCTATTACCGGCTGAACGTCGTGCCGGTGCATATCCCGCCGCTGCGCGAACGGCGTGACGATATCGCCAGTCTCTGCGACCATTTCGTCCGGCGCTACGCCGCCGACCGCCGCGCGCCGCCGCCCGAAATCAGCGCCGAAGCAATGGCTGCACTGCAAGCCCACGATTGGCCGGGAAATGTCCGCGAACTGCGCAACGTGATCGAACGTGTGATGATCCTCGCGCCGAGTGACAGGCTGGGCCGGATCGACGCCGACATGCTGCCCTCCGAGCTGGTTCGCGGCGGCACCGACATATTGCCCGGCAGCGAATCGATCACCGCCATTCCGCTCAAGGAAGCACGCGAGAATTTCGAGCGCGAATATCTGCGCATCCAGATCAACCGTTTTTCGGGCAATATCTCGCGCACCGCGACCTTCATCGGCATGGAACGGTCGGCGCTGCACCGCAAACTGAAGCTGTTGGGATTGACCGATAATCCCGAAGGCGAGGGGTGACGGCTTTGCGCTAGACCTGCGGCAAGCTTTGCCGCATATTGCCGCCTGCGATGAAGGCTAGAATGCCGGAAAACCGGCGCCGCACCCGCGGTCCTACCGCCAAGAACAGGAGGCAAATGTGTCCGATAAAAATCAGAATCTCCAAGATCTTTTCCTCAACGCCCTGCGCCGCAGCAAGACGCCCGTCACGATGTTCCTCGTCAAGGGCGTGAAGCTTCAGGGCATCATCACCTGGTTCGACAATTTCTCGCTGTTGCTGCGCCGCGACGGCCAGTCACAGCTCGTTTACAAACATGCGATCTCGACGGTGATGCCGTCGCACGACTTCGACGTCGGCGCGCTCGGCGCCGACCTTCGCGAAGCGCCCGCGAGCAAGGGCAAGGCGTTGCAGGACGTGTTCCTGAACGCGGTGCGCCGCTCCGACGAGTCGGTGACGATGTTCCTCGTCAACGGCGTGATGCTGCAGGGCGATATCGTGGCGTTCGACCTCTTTTGCATGTTGCTCGAGCGCGAGCGGCAGGTTCAGCTTGTTTACAAGCATGCGATCTCGACCGTGCAGCCGAATGGCCCGATCAACCTGACCGACAATGGCGACGAGGACGGCGACGCCGGCGCCTGACCTTGGGACGATGACCGCCAGCGAAGATGAAGTGACGCGCGGCGCCGCCGCGCTGCTCGTCGTGCCCGAATGGCACGCGCAGCGCCTGTCGCGCGACCTCGACGCGCGCGTCGAGGAAGCGAAAGGGCTGGCGGTCGCGATCGGACTCAATGTCGTCGCGGTGCACCCGCTGCGGCTGCGCCAGACGCGCGCGGCAACCCTGCTCGGCGTCGGCCAGATCGAAGCGATCAAGCCCGACATCGCGATGGAGGGCGTGCAGCTCGTCATTGTCGATGCGGCGCTCACCGCGATCCAGCAGCGCAACCTTGAAACCGAGTTCGGGACCAAGGTGATCGATCGTACCGGGCTGATCCTCGAAATCTTCGGCGAGCGTGCCGCGACCGCCGAAGGGCGGTTGCAGGTCGAACTCGCGCATCTCGACTATCAGGCGGGGCGGCTGGTGCGCAGCTGGACCCACCTCGAGCGCCAGCGCGGCGGCTTCGGCTTCCTCGGCGGGCCGGGCGAGACGCAGATCGAGGCTGACCGCCGGATGATCCGCAACCGCATGGCGCGCATCCGCCGGAGCCTGGAGGATGCCCGCCGGACGCGGCAATTACAGCGCGCCAAGCGGCAACGCGCGCCTTGGCCGGTAATCGCACTGGTCGGCTATACCAATGCTGGAAAATCCACTTTTTTCAATCGCCTGACGGGAAGTGACGTCATGGCGGAAGACATGCTTTTCGCAACGCTCGATCCGACGATGCGCGAAATCCGGCTACCCGGCATCGACAAGGCGATCCTGTCGGATACCGTGGGCTTCGTGTCCGACCTGCCGACGGAACTCGTCGCCGCATTCCGAGCCACGCTGGAGGAGGTCACCACCGCCGACCTGATTATTCACGTCCGCGACATCGTGCATCCCGACAGCGACGCGCAATATGACGATGTGCGGGCGATCCTCGATTCACTCGGCGTCAATGGACCGCGCGACGGGGAGGGGGAGGACGCTCCCGATGCGGTTCCGCAGATCGAAATCTGGAACAAGATCGACACCGCCGACGCCGATCGCCGCGCGCAGATCGAGGAGATGGCGGCGCGGCGTCCCGACGTCGCGATCATCTCTGCTGTGACCGGCGAGGGCGTCGAGGCGGCGCGCGCGCTCATGGCGTCGCAATTGACTGCGCAGCACAAGGTGGAGCGCATCTTCCTCCGTTTCGATCAGGGCGAAGCGATGGCGTGGCTCCACGCGCGCGGAGAAGTCCTGTCCGATCTGCCCGAGGGCGAGGGGCATATGCTCACGGTGCGTCTCGACCCGGCCGATCGCGCGCGGTTCGAGCGGCTGTGGCCGCCGGGCGTCGCGTAGGGTCCTGGTCCTAGGAGCGCTCCGACGCCTTGACCGCCTGCCAATGCATTTCGAGCGTATCGAGCGGCAGTTTCGCAATATCGGGTCCGGCACGGTCCTCGACAGCCTGGAAGCGGCGTGCGAACTTGTCGTTGGCGGCGCGCAGCGCGCTTTCGGCGTCAACACCAAGATGGCGCGCATAGTTCACCACTGCGAACAGCAGGTCGCCGATCTCTTCGGCGCGCGCCGCATCGTCGGGTGCTGTCACGACTTCAGCGAGCTCTTCGGCGATCTTCTCGCGCGGCCCGTCGGCGTCGGGCCAATCGAAGCCAACGCGCGCGGCGCGGCCCTGAAGCTTCTGCGCGCGTAACAGGGCTGGCAGCGAAAGCGCAACGCCGTCAAGCGCGCTCTTGGGGCCATCCGATGCGCGCTCGGCTGCCTTGATCGTTTCCCATTGGACGCGCACATCGTCCGTCCGCACATCGCCGAAGATATGCGGGTGCCGGCGCTCCATCTTGTCGCTGATCGCGGTCGCGACGTCGTCGAAGCCGAACAGACCTTCATCGGTTGCGATCTGGCTGTGAAAGACGACCTGGAGCAACAGGTCGCCAAGCTCGTCGCAGATCGCGGCAGGGTCGCCGCCGGCGATCGCGTCGGCAACCTCATAGGCTTCCTCGATCGTATAAGGCGCGATCGTCGAGAAGTTCTGCGCGAGATCCCATTCGCATCCACCATCGGGGTCACGCAATTTTGCCATGACGGCAAGCAGGCGGTCGATGGGGGACTGGACCAGGGGGGCCGCGGATTCGCTCATCTATTTATCCGATAATATATATTATGTTAAATATATTTGTAGGGAAGTAGAGGAGCTTAGCCCCCTCGCGCCACTTGAAACGTCCAGATCGCCAGAAATACCAGCGCGAAAATCGTCGCCCACGCGAGCGCCATCTTGATGCCATCGGCCAGCTTGATCCGGCGCGCGACGAGCGCGCTGATCACCAGGGTTAGCGCGCCGGCGAACCAGATCAGCTCGACCGTTGTGTCGCCGCTCATAATTGGACCTCCAACCCATCATAGCCGGGTTCGACACCCGACGGCAGTTCGGCCGCAAGGTCGTCATAATCCATCGTGTTGTCCATATGCGTGATGATAGCGCGCGGATTGCCGACCTTGGCAAGTCCCTCGAGGCTCATCGCCAGATGCGGATGCGTCGGATGCGGATAGCGGCGGAGCGCGTCGATGACGAACAGGTCGACCCCTTGAAAGAAATCAACCATCTCGTCCGTAAATTTAGAGAAATCAGTGGCATAGCCGATCCTGTGCGCACCATCGCTGAAGATAAGCCCGGTCGCCTTTATCGGGCCGTGCGGCATTTCGAGAGCCGAGACTTCGATCGGGCCGATCGATTGATGGTCGTGAAGGTCGATCGGATCGACCGAGGCCGGATAGCCGGCATTTCCCGCGAACGCATAAGTGAATCGCCACTTCAGAATGTCGAGTACATGGTCGCGGGCATAGACCGGCACCGCGGAGCGCCGCAGATGCATCACCTGTCGCAGATCGTCGAGCCCGTGCGTGTGGTCGGCATGTTCGTGCGTCCAGATCACCGCGTCGATTTCGCCGACGCCTGCGTCGAGCAGCTGCAGGCGCATGTCGGGGCTGGTGTCGACAAGGATGCGAAAGCCGCCCAGCGACACCATGATCGATGCGCGACTGCGCAGGTTGCGCGGATTGTCGGGGTCGCACGCGCCCCAGTCGTTGCCGATCCGCGGCACGCCTGAGGACGTCCCGCAGCCAAGAATTCTCAGTTTCATGGATATCGCGACGTCATGGCGCGGCCTTGTTGAAAAGCGCGTAGAAATTGGCGCTGGTCGCGGCAGCCAAGCCATCGCGATCCTCGCCGCGCAGTCCGGCGAGAAAGGCCAGCGTGTCGGCGACAAACGCTGGCTCACCGGTCTTGCCGCGATGCGGGACCGGGGCAAGGAAGGGGGAATCGGTCTCGATCAGCAGCCGGTCCTGCGGCAGCCATTTTGCGGTTGCCTGGAGGTCGGTGGCGTTCTTGAAGGTCACGATGCCCGATATCGAGATAAAGAGCCCGAGGTCGAGCGCCTTTCGCGCGAAATCGTCGCTGGCGGTGAAACAGTGGATGACGCCGGGGAAAGTCGCCTTGCCCATCTCCTCGCCGAGCAAAGCGAGCGTGTCGGCCTCGGCATCGCGCGTGTGGACGATCACCGGCAGGCCCGTTTCCTGCGATGCGTGGATATGGCGGCGGAAGCTGTCCTGCTGCCGGACGCGGTCGCTCTTGTCGTAATAATAGTCGAGCCCGGTCTCGCCGATCCCGATCACGCGCGGATGCGCCGCGCGAGCGACGAGCTTCGCGGTATCAACGTCGGGATGATGATCGGCGTCGTGCGGATGGATGCCGACACTCGCCCAGACGTCATCATTCGCCTCGGCGGCGGCGAGGACATCGTCCCATTCGTTCTCGCGCGTCGCGATGTTGAGCATCGCGGTAACCCCCCTCTCCCGCGCGCGCGCCAGCACCTCGCCCTGCTGCTCGGCGAGCCCCTTGTAGTTAAGGTGGCAGTGCGAATCGACGAGCATCAGCCCTCCCCCTCTCCTTCCGGCAGCTCGAGGCGCGGGAAGATGGGGACGGGCTGGCCAACGGTGAAACCGCCAGCGGCGAGTTTGGCGAACCAGTCCTTGTCGGCGAGCGACGTGAAATCGCGCGCATCGGCGGCGATGCCCATCTGGTCGAGCAACTTGTCGGCGGCGTCGGGGACAACCGGACGGATTGCGATCGCGAGGGTACGGACCGCCTGGAACAGCGTCATCAGCACCGCGCGCATCCGCTCGGGGTCGGTTTTGCGGAGCGCCCAGGGCGCTTGCGTGTCTACATATTGATTGCAGGCGAAAACGGCGCGGATCCAGTCCTCGATCCCGACCGAGAAGGCGAGCTGCTCGAATTCGCGTGGAAGTTGCGTCCGGGCCATGTCATTGACGGCGTGCATCAGCGTGAGATCGTCTTGCGTCGGCGTGTAATCAGCCGACACTACGCCATCCAAATTCTTGAAAATCATCGATAAGCTACGCTGTGCGAGATTGCCGAAGCTGTTCGCCAAATCGGCATTCGCGGTGCGGACGATCGCCTCGGCCGAATAGCTGCCGTCCTGACCGAAACTGACTTCGCGAAGCAGATAATAGCGAAGCGCGTCGACCCCGAACCGTTCGGCAAGCTCCATCGGATCGACGACATTGCCGAGCGACTTCGACATCTTTTCGCCGCGGTTGAGCAGGAAGCCGTGACCGAAGACCTGCTTGGGCAGGGGCAGATTGGCGCTCATCAGGAAAGCCGGCCAGTAAACCGTATGAAAACGCACGATATCCTTGCCGATCATATGGATATCCGCGGGCCAGAATTTGCCCCACTCGCCGTCGAGGTCGGGATAGCCGAGCGCCGACATATAAGTGGTGAGAGCATCGACCCAGACATACATGACATGCCCCGACGAGCCCGGCACCGGCACGCCCCAGTCGAAGCTGGTCCGCGAGACGCTAAGATCCTTGAGCCCGCCCTCGACGAAACGCAGCACCTCGTTCCGGCGGCTTTCGGGGCGGATGAAGTCGGGGTTTTCATGATAGAGCGCGAGCAGTTTGTCCTGATAGGCGGACAGTCGGAAGAACCAGCTTTCCTCGACGGTCCATTCCACCGGTGTGCCCTGCGGCGAGAGCTTGCTCTCCCCTTCCCCCTGCACGAGCTCGCTTTCGTCGTAGAAGGCCTCGTCGCGGACCGAATACCAGCCCTCGTAGCGGTCGAGATAAAGATCGCCATTCGCTTCCATCGCGCGCCATAGCGCCTGCGATGCCGCATGGTGCGCGGGATCCGATGTGCGCATGAAATGATCGAAACTGATATTCAGTTTTCTGTACATCTCACGGAAATATCCCGACATTTCATCGGCGAGTTCGATCGTGGGGCGCCCTTGGTCGCGCGCCGTCTGGTACATTTTCAGGCCATGCTCGTCGGTGCCCGTCGTCAGCCGCACGTCGCGCCCGCGCATCCGCTGAAAGCGCGCCATCACGTCGGTCGCAATGGCCTCATAGGCGTGGCCGATGTGCGGGCGGCCGTTGGGGTAGCTGATGGCGGTGGTGATGTAGAAAGGATCGGACATGCGCGCGCCTTAGCGGGTGCTGCGCGCAAGGGGAAGCGTCAGCGCGCGGGCTCGGCTTCGCGGGGCGCGAGTTCGGCGAGGCAGTTGCCGATTTCGAAGCCGACCATCGATCCGTCATAGGAGCCGCGGATCGCGTCGCGCACCGTGCGCTGGACCCTGTCCCACTGTGCAAGGACCGGCGCGATGTCGGCAATCGGACGCTCGCGGGCGATCCGCGAAAGCAGGCCGGGAACGATGTCGATCACCAGTTCGAGCCGTTCGCGGTTACTCGATCCACCGACTTCCCGCGCGAGCGCGTCGCGGAGGCGGTTGCCGGGGTCGCCGGTGGTCGCGATCGCGAGCAATTTCTTCTCCATCGCCGCGACATCGCTGTCGATCAGCACCAGCGCCTTGCCGGGAACACCGCCCGACGCTGTGACGATCGCGCGCACCTCGGCCATGTCCAGCATCGGGCGCAGGTCGTGCAGCCACGATGTCATGACGTCACGATCAACGGGTTGAAAACGCAGGATTCTGCACCGCGATCGGATCGTGGGCAGTAAGCGCCCGGGCGAATGGCTGACGAGCATGAACAAGGTTCGCGCGGGCGGCTCCTCAAGCGTCTTGAGCAACGCATTGGCGCCGTCGGTTTCGAGATCGTCGACCGCGTCGATGATGACCACACGCCATTCGCCGAGCGAGAGTGAGAGGTGCAGGCGCCGGATCATCCCGCGCACCTGCTCGATCGTGATGTTGCGCGCGAGTTCCTTGCCCTTGTCCTTGGGCTGGCGCGTCAGATGAATGATCTCGGGATGGTTGCCCGCATCGACCAACCGGCTCGCTGCGCCGTCGCCGGGATCGTCGAGCGTCGCGGCATCGCCGCTGCGTCCATGAGTGACGAGGAACCGCGCGACACGCGTGGCGAAACTGCCCTTTCCCATGCCCTGCGGCCCTGCGAGCAGCCAGGCGTGGTGCAGCCGGTCGGCCTGCCATGCCTCCAGAAAGGCGGCTTCGGCATCCGCATGGCCGATCATGGCAGCCATTCGGTGAGTTCGGCGAGGATCGCGGCAGTCACCACGTCGGCGGGCGCGTCGGCGCCGACTACCCGCCAGCGCGCGGGTTCGGCCGCCGCCATTTCGAGGAAGCGCGCGTTAAGGCGCATCTGATAGTCGGCGGGCTTGCTGCCCATGCGATCGGCACTGCCGGCGTCGCGGACCGCAAGCCGCCGTGCGGCTTCGTCGGCGCCGACCGTGAGGAGGAAAGTGCGGTCGGGCATCAGCCCGAGCGAGCCAAAAGCATGGAGCGTCAATATGTCGGCGTCGGTGATGCCGCCGCCGCCGCCCTGATAGGCGCGCGACGAATCGATGAAGCGGTCGCACAAGACCCACGCGCCGCGGTCGAGCGCGGGGCGGATGGCGCGGGCGACGTGGTCGGCGCGCGCGGCGGCAAACAGCAAGGCCTCGCTCCGCGCATCCCAACGGTCGTCATTCCCTTCCATCAGCAGCGTCCGGACCGCCTCGGCGCCCGCGCTACCGCCCGGTTCGCGTGTCGCGACGACCTCGATTCCGCGCTCCGCAAGCGCGGCAGCGAGAGCATGAATCTGGGTAGACTTGCCGACCCCTTCCCCGCCCTCGAGCGTAATGAACCGCCCGCTCACCAGCCGGTCAACCGGTAGAAACCTGTCCGCAAGCGGGCGAGCCAGCCGCCACGCTCGACGTCGGCTGCTGCAATCAGCGGCGTGGTTTGAGGCGGCAAGCCGTCGGGCGTCACGATCAGGTCGGCGACGGGCGTCCCGCGGGCGACGGGCGCGGGCAGCGGGGCACGGCTGCGCATGACGGCGCGGTAGCCGCCCGAATAGCCTTTGGGAACCGTCATCTGGACTGCCGCGCCGGGTTCCGCCCCGACCATCGGAGACCTCCCCTTGCCGACCTCGACATGCCCCACCTTGGCCCCGGCAGAGACGATCTTGCGCCCCTCCCATTGTTCGAAACCCCAGGTCATCAACCGCTCGGCCTCGTCGCGTCGTGCCTTTTCGCTTTCCATACCCGCAACGACCATGATCAAGCGGCGCCCACCGCGCTTTGCCGAGCCCAGGAAGCAATAGCCCGCCTCTGCCGTGTGGCCCGTTTTCAATCCATCGGCGCCTGCGAAACGGCCGAGAATCGGGTTGCGGTTCGGCTGGACGATCGGCTTGCCGGCGGGCGACTTGCCGTGCTGCAGCCTGGGAATCGAAAAATAGCGGGCGTATCCGTCGGGATGATCGCGGATCAGGCGATCGGCCAGCGTGACGAGGTCGTCTGCGCTGACCTTGGTCATCCCCCCATCAGGCCAGCCATTGGGCGTTCCAAATCGGCTCGATTCCATGCCAATTTTAGCAGCCATATCATTCATTCTTTTGACAAAAGCTTCCTCACTTCCGTCGATTCCGACTGCCAGCACGGCGGCGGCGTCATTGCCCGAAACGGTTATTAGACCCTTGAGCAACTCGTCGACAGAAACTTTCTCACCGGCGCGCAGGAACATCGTCGATCCGCCGTTGCCGCCATTCCACTTTTTCCATGTCGCCTCGCCGACGGTGAACGGCTGGTCGGGGGATAATTCGCCCTTCTTGATCAGGTCCAGCACGACATAGGCGGTCATCACCTTCGCCATCGAAGCGGGGGCGAAACGCTTGTCGGCGCCGCGCGAAAAGAGGATCGCGCCCGAATGCATGTCCTTCAGCAATACGATCGGCGCTTGGGTGACATAGATCGGGCGGGTGACCGGGGCCGTCGTGCCCGGCGCCGCGTCCGCGACGGCGATCGGCAGCGATGCCGAAAGCACGAGCATCACAAGCGTTACCGTGCCAGCTTTCAGGATCGACGACGCTCTTTCCATGGCGCCGTCAGCGGTCGCGAACCACGACAGCGTCGCGGAATCCCTTCCCCTTCACCCTTCCGAGCGCCGCGCGCGCCTCGGCGTCGCTGGCGAAGGGGCCGGCGCGGACGCGCCAGAGATTGCCCGCCTTCACGACCGAGCCGCCGACGGACTTCGCCGCCGCACTGGCGCGTTCCTCACTGCTGAACGCGCCTACCTGCACAAAATAGCTTCCAATTGCGGGTGCGGGCTTCGCTGGCGACGCGGGTTTGATGGGTGCCGGCTTGGCGACCGGTGCGGGCTTTGAGGGCGCGGCGGGCGTCTTCACTTCGAGCCTGTCATCGCCGGGCTTTTGCGTTCCCGATGCGACCGGCGCCGCTGGCTGCCTACCCGGAACAGGAAGCGTTTTCAATTTGTTGCGAAGGATTGCGAGCAATGAGTCGGGCGTCGCGATGCGTTCGGGAACCGGGCGTCCGGCGCGCAGTTGCGCGCGTTCGGCCTGCGGCGGGTTCGTGCGGCGGACGCGCACTGCGGCGACCCCTTCGCTGATGCCAAGCTGCGCCGCGGCACCGCGCGACAGGTCGATCAGCCGGTCATTCGCCATCGGCCCACGGTCGTTGACCCGGACCAGGATCGTGCGTCCGGTATCAAGCGCGGTCACCTCGACATAGCTTGGCAGCGGCAACGTCTTGTGCGCGGCGCTGATTGCGTCGGGGTTGAAGGTCTCGCCGTTGGCCGTCGGACGGCCGCCGAGTTCTTCGCCATACCAGCTTGCATAGCCCACGTCGTCATAGTCGGGGATATCGGCGGGTGTGTAGGTCGTACCGCCGATCGAATAGGGCTCGCCGATCTTGACCGGCGTATCGGCGACAAGCTCGGCCGCAGGGGCCGGCGTCGGTCGTGCTGCGACGGGCTCGCCGTCGCGCGTGCCATCAAAACTACCGCAACCGCCAAGCAGCAACGCCGCCCCGGCCATCAGCACCCCGCCCCTACCGATCGATTTCATCTGCCAGCAACCCCACCGAAAGCGCGTAAAAGTTGGAACAATTATAGTCCAATATCGCACGATAGTTGCCAGTCAGCAAATAGGCGGTTTTTCCTGGACCATCGGGTTCGAGCAGGGTCGCCTGCACCTGCCCGTCGGGCCAGCGCCCATCGAGCGTCTGGAAACCGTCGGCGCGCCATTCGGCCATCGAACGCCAGCGGCTGTAGCGCGCGAACACGCGCGAACAGCGCGTCGGCTGGAGCCGGCTGGCCATCGCCGCGCGATTATAGCCGTCGGGTACGCGAACCGCGACGCCCCACGGCTGGCCCGCGCGCCAGCCGGCGCGGCGCAGATAGGCGCCGATCGATTCGATTGCATCGGCTTCGCTCGACCAGATGCGCGCGACGCCGTCGCCGTCGCCGTCTTCGGCGACCTGGAGATAGACCGAGGGCAGAAATTGCGGATAGCCGAAGGCTCCGGCCCAACTTCCCTTGAGCACGTCGCGCGGTACACCCTTCTGGACCATCTCCAGCGTCGCGAGGAATTCGGGCTCGAACAGGCTGCGGCGGCGCCCCTCGTAGGCCAGCGTCGCCAGCGCTTCGGGAAGGTCGAAATTGCCCGTCACCGCGCCATAAGCGGTTTCGTGGCCGTAGATGGCGATCATGATGCTCGTCGGCACCCCTGTGCGCTGCTCGATCCGCGACAGCAACGGCAGCAGCCGGTCGTGGACGCGGCGCCCGCCATTGATGCGCGAGGCATCGACGTGCTTCGCCTTGTAGGGGGCGAAATTGGGGATCGGTGTGTCGGGGCTCGGCGGCGCCCCGAGATTGTCACGGTCGAGCGCGACGACACGTGCGTTATAGCGCAGCCCCGCCGTTACGCGGTCGAAGGTCGCCCGCGAGACGCCGCGCGCCTGCGCTTTCGGCCAAAGCGACTGGACATAGGCATCGAAGCCGGCGTCGGCGCTCTGGGCGTACACGGGCGCCGAGGCCGCCATCGCCCACGCGGAGGCGATCACGCCCGAAAGTCGGAAAATCTGCTTGATTCTGAAACGTCCAGCGTCGGTCATGTCCCACCCCATAGGGTGCCTCTGTCACAGATGCACGCGGCTTGGCCACCCCATCCTCCCCCGGTAGCGCGACAGACCGAGTCATATGCGCGGCGGGCCGTGGCGCCATGTTTTGCTTGCCGCAAAGCTTGCGGACGCTATGGCGGCGCCGTGCGGACAGGTGGCCGAGTGGTTTAAGGCAGCGGTCTTGAAAACCGCCAAATCCGTTGGTTCGAGACCCTCAAAAACCCCGCCCCTCCTGCCGTTTCCCGCAGATTTCCTCTCAATTCGAGCAAAGAAGATCGCCGCAATCGGTGAAGATGGCGGAATATCACGAAGACCAAAACGTCCCAAAAGGTGTCCCAGTAAGACCTCGGACTTCGACCCTAAAATCGACCCTAAACTGCAACGGGTCGAACTGCGGGCTCATGAAGCAGTGGTCGGCCATGGAAAATCAAACCGCCTCTTATAGAAGGAGCGTCGGAGGTAGGCGAGATCGGCCTCCCAATCACGAATTGCTACCGCGAAATCGACACTGCGACGGCGCTTAGCATTTCGTGCCAATGCGGCGAGGGTTTCCGCGATTTTTCTGAGCCGTTGCGACGTTTGGGCTGCGCCCCATTGTTGCATATAAAGCCTGCTATTGAGGGGCGGAAGGTGCATGCGATAAACTTGGCTCAGCAGGTGAACTCGCTGTTCTGCGGTCAGTCGGCTGGACTGGCCGACGTGATAGCCTAGGTAACTGAGCATACCAATTTCTTGCCAGTCGTCAGCTTTGACGGCACCGAGCCCGAATGCCGCCTCGGTGGAAGGCCAGGGAAAGTAGTCGGGATCGCCCGGTTTGAGGGCAATCCGATGCGACCACTCTGCTTCGATCTCCGCTAGTCGAGCATGCGCACTAAGCACATCAGGGGCATCAGGATTGGCTTCGGCGAATTTGCAGATGTATGACATCGCCGCCTGCCACCGGCGCTGCAAATCATAGAATGGCGACCCATCGGTCGCCGTCTGATCCGATTTCCTAGCTTGTAACCTCGCATTAAGCGCGAGGCGCGCCTCTGCGATCCCAGCGGCCCTCCGAAGACGCTCATCTTTCGACGGTTCGGCTTTACGAGGAATGGGCATTGCGATCACGACCGGTCGGGGCTGCGCCTGCTTTGGTTTCTTCTTCTTTTTCTTGCTGGTTGCCGGTTGAGCGAGCTTGGACGTCTTGCCCGAAGGTGCAACCTTGACGGCCTTTTGCTCTACGTTGGGATTTCTCGAACGCTTTGGGGCTGGCGTCACCAACTTCGCCTTGGCTTTTGGCCGATCGACGGCTGAGGCGGGCAGCTGAGGATCGGAGATGTTCAATGTCTTCCTCAACGCAAATTCCATGGCGCGGTTCAATGGCTCGCGTTGACTGCGATTGCCAACACCGCGGGACGTTGGGGGAGCTTCTTTTGAGATCGAACCGGCTTTGGGTCGGAAAAGGACCGGCTTATCGCCTCCCGTCGACTTGGCTTGCCGCTCTGCGTGTCGAATTGCCGCATCCACTTTGGCTTTTCGCTGACGATCCTCACGCTTCCGCAACTCGTTTTCTCACTTTCTCAGGATTGCGGAAGCTCAGCAAGTAACGCCGCCGCATCTTAACCGACGTTCGAAACACGGCATCGGCGAAATTCATGGCTAACGTCTACAAAGGACTTGATACGGGTATTTCATACCAGCTGACGTGCGTCAGCTTGAAGTTTTGAATTTGACAGGTGTAGGATCGGATTGATCGACCACCATTCCCCGGTATTGTTGCGACATTCTGTAGCGTGAGCGAGGCATCGCTTTCTTTCAGTGCAGAAATTCGCTCATCAAGCGTTGCAGTCGCCATTTTTCCTGCAGCATTTAGCCAGCTGTCTCCTGCGCTGTTGCGGTCAATCAGCGAACCGCCGGTCTCAACGGCGCGCTTTTCGCACTCGGCCATGGCCGTCGTGAAAAGCTTTCTTCCGCAGCTTGTTGGGGCGTCGTCCCATATTTTTTTGCAAGCAGGGTATTGTATGGCGTCTAGACCGCCGAGCGCGCTTTCCTCAGCGGCCATGGCGACATTCTCCTCATCGGCCAAATCACGGGCGTCGTTGTCCGAGCCGGAACTGCACGACGCCAGCAAAGCAATAAGGATCGAGTTTCCAACAACACCAAATCTCATATTCGCTCCACAAGGTTGCCGGCCGTTCGGCAGACAAACGAAACGGCGACGGGTAATGGGTTGATATGTCTACGGTTAGCGCGAAGTTCGAACTGACAGGAACGACCTACTAAGCGCGACGTTAAACCTGCTATTTCTGGGGGGCGTTGGATCGCCCGCTGTCCACCTTGCCCGGCAAAAAGCTGATTGCCCGGACAACATAGCCGACGCTCCAAAAGACCAGGAAGAGGGTGAAGAAACCACCCGCGGCAAGCTGGAACGCCCACTGACGTCCATATGCGTCGGCAAGACCCGAAAGGGCGCTGGACGATCCATATTCGGCCGCGGACACTTGCCAGGACTCCGGTCCTTGATTGAATGCGACGATGGTAAAAATTAACGAAGCTGCGAGGCAGAGCCATCCGACGATCATGGGCGTGCCTCCATCCGGTCGATCGGGCGCGGGGGAGCTTTCGCTGGAAAGCCAAATATCCTCGTCGTCCGCATCAACTTCGGCCCCGGAAAACGGGTATCCACAGCCGCCACATTTCTTTTCGGCATCGTCGGCATCAATTCCACACAGCGGGCATGCTTTCATCTCGGACCCCTTTTCACGAGTTGGACATGTAAATTTGGATGTTGGTAAAGCCGCTTCGACGCTCAGCGTGAGTGGCTATCAGACGTGGACGAAAGGTCGTCGAGGAACTCCGACCCAGGCTCGACGCCCGATAGCATTAGGCGATCGCGCGCGCGCGTTGCGGCAACGTAGAGAAGATGGCGCTCGGTATCCTGGATCGCCTCGAGGTCGTTAATGTCACCGACCTCCGCGAGTCTGGCGGCGTCCGGCAGGACATCTTCATCCAGCGCCATCACCGCAACCGCGCGAAACTCCAGCCCCTTTGCATCGTGCATCGTCAGGACGACGGGATCGATGCTGGCCGCATTGGCGGCCGACGCCGCACGTTCCAGCTGGGCTTCGCCGCGAACAAGGATCGCGATCTCTCGCTCGGGCATTCCCTCTTCGGTCCTCGACATTAACCAGAGCGCGACTGCGGCGATTTCCTCCTGCTTAGTTGTAAACAGCTCGAGGGTTGGCTCGGGGCCATCAAAGACTGACACGGTCCCGCGGCGGTTCTCTTCGATGCCGTCCTGATCGACGATTTCGGGAGCGAGCAGCCGATCAGCGGCGCTGCGGATCTGGTGCGACGTGCGATAGCAGACCTTTAGGACCTGCGCCCGACCGCGCACATCGAGGCCGAGGCGCGCCCACGAAAACGGCAAGTGGAAGATGCGTTGACCAAGATCGCCGGTGAAAAACACCGCGTCCGGACGCCCGGCACGACCGACTGCGGCGAGGAACCGGGCCTGCGCTACCGACAAATCCTGTGCCTCATCGACGACGACATGGGTGAAGGGCACCGCTTCACCATCCTCGACCCATCCCGTGAGCCGGCCGTAAACGTCGGCGAGCGTGATCAGGTCTCGATCGGCGAGCCATTTTCGGACAAATTCGAAAACGGCCCACGCTGTTTCACGCTGCTTTGGCCCCAAGCGGGTGCGTCTCCCGATGCGGGGGACCACGGCATACTCTTCGCCATCTTTCAGGCCCCAGGCGTCGACGAGCTCGATCCACTCTTCGAACAGAAACGACGCAGCGTGCCCCTCACCCAGCCCGGCCGCGATTGCGGCCTCGATCGCAGCGAAAATTTGCTCGCTGGTCGCCAAGTTCGGGCTGCCGAATGCCTGAGAAAATAAGTCCAGCGCAGCCTGGTTGATTGCTTGGACCGAAATGTGCGCGCGCCGATCCCTCTGCGCTTCGGTCATCAATGCGACCTTGATCGCAAGGTTGTTGGCCAATGTTTCGGAAAAAGTGGTGAGTAAAACCTTCGCTTCATGCTGCCCCGCCAGATGCACGGCGCGGTGCAATGCGACGATGGTCTTACCGGTGCCTGCAGAGCCCGACACGCGCGCCGGCCCCGACCAGTCGCGCGTCACCGGTGCGCGTTGCGCAGGATGAAGGAACACGGCCCATTGATCGAACGGCGCGTCGAGAGCCGCCCGCAGTTCTTCGACACCGTCCACTGCGCGGAAGCGCCGCATGGCATCCGGATGTGCGAAAGGATCGGCGTCGGGCGCGACGGGGATTGGGATATGATCCTCAAGCCGACCGCCCGTCGCATAGTCCAGAAGAGCCTCGGCGGCTTCGTCGGGAAGTGCCGCAAAAAGGCCATCGACGCTCGCTTCGCCAGCCTCGCGAACGGCTTCGAGCCAGTCGCGGGGAATGCCGACATTCAGTAGGTCGTCGTCTCCGAGCTCGGCAAAGGGTCGATGAACAGCGACCGGAGTGGGCGAAGTGTCCCCGACCCTCTCGGTGTAAACGAGACGCTCTTCGGTTCGCTCGACGACCTCAACGATCTGCATGGCGCCAGTGCGCTCGTGTGGCACGATTTTGCGGCGTTCAGCCCAGCGATAAGCATTATCGTGGTGATCGACCCAAGCAAGCAGCATATGCTCGCCGTCCTTATGCAAAACTATCCGAATGTCCTGATTGACGCGCGCAGTCCAGAAGCCCGGTGACGCTTCAACGCGATGCAGTTGAAGGCCGTTGCCCGTTTCATCCTGCGCGAGGTCGAACGCGGTAATCTTGACGAGCTTTTGCTCATTAGCGGTCAACCGGCCCAACGCATTTGTAAAGGTCTTGGCGTAAAGCAGGGTCAATTGTCCTGCTTCCCATTGTTAGGCTTTTTGTTCCGATGAATGGAGAGGTTTCGTGCGTCTAGCCATTCTTTCTCGGCGTTCAAAGCGGCCGCCTTCTTTTTTGAAACGCCTCGCTTTGCGCGCTCGCTTATCTCGGGCGGCGCAACTCGAATGATACTCGACCCACCGTTGTAGCCCCCCTTGCTCACCTAGACCCCCACCACCTTCATCACCTCATCCCCCAGGTGGTTGATCACCTTCACCGCCACCTTACCGCCCGCTGGTCTTGGGAACGGCCGCGACCGGGTGCGCTTAAGGCTTTCCCACGCATGGGCATCGATCTCGGCCTTCAGCGTTGTCTTCAGCGCCTTGTAGGGATCGTTTGCGCCGGGGAAATAGGCGTGGCGGACGAAGAAGCTTTCGTAATTATAGTCGGTGTCGATGAACCATACCGCGATGTCGTCGGCGTCCCCGCTGACGATCTCGCCGCCCTTATACATGTCGACCCCGGCGACCTCGATGCTGATGCAGCCGTCGTCCTCGTCGTGCACCTGGATGTCGGGCTCGCCGAATACGGTGAACAAATTGCCCGCGCCGGTGCTGGCGAGGTCGGGCATGTGGAGGTCGGGGTTGATCCGCGCCTGCAACACGGTCAGCGCGCCCATGCGGTCGAACTCCGACGCATGTGCGTCGAAGTTGAACGAGGCAGCGATCAGCAGGTCGAAGCCCGCCTCCATCGCCTCGCGCGCTGCTGCGGTAAGGTCGGCGCGGGCGACGGTGCCATATTCCGGGCCGACGAAGATCGCGGCGCGACGGGTCGGGCTATCGGATAGCGTATCGCTTTCGCCTTCGCTTGCCTGCCGCACCGCCCCCTCTGCGCAGATGAAGCGGCCGGGCCAGGGTTTCAGCGAGGCGAAGACCAGCCGGTCCGCCTTATGCGCCTGTTGCACGCCCGACCGTTTGAGGTTTTCGAGCACCATTTCGGCGAAATCAACGCTCTCGGCCGCGGCGCCGGCCTGTCGCCGGCCTTCGGACGCTTCGAGTTCGTCGAACAGGCTGTCGTCGGCATCGACTGCGGGGACACGGTGCGGCGACAGACTCTCGACCGTGAATGGCCCGGCGACACGCACGCGGCTCTTGTCGTCATAGGGCTGGTCGTAGAGATATTCGGTGTCGGCCTTGGCCGCGATCGATGCGTCGATTTCCTTCTGCCGGGCGATGCGCGCTTTCCACCATCGGGCGTGCGGCTCGGTCGCGGCGGATTGTGCAGCCGTCAGTTCGCGCGGAATTTCCCATTCCTGCCATTCGGTGCCTAGCGCGGAGTTGATCGCCTCGCGCAGCGTTTCCAGACTTTCCTGCCAGTTTGTCCAGATCGTGCTGATCTCGGAATTGTCGACTATCGATTTCAAAGTTATGTGCGGCACCCGCTTATAAACGAAGCCCTGGCGAATGCGGCCATAGGTCGGCGCGTCGAGGGGCACGGAGCGCGTTACTTCGCCTTCTTTGACCTGACCCTCACGGCTGTCGGCGAGCAGATACCATGGGTATCGCGCGCCCATGACGCGTGCGCGGGCAAGAGCTAGTGCGACGCGACTGGTGTCGATCGTGATCCAGCGACGGCCCCATTGTTCGGCGACAAAGGCAGTGGTGCCAGAACCGCAGGTGGGATCAAGGACGAGATCACCTGGATCTGATGCCATCAAGATGCAGCGAGAAACGATCGCGGGCGATGTCTCCACCACATATTTACGGTCCACAGCTCCGCCTAAGTCAGTCCAGATGTTGTGGTAGCCGTAAACGTTAAAATCAGAAATGAGTCTGACATAACGAATGGTGGACGCTTGAGGAGCAATTCTGCGGGCTTTGATAAGCCGATCGAAGCCTTGCTCATTGGTCTTCCATCGAGTTTTGAGAGTGGGACGAAATTCTCGCCCATCTACGGTGACGGGAAACCATGACGCTGCCCCCTCGCCTTTGTCTCGCCCCATGCCAGCAGATTGAAGGTCGCTTAACGTAGCGGGGACGGCGTCGCCGAAATCCGTGGCATCACTTTTTTCGTTCGGATCAAGGCGCATCAATGAGCCGTCTGCCATCCTAAGCTGAGTGTAGTGGCTGGCACCGCCTTCCTCGAAAGATTTCTGGCGATAAAGTGCGCGATATTTGACGCGATCTTTGCTCCGTGCATACCAAAGCAAATAGTCGCTCACCAATGGAAGTGTAGCGTTGGTTGCGCTGGTGGTTTTCTGCACGGTAATTTCGGCGACGAAATTCTCGTCTCCAAATACCTCATCCATCAGCGCCCGAACGCGATGGACATTCTCATCTCCGATCTGGACGAACACCGACCCGCTTTCTGTGAGCAGATCGCGCGCCACCGTCAGACGATCGCGCAGATAGGTGAGGTAGGAGTGGATACCGTCGACCCAGGTATCGCGGAACGCCTTCACCTGTTCGGGCTCGCGGCTGAAATGATCCGCCCTGCCGTCCTTCACGTCGCGGTTGGTCGTGCTCCACTGGAAGTTGGAGTTGAACTTAATCCCATACGGCGGATCGATATAGATGCACTGCACCTGCCCCTTCAACCCCTCGCGCTCGGCGAGGCTTGCCATGACCTTCAGCCCATCACCCAGGATCATGCGGTTCGACCAATGCTGGTCGTGGGCGTAAAATTCGGTGCGCTGTTCGGGATCGATGCCGTTGAAGTCGGCGAACAGGTCGGGCGCGATCTCGGGCTCGGCGCGGCGCGCGCTCGCGCGTTTCAGATCCTCGACCAGCGCCTTGGGGTGGATTTTTTCCTGGATATAGAGCGGCGGTGCCTCGACGATCAGGTCGGACCAGTCGGCGACATCCTTGCCCCGCCACACCAGCTGCGGGTCGAGATCGGGATTGCGCCGTTCATAGGCGGCGCGGATTGGCGCCTTCACATCGTCCGAGACAAACGCCTCCAACTCCGCCGTCGGAGCATTGCGGCGCGACGCTTCGTCGTGGGTGAGGGTGTCGACGGTAAGGGGCTTTTTGGCCATCAGTCTGCGGCCTCCATTCGATTTTCTTCATCGACCGTCATGTCGTCGACCGCTACGCCTTCTTCTTCGGAGTCGACTTGGGCGATTGCGTCTTTGCCCATCGCGTTCCCAGCGAGCGCACTAAGTTTGGCGGTCCGCTCCGCGAAAAAGCCCGCGAAATTGTCGGCGCGCAAAAGCGCCGGGTCGATCAGATGCGTGCGCAAGATGTCGTCCAATGCCTCGCTTGTCATACCTGTGCGCTTCTCGATCCGGGCAAGATAGACCGAAGGCGCATCGCCCCGCAGTATCGCCCGGTTCGTTTCCGCCGACATCGGCGTCTTGTTGACGATCGAATTGTAAGTTGCTGGTGCGATGCCATTCTTCTCGCACCAATCGACGGGGAAGACATGATGAATGTCGATCGGGTCCTGATAGACGGTCATCAACTCGACGCCTTTGCCACTCACGAAATCGATACAACCCGAGCGCATGAGCAGCGCATGGAAGCCCTTATAGGCCGCAGAACCTCGGGTGCGAAGGGTCAGAAGGCGATCGGTCTGGAAATGCGTATCGAACAGCGTCCGCGGCAGTGGTCCTCCGTCCAGCCAAGCTTCGATTTCGATCACGTCGCGAGCGATCTTGGTCTCCGTGCTGGAGCCGTAATATTCACCGAGCACGCCCGACCAGAACCAGCGAGCAAGCTGCTGACGGAAAGCCGCATTGTTGGCCTTGCCTTTCAATACGGCAAACAAGGATGCGAGCGCGACGATCTGCGGCGGATAGGGAACGTCCCACCCCCACAGGATGCGCTGATCGTTCAGGAACTTGGCGGCTTCGATAAACCCCGCTTCGACCGCGTCAGCGTGGCGCTGATACGCGTCGAGCGGGAGTGCGAGCAGGGTTTCGCGCTTGCAGCTCACCGGCGGCAGGTCCGCGCCTTCCTTCCCTTCCGCAGCACGGTCGGCACGCACGTCGCGCGTATGCAGGATGGTGCAAGCTTGCAGGAAGTCGAGATTGCCCAGCTTTGCAAATACACCATTATCGGGCGTTGCCTTACGAATACGGCCTAGCCGGCCGTGCTCGGTCTTCGTCCCTGCCCAGTCACGGCGCAGATCGAACTCCTTACCGGCGTAGATAGCGGTAAGCAGTTCGAAAGCGTCCAGCTTGACGCCGCCGACATTCACCTTCTCGAAAATGGTGCAGACCGCTTCACGGCCGTTTTCCTTGGTTAGACGAATGATGGGCATCTCGTATTTTTGAATACGCTTGATGACGTTCTGCTTGAAGCGCCGCTCCTGATCGGAAACGTCTTCGCCGCGCTCTTTCCAATAGTCGCGCCAGCCGTAGATCCAGTCATCCTCGTCGAACACCTGATCGAGCGGGAACATGTGCTGCTCATACTGCAACGCCGGGTTCGAGACGTCGAGATCGACGTCACGTCCGAAGGGCTTCATGCGGCGACGATCCCCTCCGACGAGTTCGATCGCGTCCTCAAAACTCTGCCCCTGCCCAACGGCAGTGGGGATGTGCACGAACAGATGGCGCTCCACCTTCCAGCCCTTGACGTTCTTCAGATAGGCAGGCGAGTCCGTGTAGAGCGCCTGATAAAGAGAGGTCATGCGTTGCTGGCCATCGAGCAGCAGGTGATCGGGTTCGACGATGCCGAATTTGGTGCCCTCAATGCCGCGCGGTTGAAAATCGACCTCGCCACCACGCTCGAGCGTCAAAAGTGCGCCGACCGGATAGCCTCGGGCAATGCTGGAAAGTAGGCTGACCACCGCGTCTTCGCTCCAAACGTAGTCGCGCTGAAACTCGGGAAGCTGAAGTTCGCCAGAATGCACCTGCTCGAGGAGCTTTTCGAGCGTCGTCTTGGTGCTGTCAAAACTCATGCAGTGACTCCCTCGGCAATTTCACTCAGCCAAGCTTCGACTTTCGCCGCAAACTCGGTTGCAATCGTCCACACGTCGGTGAACTCGGCAAAGGCCCAACGTCCATGATCGCCGAGCGCATTGACACCCGGCACCCACAAGGTGCGCATCGTCTCCGCCTTGTCCTTGTCATCCTCGTCACGGGCGCCCTTGATCTCAACCACCGTATTCAGCGGATCGTCGGGACCGCGCCCGTCGTCGATGCGAAGGATGAAGTCGGGACGGTAACGTCGCGCTTCGCCGCCCGCGCTGTAGGGAACCTCAAAGCCAAGGTTGTGATTTTTCGCCCAGGCGATGACGCGCGGATGCTTGTCGGCGACGCGGCAGAACTCAGCCTCCCAGTCGCTGTCGATCACGGCGTAATTGACGTGGCATCGGTCGCCGGTTTCGTAGCGGTCCTTGCTGGTCATGAAGCTGACATGGCGCGTGCTTCCCTCGCGATTATAGGGGTCAAGCATCGCGAGGACGCGGCCCCCGCCCTCCTGCCCGCGGGTGATTGCCGCCATAATGCGATCGCCAACACGGTCAGCAATATTGTAATAGAGGAGCTGGGCCGGCTGGGTTCCGCCTGCGAGCACCAGATGCTCTGCCATCCAGCGACGGACGATCGACTTCATCTGGACCAGCAGGCCCAGATTGATCCGCTCGCCGGCGGTAGTCATCTTCCGCTTCACGATCCACTCGGCGAGCTTCAGGTGAATGGTCGACGAGCGTTCGTCGGCAAGATGTTCGATCGTGAGGTCGGCGGTCTCGCCGATGATGCCGGAGTTGACGGTCTCGGTCGCGCCGACGAGATCGGGGGTCAGCTCCAGCGTCGAGTCTGGTGTAAACTCGGCGGTCAACCGCTCGCTGGGCAATTCGGTGCGATACCCCTCGACGCGCGGATAGCGGATCTCCGAAACATCTCGCGCTGGGCTGATCGCATGGACGCGGACCATATCGACGGGCGCTTTTGGTGGCGCCTGCACTGGCTGCGCAGTGAAGTCGAAGGGGATGCCGAGGACATCGGCATATTCGACCGGAAAAAGACCGTCGTCCTGCAGCTGGTAGGATTGCCGCCGCAGCGCGCGGCCAATTACCTGCTCGCAAAGTAGCTGGGTGCCGAAGGCGCGGATGCCGAGGACGTGGGTGACGGTGTTCGCGTCCCATCCTTCGGTGAGCATCGACACCGACACAACGCAGCGGATACGCTCGCCGAGCTGGCCTTTTCGGCCGACAGTGTTCATCACTTCGCGCAGGATCGCGGCGTCGTCGATTTTTTCCGCCGCCATGCGATCGCCGGTGCGCTGGACGAGCTCATCCTTGAACCTTGCTATCTCATCCTTCGCGGCGTCGCGAAAATCGCTGCTGATCGCTTCGCCACTCTCAAGCTGCTGGCTGTCGATGAGCAAGGTGCGCATGCGCGGCAGCGCGGTGCCGTCGGGGTCATAATTCCAGAAGAGCGGGCATTTGCCCTTCATCGGCGTGATGTTGCCGTCATCGTCCTCGATTTCGTAGCCGGCGATATAGTCATGGACGAGCTTCGAGGTTGCGGTGTTGTTGCAGACGACGATGAAGACAGGATCGACACCGATGCCCGCTTCGCGCCAAAGCTCGAAGGTCTTCTCATAATGGCCATAGAGCGCGTCGATCGCAGTCAGCAGTTCGTTAGGTAGCTTGCGCGGGTCAAGCCCCTTCGAGCTGCCGCGGCCCTTTTTGGGAAGTTGCTTGCCGACATGCTCCCACAGGTTGCGAAACATCGGCGTGTCGCCACCGGGCACATTGTCCATCACCGGGACGCGGGGCAGCTTGACGATGCCGCACTCAATTGCATCCATCAGGCTGAAGTCGCTCATCACCCAGCCGAACAACGATCCTTCACGGTAGCCGGAGCCGCGTAGGAAAAAGGGTGTCGCCGAGAGGTCATAGACCATCGACACGCCGAGCTCGCGCTTCACAGCTTCGATGCCCGAGATCCAAAGTCGTGCGGCTTCGTTATTCTCTTTCGCTTCGGCCAGCTCATCGCCCTTAAGCGCCTTCTGCTCCTCCTCCGTGAGTGGACGTTCGCGGTAGCAGTGGTGCGCTTCGTCGTTGAGGACGACGATATTCTTGAGCCCCATAAGCTCGCCCGCAACGCGGCGGATCATCGCGCCGTCGCTCTCGGGCTTGGGGGTGGTGCGCAGGGCGGCCTGCTGCACCTTGTTCAGCGAGACCTCGTCCTTCTTTTTGAAGGAATGAAAATTGGTGATGACGATCTTGGCCCGTCCGAGGTCGAGGAGCATGTCATCAGGCACGATCTCGCGGCTCTGGTAATAGCTGTCCGGGTCATTGGGCTGGAGAACGCGCAGCCGATCCTTGATCGTGATCCCTGGCGCGACAATGAGGAAGCCCTTCGAGAAACGCTTCGCGTTGGGGTGGCGGACGGCGTTGAGAGTCTGCCAGGCAATGATCATCGCCATGACCGTCGTCTTGCCGGCGCCAGTGGCGAGCTTCAGCGCCATACGCATGAGTTCAGGGTTCGACGCCTCGTTGGCGGCTTCCAGGTGCGTCCAGAAGCGGCGTCCCTGTGAAGACGAGCGCGGTGCTACCTCGGTCAGCCAGATGACGGTTTCGACCGCTTCGACCTGGCAGAAGAAGGGCCGTTGATTGGCAAAGTTGTGCGTGCGCCAGTGGCGGAGCAAGCGCGCGGTTGTCGGCGTGACCTGCCACTGGCTTTCCGGCAGGGTGCGCCAGCTCTCGACGGCCGAGCGGATGCCGTTGATGACTTCGGTCGGGTTGTATTCCTGGCCGGCCTCGTCCGCGAGGAAGTCGGCCTGGACCGCTTTGCCGCGCACCTTTTTCGCCTTGGGGATTGGGGAAACGAGCGCACTTTGGCGCCTCCGCGGAACGATTATGCTCGTCGGCTGCCCCGCATCGTCGAGTTCCCAATGGCGTCCGGGTTCCTCATACGGCGAGTTGAGGATCGGGGATTGAAAGAAGACATCGCTCATTCAGGCGAGCCTTGACGATACTTGCATGTACATCCCCCAAGACCAAATAGGCGGCGATTTCGACTACCTACGGGCCTCTTGCTCCTAACGAGGCCATCGACCTGCTGCAACGTCGAGTCCGAGCTTTGCGATAATTCCATCGGTGAGATTGGTGCCATTTCGGTTGTATTTTCGTGGTGCTATCCATTGGTGGGGCGAGAGAGCGCAACCGATAGAAAATCCGAAAAACCGAAAAATTTTAATCTCGGCAGCCTCGGGAGGGTCAGTTTTCTAGCCCCCCCATATCCCGTTCATTTAGCCTACTACCCTTCTTGCCATGAGCAATCAGCTCTAAAGACCGCGACCGCTACTGTTTCAAAATTCCAAGATTGGCGTTGGTGGGCAATCGCCAGAGGATCGACCGACGGTCAACTCGCGCTTCAATGATGCGACCGAGCGGTTACACCAGCAACACCTACGAAAATAAAATTACCAATAACCTAGCTATATATCATCCTTCATATAAATTAAATCATCTGCTATTTTTGATAAAACATAGTCTTTATAGGTAGTAAGACTAGGATACGAATGAGATATTTCTTTCCATAGGCGACGAAGTCCAGCCCGATCACCGCCAGTCGGCATACATTATCCAAGCGTGATTTCTGGTTGGTTCCGCTACCGCCCACTAAATTAGCCGCGGCGAAGTTGGTGCGGAGGCGGCACTCCAAGGATCGGACGTCCTCTGGACCATCAGACTTGAGGCAGGATATTTCGCAACCATCGCCATAGCCTGCTCAGCTGGAGCATGAAGCCAAGCGTCGTGGTCCCGGTGCCGCAAAATCACCGGCATCCGGTCGTGGATGTCGAGCATTTCCGGAACGGCGTCTACCATCACCATCGTGTAGCTATCTCCCCATTCGTCGGTCGGGCGCCAGAAACCGGCGCAGGCGGCGAGCGGTTGGTCCGCGATGCTGATCCAGGTTCGCGTCATCTGGCCCGCAGGGCCGACCGCCTCGGCAAATGCGCTGATCGGGATGAGGCAGCGATGCGCCGGCTGGAGAAACCACTCGCGCCACATATTATATGGTGACAGCAGCTTGTCGTCGCGCGCGTTGTTGACGTGCGTCGGCTTGTTGGGCTGCCCCGTCCTCTTGTTCAGCGAGTGGCGAGGAAAGCCCCACACCATCGCGTCGAGCTGCCGAGCTGCCGCGACTTCGCGGACGACGAAACCTGTCCCGCCCTTCCAGACCTCCCCAGGGCTCGCGTTGGTCGGCTTCGGTCGCCGGGCTTTGAAGTGGGATGCCACCTCATCGACCGATGCTTTCAGGGTGATGAGGTTGCACATCCGCAGCTCCGGTTCAGGCGGCGCCGACCAGTCCTGCGAAGCTCTGCTGGATCGGCGGCATGATGGTGAAGCTACCTTCCGGGAACCGGCGCAAGATGTCCAGCGGCGGTCGCTCCTGCAGAAGCCAGTCGAACCAGTCGTCGGGATGAACGACGGCAACATGCCGATCCTTGTGCATGGCCAGATCGGGATAGGCGGGCACGGTCAGCGCGGCGAAGGCGTCGGGGTAGTCGCGCGTGGCCCGCTGCCAATCGCCCGCGATGCAGAAGAACGGGGTGTCGGTGACGAGTCTCGCCGCATAGAGCGTCTTCCCGTCGCGCTTGATGCCGAACTCATTGGCGAGGATCAGGCACGGGTTCTCGATGCGAGCCGTCTCGGATTTGAGAAGCGGGATTTGGCCGATCTCGGGATCACGCGACCTCAAGCCCCAATGCGCCTCAATCTGGCATTCCTCGTTGCCGTCCCAGATCATGACGCGGTGACCGCCCTTGCCGACGCCCTGAAGGGTATCGTCGAAGTCGATGTCGATGACCTTACCTCCTAGCTGCGGTAGCGGCTGATCGCCCGCTTCCACTCCCGTTCGTCGACCAGCTCCTTGATCTGGATGGCATCTTTCTCCCACGCGACCACTTCGAGCCTGAGTGGCTGGACCCGGTGTCCCGCCTTCCACGCGCATTGCCGACACCAGAAATGGCGGCAGGCAGCGCGAAGACTGTCGTCCCAGCCTTTTCGGTGGAAACGATACCAGAGTAGCCCTGCATCGAATTTGGCGTGATGGCCACAGCGGCAGACAGGCTGGACGGCATAATGCCAGATTGCCGCCTCGAAGATATGCGTGGCCCGCGGAATACCGGATTTCGTATGCTGCACGTCACAGCGCCAGCACCAGCTGGTTCGGGTCGATCGCCGACGATGGCTCACCGAAAATCTTGGTGATTGTCAGCGCCAGTTCCTGCGCCGCGGCCTCGCGCGTGCTCTCCTTCGGCGCCGAAATGCCGACGCGGGCCCAGCCGGGGGCGGCGAGGATCGCCTTCGCGACTCGTTGTTCGTCGATGTTGTCCATAACCGGCATGAGAACAAAAAAGGAACATTGCGTCAAGATTGCTCTGCTTGGGATCGGCCCCGGAAAATTCGAGCTGGAAGCTAGGTTACGAGTTTCTTTCGCTCTGACTTTCACCTTCGCCGTGAATAAAGGGTCGGCCTCTCAGCAACCAAGGAGGCTCATTCGTGAATACCGCAATCTTCGCCACCCACGCCCCGACCTATTGGTCGGCCGGTCTGCCGGTGATCCCGCTCGGCCCGCGGACCAAGAAGCCCGACATCCTGCAGTGGTCGACCTACAGCTCGCAGATGCCGACGCAGCTTGAGATGCAGCATTGGCTTGCGTCCTTCTCGCGCGGTAACATCGGACTGCCTTTGGGGCCGGCGTCCGGCCTCGCCATGATCGACATTGATACCGAAGATCAGGATCTGATCGACGCTATTCTCGACATTCTCCCGCCGAGCCCTTGGGTTCGTGTGGGTAAGAAGGGTATGGCGCTCGCCTATCGCTTCGAGGGTCAGAAAAATTTTAAGCTCCGCGGCAGCGAAGGCGGGATGATCCTCGAGTTCCTCGGCGTCGGCAACCAGGTTGTGTTGCCGCCGTCGATCCACCCTGAAACGCAGCAGCCTTACACGGCCAGCGCCAATCTGTGGGACGTGCTCGACAAGGTGCCGTATCTCGGAGAGGACATCGAGGACAAGCTCCGCGCGCTGCTCGACAAGAAGGGCTTCTCCATCGGTGCGGGTGGTCGGTCGTCGCCTATCGATCTCGTGCCTGCCGGCGAACGCGACGTCCAGATGGTTCGCCACGCGGGCTATCTCGCGCGCGTCGTGCTCGGGATCGACAAGTCACTGAAGTTCTCGCTCGTCGAGGCGCTCGGCCACATGCACCATTGGGTTGCCAATTACACCATCAAGGTGTCGGGCGACGCAATGGACCCCGAGAAGGGTGTCGCCAAGCTGCTCGAGTTCCTCGCGAAGGACGTCGAGAAGGGCCGCACCATGCCGGACGGCTGGGATAACGGCCTCACCGAAGAGTTGCGCGCGCATCCTGTCATCGCAAAGATGATCGAGATCAACACCGTCGCCAGGTGGGACGTTGTTCGCGCCCGCGATTGGCTCATCGGCCAGGTCCTTGAGAACCCGGACGATGCCGGGTGGTATGTGAACCGCGTTATGGAATTGGTCGGGGAAGTCGCGAAGGACGACAATTTTTCGGAGTTCGAGTTCCGCACGCTGATCACCTTCATTTTGGACCGTGGCGGTAAAAAGTTCGGCCTCAAAAAGAGTGACCTCCTCGTCGCCTACCATGCGGCGAAGAAGGGTCAGGAAAGCGGCGAGGTCGAGAGTCACCTGCTCATCGCGCGCAAGGTGCTAGAAGAGTTAGAGAAATACGGCGAGATCCGCTTTGACCAGGGGCAGTTTTGGCAATGGTCGGGCTCGTGTTTCAAGCCCTACGACGGCGACGAGCTCTACATGCGCGTCGCCAATATGGTGGACAATTCGATGCTGGTCCGTCGTCACAGCGACTATGCCTCGGTGGTCCAGGTTCTCGAACGCATGTGCAAGGGTGACCTGATCCGGGCCGACGGCCATGGTCTGAATTTTGCCAACGGTTTCGTTCGTGACGACTTGACGATCGTGAGCCATGATCCGATTTTCGGAGCGACCTTTACGCTGCCCTTCGAGTATACCCCCGACAAAGCGACCAGCTGTCCGAAGTTTATGGCTTTCCTCGCGAACTGCTGGGGTCACGAGCCGGACTATCAGGAGCGGGTCATGGCACTTCAGGAAATGTTCGCTGTCACCCTGTTGAAAATGGCCCCTGCGTATCAGCACGCGTTTCTTCTCTTTGGCCGCGCCAGCACCGGTAAGACGGTGCTGCTGAAAATTTTGCGCGCACTTCTGCCGCCTGATGCCGTCGCAAATCTTGGACCCCAGCTCTGGGACGGTAAGTTCCACCTTACGGATCTGATCGGCAAGGCCGCAAATATCGTAGGAGAACTCCCGGAAAATGGAGTGATTTCGGGCAACGTCTTTAAGGAGGTGGTGGAAGGCAACGCCCAGCGCACCGAGTTCAAAGGAAGGGACGCCTTCAACTTCGTTCCGCAGTGCGCTCACTGGTTTGCGTCGAACTATCTTCCGCAATCGCGCGATAGCTCGCGCGGGTTCGACCGCCGGTGGCTGATCCTCGACTTCAACAAACCGGTTGCGGACAAGGACAAGGTAACCAACCTTGCCGAGATCATCGTTGCCGAGGAGCGCGACGCAATTGCTGCTTGGGCGCTCGATGGCCTCCGGCGGGTGGTGACGAACGAGGGCTTTACCGAGCCGGCATGCCATGCCTTCCGCCTTTGCCAGATGCGCCGCATTAACAATTCCGTTCAGGCGTTTCTCGAAGACTCATCGGCGGTCGAGTTCGGCGAGGGAGAGATGAAGGCGCAGAAACTCTACGACACTTACGTCGAGCATGTCCGCAATTACCGTCGCGGACAGATCGTCACCTTCGAGCGGTTCATGCAAATGGTCGAGGATCTCGATCTCTCGGTGGTGCGCGACACGCTGAATGACTATATCGTCTGTGGAGTGCGTCCCGCGCGGAAGGAAATCGCGTCAGCGGCCTAGTCTGCTTCGGACAAAACGCGCAGGCGACCACGGCGTGGCTCATTCGGTCAACTTGGGTTGACTGTGATGATGCCCGCCGTGGTCGGTCTCGCAATTATCAAGAGAGAGGTCCGGAAGAGAAAAGTTCAGCCCCACGCGTGTTTTTCATAACATAACTAGGGCTTGAGTGATTTTTTCAGGCGATGAACTTGACCCCGGAGTCCCAGCAACTTACTTGGAAAGCGGAACCGAGCGCAGCGCCAACTGCACCCGGCTCCTCACCAAACCAACCGTCACTAGGAGACGAGTCGATATGGCTACGAAGCCCCTTAATGCCTCCACCGCAGCGTGGAAGGCCGCAATTGAAAAATACCGCGAACTGAACCTGAGCCTGAACCAGGCCCCGGCCGGGAAGACCGATGCGATCGAACGCGCGATCGCCGAGCAGGAAGATCTGCTCCTGGGGCTTGAGGCCCCGTCCATCGCAGCCGTCCTGCAAAAGCTCGAGATCCTGTTCGAGACCGATCTCGACAAGCCTGACCGCGATGGCGCCGAGAAACGGCAGATCATCGACGACCTCGCTCGTCTGCACGACGAAGCCGAACTGCTCGTCGGCTAACCGCCACCCACACAATCTGAACGCGGAGACCGCTGCCCTGCGGCGGTCTTCTCGCGTGCGCGAAAGGAAAATCATGCTTCCCGACTTCATCAAACACGCCCTCATCCAGGAGTTGCCCAAGGCGCAGCTCGACCGTCTCATCCGCAAAGCCGGCTTCGACCCCGATACCCTGATCCCTCCCCTGCCGCGGGACCTGCTGTTCGAGCTGACCTATGGCGGGGAGCTGGATTTCAACCTCACCATCGGCGCGTTCGGCGAGAGCCACATGCTGCCCTGCCGCACCGTCTGGACTGCCGAGTTGACCAACGATGCCCAAACCGGGCAGCGCGTCGTGAGCCAAGTCCACTGCAAGGCGCACGCTCTCATGCGTGCCGAGGACGAGGATCGCCTGGAATGGTCGACCCTCGACTTCAACCTTCTTCCGCGCTCGGCCGTCGAAGCGATGGACGCCCGGATCGAGGAGCAGGCCCGGCTGCAGGAGACTGCCGGAAAATCGGACTCGTAACCTAGTTTCGCTGCTCGCAGGCGGTTCCTTTGAGAGGGCACGGCGATCTATCGGGGCAACGTTATGAATATCGAGCGATGCCTGATTGCCAAAGCCCACCTCATCACGGGCAAATCCATACGAACCCTCCAGTCGATGGCTGCTCGGGGGCTGATCCCCGGTGCTGCGAAGATCGGCGGAGAGTGGACCTTCAATGTCGAGCGCCTGCGGGCGTGGATAAAGGATCAAGAGAATATATGTCACCGCCCGCCGCCAGCGCATCAACCGTCGCACCTGAAAAAATCCCAAACACGTTCATCCGGGACGGCATCTACTATGGGCGCGTCAAGGTTGCGGGCGATACCGTCCGAGCGAGCCTGGGAACAGGCGACCCGGTAGAAGCGCGCAAGCTCATCAAGAAATGGTTGGCGGAGAAGTCGCCGAACCATGAGTATGACGAGCTAACGTTCGCCCAAGTTGCCTCCAGCTGGATCGAGCATTACCAGACCGGCTATTCGATGAAAACTTGGCGTCGCTACAAGACCTCGCTGAAAATGCTGAAGCCGTTCTTCGGCGAGTTGGCATGGGCCGAAGTCACGCGCTCAAAGCTCACCGAGTTTATGAGCGCGCGGAAGTCCGAGGGCATCTCGAATGCCACGATCAATCGCGACCTCGCGGTCATGTCCAACATTTTCGAGCATGCTGTCGACCAGGAATGGGCCGAGGAGAACCTCGTGCTCAAGCTGTCGAAGAAGGCGCGTCGCGAAAAGCGACAGCCTTTTACCCTTCCCACGCCGGCCATGATCGACGCGACGTTCGCTCGTATGAAGTCGACCTTCGGCGAGTTCTGTCGCTTTGCGTTGCTCACCGGTCTCCGCCTCGATGAGATTGCGCAGCTGACGTGGAACAATGTCCTTCTTGATCGCAAGCAGCTCCAGCTCTTTGTTACGAAGAACCGGACGGTTCGCGTTGTGAGCCTTTGCGAGGAGGCATATCAAATCCTGCGCAGCCGCAATTGCCGCGAGGGGTTCGTCTTCGTGACCCGGAACGGTGGAGCCTACAAGCGCGTGAGCGAGATGTGGCGAGAGGTTCAGCGGCGCGCGGAAAAGAAGTGGAACGATCAGCTGGTATCACAGCAGGTGTCCCACTCGATGTCACACCAGAGGTTCATCCGTTTCCGCTTTCACGATTTGCGGCATATGTTCGCCATCAACTACCTCAGGGACGGCGGAAACATTTATCATCTGCAGATTGAAATGGGGCACTCGACAATCCGGCAGACTGAAGAGTATCTGCAATATCTCACCGCCGAGGAGCAAGTCGCTGCCAAGGGGGTGTCCCAGCAGGTGTCCCATACCACAGCGGTTTCACGGGTCGCAGCTTAGAATAAATGGCGGTAATCCGCCGTGCGGACAGGTGGCCGAGTGGTTTAAGGCAGCGGTCTTGAAAACCGCCGTGGGTGCAAGCTCACCGTGGGTTCGAATCCCACCCTGTCCGCCATTTACTACATCGCATCGTGAAAGATGACGCCCAGGGTGAAGCGTTCGCCGCTGCGGATCTCGCTGACGCCATGGCGCAGCTTGACGCGGTATGTGCCGCGCGTGCCCTGCCGCGGCGCTTCGTCGACCGCGAAGATGACGGCATCACCCTGCCGCAGCGGCACGACGTGCGGACGCGACTGCATCCGCGGGCGCTGTTCGGTCATCACAAACTCGCCGCCGCTGAAATCCTCGTCCGGTCGCGAGAGGAGGATCGCGACCTGGAAGGGAAAGTGCAACGCGCCGTACAGATCCTGATGCAGGCAATTATAGTCGCCGGCGCCATAGCGCAGGATCAGCGGGGTCGGCCGCGATTGGCCCCCGAGCGCGCATTGCGCGAGAAAGCTGTCGTGATCGGCAGGAAAGAGCGTTGTCCGGCCCATCGCCTCCGACCAGTCGTTGGCGATCCCGGCAAGGAGCGGATAGAAGGCGCTGCGCAGCGTCACTACCGGAGCGGGGAGCGGGTAGCGGAAGTAGCGATATTCGCCGCGGCCGAAACCATGACGCTGCATATGGACGGTGCTGCGGTACAGGTGGTCGCTGCCATAGTCCGCTTTCAAGGCCTCGCACTGCGCGTCGTCCAGCAGGCGCGGAACGACGGCCCAGCCCTTGTCGCCCAGATTGCGCGCGATGTTTGCGGTGTCGAGGTCGGCAATGCGGGTTTTAAGGTCCGGCAAGATCATTTGGTCGTCCTTCGATCGGAGAGCGGACCGCGCTTAGCTTCCGTCCGCCTCCCCGGCGTTCCATTTCTTGCGGTCAAAAAGGGCGGCCTGACTTTTTTCCAAGGCTGTCGAACGGGGGTTCCGTCTTGTGGACAGTTCCGGGCGTCCGTCCGGCTCAGACCACAAGAGGATTTTCATGCGCAACACCTTGCTGGCCACCACCTGTCTGGCCGCGATCGTTTCGGTTCCCGCCTTTGCCGAAACCAGCATCACCACCGCCACCACCGCCCCGGTTCGTACCTCGACGATCAAGTCGGGCGCCCCCGACGATATCAAGATCAGTTCGACCGGCTCGATCAAGCCTACGAGCGGCACTGCGGTAACGGTCGACAGCAACAACAAGGTCGTTAACGACGGCACGATCGAGATCGGCAACGCCAATGGGGCGACCGGCATCTTCGCCAATGCCGGCACGACGGGCGGGATCACCAACAGCTCGACCGGCAAGATCATCATCGACGAACCCTATGCGCCGACCGACATCGACAATGACGGCGACCTCGACGGTCCCTTCGCAATCGGCAGCGGCCGCACCGGCATCGCGACCGGCGGCGCCTTTACCGGCAACATCGTCAATTCGGGCACGATCACGATCGAGGGTAATAACTCGGCGGGCATTCGCCTCGGCGGTCCGCTGACGGGCAATTTCACCAATGACGGCACGATCTCGGTGCTTGGCGACAATGCGCTTGGCGTCGGTCTGCAGGATGTCACCGGCAATGTTCGTCTTGCCGGGACGATCACCGCGACCGGGCAGAATGCCACCGCCGCGCGGCTGGCGGGCAATGTCAACGGCTCGCTGGTCGTGCAGGGCACGCTGACCGCGACCGGCTATCGCCTCACCACGCCGCCCGCCGATCCGTCGAAGCTCGACGCCGACGATTTGCTGATCGGCGGCCCGGCGCTATCCATCGAGGGCAATGTCACGGGTGGCGTCATCGTCGCCGTTCCCCCAAAGGACACCAAGCCCGAGGACAAGGATGAGGACAAGGACGGCATCGACGACGACAAGGAAGGGTCGGGTTCGATCCGTTCCTTCGGTTCGGCGCCCGCACTGCGCATCGGCTCCGCCACACAGGACATCGCGATCGGCGCGGTTCCCGGAACGGGCACCGGGCTCGGCCTGATCATCGACGGCGGCGTCGTCGGCAACGGGCTCTATGCAGGCAAGGATGCAATCGCGATCCAGCTCGGCGGCATGGGCCGCAACGTGACGATCGCAGGCGGCATCGGCATCGGCGGCACGGTCGGCGCACAGTCGAACGGCGCATCGGCGACCGCGATCCGCGTCGGCGCCGGCACCTCGACCCCCGAAATCCGCAACGCAGGCAAGATCGAGGCGGCGGGCGGCAGTGCTGCGACCGCGATCACGACGGCAATCGTCGTCGAGGCGGGCGGCAACGTCCCGCTCATCCGCAACAGCGGCTCGATCACCGCAAAGGCAGGCGGCGACAACGGCACCGCGCGCGCTATCGTCGACCTGTCGGGCACGGTGACGACGATCGAAAACAGCGGCACGATCAGCGCCACCGGCGCGCTTGCCACCTCGGACCGCAACATCGCGATCGACCTGTCGGCGAACAATGCCGGAACCACCGTCAAGCAGACCGCCGTGGCGGCGGGCATCGCGGCGCCTTCGATTGTCGGCGACGTGCGCTTCGGCGGCGGCAACGACGTCTTCGACATCGCCGATGGCTCGGTGAAGGGGAACAGCTTTTTCGGTGCAGGCAACAACCGCCTCGCGCTGGCGGGCGACGCCACCTACGCCGGCACTGCGCGCTTCGGCGGCGGGAACGATACGCTGGCGCTGTCGGGCAGCTCGGTCTTCACGGGTACGGCGGACTTCGGCGGCGGCATCGATGCGCTGACGATCGCCGGCACGTCGGTCTTCTCGGGCAAGCTGCTGAACGCACAGGGTCTGTCGGTGTCGGTCGACGGCGGGATGTTCGATGTCTCGGGTGCGACGAGCATTGCCTCGCTTGCGGTGACCAACAAGGGCACCGTCGCGGTGCTGCTCGACAATGGCGCGACGGGCACAGCGCTTAACGTGTCGGGGACCGCGAGTTTCGGCGCGGAGTCGAAACTGGCGCTCAAGCTGACGAGCATCGAAAATGCCGAGGGCAACCACGTCGTCCTGACCGCGGGTACGCTGACGGGCGCGAGCAATCTGACCGCGACCTCGACGTTGCTTCCCTATCTCTACAAGGGCGTGCTGAGCTCGAGCGCCAACCAGCTGATCGTCAACGTCTCGCGCAAGAGTGTCACCGAACTCGGTCTCAACCGTTCGGAAGCGAGCGCATTCGATGCCGTGATCGATGCGGTGACGGCAGACCAGAAGATCGAGGATGTGTTCCTCGGCATCACCGATGGCGCGCAATTCCGCAACCAGCTCGGTCAGATGCTGCCCGAGCACGAAGGTGGCGTGTTCGAAACCGTTACCTCGGGTTCGCGCGCGCTCGCCCGCTATCTCCAGGATCCCAACGCGCCGTTCCAGGACGAGGGCAAATGGCGTTACTGGGCCAACCAGGCGGTGTGGGGCACGTCGAAGGGCGTCGGCCAGACCGCAGGCTATGACGTCAGCGGATGGGGCATCTCGCTCGGCGCCGAGATCAAGAGCGACATCGGCAACTTCGGCGGCTCGATTGCCTTCCTGAACGGCAAGGACGGCAACAGCAGCAACGACAGCGAAGTGCAGTCGAGCCAGTTCGAGGGCGCGCTGCACTGGCGGCTCCAGTCGAACGGCTGGCTGGCGCACGCCCGCGTGTCGGGCGCACCGATCAGCATGAAAGGCACGCGCTCCTTCCGCGCCGAAGCCGGTGCGGAGGACATCGACAAGACGATGCGTGGCAAGTGGGATGCAACGCTCTATTCGGCGTCGGGCTCGATCGCCAAGGACGCGCGTGTCGGCGGTCTGACGCTGCGCCCGACCGTTGCGGTCGATTATTACAAGCTGAAGGAAGACGGCTACACCGAAACCGGCGGCGGCGACGCGCTCGACCTGACGGTCGAGAGCCGCGACAGCGATGAACTGGCGGTCACGGGCAGCGTCGCGGTGGGGCTCGAGTTCGGTGGGACCGACGAATATGACGGCTGGACGCGCTTCGAACTCGAAGGTGGCCGCCGCCAGATCGTCAGCGGCAATCTGGGCGCGACGACAGCGTCGTTCAAGGACGGCACGCCCTTCACCCTGGTTCCTGAGGATCGCACGAGCGGCTGGGTCGGCCGCTTCCGCGGGATCGCCGGCAACTCGGCCTTCCAGGTCGCCGGCGAAGTATCCGCGGAAGAACAGCAGAGCCATATCGGCTGGGCGTTCCGTGCGAGCCTGCGGATCGGCCTCTAGCCCCCTCGGCTGGTCCGCAGCAAGGGGGAAGCACCTCCCTACCCCGCTTCCCCCTTGCCAAGGCTCGAAAGAAATGAAGGAGCAGATGCAGTTAGCAGCAACCGCCCGTCCTGATGCCGGTATCGCCATGCCAATGCGGTTGCACGGCTCGCGCATGGCGCTATATGACGGCGCCATCAGGGGGCCGTATGACGGGCGCCGTCGGGGCGTGTGTCGACAGCAGATGGCATTCCGTAGCAACAATTTTCCCATGACCGAGGCGAGTGATCGATACGAGGCCGCACAGGGCATCGAAGGCGTGTTGCTCGCCAACCGCGATCGCATTCTGCGTTTTCTCGAGGTGCGCGGCGCAGGCGACTTGGCCGAAGATATCTTTCAGGATCTCTGGATGCGCCTGACCGAACGGCGCATGGGTCCGATCGCCGATCCGCTGCCCTATGTAATGCGCGCCGCGAACAATCTGATGCTCGACCGCTATCGTTCGGCGCGCCAGAGTTCGCTGCGCGATGCCGCGTGGACCGAGGCGTCGTCAGCACAAAAGCCGTCGGCGGAAACCGCGCTCATTTCGCGCGAGCAACTCGCACGCGTCGAACAGGCGATCACGGCGACCGGCGACCGCTCCGCGCGCATCTTCCGCCGGTTCCGCGTCGATGGCGTCGCCCAGCGCGATATCGCGGTCGAGGTCGGCGTCAGCCTGAGCACCGTCGAGGCCGACCTGCGCAAGGTTTATGCCGCTATCGCCAAGCTGAGGAGGCAGTTCGATGCATGACGCTGCGAACAGCGCGGCCGAAGCGCAGGCCATCGACTGGATCATCCGTCAACGCGATCCGGCTTTCGGCGACTGGGACGATTTTGCCGAGTGGCTCGCCGAGGACGCCGCGCACGCCGCGGTCTATGACGCGCTTGCAAGCCTCGATCAGGATCTGGACGCGCTGCCCCCCGAAAGCACACCGTCGGTCGTGATCCGGCCGCGCGAGCAGGTCCGCCCGTCGCGGCGCCTGTGGTTCGGCGGAGCAGTTGTGGCGGCGCTCGTGGCGATGGTCAGCCTGCCCAACCTCGGCCTGTTCGGAAATCCGGACCGGATCGAGACCGCCGCCGGCGAGCATCGCACCATCGAACTCGCCGACGGGTCGAAGATCGAGATCAATGGCGGATCGATCGTCGAGCTTGATAAGGATCGGCCCCGCTTTGCGCGGCTGGAAGCCGGCGAGGCGATGTTCCATGTCGTTCACCGCGAAAAGGACCCGTTCGTGGTCGAAGCGGGGCCGTCGCGGATCGTCGACCTGGGTACGGCCTTCAATGTGGTGCGCCGCGACCGGCAGATCGCGGTGGCGGTTTCCGAAGGCATCGTCCTTTATAATCCGCAGGGCGACAAGGTGCGGGTAACCGCCGGTCAGGCGATCGAGGCGAACGATGGTGACGCCACGCCGCCAAAGGTTCGCGATGTCGATATCGCCAACGTCGGCGCGTGGCGGTCGGGGCTGCTGGTTTACAACGCCGCCTCGCTCGCGACCGTCGCCGACGACCTGCGGCGAACGGCGGGGATCGAGGTAACGATCAGCGCCGGGGCGGCCGATCGCTCGTTCAGCGGTGCGCTGGTGATCGACAAGGATCGCGCCCGGACCGTCGCCGATCTTGCCGCGCTTTCGGGGACGACGGCCGAACGGCGCGGCGATGGCTGGGTACTGACGCGGTAACATGGTGCGGGGCCCCTCCAGCCTGCTGGCGCTCGCGCTGTGCAGCCTGCCCGCGCAGGCGATGGCAGCGGAGGACCGCGTCTTCAACGTGTCGGGCGGCGCGCTGACGACAGCGCTGCCGATGCTCAGCCGGCAGGGCGGCGTCAGTATCAGCGTCGCCGATGCACGGCTGTGGCAGGTCGAGGTCAAGCCCGTTCGCGGCCGCATGGATATCGACGACGCGCTGCGGCGGATGCTGGCGGGCACCGGCGTGCGCGCGGTCAAGGTGAGCGCGACGAGCTGGCGGATCGAACGGCGCCGCGAGCCGCAAAGACTGGTCCGGCAAAGCCCGCCGCCGGTCCGCGCCGCCCCGCAACCCAGGGCGCGCGAGCCATCGCACGACTATGTCGCTTCGGCCGACGAACAGATCATCGTCACCGCGACCAAGACCGACCTTCCCTATTCGCACTTCGCAGGCGTCGCCACCCGGCTGGATGGCGACGATTTGGCGTTCGGCGGCGAACGCGGGACCGAATCGATCCTGTCGCGCGTCGCGACCGTGTCCTCGACCCATCTCGGATCGGGCCGCAACAAGCTTTTCATCCGCGGTATCGCCGATTCGAGCTTTACCGGGCCGACGCAGGCGACGGTGGGGCAATATCTCGGCGATATCCGCCTCAGCTACAATGCGCCCGACCCAGATCTGCGCCTCTACGACATCGACAGCGTCGAGGTGCTCGAGGGGCCGCAAGGAACGCTTTACGGCGCGGGTTCGCTCGGCGGCATCATCCGCACCATTCCCAAGGCACCCGATCCCCGCGAAAGTTCGGTGCAGGCGATTGCCGGTTTCTTGGTGACCCAGCACGGCGAACCGGGCGGGGACATTGCGGGGATCGCCAATGTGCCGGTCGGTGACGGACACGCCTTTCGCCTTGTCGGCTACATGATCTCCGACGGTGGCTATATCGATAACCCCTTACGCGGACAGGATGACGTCAACCGCGTTCATGTCCGCGGAGGTCGCGGCACCTTTCGCCTTGATGCCGGTGACGACTGGACGATCGATATCGGCGGTGTCTATCAGGCGATCACCTCCGACGACGCTCAATATGCCGACAAGGATGGACCTCCGCTTACGCGCCGTTCGATGGTCGAGCAGAATGCGACCGCGCGCTACGGGTTGGGCACGATTGTCGTGATGAAGGATTGGGACGGCCTGCATTTCCAGTCGTCCAATGCCTATATCGACCACCGGCTCTTCGAGCGCTTCGATGCCAGCGTGCCCGAAGCGCGACATGACGGCGGCAACGGTTCGGGTGTCATTGTCGGGTCGGTCGATGTGGTGCGGCTGTTCGCGCCGATCCAGATCATGCCGCTGGGCGACGTTCCGCGTGTACTCGACCAGCATAACGCCACGCGCATGTTTGCCAGCGAAAACCGCCTGTCGCGCCCCTATCATGACGGGCTCGGCTGGGTGATCGGCGCCAGTTTCGTCGACAATCGCGCGCGGCAAAATCGCGACTATACCTATGGATCGCTCACCGCCATCTTGCCCGGCGTCACCAACCGCGTCACCGAATTCACTGGCTATGCCGAAGCGACCGTCGAGGTCATGCCCGACCTCATTGCATCGGGCGGCCTTCGCCTGTCGCACGCGAAGCTGGACGGCGAGGCCGAGGGCGTATCCTTCGCGCTGGCGCAGGCGGGGCGCGCAACGACCGCATCGCGGACCGAGACCGACCTCCTGCCCTCCTTCTCGATCCTGGCGACGCCGCTCGACAATGTGCGGCTCTATGCCCGCTATCAGGAAGGCTTCCGTCCCGGCGGCCTTGCCGTCGACGGCAATTTCGTTCGGCGCTTCCTCAACGACCAGGTTCGCACCTGGGAGGCCGGAATGCGCTTCGGCGACAAGGGCAAGAGCCTCCTCGACGCGAGCATTTCGGTCTCGCATAGCCGCTGGAGAAATATCCAGGCCGATTTCATCGACAGCAACGGCTTCCCGACGACCGCCAATATCGGCGATGGGCGCATCACCAGCGTGTCGGGCGCCGTCGCGGTCCGGCCGAGCGCGGCGCTGACGTTCGATCTCAGCGCGGTCTATAACCACAGCCGGGTCGACGATCTCTCGCCGCAAATCCTGCCGGTATTCGCTGCCACCCCCGCCCGCCTTGGCCGCATCCCCAATGTCGCGAGCCACGCCGTGCGCGGATCGGTCAACTACGCCACCCTGCTCGGCGATCAGGATTTCCGCGTAAATGGCTGGGCGAGCTACATCGGCCCGTCGCGGCTGGGTATCGGTCCCGTGCTTGGCGAGAGCCAGGGCGACTATGTCGATACGGGCCTTGCGATGCGCGTAGGCAACGACCGCCGCGGCCTGTCGCTGACGCTCACAAATCTGTTCGATTCGCGCGGCAACCGTTTTTCGCTCGGCACGCCCTTCGTCGAGGGCAATGAGGGGTTCCTGACCCCGCTACGCCCCCGCACGCTGCGGATCGCCGTCGACGTCAGCTACTGACGCCGACGGCCCGCACATCCGGTCAATCGGCCAAGGTGAGCTGTTCGTAGCGATCGAGGTGATAGTCGGCGCTGCCGAACTGCCCCTCGATCATCGTCGCGCGCTTGAAATAATGGCCGATGGCGAGTTCCTGTGTGATGCCGATGCCACCATGCGTCTGGACCGCATTCTGGCCGACGAACTTCGCGCCGCGGCTGACCTTCGACTTGGCGGCCGATACCGCGGCCTTGCGTTCGGCCGCAGGCAGGTCGAGCTTGAGCGTGCCCATGATTGTCATCGAGCGCGCCTGCTCGACCTCCATGAACATGTCGACCATGCGGTGCTGGAGTACCTGGAACTTCGCGATCGGCACGCCGAATTGCTTGCGCTGCTGCGTATATTCGAGCGTACCTTCGTGCAGCTTCTGCATCACCCCGGTGGCTTCGGCGCAGACCGCGACCGTCGCTTCGTCGACGATCTGTTCGATCAGCGGCAGCGCCGTACCTTCGCCGCCGAGCAGCGCGTCTGCGGGGATCGCGACATTCTCGAAATAGATTTCCGACGCGCGGCTGCCGTCGACGGTCGGATAATCGCGGCGGACGATGCCGGGCAGGTTCGCGTCGATCAGGAACAGCGACACGCCGTCGCGGTCGCGCTGGCCGCCGCCCGTGCGCGCGGTGACGAGCAGATGCGTTGCCCAGGGCGCCGCATAGACGACGCTCTTGTGCCCGCTCAATACATATCCGGCGCCATCTTTCTTCGCGGTCGTGCGAAGGTTGGCGAGGTCGTAGCGACCTTGCGGCTCGGCATAGGCGAAGGCGACGATGACGTTACCGGCGATGATCTCGGGGATGAACTTGTCGGCCTGCGCTCCGCCGACGGCCTTCAACGCGCCACCTGCGATAACGACGGTGGGCAGATAGGGCTCGATGCCCAGCACCTTGCCGAGCTCTTCCATGACGATCGCATTTTCAAGCGCGCCGCCGCCAAGCCCGCCATGCTCTTCGGCAAAGGCAGCGCCCAGCATACCAAGTTCCTGCGCCAGCGCGGTCCAGATCGCCGGGTCGCGGCCCGCGTCGCTGTTGATGAACTTCTGGCGCGTTTCGAAATCATAGGTGTCGGCCAGAAAGCGCGACAGCGTGTCACGGATCATGTCCTGCGTCTCTGTGTAAGTGAAATCCATTATCCCAGTCCTCAATTTCATCGTCATCCCGGCGAAAGCCGGGATCTCTCCGTCGCTTTATGCAGAGAGGTCGAGATCCCGGCCCTCGCCGGGATGACGTCAATTATGCGTTTAGAGCCCGAGCACCATCTTCGCGATGATGTTGCGCTGAATCTCGTTCGACCCGCCATAGATCGTCGTCTTGCGCGTGTTGAAATAGGTCGGGGCGGCGCGATGGGCATAATCGGGCCCGATCGGATGCTCGTTGTCGCCCTCGCCGAAACCGCGGAAATAGGGCGCCCCATAATGGCCGACTGCCTCCAGCGTCAGCTCGGTCAGACGCTGCTGGATCTCCGATCCCTTGATCTTGAGCAGGCTCGATTCGGGGCCCGGTCCCTTGCCTGCATTCGCACCGGCAAGGCTGCGAAGCTCGGTGAATTCGAGCGCGGTCAGGTCGACTTCGAGTTCCGCGATCTTGCGTTTGAAGAAGGGGTTCGCAAGCAGCGGCTTGTCGCCGTCGAGCTCGGTGCGCGCGATCGCCTTCACCTTCTCGACCCCGCGCTTCGACGCCGCGACGCCCGCGATGCCCGTGCGTTCGTGCGCGAGCAGGAACTTGGCGCAGGTCCAGCCCTTGTTTTCCTCATAGACGCGCTGCTCGACGGGGACGCGGACGTCCTCGAGCCAGACTTCATTGACTTCATGCTCGCCGCCGAGCGTGATGATCGGCCGCACGGTGATGCCGGGCGATTTCATATCGATCAGCAGGAAGCTGATGCCTTCCTGCTGCTTTGCATCCTTGTCGGTGCGGACGAGGAAGAAGCCCCAGTCGGCGTGCTGCGCAAGCGTCGTCCAGGTCTTTTGCCCGTTGACGATATAGTGATCGCCGTCGCGCACAGCGGTCGTGCGAAGGCTGGCAAGGTCGGAGCCCGAGCCAGGTTCCGAATAGCCCTGACACCACCAGTCCTCGCCCGACAGAATCCGCGGCAGGAAATAGGCTTTCTGTTCGGGGGTGCCGAAGGTGTAGATCACCGGCCCGACCATCGCGAGGCCGAAGGGCAGCAGACGGATGCAATCGGCACGCGCGGTTTCCTCCGACCAGATGAAACGCTGCGTCGGGGTCCAGCCCGTGCCGCCATATTCAACCGGCCATGCCGGGGCGACCCAGCCCTTCTTGTAAAGGATCTTGTGCCAGGCGAGGAAATCCTCCTTCGCCATCTCTTCGCCTTCATCTTGCTTTGCGCGCAGATCGGCGGGATAATTTTCGGCGATGAACTCGCGCACTTCCCTCTGGAAGGCGAGATCTTCCGGGCTGAATTCCATGTCCATTATGATTCTCCCAAGGGCACTGGCGCCCTTATAGAAGGCGCTCACGTTTACGTAAAGGTAAGTTGCGAGCCGCAACCCTTTCGGGCAGACTGCGCCGCGCGGCGCCGCTTGTCCAGCGGCGCTCTTTGAGAAAATCATGAGCGGGAGGGGACGATGAAGAGGGGATTGCGCGCGCTGACGGCGTTGCTTGTCTTGATTGCTCTGGTGGGCGGGGCCGCCCTGCTATTCCAGCGCCAGATCGGGATCTGGATGTTCGATCGTGCGGTCGCGCGCGGTGCGGGCCGTGACAATCTGGCGAGCCTGCCCGACGGGCTCCACGTCGGTCTTTGCGGAACCGGATCGCCGCTACCTAATCGCGACCGTGCAGGCGCCTGCACCGTGGTGATTGCCGGCAAGGCCATGTTCGTTGTCGATGCGGGCGAAGGCGGTGCGCGCAACATCGCGCTGATGGGGCTTCCCAACGCCAAAATTCGCGCCCTTTTCCTGACGCATTTTCATTCGGACCATATCGACGGGCTCGGTCCGATGATGCTGCTCCGCTGGACGGCGAGCGGCAACACGGCGCCACTTCCCGTCTATGGCCCGAACGGGGTCGAGGCGGTGATCGCCGGTTTTGGTACCGCCTATGCCGCTGACAATGGATATCGCACGGCGCATCACGGCGCCGCGATCGCACCGCCGGCAGCCGCCGGGGCGATCGCGATGCCTTTTGCCGCCCCGGTCGGCCCGGAGGTGGTTTATGAAGCCGACGGACTGAAAGTGACCGCCTTTCCGGTCGATCATCGCCCGGTCCAGCCCGCGGTTGGATATCGTTTCGACTACAAAGGACGGAGCGTCGTGATCAGCGGCGACACCGGTCCGTCGAAGATGGTCGAAACCGTGGCCAAGGGCGCCGACCTGCTCGTCCACGAGGCGCTTCAACCCGAAATGGTCAAGGCGCTCGCCGCCAGGCTGAAGGCCGCAGGGCGTCCGCAGACCGCGCAGATCATGCATGATATCATCGACTATCACGCGACCCCGGCACAGGCGGCGGCGAGCGCGAAGACTGCAGGGGTGAAGATGCTGGTGCTGAGCCATATCGTACCGCCCTACCCTCTGCGCTATCTCGACGCGGCATTTCTGGGCGATGCGAAAGACAAGTTCGATGGGCCGGTCATCGTCGGCGAGGATGGCGATTATTATTCCATGCCCGTCGGCACCAAGGATATCCGGCGCGGAAACTGGTTCTAGGCTCGGGTCACGGCGATCATCGCGCCTTCGCTGGCATAGGCGCTGCGACGCTCGGCGATTGCCAGCATCACCGGAACCGCGTCGCCCTCGCGTGTAATCAGCGCGGAGGCCAGCCGCGTTGGCAGGCCAGTGCGGAACACTGTCTCCAACGCTTCACCAAAGCTCGTCCGCTCCTTCATCGCGACGAGAGCGGAGAAGCGGACGCGCCGGATCGCGGCCGGGTCGACTCCGACCCACGCGGTCAGTGCGTCATTCGCATCCTCGACCGCCTCGCGCACTGAAATCGCGGCACAGCCGATATCGCCATGCGCTCCGATAGCGTCGGCCAGCGCCCGCCGCGCATCATTCTCCGACAGCTCCGCCATGGCTGTGCTGACGTCACGCAGCAACAGCGCCCCGCCGGCGGGGATCGGCACCAATTCGGCATGTACCCATCGACGCGGGCTGAGCAGCCCCGGCACATCACCTGAAAAACGCTCGCGATGGTCGAGCAGCCGGTGGATATGCGCGAGCAGCAGGTGGCGGCCAAATTGGGGCAGCGCCTCGACGAGGTTGCGGCCGATCATTTCGGCAGCAGCGGTGGCGAACATGTCCGAGGCGGCGGGGTTGGCGGCGATGATCCGCCTTTCGCGATCGATGACCAGGATTCCGTCATGGATCGATTCGACCAGATCGGCCAACGATGCGCGCAAGTCCCTGACCGCCGGGCCGGTGTGGCCCAGTTGGCGATAATCGTCGAGCGAGATCAGCACATGGGCGTCCTTGCCGTGGTGCGTCACCACCACCGGCTTGCGTGCCGCCTGCAATCGCCAGTTTGCGAAGCCCCGGATAAAGTCCGCCGCCGAAACACGCTGGGGTTCCTGAGTTGCTGCCATTCGCGCCTCCCGGACCTATTCTAACCCTGCATCCAGCGATGCGGCGCCGATTTCGGTCCGGATAGCTGAGGAACGCGCCCTGTTATGTCCGGTTTGGTAGCGACCCCGATCGCGCGTCAGACCAGCTTGGCCTTGCTGCAACTCAGACCAGCTTGGCCTTGCTGCAACGAAGCGCGTTCACGCGGGCGTCGGCTTCGCCGATATGGACGCCGAGCATGCCGGTGACGCTCTCCAGAACCCCGTCGAGCACCGGGGCTGCAAGGCCGACGGCATCGCCCACCACTTTGGCCAGAGCCTTGGAATTCAGGCCGAGGCCGAGAATATTGACGGTAAGGTCCATGCGGTCGGCAAGCGACTTGGCTGCGCCAGCGACGAGGCCGGTGCTTTCCACCGTCTTGACTGTCCCGCGATCGATGTCGTCGCGCGAAAAGCCAGCCGCTTTGGGATTGAGATCGGAGAGGACAAGTTCGGCCTTACCCTCGACGCTGGCAAGCGGCAGCTTGAGCAGCTTTGCCGGGGCCGGATCGATCGGGCGTTGCATGTTCTGGAAGTCGGCGGCGCCGACCTTTCCGAGCGCCAGCGTCGCGGGTGATGTCGTGACGCCAAGGCGCACGGCGTTGCTGCTTCCTCGCCTGCAGTCGATCTCGGTTATCCGCGCCGAAGCCGACCCAAGTTCGGCGAACACGGGGATTTCCACCGTGGCCAGCGGCGTCGCGACTTTCGTCTCCATCTTGAGCCGCACCTGCGCCGTGCGAACGATGACCTGTTGATTGTCGGTGACTGCGATCAGCGGCGACTGCGCCGGAGGCTCGCCGATCAGAAGCGCGACATCGACTCCCGACCCACCCGGCAAGCCGGTGGCGAGCGACAGGTCGACCTGGCGGTTGGCGTTGGCAAGCAGCAGCATCGAGCGGAGCAGACCGAGCGCGTTGACTTTTACCGGATTGGCCGGATCGACGCGGATGCTCGACGAGCGCGGCCCAAGGTCGATCGCGCGCGACGGGAGCAGGCTGCGCGGGAGCGCGCTGTCGGCGATCGTGCCGAGCGCCGACGCAACCTTTGCATCCGTGCTCGATTTCGACAGCGCCGACAGCACCTGCGGCAATGTTGCCTGCGTGTTCAGCGTCTGGCCGAAGGTCAGGACATCGGCATCGAGTTCGGTCCTGAGGGCGTCGGAAAAAGCAAGCAGGTCGATATCGGCGCTCGCGAGCGCGTTATAGTCCATGACCGAGAGATTGACCTGGCTGCCGGTCAGCGCCGACAGCAGTGCGTTCGGGATGCCGCCGTGGACCGCGGCGACGCGCGATCCCAGCGAGAAAGCCGCATATCCCCGTCGCGCACCGGTTGCCGAGGCGCCGATGACCGTACTCTGCCGCCCGGTCAGGAAGCTGCCGAAAAACATCGGGCGGTCGCGCGTTAGGACGATACGCACGGCGTTCGGCGTCGCCCCGCCCGCGTTGAAACGCTGCTCGGCGGGAATCGCGGCGTCGGGCCGATAGGTGCCGGCCTCGAGCGAGGCGATGACGATGTTGCAATTGCAGTTGGCGGCGATGACGCGCTCCGCCGCCGCGCGCTCCTCGCCGGGCTTGCCCGCGGCGGCGAGCGCAGCCGCATCGGCGATGCCCTGCAGCTTGCGGCGATCGAGCTGGAAGGAGCCGATGTCGACCGCCAGCGCCGCCGCGCCGATCAGCATCGTCAGCGCGGCGGCCGATGTCACGCCGATACCGCCGCGGCGGTCGGCGACAAGATTTGTGAACAGGTGCATGGTCAATCCACCGGCAGTTCGAAGGTCGCGCGGGCGCGGATCACATGGCCTGGCGACGGGACGAAGGAAGAGCGGAGAAAGCTGGTCTGCGGCGCGGTGTAAGTAACGGCGACGGTCACGGCGTCGGTCGTTTCTGCGACAGATACGTTGCGGCGGGCGACCGCATAACCGCCGACGCCCTGCATACTGCGGTCGACCGCGCGCGTGGCGATGGCGCGCCGGTCGGCGGCGTCGAGCCCGACGATCGCCGCTCGGGCTCCGTCATTGGCGGCCTGCTGCACGCTGTGCGCGAGCATGAAATATTGGCCATAGACCAATATGCCCATCATCAGCGCAAGCAAGAGCGGCAGCACGAGCGCCATCTCGACGATCGCGGCCGCCCGCTCGCTGCGGACCAGTCGGGCGGGCAGCAAGCGGGCAAGCCGCAGGGGTAAGATCGGTCGGGTCATGCGACGTAGCATGGCGTCGCCCGATGAATCCCGCGTCTCGGCGCGTGCGCCGCAATGTTCCGTACTTTATGTATTTTCGAGCGACCCAATCGCTCGCAAATCCGCCACCGTCGCCGAACCGTTAACGGCGCAGCGGCGGCGCAAAACGAAAAACCCGATTATTCGGCGGCTTCGGCTTCCAGCTTGTCCTGTGTGCGCAGGTCAAAGTCGGACGCGTCATGGCGTTCGCGAAGCTGGCTCGACGGTTCGCCCATCACGCGATTGACCATGCGTCCGCGTTTGACCGCCGGGCGCGCCGCAATCTGGTCGGTCCAGCGTTGGACATTCCTATACTCCTGCACCTGCAGAAATTCGCCGGCATCGTAAACCAACCCCTTCGCGAGCGCGCCGTACCACGGCCAGATTGCCATGTCGGCGATCGAATAGTCGGCGCCCGCGACATATTCGTTCTCGGCCAGCCGCCGGTCGAGCACGTCGAGCTGGCGCTTCACCTCCATCGCATAGCGGTTGATCGGATATTCCTGCTTCGTCGGGGCATAGGCATAGAAATGACCGAAGCCGCCGCCGAGGAACGGCGCGCTGCCCATCTGCCACATCAGCCACGACAGAGTCTCGGCGCGCTTCGCAGGCTCGGTCGGCAGGAACTCGCCGAATTTTTCGGCGAGATAGATCAGGATCGCCCCCGATTCGAACACGCGGATCGGATCGGCGCCGCTGCGATCGACGAGCGCGGGAATCTTGCTGTTTGGATTGGCGTCGACGAAGCCGCTCGAAAACTGGTCGCCTTCGCCGATGTTAATCAGCCAGGCATCATATTCGGCGCCGCTATGGCCGGCTGCGAGCAATTCCTCGAGCAGCACCGTGACCTTCACGCCGTTGGGCGTGCCGAGCGAATAGAGCTGGAGCGGATGTTTGCCGATCGGCAGAGCCTTGTCGTGCGTCGGGCCGGCGATCGGGCGGTTGATGTTCGCAAACCGCCCGCCGCTGTCCTTGTCCCAGGTCCAGATTTTCGGCGGCACATATTCACTCTGGTCGGTCATCGCGAAGCTCCTGCTCTTGATTTTGTACTGATCGGTACTTAATCGTCCCGGGCGCGGTCGTCCAGCGTCGGTCGCTCAAATAATGCTTTGCGCCCGGAAAGCGGAAATCGCGTCGGGGCTGTAACCGATCTCGGCGAGTATCATATCGCTATGCTCGCCGACGCGCGGGGCGCGTGTGGGATCGGCCTTGGCGCTTCCCGACAGATCTATCGGCGCCCGGATTATCGGAATATCCTGGGCTGCGCCGGGATAGGCCACCGGCTCGACCAGTGCCATCGCCACAACCTGCGGCTGCGCCAGCACCTCGCTGGACCGCAACACGGGTGCTGCGGGCACGCGCGCGGCGCCAAGTTCCGCGATTGCGTCGCTGCTGGTGCGGTCGATGCACCATTGCTGCATGATGACGCTAAGCTCCTCGCCATTGTCGCCGCGCAGGATATCGCTGGCGTAGCGCGGGTCATCGACGAGTTCGGGGCGACCCATCAGCCCGGCCCATCGCGCGAAGATGCTACCGCCGACAATCTGGGTGACGATCCAGCCATCGCGGGTGCGGAATATGTCGGTCGGCCCCGAACTGAAGCTGCGATTGCCGATGGGCTGCCGTTCGATGCCGTTCAGCGCATGGTCGATCGTCAGCGAATTGGTCATCGCAAGCGCAGTGCCGAGCAGCGACCCAGACACGCACTGCCCCATTCCCGTCGTCTCGCGTTCGCGCAGTGCAACCATAACGCCGAACGCGGTATGGAGCGCGGTGCCGAAATCGACGAAATTGACCTGGGCGCGATAGGGCTGATCGGGCGTGCCGGTCAGATGCACGGAGCCCGACATCGCCTGCCCAACCGCATCGAAACCGACGTTTTTTGCAAGCGGCCCCTCGCTACCGAAAGCCGATGCGGTGGCGAGGATGATGCGCGGATTGATCGCCGACAGGCTGTCATAGTCGAGGCCGAGCTTGACGAGCGCATCGTGCGGCAGGTTGGCGACGACAACATCGGCGGTTTCGACGAGCCGCCGGACGATCTCGCGGCCTTCGGGGCTTCCGGGCTTCAGGGTCAGGCAGCGCTTGCCGCGGTTCATCTGCATGAACATCGCGCCAGAGCCGTCCTCCGCGACCGGAACGGTATAGCGATCGTCGTTGCCGCCCGGCGCCTCGATACGAATGACGTCGGCACCATAATCGCCGAGCAATGCCGCGCAGTAAGGGCCCGCGATGTAACGGCCGAAATCGAGTACCCTCATTCCCGTCAGCGGCACGTCGGCCCTCCCCATCTTTTCCGTCTTGCAACCGCGCTAGCAGTCGCCCGTCGACCGTGCCAGTTCTTCGTCGAAACCAGTCCCTTGCATGTGGCGCGGCAAATCATATGGTCGCTGCAAATTTCAACAGGGGATAATATAATGGCGCGCTTCGCACTCGCCTTCACGGCGGCTTTGGCCTGTTCGACTTCGGCTTGGGCGCAGTCCGCGCCGGCCGATGCCAAGCCCGAAAAGTGGGACGTCAACGCCCCTCCCGGCATGACGACGCACAAGGTGCCGATCGCGGTCGACGAGGGTAGCTGGATGAACGTCGACGTTGCGCCCGACGGCCGCACCATCGCGTTCGACCTGCTCGGCGACATCTATACCATGTCGATCGAGGGCGGCACGCCCACGCGGATCGCCGAAGGGCTTGCCTATGAGCATCAGCCGCGTTTCTCGCCCGATGGCAATCGTATCGCCTTCGTCTCGGACCGCGGCGGCGGCGACAATATCTGGCTGATGAACCGCGACGGTAGCGACAAGCGGCAGCTCAGCAAGGAGGAATTCCGCCTGCTCAACCAGCCGAGCTGGAGCCCCGACGGGCAGTTCATCGTCGCGAAGAAGCATTTCACGACCGGCCGCTCGCTCGGCACCGGCGAGGTCTGGATGTATCATGTCTCGGGCGGCGCGGGCGTGCCGCTGGTCAAGAAGCCGAACGAGCGCCACCAGAAGGAACTCGGCGAGCCGATCTTCGCGCCCGACGGCAAGGGGGTCTATTACACGCGCAACGTCACGCCCGGGCCGATTTTCGAATATGCACAGGACAGCAACGGCGACCTGTTCCACATCGAACGCTACGATCTGAACGATGGCGAGGTCACGACGGTGGCCGCTGGCCCCGGCGGCGCGGTGCGCCCCTCTCCCTCGCCCGATGGCAAGAAGCTCGCCTATGTTCGCCGCGAGGGAACGCAGTCGAAGCTCTATGTGAAAGACCTCGCCTCGGGCGCCGAGAAGAAGCTCTATGACGCGCTCGACCAGGATGTGCAGGAAACCTGGGCGGTGACCGGCGTCTATCCCAATATGAGCTGGACACCCGACAGCCGGGACATCGTCTTCTGGGCGGGGGGCAAGCTCCGCCGCGTGGGCAGCACCGGCGGCGACGCGCGGATCATTCCGTTCACTATAGACGACGATCGCGTCATCATCGACGCGACCCATCCGGCGGTCGAGGTCGCGCCCGACAGCTTCGAGACGAAAATGCCGCGCTGGGCCGAAGTGTCGCCCGACGGGAGCACCGTCGTCTTCGAAACGCTCGGCAAACTGTGGCTCAAGCCTGCAGCCGGCGGCACCGCGCGGCGCCTGACCGCGGCGAAGGACAATGCGTTCGAACTGTGGCCCAGCTGGTCGCGCGACGGCAAATCTGTTGTGTTCGTCCGCTGGACCGACGCCGGGCTTGGCGAAATCCACATTGCCGGAAGGGGCGGCGGATCGTCGCGCAAGATCACGGCCAGCCCCGGTCACTATGCCGAGCCGCGCTTCTCGCCCGACGGCAAGCTGATCGCGTTTGAAAAGCGCTCGGGCGGTGGCCTCCGGTCGGAAGGTTGGGGCGATAATCCCGGCATCTACCGGATCGCGGTGAGCGGCGGCGCTGCCGAACGGGTCAGCGACAATGGCGCCAAGCCGCAGTTCGGCGCCGCCAGCGACCGCATCTTCATGATCGCGTCGGCCGACGGCAAGAATCAGCTGATCTCGACCGATCTGCACGGGCAGGACAGGCGCGTCCACGCCAGCGGCGAACTCGTCAGCGACTATGAGGTGTCGCCCGATGGCCGCACGCTAGCCTTCCGGCAAAATTACGATGCCTATGTCACACCGCTGATGCCCGGCGGGCAGGATGTGTCGCTCTCGACCTCGGGCGGCGCGATGCCGGTGACGCGCGCGAGCGGTAGCGGCGCCGATTATGTGCATTGGTCCGACGGCGGCAAGCGCCTGCACTGGACGCGCGGGCCGACGCTGTTCAGCGCCGACCTCGGCAGCTTCTTCGCGAGTGCTCCGGCGGCGGGTGAAGACAAGCCGGCCAAATTCGTGCCGCCGACCAGCGGCGTGTCGCTCGCGATGACCGCGCCAGTTGCGAAGCATAAAGGCACCGTCGTCATCACCGGCGCGAAGATCCTCACCATGGCGGGCGCCGATGGCGGCATCATCGACAACGGCGCGATCGTGATCGAGGGCGATCGCATCGCCGCTGTCGGCGCGGCAGGCGCGATCGCCGTTCCCGCTGGCGCAGTGACGGTCGATGCCTCCGGCAAGACGATCGTCCCCGGCTTCATCGATGCACACTCGCATGGCCCGCATGGCGACGACGAGCTTGTGCCGCAGCAGAACTGGTCGGAAATTGTCAACCTCGCGATGGGTACGACGACGAGCCACAACCCTTCGTCGCGCGCATCCGAAATATTTGTGTCGTCCGAGATGCAGCGCGCGGGACTGATCCTCGCGCCGCGCATATTCTCGACCGGCGAAATCATTTATGGCGCGAAGGCGGCTGGGATCTACGCCGAAATCAACGGCTATGAGGATGCCCTCGCGCATGTCCGCCGCCTGAAGGCGCAGGGTGCGCATAGCGTCAAGAATTACAACCAGCCGCGCCGCGAGCAGCGCCAGATGGTTGTGAAGGCTGCGCAAGCCGAAAGCATGGAGGTCGTGCCCGAGGGCGGCTCGCTCTATACGATGGACGTCACGCTGATCCAGGACGGCAATTCGACCGTCGAGCACAACATCCCGCTCCACACCTTCTACAAGGATCTGGTGCAGCTCTGGGGTCAGACCAAGACCGACTACACGCCGACGCTTGTCGTGACCTATGGCGGTCCCGCGGGCGATCCCTATTGGCGCGCCCACACCAATGTCTGGGAGCAGCCGATCCTGTCGCGCCATGCGCCGCCCGCAGAGCTGGCGGCAAACAACAAGCGCCGCGTCATTGCGCCCGAGGGCGACTATGTCGACGACGATAGCGCGCGTGAGGCGAAGAAGATCGCCGATACCGGCCGCATGGTCTCGATCGGCGCGCATGGCCAGCAGGCGGGTCTTGGCGCGCATTGGGAGATCTGGTCCTTCGTGCGCGGAGGCTGGACCAATATCGAGGCGTTGCGGGCCGCGACGATCATGCCGGCGACGTCGTTGGGCTATGCAAAGGATGTCGGTTCTCTTGAGGTGGGCAAGCTCGCCGATTTGCTGATTCTCGACGCCGATCCGACGCAGGACATTCGCAATACCGAGAAGATCCATCGCGTCATGCTCGGCGGGCGCCTCTACGATCCGCTCACGATGGACGAGGTTGGCACGGGGACGCGCAAGCGCCAGCCCTATTGGTGGGAGGCCGAAAGACCCTGATTTATTGCGGATGCAGATGGCGACCGACGATTTTGTGACGAGAGGGTTGCAAGACTCGACGGCCGCCGCTAGGGGCGTCTCCTCTCAGCGAGGAGAGTTGGCTGAGTGGTCGAAAGCGTCGCACTCGAAATGCGAAGTGCCGGCAACGGTACCGAGGGTTCGAATCCCTCACTCTCCTCCATTTTTCTCTTTTTTTGGCCAAGGCGAACGCCGCCCCGGATGCACCGGGACGACGTGTGCAACCTATCCCCTGATGCTGACCAGCGAGGGCGCGGCCAGCGCGCCGACCACCGCGCCGATGATCAGGAACAGCACGATATAGACGATGATCACGACCACCGTGTAACCGATCGCCTTGTCCTGTGGCGCCTTCATCAACACCGGCAGGCCGAGGTACAGCAGGTAAAGCCCGTACAGCGCGAACAGAAGGCCGATGATGCCGAGCGCCGGGATGAGCCCGAAGATACCGCCCACCCAGCCAGCCGTCCCGGCGTACGCAGCGACCTTCAGCGCCTGCACCTGATCCTTCTGGCCGCCGAAACTCGGCGCGAGACCGTCGATGACGAGGGCGAGGATGAAGACCGTCGCGAGCGAGAGGCCGTAGGTCACGATTGCCGTCACGAGCGCGCCGACCAACGGCGGATGATAGGTGATCCCGAGCATCGAGATGCCGAAGAGCTGCCCGCCGATAAAGCCGGCCAGCGGCCCGATCGCTGCGAGCAAGACCACATAAGGCACATAGATCGACTGCGTCGTCGCGGGCTCGGCAGCGATGACGGGCCAGGTTTCCTTGGGCTTGAGAAGGATATCCTTCGCGCGGCTGATAACGCCCGCGGCCATCGGCGGAAGATTGTTCGAAGGTATTTCGGTCATGAAAAGCGCCTCCCCTGGGTCAAGACGGCCCGCAAACCCGAACCGGTCGGGCGAAGGCCGAGGGAGCAAGCTAGCCCGAACGGCCAACGCATCTGTAATCCCCGTCACAGGGCCGGAATCGGCCTGCCGCGGTGCCTGCCAGTGTAACGGACTTGAAACGGGCGTAAATAGCCATAGATTGACGATATGACGTCAAAGACACCTTCCGGTTCGCCGGGCCATATTCCCCCTCTCGTTGCCGCTCCGCTCATCGAACGCGCGCGCTTCGCCCCTGGCGATATCGTCCGCCACCGCCTGTTCGACTTTCGCGGCGTCGTGTTCGACGTCGATCCGGTCTTTTCGAACAGCGACGAATGGTACGAGGCTATCCCCGAGGCCATTCGTCCGGCGAAGGAGCAACCCTTTTACCACCTGCTCGCCGAAAATGAGGATTCATCCTATATCGCCTATGTCAGCCAGCAGAATCTGGTGGGCGATTCAGAGCAGGGTCCGGTCGATCATCCGCAGATCGAGGTGCTGTTCGACGGGATGGCGAAGGGCCGTTATCGCGTCCGTTCGATCCACCGGCACTGATCGCGCGACTTTGGGCGCGCGTCAGGCCTTCAGCTTCCATCCCGACACGAGCAGGCGATAGGTAATCATGCCGAGCACGATGTTGGTCGCGACCAGCACCAGCGCCGCGGTCAGCACAGGATGCGAGATCGTCGAGTCGACGGTCCCGATGAAGCCGAAACGAAAACCCATGATCGCATAATAGACGGGATTTGCGTGCGCGACGCCCTGAAACCACGGCGCGAGGCGGTCGACCGAATAGAAAGTGCCCGACAGCAGTGCGAGCGGCGTGACGACAAAATTGGTCACCGCAGCGGCATGATCGAACTTTTCGGCCCAGACAGAAGTGACGAGGCCCAGAAAGCCGAGCATCATCGCGCCGAGCACGCCGAACAGCGCGACCGCCCACAGATGGTCGGGCCCGACATGGACCCCCGGCCAGAGCAGCATCGCAAGCCAGAGGGCGAAGCCGACGAGGATCGCGCGGGTGACTGCGGCGCCGATCAGCGCGGTGACCAGTTCGCCGACGCCGAGCGGCGGCATCAGATAGTCGACGATCGTGCCCTGGATCTTGCCGACCAGCAGCGAGAAGCTGGAATTCGCGAAGCTGTTCTGCAGCATCGCCATCATGATCAGCCCCGGCGCGATGAAGTCGGCAAAGGGCACGCCGATGACTTTCCGCCCCGCGCCGCCCAGCGCAACGGTGAAAATGACCAGAAAAAGAAGGGTCGTTACCGCCGGAGCCCAGATTGTCTGGAGCTGGACCTTGAAAAAGCGCCGCACCTCCTTGACATATAGGGCCTGCAGGCCGGGCACGTTCAGCGTCCGGATATGCGGAACGCCGGGTTCGGCAAACGCCGGCGCCGCGGCGTTGTTGTTCGAGTCGGATCGCGAAATTTGGGGCTGGTCGTTCATGGCGTTCTCGCCTATCGCCTCCCCGATCTTACCGCAAGCTGGGCAGCGACTGGAACCGGTCCCCAAAAGGATCGGTAACGCGGATCGCCGGACGCCTCTTGCGTGGAATGATGAGGAATTGAAACATGTCATGGACCGATGAGCGCATCGAGCAGCTGCGTAGCATGTGGGAAAAGGGCCTGACCGCCAGCCAGATCGCCGACGAACTTGGCGGGGTCAGCCGCAATGCGGTGATCGGCAAGGCGCATCGCCTGGGCCTGAAGTCGCGCCCGTCGCCGGTGAAGGCGACCGAAAAGGTCGCGAAGCCCGTAAAGGCGCCCACCGCGCCCAAGCCTGCCTCGCCGGCGCCTGCCGCGCCGCGCGCAGCGGCGCCCGTCGCGCCCCGTCCGGCTGCAGCGGTGCCGAAACCTGAACCCAAGCCGGTCGTCGAAGCATCGGCCGAGGATGGCTCCGAAGCGCCGCCGAAGCCCGATGCGCCGCGCATCGTCTCGATCGGCCCCGGCGGTTTCATTCGCCAGGGCCCGGGCGACCAGCAGGCGCCGATCCCGCCCGCGCCGCCGCGCCGACTGGTCCCCGCGAAGCCGAGCCCCGAGATCGCCGACAAGACGAGCCTGCTCGACCTCAACGACCGCATCTGCCGCTGGCCGATGGGGCATCCGGGCGAGCCCGACTTCCATTTCTGCGGTGTCGCGGTGAACCCCGGCTTCCCCTATTGTGTCGAGCATTGCGGCCGCGCCTATCAGGCTCAGCTTCCGCGCGGCACGCGCCGTCCGCCCCCGCCCCCGCCGTTCGGTGGTCCCCGGGTTCGTTAAGACGCGTCCGGTGAAGCCGTTCGGGCAGGATTTCCATTTTGCGCGTACGCTCGGCCTGGAGTTGGTCGAGCGCGGCGATGGCCGCTGCGTGATGGGGATCGACATCGAACGCGAGCGGCACTTCAACCCGCAGGGCGCGGCGCATGGCGGGGTCGCCTATAGCCTCGCGGATTCGGCGATGGGCGGTGCGATCACCAGCCTGCTCCCCGACGATCAATGGTGCGCGACGCTGGAGATCAAGTTCAACTACCATGCGCGCGTCGTCGAGGGTCGGCTGACGTGCGAGGCCGAGGTGCTGCATCGGGGCAAGCGCGTCGCCAATATCGACGCCCGGCTCTACCAGGAAGGCAAGCTGGTCAGCAGCGCAAACGGCAATTTCGCGATTTTCCCGGCGCCGAGCCTGTCCTGAACAGGCGAAAGGCGCCGGAGCCCACACGGTCCGGCGCCTCCCCGTCCGCTTTCCGAGAGGTCAGAAACGGAAGCTCAATGTCCCGCGCACGCTGTGCGTGCGAAAATGCGCACCGCTGCGCTGGATATCCGTGCCGCCACTATCGAGCAGGAAGGGATTTGTCGCCGGCGCGGTTCCGGGGCCGACATTCACGGCATAATCGTCGTCCTTAACATCGGTGTAGAGATATTCGAGGCCGACCGCGATGCTGTTGGTGACCATGATTTCGGCACCGCCGCCCGCGGCATAGCCCCAGCCATTGGTCTTTCCGTTGTCTGCAAAGCTATTCGCGGCGTTGGTTGTCGCGAACTTGTTGTCAAGCCGCGCATAGGCCGGGCCGCCGGTTACATAGAAAAGCGCGCCGCCGCCGGGGGTATACCCCGCACGCAGGCGGAGACTGCCCTGATAATCGGCCTCGCGGCTCATTGTATAGCTGGCGGGGGTAGTCGAAAAGCCGCTGACGCTATCGCGCGCGACACTGTGGCCGCCCTCCAGCAAAGCGCCTACGACGAAATTGCCCATGCGCTGGTCGACGCCGATACGACCGAAGAATTCGGGCCCGTCCTTGTCGTTGCGACACCCGATGTTCGCTGTGCCGGTCGCGGTGCCGTTGCAGAAACCCGGCGAGAACGCGTTTGCGCCAGCCACCGTCGTGACGGTATCGCCATAGGCGCCGTCGCGATCGGTGTCGAAGACCAACGTTTCGCCGCGATCGCTGCCCTGCAGAGTGCCACCGCCGCCGATCGTGACATAGGCGCCGTTGAAGTCCTGCGACTTGTCGCGGCCACCGGTTTCCTGCGCCATCGCCGGGGCGGCGGTCAGGACCGCTGCGGAAGCAGCGACGAGAGCTGTAAATTTCATATTATTCTCCACTTTTTGAATGACTTTGCAGTCGGTGGAGCAACCCCCGTAGGATGGACCGGTTTCATCGCCGTGCCGAAAACGGGACGAACCGAGGCCGCCAAATCGGGCCGTGGCGCCATGAAAAGCGCGCTTGCCAGCGGCCTTTATGGACCCGTATAGCCATATTATGAGTCACGATTTGTTCGACAGCAACCAGCCCGCGACCGAAAGCTACAACGCCTCGCAGATCGAGGTTCTGGAAGGGCTCGAACCTGTCCGCCGTCGCCCCGGCATGTACATCGGTGGTACCGACGAGCGGGCGCTCCATCACCTTGCTGCCGAAGTCATCGACAACAGTATGGACGAAGCCGTTGCCGGCCATGCGACGCGCATCGAGATCATTCTCGATGTCGGCAACCGCCTGACGGTAATCGACAACGGCCGCGGTATGCCGGTCGACCCGCACCCGAAATTCCCCGGCAAATCGGCGCTCGAGGTCATCATGACCATGCTCCATTCGGGCGGCAAGTTCGAGGGCAAGGCCTATGCTACCTCTGGCGGTCTCCACGGGGTCGGCGTCAGCGTCGTGAACGCGCTGTCGATTGAAACCACGATCGAAGTTGCGCGATCCAAGCAATTGTACAGACAGTCTTTTTCGCAAGGCGTTCCGCAAGGCCCGCTCGAGGAGCTCGGCCCTACCCCGAACCGCCGCGGCACCAGCGTGTCGTTCGTTCCCGACGCCGCAATCTTTGGCGAGCATGGCCGCTTCAAGCCGCAGCGCCTGTACCGGATGGCGCGGTCGAAGGCCTATCTGTTCGCGGGCGTCGAGATCCGCTGGAAATGCGCGCCCGAGCTGATCGGCGATGACACGCCCGCGGAGGCCGTGTTCCAGTTTCCCGGCGGCCTTGCCGACCATTTGAAGGAGCAGATCGGGACGCGCGAATGCGCGACCGCCGAACCCTTCGTCGGTCGCCAAGATTTTTCCGGCGAGCAGGGGCGCGCCGAATGGGCGATCGCCTGGCCGCTGTGGTCGGACGGCAGCTATAGCTGGTATTGCAATACCATTCCCACGCCCGCCGGCGGTACGCATGAGGCGGGGCTGCGGGCCGCGCTGACCAAGGGGCTGCGCGCCTTCGGCGAGTTGATCGGGCAGAAGAAGGCGGCGCAGATCACCGCCGAGGACGTGTTCAACGGCGGCGAGATGATGCTGTCGGTGTTCATCCGCGATCCGCAGTTCCAGAGCCAGACGAAAGACCGGCTTTCGAGCCCGGAAGCGGCGCGTTTCACCGAAAATGCGGTGCGCGACCATTTCGACCATTTTCTGTCGGACAATATGGACCGCGGCCGTGCGTTGCTCGGGCTGGTCCTCGAACGGATGGACGAGCGTTTGAAGCGCAAGGCCGAGCGCGAGGTCAAGCGCAAGACCGCGACGAGCGGCCGCAAATTGCGTCTGCCCGGAAAGCTCACCGACTGTGCCAACGATGGACCGGAAGGCACTGAATTGTTTATTGTCGAAGGCGATAGCGCGGGCGGTAGCGCGAAGCAGGCGCGCGACCGCAAGACGCAGGCGATCCTGCCGATCCGTGGCAAGATCCTTAACGTGGCCAGCGCAAGCGCCGACAAGATCCGCGCCAATCAGGAAATCGCCGACCTCGCGCTCGCGCTCGGCTGTGGAATGCGCAAGGATTGCGACGCCGATCGGCTGCGCTATGACAAGATAGTGATCATGACCGATGCCGATGTCGACGGCGCCCACATCGCGACCTTGCTGATGACCTTCTTCTTCCAGGAAATGCCGGACATTGTACGCAACGGGCATGTCTATCTGGCGCAGCCGCCGCTTTATCGGCTGACGGCGGGCGCGACTTCGGCCTATGCGCGCGACGACGCACACCGGGCGGAGCTGGAAGCGACAGTTTTCAAAGGAAAAAAGGTCGACGTGGGGCGTTTCAAGGGTCTCGGCGAGATGAATCCGAACCAGCTCAAGGAAACGACGATGGACCCGGCGACGCGCTCGCTGCTCAAAGTCACGCTGCCGCAGGAATATGAGGAGCGTCAGGGCGTCAAGGATCTCGTCGACCGATTGATGGGCAAACATCCCGAGCATCGCTTCCAGTTCATCCAGGCAAACGCCGCGACGCTCGACGAGGCGTCGATCGACGCCTGATATGCGCGCAACGGGGTATCGCCGCTTTCTCTTCGCGATTGCGGCGCTGCCTTGCTCGCTGTTGCCGCAGTCAACATCGGCGCAGACTGCGGCTGAGCAGACCGCTCCGGCGACCACCGCGTTCGAGCGCCGGACCGCTCAATTGCCCGATGTTGTCGCCGATAACATTGCATTTGACGACTATTTCGCACCGATGTTCCGGGCTGAGGTTCCACAGTCCCGGTTTGCGGAGATCACCCGGAGCCTCATCGCGCAATATGGGCGTCCGCTAGGCGTCGAGTCCGCGCAATCGGCGGACGGCCGCTCGGGAACGCTCAAGCTTCGGTTCGAAAAAGGGACGGCGACAGTCAGGCTCGATGTCGGGGCGACCGCCGACGAGCGCGTTACCGGCCTGCTGATTACGGGCTTTACCGTCGATGGCGACGACTTCCGTCACATTGCCGCCGATCTGGCGGGCCTGCCGGGCGCCACAGGCTTTCTGGTCGCCGAAATCGACGGCAATGCCATCCGGACCATTGCGAGTGCGAACGCCGATCGACAATATGCGGTCGGCTCGACCTTCAAACTCTATATCCTCGACGAGCTTGCCGCCCAGATCGCGGCGGGCAAGCGGCGCTGGCGCGACGTGGTCCTCCTGTCGCATTCCAGTTTCTCATCGGCCGCCACGGCAAACTGGCCGAAGGACACGCCCGTCACGCTGCAGACGCTGGCGAACTGGATGATTTCGGTGAGCGACAATGGCGCGGCGGATACATTGCTCCATCTTCTCGGCCGCGATGCGATCGAGGCGCGGATGCGAGCGGCGGGGCATAGCGAGCCCTCGCGCAATATCCCCTTTCTCTCGACCGTCGAGGCCTTCGCACTCAAGGGCAATAATTTCACCGCCGAACGTGCAGCCTTCATCGGCGCGGACGACAAGGCGCAGCGCAGGCTGATCGATGCCAACGCCGGCCGACTGACCCTCGCCAATGTCGACGGCGTCAGTTTTACGGCGGGGCCACGCTTCATCGGCGAGCTGGAATGGTTCGCGTCGCCGCGGGATATCGCACGGCTGATGGCCGACCTGCGCCGGCGCAATTCGGCACCGATGATGGCAGCGATGGCAATCAACAACGGCGTTGGACCGGTCGCGGCCGAGCCGTGGCGCTACCTCGGCTACAAGGGCGGATCCGAAAACGGCGTGTTATCGATGAGCCTGCTCGGCCAGCGCAAGTCCGACGGCAAATGGTTCGTCGTGACCGCGAGCTGGAACAATCCCGAGGCCAATGTCGAAACCGACCGGCTGGTCGGACTGGTGAGGCGCCTTCTGGCGCTCGCCGCCAAATGATCAGACCGTCAGCGCAGCGACCAGCGCCTTGACCTTGGTTTGCCGCCACTGCGGGGTCGGGGCGACAAGCCAATAGCCGCGTTTGACGGCAAAGGCCTCGCGCACCAGCCGGACGCGGCCAGCTGCGATATCGGCCTCGGCCAGCATCGCCGGGACGTTCGCATAACCCAGACCGTTGGCGGCAGCGTCGATCGCAAGCCCGGCATCGCCGAGGCGCAGGGCCGGCTCGCCTTCATCGACCGGGCATCCGGGCCAAGCGATGCGCGTGTCGCTGTCGCTGCCGGGCCCCGCGACGGTCACCATCATCGCCTCGGCGAGCGGTACGCCTTCATGCTCGCCGGCTCCGTCGGTCCAGAAGATCGCAAGGTCGAGGTTCGCTTCGGTGAAGTCGATCCCGCCATCGGCCGAAACGAGCGTGAAGCGCACATCGGGTGCCTGCTGGCTGTATCGCGCAAGCCGGGGTGCGAGCCATTTTGCGGTGAGGTCGCGCGGCGCGGCAATCGTCAGCGACTGCGACGATTGCCCGGCCTGCATGGCGCGAACCGATTCCTCGAACTGCAGGAAGCCCTGGCGCAGGGCATCGAGGCCGGCATTCGCCTCGCCCGTCAGTTCGAGCCCCTTTGGCGTGCGGCGGAACAGCACCACGCCAAGCATGTCCTCGAGCGCGCGGATCTGCTGGCCGACGGCCGCGGGAGTCACGGCGAGCTCGTCGGCTGCGCGCGTGAAGCTCAAATGCCGGGCAGCGGCGTCGAAAACGCGAAGCGCGTTGAGCGGCAGGTGGGTGCGCTTCATGACGCGGTCGCAGGCGCCACGAGGGGAAAGTGCGGGATGGCAACGAGCATCTGCGAATCGTCGCCCATCTCCATCGTATAGCTGCCGACCATCGACCCCTCGGGGGTCGGCAGCGGGCAACCGGAAACATAGTCGAACGCGCCGCCGGGCAGGATCAGCGGCTGTTCACCGACGACGCCCTCCCCCTCGACTTCGCTGATCTGGCCGCGCCCGTCGCTGATCCGCCAGTGACGGGTGAGGAGCTGCGCCGGCACCTCGCCATGATTCTCGATCCGGACATGATAGGCCCAGAACCAGCGACTGAGCGCCGGGTGCGACTGTTCGGGCAGATAGCTGACCGACACACGCACGGTGATCGGCCCCGTGGTCGCCGAGAAAGGGAAGAAGGAGTCGATCATCTCCATCGCAAAGTCGCCTAAAGCCCGACCTTGGTCAATGCCTGGTCCAGATCGGCGATCACATCGCGCGGATCTTCGAGGCCGACATTGATACGCAGCATCCCCTCGACGACGCCCATGTCCGCGCGTGCTTCGGCGCTGACGCTATAGTGGGTGGTCGATGCGGGATGGCAGCAAAGGCTCACCGCGTCGCCGATATTGTTACTGATATCGACGAGTTCCAGCGCGTTGAGCATCGCCATGGCCTGCGCGCGGTCCTCTAGGACGAACGAGAAGATCGGGCCGCACGCCTCCATCTGGCTCATCGCCAGATTATGCTGCGGGTGGCTGGCGAGGCCGGGGTGCAGGATGCGCGGGACGCGGCTCTCGACGAACTTGCCGACCGCGAGCGCGTTTTCCGATTGGCGCCGCGCGCGAAGATCGAGCGTCTCGAGTCCTTTCAGCACCACCCACGCATTGAACGGCGACAGGTTCGGCCCGGTGTTTCGCTGGAACGGCAGCAGCACATCGTTGATGAACTTCTCGCTCCCGCAAACGGCGCCCGCGAGAACACGGCCCTGCCCGTCCATCAACTTGGTCGCCGAGTAAGCGACGACGTCGGCGCCGAACTCGAGCGGCCGCTGGAGCACGGCAGTGGCGAATGCATTGTCGACAACGGTCGTGATGCCATGCGCCTTCGCGAGCGCGCAGACATGCTTCATGTCGACGATATCCATCGTCGGATTGGCCGGAGTCTCGAAAAAGAAGACCTTCGTGTTCGGTCTGATCGCCTTTTCCCACGCATCATTGTCGCGGCCGTCGACGACGGTCGTCTCGATCCCGAAGCGAGGGCACAGGCTGTCGACCAGCCAGCGGCACGATCCGAACGCTGCCTTGCCGGCGACGATATGGTCGCCCGCGGACAATTGGCACAGCAATGCCGTCGTCATCGCCGCCATCCCCGTCGCCTGGGCACGGCAAGCCTCGGCACCCTCCATCAGCGCGATCCGTTCCTCCAGCATCGCGACGGTCGGATTCTGCAGCCGCGAATAGGTCATGCCCGGCGCTTCGCCGGCAAAGCGCGCCGCGACCTCTTCGGCGCTGTCATAGGTGTAGCCGGACGTCAGGAAGAGCGCCTCCGACGTCTCGCCATGTTCGCTGCGCCAGGTGCCGCCGCGCACGGCCTGCGTTGCCGGATGCCAGCCCCTTGTCTTGCTGCGATCGAAACCCGTGGTCTTTTTCATGTCATCGTCCGTAAAACTAGTTCGTCAGCGCGGCAACGACTGCGTCACCCAAGGCCGCGGTGCCCATATTGCCGCCGAGATCGGCGCCGCGGCAGCCGTCGGCAAGCACCCTGGCCACCGCTGCCTCGATCCGCGCGGCATTGGCTTCGTCGCTGCCTGAATGGCGGAGCAGCATTGCGAGCGACAGGATCATCGCCAGCGGGTTGGCGACCCCCTTCCCCGCGATGTCGGGCGCGCTGCCATGGATCGGCTCGTAGAGCCCCGTCGTTCCTTCGCCAAGCGATGCCGATGCGAGCAGTCCGATCGACCCCACGCACATCGACGCCTGATCCGACAGAATGTCGCCGAACAGATTGCCGGTCACGACCACATCGAACTGGCCGGGATTGCGCACCAGCTGCATCGCGGCATTGTCGACATACATATGGCTGAGCTCGACGTCGGGATAGTTCTTCGCGACTTCGATCACCACGTCGCGCCACAGCTGCGAGGTTTCGAGCACATTCGCCTTGTCGACCGAGCAAAGGCGCTTGCGGCGTCCTTGCGCCGCACGGAAGGCGACATGCGCGATGCGCCGTACTTCGCTCTCGCTGTACGACATGATGTCATAGCCTTCGCGCTCGCCGCTTGCCGTCTTGCGCGTGCCCTTTTCGCCGAAATAGACGTCGCCGTTGAGCTCGCGAACGATCAGCAGGTCGATCGCCGAGGCGATTTCGGGACGCAGCGCCGAACTGCCCTCCAGCCCCGGGAAAAGTTTCGCGGGGCGAAGGTTGGCAAACAGCCCAAGCTCCGAACGCAGTCCGAGGATCGCCTGCTCGGGGCGCAGGTGGCGCGGGGCGCTGTCAAACCGCGCATCGCCGACGGCGCCGAACAGCAGCGCATCCGCAGCCTTTGCCTTCGCCAGGGTCTCGGGCGGCAGCGGATGGCCGGTCGCTTCATAAGCGGCGCCCCCGACAAGCGCGCGGTCGAGCATCACCGGCAGGGCAAGCGCCGCGATTACCTTCTCGGCTTCCGCCATGATTTCCGGACCGATACCGTCGCCGGCCAACAGCAGGATTTTCAATGCTTCGCCCTTTCGTGTCCCGCCAGCCGCTTAGACAGCGGCGACGCGTCACGCAACCGCCCTGCCCAGCCGGTCGACCAATCTTTCTCTTACGGTCAGCAAGTCACGGTTGCGCCCGTCGAGGACGTCGCGGGCGAGGAAATGGCCGGTGATGGTCAGCGCGTCGAGCACATCGGTCATCGAAGGGCTGGCGTCGAGGCCGCGCAGGAAAGGTGGCAGTCGAAAAAGTCGCCCTTCATAGCCTTGCGCCGCCCCGATGCTGACCGCCCCGCCCGACTTGGGGCTGACGAAAGCGAGGTCGTCGAGTGCGCCTGTCACAACACATTGTTCGAGGTCGAGGCCAAACCCGAGTTCGGCGAGCAGCAACAGTTCGTACCGCGCCAAGGCGGCCGCCCATTGGCGTGCCGATGCCGCCACGCCGATTGCATCGAGGACCGCGGAAAGCGCCGCATGGAGCGCGGGATAGGGTTGGCTTTCAGGCAGCGTCGCGGCGGTCAGGCTTGTCGCCCAATCGATCGAAGCCGCCGCAAGCGGTTCGGCCAGCAGGGGCGCACGGCTCTGCAGCAGTTCAACCGTCGCACCGCCAAGCTGTTCCTCGGTTCGCGCGCGAAGGTCGAGCGCGACGAGATTGCCCGGTATCAGGATCGGTCGAAGCCGCCTCGACCGCCCGCCGCGGACATAACCCGCAACGAGCCCCGCCTCCTGCGTCAGCGCGCGCAGGATCGCGCCATGCTCGCCATGCGCGCGCACCGCGCAGACGATCGCATCGGCGGTCAGGCTGGCCAAAGCACCATCTGCGTTTGCGTCACCAGCGCAACCTCGGCGCCTTCTTCGGTTCGGATGCGTGTCTGCCAGACCGACAGGCGCTTGCCGATCTTTACCGGGATGGCTTCGCCGACGAGGATCGAGCCAACCGGGCCACCGCCGAGAAAATTGGTCTTGCTCTCGATCGTCGTCGTGCCCGTGGCCCCCTCGGGCAAGGTCAGGAACGCCCCGACCGCACCGAGGCAGTCCGCAAAGGCCATAATCGCGCCGCCATGGACGATGTTGCCCGCGGTGCAGATCTCGGGTCGTACCGGGAGCTTGCCCGCGACGCGGTCCTTGCTGCCCTCGTGGATCGAGACGCCCAGCGTTCCAGCGAGCGGCATCGTTGCTGTGAAATCCATGTGCCTCTCCTCAGCCTGCCGGATTCAATTGCCCGGATTATAGAAATCATAAACCGCCTGTGCGACGCCGGCGCTGACGCCCGGCGCCTTTTGCAGATCCTCCAGACTTGCGCTGCGGATCGCGCGCGCGGTGCCGAAATGCATCAGCAGCGCCTTCTTGCGGGCCGGACCGACTCCCGGCACCTCGTCGAGCGGCGAACTGCCCATCGCCTTCGCCCGCTTCTGACGGTGCGCGCCGATCGCGAAGCGATGCGCCTCGTCGCGCAGCCGCTGGATATAGAAGAGCACGGCGTTGTTCGTCGGCAAGGTGAATTCGCGCCCATCGGGCAGGTAGAAGGTCTCGCGTCCGGCGTTGCGATCCGGCCCCTTGGCGACGCCGACATAAGGCAGGTCGTCGATGCCAAGCTCTGCGAGCACCGATCCCGCCGCCGACACCTGCCCCTTGCCGCCGTCGATCAGCACCAGGTCGGGCCATTCGCCCTTCGTCCTTTCGGGATCCTCTTCGATCGCGCGCGCGAAACGGCGCTGGAACACCTCGCGCATCATCGCAAAATCATCGCCCGGCCGCGTCTCCGCGCGCTTGATGTTGAACTTGCGGTATGCGCCCTTGATCCACCCCTCCGGCCCCGCAACGACCATCGCGCCGAGCGCGTTGGTGCCCTGGATGTGGCTGTTGTCGTAGATTTCGATACGCTGCGGCGGCCCGTCGAGGTCGAACAGGTCGGCCAGCTCGCGGCCGAGCTTCGCCTGCGTGCTGCTTTCGGCAAGCCGCCGGTCGAGTTCTTCCCCCGCGTTGCGCACCGCCTGTTCGAGCAGCCGCTTGCGGTTGCCGCGCTGCGGCACGCTGATCTCGACCTTGCGCCCGGCGATTTCACCGAGCGCCTCGGCCAGCAGATCTGCCTCGTCGGGTTCACGATCGACGAGGATCAGCTTCGGCGGCGGCACGCCTTCATAGAATTGCATCAGGAAACTTTCGAGCACCTCGCTCTCGGGCACGCCCGCGATGTGCGCAGGGAAGAAGCTGCGATGCCCCCAATTCTGGCCGCCACGGATGAAGAAGCCCGCGATACAGAGCTGTCCGCCCTTAGCCGCGAGCGCAAAGACGTCCGCGTCTCCCAACCCGTCGGCGTGGACCGACTGCGTGCCCTGAATGAAAGTCAGCGCCTTCAGCCGGTCGCGAAGCACCGCCGCCTGCTCGAAATCCATCGCCTCGGCCGCGTTGGTCATCGCATCGCCGAGGCGTTTCTGCACCGCGGTCGAGCGGCCTTCGAGGAAATCCTGGGCGTCGCTTACCAGCCCGGCATAATCCTCCTTCGAGATGCGATCGACGCACGGCGCCGAGCAGCGGCGGATCTGGTAGAGCAGGCAGGGGCGCGACCGGTTCGCAAAAAAGCTGTCGGTACAGCTTCGCAGCAGGAAGGTCTTCTGGAGCGCGTTGAGCGTGCGCCCGACCGATCCGGCGCTCGCAAACGGACCGTAATAGCGCCCCTTGGCCCGCCGCGCGCCGCGATGCTTCTGGACGCGCGGGAAATCATGGTCGGTGCGGAGCAGGATGAAGGGGAAGCTTTTGTCGTCGCGGAGTAAAACGTTGTACGGCGGGCGATAGCGTTTGATCAGCTGCGCCTCGAGCAGCAGCGCCTCGGCCTCGCTGTTGGTGGTGACGATCTCCATCGCGCGCGTCTGCGCCACCATGCGCTGAAGCCGCTGCGGCAGCCGCGCGACCTGCGTATAGTTGGTGACGCGATTCTTCAGCGCGCGCGCCTTGCCGACGTACAACACCTCGCCGCGCGCATCGAGCATCCGATACACGCCGGGACGGACAGGCAGCTTACGCACGACGCTGCGGATCACCTCGGCGCCGCGTTCGAGGTCGGGCTTGTCGGCCCCCTCGCCGTCGCCGCGGACGACATAGGCGGATTTCTCTTCGTTGAATCGGTCGGGAGCGTTCGGGCGAACCATGATTTTGCATGTAGGCGAGGACGATGCGACCCGCCATAGTGTCCAAGGTAAAACAGCGCGGGAGGGACAAATGGATGTTCGCGGCAAAGTCGCTTTGGTTACAGGCGGCAGCGACGGGATCGGGCGCGAGATCGCGCTGCAATTGCGGAGCGCGGGCGCGGATGTGACCGTCACCGGACGCTCGGCCGAGAAATTGCAGGCGATGGCGTCGCTCGGCTTCGGGACGATCGCGGGCGATCTGTCGACGCCGGCGGGTGTCGATGCCGTCGTCAACGGCGTGGCGGGCAAGCCGCTGGCGGTCCTCGTCAACAACGCCGGGGTCGGCAGCGACTATGACCTCGACACGCCCGACACGCTCGACAGCGCCGCGCACTGCATCCGCACCAATCTCGATGCGCCGATCGCGCTCTGCACCCGGTTGCTGCCGACGCTCCGCGCGCAGCCCGAGGCGGCGATCGTGAACGTCACCTCGGGCCTGGCCATTGCGCCGCGCGCCGGGGGTTCGATCTATTGCGCGACCAAGGCGGGGCTCCGCAGCTATACGCAGGCGATCCGGCACCTCCTGAAGGACAGCAATGTCCGTGTGATCGAGGCCCTGCCGCCCGTCGTCGAAACCAACATGACCGCGGGCCGCAGCGGCAAGAAGATGAGCGCACATGACTGCGCCGCCGAGATCGTCGCGGGCATTCGCACCGGCAAGCGCGAGGTCAACGCCGGGATGGTGAAGCTGCTCCAGCTGGTGAACAGCATCTCGCCCGCGCTCGCACGGCGGATCATGATCCGGTTCTGAGGACATAAGATATGATCACTGTCTATGGCGAGGGCCGCGGATTTCGGGTCGTATGGTTGCTCGAGGAAATGGGCCTTCCCTATCGTGTGCGACAGGTCGACCTGCTCTCCGGGATCGAGAATGACGCCGAGTTTCTGGCGATCAATCCCGCCGGGTTCATTCCGGCAATCGTCGACGGCGACACGGTGATGGTCGAATCCATCGCCATCATGGAATATCTGCTCGCGCGGCATGGGCCGTCGCCGCTCGCGCCGGCCCCGTCCGATGCCGATTATCCGGCCTATCTGCAATTTCTTGTGATGGGCGAAGCCGGTTTGGCCGGTCCGATCAACGCCATCGTCGCAACCAATATCCTAGCCCCGGAGGCCGAGAATACGAACTGGACCACTGGCTGGGCGCTGGGAACGTTCGAGAGTCGCCTCGATCTGGTACGGCGCCAGCTCGCGCGATCGGCCTATATCGCGGGCGACAGCTTCACCGCCGCCGATATTTCGATCACCTACGCGCTCGAATTCGCTCAGCGTACCGGCTGCTTCACGCTCTCCGATCCCGAAAAGGCCTATGTCGCGCGTACCACGGCGCGGAAAGCTTATGCGCGCGCGATGGACGGCTGCCCGGGAACCAAAGCATGGGCCGCCGAAGTGGCCGCGGGACAGGTATAAGAAAACGCCCGCGGAAATCCGCGGGCGCCTTGTCTCTGCGATATCGAAGGGCTCAGCCCTTCGTGACCGCCGCGATCGCGTCGTCGATCAGCGCTTTATCGGCTTTCGCGTCATGCTTGTCCGCGATCAGCCTTGCTGCCGCGTCGGTCGCTGCCTTTGCAGCTGCGGTGCGAACTTCGGCAAGGGCATTGGCTTCGGCCGCAGCGATACGGTCTTCGGCCATCTGCTTGCGCCGCGCGATCAATGCGGTCGCGTCTTCTTTGGCCTTGGCGACGAGCGCTTCGGCTTCAGCGTCGGCGCGGGCGCGCATTTCGTCGGCTTCCTTCGCCGCGCGGGCGAGCTTCGCTTCATACTCGGCCTTCAGCGATTCGGCGTCGAGGCGAAGCTGTTCGGCTTCCTTGAGCTGCTTCGAAATCTCGGCAATCTTGTTGTCGAGCATGGCGCCGATCGCCGCCGGCACCTTCTTCCAGACCAGAATGCCCAGGAAGACGAGCATCGCGATCGAGACCCATACGGTCGCATTCAGGCCGAATGCGGTCGGATCGGCGTGCACTTCGCCTGCGGCTTCGGACAGGATGATGGAGACATTAGCCATGAAGCACCGCCTTTACAGCCGCCTTGGCGTCCGCCGCCGCGACCTTCGCACCCGACAGCTTGGCGACGAGGTCGCTTGCCGCTTCGGCCGCGACCGATTCGATTTCCGCCATCGCCGACTTGCGGGCAGCGGCGACCTCGGTTTCGGCCGCCGCAAGCTTGTCGCCAAGCTCGGCGTCGACTTTCGCCAGACGCTTTTCGGCATCCTTCACGGCCTTGTCTTTCGCGTCGGCAACCGCCTTCTGCGCGGCGGCGCGGCTCGCGTCGCTTTGCTGGCGGTAGCTTTCCTCGAGGTTATCGGCAGCCGCATGGGCCGCCTTCGCCGCCGCCAGATCGTCGGCAACCTTGCGGTCGCGCGCGTCAACCGTCGCTTCGATCTTGGGCAGCATGCCGCGGCCGATCACGACATAAATGCCGGCAAACACGACCAGCAGCCAGAAAAGCTGCGAGGCAAGATACCAATTGTCAGCGGTGAGCTGGGCTATCTGGGGCATGGAAGGCGAACCCTAAAACTTGAAAACCTGCAGATGGTGCAGCCGGCCCCGCTGGGAGGCCGGCGTCACCCGATCGTCGAAATCAAACGACGAAGAGCAGGATCATCGCAACGACGAACGCCAGCAGGCCGAGAAGTTCGGCAGCGGCGAAGCCGATGAACAGGCGGCCCTGCTGGCCGTCGGCGGCCGCGGGGTTGCGCAGTGCGCTTTCGAGGAAGCTGCCGAAGACATTACCCACGCCGATGGCGGCCATGCCGGCACCGATAGCGGCGAGACCTGCACCGATCAGCTTTGCTGCTTCTGCGTCCATTATACTACTCCTTGGGTGTAAGTGTTTATTGCGAAACGAAATTAGTGAAGGTTGACCGCGTCGTTAATGTACAGCGAGGTCAACAGGGCGAAAACATAGGCCTGGATGCCGGCGACGAGCAGTTCGAGCGCGCTGATGCCGATCATCAGGGTGAAGCTGAGCACCGACACGACCGAACCGATCACCAGATTGTCGGCGTTGAAACCGTTGATCACGAAGCCCGACAGCACCTTCAGCAGCACGTGGCCGGCGGTCATTGCGACGAAAAGACGCAGGCCGAGGCTGAACGGGCGGATCATGAAGGAGATGAACTCGATAACCGCGATGAAGGGAATCATCGGCAGCGGCGTACCGTGCGGCACGAACAGCGAGAAGAAGTGCAGACCATGGCGCCAGAAGCCGACGACGAGGACGATCGAGAAGGACAACAGCGCCAGAACGCCGGTGATCGCGATGTGGCTCGTGACGGTGAAGGGATGCACGCCGAGCACGCCGAGCGGCAGCATGCCGAGCAGGTTGCAGAAGAGGATGAACATGAAGAGCGAAAAGACGTAAGGCGTATATTTGCGCCCTTCGGTCCCGATATTCGCGGTCATCATGTTCGAGATGAAGCCGGTGAAGCTTTCGACCGCGACCTGCCAGCGGCCCGGGATCAGCTGGCGGCGCATCCCGCCCCACATGAAGAGGCCGAGGACGACCGCTGCGATCACCATCCACAGCGCACTATTGGTGAAGAACACTTCATGCCCGCCAAGGTTGAAACCGCCGCCGAGCGGGGTCACCTCGAACTGGTGCATCGGGTCGATCTTGCCGGATTCCGCCGCCACTCTTCACTCCACGCGCATTGCGGGGCGGCGCGTTCGGCCGTCCCGCGTAAATTTCCTTTGCGACCCGCTATTTGCGGGGCGTCGATGTCAGGCGAATGATGTTCCGGAACGCCACGACGATCCCCAGGAACAACATCACCAACAAGCCCCAGGGCGACGTGTCCGCGAAACGATCGATCAGCCAGCCGAACAGCCCGCCCCCGATCAATCCGCCCAGCAGTTCGGCCAGAACGCGGTTCCCGAGCCGGTAGTTGGCATCGGATTCCGGTCCGGCATTCACTGCGGTCCGCTCCGCTTCTGCGGCTTCGGCCCGGTCCAATCGCTTTTCGAGCGAGACCAGGCGCGAATCCTCCGAAGCTGGTTCCGGATCGCTGCCATTCTCCGTCATTTTCCGCCATCCTCCTGAAACAGAGCCGAAATACTCGCCTCTGCCTGCAAAAAAAGGCCCGAAAATTCGGGAGACCCCTAAGGCGCGGCCCGTTTAGGAACGACGCCCGATTAAGTCAATGCTTGGCTGTCACACGCAAAAATGCCGCCGCGTTTAGGGGCGCGGCGGCATCTGCGGCCCGCGGGCCGCCTTGCAATCCATCATCTTACGGGCAGCGCGAATCCCGCACCGGCGCGCCGCTGTCGCGGGTCAGCCAGCGGCCATCGGGCGCCTTGTATTTTTCGCCCGGGCGCGTCTTGGCGATCAGGTTGCACCCGGTGACGAAGGCGAATTGCTCGACCGTGCTGCCTGCCGGCGCGCCGCTGGTGTAGGCCGCCTTGCGCTTGATGTTGATGTCGTTGACCATGTCGCGCACCGCGGGGGTCGGGCTGGTGACAAAGCCCAGATAGCCGTCGGGCTGCTCACCGATCTGTCCCGCCGAACGCGCCGCCTCATACGCCGGATCGCGTTGCGCCATGGCGGAAGGTACCGCCAGCGCCACCGCTGCCGTCACGGCCACTGCCGCCATTGCCCATCCCGCCCGTTTTCCCAGTTTCAACATCGTCATTCCCATCTCGTCAGAATATTCCGCTATTCTGCTCAATCAGCTTTTTGGCATCTCCATCAAGCTTGTACACAATTTCCTGCTTGATGTTGATGTTGAGATTGATCTCGATCGGCTTGTCGGGCGTTTCGATCTGGACGCAGCCGCCAAGCGCCGCTGTCCCCATCATTATCACCACGAACCGCCGTCCGATCATCAGCCTCCGTTCGCTATTTTCGTTTATGGTCATTGCACGGGCTCGCTTTCTGGGGGCTGAACAGGGCTCGGTTGACCTGCCGTGGCCGCTTCCTGTTGCTGGATCAACTGGGTGAGATTCTGTTCGATCCACACGGTGGGATCGTAAAGCCCCTTGGCGGAGGTCACGAGTTGCCGGAACGGTCCCGTAACCTTCACGTTGAACACGAGAGGGATTTTGGCGATCCGGCTGGTCAGAAAATTGCGCGTTGCGCCTGCGCCCTGCCCCACGCCGCCAAAGCGGATATCGGTCACCATTTCGCCGTCGAGATCTCCGTTCAATATGATCGTCAGATCGTCATATTTGAGGCTGCGCAGCGCGCCAAAGGCAAAATTCGCAATCGTGCCGAGATTATGGTTCGACAGCTCACCGACATAAGCGAGCGTGCCGCCGCCGTCGCGCGCGTCGATCCGCCCATCGACAATCCGTCCACCGAGTCCGTCGAATTCGACGGGCAGCGTGCCGTCGAACTTGCCGGTCGCGTTGATATTGTCGAAGCCGAAATTCTGCAGGAACACCGCGGCCTCGACGCCGACGACGTCGAAGGACAGCCTCCGCGGCTGATCGGCGGCGAAATTGAGCGTTGTCGGGTGAAGCAGCAATTCGCCGCCGGCAAAGGGCCAGCGCCCGCCCTCTATCCGCACCCGGTTGTCGCCGAGCAGCTCATATTCGATCGCGCCGTCGACCACGGGAATGCCGGGGTTGACCTCTTTCACCTGCGCCTTCTGACGCGGCGCGGTCTTCAGGCCAAGCAGATCGTCGAAGGTCAAGGTCGTGGTCAGGCCGGTCACGGGGCCGAAGGCGGCCGCCAGATCGGTGTTCGCGGTGGCAAAGGTTCCGCGACTCTTCACACCGTCGGCGGTCCATTCGATATGCCCGTCCCCGACGACCGACCCCTGGACGTTTGCAACGACACCCAGCGCCAGATGCGTGAGCTGGCCGGGTTGGAAACCTTCGCCGAAGCGGAGCTCGCGCACCAGAAGATCGGCCGAGCCGGTTCCATCGCTCAGCCGGTGTTGAATCACCGTGTCGAGAATCTTCGTTCCCGTCTTTCGCTCGCTGAACCCGGCGGTCGCGTCGATGACGCCGTCGGCGAACCGTAGGCTTGCATCGCGGCTGATCAGCGGCTCGAATCGGTCGACCTGCTCGGCATCGGCAAGCGCCAGTCCGCCGTCCAGCGTCAGCGCGCCGCCGGCCCAGCGCCAGCGACCGTCGATTTCGCTCATCTCGAGCGGGACGGCGCCGATCTTCCCGCTCGCTCCGGCCAATTCGCCAACCATGCCGTGCGGCGCGTTCCGCCCGGCGATCCGCCGCGCCGCGAAACGCGTCACGCTGTCGCCCTGCCCAAGCCGGACGTCGGCGAGCGCAATCGCCCAGCGCATCGTCGCGAGATCGATCTCGGCACTGCGGGCATCTAAAGCGACGGGAGAGGAACCGCTGGCCCCGCGGAGCCTGATTCCCGGAATGCGGATTGCGCCGCGCAGGCCGCCCGGACCGGCGCTCAGCAATGGCGTGTCCGGGCGGCTGCACAGGTCCATGCCCGTCTTGTCGAGCCGGAACCCCGATAGGGCAATCCGGTCGATCCCGATCCGGGTACATCCACCGTTGAGCGCGAAATCGCCGGTCGGAGCGAGCGCGCCGGCGAGCGGAATGCTCAGCCGGTCGACGCGGCCATCGCCGATCGGCCCCGAAAGCTCGGCCCGTGTCGCGAAGCGCAGCGGGCCGCCCGGTTTGCCGGAAAAGCGGATCGCGTCGAGCGCAAGCCGGGCGCCTTCGGCCGCATAGGCGTCGAAGCGCGCGAGGCCGCTCACCGACCCGTCGGCGCTGCGATCGAGCGTCAGCGAACCCGACGGCAGATCGCCGCCGCCGAAGGTCCAGCTCCCGTTTGCGGTCACTGCGGGTTTGGGCCCCCCGAAAAGATAGGCGATCCGGCTGCCGTCGCTGCCGATGAAGCGCCCGCCGCTGGCGCTCGTCAGCCTTGGCTCCAGCAGGTCTATTCGCGCCTCGGCGCCTGCGCCCTTCAATGCGAACGCCGTTTCGCCGCTCGTATCGGCGAGCATGGCCGCCAGCGCCTTCGCCGCGCGGCTGGACAGCGGGCCGATCGGGCTTCCGGACAATTTTTCGGCGCTGTCGACGATCGACCGGCGAAGCGCGGCGCTGCCGCTTGCCTGCGAAAAGCGGAGGCTGCCTTCGATCGTCGGAGCCTGTTTGCCGACGATGCCCTTCGCGGTCAGCGTGACGCCGCGCGCCGCGAACGCTTCGCCATGAAGCCCGGCCATCGCTGCGCCGACATCGATCGCGGTCCGGTCCGCGGTGCCGTCGAACGCGGCGTTGACGCCGAGCCGGTCGGCCGTAATCGCCATCGCGACAAGTTTCGCGATGCTCGCGTCCGCCTTGCCGCTCCAGCTTCGCAGATTTTCGGAGAGCGACACATCGAGCGCGATCTGCGGCGACACGGCGCTGACGCGGCCGTCGGCGCAGCTGAGCGAGGCGCCGCGCAACGGACCGTTGAGCCGCGGCCGTACATTCCGCACGTCGACCGTGCCGTAAAAGCTCGCGTCGCGCACCGAGCAGCCGGCGGTGGCGATCCGGGGCGCCACGAGGGCCAGCTTGCCCGAAAAATCCCGGCGCAGGTTGCCGCTGCCGTTCAGCGCGGCGCCAACATTGCCCCACGGGGTTTCGACCCGCGCGCGGGCATCGGCAACCCTCACCCAAAGGTCGGGCAAGGCGAAGGGGGTAGTGTCCGTCGGATCACGGAACCTGTCGAGCGAGCCCAGCGACAATCGCCCGTCGACGAAGCGGCCGTAGAGGCGAACGCCATCGGCGATGACGCCCGATACATAGGGGCCCGACCAGCCATAGCCGATACGCACCTCGACATGGGTGGCGGTGAGGTCGGGCCGCGCCGGATCGCCGATGACCAGATGGGACAATTGTTCGGAGCCGAAGCCGATCTTGTCGATCGTGTAACTAGCCTGGATCCCGCGACTGTCGAACTGGTCTCGAATGATCCTGTCGGCGATCGGTTCGCGCGCCATCCACGCCACCGCCGCAAGCGCGACGACGGCGCCCGTCGTCATCCAGCGCTTCTTGAACAATATCCTGTGCATATGCAGCCGCCGTCGCGGCGCCGCTTCCCCGGCGGTCATGCCGGTACCGAAGCGGCTATGGTGGCGGATGACGTCACGACGCTTATGCTCTTTTCCTCATGCGCCCCCGGCAGGTCCGTCCCTGCCCGCCAGATAACGCCAGAATGGCGCAATTGGCTGCAACAATAGGGACGTAGCCATAGGCCGGGAACCTTATGTCCGTTGAGTGCGCCCCACAAGCTGGTTATGCCCGCGCCATGGCCGATGCACCCGCACCCCTTCACGACCACAGCGGCCACCGCGCGCGCCTGCGCTCCCGCCTGCTGACCGATCCCGAGGGCATGGCCGATTACGAGCTGGTCGAATATTTGCTCGCGCTGGCGATCCCGCGTCGCGACACGAAGCCGCTCGCGAAGGCGCTGCTCCACGAATTCGGGTCGTTGGCACAACTGGCAAGCGCCGATCCCGAATCGCTTCGCCGTGTCAGCGGCATGGGGGACACTGCCGTCGCCGCGCTGAAAATCGTCCAGGCGACGAGCCTGCGGATGCTGAAGGGCGAGTTCCGCGAGAAGCCTCTGCTGTCCAGTTGGGACGCGCTGCTCGACTGGCTGCGCGCCGACATGGGGCCGATCGATATCGAGCGCGTGCGCATACTCTATCTTAACTCGCGCAACATGCTGATCCGCGACGAGGTCGCGAGCGAGGGCTCCATCGACCAGTCGGCGATCTATGTTCGCGAGGTCGTGAAGCGCGCCCTCGAACTCGGTGCGGCGGCGATCATCGTCGTCCACAATCATCCGAGCGGCAATCCAGAACCGAGCCGGCAGGATATCGCGATCACGCGCGAGCTTGCGGCGGCCGCGGGCAAGCTTGGCATCGTCCTTCACGATCACATCATTATCGGCGGCGCCGACCATCGCAGCCTTCGCGGGCTCGGCCTGTTGTAGCCTGCAGGCTTTACTTGTCCGCGCGAGCAGCACATCATCGCGCCATGCAGATTCGGCAGCACCATCTTCGCTTCCGCCACCATGGGGGACAGCTTCTCGCGGGCATCTAGCCCCGGGTTCCGGCGCGTCACGCCCCGGCAGCCCGGGGTGAAACTTCCGAAACTTCCAGATGGGAAGCCTTTCGGGCGCCCGTCCCCTATTCTGCTGAAAGCATCCCCATGACCAACGCAAAGGCCGTCAGAAAGCCGCCCGTCCATATGATCGATCGTGAGGCCGACGCGCTCACCGACCTCGCGATCGGCGTCGAAAAGCGCATGCCGCAAGTCAGCGAGCTTCTGCTCCGCGAGATCGGCCGCGCGACAATCCACAAGGAACGTCACGTCCCGCGCGACGTGGTGACGATGAACAGCGAGGTCGATTTCGTCGACGCGGCGAACGGCGCCGTCCGCAGCGTGCGCCTCGTCTATCCTTCCGACGCCGATATCGCGACAGGGCGCATTTCCATCCTCACGCCCGTCGGCGCCGGGTTGATCGGAATGCGTGCCGGTAGCGCGATTCTCTGGCCCGACCGCGACGGGCAGGAACGCGCGCTTACCATCCGTGCAGTCCTGCAGCCGCCGCGCGCGGCATGACCTGCCCGGTGCGAAGCAGCCGCCGGATTTCTCCGACGGCTGCGACGCTCCTTTACCAACGGCGCTGAAAATCAGGCGCCGCGCGACAGGAAGCCGGTCAGTTCGTCCTTGCTGACGGCACCCGATTTGTCGGCGTCCGCCGCTGCCCAAGCCTGGCCGACCCAGGTTTTGACCTGCTCCGATTCGGGATCGATCGACGGCTCGGTCGCGGTGCGCAGCTTCTTCATCCAGGCCGCGAATTCCGACTGGTTGAGGTCGCTGCTCTTGTCCGCGTCATAGGATGCGAACTCTTGATTGACGATCTGCGCAACCTGTGCGGGCGTGGCGGCCGCGCCCGAAGGTGCCGGCTTGGCGGCTTCACCCGCGGACGGAGCGCTCGCGGGAGCAGGCGCAGCCGGATCGGCCTGCTCGGCAGGCGGGGGCGCGGTCGGGTCGGCCGGCGGCGTATTCTGGGCCAGCGCCGGGAAACTGACAATGGCGGCGCCGATCAAAAGGACTTGCTTCAACATGATTATTCTCCTGTAGCGGCGGCCGACCAGCGGTTGCGATCGAGCGCCTTTGGGAACGGGCACAAGATCAACCGCGCGGGCTTCGGGGAAGTTGCGTGGTTGCCGCGATTGGCTAAACGCCCCGGCCCTGCTAGGGGGCGCCCCGTCGCGAATTCGCTACCGATTTGCGACGAAGCGACACAAAAGGAAGGAATTTCAATGGTTCCGCGTTACGCTCGGCCCGACATGACGGCTATATGGTCGCCCGAGAATCGTTTTCGCATCTGGTTCGAGATCGAAGCGCATGCCACCGACGCGCTTGCCGAACTGGGAACCGTTCCGAAATCCGCCGCCAAGGCCTTGTGGGATTGGTGGGCCACCAATCCGAAAATCGACGTCGAGGCGATCGACGCGATCGAGGCCGTCACCAAGCATGATGTGATTGCCTTCCTTACGTGGGTCGCCGAAAATGTCGGCGATGAAGCACGCTTCATGCATCAGGGCATGACGTCGAGCGATGTGCTCGACACCTGCCTCGCGGTGCAACTCAGCCAGGCGGCCGACCTCCTGCTCGCCGACCTCGACGCGCTGCTCGAGGCGATCAAGCGCCGCGCCTACGAGCACAAGCTCACGCCGACTATCGGCCGCAGCCACGGCATCCACGCCGAACCCGTCACCTTCGGGCTGAAGCTCGCCGAGGCCTACGCCGAATTTTCGCGCTGCAAAGCCCGCCTCGTCGCCGCGCGCGCCGAGATCGCGACCTGCGCCATCTCGGGCGCCGTCGGCACCTTCGCGAACATCGATCCGCGCGTCGAGGCGCATGTCGCCGCGAAGCTCGGTCTCGCGATCGAGCCGGTCTCGACGCAGGTCATCCCGCGCGATCGTCACGCGATGTTCTTCGCCGCGCTCGGCGTCATCGCTTCGTCGATCGAGCGTCTGGCGATCGAGGTCCGCCACCTCCAGCGCACCGAAGTGCTCGAGGCCGAGGAATATTTCTCGCCGGGCCAGAAGGGCTCGTCCGCAATGCCGCACAAGCGCAACCCGGTGCTGACCGAAAATCTGACCGGCCTTGCGCGCATGGTCCGCAGCGCCGTCATCCCCGCGATGGAGAATGTCGCGCTGTGGCACGAACGCGACATCAGCCATTCGTCGGTCGAACGTTTCATCGGCCCCGACGCGACGATCACGCTCGACTTCGCGCTCGCGCGCCTGACCGGGGTCGTCGACAAGCTGCTCGTCTATCCCGAGCGGATGCAGAAGAATCTCGACCGCATGGGCGGCCTCGTCCATTCGCAGCGCGTCCTGCTCGCGCTGACGCAGGCGGGCGCGAGCCGCGAGGACAGCTACGCACTCGTCCAGCGCAACGCGATGAAGGTCTGGGAATCGGACGGGCAGCTTTCGCTGCTCGAACTGCTCAAGGCCGATGCGGATGTGACGGCACGCCTGTCGGCCGAACAACTCACCGAATTGTTCGATCTCGGCTATCACATGAAGCAGGTCGACACGATCTTCGATCGCGTTTTCGGCAAGGCATAGGCTGGAAACGCTCGCAAATCTGTCATAGGGTCGAGGCCAGCCTGCGGAGGAGCGAAGCGAATGGGGACGTTGCGGACGATCATCTGGGTTCTGCTGACCGCGGTGCTGGTGATATTTGCGATGGCGAACTGGCGCGTCGTTACGGTCACGATCTGGCCCGGTTGGGAAGCGGAGACGAAACTTCCTTTGGTCGTGCTGGTCTCCTTCCTGATCGGTAGCGTGCCGATGTGGATCGCGCTTCGCACCACGCGCTGGTCGATGAAGCGTCGACTCGACACGAGCGAACGGCAGCTTTCGGACTTGCGTGCACTCGCCAATCGACCGGTCGAGCCGGCGTCGGCGCCCGCCCCTGCGGCGACGCCGCCCGCGGGCGGCACCAACTCCCCAACCCTGCCACTGGATATTCCATGACCTCCCCCATCTATCTTGCCATCGACACCCCGCATCTCGATGCCGCGCTGACGCTGGCGCAAAAGGTGCGGCATCATGTCGGCGGGCTCAAGCTGGGGCTCGAATTCTTCTGCGCCAACGGCCATCATGGCGTGCACGAAATGGCGAAATTCGGCCTGCCGATCTTCCTCGACCTCAAGCTGCATGACATTCCGAACACCGTGGCCAAGGCGATCCAGGCGCTGCGGCCGCTCGAAGCCGCGATCCTGACCGTTCACGCCGCCGGTGGCCGCGCGATGATGGAAGAGGCCAAGGCGGTGGCGGGTCTCAACACGAAGGTTGTCGCGGTGACCGTCCTCACCAGCCTCGATGCGCCCGACCTTGAAGATATAGGCGTTGTTGGGGCTCCCGACGATCAGGTCGTCCGTCTGGCCAAGCTGGCGCGCGAATCCGGGCTCGACGGCATCGTCTGCTCGGGCCGCGAGGTGAAGCTGGCGCGCAAGGTCTGGCCCGGCGGTTTCTTCGTCGTCCCCGGCGTCCGCCCGGCGAATGGCAAGGTCGGCGACCAGAAACGGGTTGTCACGCCCGCCCAGGCCATGTCGGATGGCGCCTCGATCCTCGTCGTCGGCCGCCCGATCAGCCAGTCGGCCGACCCCGATCTCGCCGCGCGCGAGATCGAAGCCACGCTCTAGAAAGTATTCCATGCCACCGTTGGTGAAGATTTGCGGGCTGTCGACGCCCGAAACGGTCGATGCCGCCATTCGTCTCGGCGCGACGCATATCGGCCTTGTCCACTACGAGCCGAGCCCGCGCCATGTCGCGCTCGATCTCGCGGCCGAACTGCGTCAGCGCGCGCAGGGCAAGGTCAAGGTTGCGCTGCTGCTGGTCAATGCCTCGCAGCAATTGACCGGTGACGCGCTCAGCAAGGTCCGCCCGGACATCGTCCAATTCCACGGCAACGAGACGCCCGAATGGCTCGCGCGGGTGAAAAGACTTGTACCCGCGGAGGTCTGGAAAGCCGTGGGACTGAGGGATGCCGGGACGCTGGAGCGTGTCCGGCAATATGAAGGCGCCGCCGATCGTATTCTCTACGACGCTCCTGCCGCATCGCTTCCGGGCGGTACCGGGACGCGTTTCGACTGGTCGCTGCTCAAAAATCATCGCCATGCAATCGACTGGGGTGTCGCGGGCGGCCTGACGCCCGCGAATGTCGGGCAGGCGATCGCCGAGACCGGTGCGCCGCTCGTCGATGTTTCATCGGGTGTCGAAAGTGCACCGGGCGTCAAGGATGTGGACAAGATCGCTGCTTTCCTTAAAGCGGTCGCCGCATGATGACACGGTTCGCCTCCGTCACGGCTATCGGCAAACGATGGCGCTGATCGCTTGAGACTATCTCGAAGCGCGTGCCCCAACCTTGCCGATGGAAATGATCATGATTGAGACCACGACCCTCCCGAACAGCTTTCGCACCGGACCCGACGAGCGCGGCCATTTCGGCCAGTTCGGCGGCCGCTATGTCGCCGAAACGCTGATGCCGCTGATCCTCGACCTCGAACGTCACTATCGCGCGGCACAGGCCGACCTGGCTTTCAAGGCCGAGTTCGACCATCTGCTGAAACATTATGTCGGTCGCCCGAGCCCGCTGTGGTTTGCCGAGCGGCTGACCGAACACCTCGGCGGCGCGAAAATCTATTTGAAGCGGGAGGATCTCAACCACACCGGCGCGCACAAGATCAACAATTGCATCGGCCAGATCCTGCTCGCGAAGCGGATGGGCAAGACGAAGATCATCGCCGAGACCGGCGCCGGCCAGCACGGCGTCGCGACCGCGACCGTCGCCGCGCTGTTCGGCCTGCCCTGCACCATCTTCATGGGCGCCGTCGACGTCGCGCGGCAGCAGCCCAATGTGTTCCGCATGAAGCTGCTCGGCGCCGAAGTCGTCGCGGTCGAGAGCGGCGCAAAGACGCTGAAGGACGCGATGAACGAGGCGCTGCGCCACTGGGTGGCGAACGTCCACGATACCTTCTACATCATCGGCACCGTCGCGGGGCCGCACCCCTATCCCGAGCTTGTTCGCGATTTCCAGTCGGTGATCGGCGACGAAGCCCGTGAACAGATTCTCGAAGCCGAAGGCCGCCTCCCCGACATGCTGATCGCTCCTGTCGGCGGGGGCTCCAATGCGATCGGGCTGTTCCATCCCTTCTTGGATGACGCCGAAGTCGAGATCGTCGGGGTCGAAGCCGCCGGCGAAGGTCTGGAAGGCAAGCATGCCGCCAGCCTGGCGGGCGGCAAGCCGGGCATCCTCCACGGCAACAAGACCTATCTGCTGCAGGACGAGGACGGCCAGATCACCGAGGCGCATAGCATCTCGGCGGGGCTCGACTATCCGGGGATCGGCCCCGAGCATAGCTGGCTCCACGAAATCGGCCGCGTCCGCTACGAACCCGTCACCGACGCCGAGGCGCTCGCGAGCTTCCAGAAGCTGACCAAGCTCGAAGGTATCATCCCCGCGCTCGAAAGTGCCCACGCGATCGCTGCAGCGGAGCGCATCGCGCCGACGCTGGGCAAGGACAAGGTCATCATCGTCAACTGCTCGGGCCGCGGCGACAAGGACATCGCTACGGTCGCGGATGCGTTGGGGGTTGCGCTGTGAAGCGCCTCACCGCCGCCTTCGCGAAGCCCAACACCGCGCTCGTGGCCTTCATCACCGGCGGTGACGGCGACACCGCCGCGAACCTCGACGCGCTCGTCGCGGGCGGCGCCGATGTGATCGAGCTCGGTATGCCCTTCACCGATCCGATGGCCGATGGTCCCGCGATCCAGGCCGCAAACTTGCGCAGCCTCGCCAAAGGCACGACGACCGCGGACATCTTCGCGATCGCCGCCGCCTTCCGCAACCGCCATCCCGACACCCCGCTCGTCCTGATGGGTTACGCCAACCCGATGACGATCCGCGGCGGCGATTGGTTCGCCGCCGAATGCGCGAAGGCCGGTGTCGACGGTATCATCTGCGTCGATATCCCGTCGGAAGAAGATCCCGAAATCGGCCCCGCGCTCCGCGCTGCGGACGTTGACCTGATCCGTCTAGCGACCCCGACAACCGACGCTGCGCGCCTTCCCGAGGTGCTGAACGGCGCCGGCGGCTTTCTTTATTATGTCTCTGTCGCCGGCATCACCGGGCAGCAGCAGGCCGCGCAAGCGAGCATCGACGAAGCCGTTGCGCGCCTCAAAGAAGCCACCCACCTGCCCGTCGCGGTCGGTTTCGGGGTCCGCACCCCCGAACAGGCCGCCGCCATCGCCAAGGTCGCCGATGGCGTCGTCGTCGGGTCGGCCTTCATCGACATTATCGCCGAGCATGGCGACGCCGCGGCGCCGCATGTCGAGGCCTTCACCCGCTCGCTCGCCGATGCTATCCGCGGCGCAAAGGAGATCGCCGCATGAGCTGGCTCGACCGCGTTCGCAACGCCCTGCCCTTCACCGCCAAGCGCGATACCGCCGACAATCTCTGGCACAAATGCCGCCAGTGCCAGCAGATGGTGTTCGTCAAGGAATGGGAAGACAATCTGAACGTCTGCCCGCGCTGCGACCATCACGACCGCATCGGCGCGAAAGAGCGCTTTGCGCAGCTGTTCGACGGTGGCGTGCACGAACCGATCGCCTCGCCGCCTGCGCCCGAGGATCCGCTGAAGTTTCGCGACACCAAGAAATATGTCGACCGCATCAAGGCGGCGCGCGCGCAGACCGGCGACCGCGACGCATACAAGAACGCGTTCGGGCGCATTTCGGGCAAGGGAGCCGTGATCGGGGTTCAGGATTTCGCCTTCATGGGCGGATCGATGGGTGTCGCGGTCGGCGAAGCCTTTGTCACGGGCGTCGAACAGGCGATCAAGCGCCGTGTTCCCTATATCGCGATCACCGCGGCCGGCGGCGCGCGAATGCAGGAAGGCACGCTCTCGCTGATGCAGATGCCGCGCGCGACCGTCGCGCTCCAGCGGCTCCGCCGGGCGGGCCTGCCCTATATCGTGCTGCTGACCGATCCGACGACCGGCGGTGTGACCGCCAGCTATGCGATGCTCGGCGACATCCAGATCAGTGAACCCAACGCCCTGATCGGCTTCGCCGGCCAGCGCGTGATCGAGAATACGATCCGCGAAAAGCTGCCCGAGGGGTTCCAGCGCGCCGAATATCTGCTCGACCACGGGATGATCGACATGGTCGTCCACCGCAAGGATCTGCCCGAAACGCTCGGCCGCCTGATCGGCTATCTGGCGCCCGAAAAGGCGGCCTGAGCCTCAAGCGGCCCTTCCGATGGCTGACTTCGCCCGTTCCGACGACCCGGCGGTTCAGGCGCAGCTGGACCGCCTTGGCGCGTTGTCGCCGGGCCGCGATATCCTGGGCCTCGAACGCATTGCGGAGCTCTGCCGCCGGCTCGGGGATCCCCAGAACCGGTTGCCGCGGACATTCCATGTAGCGGGCACCAACGGCAAGGGGTCGACCTGCGCCTTCCTCCGCGCGATCCTTGAGGCGCAGGGGCGCCGCGTCCACGCCTATACCAGCCCGCATCTCGTCCGCTTCAACGAGCGTATCCGCCTTGCCGGGACCCTGATCGACGATGCGCTGCTCGCGCCGTTGCTCGCCGAGGTGCTCGACATGGCCGAGGGGCTGCAGGCGAGCTTCTTCGAGGTCACGACCGCGGCCGCCTTTCTCGCTTTCTCGCGCGTTCCGGCGGACGATTGCATCATCGAAGTCGGCCTCGGCGGCCGCCTCGACGCCACCAACATCATCCCCGCACCCGCCGTCTGCGGCATTGCATCGCTCGGTATCGATCACGAGGCATTCCTGCTTGCGCCGGAAGATGGCGTCCCAACGGACGCCATAAAGCGCATCGCATGGGAAAAGACCGGCATCTTCAAGCCGGGTTCCGCCCTGGCCACGCTTCGCTACCCCGACGCCGTCATGAAGCTGGTCGGTGAGCGCGCCGCCGCGGTCGGCGGCACCTTGTTTTCCGAAGGCGATGGCTGGGCGATCGAGCCCGAGGGCAACGGTTTTCGCTGGCAATCGAACTCGGGGTCGATCACCGAGGCTCTCGAGCCAAGGATGCCGGGCCTGCATCAGATGCGCAATGCCGGGCTGGCCATCGCGATGCTCGATATCGCCCCCGGCCCACGTCCGGGCGAAGCCGCTATCGCGTCTGGCGTGTCGGCCGCTTTCTGGCCCGGACGGATGCAAAAGCTCGGACCCGGACCGCTGACCGCGCTCGTCCCCGGTAGCCGCGAAATATGGCTCGACGGCGGGCATAATCCCGACGCGGGGGACGCGCTGGCGCGTGCGCTCAATGGTCGGTTGCCGTTCCACATCGTCTGCGGCTTGCTCCGCAACAAGGACGCAATGGGCTTTCTCAGCCCCTTTGCCGACCATATCGCATCGTTTCAGGCCGTTCCGATCCCCGGGCACGAGCATCACGATCCCGAGAATCTGTGCCAATGGGTTCAGTCGGACCTCGGTGTCGTCGACGCGCAGCCGTGCGACGACGTGAGCGCGGCGCTGCGTCACATCGCAGAGCGCCGTCCTGCGGGCGACGTGCTGATCTGCGGATCGCTCTATCTCGGCGGCGTCGTGCTCGATCTCAACGGCGAGCAACCCGCCTAGCGCAGTTCGGCAAGCGTCCGTTTGGCCCAGTCGTACATCGCCGCTTCGGCCTTCAGCGTCACCGGCGGGGTGCGCTTCATTCGCTGCTCGACCTCTTGTAGCAAGGCCCGGGCTCCGCGCCGGTCACCTTGAGCGATCAATAGCGCCGCAATGCGGCAACGTACTTCGTCGCCGGGTACGCGCTCGACGATATCGCGATAGAGCGGTAGCGCGTCATGTGGACGGTCATCGGCTTCGGCGACCTTCGCGCGCAGCAGCGTTCGCCGGTCGAGCTCGGTCTGCGAGATCGTCTCCGGTAGCCTGTCGATTGCTGCCAGCGCCTCGCTGAAACGTCCGGCTTCGTAAGCCGCTTCGGCTATCCGCATCCCGATTGCCCGATCGACGTGCGGAGACAGCCGTTCGGCCTCGCGAAACTGCTTCAGAGCTTCGTCATACCGCCCGCGCACCATCAGCGCGTCGCCAAGTTCAAGGCGGTTGCCCGCCGTATTGCTGAATTCGACTGCATCATTCGCAGCCCGCACGCGCCGCTCGGGATCCATCTTGTCGGCGACCTTCGTTCGGACATCGCGAACGCGTCGGTCGTGCCGCAGGCCGGGCAGGATTTCGACGATGAAATAGGCGAGCATACCGACCATCGGAAGAAAGGCGATTGCCATGATCCACGCAGTATTGCGCCCGGTGCGGAACACATGAACGATGCAGAGCAATTGCAACGCGATCGAGAGCAACAGAAAGTGCACGATCTCAACCCACGGGTTTGAGTGGTGTTTCTTCGCTGCCCTCGGCCTTGCCCGCCGAGCCGACCGACAGGTCGACCAGCCCGGTCCGCATCATCCACCAGAAGAGCAAAACACCCGGCACCGCCGCGACGGTCGTGAGCAGATAGAATTGCACGTAGCCGAAGGTTTCGATGAGGCCGCCAGCTGTCGTGCCGGTGACGAAGCGTCCGACGATACTCGCCGCCGACGAGATCAGCGCATAGTGCGCTGCCGTGAAGCGAAGGTCGCAGAGTGCCGAGAAATAGGCGACCACGACAACGCCGCCGATACCGCTCGCAAAATTCTCGAAACCTATCGCACCGGCCATACCGAAGTTGCTCTTTCCCGTCGCCGCGAGGAGCGCGAAACTGAAATTCGATACCGCCATCAGGATCAGGCTGACGAGCACCGATCGTTTCATACCCATGCGCGCATACATGATACCGCCGACGAAGATGCCGATCAGATAGGCCCAGAAGCCGATCCCGACGTCATAGATCGCGATCTCGTCGTTAGTATAACCCAGGTCGTCGAAGAGCAGGCGGAAGGTGAGATTGGCAAGCGTATCGCCGATCTTGTGCACGAGGATGAACAGCAGCACGAGCAACGCGCCCTGCCGCTGGAAAAACTCGGTGAAAGGCCCGATAATCGATTGGAAGATCGCGCTCCCCCCCTTGCGCTGGGCGGGATCGCGATGCCGGTCGGGTTCGCCCAGCCACAACACGGCGATGACCGCGGGCAAAGCAAAGAGCGCGCAGGCGAGATAGGCGGGCTGCCAGCCGAAGCGCGCAGCCAGAAAGAGCGCAAGGGCGCCGGCACCCGCCGACCCGATACGCCAGCCGTACTGGCTCATCCCCGAACCGATTCCGAGCTGTTCGGGCTTGAGAATCTCGATGCGATACGCATCGATGACGATATCGAAGGTCGCGCCCGCCAAACCCACGAGAATGGCGGCGATCGCCGTCTGGTAGATGTCGGCCTTCGGCTCCTGCAGGGCAAGATTCGCAACCGCCGCCATCACCAGCACCGCGGCCAGGATCATCCACGAAACACGCTGGCCGAGCGCGCCGAGCCCCGGCAGCCGGACGCCATCGACGATCCACGACCAGAGCGGCTTCAGATTATAGACCAGGAAGGCTAGGGTAAAAGCCGTCACCGTCTTCTTGTCGATCCCGTCCTGGGCCAGTCGGGTCGTCAGCGTCGCGCCGATCATCGCATAGGGAAAGCCCGACGACAGGCCCAGCAGGAAGGCGGCCAGCGGGGCGCGCTCGAAATAGGGCCGGATGCTGTCCCACCAGCCCTGCGGCGGCGGTGTCGTCGTATCTGGCTGCAACCCGGCTCTCCCCCCTGCATCCGTCGGATGCTCGACCTGCGCTCATCCGGATGGATGTACGGCCCGAAGCGCCAACGCCTAATGGGTCGGGGCCAAATTGGAAGCGACTATTTGGCGCTTCGCCTGATCCAGCGCACGGCGCGCACGGTTCCGCCGTCGAGGTCCTGCAGCACCGCTACCCAGCGATCGGCGCCGCGGCGGTTCGCGATGCCGACGGGAATTGAGGATGCGCACGCGGCATCTCGCGCGCAGGGCACCACTATCTCGTCGAGCACCACGTTCGAGTAAGTCAGCCGACGTGCGCTATTTTCGCCGCTGCCGACCGGAACACTCGCGCGGCGGGCAATCGCCAGGAAGCGCAGTTCGGCGCCCGTCTGCGCCCGCGATGCCGCGACGCGATCACCCGATTGCGCGAGCTCGATCGCCCCCGCCCGGCGCGCTGACGATGCGATCAGCTGGCGCAGCGCGCGCTCGTCGGATCCAACGGCCGCGGCCCAGCCCTGGACCACCGCCTCCGGCGTGTAGACCCCGCCGCCGGGCAGCCCGCGTGCGTCATAGCGGCGCTGCAAAAGGTCGTTCGCGGGGCGCGCCAGCGTGTCCTTCCAGCCAAGCTGATCCCAATAGGTCACCGGGCGGCTGACCGCCACGACCGCCCCCTCGCCGTCCAGCTTTTCGAGCAGTCGATCGGCAGGCGGGCACGAAGAGCAGCCCTGTGAGGTAAACAGTTCGACTAGCACCGGGCGGGTCGCGACGAAGCCGGGCTTGGTCGAGTCGGCATGCGCGGACCAGACGCCCGCAACGGCGGCCGCGATAGCCATCGTCGAAAAGGCAGCGATATGTGAATATTTCATACTCGACCCCTGTCGGTCCCGAAGACTGTCAGGGCGGGTTCGTTCCTTGGCGCGTCTCGGTTACGCCGCCTGCGGCCGCCAGAAAGTCGTCAGTCCACTCACCTTGCGCGGGGTCTTGTTTTTGCAGGTCATCGTCTCGACAGCCTTCAGCGCGGACACAAGCGCGGCGGCGCTGTGCGGTTTACCAAGGCAGGCGACCGCCATCTCCTCGGCATCGACAGGGCATTGGCCGGTGACAAGCAGCACCGCGATGCCGCGGTCGCGCGCGATGCGGGCGACTTCGCGGCCGCTCATATGCCCGGCGAGGCTGAGGTCCAGGACCAGCGCATCGATCTGTTCGGAGGCGATCACCGCGACCGCCGCTTCGCCCGAATCGACCGTCGCAACGACGTCATAACCGCTGTGCTTCAGCGTATGCTCGTTGTCGAACGCCGTCAGCGGATCATCCTCGATGACCAGAAGGCGCTTGATGCACGTAGGGCGGGACGCGAAGAGCATAAAAACTCCCTTTAAGGTCGCCATGACTCGCTCCGTCCCGTCCTGCAAGATCGCTTCTGCTTGCCATCGACGAAGCGACACTTTTCCGGCTATGAGCGTGATCACAAAGCCACAGTTACATGGCCTGAAACGCCAAGAAAGCAGTCCCCGTTCCCATGAATGACCGCCGCCCACCCCGCTCCGCGCCCCGTTCGGCCGCAAGGACCGATGCCCCCCGCGGTCGCCGCGCCGCGCGCGCCGACTCCCCGCCGCGCAAGCTGAAAGCCGAGCCCGAGCGCGAGGACGGGCCGCAGCGCATTGCCAAGCTGCTCGCCCGCGCCGGCGTCGGCTCGCGCCGCGACGTCGAACGGATGATCGAAGAGGGCCGGATCGCGCTCAACGGCGACGTCATCGTGCAGCCTGCACCGCTGTTGGCATCGCTCGAGGGGCTGACCGTCGACGGCAACCCGGTCGCCAAGCCCGTCTCGACGCGCCTTTATCGCTTTCACAAGCCGTCGGGCTGCCTCACCGCGGCGCGCGATCCCAAGGGGCGCAAGACGATCTACGACATCCTGCCGAAGGGCCTCCCGCGACTCATGCCGGTCGGCCGCCTCGACTATAATACCGAGGGGCTGTTGCTGCTGACCAACGACGGTGAGTTCAAACGCCAGCTCGAGCTGCCCGCGAGCGGGGTCGAGCGCACCTATCGCGCGCGCGCGTTCGGCGACATCAGTCAGGAGCAGCTCGAAGAGCTGGTCATGGGCATCGAAATCGACGGCATCCGCTATGGCAAGATCGACGCCAATCTCGAACGCCGCACCGGACGCAACCAGTGGATCGAGCTGACGCTCACCGAGGGCAAGAACCGCGAAGTGCGCCGCGTCCTCGAACATCTGGGGCTGCAGGTCAGTCGCCTGATCCGAACGCGGTACGGCCAGTTCGCAATCGCGGACCTTGACGTCGGACAGGTCGAAATCGTCCCGCGCGACGAGCTGTTTCAGTTCCGGCGGCGCCTCGACAAATGAGGGTGATTTCGGGCGAATGGCGCGGCCGCAAGCTGCTCGCGCCGAAAAACGATGCGACGCGCCCCACCGCGGACCGCACGCGCGAAACGCTTTTCTCGATGCTGGCGAGCCGCCTTGGCAGCTTCGAGGGGCTGCATGTCGCCGATCTGTTCGCAGGATCGGGCGCGCTGGGTATCGAAGCGCTGTCGCGTGGCGCGGCGCATTGTGTGTTCGGCGAACAGGACCGCGAGGCCATCCACGCGCTCAAAAAGAATCTTGCGGCGCTTGGCGCGGCGCCCCGCGCCGACGTCCGTGCCGGCTCGGTTCTGGCCCTCGGGCCTGCGCCGCGCACCTTCGACCTGCTGCTGTTCGATGCGCCCTATGGCACCGGCGCGGGCAGCGTCGCGCTCGACAAGCTCAACCGGCTTGGGTGGGTCGGCGCAGACAGCCTGATCTCGATCGAAACCGCCGATAAGGAAGCCGTCGACGTCGCCGGGTTTGCAATCGATGCGATACGCAAGGTCGGCAAGGCGAAACTGACGCTGCTCAGGCCGGCTTAGGCCGACGGACCATCAGCAGGCCCAGCCAGCTCACCAGCCCCGCGAGCGCCAGGTAAAGCCCGACCACGGGCGTACCCCGCCATTCGGCGAGCGCCTGCGCAACAATCGGCGCCATCGCGCCGCCCAGGATGCCGCCCGCGTTGAACGCGACCGAGGCGCCCGTATAGCGGACGTGGACAGGAAACAGCTCGGTCAGCCAGCTCCCGAGTGGGCCATAGACAAGCCCCATCACGAACAGCGCGGCGGCGAGTCCCAGAAAGATGACCAGCCAGCTTCCCGACGCCAGCGACGGACCGAACAGAAAACCGATGAGAATTGTTGCGCCGCATCCCCGGCTCAGCACGCGCTGCGCGCTCGACGCATCGCTCCGATAACCCGCGAACACGATCCCCGCCGCCATGAACAGGATCGCGCCCAACTGAATCAGCAGGAATTGCTCCTTCGGATAGCCGAGTTTGCTGGTGCCATGCGCAAGCGCAAAGCTGGTCGCGAGATAGAAGATCGCAAAGCAGGCGACGACCGCGAAGGTTCCCGCCAGCGTCGCGATCAGATGGTGGCGGAACAGTTCGCCGAGCGGCACGCTGACCGGCGCGTCCCGCTCGATCGCTTCGGCAAAGGCAGGCGTTTCGCCGATCTTGAGGCGGACCCACAGGCCGAGCCCGACCAGCAGCGCGGAAAACAGGAACGGGATTCGCCAGCCCCAGTTTGCAAAATCCGCATCGCTGAGGCCGAGCCCGAGCAGCAGGAACAGCCCGTTTGCCGCGATGAACCCCACCGGCGCGCCAAGCTGCGGAAACATGCCGAACCGCGAGCGCCAGCCCGGTGGGGCGTTCTCCACCGCCAGCAGTGCCGCCCCGCCCCATTCGCCGCCAAGCCCGAAGCCCTGCCCGAAGCGCAGCAAGCACAGCAACAGCGGCGCAACCCAGCCCACCATCGCATAGGTCGGCAGAAAGGCGATCAGCAAGGTCGATCCGCCCATCAACATTAAAGATGCAACAAGCGTCGACTTGCGCCCGATCCGGTCGCCGTAATGGCCGAAGACGATGGCGCCGACGGGACGCGCGAAAAAGGCGAGGCCGAAGGTCATGAAGCTGTACAGGAGCTGCGCCGACGCCGATTCGGTGGGAAAGAAAAGCGGCCCGAACACCAGCGCCGCGGCGGTCCCGTAAATATAGAAATCATAGAATTCGACCGCAGTGCCGACCAGGCTCGCGGTCAGGATGCGCCGATGCGTCCGATAAGGTGCCAGATCCATGGGCCACGCCCCTCCCCCAACTGTGCCGGCGCGCTTTGAGCCCCTTTGCAGCCGCGGCGCAAGGCGTATCGATATTGGCGAAGCATCGCCGTCCGCGCTAAGCCGGCGCCATGGAAGGCACTCGCATAGAACAGTTCGGCGTCATCGGCGCCGGACGCGTCGCACAGGCGCTGGCTTTCGGTCTGGCGAGCCATTCGATCGAGCCACCGCTCATGTGGGGTCGGTCGTTGGAAAAACTCGGTGCCGCCTCGGCGGCGACCGGCGGCGAAGTGGCGGTGTCGCTCGACCGTCTGGCGAGCGACTGCGACGTCATCGCCATCGCGGTCTCCGACGATGCGATCCCGTCCATTGTCGGGGATCTGGCGCGAGAGTTGGTCGCGGACAGCTCGACCTTCGTGTTTCACGTCAGCGGGCGGAGCGGCGCGGCGATCATCGATCCGCTCCGTGACCGGGGTGCGCTGACCGCCGCCATTCACCCCGCCATGACCTTCACAGGCCATCCAGAGCGTGAAGTAGAGCAAATGGCGCAAGCGCGATTTGCGGTCACAGGCTCGTCGGCAAGCGCCACCGAGCAGGCGCGCGCCATCGTTGCGCTGCTGGGCGGTGTATCGATCGAAATCGCCGAAGCGCAGCGCACGCTGTACCACGCTGCCCTTTGCCATGCCTCGAACCATCTGGTGACGCTTCTCACCGGCGCGTCGCACGCGCTGGTGCGCGCGGGCGTCGATGATCCGGCATCGCTGCTCGCGCCGCTGGTCCGCGCGGCGCTGCTGAATAGTCTCGATCGCGGTTTCGATGCCCTGTCGGGGCCACTGCTGCGCGGCGACGAGCGGACGATCGAAGGCCATCTCGCGGCGCTTGCCACCGATTGTCCAGAGATGCTTCCCGCCTATCGCGCGATGGCGCTCGCCACGGTCGATGAACTCGAACGGACCGGCGCCGGCATCGACCTTGCCGCTCTTCGTGACCGGCTGGCCTGAGCGTCCCCGCACTGGACAGCGCGGCCGCTGTTCCCTAATCGTTCGCGCGTGACCGACCTCCCCGCCTCGACGCCCGACCTGACCCGCCCCGACCCTTCGGATCCGCCTTATTTGCACGAACTCAATGCCCCCCAACGGCAGGCCGTGTTGACGACCGAAGGCCCCGTACTGATGCTGGCCGGCGCCGGAACGGGCAAGACCGCCGCGTTGACCGCGCGGCTGGCGCATATCATCGCGACGCGGCGCGCCTGGCCATCCGAAATCCTCGCGGTCACGTTCACGAACAAGGCGGCGCGCGAGATGCGCGAGCGGATCGGACGGATGATCGGCGACGCGGTCGAGGGGATGCCTTGGCTCGGAACCTTTCACAGCATCTGCGCAAAGATGCTGCGGCGCCACGCCGAACTGGTCGGACTCCAGAGCAATTTCACCATCCTCGATACCGATGATCAGCTTCGCGTCCTCAAGCAGCTCATCCAGGCCGAAGGGCTCGACGAGAAGCGCTGGCCGGCGCGCCAGCTTGCCGGCCTCATCGACAAGTGGAAGAACCGCGGCCTCACGCCCTCCGATCTCGACGCGGCGGACAAGGAGGCTTATGCCGATGGCAAAGGCCAGCATTTCTACGCCCTCTATCAGGCGCGGCTGAAGACGCTCAACGCCTGCGATTTCGGCGATCTGCTGCTCCACATGCTGGTGATCCTCAAGACGCACCGCGACGTGCTCGAACATTATCAACAGCGTTTCAAATATGTGCTCGTCGACGAATATCAGGACACGAACGCCAGCCAGTATCTGTGGCTGCGGCTGCTCGCGCAGGCGCGCAAGAATATCTGCTGCGTCGGCGACGACGACCAGTCGATCTATTCGTGGCGCGGCGCCGAGGTCGCGAACATCCTCCGCTTCGAGAAGGACTTCCCCGGCGCGACGGTGATCCGGCTCGAACAGAATTACCGTTCGACGCCGCAGATCCTCGCCGCAGCCTCGGCACTGATCGCACAGAACAGCGATCGGCTCGGCAAGACGCTGTGGACCGAGCTCGATGCGGGCGACAAGGTCCGCGTCGTCGGTGTCTGGGACGGCCCCGAAGAGGCGCGGCGGATCGGCGAGGAACTGGAAACGCTCCAGCATCGCAAGGTCAGCCTCGACCGCACCGCGATCCTCGTCCGCGCGCAGTTCCAGACGCGCGAATTCGAAGACCGCTTCATCGCGATCGGCATGCCGTACCGCATCGTCGGTGGGTTCCGTTTCTACGAACGCGCCGAAATCCGCGATGCCCTCGCCTATCTGCGGCTCGTGCAATCTCCGGCAGACGATCTGGCGTTCGAGCGCATCGTCAACGTGCCCAAGCGCGGGCTCGGCGACAAGGCCTTGGCGCGCATCCACCAGTTCGCACGGATCGAGCGAGCACCGCTGTTCCATGCGGCCTCGCGGATCACCGAAACCGATGAGCTGACCCCGCAAGCCCGCCGCCAGCTCGCCAATTTCATCGCGCAGATGCGAAATTGGCAGGGCAAGGCCAACGAGCTGTCGCACCCCGAGCTGACCCAGCTCATCCTCGACGAGTCGGGCTACACCGCGATGCTGCAGGCCGATCGCAGCGCCGAGGCTGCCGGGCGCCTCGAAAACCTTTCCGAACTCGTCCGCGCGATGGAAGAATATGAATCGCTCGAAGCCTTTCTCGAGCATGTTAGCCTCGTCATGGACCGCGACAATGACGATCAGGCGGAGACCGTCACGATCATGACGATCCATGCCGCCAAAGGACTTGAGTTCGATCATGTCTTTCTGGCGGGGTGGGAGGATGGCGTCTTTCCCTCGCAGCGCGCGATGGACGAGGGCGGCACCGCCAGCCTCGAAGAGGAACGCCGCCTCGCCTATGTCGCAATCACCCGCGCGCGTCACCGCGCGAGCATCTATCATGCCGCGAACCGCCGCATTTACGGCCAGTGGATGAGCAGCATCCCCAGCCGTTTCATCGCCGAAATTCCGTCCGAACATGTCGAAAGCGAGAACAGCTTCGGCGGCGGGCAAAGCCTGTGGCGCGCCAACTGGTCGGCGCAGGGCGACCCCTTCGCGCATGTCGCAGAGAGTAATCCCGCACGGACGATGACGCGCGGCCCCGCGTGGCAGCGTGCCGTCGCGTCGTCATCGACCATCCCGCGCGCCCTTGCCCCCAGCGAAAAGGGGCCCGCCGCTTCGGTCGGCGCCAAACCGCGCTCGGACCTCGCGATCGGCATGCGCGTGTTCCACGAGAAATTCGGCTATGGCGAGATCGTCGACATCGACGGCAACAAGCTGGACGTCGAATTCGACCAGGCAGGCAGCAAAAAGGTTCTCGACGGCTTCGTCCGCGCCGCCTGAATTCTATTGTCAACTTTATCAGTTATGATATGCCATCTCCTGCGATCACCGAGTCGCGTTTTGGGAGAATCTGCATGCGAAATAAGCTCTTAGCGGGCGCGATGGCGCTCGCCCTGGTCGGCTGTTCTCAAAAGGCAGCCGAAGATGCAGCCACGACCGATAGCCCCGCTGCCGAAAGCGCCGCCGAAGAAGGCGGTTCCGCTGACGCCGCCAGCACCCCCCGTATTGGCGTCGAAGCCGCCCCCGGTGTGGCGTTCGACTATAGCTACACCTTCCGCCTCGCCGACAAATCCATCTCGAAGGTTCAGGAAGAACACGCCGCCGCCTGCGAGACGCTCGGGGTGCAGCGCTGCCGTATCGTCGATGTGCGATACCAGCTCAGCGATGAAAAGCTCGTCGAGGCACAAACTCAGTTCAAACTGGACCCTGGCATTGCGCGCAAGTTTGGCGCCAATGCGATCGCCAGCGTCGAAAAAGCCGAGGGTGTCCTCGCCGATGCCAGCGTCGCGGGCGAAGACGTCGGCACCGAAATTCTCGCCTCCCAGCAGCGTAGTGCAGGCTCCGAAGCCGAAATTTCCCGCCTGGAGGAGCGACTGAAAGCGGGCGGCCTCGGCAAGGCCGAGCGCGCCGAAATCCTTTCGCAGATCAGCCAGCTACGCGGCCAGATCGGCGACGAACGTCAGAGCCGCCGCACCGGCGAGGCCCGCATTGCGTGGACGAGCGTCGCATTCAACTATGTCAGCGACGGCGGGCTGCCGGGTATCGGCCACGAAAATCCCTTTGCCAATGCGGGCGAGACGCTGATGCGGAGCGGCAGCACCGCCCTCACCTTCGTCCTGACGCTGGGCGCGGCGATTCTCCCTTGGGGCATCCTCTTCGCCTTAGCCCTGGCCTTCTGGCGCAGCCGCTTCATGACCGCGGTGCGTCAGCAGATGCGCGCGAATGCCAAGCGGAACGAATCATCGGCTCCACCGGCCGGTTGACGGCAGGGCGGGCGATCGCTCGCCGCGATCAGGTTCTTTCGCCCATGGCGAGGAGCGTGAGGCGCGAGCGACGTCCGTCGGTGCGGCAAGGGAGGACGAATGACGGGGGGAAGGGTCGCTGGTGGAGCCGAGGGGAATCGAACCCCTGACCTCTGCAGTGCGATTGCAGCGCTCTCCCATCTGAGCTACGGCCCCGCGACGGGCGGCTCTTAACGGCATGACTTGACAGTGGCAACGGCTTTTCTGACGATTGCCCGCATGGCGTGAATGAAATTGGGGAATTGGGGGAATTTCCAATGAGCAGAGCATGGCATCTGAGCAGTCGTCCAAATGGGCTACCGACGCTGGACAATTTTGCGCTCCGCGAGCTGCCCGACGCGCCGCTCGACGCCGACCAGCTGCGCGTCCGCAACCTGTGGCTGTCCGTCGACCCCTATATGCGCGGACGGATGAACGACGCCAAAAGCTATGCCGCGAGTTTCCAGATCGATCAGCCGATGACCGGCGGCGCAATCGGCGAGGTGCTGGAAAGCACGATGGACGGCTTCGTGCCCGGCGACCTGATCCTCCACATGGGCGGCTGGCGCGATGGCGGGATTATCGGGCTCGACATGATGCCGAATAAATTGCCTGCCGAGTTGCTGGCAGGCGGCATGTCGCCGCAGACCTTCCTGCACAATATGGGCCTGACTGGCGGCACCGCCTGGATCGGCCTGCTCCGCGTCGCAGCCGCGAAGCCGGGCGATACGGTTTTCGTTTCCGCCGCGGCGGGCGCTGTCGGCTCTGCAGTCGTCCAGATTGCCAAGGCGCGCGAAATGGCCGTCATCGGCTCGGCCGGCGGCGCCGGGAAAGGCGCATGGGTCACCGATCTCGGCGCCGACGCGGTGATCGACTACAAGGCGGGGCCGGTGCTGCCGCAACTCGCGGCGGCACTCGAAAAGCTCGGAAAGCCGGGGATCGATGTCTATTTCGACAATGTCGGCGGCGAGCATCTCGACGCGGCCTTTGCAGTCGCCAATGATTTCGCGCGCTTCGCCATCTGCGGGATGATCGACGTCTATAACGACGGCAAACCGCAGGAGATGAAGTATATCATCCGCTCGATCCCCGCGCGCATCCGCATGGAAGGCTTCATCTACACCGACCAGTTCATCGAGTGCATGGAAGAGTTCTACGCCGACATGGGCGGGCTGATCGCCAGCGGCGCGGTCACGATGCGCGAAACCGTGCATGACGGGATCGAAGCAACTCCGGAGGCTTTCCTCGGACTCTTCTCGGGCGCGAATATCGGCAAGATGCTCGTCCGGCTGTAGGTTCCTGTGTCCGGAAACGACCGGAAGCTGTCGGCGTTAGCTGGTCGGCTCTGCGCCGTACGTGTGCCGAATGTAGGCTAGCATAAGCTTTAAAATGAGCCTTTGAACGGCCCACAAGCAAACTCCGATGGTCAGAAAGCCCAAGAAGCTCCACATGTGAGTGGCGAATCCCCAATCATAGGTAGCCACCTTATCGACAAGTGCGACGAGGAATAGGACAATGAATAACCCCGCCCATAGGGCGGCGATCGCATTAAGACACGCACGATACCAGCGATACTTCGCATGCCCTCGGCGGCTTTGATTTTTTAGGTATTCCGGGTCCTGTTTGACCATGATCTCAGCTTAGGGCGTGAGTCGTCTACTTGCCACCCCGAAACGGACATTCGCGGCGCAAAAAAACGCTGTCCTACATTATCCCGCTGTGTCAGCTTTTCTCTCAGCTGTTTGACTATGTGGACGCCGCGATCGCAGCCCGGTCTTCGCAGATGTGCAGGGGCCGGCGCGACGCGTCCGTGAAGCAAGGCAAGTCGGACCTGCAAGAGGCTGAACTTTCCTGAACTTTGAAATCCAGGTCAGTCGGACGAATCCACCGAAAAAGCGGCAGGTTGCCGCTCGGCGTGCGGATCAGCTACCGAAACCCACCGACAGGAAGCCCGGCATCGGCCCGTTCCAGCCGTCGTCGGGACCATCGTCATCCTGCCGCGGAGCAGGCGCCGGCTTGCGCCCCTCGTCCCTCTTCGGTGCCGGCGAACGCTTTTCGCCGCCCCGCCGCGGCTCCTGCTCGGCCTTCGCAGGACGGCGGGCCCCGCGCTCGGAACGGCCGCTACGGCGCGGTTCGCGTTCCTCCGCATCCCGCCCCGGCTTGTCGGGGGCGCCCGCGGCCTCGTGAACCGGAATCGTGTAGCCTGTCAGTTTCTGGATATTGTCGATCGCCTCGTCGTCCGACGGGGTGATCAGCGTGAACGCGCGCCCCTGCGCACCCGCGCGGCCCGTGCGGCCGATGCGGTGGACATAGTCGTCGGGGTGCCAGGGCGCGTCGAAGTTGAAGACGTGGCTCACCCCCTTGACGTCGAGACCCCGCGCCGCGACGTCCGATGCGACGAGGATGTTGATCGTCCCGGCCTTGAAGCGGTCAAGCTCGGCGATGCGGCTCGACTGGTCCATGTCGCCATGGATTTCGCCGGCCTTGTAGCCGTGACGCTGAAGCGACTTGGCGAGTTCCCGCACCGTCGTCTTGCGATTGCAGAAGATGATCGCAGTGCTGATGTCCTCCGACTCGATCAGGCCGCGGAGCGTATCGCGCTTGCCGCGTTCGGACGTCTTGACGACGAACTGCTCGATATTCTCGTTCCGGCTCGCGGGACGAGCGACCTCGATCGTCTTCGGGTTCGACAGGAATTTGTCGGCGAGCTTCTTGATCGGCGGCGGCATCGTCGCGGAGAAAAGCAGAGTCTGCCGATTCGCAGGCAGCTTGGTGCAAATATTCTCGATGTCCGGAATGAAACCCATGTCGAGCATCCGGTCGGCTTCGTCGATCACCAGCAGGTTGCAGCCGGTGAGCAAGATCTTGCCGCGCTCGAAAAGGTCCATCAGGCGGCCCGGCGTTGCGATCAGGACATCGACGCCCTTTTCGAGTGCCTTGACCTGATCGCCCATCTGGACGCCGCCAATCAGCAGAGCCATCGACAGCTTGTGGTACTTGCCGTATTTTTCAAAGTTTTCCGCCACCTGAGCCGCAAGCTCGCGCGTCGGCTCGAGGATCAGCGAGCGCGGCATCAGCGCGCGCGCTCGGCCATGCGCCAGGATGTCGATCATCGGCAGCACGAAGGACGCGGTCTTGCCCGTGCCCGTCTGGGCGATGCCGATCATGTCGCGCATCATCAGAACGGACGGGATCGCGCCCGCCTGAATCGCGGTCGGCTCGTCGTAGCCGGACTCCGTCACGGCGCGCAAAAGTTCATCGGAAAGGCCGAGGTCGGCAAATTTCATAAGGTCAAACTGTCCGGAAAATGTTTCAGCACGGCGTCCCACGCCAGCCGATCCTGCGCGGCCAATGGAGAAACAGCAGCGAAAAGTCAAGAAAAGGCCGACAATTCGGCTGATCAGTCGTCGCTTTTCGCGACGGGGACCATCAGGCGAAACTTGTCGATCTCGCACTTGGCGCCCGTTCGGGCATGAATCTGGTCGCGATCCTCGCAAAGCTGCCCGTCTTTCGAGCCCTGCATGTAAAAACCGGCATAGAAGTCGAGCGCACGGCAACCGCGGTTGAGCTGAGCGCGAAGGCGCTGTTTCTGACGCGTGATCAGGTCGATGCTGTCACGCTGTGCCCCCTGCATCCCCAGAATGTTGCGCATCGCGATGCATTTGGGCGCCTTTTTTTCCTTCCACTCGACGGGAGCCTGTCGAACCCGCATTTCGGGGGCGGGGGCCGCCGAGAAATTGTTGAGCGAAGACCGCTGCGCCGGAACGCGGATGATGATCTGCTGTTCGATCACCATTTGCCAGAAGGACGCGGTCGAATCTTCCGGTGACGGTATCGAGACGATCGAGAGGGGCTCCGGCCCCGGCCCCGGTCCCGGGGCTTCGGCAACGGGCGCCATCATCATCGTCCACAGGGCGGCAAGAGTCAGCACGAACGTACTGCCGCCCTTCCGGCGCCCCGATCGAAGATGTCGTTCACCCGCGTCTCCCGCATCGATGCTGGACGAAAAGCCTTTCTTCGTCCATCGCCCCTTTAACGCCCATGATTGAACATCAAATGAATTGCTGTCGACCCCGACCGGCGGTCGGACGGCGTTTTTCGGGAAAAATTCGCAAGTGAGCCACCCACCCTCCCCCCGATTGCTTCAGGCCCTGGCCGATCTGCTGGGACCGAAGGGCTTCAGCGTCGATACCGATGCCATGGCGCCTTGGCTCACCGATTGGCGCGGCAAATATCATGGACAGGCTGCGGCGATGCTGTCGCCCGGGTCGACCGACGAAGTGGCCGAAATCGTCCGCCTCTGCGCCGCCGAAGGCGCCGCGATCGTTCCGCAGGGCGGTAACAGCGGCATGGTCGGCGGCGCGACGCCCGATGCCAGCGGACATCAGTTGCTGCTGAGCCTCCGACGCATGAACCGCATCCGGTCGATTGACGCGGCGGCGCGGACGGCCGTCGCCGAAGCGGGCGTGGTTCTGGAGAATTTTCATCATGCGGCGCTCGACGTCGGTCTGCGCTTTCCGTTGACGCTCGGCGGCAAGGGATCGGCGACGATCGGCGGGCTCGTGTCGACCAACGCCGGCGGCACGCAGGTCCTGCGCCACGGCACGATGCGCGCGCTTGTCGCGGGGATCGAGGCCGTCCTGCCCGACGGCAGCATCTTCGAGGGACTGGCGCCGCTGAAGAAGGACAATCGCGGTTATGACCTGCGCCACCTGCTTTGCGGGGCGGAGGGGACATTGGGGATCGTTACCGCGGCTTGCCTGCATCTCATTCCCGCAAACGCGGCGCGCCAGACCGCGTGGGTCGGACTCAAATCGCCCGAGGCCGCGCTGGCGCTGCTGCGCCAACTCGACGACGGCGTTGGCGACGCGCTCGAAGGGTTCGAGATCGTGCCGAAAAGCAGCCTCGACGCCGTGCTGCGCCACATTCCGCAGACCCGTGCGCCGCTCGCCGATCCGGCGCCCTGGAACGCGCTGATCGAATTGGCTGGCGACGATGAAGTGGCGCTTGCAGTTCCACTCGAGGCGACTTTGGCGGCGGCGCTCGACGCCGGCCTGATCGACGACGTCGCCATCGCGAAGAACGAGCGCGAAAGCGAAGATTTCTGGAAGCTTCGCGATTCCATTTCGGAGGCAGAGCGCGCTGAGGGCCCCGCGCTCCAGCATGACGTCAGCGTTCCGGTCGACCTGATGCCGCGCTTCATCGCCGACAATCCGGCGCGCCTTGCCGCCGAATTCCAAGGCGTCCGCACAACGTCGTTCGGCCATCTCGGCGACGGCAATATCCACCATCATGTCCAGCCGCCCGCCGGCGTCGACGGCAAGGCCTGGCTCGCCCAGCATGGAGCGGCGCTCAGCCGGGCCGTCTATTCGCATGTCATCGAGCTGGGCGGGTCGATTTCCGCCGAACACGGGATCGGGCAGATGAAACGCGACATTTTGGCCGAGCTCGACAGTGCGGCGCGGTTGCATGCGCTGAGGGCCGTCAAGGCGGGCCTCGACCCTGCAGGCCTGTTCAATCCCGGGAAACTGATCGGCTGATTGCCGGGGCGTCCCGTGCAAACGCCCTTGCGCCGCGCCGCGCGGGCCAATAAGGCGCGCCATTATTCATTGCCCCGAACGGTCCGGGGCATGTAGCCGGAGTTCGATCATGGCCACTGCGCCCGCAAACAACCTGCCGCTTTTCTACAAGGACCTCGTTCCGCTCTCGAGCATCGATCACACCGATTATCATGCGCGCAGCCTCGACACCGCCGAGTTCCTGGTCGGCCAGCACGCCATTCCGCTGACGTCGGACGAGTTCGTCTCGGCAAGCCGGTACTTCCCGATCGTCTTCTCGTCCGGCGAAAACCCGGTTCCGCTGGCGCTGATGGGCCTGAACGAGGGCGTCAACATCTTCGTCGACGACCAGGGCAAGCTGATCAATCCGGTCTATGTCCCCGCCTATGTCCGCCGCTATCCCTTCATGCTCGCGCGGCTCAACCCCGACAGCGAGGATCTGTCGCTGTGCTTCGACCCGACCTCGCCCGCGATCGGCAAGTTCGAGGAAGGCGATGCGCTGTTCGCCGATGGCCAACCGACCGAGCCGGTGAATTCGGTGCTCGAATTCTGCCGCACCTTCGAGGAAGCGGGTCAGCGCACCAGCATGTTCGTCGAAGAACTGAAAAAGGCCGACCTGCTGATGGACGGCGAAGTGGCGATCCAGCCCGAAGGCAATGACAAGCCGTTCATCTATCGCGGCTTCCAGATGGTCGACGAGAACAAGCTGCGCGAGCTGCGCGGTGACGTGCTGCGCAAGATGATGCAAAACGGCATCCTCGCGCTCATCTTTGCCCACCTCTTCTCGCTGCAGCTGATGCGCGAAATCTTTGCCGAGCAGGTCCGCTCGGGTAAGGTTCCGGAACTGATCCAGGTTCCTGCCGTCTGAGGAGCATATGTCTATGGCCACCATCGACAACGCCCGATCGCGCTATTCGACGGTGGCCATAGGGCTGCACTGGCTCATCGGCCTCGCGGTGATCGCAAACATCTGCCTGGCGATGCTGACCGAAGGTCTGCCGCGCGACATCCATCGTGCTGCGATGGGCGCGCACAAGGCGTTCGGTATGGCGATATTGGCGCTGACGCTGGTCCGCATCCTGTGGCGGCTGGTCAACAAGGTGCCCCCGCTACCCGAAACGATGCGCGCGTGGGAACGCCGGGCGACCCGCTTCGCGCACTTCCTTTTCTATGTGCTGCTGATCCTGCTGCCCCTGTCGGGTTGGGTCTGGATGTCGGCGGCGGATCGTCCGATCGATTTCTTCGGACTGTTCACCATTCCCGCGATCGTCGGACCCGACAAGCAACTCGCCGATGTCCTGCATGAACGGCACGAGATGCTCGGTCTGACGATGCTCGTGCTGGTCGTCCTGCATATCGCGGCGGCGCTGAAGCACCAGTTCATCGACCGTGATCGGCTTCTTTCGCGAATGAATCCCTTTTGACCGTTGCAGCCGGTGATTCAGAAATCGATTGCAAGCCCCTTGAGCTCCCAATCGCCGTAACGCACCGGGTTGCGTCCGCCCGGCTGGTCCTCGGCCTTGTCCTCGAGCAGGGGTTCGGGCGCTGGAACGGGGTCGTTCGTCCAGCCTTCGGGGGGCTTTACATGCGCGGGGCGTTTCGTCGCGCGCGGCGTGTCACCCATCATCGATTTGCTGTTGTCGGCCATGATGGCCGCAACATAGGCTTTCCTATTTCCGTCGCCAACAACAACTATGGTCAGCCGCATGGCTGACCGGCGCCCCAAGCGTCGGCGCGGAGCGAATGAGCCCGACCCGCCCGGCACAGCGCCGCGCCGTGCCGCGCTGCGTCTGATCGATGCGATCCTGCGTCGCGGCGATCCGCTCGACATCGCCGCGCATGCCGCGACGCAGGGGCTCGGCGGTGCCGATCGCGCCTTTGCGATCGCGATCGTGTCCGAAACGCTGCGATGGATGGTCGACATCGACGCGCTGATCGATGGCGCGACGGCGCAGCAACTGCCCGACGATGTGAAGTCGCGCGCGGTGCTGCGTATCGCGTTGGCGCAGCTGCTTCTGCTGAAAAGCTCGCCGCACGCGGTGGTTTCGACCGCGCTACCGCTTGTTGCCGGTGGGCCGCGGCGGCTGGTGCATGCACTGCTGTCGCGCGCGCAGCAGGAAGAATGGGCGCTGCCCGACCGGGCGAGCCTACCGCATGACGTTGCCGCGCGTTGGGCGGCGCAGTGGGGGGATGGAGTTGCCGACGCCGCGGCCAAGGCGTGGAGCGCGCCGCCGCCGATCGACTTGAGCTTCGCGGCCGAGCCCCCGTCCGGCGAGTGGAGCGATGGGGTCGCACTCGCGCCGAACCATCTCCGCCTCGCGCGCGGGCGAGCGGTCGAGAGCCTGCCCGGCTATGGCGAAGGCGGCTGGTGGGTGCAGGATCTTGCGGCCAGCCTGCCCGCGCGCCTGCTGGGAAAGGGCGACGGCCGGCGTGTCCTCGACCTCTGCGCGGCGCCCGGCGGCAAGACGATGCAGCTTGCCGCGGCGGGCTGGGACGTCGTCGCCGTCGATGCGAGCGCCAAGCGGCTTGGGCGGCTTTCCGACAATCTGGACCGAACCGGCCTGACGGCGCAGGTCGTGCAGGGCGACGTTCGCGTCTGGGAACCCGAGACGCCCGCCGATGCGATCCTGCTCGACGCGCCTTGTTCGGCGACCGGAATTTTTCGCCGCCATCCCGACGTGCTGCATCGCATCGAAGCGCGCCAGATTGCGGACATGGCCGAGTTGCAGGCGGCGCTGCTCGACCGCGCGGCGCATTGGTTGAGGCCCGGTGGAATGCTCGTCTATGCGACCTGCTCGCTCGAACGCGCCGAGGGGGAGGAGCGGATCGCGGCCTTCCTCGCCGATCACCCGGGCTGGGCCGTCGCCCCCGTCCTCGCCAACGAACTCCCTGGCGGCATCATTCCCGACCCGAGCGGCTTCGTCCGCACGCTTCCGGGGATGCTGCCCGATGTTGGCGGGCTCGACGGCTTTTTCGTAGCCCGCCTCCGCGCGCCGTCAGGCTGAGCGGCGCGAGAGGCGATAGAGCGCCAGTTCGCCATAATCCTTGGCCAAGCGGACCTTGCCGACATAGTCGCAGTCGAAATCGCGCGCATTCTCGAGCGCCAGCATCGCCGCGAGCGGCTGGGTGCAATAGACCTGCCCGACCAGCGTGACGGGTTCGATCCGCGCGGTGCGCGTCACTTCGGTACCGTACCACAGCTCGTTGCCGACGACGGGATCGACGCCGCGATAGATCGGCCCGAAGTGGATGCCGGTCCGCATCCCGGCCTTGTGCCCTTCGAGGCCGAGGCCAGGCGGCAGGACGTCGAGCCGTTCCTGCATCGCGAGCGCGATCCGCGAGGCGGTCGCGGGATTGTCGATTACCGCGTAAACAGCATCGCCCCAGGTATTGCGGAACAGTACCGCGTCGCCGAAATCGTCCAGGATGCGCCCGATCCCGCCCATCACCTCGGCGGCGAAGACCGGAAGCTCGGCCTCGCCGAGTTTCGAGAAGCCGGCGAAGTCCGCAAAGAGAATCGCGTAAAGTCCTCGCTGCGTCCCTTCGGGTGGTTTGGGAGCCGGAGGAAAGTCGAGATTGCGGTCAAGTTTGCCGACGGGGATGGTCAGCGTCCGCTCGCCCCTGCCGCACCACAGCGCGACATCGGCGTTCGTCCCGGCAATCTCGGCCCCCGATCGCGCGGCGAATTCGGGATCGACCACGGCGAGCTGGATCGCCTCGGTTTCGAGCTCGCGCGCCCGGAGCTTCGCGAGGCCCATCGCGGTGTGCGAGCCGAGAATGAACTGGCAATCGTCGCTGACATAGCGCGCGTTGCTCGCGAAATGGACCATCGCTGCTCCGTCGCGGCAGCGAAGATAGCGTGGCACCCATGCCTCGCCCCCCGACTGCACCGATTGGGCGATGAAATCATCCTCCGCAAAAGGCAGCACGATCGTGAGGTCGATGCCCCGATCGAGCGCCGCTTCGGCGAACAATATATCGGCCCCGCACGCGAGCGGGCCGATCAGCGCAGAGAGCGGCTGCGTATCGAGCGCTTCGGCGATCGCGCGCGCGGCACGTGTTTCGCCTTCGCCGCCCGCGCGAAACATGCGTCCGCAATAGACGCCGACGGGCGGCGGGCGCAGCAAGGCGACGATTGCAGCCGCCTGGGTGGTGTCGATCGCACCGCTTGCAGCGAGTCGCGCGATCTGGCGGCAGGTCGAAGCGCGATCCCCTGCCCGCGGAGCCGCCTGCGCGTCGGCGGCGGCCGCGGCGGCATGGGCCAGCGCTTCCTCGCCGCGGCCGAGCAGCAACAACGCCTCGACGAGCGTCGCCTGATCCCAATAATTGTCGGACGCGCCATTGGCCGCGATCGGACCCGCCAGCGCCGCCGCGCGCTCGCGTTCGCCGAGCATCGCATAAAGGCTTGCGGCATTGATCGCCGGAAAATCGGCACCCGACCTCTTGAACGCATTCTCGTAAGCCGCTGCGGCTTTGCGAAGAAACATCGCCCGTTCGGCGCCCTCATGATCGAACGCCTCATCCTTCCATATCCGCCCGGCGAGCGCGAGACTATCGACGTCGCCCGTCGCCGCGAGGTCGAGTTGCTCGTAGAGGTGCATCGCGCCGAGGCTGTCGCCCGACGCTGCGAGCGCGCGAACCATCAGGTAACGGAGGCGCGGACTCTCGATCCCGTCACGGCGTGAAGCTGCCGCGCAATCGAAGGCGCTGAGCGCGTCGCCCTGGGCCAAGCGGTGCTCGACTTCCGCCTCCACAGCGGCGCAATCGGTCATTGCGCCGCGTCTTCGGCCGATTTCAGCAGCGCGACATTCGCCTTCTCGATCGGCGACAGTTCTACCACGTCGGAGGTCGGCCTGTACCAGGCGTAGCGACCGAATACCTCCCGTAGCTGGGGATCTTTGAAACGAAGCCCCTTTCGCGCAAATATTTCGTTCCGCGCCAAACGGGCTTGTTGCTTCGTCAGCGACGCAGCATCCGCAGGCGTCAGCTCGCGTGTCGAGGAGTCGGCGATAACCACTGGCCCATCCAGCTTCCATTCATAGCCTTCGGATGCCGACACCACCCCACCTTCGACCAATCGGATATATTTGCGGAACATGAAGCCGGTGGTGCCGTCGGCCTTGCGCACGCGCCACCACTGGCCGGGCTGCTTGTAGGTCAGGAATTTTTCGCCCTCGAGTATCTTGCCGACGATTTTGGTCTGCGTCCCTTGCCCCGCGCGGATGTTCGTGAAGCCGTCGGGATCGTCGATCACCGCGGCAAGCGTGAAGGCTTCGGTCGGTGCTGATGCATCCGACGCGGGGGCCGCCTCCGCATTTTCAGCGGCCGCCGTTTTTTCGGTCGGGGTCGAAGCCGCCACCGGTTCCGGTGGCGGCTGGAGGAGCTTCCAGGCGAGTAACGCAACAGCGATCACCGCGACACCGAGCAGCGCCCAGGGCAGGAAGGACGGCTTCCGGGCGGCGGGTTGCGCCGGCCAGTTGTTCGGGGCCGGCCTCGGCGGCTCGGGCGGGGTCGGAGATACGGGTGCCGCCGCTGCTGGCGCAGCTTCACGCCCGCACAGTTCTTCAAGGCTCATGAGCACCTTGCGCCAGCCGCGATGGTCGGGTTCGCCGTTCCAGTCGGCGAGTTCGGCGAACTGGATCTGGTTGAACGGCAGCGGTGGCATGACATCGTCGATCGCCGTCTGCACCAGCTTCTTCTGATTGCGTGCGACGTCGGCTTCGGCGCGGACCCATTCGGACTGCGCTGACTGGTGCGACCAGACGACGATCGCAGCCTTCGCGCTGCCGATCTTTTCGGTGATGACATCGCCATAGGAGCGATGCGGCGGCAATTCGGCGTCCCACCACACAGCATAGCCGGCGGCAGAGACCGCCTGCGCGATCTGGGCGACGCGCGCCTTGTTGTCGCGCGAGTAGGAAATGAAGACGTCGACCATCGGCTAGCCCCCCGTTTCGGGGAGGCTAGCCCCGGGTCCGTCGATTCGCCAGCCTCAGAAGACCGCCTTCGGCATATCCTCCGTCATCATCGCCGCGCGAACCATCGGGATCGGCGGACCGCCATAGGACAGGAATTCATCGTGGAAGGCCTTCCACTTCGTCCTGTCACCTTTCGTCCAGTCGTCGCGGAGCTTGCGGATCATCAGCTTACCCATGGTGTAGTTGAGGTAGAGCGGATCGTAGGTGCCGCGCGCCGCCTGCTGCTTCGCGTTGCCGTCATCCTGATAGCATTGTTCCTTGAACAGCTTTTCGCTGTCTGCGACTGTCATGCCCTTGGTGTGCAACCCGATCGCCGACAGATAGCGGCAATCGCGGAGCAGCGCGTTCGAGAGCTGGCCGATGTGCGTTTCAGGGTCGCCGTTGCCGAGCCCTGCATCCCACATCATCTCCTCGGTATAATGCGCCCAGCCTTCGGCGAAGGCGTAGCCGACGAACAGTTTGCCGAAGATGCTCTCCGCGCGATTCGAGTGCAGGAAGTTCAGGAAATGCCCCGGCCACACCTCATGCACCGAGGTGAAGAGCAGATCCTTCTTGCCGGGAACGAACGCGTCCTGCGTCGCCTTGTCCCAGCTCGGATCGGGCGGCGAGATATAATAGACCGACGGCAGGCCTTTTTCATACGGCCCCGGAATGTCGATATAGGCACTGTTCTGCCGATTGTAGGGCGGTGATTCCTCGACCTGCGCCTGTTCGGTGCCGGGGATCGAGACAAGATCCTTCTCGACGAGAAAGGCGCGCAGCGTCGGGAGTTGGCGCCGCGCTTCGGCGACCGGACCGTCGGCGGGCTTGTCCGAATTCATCTTCTTCATGCAATCGGCGATCGTCATCCCTGCCGCATAGGTCGCGCAGGCGGCTTTCAGCGCGTCCTGATTGCGCTTGAGGTCAGCTTGTCCGATGCGTTCAAGCTCATCCAGCGGCGTGTCGACCGCTTCGTTGGTCAGGATCATCTTGGCGAACTTGTCGGCGCCGATCGCATAGCCGTAGGCCGTGCCGGGTTTCGACCCGATATAGGCGGCGAGATCCTTCATCGACGCGGCGGCCTTCGCGGCTGCGTCGTCGAACTGCTTCTGAAGTTCGGGGTCCTTGACCTCGGCGAACGCCTTCTTGGCGTCGCCGGTGTAATAGTCGGCGAACCCGCCGAAGCCTGCCGTGCCATATTTGACGAAGGTTGCGGGCAACGGCAGCTTGATATTCGCCTTGATCTGCTCGGCCGCCGCCGGAACTTTCTGGGCATAGGCGATGAAGGCCTTCATCCGCGTCGTCGCGTCGGCATAGGGGCGAGCGATATAGACGTTGGGATCGAGCTGGCCGACATAAAAAGCCGGGTTCTTGTGCGGGAAATCGGCGTCCTTCAGGAAGAAGAGTTGGCCCTGCGCCACGTGGACAAGGTAATCGCGTTCGAACTTTTCCGCATCTGTCATGTCGCCGTCGAACGCCTTGGCATCGGCGATCGTCTTTTCGAGGAAAGCGATCTGTTTGTTGAGCCCCTCGGGCGACCAGTCGGGGAGCTTGCCGTCGAATTCGTGCTTGCCCTGATAGACCGCGAAATTGGGGTTGAGCGGGAAATAGCCCGCGAGAAAATTATCGCGGAACTCGGTCCAGGTCTTCGCACCCGATCCCGATGCAGGCGCTTTTTCCGATGCGTTGCAGGCGGTCAGGACCAGCAGCGTCGCAGCCATCGCGGCGCCGCCAAAACGGGCAAATTTACGCGTCATTCGATGATCTCCCTCAATCGATGAGCGTTTAGTGCCACCATGATCGGTCGATGACATCCGCAAATCGACGAACGGCATCGGCAAGGGCGACTGGACACCTGCGAATTCTCCGATAGGGCGGAGGGCGATGGCAACGATACTCCCTCCCGACGGCGACGAACCGGTGATGCCGGAATCGACGCCGAGAGCCGCCTCCCCGCTCAGCTTTCCCGATTACCGCTATTATTGGGCGGCGCGCTTCACCGCGGTGATGGCAACGATCGCGATGGTCGTCGTGATCGGATACCAGCTCTATGACACCGCGCGCACCGACTATGGCATGTCGATCAGGGAGGCGTCGTTCCAGCTTGGACTGCTCGGGCTCGTGCAATTCGTCCCGCTTGCGCTGCTGACGCCGGTCGCGGGTTGGGCGGCCGATCGGTTCGAGCGCCGCAGCGTCGCGATCTTCTCGAACCTGATCGACATCACGATCGCAGCCACACTCGGTTGGTTCACATGGGCCGGCGGGCTGACGCTGCCGCTGCTGTTCGGCCTTGCTGCGCTGCATGGGGTGGCGCGCGTCTTTTCGGGCCCCGCGATGAGCGCAATCGCGCCAAATATCGTTCCACCCGCGGTGCTGCCGCGCGCGATCGCGATGAGCAGCATCGCCTGGCAATCAGCTTCGGTTATCGGCCCCGCAGTCGGCGGCTTGATCTATGCTGCCCATCCGACGTCGGTTTATATCTTCGCGGCCATCCTCCTCGCCGCCTCGGCGTTCACAATCAGCCGCGTCCGCCCTGTGCTGCCACCGCCCGTCGAGGTGCGCCGTCATCCTCTGCGCGAGATGCTCGACGGCCTGAAGTTCGTATGGATGGAGCGCTTCCTGCTCGGCACGATCACGCTCGACCTGTTCGCGGTGATCCTGTCGGGTGCGACCGCAATGCTGCCCGTCTATGCGCGCGACATCCTGCATGTCGGCTCGGAAGGTCTCGGGCTGCTGCGCGCGGCCCCCGCCTTGGGCGCGGCGGTTGTGGCGCTGGGACTCTCGTTTCGGCCGATCGAACGCAACGTCGGCGTGAAGATGCTGTGGGCAGTCGTGGTGTTCGGCCTCGCCACAGTGGCCTTCGGCCTGTCGACCAGCCTCCTGCTTTCGCTGGCCATGCTTGTCCTGCTCGGGGCCGCCGACATGTTCTCGGTCTTCGTGCGCGGGACGCTGATCCAGCTCAACACCCCCGACCATATGCGCGGCCGCGTCAGCGCCGCGTCCGGCCTTGCCATCTCAGCCTCGAACGAACTCGGCGAGATGCGCGCGGGTGCGATGGCGGCCGCGCTCGGCCCCGTCAGCGCCGTCGTAGTCGGCGGCGCCGCAGCGGTGGGAGTGACCGCACTCTGGGCTTGGCTCTTCCCCGAGCTGCGCCGCGCCAAGACCTTCGAGCCTCAGTTCAAACAGGCCGGCTGACGCATTTTCGCGGCAATGGGATGCGCGCTTCGTCAACGCCGGGCCGTTCGGTCACATCAACGCGGATTCGGGGATCGGCGACTGGCCTTATGGACAGTATCTGCTCGCCTCGTTACAACCCGCGCCGCTGCCCGCCCTGGCTGACGAGACCCAGTGGCTGCGCGCCGGAGACTGGCCGAACCGGGTCCGTCTCGACCCGCGGTTCGAGTATAAAGAAAGAGCGCATCGATCATGAAAGCCAATTCGATCCTGGAGACCATCGGGAATACGCCGCACATCCGCGTGGCCAAGCTGTTCCCCGACGCCGAAGTCTGGGTAAAGTCGGAACGCAGCAACCCCGGCGGGTCGATCAAGGATCGTATTGGTCTTGCGATGATCGAGGCCGCCGAACGCGATGGCAGCCTGAAGGAAGGCGGCACCATCGTCGAGCCGACGTCGGGGAACACCGGCATCGGCCTGGCGATGGCGGCCGCGGTCAAGGGCTACAAGCTGGTCCTCGTCATGCCCGAGAGCATGTCTATCGAGCGCCGCCGGCTGATGCTGGCTTATGGCGCGACCTTCGACCTGACGCCGCGCGAAAAGGGCATGAAGGGTGCGATCGAGCGCGCGATCGAACTCGTCGAGACGACCCCCGGCGCGTGGATGCCGCAGCAATTCGAGAATGAAGCGAATATCGACGTTCACGTCCGCACGACGGGCCCAGAAATCCTCGCCGATTTCAGGGACACGCCGATCGACGTCCTGATCACGGGCGTCGGTACCGGCGGCCATATCACCGGCACCGCGCAATTCCTGAAACAGCACTGGCCGAACCTGAAGGTCTTCGCGGTCGAGCCCGAAGCTTCGCCGGTCATATCGGGCGGCCAGCCTGCCCCGCACCCCATTCAGGGGATCGGCGCCGGCTTCATCCCGCGCAATCTGCACACCGACCTGCTCGATGGGGTCATCAAAGTCGACGCCGCCGCTGCGAAGGATTTCGCGCGCCGCGCTGCGACCGAGGAGGGGATGCTCGTCGGCATCTCGTCGGGCGCGACGCTCGCTGCTATCCAGCAGAAGCTGGCAGAACTGCCCCCCGGTACGCGCGTACTCGGCTTCAACTACGACACCGGCGAGCGCTATCTGTCGGTTCCCGATTTCCTGCCCGAAATCTGACCTCCTCTGATGCGCGGTGAAGGCGAACAGGCGATGCCCCTGCGGCGCGACTGGACGGGCTGGTTGTTCGTCCTGATGATGGTCGTGGCGATCGTTACCGTCCTCTACGCGAGCAGCCACCCGGGGGCGGGCAAGCATGGCGCACGCCCGCATCCGATCGCTCCGCCCGCCGACGTCGTTCCCGAGGTGGCGCCGGTCGAATTGGCGCCGGTCACCGTGGCCGACGCCAAGGCGCAGAACGCCGAAATTCCTCTCATCACCAAGGGTTTCGTTGCTGCGCGCCCTTTCATCTACGCCGGTAGCGGCGACGGCCGCGCCCGCGCGCGCGACTGCCTTGCCGCGGCGATGCTCTATGAGGCCGGCGATGATGCGAAGGGCCAGCAGGCGGTCGGCCAGGTCGTCATCAACCGCGCGCGCCATCCCGCCTTTCCCAAGTCGATCTGCGGCGTCGTGTTCCAGGGATCGGAACGCACGACAGGCTGCCAGTTTACCTTCACCTGCGACGGCGCGCTGAGTCGGCGTTATTCGGATGCCGCCTGGGCGCGCGCGCAGGCAAATGCGGAGATGATGCTGTCGGGGACAACCTATCCCAAGGTCGGGCTAGCGACGCATTATCACACCGACTGGGTGCGCCCCTATTGGAGCGACAGCCTGGAGAAGATCGCGATCGTCGATACGCACCTCTTCTTCCGCTGGCCGGGCTTCTGGGGCACATCCGGCGCGTTTCGCGGTCTGGTGTCGGGCAACGACGCCGGAATCGCCAAGATGGCGGCGCTGTCGCCCGCGCACGCGCTGGCGATCGGAACGCTGCCGCCGGTCGAACTGGCCGGCGTCGATGCCAACGCTGCCGTCGGCGAGGCCAAGCTCGTCCCCGGCGCGGGCGAGAAGGCCGGACGCGACACCATCTATGTTTCGCTCGACCGCCGCGCGACGCCCGAGAGCTTTGTGACCACCGCGCTTAGGCTCTGCGGCGAGAAGCCCTATTGCAAGTTCATGGGCTGGACCAACCCGATGCTGAAGCCCGACAGCGACGCGATGAGCGACATGCAGCGATCGGCAATGACCTTTTCCTACCTCCGCGACGACAAGGCGGGGTTCGAGAAGGCGCTGTGGAATTGCAGCGAATATAAGCGCGACGACACGCGCCAGTGCATGAAGCGCTGATAGCGCGAAACGAACGGTCGCGGGCTCGGCACGCGACCGTTCGTTTCCCTCAAGCGGCTTCGGCCTGCGGCATCATCGAAGGCCAACGGTCTTCGGAGAAGAAACGAGCCTCCATTCGCTTGAAATAGGCGCCGAGATTGCTGTGCGCCGCAACCAGACTCTTGAGTTCGGTGTCGAAGATCGGCGCCGTGCAGGCCGACAGCGCGCCATAGGCGATGCCGTCGATGGCCGTCGGATAGTCGGCGAGGAAAAACGCCTTGTCGCCGAGCAAGGCGGCCGCCGCGTCGATGTCGCGCCGCGCAAGCTGCATCCGCTCGGCGCGGCTGTGGCGCCCGATCCCGCTGATCTCGTATCCGGTGCGGACCCGCTCGCGCGTTTCGGCGATGACAGCGGCGCGCACCGGTTCAGGAACCGCGCCGAAGAAGGCGGCCGGGCCGCGCTCGAAATTGTCGCCTTCGAGCCAGCGTTCGTGACCGACGATCGCAGTCAGCCGATCCTCGAACATTCGTTCGGCAGCAGCTGCGATCGCCCTTTGCTCCGCGCTCAGTCCATGATCGAGGTCGGCACCCAGCTTGGCTTCGAAATGCAGGCGAATGAAGGTCGAATCCTCGATGATGCGTCCATCGTCTTCCACATAGGGCGCCTTGTGTTTGGCCACGCTATCCAGATCGGCGATCGCACGATCGAACGGCATGCCGAACATCTGAAGGTGGATGTCGGCCTTCATCACAAAGGGGCTGGGGCTCTGGCAGCCGAACATCGGCCCCCATCCGAATAGCGTCGTCATGGCTCGTCTCCTGCTTTTCAAAAGGACATCGGGTCTATATCGAATGACTACTGACAGCATGATGTCAGCATAGGTTCGGCAGGATCGCCGCATGCGACGGACGGAACGACTTTTCGGCATCATCCAGACGCTGCGCACCGCGCGGCGCCCTGTGGCGGGCCATTTGCTGGCAGAGCAATTCGAAGTGTCGCTGCGCACTCTCTACCGCGACATGGCCGAACTATTGGCGCAGCGCGTCCCGATCCGCGGTGAGGCCGGCACCGGCTATGTCATCGACAGCGAGTTCGACATGCCGCCGCTGATGCTGACGGTCGACGAGATCGAAGCCGCCGCGCTCGGCGCGGCGTGGGTCGCGCAGCGCGGAGACGAGGCTCTTGCCCGCGGCGCCCGCGATCTGGTCGCCAAGCTGTCGGCCGCCGTCCCCGACCATCTGCGCACCGCGATCATCGACCCCGCGATTGCGCCCTTCCCCATCCGTGACGGCCATCAGGACGGCCACGACGTGTCGGTCGTGCGCGCGGCGATCCGCGACCGGCGCAAGCTGGCAATCGCCTATGCCGACGTCGAAGGTCGTGCCACCGAACGCGTGCTATGGCCGATCGTAATCGGCTATCAGGACGAGGTGCGCCTTCTCGCCGCGCACTGCGAATTGCGCGGGACATTCCGCCATTTCAGGACAGACCGGATGCAACGCGTCGAGCGGCTCGACGAGCGCATCCCCGAGCCATTCGCACGGCTGCGCTCGCGATGGGAGGCGCACCAGCGCCAACGCCGTCACGAGTGCGCCGACGAGAGGACTTAGGGCCGGATCAGATATTTCTCGCCGGTGCGCTTCGCATTGTAAGCCTGCGCCGTATCGACATCGAGCGCTTCGGTCAGCGAGATTTCGTGGCTGTAATGACTTTTGAAGGTCGTCGTCAGCTCGTCGACGACGCGCTTCCGCATCCGCCCCACCGTTTCCATCCCTGCCTTCGCCATGAACGGCGTGAGCAGGAAGCCGCCAAGCCCCCAGGTCAGGCCGAAGCTGCGCGCCGAGAAGGTCGTCGGCGACAGGTCGAGCGCGCCATAGATATAGACCTGCTTGAACGTGTCTGAACCATAGCGGCTGTAGGTCGTCATCTTGCGCACCGCCGCAGCTTCCATGGCGGTTAGTATCTGCCCCGCCAGCTTGCCGCCGCCGGTCGCATCGAAACCGATCGTGGCGCCGGTCTCGGCGATCGCATCGACGAGGCGATCCATGAAGTCGTCGGCGCTGCTGTTGACGATATACTGCGCGCCGATGCCTTTGAGAGTGTCGACCTGCGCGTCGCTGCGCACGATGTTGACGAGCGGAATGCCGTCCTTCGCGCAAATCTTGACGAGCATCTGGCCGAGGTTCGACGCCGCGGCGGTATGGACGATCGCGCTGTGGTTCTCCATCCGCATCGTTTCGGTGAAGGCCAGACTGGTAAGCGGGTTGACGAAGCAGGAGGCGCCGTCGACCGGGTCGGTGCCGTCGGGCAGCGGCATCGTCATCTGAACGGGAAGGCAGCGATATTCGGCGTACATCTCGCCGCCGAGCAGCGCGACGGTCTTGCCGACGAGTGCTTGTGCTTCTGGCGAGTCGCCGGCCTTGACCACGACACCGCAGCCTTCGTTGCCGATCGCCAGCGCATCGCCGATGCGCCCGCCCATCGCGCGCATTCCCGCGGGCGGGACGTCGGCGGTGATCATCGGCAGGCCATCGCGCTCACCCGCGCGCGCAGTCGTCATGTCGGCGCCGCCGAACAGCAGGCCGAGGTCGGACGGGTTGATCGGCGTGGCGAGCACCTTCACCAGCACCTCGTGCGGCTTGGGCTCGGGCATCGGGCGGCGCTCTAAATAGACCTCGAGTTGCCCTTCGGGCTTCACCAAGGTCAGCATGACGGTGTTGGTGGTGGGCAAATCAGTCATCGCGCATCTCCCGTTGTTCGGTTTTTCGATGCAACCGAACTAAGGCGCAGCGGCTCAACTGGCAATGCCCGGCAGGTCAACCCGGCGAATATTCCGCGGCGAACCGCAGTACTTCCTCGGCCAGTTCTTGCCGGCAGATCAGCAGGTCGGGGAGATACGGGTTCGCACAATTATAGAAGAGCGGCGAACCGTCGGCGCGGCTGACGTGAAGACCAGCGGCGATGGCGACGGCCGCGGGCGCGCAATTGTCCCATTCATACTGCCCACCGGTGTGCAGGTAGATGTCGGCCTGCCCAAGCACGACCGCCATGGCCTTCGCTCCCGCCGATCCCATAGCGAGCAGCTCGGCGCCCATCTTCTCCGCGACATAGACGGCTTCTGCGGCGGGCCGGGTGCGGCTGACCAGCATCCTGAGCGGAACATTGACGGGCGCGAGCGGCTTCGGCGATCCCGAGGTTAGCGTCAGACCGAAACCGGGCAACGCTACTGCGCCCACCGTCGGTACTCCGTCGACCGCGAGCGCGACATGCACCGCCCAGTCGCTGCGCCCTTCGCTATATTCGCGCGTGCCATCAAGCGGGTCGACGATCCACGCGCGGCTGACGCCGCAGCGCGCAACATTATCCTTCTCTTCCTCGGACAGGATCGCGTCGTCGGGGCGCGCGGCGCGGAGTTCGTCCATAAGCATGGCGTTCGCACGAGCGTCGCCGACCTTGCCGAGCGCGCTGTCGACGAAGTCGCCAGACGCCTGAAGGTCGAGCAAGATCCCACCCGCGGCATTGGCGAGCCGTTCGGCCAGCTGTTCGTCCGTTTCACCCACAATCATACTCTATCCCAGCAAGCGATCGATGATCATGGCTGCAGCTTCATCCGGCGTCATCGTGGTCGTATCGATCCGGATTTCGGGCTGCTCGGGTGCCTCATAAGGGCTGTCGATGCCGGTGAAATTCTTGAGCTGGCCGGCGCGCGCCTTTTTGTAGAGGCCCTTCACGTCGCGCTTCTCGGCTTCGGCGAGCGGCGTGTCGATGAAGATTTCGAGGAACTCGCCTTCGGGAAGCATCGATCGCACCATGTCGCGCTCGGCTTTGAACGGGCTGATGAACGCGGTGATGACGATGAGCCCCGCGTCGGTCATCAGCTTCGCCACCTCTCCGACGCGGCGGATATTCTCGATCCGGTCGGCCTCGGTGAAGCCGAGGTCGCGATTGAGGCCGTGGCGGACATTGTCGCCGTCGAGCAGGAAGCTGTGGCGGTTCATCCTGTGCAGCTTCTTCTCGACGAGGTTGGCGATTGTCGACTTGCCCGAACCCGAGAAGCCGGTGAACCAGAGCAAGGCGGGCTTCTGGTTCTTAAGGTCCGCGCGCATCTCGCGGCTGATGTCGGTCGCCTGCCAATGGACATTCTGCGCGCGGCGAAGGCTGAAGTGCAGCATCCCCGCCGCGACGGTGGCGTTGGTGAGCTTGTCGATCAGGATGAAGCCGCCGAGCGTATGGTTGTCCGCATAAGCTTCGAAAACGATCGGCTTGTCGGTCGACAGTTCGACGACGCCGATGCCGTTGAGGTCGAGCGTCTTTGCCGCCAGATGGTCGAGCGTGTTGACGTTGATCTCGTACTTCGGCTGCTGGATAGTCGCCGACACCGTCTGCGTCGCAAGCTTCAGCCAATAGGCACGGCCCGCGATCATCGCCTCGTCGGCCATCCAGACGAGCGTCGCCTCGAACTGGTCGGCCGCTTCGGGCGGATTGTCGGCTGCCGCGATCACATCGCCGCGCGAGCAGTCGACCTCGTCCGCGAACGTCAGCGTCACGGACTGGCCGCAGACGGCCTCGTCAAGATCGCCGTCGAGGGTAACGATGCGGTCGATGGTCGTGGTCTTGCCGCTGGGCAGGATACGCACCGAATCGCCGGGCTTGACCGTCCCGCTCGCGAGCTGGCCCGAGAAGCCGCGGAAATCGAGGTTCGGGCGGTTGACCCATTGCACCGGCATACGGAACGGCTTTGCGCCGTCGGCGGCTTCGCCAACCTCGACCGTCTCAAGATGCTCGATCAGCGCCGGGCCCTTGAACCAGGGCGTGTTGGCCGAAAGCGCGGTGATATTGTCGCCCTTGAACCCCGAGATCGGGATCGCGGTGAAATGGGTGATCCCGATCTCGCTCGCGAAGGCGCGGTAGGCCAGCGTGATGCGGTCGAAGACGGCCTTGTCGTACCCGACAAGGTCCATCTTGTTCACCGCGAGCACGATGTGCCGGATACCGAGCAGGTGCGCGAGGAAGCTGTGCCGCCGCGTCTGCGTCAGCACGCCCTTGCGCGCATCGATCAGGATGACGGCCAGGTCGGCGGTCGAGGCGCCCGTGACCATGTTGCGCGTATACTGCTCGTGCCCCGGCGTGTCGGCGACAATGAACTTGCGCTTCTCGGTCGTGAAAAAGCGGTAGGCGACGTCGATCGTGATTCCCTGCTCGCGCTCGGCGGCGAGGCCGTCGACAAGCAACGCGAAGTCGATCTCCTGCCCCTGCGTGCCGACGCGCTTGCTGTCGGCTTCGAGCGCGGCCAGCTGGTCCTCGAAGATCATCTTGCTGTCGTAGAGCAGGCGGCCGATCAAGGTCGACTTGCCGTCGTCGACCGACCCGCAGGTGATGAAGCGCAGCAACGACTTTCTTTCGTGAGCCGCGAGATAGGCGTCGATATCTTCGGCGATGAGCGCGTCGGTGACGTAAACAGGATCGGTCATCAGAAGTACCCCTCCTGCTTCTTCTTTTCCATCGAGGCGTCACCGCCATCCTTGTCGATGATGCGGCCTTGCCGTTCGCTGGTAGTGGTCAGCAGCATTTCCTGGATCACTTCGGAAAGCGTCGTCGCCTCGCTTTCGACCGCGCCCGTCAACGGGTAGCAGCCAAGGGTGCGGAAGCGCACCGAACGTTCTACCGGAACCTCGCCATCCTCGAGCGGGAAGCGGTCGTCGTCGACCATCAGCAGCAGGCCGTCGCGTTCCACCGTCGGGCGCGAGGCGGCGAAGTAAAGCGGTACGATCGGGATATTTTCGCGCGCGATATATTGCCAGATGTCGAGCTCGGTCCAGTTCGAGATCGGGAAGACGCGGATGCTCTCTCCTTTGGCCTTGCGGGCGTTGTAGAGGTTCCAAAGCTCGGGCCGCTGCTTCTTCGGGTCCCAGCCGTGGGTCGCGGTGCGGAAGGAGAAGATCCGCTCCTTCGCGCGGCTCTTTTCCTCGTCGCGTCGCGCGCCGCCAAAGGCGACGTCGAAGCCGTGGAGGTCGAGCGCCTGCTTCAGCCCCTCGGTCTTCCACATGTCGGTGTGCAGCGGGCCGTGGTCGAACGGGTTGATCCCGCGCGCCTTCGCCTCGGGGTTCTGATAGACGATCAGCTCCATGCCGCTCTCGGTAGCCATGCGGTCGCGAAGCTCGTACATCGCCTTAAATTTCCACGTCGTGTCGACATGGAGCAAAGGGAATGGCGGCGGCGAGGGATAGAAGGCCTTGCGCGCGAGATGGAGCATCACCGCGCTGTCCTTACCCACGGAATACAGCATTACCGGCTTCGCCGCATCGGCCATCACTTCGCGCATGATATGGATGCTCTCGGCCTCGAGCCGGTCGAGATGGGTCAGTGTATCGGTCATGCCCCGCCCTTGCCGCCCCGGCGGAGGGTGATCAAGCTGTATGGCCTTTCGGGGGGGCAAGCCAGACTTGAAAGCTCAGCCATTGACCTTGGTCTCCTGCCATCCGGCGGCGGCGCGTTGGATGGCCGGAAGAGCGCGCGAAAGACGTGGCTCCATCTCGGGCTGCGCAAACCACGCGGGATCGATGAGGAGGCCGAGTTCGCGGCGGAAGTCGTAGCCGCTGACCTTGATTGCAACAACGCCGTCGATCGCCAGCGAAACAGGCGCGGTCGTGATCCCGACGCCCGCCGCGACCATGCGCAGGCAGCGGTCGTCGCTGTCGCTGCGGAGCGCGAAGCGCGGGCGGACGCGGTGGCGGGTGAAGAAGCGGCTCGTCGCGTCGAGAAACTCGCACGAGCGGCGCGCGATCATCGTCTCGGGCGCCAGCTCCTCGGGCGAGACCACATCCTGCCCCGCCAATGGATGACCCGTCCCGACGAACATCGCCATCGGTTCCTCGTACAGCGAAATGACATTAGCGCCGCGCTCGCCCGACCGCAGCGGGACAAGCGCCATGTTGAGACGACCGCCGTGAAGGGCTGCCCGGAGTTCGGAATCGCTGTTCTCGCCGATCTCCAACGCAAAGTCGCGCGACAGCAAGGCTGCGACGGCTTGGAGAAACTCGCCGGGCACCGAGCGGATCGTCCCGAGCCTCAGAACCGGCTTGTCGCTCTCTTCGACCCGACCGAAGCCGTCGGCGGTACGAAAGCCCCGCTCAAGGTCGCGCGCGATCGGCAGGAAGCGGCCTCCGGCTTCGGTAAGGCGGATCTGGCGGCGGTTACGGATGAAGAGCGGCGCGCCGACAAGGCGTTCGAGGTCGGCCACGCCGGTCGACAGCGCCGGCTGGGTGACCCGGATTTGCTGCGCAGCACGCGTAAAGCTGCCCGCGTCGACGACAGCGAGGAACTGGCGGATGTGCGAACGCTTTATCATAAATTTTGTTTATGCCTAAACGTGTGAAGTTTCAATTTTCATATGAAGAAGCTTTGAGGCACAACCGGGTCATGTTCCGCCCCTGACCGAAGGGATGCTCATGCGCGCCACCCCCGATTTCGATTTTGCGCTCGGCGAGACCGCCGACATGATCCGCGACACCACCGCCCGCTTCGCCGACGAACAGATCGCGCCGCTCGCGGCCAAGGCCGATGCCGAGGACTGGTTCCCGCGCGACGAGCTGTGGACGCAGATGGGCGCGCTCGGGCTGCACGGAATAACCGTCGAGGAAGAATATGGCGGGCTCGGCCTCGGCTATCTCGAACATGTGATCGCGGTCGAGGAAGTCAGCCGCGCGAGCGCCGCGATCGGCTTGTCCTATGGCGCGCATTCGAATCTTTGCGTCAACCAGATCCGCCGCTGGGGCAATGCCGAGCAGAAGGCGAAATATCTTCCCAAGCTGATCAGCGGCGAGCATGTCGGCAGCCTCGCGATGTCCGAAGCCGGGGCCGGCAGCGACGTCGTGTCGATGAAGCTGAAGGCCGACAGGGTCCAGGGCGGCTATGTCCTCAACGGCACGAAGTTCTGGATCACTAACGCAACCTATGCGGACACGCTGGTCGTCTATGCAAAAACCAGCCCCGACGCCGGGTCGCGCGGGATCACGGCATTCCTGATCGAGAAGGATATGCCGGGGTTCAGCATCGGACAGAAGATCGACAAGGTGGGGATGCGCGGATCGCCGACCGCCGAGCTGGTCTTCACCGACTGCGAGGTGAGCGAAGAACAGGTTATGGGGCCCGAAAATGGCGGCGTCGGCGTGCTGATGTCGGGGCTCGACTATGAACGCGTCGTGCTCGCGGGGCTTCAGCTCGGGATCATGCAGGCGTGCCTCGACACGGTCATTCCCTATGTTCGCGAGCGGAAACAGTTCGGCAAACCGATCGGCTCGTTCCAGCTGATGCAGGCGAAGGTCGCCGATATGTATGTGATGCTCCAGTCGGCACGATCCTATGTCTATAACGTCGCCAAGGCGTGCGACGCGGGGCAGACGACCCGCTTCGACGCTGCGGGGGCGATCCTGCTCGCGAGCGAGAATGCGGTAAAGGTCGCGGGCGAGGCGATCCAGGCGCTCGGCGGCGCGGGGTACACGAAGGACTGGCCGGTCGAACGCTACTGGCGCGACGCCAAGCTGCTCGACATCGGCGCGGGCACGAACGAAATCCGCCGCATGCTGATCGGCCGCGAGCTGATCGGCGCCGGGGCGTGATCTGGCTCTGGCTGTCGGCGGCCTGCATGGCGTCGACGGCCGCAGTTCACGGCTTTCTGGGCGAAAGGCGGCTGATCCGGCCGCTGATGACGCTCGATCAGGGCGTGATGGGCATCGATCTGGCGCGCAGGGTGTTCCGGCTGGCGTGGCATGCGCTGTCGGTGCTGATGCTGGTGTCGGCGGCGGCGGTCATCTGGACCGGCACACCGGGCGATCTTATCCTGCTGATTGGCGTAGCTTGGACCGCGACCGGCCTGTTCGATGCGGTCTATACGCGCGGCAAGCATATCGGCTGGCCGCTCCTGACCGCCTCGGGCATCTTCGCAGTCATCGGCGCGTTGGCTTAGTATGCGCGGCCTCGTCCATCACATCGACCTGACGGTCACCGACAAGGAGCGGTCGCGTGTCTTCTACGACGCGGTGCTTGGCTTCCTCGGCTATCGCCGCGCGGCCGATTATGACCATGGCAGCGACTGGGACCGCGAAGGCGAGCCCTTCCATTCGATCGGGATTCTGGAGGCACGCGGCGCAGGTGCGGAGCGGCCACACGATCGCTACTCTCCGGGGCTTCATCACCTTGCATGGATCGCCGAAAGCCGCGACGATGTCGATGCACTCCACGATTTGCTGCGCAGCATCGATGCGACCGTGCTCGATGCGCCTGCCGACTATCCGCGCTACGGACCTACCTATTACGCCGTCTTCTTCGCTGACCCCGACGGACTGAAATTGGAGTTCGTGTTCGGGGCCACCGGCGCATGACCGACACCCTGCTCGACGCGCTGCAATATTATGGCGCAGCCGCCTCGACGCTCGCGGCGTTGCTCGTCTCGCTCAATCTCGGTGAGCGGTGGACCGGCTGGGCCTTCGTGATCTTCGTGACGAGCAGCCTGGCGCTGATCGCCTGGGGATTCCTGCAGCCTGACAGCGAGGGGATCGGCTGGCAGAATGTTGCGCTGCTCTGCATCAATCTCGTCGGCGTTTACAGCCACCTGATCCGCAAGAAGCCCGCCAAAGGGAATGAGGGCGGAGCATGACGCCCCGCCCCTTCGGATCAGCCCCAGACTCGCACGCGTTGGTCGGGCGCGAGGTAGAGCTTGTCGCCTTCCTTGACGTCGAACGCCTTGTACCAGGCATCGAGGTTGCGGACGGTCAGCGCACGGTACATGCCCGGCGCATGGCCGTCGGTCGCGACGCGCGCGCGCAGCGCCTCGTCGCGCATCTTCGTCGCCCAGGTCTGCGCATAGGCGATGAAGAAACGCTGGTCGCCGGTGAAGCCGTCGATCACCGGCGCTTCCTGCCCGTTCAGCGATGCGCGGTAGGCATCATAGGCCGCCTGGAGCCCGGCAACGTCGGCGATATTTTCGCCCAGCGTGAGCTTGCCGTTGACGGCAAGGTCGGGGAACGGCTTGTAGTTGTCGTACTGCGCGGCCAGCGCTGCACCCGCGGCGTTGAACTTCGCAAGGTCCGCAGCGGTCCACCAATTGCGGAGCGCGCCACTTGCGTCGAACGCGGCGCCATTATTGTCGAAGCTATGGCTGATCTCGTGGCCGATGACCGCGCCGATCGCGCCGTAATTATAGGCCGGATCGGCCTTGGCATTGAAGAAGGGGGGCTGCAGGATCGCGGCGGGGAAGTTGAGCGCATTCTGGACCGGCAGGTTCACCGCATTGACGGTCTGTGGGACCATCCACCATTCGCCCTTGTCGAGCGGCTTTCCGATCTTGGCGAGCTGGTGCGCATATTCGGCTTTCTCGCCCGCGACCATGTTCGCGTAGGCGTCGCTCGCGCTGACCGTGTAGCGGCCATAGTCGCGCCAGCTTTCGGGATAGCCGACGCCGACGACGATCGTTTCGACCTTCTTGATCGCTTCCTTCTTGGTTTCGGGCGCCATCCAGTCGATCGTCTCGACGCGCTTCGCGAAGGCCGCCTTGATCCCCTTCACCATGTCGCCGACCTCGGCCTTCGCGGGGGCCGGGAAATATTTCTCGGCATAGACGCGGCCGACCGCGTCGCCGAGATAGATGTTCAGCGCGTCGAGCGCGCGCTTGTCGCGGCTGCGCTGCTCCGGCGTGCCCGCAAGCGCCGTCCCGTAAAAGGCGAAATGCGCCTTATCGAGCGCCGACGGCAGGACGTCGGTGTGCGAGTTAATCTGGTGGAACGCCAGCCAGTCCTTCCACGTATCGAGTGGCTCAGACGCCACAAGCGCCGACAGGCCGGTGATCGCGCGGGCATGGTAGGCGCCGAATTTCGGCGCATTGCCAAGGCCGGCGGCGGCGAAATAGGCATCCCAGTCGAGCCCCGGCGCCTTCTTCGCGAAATCGGCCTTCGTCCAGACGCCCGCCGACTTCGCGAAATCTTCGCTATCGGCGCGGTTGGCGTGCGCCTTTGCGATCTTGGCCTCGAGGTCGTAGATGCGTTTCGCCTTCGCCTCGGCGTCGCTCTGCCCCGCCGCGGTCAGCAGCTTGGCGATATAGGCCTGATATTGCGTGCGCAGCGCGGCCATTTTGGGGTCGGCCGACAAATAATATTCGCGCTCGGGCATACCGAGGCCGCCCTGCAGGACATAGGGAATGACCGCGCCCGGCGTCGCGAGACCCTGCGTCACGAAAATGCCGAACAGATTTTCGGTTTCGAAGTCGGTGGCGTTGAGCGGGTCGACGTCGGCGCGCGTCTGTTCGCCCAGCACTTTCGCCAGCCCCGCCTTGTCGGTGATCGCCGCAAAGCGGGCGAGATCGGCTTCGACCGGCTTCATGCCCGCTGCGTCGATCGCCTTGGTGTTGGTGTAGGCCTTGTAGAAAGCGGCGATGCGGCCGTCGTCGGTCGTGGGGTCGCCGCCGCTCTTGACGATCGCGTCGACCAGTTCGCGGGTGCGCTTCTCGGTTTCGAGGAACGCGATGTAGAAAGCGCCGGTGGACGAGCGATCAGCCGGGATTTCGGTCGTTTTCTGCCAGTTGCCATTGGCATAGGCGTAGAAGTCGTCGCCCGGTTTGACGCTGGTATCCATCGCAGCCTTGCTGATGCCAAGCTCGGTCCCGACGGTGTAGGCGGCGCTTTCCTTGTCGCCCTTCGTACAGGCGACGGGCCCCGCGACGATCGCGGCGGTCGAGAGCAAAATGGCAAAGACGGTTTTTTTCATAGGACTAACCTTGTTTTTCAGGGGGCGCGCGGCGGGCATAGGCCTGCGGCCAGATGGTTTCAATGCCAACCATTTTCGGCCTGTGGTGCTTGTTCGTCGACGAGCGGCAGGATAATCCGACCTGCCCACAAAGGAGAGATTGCGACGTGAGCGCACCAATATTGGGAACCATGATAAACCCCGACAGCGATGGCTTTCGCGCCAATGCCGCGCACAATCGGGCGCTGCGCGACGAGCTCTACGCCCGCGTCGCCGAGGCGGCGCTTGGCGGCAATGAAAAGTCGCGCGAGCGGCACACGAGCCGCGGCAAGCTGTTGCCGCGCGAGCGCGTCGAGCGGCTGCTCGATCCGGGCTCGCCCTTCCTCGAGATCGGCCAGCTTGCGGCGTGCGACATGTATGAGGGGGAGGTGCCGGGCGCCGGGATGATCGCCGGCATCGGCCGCGTATCGGGGCGGCAGACGATGATCGTCTGCAACGACGCGACCGTGAAGGGCGGCACCTATTATCCGATGACGGTGAAGAAGCATCTCCGCGCGCAGGAAATTGCCGAGACGAACCGCCTGCCCTGCATCTACCTCGTCGACAGCGGCGGTGCGAACCTGCCGCACCAGGATCAGGTGTTTCCCGATCGCGATCACTTTGGGCGCATCTTCTTCAATCAGGCAAATATGAGCGCCAAGCGCATCCCGCAGATTGCGTGCGTGATGGGAAGCTGCACCGCGGGCGGTGCTTATGTTCCGGCGATGAGCGACGAGACGGTGATTGTGCGCAATCAGGGTACGATCTTCCTCGCCGGCCCGCCGCTGGTGAAGGCCGCGACGGGCGAGGAGATCAGCGCCGAGGACCTGGGCGGCGGCGATCTTCATGCGAAGAAGTCGGGCGTGGTCGACCATCTTGCCGAGAATGACGAGCATGCGCTGACGATCGTCCGCGATATTATGGCGCACCTCTCTGGTCCGTTCTTGTCGAGCGAAGTCGAGACACCGGGAGGTCATGCGCGTGCGATAGGCATCTCGACTTCGCTCGATGCGAACGGGTTTAAGGAGCCAAGGCCGCCGAAATATGATCCGGAAGAGCTGTACGGGATCATCCCGCAGGATGTTCGCGCGCCTTATGACGTCCACGAGGTCATCGCGCGCATCGTCGACGGCAGCGAGTTTCACGAGTTCAAGGCGAACTACGGCAGCACGCTCGTCTGCGGCTTCGCGCATATCTGGGGCATCCCGGTCGCGATCCTTGCGAACAATGGCGTGCTGTTCAGCGAATCCGCGGTTAAGGGCGCGCATTTCATCGAACTGGCGCAGCAGCGCCGCATCCCCCTGCTCTTCCTCCAGAATATCAGCGGCTTCATGGTCGGCGGCAAATATGAGGCCGAAGGCATCGCCAAGCATGGCGCGAAACTGGTGACCGCGGTCGCGACGGCGACGGTGCCGAAGATCACCGTGCTGATCGGCGGCAGCTTCGGGGCGGGCAATTATGGCATGTGCGGCCGCGCTTACTCGCCACGCTTCCTGTTCAGCTGGCCCAACAGCCGGATCAGCGTGATGGGCGGCGAACAGGCGGCGTCGGTGCTGGCGACGGTGCACCGCGATGCCGACAAATGGACGCCCGAAGAAGCCGAAGCCTTCAAGGCGCCGATCCGCCAGAAATATGAGGACGAAGGCAATCCCTATCACGCGACCGCGCGGCTGTGGGACGATGGCATCATCGATCCCGCGCAGACGCGCGACGTGCTAGGGCTGGCCTTTGCTGCAACGCTGAACGCTCCGGTCGAAGACCGCGGGTTCGGCGTGTTCAGGATGTAATTCGGATGGATTTTCTGAAGAAGATTTTCGGCAAAGAAGGCAACGCCGCCGTCACTCCCGACGAACCGACGGAGCCGATCGTGCCGGTGCCCATTCCGCCGCTGATCAATCTTCTTTTCGATCTCGAAAAGAAGAAGGGAGTGCCGCTAACCGAAACCGAGGTCATCGAAATTCGTGACGGCGCAGTGTGCATGACGATGCGGATTAGCATGAGAGAGCAGCTTGCCGCGCAACGCGGCTATGCCGACATCGATCTAGAGAACCCTTGGCCGGAATGGCAAATCGTCCACCTGACAATGGAAGACCGCCTAAATGATTAAGTCTCTCCTCATCGCCAACCGCGGCGAGATCGCCTGCCGTATCATCCGCACCGCGCGCGAGATGGGCATCAGGACTGTCGCGGTCTATTCGGACGCCGACGCCAGGGCGCTCCACGTGCGCGAGGCCGATGAGGCCGTGCATATCGGGCCTTCGCCGGCGCGTGAATCCTATCTGGTCGGCGAGAAGATCATCGCCGCCGCCAAGGCGACCGGGGCCGAGGCGATTCATCCGGGTTATGGGTTCCTGTCCGAGAATGCCGAGTTTGCGCAGGCGGTCGCCGATGCGGGGCTTATATGGGTCGGGCCGAAGCCTTCATCGATCACCGCGATGGGGCTGAAGGACGCCGCGAAGAAGCTGATGGCCGATGCCGGGGTGCCGGTGACGCCGGGCTATATGGGCGAAAATCAGGATCCGACCTTTCTCGCCGAACAGGCCGCGCAGATCGGCTATCCTGTTCTCATCAAGGCCGTCGCGGGCGGCGGCGGCAAGGGGATGCGAAAGGTCGATGCCGCGGCGGATTTCCTAGACGCACTCGCCTCGTGCCAGCGCGAGGCCGCCGCTTCGTTCGGCAACGACCATGTGCTGATCGAGAAATATATCCTGACCCCGCGCCATATCGAGGTGCAGATATTCGGCGACACCCACGGCAATGTCGTCCATCTGTTCGAGCGCGACTGCTCGCTCCAGCGCCGCCATCAGAAGGTGATCGAGGAAGCCCCCGCCCCCGGCATGGACGAGGCGACGCGCGCCGAACTGTGCGCCGCGGCAGTGCGCGCCGCAAAGGCGGTCGATTATGTCGGTGCAGGGACGATCGAGTTCATCGCCGACGCCAGCGAGGGCCTGCGCGCCGACCGCATCTGGTTCATGGAAATGAACACGCGCCTGCAGGTCGAGCATCCGGTGACCGAGGAGATCACCGGCGTCGATCTGGTCGAATGGCAGCTGCGCGTCGCGTCGGGCGAGCCGATTCCGCTTCGCCAGGAGGATCTGGCGATCAACGGCTGGGCGATGGAAGCGCGCCTTTATGCCGAAGATCCGGCGAAGGGCTTCCTGCCGTCGATCGGCACGCTCGAGTATTTCGACCTAGGCGGATACCGCATAGATACGGGCGTCACAGTCGATGACGAAATATCGCCCTTCTACGATCCGATGATCGCGAAGCTGATCGTGCATGCCGACAACCGGCAGGAAGCCATATGGGATCTGGAGGCAGCCTGCCGAACCGCAGACGTCTGGCCGGTCCGCACGAATGCCGCATTTCTCACGAAGATCCTGAACGAACCCGATTTCGCTGCCGGGCAAATCGACACCGGCTTCATCGCCGCGCACCAGGAACGCCTGACCGATCCTCCCGAACTTTGCGAGGAGGCGTTGGATGTCGCCGTACATCTGCTGCTCGACGGGGACACAGGCATTGGTGGACTTGAAATGTCGGGCCTACGTTTGAATGCTGCTCCCGTCAGGCGGGTTCTTCTTGATATCGATGGCAACAAACGCGAGGCGATCATTCCGGACGACTGGAGCGAATATGCCAATTATATGGCCCGGGCCTATTGGGACGGCAGCAAACTGATAAAGTTCGACGAGGGCCATGCTTTCGTGACGTCGCTTTACGAGCCCCGCGGGACGGGCACTGGCGGCAGCGCTGGCGATGGCGCGATCCTATCGCCGATGCCGGGCAAGATCATCGCGGTCGATGTTGCGGCGGGCGACAAGGTCACCAAGGGGCAGAAGCTGCTGACCCTCGAGGCGATGAAGATGGAGCATAGCCTCACCGCGCCTTTCGACGGGGTGGTGGCCGAACTCAATGCAGCCGCAGGTGCACAGGTGCAGGTCGAAGCGCTGCTCGCGAAGATCGAGACGGCGGAATGAGCGACCTGATCCTCCGTGACGCGACGGCCGCAGAGCTACCGGCCATTCTTGCGATGCTCGCCGAGGATGTGATCCCGCCGGGCCGTGAAGCCGACCCGTCCGATCCACGGTACATGGACGCGTTCGCGGCGATCGATGCCGACCCCAACCAGCGGCTGATCGCGGCGGAACTCGACGGCAGAGTCGTGGGCACGATGCAGCTCAGCTTCCTGCCTGGGCTTTCCTTCATCGGAAGCTGGCGCGGGCTGATCGAGGCGGTACGGATTGCCGCCGACCTGCGCGGGCAAAAGCTCGGCGAACAGATGATCCTGTGGGCGGTCGAGCAATGCCGCGCGCGCGATTGCAAGCTGGTTCAGCTCACATCGTCAGCTACACGCACCGACGCGCACCGCTTTTACGCCCGGCTCGGCTTCATGCAGAGCCATGTCGGCATGAAATTGCATTTGAGGGATTGAAGATGGCAGGCAAGTTTTTCGACGAATGGCAGATCGGCGAGACGATCGCGCACGAAATCCGCCGTACCGTGACCGAGACCGACAATCTGCTCTTTTCGACGATGACGCACAATCCGCAGCCGCTGCACCTCGATGTCGAGGCGGCGAAGGCGTCGGAGTTCGGGCAGATCCTCGTCAACGGCACCTTCACTTTCAGCCTGATGGTCGGGCTTTCGGTCGGCGATACGACGCTCGGCACGCTCGTCGCGAACCTGGGCTATGACAAGCTGGTGATGCCGAAGCCGGTGTTCATCGGCGACACGTTGCGCGCCGAGACCGAAGTCATCGGCCTGAAAGAGTCCAAATCGCGTCCCGGATCGGGTATCGTGACCTTTCTCCACCGCTGCATCAACCAGCGCGGCGAAATCGTCTGCCAGTGCGAGCGGGCCGCGCTGATCAAGGGAAAGGCCGCCTGATGCGCTTGCGCTCACTCCTCTTCGTTCCTGGTGATCGTCCCGAACGCTTCGCCAAGGCCGCAGCATCGGGCGCCGATGCGATCATCCTCGACCTGGAGGATTCGGTGTCGCCCGCCAACAAGGAAGCTGCACGCGCGGCGGTCGCCGACTATCTGGCCGGGGAACGCGAGGTCATCACGTTGGTGCGCGTCAATCCGCTCGACGGGCATATGACCGCCGCCGACGTCACGGCAATCGTCGGTGGACGGCCCGACGCGATCATGCTGCCCAAGGCCGAAGGCGCGCCCAGCATCCAGCAGCTCGACACTATCCTGCGAAGCGAATCCGCGCGCGACGCCTCGCTGCCGCCGATCCTGCCGATCGCGACCGAAACGCCCGCTGCGATCTTCACGCTCGGCAGCTATCGCGAAGTGAAGGACCGGCTCGTCGGCCTGACCTGGGGGGCAGAAGACTTGCCCGCTGCGATCGGCGCGACGACGAGCCGCACCGAGGATGGCAGCTACACCTCACCCTATGAGGTTGCGCGCGCGCTCACGCTGTTCGCGGCGCACGGCGCTGGCGTCGCCGCGATCGACACGGTGTTCCCGGCGATCAAGAACGAGGCCGGGCTTGCCGCCTATGCCGCGCGCGCGCGCCGCGACGGCTTCACGGGCATGATGGCGATCCATCCCTCACAGGTCGAACCGATCAACGCCGCCTTCACCCCCGCCGACGAAGAGGTCCAGCGCGCTCAGGCTATCGTCGATGCCTTTGCCGCCCATCCCGGTGTCGGGGTGCTGCAGGTCGACGGCAAGATGGTCGACGCGCCGCATCTCAAGCAGGCGCAGCACATATTGTCGCTGGCGGACTAGGCTTTTCGCCGGAAAGGCCGGTGGCGCCGCATCCGGTCGCGGCCGCGATGCCAGCTTTTCCTGAGACCCCGCTCGGTCAGGCTTTCGAACATCGCATCGGGGCTCGTCGGATCGAGCAGTTCGTTCTCGGCAATGAATTCGTCCATCGGACCCGGCGAAACGAGGTCGAGCAGCTCGAGTGAGCGCCCCTGGCCGCGCAATCCCTCGATCGTCCCGATCAGCGAACCGCTGGCTTCGAACCGGCGCGCTACCTCTAGCGGATCGACACCCAGATGCTCGGCGATCAGCGATTCGCGCAGGCGGCGAATGACCGGCTCGATGGCGTGATTGGCCGGCAGCGCCGCGTCGATGGTCACGTCGCACTCGCTGTCGAGCCCCATCGAACGGTTGTTCAGATTGGCCGACCCGACACGGATCGCCCGATCGTCGACAATCGCGGTCTTGGCGTGAACGTAAATCGCCTCGCCGCGCTTGGTGCGCGGATAATAGACCCGCAGCCGGTCGCCGTGTTTCGCCTTGGCGATTTCGCGCACCAGTTGCACGCGCGCGGCGTCCATGGCCTTCTGTTCGAGCCAGCCGTCGGCGGTCTCGGGCATCACCATCACGAATTCGGGCGGATCATCCTCGTTGAGCCGCTCGGCGATGGCGGCGGCGATCTTGCCGCAGGTGAAATATTGATTCTCGAAATAAATGAAGCGCTTCGCCGCGGCGATCATGTCGAGATAAAGCCGCTCGACCTCGCGGATTTCCTCATAGCCGTCATACTCGGCGCGGGTGCGCGAGATCGCAACGTCGACACCCTCGAAATCGGCCTCCAGATCGTCGGGCCACCTCTCCCCCGATCCGTTGATTTGGCGGAGCGGCTTCTTCGTCGCGCGCTGCCAGCGTTCGTTACCCAGATCGGCAAGCGCATTGCCGACCGGCCCCGAGAGCAACATCGTGCTGTCGTGCCAGGGCATATAGGGCTTTCCGTCGGGGGCCGTCCGATGCCGATCGTCGTCCTTGTGCCCCCGCGTGTCCCAGCGTCGCGCCCCGACGTCGATGCCGCCGCATACCGCCAGATGGTCGTCGAAGACCGCGACCTTCTGATGATGACTGCACCCGACCGGATGCGCGCTGTCGAGCCGGAAACTGATCGAGCGCGTGATCTTCCACCGCGCGATCATAGCGACGATGCGCGGCATCGCGAACTGCTTCAGGCCCCCGAAATTCCAGCGGAGGATGTCGATGTCGCGGTCAGGACAATTTTTTGCAAGGCGCAGCAGATAGTCGCCAAGCGACTCGCCGTTGCCATCCCTGTCGGGCTTCAGCGCGATCCGCGGATCGAAATCCCAACCGATAAGCAGGATGCGCTCCCTGGCACCGGCCATCAGCCGTTCAAGCAGCGCATAATAATCGGCAGCATCGACGATCATCCGCGCCTTGTCGGCGCGTTCGATCCGCCAGCAGTTGCGGCCTTCAATGACGATCGGGACGAGGTCGCTCATCGCCGCCTCCACGCATGGCGGCGGCGATGGTTGCAAAGGTGCCGGTCAAGCCGCGAAGAACTGCTCCGGCGTCAACGTCATCATCGCCTCGCTGCCCGCTTCGATCTTGCGGCGCAGCGCGCCGGCGTCGGGGACAAAACGTTCACCGAAGTGACGCGCGGTGACGAGCTTCGCCTGAAGGAAATCCTTGTTGCCGCGCCCGTCGTCCAGCGCCTTCTGCGCCGCTTCGGCCATGCGCAGCCACATCAACCCCAGCGCGACGATACCCATGATGTGCATATAGTGATGCGCGCCCGCGCCGATGTTGTTCGGGTTCGTCATGCCGTTCTGCATGAACCACATCGTCGCGGCCTTGAGTTCGCCGTTGGCCTTTTCAAGACGGCTCGCTAAATCCGCAAACGCCGGTTTGTCCTTCGCCGCGGCGCATTCCGCGTCGACGATGGCGAAGAAGGTCTGGATCGCGCGGCCGCCGTTCTGCGCGAGCTTGCGGCCGACGAGGTCCATCGCCTGCACGCCGTTCGCGCCTTCATAGATCATCGTGATGCGGGCATCGCGGACATATTGCGACATGCCCTGTTCCTCGATGTAGCCGTGACCGCCGAACACCTGCTGCGCGTTGGTCGCAACTTCATAGCCCTTGTCGGTACCATAGCCCTTGATCACGGGGGTGAGCAAGCTGACGAGATCGTCGGCATGCTGGCGCTCTTCCTCGGTCTCGGCCACATGCGCGAGGTCGACCTGCAGCGCACCCCACAGGCAGAGCGCGCGCAGCCCCTCGACAACTGCCTTGCCGTCCATCAACATGCGGCGCACATCGGGGTGGACGAACAGGGGGTCCGCCTTTTCCTGGGGATCCTGCGGCCCAGTCAGCGCGCGGCCCTGGCGACGGTCGTGCGCATATTGGACCGCGTTCTGGAAAGCGATGTCGGCCTGTCCCAGCCCCTGGATGCCGACGCCGAGGCGCGCGGCGTTCATCATCACGAACATTGCGGCAAGCCCCTTGTTCTCCTCGCCGACCATCCAGCCTTTCGCGCCGTCATAGTTCATCACGCAGGTCGAATTGGCGTGAATGCCCATCTTGTGCTCGATCGAGCCGCACTGGAGCGTGTTGCGCTGGCCCAGCGAGCCGTCTTCGTTGACGAGGAATTTGGGTACGATGAAGAGCGAGATGCCCTTGACGCTGTCGGGTGCATCGGGCGTCTTCGCAAGGACGAGGTGGACGATATTTTCGGTGAGGTCATGCTCGCCCGACGAGATGAAGATCTTGGTGCCGGTCACCGCATAGCTGCCGTCGGCATTCGGCACCGCGCGGGTGCGGATGAGGCCGAGATCGGTGCCGCAGTGCGGTTCGGTGAGGTTCATCGTGCCGCCCCACTCGCCCGAAATCATCTTCGGGACATAGGTCGCCTTCTGCTCCTCCGATCCCTTAACGAGGATTGCGGCGACCGCCGCCTGAGTGAGGCCGGGGTACATCGAAAAGGCCTGGTTCGCCGCCATGCGATATTCCTCGACCGGGAAACCGATGACATGCGGCAAGCCCTGTCCGCCGAACTCCTCGGGCTGGGTCAGCGTCGTCCAGCCGGCGTCGCAATAGGCCTTATAGGCCTCCTTGAACCCCTTCGGTGTCGTGACCGATCCGTCTTCGTGTCGCGTGCAGCCCTCCTGATCGCCCGAATAGTTGATCGGGAACAGCACTTCTTCGCAGAATTTGCCCGCTTCGGTCAGCACCGCCTCGATCATGTCAGGGGTCGCATTGGCGAAGCCTGGCAGGTTGGCGTAGCGCTCGACGCCGAGGACGTCGTTGATCAGGAAGAGCGTATCCTGGATGGGGGCGCGGTAGGCGGGCATGACTCATCTTTCTGGAAAGCGGGGTTAGCAATATCTCGTCCGGGGAGGCGCGAGAGTCGAGGCTCAGCGCACTTTCTGACTGGCGTCGACCTTTTTGACCATATCGATGAAGCGCGTCAGTTCCTCGACCGCACTGTCGATATCGTCGCGCTGGCGTTGCAGCAGGTTGATGCGTTGCTCGCATTTCTCGATCGTCACCTGGCGCTGCAGCCTGCGGCCGTCACCGACGTCGTACAGATCGATCATCTCGCGAATGTCGGCAAGGCTGAAGCCGGTGCGCTTGGCGCGCAGGATCCAGGCGAGCCGCGCACGGTCGCGCTTCGAATAGATGCGCGACAGGCCGCGGCGCGACGGGCTGATCAGCCCCTCGTCCTCGTAAAAGCGGAGCGCGCGGGCGGTGACGCCGAATTCGGTCGACAGGTCGGTGATACTGAACTGGTCGCGGCCGAGATGATCGGGCGTATCGATGTGGGCGTGGCCGTATTCTTCGGTCATACGGGCCAGAATAGTTTCCGTTGACGTGAACGTCAAGGGCGGGAGGTGCCGGGAATCGGCGCGTCTCAACTACCGCACGGTTGGATCATATTGCCGCGCGGATCCGCGACCTGCAAGCGTTTCGCGTCCCCCTCGGACCAGCTTGCGCGCGGCAGCTGCAACCCGGACAGCGACGCACGGGCGGAGCAGATCGTCTGGCATTGCGCGGGCAGGCTGCCGGGCAGTCGGAGTTCGTCCTCTTCCTCATGGACCAGCGCTTCGCACCCCTCGGCGTCCGCGAAGCGCATCCGCCATCCCTGCCCCTCGCGCACGATCGTCCCGCGCGCGGCGCAGCGCAGGCCGGGACCGAAAGACGCAGACAAGGCAAAGCGCCATTGACCCGCGCCGTCGGGCACCACGCACATCGCGTCGCGCCCGAGTTCGTGCGAGCGTTCGAACACGCCCGTCGGGCTGGCTGTATCGGGTCGCACGATCCCGCGCTCGCGCGCAGCCAGTTCGAGCGGGCTGTTCGCGTCGACCGTCCGGTCGCTGTCCGCCTGCGGGTGCCGATCGCAGCCCGCGAGCAACAGCGCGCCGAACAGGAAGGCGGCACGCCCCTTACGCATCGTCGTGGAGAAAGGTCAGGCCACCATCTGCCTCGACACGGCGATAGAAGCAGGAGCGCCGGCCCGTGTGGCAAGCGGGCCCCGCGGGCGTTACGCGCAGCAGCAGGGCATCCTGATCGCAATCGACGCGCATCTCGATCAGCGTCAGTCCGTTGCCCGAGGTCTCTCCCTTGCGCCACATCGCTTGCCGCGAGCGAGACCAGAAATGCGCCTGCCCGGTTTCCTGGGTCAGCCGGATCGCTTCGGCATTCATATGCGCGACCATCAGCAGCGTGCCCGTCGCGGCATCGGTGACGATCGCGGTGACGAGACCGGCGGGGTCGAAGCGCGGCTGGAAGCGGTCGGTCGTGTCGGCTTTCTGGTCCATGATGGGCCTTTAGAGCAGCTTTGCTGCGCTTGTCACCCGTCCGGGTCCGGCCTGTGACAATCATGTGAAGTTTGGGGGGCGACATTTGCGGCAAGCCTCCCTATATGCGCCGCAGTCACTGCCCCCGCCCCTTGGCCCCTGCCCCTGGAATGTCATGCTGACGACCCACCCTTTCGATGACGACAAGCTCCGCGAGGAGTGCGGCGTATTTGGTATTCACGGCGCCGACAGCGCCTCTGCGGTCGTGGCGCTGGGCCTTCATGCCCTGCAGCACCGTGGCCAGGAAGCCGCAGGCATCACTGCCTTCGACGGCAAGGATTTTCATACCCACCGCGCAATGGGACATGTCGCCGGCAATTTCGACCGCGACGACATCATTCGCCAGTTGGGCGGCGCGTCGGCGATCGGTCACGTCCGCTACTCGACGACCGGCGAGACGGCGCTGCGCAACGTCCAGCCGCTGTTCGCCGACCTGTCGACCGGCGGTTTCGCGGTCGCGCATAACGGCAACATCTCCAACGCAACGGCGCTGAAGAAGATTCTCGTACGTCGCGGTTCGATCTTCCAGTCGACCAGCGATACAGAGGTCATCATTCACCTCGTCGCGACATCGAACTATCGCACCCTGCTCGATCGCTTCATCGACGCGCTGAAGCAGGTCGAAGGCGCCTATTCGCTGATCTGCCTGACCGCGGAGGGGATGATCGGATGCCGCGACCCGCTCGGCATCCGCCCGCTCGTGATCGGCAAGCTCGGCGATGCGCACATCCTTGCGTCCGAAACGGTGGCGCTCGACGTCGTCGGCGCCGAATTCGTCCGCTCGGTCGATCCGGGCGAGCTGGTGATCATTCGTGATGGCCAGCTTTCGTCGCACCGCCCCTTCGCCGAACGCTCGGCGCGACCGTGCATCTTCGAATATGTCTATTTCTCGCGCCCCGATTCGATCGTCGACGGCACCAGCGTCTATTCGGTGCGCAAGGCGATCGGCGCCGAACTCGCGCGCGAGAACCCGGTCGAGGCCGATCTGGTAATCCCGGTGCCCGATTCGGGCACCCCCGCCGCGATCGGTTATGCGCAGGAATCGGGCATTCCCTTTGAACTCGGCATCATCCGCTCGCACTATGTCGGCCGCACCTTCATTCAGCCGGGCGACAAGGTTCGTCACCTGGGCGTGAAATTGAAGCACAATGCGAACCGCGCGCTGATCAGCGGCAAGCGCATCGTGCTGATCGACGATTCGATCGTTCGCGGCACGACCAGCCTGAAGATCGTGCAGATGATGCGCGATGCAGGCGCAGCCGAGGTGCATATGCGCATCGCGAGCCCGCCGACACAGCATAGCTGTTTCTATGGCGTCGACACGCCCGAGCGCGCCAAGCTGCTCGCGGCGCAGATGACCGTCGGGCAGATGGCGAATTTCATCAACGCCGACAGCCTGTCCTTCCTGACGATCGACGGGCTCTATCGCGCGCTGGGCGAGGCGCGGCGCAACGACGACGTCCCGCAATATTGTGACGCCTGCTTTACGGGCGATTATCCGACCACGCTGACCGATTTCGACGAACAAGCGGTCGATGACCAGTTTTCGCTGCTTGCCGAGCGCGTTGTCTGACGGAGTGATCATGGTATCTGAAGATTTGGCGGGTCAGGTCGCACTCGTGACCGGGGCGAGCCGCGGTATCGGCGCGGCGATCGCCGAAGCGCTTGCAGCGCGCGGCGCGCATGTCGTCATCACCGCACGCACCCCCGGCGGGCTCGAGGAACTCGAAGACCGGATTCACGAAGCCGGCGGCAGCGCAACGATCGCGCCATTGGACCTGACGGACGGCGACAGTATCGCGCGGCTTGCCACCGCGATGGCCGAACGTTGGCAGCACCTCGATATGCTCGTCCTCAACGCGGCGATGCTGGGCACGCTGACCCCGGTCGGCGCGATCGACAGCAAGGAATTCAACAAACTGCTGACGCTGAACCTTGTCGCGCAGCAGGCGCTGATCGCCAATTTCGATCCGCTGCTCCGCCGCGCGCCGGGTGGCCGCCTGCTCGCGCTGTCGAGCAGCGTCGCGCGCGATCCGCGCGCCTATTGGGGCGCCTATGCCGCGTCGAAGGCCGCACTTGAAGTGCTGGTGACGAGCTATGGCGCCGAGATGCGCAATATCTCGAACGTCCGCACCGCGATCCTCGATCCCGGCGGCACGCGCACCCAGATGCGCGCGCGCGCTTATCCGGGCGAGGATCCGCAAAGCATCAAGGATCCCGCGGCCGTCGGCGAATATGTCGCGAAGCTGATGATCGCGGGCTTCGACAGCACCGCTTTCCATGCCCTGCCCAAAGTGATGGTCGATGCTTAACGCGATCTTTGCGTTCGGCCGTTAGGTTTCGGCCCGAAATATCTGGTCAAAGGCACGGTTATGGGTCGCAACATCCTGCGGACGGTCGCAGCAACCATCGTGGGCATCGTCGTCGCTTTCGCGCTGCTATGGCTCGCGCAATATGCAGGTAACGAACTGTCGCCCGACGTCTATGACCTCGAAACCGGGGAGGTGCTTATCCCCCTCGCATCGACCATCGCCCTATTGATCGGCTGGTTCGTCGGCACCTTTGGCGGAAGCTGGCTGGCGATGCGCATGTCCGCAAGCGCCAATGCCGGGTGGATCGTCGCCGGGGCTGTGATCGGCGCCGGGCTCTATCGTGCCGTGACGCTTGCCGACACCTGGTGGATCATGGTGCTGGGCGTCGCCATACCGCTTGCGGCGGCGTGGCTCGCCCAGCGCGCGGCGACGACGGCTCCCGTCGCCGCCTGACCCCGCTTATTTCGCCGCTTCGCGGTCGATCGCAGCCTGCACCGCCTTGTAAAAGGCCTCGCGCGCCTTGCCGACTCCTTCGGGGTCGGTCGCGGTCGGCCAATTGCCGTTCGAGGCAATCACAAGCCTGCGCTTCGGGTCGATGAAGATCCCCTGACCGAAAATTCCCTGCGCGGCGAAGCTGCCATCGTCGTTCGTCCACCATTGATAGCCATAACCGCGGCCGGGAATGTCGATCCCCGCCTGTTTGGTCGTCGCCGCGGCGAGCCAGTCGTCAGGCAGAACCTTTTTTCCGCCCGCGACGCCGCCGTTCAGGATGAACTGGCCGAAGCGTGCATAATCCTTGAGGCTCGCCGACATGCAGCAGCCGCTGATCTCGTGCCCCGTCGGCCCGAGCATCCAGACGCCGTCCTGCTCCATGCCGAACGGTTTCCAGACCTTCTCTGACAGATAATCCGAGAGTGTCTTGCCGGTCGCGCTCGACACCAGCACGCCGATCAAATTGGTCTCGCCGGTCTTGTACACCCATTTCGACCCCGCCGGCGCTTCGCGCGGCAGGGTCTTCATATAGCTGACCGTTATGTCTTCGCCCGGCACCGGCTTTTGCAGATTGAACTGCGCGACATCGGATTTGGGATCGGTATAATCCTCGTTCCATTTGACGCCCGAGGTCATCGTCAGCAACTGCCGCACGCTGACATCGTCATAGGCCGAGCCCCTGAGTCCCGGGATATAGACGGTAACCTTGTCGTCCAGGCTCTTGATATAGCCGTCCTTCACCGCCGCGCCGACAAGGGTCGAAGTGAAGCTTTTCGCCACCGAAAAGCTCGTCCAGCGGCCGGAGGCGCCATAGCCGAGCGCATATTTCTCCAGTCGCACCTTTCCGTCCTGGACGATGATCAGCCCCGCGTTGCGCTGCGCCGCCATATGGGCGTCGACATCGAGCCCGAGGTCGATCGGCTTGCCTTGCGGCATGGGATAGGCGCGACCGCCCGCCTTGATCGTGTGCACGACGACTTTCGGGACCGTCTCCATCGTCCGGAAGGCGGTGTCACGCTGGTCCTGGCTCCAAAACAGCACATTCAGATCCTTTGGCAGATTGTCGGTCGCCCGAGCCGCGGTGGTTTGCGTGGGTGCGGGGACAGCTATCCCCACGGCTGCGCACAGCAGCGCGCCTGCCAAAAATCTTCGCATTGCCTTCTCCCTGCTTGTTTTCAGGCTGTTTTTTCGAGTGTCACCTGCGCGACGTCGATACCGCCGCCGCGAAAGCCCCCCTCACAATATTGAAGATAATAGCGCCAGAGCCGCACGAAGCGGTCGTCAAACCCTGCCGGCAGGCGCCCGTCGGACACCGCGGCATCGAACCGCTCGCGCCACTGGCGCAGCGTTTCGGCATAGCCGAGCCCGAAATGGAGAACGTCGCGCCACACAAGCCCCCGCTCCTCGGCCAACGCGCGGAAACGGCTTTCGGAAATCAGGCAGCCGCCCGGAAAGATATAGGCCTGGATGAAGTCGGTACTGGCCGCGTAACGCTCGAACAGCGCGTCGCTGATCAGGATATACTGGATCGCCGCGCGGCCACCGGGGCGCAACAGGCGCGCGATGGTGTCGAGATAGACGGGCCAATAGGCCTGCCCGACCGCTTCGACCATCTCTACGCTCGCGATCGCGTCATAGGGGCCCTGCGCATCGCGATAATCGCAGAGCTCGATCCGCGATCGCCCCGACAGGTCGACCGCGTGCAGACGCCGATCGGCAATCTCGGCTTGCGACGGTGAGAGGGTAATCCCGGTGTAGATGACGTCGTGCCGCTCGACCGCGCGTTCGGCAAGCGCCCCCCAGCCGCAACCGATCTCGAGCAGGCGCCCGCCCGAGCGCAGGTCGAGCCGGTCGAGAATCGCATCGAGCTTCGATGTCTGCGCCTCCTCCAGCGTCTGCCCTGCATCGGCGAAGAGCGCGCTCGAATAGTTCATCTGCGCATCGAGCCACAGGCTGTAGAAGTCATTGCCAAGGTCGTAATGCGCGTGGATGTTCCGCCGCGCCCCGGTGCGATTGTTGCGGTTGAGGAAATGCGATGCGCGGTTGAGCCAGTGCAGCGGGCCGCGCGACCGCCCCGCATTGCCGAGCGTCTCGCCATTGCGCATGAACAGGTCGAACAGCGGGACCGGATCGGGCGAACTCCACTCGCCGGCCTCCCAGGCGCGGTACCACCCGACCGAACCCGACAGCACAAGCCGCACGAGCGCGGCCCAGCTTTTCAGGTGGACGATCGCGGTCGGCCCCTTGCCGCGACCGCCGAGGATGCGCACGCTGCCGTCGGGCAGATGACCTTCGAGCGTGCCATAGGCGAGCCCGGCGTCGATGCGGTCTAGCTGGCGGTGGAAGAAGCTCGCCGGCGCAAGCGCCATCAGGCGCGCCAGCCCCCCGCCGGTGCGAAACGCCCGGTCTGCGCGCAGTAGCGCCTTGCCGCGGCGGGGACTGACATGCGTGTTCATATACCGCTTTCTGCCGCAAAAGCAGCGGCCTGACAATCGGTTGTCGCGAGCCTTCATGGCGTCACAAGCCGCCGAGGCAGGCGTGCGAGCCTTTTGATTCCCAGAGATTTTATTGCGATAGGCGGCAGGATGAACGCGCGCCTATTCGACAATAGTTGCTGCGCGGGGATCCTCCACGCGGACCGTAAAACGGTCGCGGGCCACCGGCTGCATATAGCGCTGGTCACGAAGCACGATCGCGCTGCCCTCAGTTTCTGCGACGGGCATCCGCGACCAGAAGAGGAAGGCGCGCGCGGCAGGGTCGTTCTTTACCCATGCCTGGAGTCGTAGATCGCTCATCCCGTTGGGAATGCCGGGCTCGACCGTGCTGCCGGAACCGAGCGCATAGGCGCCGCCGCCGTAATAGCCGTCGCGGCGCCAGGCGATGTCGCGCCTCCAGAACGCCAGCGGCGGCGGGCTGGCGACAACGAGCGCACCGTCCTGCCCCGCCTTTCGCAACAATTCGGCCGCCTGCGCTTCGGCGCGGCCGGTCATCAGCCCGTTGGCGAAGATATAGGCGCAGACGGCGGTAAAGCCGACCCATGCCGGACGCTGCCAATTGCCCGTCCCGCGGCGTTCGCGGCGCAGCGACAGCCACACCGACAGGCCGAGCGCGATCCATATCCAGAGATCGATGATGAACAGCGTATCGCCGTAGAACCAGCGATGGCTGAACGGCTCGAGCAGCCGGATGCCGTAATTGTTGAGCCAGTCGAGCGCCGGATGGCTGAAACAACCGATATAGGCGAGCGCGAGCAGCCAGCCCTTGTCGATCGGGAGCCGTCCTGCGGGGCGCTTGCCGCGCCGGTCTTGCCAGCGGTCGAAGGCGATCATCAGAGCCCAAAGAGCAATAGGCAAAAGGACGAGCGCGATCGGCCCGTGCGTGATCCCGCGCCGCATCGACAGCGACTCGATGCCATAGACCGCACAGGCCGCATCGATGTCAGGCAGGTTCGCCGCAATAATTAGCGTCGGCACGGCGAGCCCGGTCCTTTTCTTGAGACCGAGCTGACCGAGTACCGCGCCGACGAGGCTGTGCGTCAGGTTGTCCATCCGGGCCTATAAACCCGACCGGCAAGCCCTTCGCAAGACGTCAGAGTTCGGGACCGCCCTCGGTCACCGTCCAGGTCTGCCCCTTCTTGAGCAGGCCTTGCAGATCGGCGGTCTTGCCTTCGCTCGCCGCCTTGTTCTGGCGGACGACGTCGGCCTCGAAAGTCGGGCGCGGATCGTCGTAAAGGACGCCGAGCGCCATCGGAAACTCACCGAAGCGCATTTCGACGAGCATGTGCGCGACGCTGCGGTTGGTCACGTCGTGGACGATCACGCCCGCTGCTTCCCAGTCGCCATCGACGACGTCGACGGTCTTCAGATGCAGTTCGTCGGCGTCGAGCGCAATGCCCTTGGTGCCCTTGGCATAGAGCATTGGTTCGCCCTGCTTGAGCCAGAGCTGGCGGTCCTCCGCGCCCTTCGGTGCCGCAAAGTCCTCGAACACGTCCTTATTATAGACGATACAGTTCTGGAAAATTTCGATAAAAGCCGCGCCCTTATGGGCATGAGCGGCCTTCAGCACATTGGGCAGCTCTTTCGATACGTCGAAGCCGCGCGCGACGAACCGCGCACCGGCGCCCAGCGCGAACGCCGCAGGCTGCGCCGGACGATCGACCGAGCCGTAAGGCGTCGACGGGCTTGTCGTGCCGACGCGGCTGGTCGGTGAATATTGCCCCTTGGTGAGGCCGTAGATCTCGTTGTTGAACAGCATGATCTGGCAATCGAGATTGCGGCGGATGAGGTGCATCGTGTGGTTGCCGCCGATCGACAGCCCGTCACCATCGCCGGTGACGATCCAGATATCGAGGTCCGGATTGGCGAGCTTCAGCCCCGTCGCGAACGCTGGCGCACGGCCGTGGATCGTGTGGAAGCCATAGGTCTCCATATAATAGGGGAAACGCGACGAGCAGCCGATGCCGCTGATGAACACGGTGTTCTCGGGCGCGGTGCCGATTTCGGGCATCGTGCGCTGCACGGCTTTGAGGATCGCATAGTCGCCGCAGCCGGGGCACCAGCGAACTTCCTGATCGGTTTCCCAATCCTTGAGCGTGGTCGTCCGCGCGATGGTGGTCATCTCGTTCATTTCGTCTTCTTCCCAGAATCTTGCCAAAGCTGACGGGCTTGGATCAACGAAAACTGATTTGCGCCTCCGGCCAAATCAGGCTGGTTCAGTTGGACGGGATCATCCTCCCAATTGCAAACTTCGCAAATCTCATAACTGCCCTGCTCGGAAAACTCGAACTCGCTGCACACAGGACATATGTGCGGGCCCGCAGCCAATTCCACATTGACCGCCGCATTAAAATACTCGGTGCTGGTGACCGTCGTCACGCCAGCGCCTCCTCGATCGCGGCCTCAATTTCGGCGATGGTGAACGGCTGGCCCGACACCTTGTTTACGGGCTTCGCGTCGACCAGATACTGGTCGCGCAGCACCGTCTTGAGCTGGCCGGTGTTCATTTCGGGCACGATCACCTTGTCATAGCTCTTGAGCAGCTCGCCCAGATTGGCGGGCAGCGGCCAGATATGGCGGATGTGGACATGGCTGACGTCGGCGCCCTCGGCGCGCTTGCGGCGCACCGCCTGATGGATCGGGCCGAAGGTCGAGCCCCAGCCGACGACCGCGAGCTTGCCCCCCTCGGCGCCGAGTTCGACGATCTGGTCGGGCACCTTTACGCCATCAACCTTCGCCTTGCGGATATCGGTCATCGCCTGATGGTTGTCGGGCGCATAGTTGATGTGGCCGGTGTCGACTTCCTTTTCGATGCCGCCGATGCGGTGAAGCAGGCCGGGCGTGCCGGGCTTGACCCACGGACGCTTGAGATTCGCGTCGCGGCCATAGGGCTTGAACCCGCCCTCGGGCACTTCGGTCAGGAACTCGACCGGAAAGGCTTCATAGCTGGTCAGGTCGGGCACCTTCCACGGCTCGGCCGCGTTGGCGATATAGCCGTCGGTCAGCAGCATCACCGGGGTCATATATTGCACCGCAATGCGGCACGCCTCGATCGCGCATTCAAACGCATCGCCGGGCGATCGCGCGGCAATCACCGGCATTGGCGCGTCGCCGTTGCGGCCATAGACCGCCTGATAGAGGTCCGACTGCTCGGTTTTCGTCGGCAAGCCGGTCGAGGGGCCGCCACGCTGCGAATTGACGATGACGAGCGGTAGCTCGGTCATGATCGCGAGGCCCATCGCCTCGCCCTTCAGCGCGATGCCCGGACCCGACGAGCTCGTGACGCCGAGCGAACCGCCATAGCTCGCGCCGATCGCCGAGCAGATCGCCGCGATCTCGTCCTCGGCCTGAAAGGTCGTGACGTCATATTCCTTGAGCCGCGACAGGTGATGCAGGATCGCCGATGCGGGCGTGATCGGATAGCCGCCGAAGAACATCGGCAGCTTCGCAAGCTGCGCGCCCGCGACGAGACCGAGCGCGATCCCCTCGGCGCCCGTCAGCGTGCGGTAGAGGCCCGGAGCGACGGGCGCGGGATCGACATGATGCTGCTTGAGCGGTCCCGCAAGCTCGGCGGTCTCGCCATAGGCATGGCCGGCGTTGAGCGCCGCAACATTGGCGGCCGCAAGGTTCGGGTCCTTCGCGAACTTGCCGTTGAGCCAGTCGATCAGCGGCTGGCGGTCGCGGTCGAACATCCAGAGCGCGAGGCCCAGCGTCCACATATTCTTGCAGCGCAGCGCTTCCTTGTTGCCGAGGCCGAAGGGTTTCACGGCATCCATGGTGAGCTGACTGATATTCAGCTTGAGCAACTGCCATTTCGCAAGGCTGCCGTCGTCGAGCGGGTTCGCGTCATATTTCGCCTTGGCGAGGTTGCGATCGTTGAATTCGCCCTCGTCGGCGATAATCAGGCCGCCCGGCTTGAGCTGCGGAACGTTGGTCTTGAGCGCCGCCGGGTTCATTGCGACCAACACGTCGGGCGCGTCGCCCGCGGTCTCGATCGCCGAAGACCCGAAATTGATCTGGAAGGCCGAGACGCCGAACAATGTCCCTTGCGGGGCGCGAATCTCGGCCGGAAAATCGGGGAAAGTCGCAAAGTCGTTGCCCGCAAGCGCCGACGACAAGGTAAACTGACCGCCGGTCAGCTGCATCCCGTCGCCACTGTCGCCTGCAAACCTGACTACAACTGCATCCGAAAGGGGGGACTGCCGATTGTCGGCCCGGTCCTCTACCGCTGTCGCCATTTTTCGTATCTGCCTTTGAATCTTGCGAACCTGTGACATTGGCCTAGGCCTGTACGGCACGAGCCGCAATTGAGAAAAAATTGTGCGCCGCAAAGCGGCAGGACGTGGTCGGTTTCGATTTGCGATTGAATTTGGCTGGCCGATGCCGAATATCCGGGCAGCAGAAAACAACAAAGGGATGGACAGGATGACCGACGGCACGACCCACTACACCCGCCCCGACGTGGCCGCTTTTCTCGCCTTCCTCAACGCGCAGGAAGGTCCCAAGATGGAGGAACTGCCTGCCGCCGGCGCACGCGAGATGTTCCGGGCAATGACGCAAATGGCCGATTCTCCGCGCGGCGACATTGCAAAGGTCGAGGACCGCGTCATTCCGGGACCGGCGGGAGAGATTCGCGTCCGCATCTATGACAATCGGCCCGATCGCGCACCGGGACCGGTGCTCGTCTTTTTCCACGGCGGCGGCTGGGTGATCGGCGACCTCGACACGCACGACGCCTATTGTGCGGAAGCGGCGCGCATTCTCGACATTCCGGTAGTCGCGATCGACTACCGCTTGGCGCCCGAGCACCCCTTCCCCGCCGCCCCCGAGGATTGCGAGGCCGCGGCGCGCTGGGTCGCCGACAATATCCCCTGCACCGGGCTTGTGCTGGCAGGCGAGAGCGCGGGCGGCAACCTGACCATCGTTACCGCGCTTGCATTGCGCGACAATCCCGCGTCGAAGCCGGTGATCGCGATCCACCCGATCTATCCCGCCGTGACGACCAGCGACGACTGGCAAAGCTATCGCGATTTCGGCGAAGGGCATCTGCTGACGGAGAGCAGCATGACCTGGTTCTCGGGCCACTATGCCCCCGACCCGACCGACCGACGCGCCGCGCCGCTCGATTTCCCCGCGGAGGGGATGCCGCCGACGCTGCTCGTCACCGCAGGACTCGACCCTCTCCGCGATCAGGGCCGCGCTTATGCGGCGAAGCTGATCGAGGCGGGCGTGCCCACGACCTATCGCGAAGCGCGCGGCACCATCCACGGCTTCATCAACCTGTCGCAGGGCATTCCGAGCGCGAAGGCCGATATTCGCGATGCCTTGACAGTGCTCAAGGCTATCGTCACCGAAGCCAGTGCATGAGTGACGACAATCTCCCCTACCGCCCCTGCGCCGGCGTGATGCTGGCGAACCGGGACGGCCTCGTGTTCGTGGGCCAGCGGCTCGATTCGTCCGAGGACGCCTGGCAGATGCCGCAAGGGGGAATCGATCCGGGCGAGGATGCCGAGGAAGCGGCGATCCGCGAGCTTGGCGAAGAGACAGGCGTCCATGGCGGGCTGGTCGAGATCATCGCGCGCAGCAAGACCGAGTATTTCTATGACCTCCCCGATCACCTCATGGGCAAAATGTGGGGCGGCAAATATCGCGGCCAGCGGCAGCAATGGTTCCTGATGCGCTTCATGGGAGAGGACAAGGATGTCGACATCGCAACCAAGCACCAGGAATTCCGGGCGTGGCGCTGGGCCGAGCTCGATGAGCTCGAAATGCTGATCGTGCCGTTCAAGCGCCAGCTCTATCGCGCCGTGGTCGAGGAATTCCGCTCGCTCGTCTGATCGCGGAGCATAAGCGCGGTACGGAACACATCGGCAAACATCGGCGGCGTCAATCGCCCGGTGTTCGTATTGTAGCGCGAGCAGTGGTAGCTATCGACGAGATACCGTCCATCGGTCAGCGCATGGACCGCACCGTGGGCGAAAGGGTAAGCCGCCAGTCGCGCACCGGCAGCACGAAGCGCCGCGTCATGCGCAATTCGGCCGAGCGCGATGATGACGCGCAGATTTGGCAAAGCGGCGAGCTGCCGTTCGAAGAAGGGGCGGCAGTTCGCGATTTCGGCGGGCGTCGGCTTGTTCTGGGGCGGCAAGCATTTGACGCTGTTGACGATAATCGCCCCTTGAAGGCTCAGCCCATCGTCGACGTGTGCGCCGTAAATGCCCTCACTCAATCCGAACTCGGCAAGCGTCGCGAACAACAGGTCGCCAGCATAGTCGCCGGTAAATGGGCGCCCCGTCCGGTTCGCCCCATGCTTTCCGGGCGCGAGGCCTGCGAACGCGAGCCATCCATCTGGATCGCCAAAGGCGTAAACCGGGGCGTTCCACCAGTCGGGATGCTCCACCTGACATTGGCGCCGAAACGCGGCAAGCCGCGGACAGCGCAGGCAATCGCGGGACGGCTCGGTTCCCGGCAAGGGGCTTACAATCTCCACGCGGCTGCGATAGGCGCTCCGCCATGACCAGCGCAACGCCCCTTGCTCTATATGCCATCGGCCTCGGCTCAAACCGACGCCATGCGCGCCATGGCGATCCGCGTCACATTCTGCTCGTGGCGCTCGCGGCGCTCGAAGGCGACGAGATCGAGCCGGTCGATGCCAGCCCGATCATCGCCAGCGATCCGGTGGGGCCGTCGCGCCGGCGCTATGCCAACGCCGTCGCGCTCGTCGCCTCGCCGCTCGCGCCGCCCGAAATGCTCGCCCGGCTGCGCGAAATCGAAGCGCAATTCGGCCGCCGCACCGGCCAGCGCTGGAGCGCGCGGACGCTCGACCTCGATATTCTGCTCTGGTCGGGCGGCGCGTGGAGCGACGCCGACGTCACCGTCCCGCACCCCGCAATGGCCGAGCGCGCCTTCGTTCTCGGCCCGCTCCGCACCGTCGCCCCCGAATGGCGCGATCCGGTCAGCGGGCGAACGGTCCGCCAACTCGCCGCACGCCTGATCCGCGCCAAGCCGGTTGACCGGAACGCCGAGGCGCACTAGGGCGACGGCTCTCTTCGGGCGTCGACGCTTTCGGCGCCACGATGGGCCCTTAGCTCAGTCGGTAGAGCAACTGACTTTTAATCAGTAGGTCGCTGGTTCGAACCCAGCAGGGCTCACCATATTTCGTCTTTACGGCGCGGGCACCTTTTCGATCAGCTTCAGGCCAAGCATCGTCGCGTTGACGACCGCTTCCTCGCGGCTGCCTGCGCGCAATTTGCGCATCACATTCTTGAGGTGCCATTTCACCGTTTCGGGCGCGAGGTGCAGCGTTCGGGCGATTTCCTTGTTCGACTCGCCGACATTGAGCGCGCTGAGGATTTCGATCTCGCGCTCGGTCAGGAACGAAAAGGCCTCGCCGGGCGCTGCGCTGTACCCGCCCTCGAGCGCGGGGTTGCGCCGTGATGGTTCGGCCAGTTTCAACAATGCGAGAAAACAGTCGGAGGAATAGGCTTCGCTGCAGAAATTCTGTACCGCCCGCACGCCGGTGACGTCGAGGACATCGACGATTGTACGCCGGAAGCCACGGCTCGCCGCGTGGTTGAGGAAGCGCACCGTTTCAAGTTCGACCATCTTGTCGCAGCGCCCGCTGAGTTGCGGCAGGATATTGAACAGCGTCGCGCTCGCGCGCAGTTCGGCGCTGTCGCTGCTCGACGCAAGGCGCAGCAGCCGGTCGGCGACGGTGGTGAGGCGCGGTCGGTCTCCGTTCGCAATGGCTTCGTAGGCGCGCCATTCCGACAGCAGGGCAAAGGCCCGCCCCTGCGCGGAAAGCGGGTCGATTATGGCGCGTTCCTCTTCACCGATCGCCACGACGGTCTCGGCATCGATCGTCTGCGGCAGGCGAAGCCGCGCGCGTTCGACGATGCACAGCGCCTTGAGCGGTGCCCAGTCGCGGCGGAAGGCGAGCAACTCGGCCCGGTCGATCAGCGATGCGGCGCGATCGCCCGGCCCTGCACTCGCCGCAACACGAATAGCGACCAAGAAAACGTCGATCAGCGCATCCTGAAAAATGCTGCCCTCGAGATGCGGCAACGCTTCGGCGGCAAGATCGGCCGCATCCTCCAACGCATCCCTTTCGTAGCAGGCCCGCGCAAGCGCTGCATTGATGAAGGCCGATGCAAGATCCGCCCCCCCTTGCCGCGCCTTCGCTTCGCGCAGCAGCCGTTCGACTTCTCCCAACTGCCCTTGCGCGCGCGACACGCGGGCTTTCACCCTCGCGGCGAGCGCACCCGCCAGGTCGAGTGGCCGCCCGGCACCGTGCAGCGTGACGGGACGCAGCGCATCGTGAACAAGCCCGAAAAGGCCGCGGCTGGCGGCGCCATCGGCCAGCGCGACCCTGACCATATCGGTGACGAAATCGTCTTCTTCTGCCGACGCGGCCAGCAACCGGTCACTCGCCTCGACGATGTCGTCGGGCCGGTCCTCGGTATAGGCACGGCGCAGCAGTTCGAGCGCGCGTGCCTCCTCCGGTCCCGCAAGGTCGGCCGAACCGCTTTCGCCGCGCAACAGCGCAAGCCAGGCGCGTGCCCTTGCAAGACGCGGCGCCGCAGTGACAGTCTCCGGCGGCAGCTGGTCGATCCAGGCCGCCAGGCGATCGATGGCGCCACTCCTGATCATCGGTATCGCAAGGTCGGCGATGAGCCCCGCCGCATCGTCAAGATCGCCGCAGGCGAGAAACTGATCGACGGCGTCGGCTGTTCGTCCGTTTGCCGCGTAATAGCGCCCGGCGACACGGTGGAGCTGTAGCGCGTTCGCCGGATCGAGCCGGATCTTCAGCGCCGCCCTGAGGGCGGGGAGGATACCAAATCCGCCGTCGCCGTCCGCTTCCAGGAAGGGCGAATGCGACGCGAGGTCGCTAACAGAGGTCGTGCTGTCGCCGCCGGCCAGCAGCAGACAAAGCGCGTCGTCGAGCCAGGGCGCCACGGCGCCCCGCACCAGCATCTCGCGCATCGGGGCGGGCAACTCGTCGACCACCGGATCAACGATCGCCGCAAAGCGCCGTGCGAGCGGCCGCCAATCGCCCGCCGCTGCCATCGCGCGCAGATCGCTGCCAAACTGTGCCGCCATTCGCACGCCCGCGGGCCAGCCCAGCAGGAAGCGATTGAGCGCACGCGCTTCGTTCGCATCGAGCGCGATACCCGACGCGGCGAGGAACTGCTGGATAGCGGTATCGGAAAGCCCGAGATCGGTGCGTCCGATCGCCAGCGCCATGCCGCGCGCCTCCACATCGCCAAGCGGGATATCGGGTCGAGCCCGGCCGACGACCAACAGCCGCAGCCGGTCGGGCGGGTGCTGAACAAGCCGGGCAAGCATGTCGCGCGCCGCGGGATCGGCAAGACGGTCGGCATTGTCGGTAACGAACAACATGGGACGCGGGTCCGCGTCGATGAGCCTTGTCAGGGCATCGGCGCTTGCCGGAGCGCCAATATCCTCCGAAAGATCGAGCCCAAAGGCGGCGAGCAGCATCGCGGCATCGGTTTCGGCATCAACCGACAACCACGCCGTCCGCCAGCCCGCAGCGGCCGCCTCTGTAAACAGCGTCGCGCACCATGCCGTCTTCCCGTACCCGACGGGGGCGCAGACGATGCCGATTTCATGCTGGAACAGCTTGTCCAGCCAAACCCGCTGCGTCGCCAGTCCGACAAGGTCGGCGGGAAAGCGGGGAGGCGCCGAATGGCGGGGACGCAAAGCGGATGCGCCTTCGTTCGGCACGGCCCGCAGGCGCGGTTTGGCGATATTCCCCGATCCCTGTTGGACGGTCATTTTGCCCCCCATCTATGATCGGAGGCTATCGCTTTGGCCATTCGGGGGCAAGCGGCAGGCACCTACCCCCCCATCGCTCCCCCCGACGCCTTGTCTATTGCCCGCCGCGCCGCCGCCATAGCCTCCCGAAGCACGAAGGTTCCGCACAGAACGGGACCGAGCAAAGGGAGAGAAAGCGTGACGCACAAAGCTTTTCTGGCGACCTGCCTGTCGACGACGATGCTGATGGGATGGCCGGGCGCCGCGTTCGCACAGGAAACCTCTGCCCCAGAAGAGGCAAGTAGCGGAGGCATCGCCGAAATCGTCGTCACCGCACAAAAGCGAGCGCAGAACCTGCAGGACGTTCCCGTCGCCGTGTCCGCGCTGGCGGGCGAGGAGTTGGAATCGCGCGGGATCAGCGAGACGTCCGACCTGCAAGGCTTCGTGCCCAGCCTCCAGATCACGACGCCCTATGGCCGCACCCAGCCGAACTTCTCGCTGCGCGGCGTATCGGTCGCCAACGAATTTTCCGCCTCCACCGCCTCGCCGGTCGGCGTCTATGTCGACGAAGTCTATCAGAGCTTCCGCGCGAGCCACGGCCAGCAGCTCTACGACCTAGAACGCGTCGAGGTACTGCGCGGCCCCCAGGGCACGCTCTATGGCCGCAACACCACCGGCGGCGCGATCAGCTTTTTCAGCAACAAGCCGAAACTCGACGGCAATGAGGGCACGATCACGCTCGGCTACGGCAATTACGATACCAAGACGGTCGAGGGCGCGATCGAGGCGACGCTGATCCCCGACAAGCTGGGTATCCGCTTTGCGGGCACGTTCGCGAAGGGCGACGGCTGGCAATATAATCCGGTGCAGGACCGCCATGTCGGCACGACGAACACGGTTGCAGGGCGCGCCTCGCTCCGCTGGAAACCAACCGATACGGTCGACATCAACCTGAAAGGCTATTTCGCGCGCGACAATCCGCTGGCGCCCAACCCCTATGCGCTCGGCCAGCTGGCCGAGGGCCGCGACGTGCTCGGCTATTCGCGCTTCGACCCCGCGCAAAATGGCGGCGCCCCGCTCGGCAAGAACGAAGTCGCCGCCGACACGGGCGGACGCTATTACACCTCGTCGCAGGGCTTTGCGCTCAATGTCGCGATCGAACTCAGCGATAGCCTCTCGCTGACCTCGATTACCGGCTATGACACGGGCAAATATCGCAACTCGCCGTTCGACTGCGACGGCTCGCCCAAGAGCGTCTGCGCGCTTCGCTACAATTCGTTCAGCAAGAATTTCAACCAGGATCTGCGCCTGAACTTCAAGGGCGACCGCTTCAATGCGGTGGCCGGGCTCTATTATGGCGTCGACAAGATCGACACGCGCAACGAGATCGACTTCTTCGGCGTGCTGAAGCCGATCCTGCAGGGCGCGGGGGTTCCCAACAGCTTCTTCAACGCCCCGGTGTCGGCACCGCAGGCAGCGGCGTTCGTCCCCGCCTTCGCGGTCGATCCGACGCTCGACCCGACCAATCCGGCGAGCTGCGCCGCGGTGCCGACGGGCAACCCTAACGGCTTCCTCGATGCCCGGTCGCTGATCGCGCTGCTGACCGACATCCAGGTCAACAATTCGGGTGGCGGCGGTTTCGGCGGCGCGATTTCGTCCGCATGCCGCGCCGCGGGCGCGCCGCCATTCGGTCCGATCGAGGGCGAACAGCGCTACACGATCAAGCGGCCTTCGGCGGCGATCTACTTCGACGGGAGCTATGACATCACCGATGCGCTGACGGTCAGCGTCGGCCTTCGCTACACGATGGACAAGGTCAAATATCTGAACGGGCGGACGGTGCTTTACGACTTGGGCGGGACGATCCGCGCGAGCACCATTCCTTATACCTTCCCTTATGATGCGAGCGTTCCGGCGCTGCGGCAGAAGGAAAAGGCCAATCGCCTCACCGGGCGGATCAACGTCAGCTATGACTTTGCCGACGATGTCATGGGCTATCTGAATTATAGCCGCGGCTATCGCAGCGGCAGCTTTAACGGCCTCGCCTATCAGGGCACCAATCAGGTCTATTATATCGAGCCCGAGCAGATCAATGCCTATGAAGGCGGGCTGAAGATGCGCTTCTTCGACCGGCGCGTGCAGCTCAATCTCGCGGGCTTCTATTACGACTACAAGAACCACCAGGTGACGCAGGTCATCGGCGCGACGACCTTCACCCGCAGCGCCAATGGCCGCCTATACGGCGGCGAGGCCGAGCTGACGATCCAGGCGGCAGACAGCCTGCGCCTCGATGCCTCGATGAGTTTGCTGCGCAGCAAATATAGGGGCAATGTCATCGATCCGACCGACCCGTCGAGCCCGACGCGCAACGTCAACGGCAACCACTTCCCCAACGCGCCGCGCACCACTTTTTCGGCTGGCTTCGACTGGGATGTCTTTGAAAGCGGCGACAACAAGCTGACGCTGCGCGGCGACGCCGCCTATACGGGCAAATATTATTTCGACCCGTTCGGCGATTATGGCCAGACCCCGTGCGACCGTCCCGGCGCGCCCGGCAACGTCCGTCCGGCCGGCCCCGCGATCACGTGCGGCAACCCCGGATACTGGCTGGTGAACAGCCGCCTGACCTTCGAGCATGGCAACTATGCGGTCAGCGCGTGGGTCAAGAACCTGACCAACAAATATTACTACAGCTATGGGCTCAACATCGACATCTTCGGGCTCGACTATCTCAACCGCGGTACGCCGCGCACCTATGGTGTCGAGTTGACGGCCAAATTCTGAGGCACCCCCCTGGGGGCGGCGTCCCCTCCTCCCGCGCCGCCCCCGACCCTTTTTATCGTTTCGCAAGGAGCATCGGATGATGCGTTTTACCGGCAAGAGCGTTCTGATCACAGGCGCCGCGCGTGGGATCGGCCTCGCTGCCGCGCAGGAATTTGCCCGCGAGGGCGCATCGGTGACGATCACCGACATTGACGCGGACGAGGCCGACGCCGCGGCGGCCGCGATCCGTGCCGAGGGGCTGAAAGCCGAAGCCCGGCGTCAGGACGTCGCCGACGAGGCGGAGTGGAAATCGGTGATTGCCGACGTCGTGGCGCGCGACGGAAAGCTCGACATCCTCGTCAACAACGCCGGCATGGGTTTCCTGAAATCGGTCGTCGATACGAACCTTGCCGAATGGCAGCGGCTGATGGCGGTCAATCTGGAAAGCGTCTTCCTCGGCGTGCGCGCCGGCATCGACGCGATGAAGGACAAGGGGGGCGCGATCGTCAATGTCGCCTCGATCGCGGCGAACGTCGCCGAGCCGCTCTTCCCCGCGTATAACGCCAGCAAGGCCGGCGTTGCGATGCTGACCAAGGCGGTGGCGGTTGATTGCGCGCGCAAGGGCTGGCCGGTGCGGATCAACTCGCTCCACCCCGGATATTGCGAGACCAAGCTCGTCGCCGACGCGGTCGGCAGCCTTGGCGATGCGGCCGCGGGTTTCGCGACCGCGACGGTCGGCGCCATTCCCCTCGGCCGGATGGCGACGACGCGCGAGATCGCCCGCCCCCTCCTTTTCCTGGCCAGCGACGATGCCGCCTACATGTGCGGCAGCGAGCTGATCGTCGACGGCGGCTACACCGCCGTCTGATCCAAATCCTACACAACAGGGACGACATTCCATGAGCAAGAAACCGGTCATCGTCTATGGCGCCTCGGGCTACACAGGCCGCCTCGTCTGCGAATATCTGCGCGAACTCGGCATTCCGTTCATCGCCGCGGGACGCGACGCGAAGCGCGTACAGGAGGTGATGGACAAGGTGCCCGGCATCGAGACCGCTGACTATGAGGTCGCCGAGGTCGAACATAGCGTCGAAGCGCTGACGAAGCTGTTCAAGGGCGCAAAGGTCGTGTGCAACATGGTCGGCCCCTTCATCAAATATGGCCCCGAAACCGTCGAGGCGAGCCTCGCGGCGGGATGCCATTACCTCGACACCACCGGCGAGCAGGACTGGATGATGCTGGCGCAGGAAAAATGGGGTGAGGGTTTCGCGAAGAAGGGTCTGCTGCTCTCACCGTGCGTCGCGCATATGTACACGACGGGCGAGATCGCCGCGAACATCGCACTCGAAACCATGCCGGGGCTCGATACGCTCGACATGCTCGTGCTGTGGAAGGGCTTCCCGACCTATGCCTCGGTCCAGACGATCTTCACGATCCTGAAGGCCGACTGGTATTATCTGGAGAACAACCAGTATGTCCAATGGCCGACGCTGACGACCACCGAATGCCATGTCCCCGGCCAGCACGCGACCGCGCTGACCCTGCCGTGGGGCGGGACATCGCACCCGCTCTGGTTCAAGGACGACCCGCGCGTTTCGACCGTCAAGGTCTATGGCGGTGTCTTCGCGCGCGAGGTGATGGACAATGTCGTGAACATGACCAAGATGATCGATACCGACATCAAGCCGCTCCCCTTCAAGGAACAGGAGGCGGCGCTCGCCAAGATGGCGGAATCGGTTCAGGGCGACATGCCGCCGCGCGAAAATCCACGGCTCAACACCAGCATCGATTCGGTTTACGCCTCGGGCCCGCTCGGCCGCGTGCATGTGCTGCTTCACGGCAATTGCAACTATAAGCAGACCGGCCTGATGCAGGCGTGGGCAGCGATGAACCTGCTCCAGCAATCGCCGCGCCGCGTCGGCTTTGCGTCAGCGTGCCAGGCGTTCGGGCATCGCGAGATATTCGGCGCGCTGCGCCAGTTCGGGCTGGTGCTGAAACCGGTCGTCACGGTTCACGACTGAGGAGGCGGCGGATGCGGCTGGTCGACTGGCTCGACAAGGGGGCGTCGCTGGGCGCCGGCGCCCCCTGCCTGACGATGGACGGCAAGAGCCTGTCCTATGCCGAGGTCCAGACCCTGACGCACCGCGTCGCGCGCAGGCTGAACGGCGCGGGGATCACGCCGGGAAAGCATGTCGCGATGCTCTCGGGCAACGATCCCGTCGCCTTTGCCTGCGTCCTTGCGATCTCGCGCGCCGCGGCGGTCTGGTGTCCGATCAATCCGCGCAACGAGGCGGCCGAGAACGCCTATATTCTCGACAATTTCGATTGTGCGGCATTGCTCTTTCATTCGAAGTTCGCCGATCTGGTCGACGAACTTCGCCGGCAGTTGCCGAAACTCGAGCTGCTCGTCTGCCTCGATGCCGAGCAGCCTTTCGCGCCGTCGCTCGACCAGTGGCTCGCGGGCGTCCCCGACGGCCCGTTTCAGGCGGAACCGGTCAGCGACCTCGCGATGCTCCCCGGCACCGGCGGGACGACGGGCCACCCGAAAGCTGTCATGCTGACGGGCCGCAATCTCGAGGCGATGACCGCGCTGACCCTGATGGGCTATCCGTTCGAGGGACGCCCGGTCTATCTGGCGATGGCACCGCTGACGCACGCCGCCGGTGTGCTGACCTTCCCGATCATGGCGCATGGCGGTGAGGTCGTGATCATGCCCTATCCTGATATCGGAGAGTTCCTGGCGCTGGTGTCGCGGCACCGCGTTACGCATAGCTTCCTGCCGCCGACCCTGATCTACATGCTGCTCGATCATCCAGCGCTCGGCGCCACCGACCTCTCGTCGCTCCAGTGCTTCTGGTACGGCGCGGCGCCCATCTCGCCCGCGCGGCTCGAAGAGGCGATCGACAAGATCGGGCCGGTCATGGCGCAGCTTTTCGGTCAGACCGAGGCACCGATGATGATCTCGATGATGGCACCGAACGATCATTTCAACCCGGACGGGTCGGTTGCGCGCCACCGCCTGTCGTCAGCGGGCAAGCCCGGCCCGCTCGTGCAAGTCGCCATCATCGATGAAAGCGGCAGCGAACTACCGCAGGGCGAGCGCGGCGAGATCGTCGTCAGGGGCTCGCTTGTCATGGCCGGTTATTACAGGAACCCCGAAGCGACCGCCGAAGCGACGCTGAACGGCTGGCACCGCACCGGCGACATCGGCTATCTCGACGCCGACAATTTCCTCTACATCGTCGACCGCGCCAAGGACATGATCATCACCGGCGGCTTCAACGTCTATTCGGCCGAGGTCGAGGCGGCGCTGCTGTCGCACCCGGCGATTCAGGACGGCGCGGTGTTCGGGCTTCCCGACGACAAATGGGGCGAGCGAGTCTGCGCGGTCGTGCAGCTTCGCGCGGGCCGGCAGGCAGCGCCCGAAGAGATCATCGCGCACGTCAAGGCGGCCATCGGCAGCGTCAAGACGCCGAAGGAACTCGAAATCTGGGACGACCTGCCGCGGTCGAAAGTCGGCAAGGTACTGAAGCGCGAAATTCGCGCTGGCAAGCTCGGTTCTCCGGCCTGATTCGAAGCTGCGAGCCACCCGGTCAGGCGAAATGGAGCCGCCGGTACTTGCCGCGAAAATAGAGCAACGGGTCGCGGTGCGGCTCGAACTGCGCGCGCACCACTCGCCCGACGAGGATAAAATGGTCGCCCGCTTCATGCAGCGACTCGCGCTGACATTCGAACGAAACGAGTGAGCCGCCGAGCAACGGCACGCCGGTCTGGCCAGGCGCCCATGGCAGGTTGGCGAAGCGGTCCTCGCCCTTCGACGCGAAACGGTTCGACGCCGGTTGCTGCCCGATCTGGAGGACGTTGACGCCGAAATGTACCGCGTCGCGCAGGATCGGCGCGGTCCCCGACGTATTGGCGATGCAGACGAGCAGCAACGGCGGGTCGAGCGACACCGAGGTGAAGCTGTTCGCCGTCAGCCCCGCCGGTGCCCCCGACGCGTCGAGCGCGGTGACGATCGTGATGCCGGTGGCGAAACAGCCCATCGCATCGCGCAGCGTGCGCGGGTCCGATCCGGCCTTGAACTCCATCGCTTCGCGCGGCTGGCGCCGTTCGAGGAATTCGAGCAGCTGGCCGAGCAGTGCCTCGTTGCGATCGACCGCGAACGCCAGGTCTCTGTCCTCGATATCGGCGCTTTCGCCGATCGGCAGCGCCGCGGTGAAAGCGTCGCTCGCCGCGGTGCATTCGGCGGGCGAAAAGCCGCCGCGAACGACCAGCGTCGGAAGCGCGAGGCGCGGCGCCGCCGCGACCGCCTCATCGCTCACCGGCATGTCGACCAGAATCAACCCCGCCGCGAGATGCGCGCCATCAGGGGCCAGCGCCTGCGTCGCGACCAATCCCCCTCGCCGCGCGGTCGCGACGACGGGGCGCGACCCCATCTGCGCCAGGATAGCGCGCAGATCCTCGACATGCGCAGCGATATCGCCCGCTTCCATTGCAGAGGCACGTGGCTCGACATTGACGACGCGTCGCCCGGACAGGACGAGCGCTTCGGCCGCTGCGCGCCAGACCTCGCGCCCCTGCCCCGGTTCGGGGAGCAGCAGGACGGCGGGATCATTTTCGTCGCCCAGAACATCGGCGGACAGACGAAGGCCGCCAAATCCCTTATATTCGATGATAGCCAAGCAGCCCCCTCGACGGGCCGGCGAGTAAAGAGGCCGGCAGGTTGGACCCTGCCAGCATAGCGGCACCCGTTGCCGGACCGCAAGGACGGAGCGCAAGGATGGGCGGGCGTCAGCTCCTGAAACCGGCAAGCCGCTGGTCGATGATCGCTTCGGCGTCGCCGATAATCCGGTCGATCAGTTGCTGACAGGTCGGGATATCGTGGATCAGCCCCTGCACCATCCCGGCCCAGAACACGCCCTTCGACAGGTCGCCGGTCTGGAGCAGTTCGCGCCCTGCGGCGCCCGACACCAACTCCTGCACGTCGCTGAACTGCGCATCGGGATTGGCGAGGCGACGCGCGACCTCTTCGCTCACCGGGCTGCGGCCGACGCGCGCGGTATTCTTGAAGTTGCGAAAGATCAGAAAGCTGCCGCGCTCGTCATTGTCGATATAGGCCTGCTTCACATTGTCATGGATCGGCGCCTCGACGGTCGCGCAGAAGCGCGTGCCCATGTTGATGCCCTCGGCGCCGAGCGACAGCGCGGCAACGAGGCCGCGCCCGTCGCCGAAGCCGCCCGAGGCGAGCATCGGAATCTTGACCTTGTCGGCGGCGGCGGGGATCAGGATCAGGCCCGGAATATCGTCCTCGCCCGGATGGCCGGCGCATTCGAAGCCGTCGATCGAGATGATATCGCAGCCCGCCTTCTCCGCCGACAGCGCGTGACGGACCGCCGTGCATTTGTGGAGGATCGTGACGCCATGGGGCTTCAGCATCTCCCAGATCTCCCGCACCGCCTGCGTGCCCGCGGTTTCGACGATCTTCACCCCGCCGTCGATGATCGCCTGCGCATAGGCTTTGTAATCGGGCGCGTTGATCGTCGGAAACACCGTCATGTTCACGCCGAAGGGCTTGCCGGTCATCGCGCGGCAGCGCTCGATCTCGGCGCGCAGGGCGTCGGGAGACGGCTGGGTCAGCGCGGTCAGGATGCCGAGGCCCCCCGCATTCGACACCGCGCTCGCAAGCTCGGCATAGCCGACGCTCTGCATACCGCCCTGAACGATCGGATGTTCGATGCCCAGCATCTCGGTGATACGCGTCTTGAAAGCCATGCCACGTCCTTCCCTAATTTTATTACCCTTACGGCACCGTCGTCTTTGCACATGAATTAACTTGACGCTTACGTCAACGTCGGGTTGAGCGATTGCAGAAGCGGCGAAGGGAATCGGGATGACGACGAACCAAGGCATATCGGATCGGGCGCTGGCGATTGCTGCAAAGGTTGAGACCTTCGTCCGGGAAACCGTCATCCCCTATGAACGCGATCCCCGCCGCGACCATCATGGCGCTCCGACCGACGAGCTGGTCATGGAAATGCGCGAGCAAGCACGCGCTGCGGGCGTGCTGACGCCGCACATCCTGCAAGACGGCAGCCACCTTAACCAGCGCGAGACCGCCGTGGTGTTGATCAACAGCGGCTTGTCGCCGCTCGGCCCGCTCGCCTGCAACACGATGGCGCCCGACGAGGGCAATATGTATCTGCTCGGCAAGGAGGGAAGCCCCGAGCTCAAGGCCCGCTTCCTCAAGCCGATGGTCGATGGCCATGTGCGCTCGGCCTTCTTCATGACCGAGCCTGCCGAAGATGGTGGCGCGGGCTCCGACCCGTCGATGATGAAGACGACGTGCCACCCCGACGGCAATCACTGGGTCGTCAACGGTCGCAAGACCTTCATCACCGGCGCGCAAGGCGCGCGGGTCGGCATCATCATGGCTAAGGCCGAGCAAGGAGCGTGCATGTTCCTGGTCGACTTGCCCGACCCCGCGATCCGTATCGACGAGATCCCGAATACGATCGACAGCTCGATGCCCGGCGGCCACGCCACGCTGACAATCGACAATCTGCGCATTCCCGCCGACCAGATGCTGGGCCAGGCAGGTGAAGGCTTTCGCTATGCGCAAATACGCCTGTCGCCGGCGCGCCTGTCGCATTGTATGCGCTGGCTCGGCTGCTGTATCCGGGCGCATGAGATCGCGACCGATTATGCCAACCGCCGCGAGGCGTTCGGGAAGCCGCTGATCGAGCATGAGGGCGTCGGCTTCATGCTCGCGGAAAATATGATCGATCTCAAGCAGGCCGAACTGATGATCGACTGGTGCGCAGGCGTCCTAGACACCGGATCGCTCGGCACCGTCGAAAGCTCAATGGCGAAGGTGGCGGTGTCGGAAGCGCTGATGCGCATCGCCGATCGCTGTGTCCAGGTCATGGGCGGCACCGGCGTCACTGACAAGACGATCGTGGAACAGGTGTTCCGCGAGGTCCGCGCCTTCCGCATCTACGATGGCCCGACCGAGGTTCACAAATGGAGCCTCGCCAAGAAGATCAAGCGCGATTGGAAAGCCGGCCACGCCTGAGCGCCGCGAAGTTTGTTGGCGCGGAATGATTTCGCTGCGCCCGAAACGTAACGTCAAAAGACTTGACGTTTACGTTAACGTACAGATGATGGGCACAAACAGACCAGGGTGAGGAATCGGGCCGATGTCGATATTGCACGATGAAGGACAGCAGGCGATCGCGACCGAGTCGCGCCGTGTTCTCGAAGCACGGATCAGCAAGGACGACCTGCTGCCGCTGCTGCAGACCAGCGGCCGTTACCACGAGGGCTTCTGGACGACGGCGAAGGAACAGGGCTGGACCGCCCTCGCCCTTCCTGAAGCCTATGGCGGTCTCGACCTCGGCCTCGTCGAACTCGGGCTGATCGCGCATCAGGCCGGACGCTCGCTGAGCGGCGCCCCCTTCCTGACCTCGAGTTTCGGCGCCGCGAAAGCGATCGAACTCCTGGGCACCAATGCGCTGAAACAGCGTTGGCTGCCTGGCCTCGCCCGCGGCGAAGCCATCGGCGCGGTCACCTTTGCCGCCGGCGCCGATCCGCTTCCCGCCATCCCGGACCTCACCTTTGCAAACGGCCGTATCGAGGGGCGCGCGAAAAGCGTCACTGCCGGGCTGGCCGCCGATGTCGCCGTCGTTCTCGCCGACCAGGCCGGTGTGCTGGTCCTGGCGCTCGTCGAGCTCGCCGGGGTCGAACGATCCGCGATCGACAGCTTTGACAACAGCCGCCTGATCGCCGACCTCCGCTTTGCTGCCACGCCCGCCGAGGTGATCGCGACGGGTCCGGCAGCACGCGCCGCCGCGCTTCAAATTCTGGCCCTGCAGGCCGTCGTCACCGCGCACGAACAGACAGGCGGCGCCGAGGCCTTGATGGAAATTGCCCGCGATTACGCCGTGACGCGCAAGGCGTTCGGGCAGCCGATCGGCGCATTCCAGTCGATCAAGCATCGCATCGCCGAACTGTACGGACTGGTCGAGCTCGCCCGCGCGAACTGCATTCATGCCGCAGCACGCGTGGATCGGGCGGACTTCATCACAGCCGCAGCCGCGGCGCGCCTTTCGGCAACCGAAGCCTATGATACCGCCGCGCGCGACTGCGTGCAGATCCATGGCGGCATCGGGGTCACCTGGGAGATCGGGCTGCACCTTCACATGCGCCGTTCGCGCAGCCTCGCGCTCGAACAGGGAAACAGCCTCTTCTGGGAAGATATACTCGTCGACCGCCTGGCAGGAGAAGCCGCATGAGCGATCTTGAAGCCTTCCGCGCGAAAGCCGCTGCGTGGTGCGAATCGATGGTGCCCGCCTTCGGAAAGGCGGCGCGCAAGGGGCTGAGCGTCGAAGAGGATCTCGCGCTCGGCCGCCGCTATCAGAAGGCGAAATTCGATTCGGGCTTTGCAGGCATCAACTGGCCGACCGAATATGGCGGCCAGGGGCTTGGCCACATCGAGAAGATCACCTTTGAAGGGGAAGAGATGAAGCATGGCTTCCCCAACGTCTATTTCGGCATTTCGCTGGGGATGCCCGTCCCGGTCCTGATGCAGTTCGGTGCCGACAGGGATTTTGTGAAGGAGCGTGTCGTCAAGGCGCTGCAGGGCGAGGAAATCTGGTGCCAGCTCTTCTCGGAGCCGTCGGGCGGCACCGACCTCGCGGGCCTCCGCACGCGCGCCGAAACCGACGGCAACGGCTGGAAGATCAACGGTCAGAAGGTCTGGACCAGCTGGGCGCAATATTCTGACTATGGCGTGATCGTCGTCCGCACCGATCCCACGGTCGCCAAGCACAAGGGCCTGACCTATTTTTGGGTCGACATGAAGGCGCCGGGCGTCACCGTGCGCCCGATCAAGCTCGCGGGCGGCGACAGCCACGTCAACGAAGTCTTCTTCGATGATGTGAAGGTCAGCGACGATCACCGCATGTCGCCGATCGGTGGCGGTTTCGCGGTCGCGCTCACGACGCTGATGATCGAGCGATATGTCGCCACCGACAGCGCCGGTTTCGGCCCGCACCTCGACCTGTTCGTCGACCTCGCCAAAGATGTGAAGATCAACGGCAAGCCGGCGATCGAGGACGGCCGCATTCGCCATCAGATCGCGCGCAACTATGCGATGCGCGCCGGGCTCGACTCGATCAACCGCCGCGCGCGGCTGATGATGCAGGCGGGGATGACCCCGGGGCCCCAAGGCTCGCTCAACAAGCTCGTCGCGGTGCGGTCGCGCCAGAAGCTGTCGGAGCTCGCGCTCGACCTGCAGGGCACCGACGGCTTCCTGTTCGACGAACATGCCTCGCCGAAAGATGACTGGGCGTCGAGCTGGATCAACGCGCCGACCGGGCGCATCGCGGGCGGGTCGGACGAGACCTTGCTCAATACCATCGCCGAACGCATTCTTGGCCTGCCGCAGGACCATCGCCCCGACAAGGGCATCCCGTTCAACCAGATTCCGGCCTGAAGGAGCCTGCTTCATGATTATCGATTCCTCGACCGCCGCCGTCGTAACCGGCGGCGCCTCGGGCCTCGGCCGCGCGACGGCCGAAGCGCTTGCCGCAGCGGGCGTGAAGGTCGCGATCTTCGACATCAACGACGCGCTCGGCGAAGAGGTCGCGAAGGCGATCGGCGGGCTGTTCGTCCATGTCGACATCACCGACGAGCAGTCGGTCCTCGATGGCTATGCCAAGGCCCGCTCGGCACATGGGCAGGAGCGCATCTGCGTTCACTGCGCGATGACCTCGCGTCGCGGCAAGACGCTCGCCTATGACAAGGAGACCGGCAAGTTCCGCCGCACCCCGACCGAGGATTATGCCTATGGCGTCGCGGGCATCCTGACCGCGAGCTACCGCGTCGGCTCGATCGCCGCCGAGGGGATGGCGGGACTGCCCGAACTCGAGGACGGCGAGCGCGGTGTGATCATCTTCACCGCCTCGGTCGCCGCGCAGGATGCGCAGATCGGACAGGTGATCTATGGCTCGGCCAAGGCGGGGGTGAATGGGCTCGTCCTGCCGATGGCGCGCGACCTGATGGACCTTGGCATCCGGGTCAATTCGATCATGCCCGGGGTGTTCGAAACGCCGCTGCTCGGCAACATGAACCCGAAGGTCAAGGAAAGCCTGGAGGCCTCGGTCCCCTTCCCCAAGCGCCTCGGCAAGGCGAGCGAATATGCCAGCCTCGCGATGGAGATGGCGCGCAACAGCTACTTCAACGGCCAGGCTGTGCGCCTCGACGGCGCGATCCGCATGGCACCCCGCTGATCACGCCGACGACGCTTCTTCAATCCCCTGACAACCCGGATAAATACCCAAGAAAGGAACTCCCCATGGCAGACGCCTACATCATCGACGCCGTCCGCACCCCGCGCGGGATCGGCAAGCCCGGCAAGGGCGCGCTGTCGCACCTGCACCCTCAGCACCTCGCCGCGACCGTCCTCGCCGCGATTCGCGACCGCAACAATCTCGATACCGCGACGGTCGACGACATCGTCTGGTCGACCTCGTCGCAGAACGGCAAGCAGGGCGGCGACCTTGGCCGCATGGCGGCGCTGTCGGCGGGTTATGACATCAAGGCGAGCGGCACCACGCTCGACCGTTTCTGCGGCGGCGGTATCAGCTCGGTGAACTTCGCCGCGGCCAGCGTGATGAGCGGCATGGAAGACTGTGTTATCGCCGGCGGCACCGAAATGATGAGCTACACCGCTGCTTATGCGGCCGAACAAGCGAACGCCGGGCTACCGCCGCGCATGATGGGTTCGGGTCACGAGGCGCTCGACGCCCTGCATCCGCAATCGAACCAGGGCGTGTGCGGCGACGCGATCGCGACGATCGAAGGGATCAGCCGCGAGGATCTCGACGCGCTCGCGCTCGTCAGCCAGCAGCGCGCCGACCGCGCCATCAAGGAGGGCCGCTTCGCCAAGTCGGTCGTGCCGGTGCTCAATCCCGACGGCAGCGTCGCGCTCGACCACGAGGAGTTCCCGCGTCCCGAAACGACCGCCGAAGGACTGGCCGCGCTCAAGCCCAGCTTCGCAGCGCTCGCCGACTTCGACCTCGGTGGCGGCGTGACCTTTCGCAAGCAGATCAACCGCCGCTATCCCGATGTCGACATCCAGCATTTCCATCATGCGGGCAATTCGTCGGGCGTCGTCGACGGTGCGGCGGCGGTGCTGCTCACGTCGAAGGACTATACCGAAAAGAACGGACTGAAGCCTCGCGCGCGGATCGTTGCCTATGCCAATATCGGCGACGACCCGACGCTGATGCTCAATGCGCCGGTCCCGGCAGCCAAGAAGGTTCTCGCAAAGGCGGGTCTGACGAAGGACGACATCGACGTCTGGGAAATCAACGAGGCGTTCGCCGTTGTCGCCGAAAAATTTATCCGCGACCTCGACCTCGATCGCGAGAAGGTCAATATCAACGGCGGTTCGATGGCGCTCGGTCACCCGATCGGCGCTACCGGGTCGATCCTGATCGGCACCGCGCTCGACGAGCTCGAACGCTCGGGCGGACGCTACGGCCTCGTCACCATGTGCGCCGCGGGGGGCATGGCGCCGGCGATCATCATCGAACGACTCTGAATTCGTCACCCTGGTGCCCGTTTAGCCACGGGAGGCATCCTGCCAGCCGACCGCCCATCGGCTGGCAACGCCTTCCAGATATAGCATTCGAAAGGAATATGATGTGACTGGTCCCCTCAAAGGCATAAGGATCGTCGAGTTCGCCGGCCTGGGCCCCGGCCCCTTCTGCGGCATGATGCTGGCCGACCATGGCGCCGAAGTCGTCCGTATCGACCGCCCCGGCGCCGCGCTTGATCCGCGCGATCCCTTGTCGCGCAACCGGACGTCGATCGTTCTCGATATGAAAAATCCTGAGGCGCTGAAAGTGGCGCGGGATTTGTGCAAGAGCGCCGACGGCCTCATCGAGGGCTACCGCCCTGGCGTCATGGAACGCCTCGGCCTTGGCCCCGACGTGCTGCTCGCCGACAATCCAAAGCTCGTTTACGGCCGCATGACCGGCTGGGGCCAGTTCGGCCCATACGCGCAGGCGGCAGGGCACGACATCAATTATATCGCGCTGTCGGGCGTGCTGCATACCGTAGGGCGGGCGGGCGAGAAGCCGGTGCCGCCGGTCAATTATGTCGGCGATTTCGGCGGCGGCGGCATGATGCTCGCTTTCGGCATGGCGAGCGCCCTGCTGCACGCCGCGAGGACCGGCGAAGGCCAGGTGATCGACTGCGCGATGACCGACGGGTCGGCCTTACTCGCGGCGATGACCTGGGGTTTCTTCGGCGCCGGACGCCTGAAGGACGAGCCCGGCGTCAACATGCTCGACACCGGCGCGCATTTCTATGACACCTACACCTGCTCCGATGGCAAATTCATCTCCATCGGCTCGATCGAGCCGCAATTCTATGCGCTGCTGCGCGAGAAGACCGGGCTCGACAAGGATCCGGCGTTCGACGCACAGATGGACCCGTCGCAGTGGGGACAGCTCAAGGACAAGCTCACCGCATTGTTCGCGACCAAAACGCGCGACGAATGGTGCGCGATCATGGAAATGACCGACATCTGCTTCGCACCGGTGCTCTCGCTCGCCGAAGCACCGCAGCATCCGCACAACATCGAGCGTGAAACCTTCCTGACCGTCGGTGGCGTCGTCCAGCCCGCCCCCGCCCCGCGCTATTCGGCAACGATCAACGATACGCCGTGCGCGGCACCGACGTGCGGCGCCGATGCCGATGCCCTGCTCACCGGTCTCGGCTATGACGCGGCGGGTATCGCCGCGCTGCGCGACAGCGGCGCCGTCGGCTGACGCTTTGGACGGCCGGGCGCCGGCGCGCGTCCGGTCGCCATCCTTGGCTTGCAACACCGACCCGTGAGGCATAGCCTGCTTCGCGAACGAGGAGAGTTTTTGATGGGTGAGTTTCTGAGTGTCGAGCGACGGGGCAAGATCGCGATCCTGACGATGATCAAGCCCGAAAGCATGAATTCGATCGGCACGCACGAGGATTGCCAGGACATCATCGACACGCTTCGCGCGCTTGGCGATGACCGCGGCGTCAGCGCGATCATCCTCACCGGCAGCGGCAAGGCCTTCAGCGCCGGTGGCAATCTCAAAGGGATGCAGGACCGCACCGGCATCGGCGTCCTCGACCAGCCCGATTCCACCCGCGCCAATTACCGCAAGGGCGTTCAGGCGGTGATCCGTGCATTGATGGACTGCGAGGTGCCGATGATCGCCGCGGTCAACGGCCATGCGATAGGGCTCGGCTGCGACCTCGCCTGCACTTGCGACATCCGGATCGCGTCCGAGAGCGCGAAGTTCGCGTGCAGCTTCATCAAGGTCGGTATCGTTCCCGGCGACGGCGGCGCCTGGCTGCTCCAGAAGATACTCGGCTATCCGCGCGCCGCCGAACTCTTCCTCACCGGCGACCGCTTCGACGCCACTACCGCGAAGGATTATGGCCTCGTCACCGAGGTCGTGCCCGACGATCAATTGCTTGACCGCGCGATCGCAATCGCCGAACGCATCGTCTGCAACCCGCCCCGCGCGTTGCGCCTGACGAAACGCCTGCTCCGCGAGGCGCAGCACAGCCGGATGAGCGACATCCTCGAACTCAGCGCCGCCTATCAGGCGATCGTCCATGAAACCGCCGACAATCGAGAGGCGATCAACGCCTTCGTCGAAAAGAGGGAGCCGGTGTTCACAGGAGAATGAAAATGTTGGCCGAGCGTGTCCTGCCCCTGTCAGGGATTCACAATTTCCGCGACTATGGCGGCTATGCCGTCGAAGGGAACGGCCGCCTGCGCGACAATTTCCTCTGGCGGTCGGCGCACCATGAAGCAGCGAGCGACGACGACCTTGCCGCGGTCGATGCGCTCGGCCTCCAAACGGTGATCGACCTGCGCGGCGACGACGAACGCGCGTTGCACCCGTGCCGGCGGTCGCCGAATTTCGCAGGACGCGTGCTTTTCGCCGGCGGGATCACCGCCGGCCTCGCGCCGCATTTGCAGGCGGCGGGCGGCGCGATCGATGTCGAGACGGCGCGCGAGCGGATGATCGATACCTACGCCGGGATGCCTTACCGGCCCGCGCTGGTCGCGACGCTGCGGCTCTATCTCGCGGCGCTGGCGGACACGGACGCGCCCAGCCTTGTCCACTGCGTCGCGGGCAAGGACCGCACCGGCTTTGCCGTCGCGGTCGTTCACCGGCTCCTCGGCGTGCATGAGGACGATTTGATGCAGGATTATCTGCTCACCAACACCGCCGGCAAGATCGAGGAACGGATCGAACAGGGCGCGGCGCATATCCGGATGCGCTATGGCGCCGAGATCAAGGACGATGCGATCCGCGCGCTGATGTCTGTCAATCCCGCCTATCTCGACGCCGCGCTCGCGACCGTGCGCCGCGATCATGGCGATATCCCGACTTATGCCGAAACGGTCCTGAACCTGACGCCGGAAAAGCGCGAGGCGATGATCGACCGGCTGGTAATCTAGGGCCCTGACCCTAGCGCCTCACTCGCCCTTCACCAGTACCCCGCCCTTCACCACCGCATCGACGCCTTCCAGCTGGCGAATGTCGCTCAGCGGATCGCCGTCGACCGCGATTATGTCGGCGTAACGGCCCACCGCAATCGCACCGACGTCCTTTTCGCGGTCGAGCGCCTGCGCGGCGTTGCGCGTCGCGGCCTGGATCGCCTCGATCGGGGTCATTCCATATTCGACCATGACGCGGAACTGCTTGCCGACCTCGCCATGCGGCATCACGCCGGCGTCCGATCCGAACACCATCCGTACGCCCGCCTTGTGCGCCTTGCGGAAATTGTCGCGCTGGGCCTGCGCAATCTCGCGATCCTTACGGAGATTATCTTCGAGCACCCCGTTCTTCGCGCCTTCGGCCTGCGTATATTCGGTGTTGTAGATATCCATCGAGAACCAGACGGGCCGCTTGCGCGTGACCGCCATCCGGATGCCTTCGTCATCGACAAGGCTGGCATGCTCGATCGTGTCGATCCCGGCGCCGATCGCGGCGCGAATGCCGCTCGCGCCATGCGCGTGCGCGGCGACGCGAAGGCCCCATTGATGCGCCTCGTCGGCGATCGCCTTGAGTTCGGCGTCGGTCAACTGCTGCTGCCCCGGTTCGGTGTTGCGCGAAAAGACGCCGCCGGTCGCGCACACCTTGATCACCTCGGCGCCATATTTGCGCTGGCGGCGGACCTGATAGCGCAGCTCGTCGGGCGTATCACCAATCCCCTCTTCCTTGCCGTCCTTCTTTTCGAGACTGGGCGGCAGGAAGGTGCTGTCGCAATGCCCGCCGGTCGCGCCGAGCGCATAGCCCGCAGGCACGATCCGCGGCCCGACGGCGTAACCCGCATCGATTGCTTCCTTGAGCCCAATATCGTTGCGGTTGTCCGAGCCGACGTTGCGGACGGTCGTGAAACCCGCGTCGAGCATGTCGTGGGCATTCTTGACCGCGGTCATGCCCCAGAAGCTGTCGGTGAATTCGAGCCCGCGATAGCCGCCGATATCGGCGGGGCCGTCAAGGTGGACGTGCATGTCGATAAGCCCCGGCAGCAAGGTCTTTTCGCCAAGGTCGATATGCTTGACGTTCGAGCCCCAGCGCACGGTACGCGCGTCGGCGATCCCGGTGATGCGGCCATCGGCGCCGACAAAGATCGCGGGATGCTCGACCGTCTTGCCGGCCAGCACATCGACATAGCGCGCAGCGGTGATCACCGTCTGGCCCGTCCCGTCCTGCGCCAATGCCGACGCCGCAAGGAATGCGGCGGAACCACAAGCGATTCCCCGCAGAAAACTGACAAACTTCATCCGCGATTGCATGTACGACCCGCCTGTTTTTGGTGCCCGCTACCTAGATGGCAAAACCGGCGGCCGTAGGATAGCGGAAAGTGATGGCCCGCAGTCGAAGGCGATCAAACGCCTTTGCGCCCGAATCCCCCGGGGCGCGGGGTGAAGGGGCGCAGGTCGTCGCCGATGGCGTCGGACGCGATCGGCGGCGGGGGAGCCGAATCGCGGCCCCGCATATAGTTGGCAAAGGCGGCATCGGGATCGAAGCCCTGCGTATCGGCCAGCGGCTCGTCCGCCGCGGCGCCGGCACCCGGTACGCGATTGGTGCCGCTGACGACGCGCAACAACTTGATGACGAGCGGCAGGGCCAGCAGCAGCCCGACGATCGTGAGGCCGATCACGGTGGGACCAAGGCCGATGCCGACGATCCCCTCGGCGCTGTTGCCGCCCACACCCGCGAAATACCAGAGCATCGCGCCGATATAGACGATCGGGATGAGCGCGAAGACCCAACTGAACACACCGCCGATCAAACGCATCGCAGCCACTCCCCTGCCGATGCGTGCCGGTTTAGGTCAGAATGCTTACGATTGTCTTAGGCCGCGCCGCGCGACCGCCCATGTGCCGAACAGCGCGAACGCAGCGCCGAGCATCGTGCCGCCGACGATATCGCTCGCCCAATGCACGCCGAGCATGATGCGCGAAAAGCCGTTGAGGATGATCATGGCGAAAGCAAGCGTCCAAGCGAGCGCTCGCCAGCGCGGCGGCGCGAGCGAGGCCATAAGCAGATAGACCGCGGCGGCGCTCGTTGCATGGCCGCTGGGATAGGAAAAGCTGGTCTGATGATCGAGGTGGTCGATCAGATCGGGTCGCGGGCGGCCGAAACCCAACTTGAGCAGGCTCGACACGAGGTTCGACAGCAGCGAGACGCAGCCGAGCACAGCAGCACAGCGCGGGCCGCACCAGTGCCAGACGAGCCCGCAAAGCAGGATGACGATCATCCAGCGCGGCGTGCCGCCACCGATCCAGCTTACGCCCTGCATGAAGGAGATGACGGTTGCGCTGCTTTCGCCGGCGCGGAACGAAAGCGCATGCGCGATGCGCCAGTCGGCCGCCTCGGTCCATCCCGCACCGACCGCAAGGCCGAGCAGGACAACCGCGAGGAGCAGCCCCGCGGCGATGATCGGCAATCGCGAATGACGGTCCAGACAATCCTCCCTGTGGCGGAGTCATGGAGGTGGCGGCCCCGCAGGGGCCGACGGAGGGGCCCCACCACCACCCTGCGGGTGGTCCCCCTCCCCATCGCTGCGCGACGGGGAGGATCGAAATATCAAATATGCAGCGGCCGTCCGAATGCCGCGAGCACGCCCTCGTGCATCGTTTCGCTGAGCGTCGGATGCGGGAAGACGGTGCCGATGAAATCATCCTCGACCAGCTCGGCGGTTTTGCCGATCGTATAGCCCTGGATCAGCTCGGTGACTTCGGCGCCGATCATGTGCGCGCCGAGCAGTTCGCCGGTCTTGGCGTCGAACACGGTCTTGGTGAAACCTTCGGATTCGCCAAGCGCGATCGCCTTGCCGTTGCCGATGAAGGGGAAGGTCCCGGCCTTGACCTCGTAACCGAGCTCCTTCGCCTTGGCTTCGGTCAGCCCGACGCTGGCGATCTGCGGGCGGCAATAGGTGCAGCCCGGGATGTTGCGCGGATCCATCGCGTGCGGATGGCCCCCCGCGATCGCTTCGACCGAAATCACCGATTCATGCATCGCCTTGTGCGCGAGCCATGGCGGCGCGGTGACGTCGCCAATCGCCCAGATTCCGGGGACGTTGGTGCGGCACATCGCGTCGGTGTCGATATGGCCCTTGGTCGTCTTCACGCCGAGTGCTTCGAGCCCGATATTCTCGGTGTTCGGGACGATGCCGATCGCGACGATGGCGTGGCTGAATTCGGCGCTTTCGGTCTTGCCGTCCTTTGTCTTGATCTTCGCGGTGACGCCGGTGGCGGTCGCCTTGAGCTCCTCGACCCCGGCGCCGGTGTAGATCGTCATGCCCTGCTTCTTGAGCGCCTTTTCGAGGAAGGCCGACACATCGGCATCCTCGACGGGGACGAGCCGGTCGAGCATTTCGACGACGGTCACTTCGGCACCCATGTCGCTGTAGAAGCTCGCGAATTCGATCCCGATCGCGCCCGATCCGATGACGAGCAATTTCTTGGGCATTTCGGGCGGAACGAGCGCGTGGCGATAGGTCCAGATGCGTTTGCCGTCGGCGGGCGCGAACGGCAGGTCGCGCGCGCGCGCGCCGGTCGCGACGATGATGTTCTTGGCCGAAAGGGTTTCGGTGCCCTTCTCGCCCTTCACCTCCAGCTTGCCCGGCGCGGTCAGCTTGCCCTCGCCCATATGGACGGTGATCTTGTGCTTCTTCATCAGAAAGGCGACGCCCTGGCTGAGCTGTTTGGCAACGCCGCGGCTGCGCTTCACCACTGCGTCGATGTCGGCGCTGATCTGCTGCGCAATCAGGCCGTAATCGCCCGCATGCTGCATATAATGATAGATTTCGGCCGAGCGCAGCAACGCCTTGGTCGGGATACAGCCCCAGTTGAGGCAGATGCCACCAAGATTCTCGCGCTCGACGATCGCGGTTTTGAGGCCCAGCTGCGCCGCACGGATCGCCGCGACATAGCCGCCGGGGCCGGAGCCGAGGACGATGAGATCGTAATTGGTGTCAGCCATTATGGGCTCCTTCGAAAGCCCCTCTCCCCTTGCGGGAGAGGGGTTGGGGTGTGGGGGCGGCGCGCGTCTGCGCGCCTGAAGACTCGATGGTATCCAATATGCTCGCGGCGACACCGTCGCTGTTGGCGAGGATGTCGTTGTTCCAGAAGCGGAGGATGTGGAAGCCTTGCTCCGTCAGATAGGCGTCGCGTCCCAAGTCATGAACATTTTCAACGTGCTGGCCGCCGTCGGCTTCGACGATCAGGCGGTGCTCGAAGCAGATGAAATCGGCGATGTAGCGATCGTCGATGACCTCCTGACGCCGCCATCTCAGGCCTTCGAGCCGTCCGGCGCGGAGGATCGACCATAGCCGTCGTTCGGCATCGGTCGGGTTCGATCGCATCCGGCGGGCGCGGTCCAGCAACATGGCTTGGCGGGCGAGAACGTCGGAGAGCGTCTTCTGCGCCGCGGACGCGGCGCGGACCCCACTCCCCAACCCCTCTCCCGCAAGGGGAGAGGGGCTTTGGCCCCTCCCGGGCATTTTACGCCACCAGCCCCAGCGGGTTCTCCACCAGTTCCTTGAAGGTCTTCATAAGCAACGCGCCGTCAGCGCCGTCGATCGCGCGGTGGTCGAAGCTGCCGGTCGCCGACATGACCGTCGCGATCGCGAGCGCGTCGTCGACCACATAGGGGCGCTTCTCGCCCGCGCCGATCGCCATGATCATCGCCTGCGGCGGGTTGATCACCGCGGTGAACTGCTTGATCCCCATCATGCCCATGTTCGAGATGCTGGCGGTGCCGCCCTGATATTCGCTGGGCTGGAGCTTGCCTTCCTTTGCCTTGGCGGCGAGTTCGGACATTTCGGTCGAGATTTTCGACATCGACTTGCCGCCCGCGTCGGTGATGATCGGGGTGATCAGGCCGCCGGGGATGCTGACCGCGACCGAAATGTCGGCGCGCTTGTAGAAGCGCATCACGTCGCCGCCGAAGCTGACATTGCATTGTGGCACGCGTTCGAGCGCAACCGCGAGCGCCTTGATCAGCATGTCGTTGACGCTGAGCTTGACGCCGCGGCTTTCGAGGCTGGCGTTGAGTTCGCCGCGCAGCTTGAGCAGCGCGTCGAGGCGGATGTCGACGGTCAGATAGATGTGCGGCGATTCCTGCATCGACTGGGTCAGGCGGCGCGCGATCGTCTTGCGCATGCCGCTCAATTTTTCGTCCTCGTGCGGGATGCCGAAATCGGGGATCGGGCCCGCGGCGGCAGGAGCCGGTGCGGCGGCGGGAGCAGCGGCCGGGGCGGCGGCTGTGGGAGTTACCGTTGCGGCAGGGGCAGGCGCGCCGGAGGGTGCGCCTTCGAGGTCGTCCTTGACAATGCGGCCGCCGGGGCCGCTGCCCTTCATCGTCGAGAGGTCGATGCCGCGCTCGGCCGCGATGCGCTTGGCAAGCGGGCTCGCCTTGATACGGTCGCCCGAAGCGGCGGGGGCCGGAGCGGCGGCAGCCGGTGCCGGCGTCGGAGCAGGAGTTGGCGCCGCAGCAGGGGGCGCTTCCTGTTTTGCGGCGGGGGGCGACGCAGCGGCGGCAGCCGGCGCCGGAGCAGCCTTGGCGCTCGCATCCTCACCCTCGCCCGCGATCACCGCGATCACGGTGCCGACCTTCACATTGTCGGTGCCTTCAGCGACGACAATCTGGCTGATCACGCCGTCGTCGATCGCCTCGAACTCCATCGTCGCCTTGTCGGTCTCGATCTCGGCGAGCAGGTCACCCGATTTGACCGTATCCCCCTCCTTCACCAGCCATTTGGCGAGCGTCCCTTCCTCCATCGTTGGCGAAAGGGCTGGCATTTTGAGTTCGATCGGCATCGTCGCTTTTGTCCTCGATCTTACAGGCGTGAGTCTTGCAGGCGGTGCCTGCCGCTACGGATTGTTCCTCGCCATAAGACTTGCTCGGGTCAAGGTCCAGCGGGGCAACTTGCCTTTCATACGAATGTGACGCACTCTCGCCTCACAAAAAGCATAGCGAGGGGTCGGGCGATGCGGACGTATCTTGTGGTGATCGACGACAGTCCCGAGGCCAGCCTGGCGCTGCGCTTTGCCGCGCGGCGCGCGGCGCGAACGGGCGGCGGGGTCGCGGTGCTGGCAATCATCCCGCCGCAGGATTTCGTGGCGTTCGGCGGCGTCCAGGCGACGATCGAGGCCGAGGCGCGCGAACATGCCGAGCAGCTTGTGGCGGCGGCGTCCGATGCGGTGATGCAGGAAGGCAATATCGTCGCGCAGACGATGATCCGCTCGGGCAAGCCTGTCGAGGTCGTGCGCGACGCGATCGGCGAGAATGACGAGGTCGCGGCGCTGGTGCTCGCGACCGCGGCGAGCGGCGCACCGGGGCCGCTGGTGGCGCACTTCACCGGACAGGATGCGGGAACCCTCCCCTGCCCGGTGATGATCGTGCCGGGCGGGATCGATATCGCCCGGCTCGATGCGCTGAGTTAGGCGGCGACCGCGCGCGGCAGCGCGGCGGCGCCCTTCGCTTCCAGAACGGCGAGATCGAGAACGACGAGCGCCTGCACCGCGACGATGGCGATGCCGAGCCAGCTCATCTGCCCGGCGAAGATCGCGAGGACCGCAAAACTCGCCGCAACCCAGCCGAGATTGCCGGTCGCGATCAGGTTCGCGAGTCCCTTGCTCGGCTCCGTCTGGCTGGCGACGAACAGCATCAGCGCCGCCGACGGCAGCCCGATCCAGCCCGCGACGGTCACGACGCCCGAGGGGAGGCCGAGCAGCGCGGCGACCGTCGCGGTGGCGAACACGCACAGCAGGAACAGCGCCCCGCACGTGATCGCGTCGATGATGAGAGTGTTCTTGAGATTGAAATAGGACATGGCGGTTCTCCTTTCGACCCCGACCAAATGAACCCCAAATTGAATGGCGTCGATTACGCGGGAGGTAATGGAAATCGGAACGGCGCCCGGCTAGGCCGGACGGCGAAGGAGAAGGCCATGCAAGTCGCACCCCTCGGCGAGCAGCTCCGCGAATGGCGCACCCGCCGCCGGATGAGCCAGATAGACGTGGCGCTCGATACCGAAATATCGACGCGGCATCTGAGCTTCATCGAGACGGGGCGCTCGAAGCCGAGCGCCGCGATGCTGCAGCGGATCGCCGACTGCCTCGAAGTGCCGCACCGTGCGCGCAATGCGCTGCTGCTCGCGGCGGGATATGCGCCCGATTTCCAGGAGCGACCGCTCGACAGCCCTGAAATGGCGGGCATGAAGGCGATCGTCGAGCATGTGCTGAAAGGGCACGAGCCTTATCCCGCACTCGCGGTTGATCGCCACTGGAACATGATCGCAGCGAACGCCGCGATCGCAATCCTGATCGAGCAGGTTTCGCCCGCGTTGCTCGCGCCGCCGGTCAATGTCCTGCGCATCGCGCTACATCCCGAGGGGCTTGCGCCGCAGATCGTGAACTACGGCCTGTGGCGCGCGCATATCCTGCACCGGCTCGATCTGCAGATCGAGGCGAGCGCCGATCCGCTGCTTGCGGCGCTGCGCGAGGAGATTGCGGGTTACGCGATCGAAGCAAACGACAATGAAGTCGGCGCCGTCAGCAGCATCGCGGTGCCGCTGGTGCTCGATACGGTCGCGGGACGGATCAGCTTCGTGTCGACGGTGACGATCTTCGGGACGCCGGTGGATATCACATTGTCCGAGCTGGCGATCGAGGCCTTCTTTCCCGCGGATGCGGAGAGTGCGGCTTTGCTCGGCCGATTGGCGGCCAAATAGCTCAATCTCGTCATTCCCGCGAAGGCGGGAATCCAGCTGGACCCCCGCCTTCGCGGGGGTGACGAAACTGGAGTCAGCGGCGTTTACTTTGATGCCGAATATTGCCCGGCCGCCCGCGCTTGCCGACCATATGCTTGCCGGCCCCGTCCTTCTTGGGGCCCTTACCCTTCAGTCCGTCGCGGCGTGGTGGGCGATTGCGGAAGCCGCCTTCGGGCGCATCGGGAAGCTCGAAGCGCAGCGCGCCGCTGATCGGATTGGCCTCCATCAGTCGCAGCTCAAGCCGCTGGCCCACCGAATAGCTCACCCGCCCATGTTCGCTGTCGAGCGTCCGCGCCGCCTCGTCGTAGAAGAAGCGCTCGCTGCCCAGGGTCGACACCGGCACCAGCCCGTCGCCGCCAAGCCCGTCGACGGTGGCGAAGAAGCCGAAGGGCTGCACCCCGGTGATCCGCGCGGGCACGATCTCGCCGGTCTTGGTCGCGAGATAGGCCGCGACATAGCGGTCGATCGTCTCGCGCTCGGCCTCCATCGCGCGGCGTTCGAGCGCGCTGATCGCCTCGCCGATCCGCGACAAGCCCTTGCGGTCGGCGTCGCCGAGTCCGGTTCGTTCGGGAAGGCCCTTGGGCTTGACGGGCACTTCGAGGCGGTAGCTGTCGACGAGCGCGCGGTGGACGATCAGGTCGGCATAGCGGCGGATCGGCGAGGTGAAATGCGCGTAGGAACCCAGCGCGAGACCGAAGTGCCCCGAATTGGCCGGACCATAATAAGCCTGCGTCTGGCTGCGCAGGATCGCCTCCATCAGCTGCGGCAGGCGGTCGTCGCCCGAAAAGCCGTCGATCAGGCGATTGAACACCGCGGGCGTGATGACTTGCCCCAGCGCGAAACTCTGCTCGAAGGTTTCGAGATAGTCTTTCAGGCTGACGAGCTTTTCGCGGCTCGGCGGTTCGTGGATGCGGTACATGACGGGCGACTTCTTCGCCTCGAGCGCCTTTGCCGCCGCGACGTTCGCCGCGATCATATAATCCTCGATCAGCCGCATCGAATCGAGCCGCTCGCGCACCTTGATCTCAGCGATATTGCCTTGTTCGTCGAGCCGCACCTGCCGTTCGGGTAGGTCGAGATCGAGCGGAGCGCGGGCGGCGCGAGCTTTTGCGAGCAGGGTCCAGCAGCCCCAGAGATTTTTGAGCGTCGGGAGAACATCGGCGTCCCAGCCCTCGTCGGGCAAATCGGCGTCATAGGCCGCTTGCGCGCGTTCATAAGCGATGTTCGCGCGAAGCCGCACCAGCGCGCGCGTGAAACGCCATGACGTCACTTTGCCATGTTTGTCGATGGTCAGATGGCACGCCATCGCCGCGCGGTCCTCGCCCGCCTTCAGCGAGCAGACACCCGCCGAAAGCGTTTCGGGGAGCATCGGCACGACCTGATCGGGAAAATAGACGCTGTTGCCGCGCCGCCGTGCCTCGCGGTCGAGCGCGCCATCGGCACGAACATAATAGCTGACGTCCGCAATCGCGACGATCGCCTTCCACCCGCCCTTGTTCTTCTCATCCTCGTCGGGGACAGCCCAGACGGCATCGTCATGGTCGCGGGCGTCGATCGGGTCGATCGCGACGATCGGCAGGTCGCGCAGATCCTCGCGACCGCCGGGAGTCAGCGGCAGCTTCGCGGCGCGCTCGGCTTCCTCCAGCGTCTCTTCGTGGAAGACATGGGGAATCTCGTGCCTCGCGATTGCGATCATGCTCAGTGAGCGCGGTGCGAAGGGGTCACCGATCACGTCGATCACGCGCGCTTTGGTCGCCGGACCGCGCCCGGACAGTTCCGCGCGAACAAGATCGCCGATTTGCGCATCGCCCATGTCCGAGACGACAAAATCAAAACGCGCGCGTTTGTCGGCGGGGCGCAGCCAGGTCATCGGCTTGCCGCCGGGGCCGGTGTCAGTGACGAGCACGCCGATAATCGCCTCGCCGCCCGCCTGCAGCTTCTTCATCGGGTGCGCTATATGGCCGCTGCCCCGCTCCTCGGTCCGCGACAGGATGCGGTCGCCGATCCCCAGCGCGCCCTTGCGGCCCTTCTCCATTACGCGAAGCCGCGGCGGCGGGCCGCTGCCTTCCCACCGGTCGGGGACGGCCCACACGACATCGCCCTCGACCGCCGCAACGCGCAGCACGGTAACCTTCGGCAGCCCGCCATGCTTATGGAAAGCGCGCCCCGGCGCCATGTCGACGAGCCCCTCGTCGGTCATGTCCTTGAGCAGCGCCTTCAGCGCGATCTTGTCGGCGCCGTGGAGCCCGAAATGCTTGGCGATCTCGCGCTTGCCGACCGCGCCGGGGCTGTCCTCGATGAAACGGAGGATCTGCTCGCTCGTCGGCAGCCCGGCGGGTTGCGGCCGTTTCGGTGCTTTGGCCAATTAATAGGTCCGCCCGATGAGCACGCGTTCGACCGCGGGTTCGCCGGTGAAGAAACAGGCGCCGTCGGCCGGGGCGGCATCGAGCGGAGTGTTACGCATCGTCAGCTTGAGCGCCTTCAACTGCTCGACGATCCTGTCGAGCGCGGCGCCGGTCGGGCGCGACCATTGCACCTCGGCCCAGCCGACGAACTTGTCGTCGCCCGCGAAATGCGCTTTCAGATCGGTGACATCGCGGACGATGTTCGCATCGAGGCGCGTCTTGGCTTCGGCGTAGAGGCCGGCCTGGATTTGCTCCAGCGTCGCGACGGCACTCGCCACAAACTCGCCCTTCGGGACGAACGCCGTGTCGAGCTTGCCGCTCTCCTGATAGAGGCGATCGCGGCGGATCACCGCGACATTGCCGCCGGCAACGTCGCGCGGGCCGACTTCGACGATGATCGGAGCCCCCTTCTTGACCCAGCCCCAACGCTTGGTCTGCGCCTTGGCCCCGGTGGTATCGAGCAGCACGCGCACCGGCTCGCGGAAGGCGTCGAGCGCCTTCAACTGGCTTTCGAGGTCGCGGCAATAGTTGAGGATCGCGGCGTCTTCGTCATTGTCGCGCAGCATCGGGACGATGACGATCTGGTGCGGCGCGATACGCGGCGGACAGCGCAGGCCATCATCGTCGCCGTGCGTCATGATGACGCCGCCGATCATGCGCGTCGAGGTGCCCCAGCTCGTCGTGTGGCAGAGGCTGTGGCCGCCGTCCTTGTCCTGATAGCGGATACCCGCAGCCTCGGCGAAGCCGGTGCCAAGATAGTGCGACGTGCCGGCCTGCAACGCCTTCCCGTCCTGCATCATCGCCTCGATCGAATAGGTCGCGACCGCGCCGGGGAAACGCTCGTTCTCCGGCTTCTCGCCGGCGATCACCGGGATCGCGAGGACATCCTCGGCAAAGCTGCGGTACATTTCGAGCGCGCGCAGCGTCTCGGCCATCGCGTCCTCGCGGTCGGCGTGCGCGGTATGGCCTTCCTGCCACAGGAACTCGCTGGTGCGCAGGAACATACGCGTGCGCATCTCCCAGCGCACGACATTGGCCCACTGGTTGACCTTGAGCGGCAGGTCGCGCCAGCTCTGAACCCAGCGGCTCATCGCATTGCCGATCACGGTTTCGGACGTGGGGCGGACGATCAGGGGCTCCTCGAGCTTCGCCTCGGGATCGGGGATCAGCTTGCCCTTCGCGTCCTGGATCAGCCGGTGGTGCGTGACGACAGCCATTTCCTTTGCGAAACCATCGACATGGTCGGCTTCTTTCTCGAAGAAGCTCAAGGGAATGAAGAGCGGGAAATAGGCGTTCTGGACGCCGGCATCCTTGATCGCCGCATCCATGACCTTCTGGATGCGTTCCCAGATGCCGTATCCCCACGGCTTGATCACCATGCAGCCGCGCACGCCCGATTCCTCGGCAAGGTCGGCTTCGGCAATGACGTCCTGATACCAGGCCGCGAAGTCGGCCTGACGGGTTACGCTGAGCGCGTGCTTGATCATCTGTCCTGTTTTCTAATCTGGGAGCGGGAGAGCGCTCCGGTTATTTCTTGCCGGCAAGCTCGGCCTTGAGGTCGGCGATTTCGGCCTTGAGCGCGGCGATTTCGGCATCTTTCGATTTGCTGCCCGCAGCGCCTGGCATAAAGGCGCCCGCCGCCTGCTGGAACATTTCGAGGTTCCGGCGGGTCAACTCCGCCAATGGATTCGCCCCGAGCGCGCCTTCGAAAGCCGCGCGGACATCTTGCTGGTTCTTGCGGAACGACGCCATCGAGGCTTCGAGATACTGCGGCACCACCGACTGCATCTTGTCGCCATAGAGGCCGATCAAATGGCGGAGGAAATTGACGGGCAGCAAAGTCTCGCCCTTGGTCTCGGTATCCATGATGATCTGCGTCAGGACATTATGGGTGATATCCTCGCCGCTCTTGGCATCGACGACGCGGAAGTCGCGGCCGTCGCGAACCATGGCGCCAAGATCGTCCAGCGTGATGTAGCAACTGCGTTCGGTGTCATAGAGGCGCCGGTTCGCATATTTTTTGATGGTAACGACGCCGTCATCCCCGGTCGTCTTCGATTTTGTCATGCTGACCCAGGCTCCTGTACCCCATGGCCGGGTTCCCCCGGCCGCACTCCCGCTTTTCGGTGCGGCCATGGCAATAGCATCAAATCATGATGCGCCGCAACATGCGTGCCCCGGACCGAATCGGTGGGCGGGGATGCGGTCAGCGGAAACGCCCCTCGGCACGGGCAACACACAGCCTGCAAGCATTTTTCAGCGGCGCCGCGCGCCGCTTCGGGCGGGTCGACCAAACCGCCTCCCGCAATTTCGTTACAAACGATACCAATTTGAGGAACTTTTTTGATGCTATCTGCTCCCTGACCGTCAAATCATATCGCAACCGCGAAATGTCCTTTTCCGGGCCTTGCCCCGAGCGGTGTTGCCAAAATGACACAACGCGGGCGCCTGCGTTGCATATCTGTGAAAATTCATCGTGCGGGGCTTGTGTCGTCGCAATTTTCCGTCTTTCTAGACGACAGGCCGTTCTATTTTCAGTCTCTCAAGAACGGTAAACGGGGAAACATACCATGAAAAAGACTAGCTTGCTGGTCAGGGGCTCTGCCCTGACTCTTGCTTTGTTCAGCGCCATGCCGGCGTTCGCGCAGGGCACGACCGATTGCGTCGATGCCGACAGCAACGGCGTTTGCGATTCCGAGGAATCGGGCGCGATCGTCGTCACCGGCTCGCGCATCCGCCAGCCGAACCTTGAATCGGCAAACCCGATTGCCGTCGTGACCGGTGAAGAGATTTTCGAAACCGGCGGCATTTCGGTCGGCGACCTTCTCAACGACCTGCCGCAGCTCCGCAGCACCTTCAGCCAGCAGAACTCGACGCGCTTCCTCGGAACGCGCGGTCTTAACCTGCTCGACCTTCGCGGTCTCGGCACCCAGCGCACGCTGGTCCTCGTCAACGGCCGCCGCCACGTCGGTTCGGACGTGCTGTCGAACGGCGTGTCGGTCGACACCAACACCATTCCGTCGGACCTCGTCGAGCGTATCGATATCGTGACCGGCGGCGCATCGGCCGTTTACGGTTCGGACGCCATCGCAGGTGTCGTCAACTTCATTCTCAAGGACGACTTCGAAGGCGTCCAGGTGCGCGGCCAGGGCGGCATCTCGAAGTATAAGGACGCCGGCAACCAGTTCCTTTCGGTCACCGCCGGCAAGAACTTCGCCGAAGGGCGCGGCAACATCGCGATCAACCTCGAATATGCGCACAGCCAAGACTTCTATGCTTCTGGTCGTCCGTATCTCGACACGAACGACGCCTTCCTCGTCGTCGAAGCCGACGCTCCGGGTTCGCCGAATGGCGCGGCCGGCGGGTTCGACCGCTACTTCTTCCGCGATATCCGCTCGACGACGATCAGCCTCGGCGGCATGGTTGCGGCCTATCCGAACCCGACGACGGCTCCCTGCGGCCGCGGCGGCGGCACGGCCTTTACCTGCGCATTCCTGTTCCAGCCGGACGGCAGCCTGATCGCGCAGACCGGCGACCGCGCCGGCTTGGGCCCGACGGGTCCGTTCATCGGCGGCAACGGCTACACGGGCCGCGAAGGTCGCCTGATCGCGCTTTCGCCGCAGCTTCAGCGCTATTCGGCCAACCTGATCGCGCACTTCGAAGTCTCGCCGGCGTTCGTTCCGTTCCTCGAGGCGAAGTATGTCCGCTCGGAAGCCCAGGGTTCGCAGAGCGGTCCCTTCTTCTCGCAGGGCGCGACGCTGGGTGATCCGGGCGGCCGCGAACGCCTCCGCCTCGACAACCCCTATTTGTCAACGCAGGCACGCCAGATCTTGACCGACACCTTCCTGGCATCGACGGTCAATCCGAATACCGGTGCGGCTTTCACAGACACTGTCGTCAACGGCGTCGTGACGGTTACCGCTGCGCAAAAGCTGGCCACTCAGCGAGCGCAGATCAGCGCAGGTACGTTCCGCTTCAGCCTGCGTCGCAACTGGACCGACTTTGGCACCCGCGACGAAGAAATCACGCGTGAAACCTATCGCGCCGTGATCGGTGCGCGCGGCGAGTTCAACGACGACTGGAACTACGAAGTCTTCGCGAACTATGGCGAGCACAAGGAAAAGAACCTCATCAAGGGCAACGTCAACATCCAGCGCTATCTGCTGGGCGTCGACACCACCCGCGATGCGAACGGCAACATCGTCTGCCGCTCGAAGCTCCCGGGCAACGATCCGCTGTCGTACGTGTACGGCACGCCGCTCAGCGCCGGTGACGATCCGCGCCTGGCTGCCGATGTCGCGGCCTGCGTTCCGATCAATCCGTTCGGCGAAGGTTCGGTTACCGAAGCGGCGCGCAACTATGTGCTCGTCGACTCGCTGGCGACCGGCAAGATCACGCAGCTCAACATCGGCGGCTATGTCGCCGGCGACACGAGCGAATTCTTCAACCTGCCGGGCGGCCCCGTGGCCTTCTCGCTGGGTGCGGAATATCGCCGTGAAACGCTGAAGTACGACCTCGACGACCTCACGCAGGAAGGTTACGCCTTCTACAACGCGATCCCGAGCTTTGACTCGCCCGCGTTCGAAGTGAAGGAAGTCTATGGTGAAATCCAGCTTCCGCTGCTGCGTGACGAAACGCTCGCCCATGAACTGACGCTGCGTGCCAATGGCCGTATTTCGGACTATAAGGGCGGCGCCGGTACCACCTACACCTATGGCGGTGAAATCATGTGGAAGCCGATCGAAGACATCGGGTTCCGCGGCACCTACGCTCGTGCGGTTCGTGCTCCGAACCTCGCCGACCTCTATTCGGCGCAGGGTCAGAACTTCGCTCCGGGCTTTGGCGATCCCTGCTCGGCGGTCAACCTTGCCACCGGCTCGGCCAACCGTCTCGCCAATTGTACGGCCGCGGGCCGTCCGGCTGGCTATGACTATCGTTACAGCTCGTCGCTCGAAATCCTGAGCGGTGGTAACACTGACCTGAAGGCGGAGAAGTCGGATTCGTACACCGTTGGTGTGCTGCTGCAGCCGCGGTTCATCCCCGGTCTGTCGCTGTCGGCCGACTATTACACCATCACGGTCGACGATGTGATCACCGCGCCTTCGGCGCAGCAGATCGCGAACGCTTGTTACGACCTGCCGGACATCAACAACAACCCGTTCTGCTCGCTCTTCCAGCGTGCCGGTGCGGGTGGTGGTCCGCGTGGTGAAATCCCGTTCCAGATTCTCGAAGGCTCGCTGATCCAGATCAGCCAGAACTACGCCAAGCTGAAGGCACGCGGTATCGATGCGCAGATCGACTATCGCTACACCGACGGCGACTGGACGTTCACCTTCGGCGGTCTCTACACGCGCGTTCTGCAGCGTGACGAGTTCCTGAACCCGGCAGATCCGACGTTCAAGAACCGCATTCTCGGCGAGCTCGGCGACCCGAAGAACCAGGTCAACGTCAACCTCAGCGCCAAGTACAAGAATGTCACCTTCGGCTACCAGTTCCGTTGGATCGACAAGATGTATCTGAACACCTACGAGGACTTTAACGAGCTGAACGGCCTTCCGCCGCAGAACCTCGATTATGCCCCGGTTCAGAAATATCCGTCGGTGGCCTATGTCGACATCCGCGCTGCGGTTGATGTCTCGGAAGGCTTCAACTTCTACGCCGGTATCGACAACGTGTTCAACCGCAAGCCTCCGTTCGGTGCGACCGGCGTCGGCGGCGGCACGGGCATCTACGACAACCGCGGTCAGTATTTCTATGCTGGCGTCGTGGCCAAGTTCTGATCGAATTTGACGTCGAAAAAGGGAGGGTCGGACGCTTGTCCGGCCCTCTTTTTTTGTGCCCGATCCTTCGGTAGGAGGCGACATGGTAACTCCAGCTTCCCTCTCGATCCGCGCGCGGCGGCTGCTCGAATCCGGCGACACCGCGGAAGCCATCGAGCTGGTATCCGACGCCGCACGGCGCGGCGATGGCGAGGCGCTCAACGAGCTTGGCCTGTGGCATGTCTATGGCCAGCCTTTGCAGCGCGACTTTGCCCGGGCGCGGTTGTTTTTCGGTCATGCCGGTCGCGCGGGGTACAAGCCCGCGACAACCACCTATGCCGTTTTTGTCGCACTCGGCGCCGGCGGCGAACCCAGATGGAAGGAAGCCTTCGAGTTGCTCGAAGCCGCCGCGCCCGACAACGCAATGGCGGCGCGGCAGGTCGAACTGTTGCGCGCGATGGATATTGGCGGCGACGGTCGGCCGCAATCCCTGCCCCCGGAGGAGGTGCTTGCACGGTCACCGGTCGCAGCCCGTCGACGCGCTCTATTCTCGCCCGCGGAATGCGCGCACGTTATCGACCTTGCGAAACCGTTTCTCGCACCGTCGGTCGTTGTCGATTCCCGGACCGGACGGCAAAGCCCCAATCCGATCCGCACCTCGTTCAACGCCGTACTGGGACCGATCCAGCAGGATCTGGTGCTCCATGCGCTCAATCTGCGCCTCGCCGCGGCCACAGGCACCGACGTCGAGGCCGGCGAGCCGCTGATCGTCCTCCGCTACGAACCCGGACAGCAATATCGCGAGCATCATGATTGCCTGCCCGGCGAAGCCAACCAGCGCGTCCGCACGGCGATCGTCTATCTGAACGAGGATTATCAGGGCGGCGAAACGAGTTTTCCCGCAGCGGGCCTCGACATCAAGGGGCGCACCGGTGACATGCTCACCTTCGCGAACACGCGCCCCGACGGCCAGGTCGATCTGGACAGCCGCCACATCGGGCAGGCCGTCACCAAGGGGACGAAGTGGATCTGCACGCGCTGGATCCGGCGCGCGCGCTTCGATCCCTGGGGGCTGCGCACCCCTTCGCCGCTGATCCGATAGCGGGCGTCAGTCCCAGACGCGCTCGAACCGCGCGCCAAGCCCGGTCAGCAGCTCATATTGCGACAGCCCGCTTTGCGCCGCGACCGACGGCAGGTCATAATCGATCGTCAGCCAGTCGCCTTCGGCGGCGTCCGGGGCTCCGCTCGCGTCGAAGGCGATCAGATCCATCGAGACGCGCCCGATCAAGGGCAACGCCTGCCCTTCCCGCGTCGCACCGCCGATCCCGGCATGGCAACGCAGATAACCGTCGGCATAACCCATATTGGCGATGACCACGGGCGTATCGCGCTGTGCGGTCCAGGTCGCGCCATACCCCACCGTCTCGCCCGCACGCGCAACGCGTCGCTGGATGATGCGCGCCTCGGGATAGGCGACCTGCCGGATATGTCCGTCGGCGGACGCGCGAGGAATCCCGCCGTAAAGCGCCAGCCCGGGCCGCGTCAGGTCGAAGCCATAGTCGGGGCCAAGGCAGATGCCCGCGCTGTTCGCAAGACTGTAACGCCGCGCCGGAACACGCGCGCGGACCGCACGAAAGGCCGTCAGCTGCCGCGCATTCTGATCGCTGTCCTCATCTGCCGACGCGAGATGGCTGAGCAACGTCTCGATTGCGAGGCCGTCGAGCGCGCCACTCGCGGCCTCCTCGGGACGCAGGCCGAGACGGTTCATGCCGGTATCGACCATCACGTCGCATGGCCGCCCCTCCCCGCCTTCGCGCCAGCGCAGCGCCTGTTCGACGCTGCACAGCACCGGACGCGCCGGCAGCGTGCGGGCAGCGACCATATCGCTCGCGCCGACGCCGTGAAGGACCGACAGCGCCACGTCGCCGGGAAGCGGCATCAGCGCCGCCGCCTCGCTCCAGCTCGCGACGAAGAAGTCGCGGCATCCCGCCGTGGCGAGATGGCGCATCACCTCGCGCGCGCCAAGGCCATATCCGTTCGCCTTGATCGCCGCGCCGCACGCCTTGCCCCCTTGCGCCGCCAGCCAGCGCCAGTTGGAAACGAGCGCGGCGGAAACGAGGCGGAGACGCAGCGGCGATGCAATATCGATCATGGCCAAGCCCCTAGACGGCTTTATCGGCAGCGCCAATGGGTCAGGCGGCATCGCCCGCGGACGGTGCCCGCTTGTCCCACTGCCCCTCGATCGGCTCCTCCAGCAGGAAGGCCGACACGAGGAACGCGACCAGCACCACGACCCAGGTGTACCACAGCCCGGCATAGGCATTGCCCGTCTTGGCGACGATGAAACTCGCGATCAGCGGCAGGAAACCGCCGAAATAGCCGGTGCCGAGGTGATAGGGGATCGACAGCGACGAATAGCGGACATGCGGCGGGAACATTTCGGACAGCAGCGCGGCGACAGGGCCATAGGTGAAGCCCGACAGCGCGCTGAGCCCGAGTAGCGCGACGAGGATGACCGCCATGCCGAACGGCGCCGGAATCTGCTTGTCGAAGCCATAGCCCATCGCCTCGAGCGCCGGTTTGAGCAGCGCGGGATCTTCGCTCGCGACCTCGCGGTCGCCGATCATCACCTTCACGCTGCCGAACCCCGTTTCGTTCGACACGACCTGGTAGGGAACACCCAGCTTGGTGAGCTCGCCGAGCGTCTTGCCGCACGCAGTTTCCTGCGTCTGCGCGAAGGGGTCGAAGCTGCATTTGGATCCCGTGACGACGACCGGCGCCTTTTCCGCCGCCGCGGTCAGCGCCGGATTGCCGACGCTGCCCATCAGCCAGAAGAGCGGAAAGAGCAACACCAGCGTCGCGGCATAGCCCCAGACGATCGGCTTCTTGCGCCCGATGCGGTCGGACAGGCGTCCCGCCAGGAGGAAGAATCCCATGCCCAGCGCTGCGGCGATCCCGACGATGATTTCGGCGGCCGTATCCTCAACCTTCATCGGCCCTTTGAGGAAAGACAGGCCGGAGAACATCGCGGTGTACCAGATCACCGTCAGACCTGCGGCGATACCGAACAGTGCAACGAAGATGCGCTTCGGATTGCCGGGGTAGGTGAAGCTTTCCTTGATCGGATTCTTCGCGATCTCACCCTCGGCCTTCATCGCCTGGAACACCGGGCTTTCGGAGAGTTTGAGACGCATCCACAGCGAAATCGCGAGCAGGATGAGCGACAGCAGGAACGGAACACGCCAGCCCCAGCTTTCCCACACGGCGTCCGGCATCATCGCCTTGCAGCCGAGAACGACGATCAGGCTGAGGACAAAGCCGCCAACGACGCTCGCCTGAATGAAGCTGGTATAGAAGCCGCGTTTTTCAGGCGGCGAATGCTCCGCCACATAGACCGCCGCGCCGCCATATTCGCCGCCGAGCGCAAGACCCTGCAGAATACGGAGCAGCAACACGATGATCGGCGCCGCGAAGCCGATCGTTGCGGCAGACGGGATCATGCCCACCCCGGCGGTCGCGATACCCATCAGGGTCACTGTCACGAGAAAGGTGTATTTGCGGCCCAGGCGGTCACCCAGAAAGCCGAACAGCACGGCGCCGAGCGGGCGGAAGCCGAAGCCGACCGCGAAGCCCGCCCAGACTAGCAGGATTTCGAGCGTGGCATTATCGCTAGGGAAAAAGGCCTTGCCGATGATCGCCGCGAGCGTGCCATAGATAAAGAAATCATACCATTCGAAGATCGTCCCCGCCGACGAGGCGGCGATGACCATGCGGATATCCTTCGCGGTCGGCTGGTAGGCGGCGTGGTCGGCGGCCGCGGCGGCGTCGGTCATAAACTCTCCCTTGGCCTCTCGGGCCTGTCCCCCTCCCGTTCGCATCGAGCGAAGTCGAGATGCCTTGACAGCGTACACGACCGATGGGTGTCTCGACTTCGCTCGACACGAACGGGTTTGGGCCGGTGTAGCTGTCCGGCGACGCCGCGCAAGCCTTCTTGGCGTAGCGTCATTCCGGTGGCAGACTGCGCGCCATGCAGTTCATCGACCTCTCGATCCCGATAACCAACGATGTCGTCTCCGACCCGCCGGTGATGCGCCCGCAGATCACATACATGACGCACGAAAATACGTGGGAACAGATCGCGATGTTCTTTCCCGGGCTGACGAAGGACGACCTGCCCGACGGCGAAGGCTGGGCGGTCGAGAGTCTGACGCTCAGCACGCACAACGGCACGCACATGGATGCGCCATGGCATTTCCATTCGACGACCGACGCCGGCGCCAGCGCCGCGCCGAGCATCGACGAGGCGCCGCTCGACCTGTTCTTCCGTCCCGGCGTGAAACTGGACTTTTCCAACCGCCCTGCGGGGCACGTCGTGAGCGGGGCCGAGGTCGAAGCCGAGCTGGCGCGGATCGGCCACGCGCTTCAGCCGCTCGACATCGTGCTCGTCCAGTCGGGCGCGGTCTATGGCACCGACAATTTCACCGATCAGGGCTGCGGCATGGGCGCCGAAGCGACGCTATATCTGACCGGGCGCGGGGTCAAAGTCGTCGGCACCGACGCATGGAGCTGGGACGCGCCGTTCAGCCACACGGCCAGGCGCTGGGCCGAAACGCGCGACCCGTCGATCATCTGGGAAGGCCATAAGGCGGGGCGGATCAGGCCCTATTACCAGATCGAGAAATTGACAAACCTCGCCGCCCTGCCCTCCACCGGCTGGACGCTGAGCTGCTTCCCGGTGAAGATCGAGCGCGCCAGCGCGGGCTGGATCCGCGCGGTGGCGCTGGTCGAGGATTGAACGCGGGTTTTTGCATGTCCGCCATCGACCGATTGCGAACATCAATTGTAAGCTGTCACTTGGCAATTTAGGATTGGACAATGCTCCCGAACCACGCAAATTTGCGACGCTGGATACGATCGGCTCCTGCTATGCTGTGTCTGACTCTGTGCGCTTGTCAGGATGTAACAAGCGTTTCGGAAGGCCGACGCGAAGATCCCTGGGGGCGCCAGCCAGATCCGATGCTTGCACCGGTAGAGGAAGCTCACGCGCCGACCGTCAAGGAGCTCATCCGTCAAGGCTATCTGATCGTCGACCAAAGGGAGAGCGCCGACTACGGACCGCCGTGCAACGGCGATTGTTTCGACGCGCTCTACTTGAGCAAAGAGGGCGGCCCATCAAATAAGCAGCCTCTCGCTGAGTTTGCCTGTCCGGGTACAGACGAGAATAGTGACCTCTGGAAATGCCGGACCTTACGCCCGCCTTACGTTCCGAAAGCCGGTTTTAAGCCGGAATCGCGCTGATCCCAATTCGCATATGTCAACCAGACAAAGGATGACGACCGGAATCGACCGTTATGTGCCCTTCGCTCCTCCCTGTGGCGCAGCCATGGGGAGGTGGCAGCGCGAAGCGCTGACGGAGGGGCAATACCGCCGCCGTGGGGGGGCCCCCCCCCCCCCCCCCCCCCCC